>ENA-ORCZ01000042-ORCZ01000042.1-marine-metagenome-genome-assembly--contig:-NODE-42-length-211049-cov-6.522662_pt1 | contig 211049 bp, 183 predicted proteins | sample MGYA00237785_ERZ508519 | MGnify/ENA primary metagenome ERZ508519 (study PRJEB26189, sample SAMN06268790) | marine metagenome | isolation source: Bioluminescent Bay, La Paraguera, Puerto Rico | place... | reverse complement strand
GTTGTTCATCCTCGTGACCTGTCTCGTGTCGTCTCGCAACGAACACCTTCAGGCCATCACGACGGATGAACAACCTCATCAGAGTCCACAGCTAACCAGGACACCGCCTGCATCGCCGATTTTCACCCGCAGCTCAAAGTGAGCCATCAGCCCGCGTGCAAGGCGGCTGATATCGTCAATGATGACCGCGTGCGGCTCTTTACAGCGCTTGGAGAGAAATGACAGCATCGCCTGCATGCCAGGGCGTGAAGTCAGGCCTCCCGAGCTATCATCCCGGAAAACCTCAACAACTTCATAGCCCTTGTACTTGGCGAATTCACGGCAGCGGGTTTCCTGAGAGCCGAGGCCATCACCCTGCGCCATCTGTTTTGCACTGGAAACGCGGCAGTAAATCACTGCCTTTTCAAGTGCAATATCTTCTTTTGTGTCATGTATATTCATTTCTCCTCCAGTCCGCCCGACGGGCTGGAATGTATTTATTGTTTATTCTCTATCCAATTCTTTCGATCTTACCTGATCGAAAGCTTCTTTTAGGTCCCGAGACGATTTCCCGGAATCTTGTCCACATACTTCTTGAAGGGGATGGACACCGAAGCCCAGCTCAACGAATGAGACCATGATCGACCACAGGGCTTGCAGAAACTCTTCCTTCTGCACCTGTGTCAGCGTCGGATCATCGATCAGCGACTGATATTTCTCTACATCGACGGTAACGATGGGCTTGACGGACGCATCAAAGCTTGCGCCGAGGCCCATGTACTCGCCGGTTTCCTTGTCTTTCAACATACCGCGTTCCTAACTTTATTATACAATTTTTAGTTGTATTATGACAAATCTAAGATTGGCTCTGAGAGCCGGTCTCCGGCGACTTTAGGGGTTTTCGTCGTCCTGAATATCGGCTTCGAAATCCGCTTCGAAGGCCTCGAAAGCATCGACGGCTTGGCTCAGCAGCACCGCTGCGAAGGCTTCGACATCATCGAAAGAAGCTTGCGCCGCCAGGGCTTCGAGCTTCGGCCCGTAGGACGGCCCGAGGTCGAGCGTGAAGAAATATTCGTCCATTTCACTCTCCCATCAGCTTTGCCCAATCGAGGGGCAGGAAGGCTACGAGCTGGCAGCTCTCGCCATACGCGGGGACAACAACGCGCCGCCCCTGGATTCCGTAGTAGGCGCAGTAGCTCACATTCCGGCAGGGTTGCCCCGGCCTCATCGGCGCGCGGCATTCGTAGTCCCAACCGGCATGCGGCGTTCCCACGAACAGCAGGAAGGCAGCGGCCCCGGTTGCGGCCAGCAGGCGGGCGCGCATCAGCAGCGCACGAACCAACCGCGAGGCCCTGGCGATGAACCGCTTGAGCGGGCCATCGGGCTTGCGCGGCGGACCCGCGCCGATGACTTCGATTTCAAACTCGTCCATCGTTTTCTTCCTTTCGCCGGTAGTTCAGCCGCAGGAAGGGCGGGACGACCGGATATTCACCTTCGACCGGGTTGCGTGCGGCCCAGGAGCCCCAGGGCGCGACGAACCAGAAAGGCAGTCTCTTTGCCCGGATCGCGGGCAGTGCCTTGATGAGCAGGAGCTGTTCGTCCGCGCCCATCAGACGGATTTCATCGGGCGACATCAGCGGCCTGCCGGTTTCGCCCAGACTTTCCCCAATCTCGTCATCGTCGAAGCGACCGAGATTGAAATTCCGTGTTTTGACCGTGCGCTGGCCGAGTGCTGCCGAAAGTGTTTTGGCAAGCTGCTCGTCCTGCACGGCGAAGAACTGTTTGACTTCAGCCTGCGAGAGCACCGTGCGCGCCGTGTGCGGGCCATAGAGCCGGATCAGCTCGGACAGCTCCTGGACAAAGGCCCAGACCCGCACGCCCAGACCGGGCAGCGCCGTCAGACTTTCGGCCAGACCGGAGAGCCTGCCCATGTTGGCGAACTCATCCAGCAGGAATAGCGCTTCGCTTTTGCCCGATGAACGGGCGACCGCTGCGATGGCCTGCTTTGTCACGAGGCCGAGCCAAGTGCCGTGCGTGGCGATCTTGTCTTGCGGGATCACCAGATAGATGCTCGCTTTGCCTTCCTTCAGCTCCTTAAAATCCACTTCCGAACCGCCGACCGCTTCACCAAGCCAGCCGACCGGATCGAAGATATCCAGCGCCTGCACCGCCCCTTGCCGGAAGTCGGCAAACTGATCGGGGTTGTTCTCGATCTGATAGGCCAGGTCCTGACCAAGATCGGCGACCATCCCGAACAGCGCGTCGGAAGCGCTCATTTCATCGACGGCCCTTTCGATCCGCCGCGTACTCGACAGCACCCGCCACATCTCCGGCAGCGTGCAAAGTTCCGGCATGTCCCGCGTTGCAAGGTGCAGCATCACGGCCCGAAGGATCGTGCGCGCTCCTTCGCGGAAATACCGGTTCCGCTCGTCTTCCGGCTCAGGCACCAACTGGAGCGCCAGCGCTTTCGCTTCGTCCGCGACCCCGCGCATAAGCGCCGGATCGGTTGCCGCCTCGATCAGCGGCTGGAGCGGGTTGCAGCGATTCTGCGGCAGCCCATGAAGCCCCCAGGGATTGAGGACATAGACCTTCTGCCCCAGACGTTCGGCGCGATGCGTCGCCGTTACCGCTGCCAGCTCGCCCTTGGGATCGGTGACGAACACCGAGCCCTGGAAATGCAGCAGGTTCGGGATCACGACATTGATGCCCTTGCCCTGCCTTGCGGGAGCCACCGTCAACAGATGCGCTTCCCCGAGTAGAACAGCGGCTGTCCGTCCTGAAGGCCGAGATAAATGCCGCGCGGATCGAGAAGCCCCGCCTGTTCGCAATCGCCGAGCGTTGCAAAGGCAGCTTCACCGAACGTGCCGGACGGAGCCTGCACCTGCTTGCGCCGTTCGTTTTGACGCCAGGCCTTGTAGTAGCCCGTCACCCCGGTCAGCATCGCCAATGCGCCCATGACCTTAAAGAAGCCGAGATAGAGCTGGTCGGCAGCATCCGACGGGGAGCCGGTAATCTCAGGCCAGTAGGAGGCAAGGGCATAGAACGACACGCCCATCAAAAGGGCGCCGGTTGGCGATCCCGATTTTTGATTTGGCGCGCGTGCCATTGGAAATTCTCCGGTGAGTGGGACCGGGCGGCGATACGCCCGGTTTGGTTATTGGTGAGCGGTTATTTGCCCTGCCGTCCCTTATTGACGGCAGCGTCGATCCGCTGCTTGTCCTGGTAAGCAAGCCCGTTGGTATTCACGGTTCCGCCGTTCTTGCCGACTTCGTAAGCCTTCTGTGTTGAAGTGCTCATCTTTGAACTCCGGTAGGTTTTTCGTTTCCCGAACCCGCTCTATGCTTGCGCCTCGCTGGTTCGATGAAACGCAACGTACCGGCCCGATTCCGCTTTGGGATGGACAGAAACTGGACAGATGGAATTCGTCAGGAGATTTGAGGATCATCAGGTCGAGCGGATCAGGCGGGCCATGCTCGCCTATCGGACGAAACACAATGTCGGCGATGTCTCGCTCGCCGAAGAACTTTCGGCGCAGCTACCGCCGAGCGTCAGCATGGATTCGCTCATCAAGAATCTTCAGCGCCTTCGCAAAGGTGAGCGCATGCGAGGCGCGGCCTTTCTGAATGCCTGCGTGAAATTTCTGGAGGTGAACATGGCCACGCCGCCCGAAGAAGAGCTGGGGCTCGCGATGAAGCAGTTTGTCGGCATGCCGTTCAGGCTTGGCGACCTATGGGCGGAGTTGGCAGGCGACTATGCGCTTGTCGCCACCGAAGAACGTGGATGGATTACATCTGCCGAAACCGCCAAGGCCTGGACAACCGGCCCGCTTGCGGCAGTCGTGGCACCGCCCAAAGCCGCGCGCTCAATCCCGGTCAAACCGATGGCGGTTGTTTCTATTGAAGCCGGAGAAGGCAAGGACTACGGCATCGCACGCGAGCGCTATGTTTTCGGGCGCGATGGTAACGACGACCCAGAAGACACGAGCCCGCTGGACCGGAACGGCATTTGCCTTCCGATAGGCCGCCAGGACTTGCTCATCCTGATCCGCGACTTCCTTTTCAGTCATATGTATGTTTTGAAGCGCGAACCGTTTGGGTTTGCTGGCACGATGATAATGCCGACCGCACCCGACTTTTTTGCCGAGACCCCATCCCCGGAGGATCGGCAATCGCACTACAATATTGCCCTGCATCGTGTGCCCGGTTCGAGCGAATTGTAGTACACACAGCCGTATGTAGTCGCACCCGAAGACCGTGTTTTCCGCAGATCGCAAGATGTGTTTTGTAGTACAAAACCATCTTGGGAAGGGGGCCCGCTGCGCGCCCCCGTTCCATCCCCCCGGCCCGTGGCTCTTCTAGGGCATTGAGCCCATTCCAGAGCCAGCAGACCGTATCGCCGGTCAATCACTCGCGGGAGACTTCGCTCTCCCTGCGCCCATCGCCTTGGCGGGCGTTCCTGCCCCCAAGACCCCTGACAACGCCGTTGAGGCCACTTCATGGAGACCAACCCTGCGCGGATTGGATGCCGTCATCGCGTCGGCGCTGAACCCGATCAGGGGGCTATCGTGCCGCCCTGAACCCACTCGCAGGACCTGGAGAATTGCCTCTCCACCTGCACCGGACCATGCACGAGCGAGTTGCCCGCTCGACCGGCAATCAGGGAAGCGTTCCTGCTCCCCACGATACCCCCATGACCATTTCATGGAGACGATTTCATCGAGACCAAAGAAGGGAGCTTTCGCGCTGCCCTTACCTTGGAACCGCCCCACCAACCAAGGAGCTTGCTTACACTTCGGAAACCCAACACTTGGTCATCAGCTTTTCCAATTTTTAGATGTTTTTTACCTAAGTTAAATTGCCCAGAGTAGTGGCCGCGATTGCCGTTCTTTGCTTGTTCTTTTTTAATGCAAACGCTAAATTTACAGTTGTAATGACGCAAAATGATCCTGATTACGAATTTGTCGAGCTTAATCGTACCTTTCACGAGCTTTCGGACTACGCCCGTGAGAGTGACGATGTCGATCTCGGCCAAGCATTCCATATAGGCGAACCGCTATCGTGGTCTGATTTGATCAAGGAATATCGGACGATCCTTCTCTCCGAAGCTGGCTCGGGAAAAACAGCCGAAATCCGAAATGTCGCGCGAAAGCTCCGCAAAGAAGGAAAACGGGCCTTCTTTATCCGCCTTGAAAACATCCCATCTGATTTTGATGACTCATTTGAAGTTGGCAGCTTCGACCAATTTCAAGATTGGCTATCTTCTACCGAAGATGGCTGGCTTTTCCTGGATTCCGTCGATGAAGCGCGCCTGAGAAATCCCGGAGATTTTCATCATGCGGTTCGCAAACTAGGCAGGAAAATCTCAGTTGCGAAAGACCGTGCGCACATAATCGTCACGGGGAGAATCTCAGCATGGCGCCCCAAAACCGACCTGTCCTATTGCGCGCAGCATCTACCGTTTACTCCCGTCGAAACGTCGATTGAAGCCACTGAAACATACGATGACGACGATTGGGAGGAAGATAAAAGCGTTCGCAGCAAAGAGAGCCCGCAGCCGCAAAGCAAGGCTTTCAAACTGGTTGCCCTCGACGATTTGACGACAAAACAGATTTCTATATTTGTCGGAGCCAAACGGGTAACCGATACAACCGCCTTTCTGCATGCCGTCGAACGTGCCGACGCGTTGTCATTCACTTCAAGGCCGCAAGATCTTGAAGAGCTGGCCGAATTCTGGATCGACCAAGGCAAAATCGGTAGTCGATTGGAGCTTATGCAGAACAGCGTCCGTCGCAGATTGCTCGAAAGAGATCAAAACCGTGCAGATGCGCAACCTCTTTCGGAGCAGGATGCTAGGCTGGGTGCGAAATTATTGGCCGCAGCAACAACCTTAGCCCATGACCCGACGATTTGCGTGCCCGACGGCGCAGACAATTCGAAGGGGGTTTTCGCTCGCGATGTGCTCCCTGAATGGGACGATAAGAAACACTCGGTTCTATTGTCGCGCCCCATCTTCGATGAGGCCATTTATGGCACTGTTCGCTTTCACCATCGTTCTGTCCGTGAATACCTCACGGCAGAATGGCTTTCGGAACTCCTGAACCGCGATACCTCTCGTCGGAAAATTGAGGCGCTGTTATTCCGCAATCAGTATGGCTTGGAAGTTGTCGTTCCAACGATGCGGCCAGTTCTTCCGTGGCTGGCCATCCTCGACGAAAAAATTAGAGACCGCCTCCAGAAAATTGCACCCGAGGTCCTTTTCGAAGGAGGTGACCCCAGTCAACTGCCTTTGGAAACACGCCGTACAATCCTTGAAGACGTCTGTGAGCAATTATCCGAGGGTACATCTGGCCGTTCCGTTGCCGACCGCGATGCCGTTCAGCGATTTGCCAATGCGGACATGTCGGAAGACATTCGAAAGTTGTTGGAAAAATATAAGACCGATGACGAACTGACGGCTTTCTTGCTTCGCATGGTTTGGCTTGGAGAGCTAAAAACACTGCTTCCCGAAGCCAAACGAATTGCTCTGACTCAAGATGTTTCCAAATACACTCGCATAGCAGCATTCCGAGCCGTCAAAGCTATTGGTTCTGAACAAGATAACCAGGACATTCGAGACGCTTTTATTAGCGAGGCTTCCGAACTTAAACGCGATTGGTTGGCCGAGCTGATACAGGACACCAAGCCCTCGCTTGCAATCCTGGAATGGGTATTTGAGGGGCTTTCAAAAAGCGCCGAGCCAAAACGCTATAATGTTGATCGCTTGGACAAGGCCGTCGAAACATTCGCCAGCATCGCAGATATTGACCTATTGCCAAAAATCATTGGCGGTTTTGACAAGCTTCTCAATCAAGAGCCGGTCATTGAACGCCGATATTGTGAAATCTCCACGAGATTCAGCTGGCTCCTGAAGGCGGCCGCAGAAACCGCCGAACGCCTTGTACTTGAACGCCACCCGACCGCACTTGAGACGATGACGCTTAGCATACTTCATAAATTGCCGACAGCCCGAGACTATGACATCGGTAATTTCAGGGGCAGAGAGCTAGAATTTGAAAAACTCGTACCCGCCTGGCCGGAACTTAATCGTGCTCTGTTTTGGTTCGAGGTGGAACGTGCCCGAGCTGCCAGAGATAAAAAGCGTGGCGAACGTCTTGATGAATTCTGGCAAGCTCGCTTTTTTCGGTCATTTTGGAATTTTGGCGAAAACGATTTCGACTACGCGGTCGAGGAAATATCGCGTCAAACGCTAGGTGATAATCGCTTAGTGGCTCTATCTTTGGCATTCAGTCTTTACGTGGATTGTGGCCGTCCTCCCAAGTGGCGCGAACGTTTAAAAAAGGCTGTCGCCCACGATGCTGAATTATCTGGCCGACTTGGGAATTACCTCAACCCTCCTCCTCAAAATGAAGAAACCCGCAAGTGGAAACAGCGGGAGGCGAATTGGAAGCGCCGTAGCGCCGCCAGAAAAAAGAGAGAGCAGGAGCGCCATGATGGTTGGAAAAAATACCTGGCCGAGCATGTAGAAGAGCTTCGTGCCCCCAAACTCAAAAAGCCGCACAACATTACCAACGCACAATACTATCTCCACGAATGTGCGAGAGAGAAGGACCGTGGGCTAAGCCGTTGGACCGATGGTGATTGGCAATGTTTGATTGAAGAGCACGGCGAGGCTGTTGCACAAGCATATCGAGACGGAGCTGCAGCTTACTGGCGCCGCTACAAGCCGAAACTCCACTCGGAAGGCGCACCCCTTAACTCGACACCTTTTTCTATCATTTTTGGTCTCACGGGTTTGGCCATCGAGGCGAGAGAAAGTACCGATTGGTTCGAAACCCTGAGTGACGAAGATGTTATTCTGGCTTGCCGTTATGCGGCGCATGAGTTGAACGGTTTCCCCGTCTGGTTTCCCAAACTTGGCGAGAAACACCCCGGAATCGTCGGCAATTTCCTGCTCAACGAAATCCGTTATGAGCTTTCAAACGAAAAAGCGGATGTGGATACCCATTACATCATAAGCGACCTGAGTTGGTCGGGCGAATGGATATGGGATTCAATTGCCCCGCAGCTAATCGAGTTTCTGAAAGCTAATGAGCCCGTCAACCTCAACAACTTGCGGAAACTTCTGACGATAGTGCAAGGCTCCTCTGTTTCTGACGAAGAGGTCAGATCTTTGGCTGCAGATAAGTGCAAGAGCGTGAAACATCTTGATCACCTGGCTCTCTGGTTCGCTGTTTGGACCGGCGTTGAACCCGCTATGGCAATAGCCACTGTTGGCGACCGTATCGCAGAGACATCCCCGGAGGCCGAACGTGTCACGTTTGCGATGAACTACATCACGAATTTACAAGGCGGACGAAGAAATGAAACTGCTGGAGCGCGCCCGGCTTTCCGTTCTCCCTCGCACCTAAAATCTCTCTACCTGCTTATGCATCAACATATTCGCCGCGACGAAGATATCGAGCGTGCTGGAACCGGTGTCTATTCGCCAGGGTTGAGAGATCATGCCCAAGAAGCGCGCAATGGGCTTTTCTCGCAGCTCAATGACATTCCGGGTAAGGAAGCATTCCTAGCCTTGGATGAAATCGCGAAACTCCACCCAGATGAATCCGCGCGTCCATGGATGACGCATCTGACTCGCTCCAAGGCAGAGCAGGATGCCGATATCAGTCCGTGGAAGGCAGCTCAGCTTCGTGAATTTCACGACGACTTGGAGAGGACTCCTGCAAATCATCGCGAATTGGCTGATCTGGCGGTAATGCGTCTGCTTGATCTAAAAGATGATTTGGAACATGGCGATAGCAGCACCGCGGACATTCTAAAAAATGTGACTCTCGAAACCGATATGCGCAAATACATTGGCCGCGAATTGCGCGAGAAGGCCAACGGGCGCTATTCCATTCCGCAAGAAGAAGAGCTTGCCGATGCAAAAAGGCCAGACCTTCGGTTTCAAGGCGCGGGTTTCGACGGGCCGGTGCCCTGCGAACTGAAACTAGCGGATAATGGCTGGTCAGGAGCAAAGCTATTCGAGAGACTGGAAAACCAGTTATGCGGTGATTACCTTCGGGACAACCGGTCAAACCGAGGTATTTTTGCGCTCGTATACCGTGGTCACCAGCAAGGCTGGGATGTCCCAAACTTGAAAAAACGCGTAGATTTTTCGGGGCTTGTTGAAGCCCTGCAATCGCATTGGGAAGAAATTTCCGCCAAATTCCCTGGGGTAGATGCCATCACCGTAATCGGGATTGATCTCACCCTAAGGGGAGGAAAACGACAATAGCTTTTGGCTGATCTCTTAAAAAGCAGCCAGGTCGGACGTCCAATCACCAGGCAGGCTCTCGGGGTAATCCACTTTCATTATTCCTGCAGTGCCTTCTTTCATGAGAGGTTGAGATTTTTCACTCGTCTCTACATTCAGCATCATCTTGCCCACCGTGCGCCCGTCATGCAGGAACATCGGCGATAGCAAAGAGCCCTTGTTACACGTCCAAGCAAGTTCGTATGTTTGGATGAGTTTCTGACGTGTTTCAGACCACCAATTATGGTCAAACTGCCGATGGACTTCTTGAGCATGCAATAGTTCGCCCAACTTCTCCGCATTGTTTCGAAGCGCCGCGCTAACCGGAATGTGATAAGTGTCGAGGATCAGCTCACCATCAACGTACCAGGAAATATGTTGAATTCGTTCACTCCGAAACACGCCATCAAGGGCCTTGCCTTGCGCACCGATTTTCCAGGCTCTGGGAACAGAACGCACATATTCTTTTTGCGCTTCGAGATATAGATCCTGCCGGGCCTCGACAAAGCACCTCAACTCCAATGCGGCGTAGAACAATGAACGCGCGGTATCTTCAATTATTAGAGCACGTGCCCGCTCCAAATACGCGGCAGGCGTAATCGAGTAAGCATATGGGTGCACGCTTTCCGTCATAATATTCTTCTCACAGCGCATGGCCGGTTTCACAGTACCAATCGCTCTCGCTCAAGGCTTGGTACATAACCGCTTGCCAGCAATTTACGCTGTACTCACACCAGGATTCATACTTCCTGTTGAGATCACTGCGAACCTGATCAACACCGCCATTTCGATGAAGTGTCGTGAGCAACCGTTTCTCGCCGCTTATAGTTCTCGCAGCTTGCTTGGAATAAATCGTACCCAATTCAAATGTTCGAAAATGATGCGCGACACGGTTATTGAGTTCATCCGGCCAGTCTTCCTGCGGTTCGGTTCTATACACGACCGCCGGTACAGCCCCTTGAACCACTTGAGCTACGAGCCAAGGATTTTGGGTCACATCATCGAAATAAGGATGCAACACAGCATCAGAAGCATTGCTGGGATAGATTTCAGCCTTTGCCGTATTGCAGTCTTTACAGCACCCAACAAGATTGTCTGGCGTCACGCAAAGGATCGGATAGTGCGTCTTGGGCAGGAAATGATCCAGCGTCGATACCGTGCCGTGATCGCAATACGGGCAGGTGCCGTTGTCTGGAAGCAGCTTAATCGCATCATAAACCGGGCGACCGCGGTTGCGTTTCCCTGACATTCTTCGGTAGGCCGCCCGCAATTCATCACCAGTAAGAAGCCCTCTCAACCGGCTCCTGCGTGCTACCAAATGTGAGTTTTGCTCTTCTGCATGATCCGCAAAATCTTCCGATGCGTCTTCGACATCGGGTACAGCACGCTCGAGTCGTCTGCGAAGGTCTGCACCATGAGCTCCGACATTGCACTTGCGGAACGTGTCTCCAACTTCAAATTCCGGTCGCGCTACTGTTCGCATTATTCGGCCTCATCATTGTTTTCTGCATCTCGCAGAGCGATGAGACTGCTGATCAACGCCCGTCCTTCCGATCCGATTTCCTGTCCGAATTTCTCTGCAACGTCTTCAAAATCGTCAGCTTCTTCGAAAGCATCAGAAATCATCTTATTGAAACCGGAACGCATAACTTCCAGTCCAAAAACTTCGTGCGTTAGCTGGCCTACATCTTCCGCAAAGGTCTCAATTCTGGGCCTCTCGGCGACGGCACCTCCGCCGTGACGCCTAATTTTCCATACGCAACTTCGGGGAACTTCCTGCAATATTACCGGCGAATGCGTTGCAATGATCGCAACGCCATTGCGGTTGATCATCAAATCGGAGATGGCTCTTATCAATGCCGACAACAATGGCGGATGAAGATGGGCTTCCGGCTCATCCATTACCACCAAGGTTCTCTCTTCAACCTTCTCAACAAGCTTGGTGATGGTCAGCAGGACGATTTTGTGGCCCGAGCTAAGTCTGCGGAACAGCCGTCCGGCTTCGCGACTGAACCGACTGCCTTCAAAGTCGCGCAAGCCGGCGATTTCGGCTTCCTCAAAAATCGGGTCAGATTCAAGGGTACGCAGTGCTCTAAACCACCGCTGTGACCTCTCGCCGAAAGCGCAGAGTTTTGCGCTATCAATGAAGTCCGAAGCAAGGTCTTTCGGATCTTGGGTGACAGTAAACCAACTGGTATTTCCGTCTTTGTCGGTTTCCTTTTCGAGCTTTCTCAGGCCGATATTCGTATACCGAGTGCCTTTGAGGGCATTCCTCTTTTCCCGAATAACCGGAAAATCATCGAACGCGGAAAAAGTCACTGAGACGATGTTGGCGAAAGGGCTTTCAAACTCCTCCTCGAAGATATCTTGGTCATCGTGAAACGACCCGTTTTCCTGTTCACTTTCGTCTGGGTATACCAAAGCCCGGGACATGGAATTTAAGAGGAAGGATTTGCCAACCCCGTTGCGGCCAATCACCACTTGAATATTCGTGGGTGGCTTTGAATCGGGTTTCACCGAGAACGCCAATTCGATCGGATCAAATTCATTGTTGATCTGGGCAGGTCCGCGATAGGTGAATTGGTAGTTGGTGAGGCGCGCTTCACCTCGAATGACCCTTCGGAATTGCCCCACAATCGTGCGTTCACTTATTGAGCGCATAAGCGATACACCCATGACACTCTCATTCTTGGCCCTCGTAAACAAAACTTCGTCTGCAGCTACGTCCCTAAGGGCTTCCAGAATGTCTTGAGCGATGTCGGCGCCAATCTCTCGTAGTGCGGTGTAATAGTCGGCATCCTGACCAAGCGAGAAAAACCGCTCGTCCAATGTGTCAAATTCATTCGGAATTTCAGGGCGAGACTGCTCTTCGTTCCAATTGAACTGACCGATCTTGACGCCACCGATATCGTGTTTCTCACCATCATCATCGTATATGACTAGCGAATACAGAGTCCTGTAGTCCCAATAATCGTTCCAATTGTCGGTCCATAGATAACCGACACTCCGACCTTGGTTCGGAATGTGCGCAGCATTGGCAATAACTTCAAATCGAATAGGCATACTTCAGAATTCTAATATAGGTTGCAATATTAGTTCAAGCATAAACCGCTGTTGAATATAGGCTTTTGACCTTAGAAGCTATACTTAAAGATTTTGCCGTATCTCGCCATAGGCGAGATTGAGCAGTAGTGAAACGATGCTGCCATTGCAGACATCGGACTTTATTGCCGCGTGCTTCACGCGCTTTCGGAACCCGATTTTCCAGCTTAAACCGCCACATCCGGCCTGATCCAATAGCCCTGGTCCTGTCTGCCCGCTCCATTCGCCGCAAGAAATGCGTCTCCCAAGTTGCCAGGACCGCCTGTGGCGTCGCAAGCGACAGAGCTTTGGGACGGTCTGTTTGCGGTACTCACGTCCTCTTTGTTGGTCGCCCTCCATGAACGGAAGGGCGGCTTTTTTATTTTGGTCCATTTCGGACGCTCGCCGCTGGGCAAGGGTTCATGCGCGGGGAGATAGGTTTCTCGCGCTGCTCAAACCCTAACCAAGTGAGGCAGCTATGATTCAACTTCATGCACAACCATATGATATTTCAGCCTGCGGTTTTTATTTCGAGGACGCCGAAGGCTATGAGGCCAAGGCAAAAAACAACAAAAACGACTATAGCGAGCCTGTCGAGGAATATGAAATCCAGTTTATCGATGGAGAAGACATCGATTGCGCGCTGGCAAAGGCTTGGAACGTCAATCAAGCGAATTTTGCTGCCTTTCTGGAAGCGGCAAATACGTGGGATGAAGACGACAAGCTTCGCTACATCATCGCAGTGGGTGAATGCGGCTTTAACCATGAACAGGTAGCTGATGATCCGAGTTCTATCGACATGACCGTTTACGAGCTTTCATCCATAAAAGAGTTGGCCGAGCAATTTGTCGAAGAAGGCCTTTTCGGCGAAATTCCCGAGAGCCTTCAATTCTATATCGACTATGACGCTATCGCCCGCGATCTCTCGATGGACTATTCCGAAGTCACCATAGCAGGAACCAATTTCATCTTTCAGTGTGCATGATTGCCGCCGCCGCCTTCAAAGCGGCGGCGGCTATGCCGTCATGCAAGGCGAGCTTAAAAGCTGGGCGAACGCGCGGCCAGCTCGTTTTCGATATTGCGTATCGAAGCCAGAGCATCGCGGCGCTGTTGCGAATCGCCTGGAGCGGTCGCGAAGGCTGTAAAAGCCTCTTTGAGCAACCCGCGCAATACCGGCGTGCTCAAGGTTGCCGCTTCGAAACGTGAGACGAGTTTCATCGTATCCTCCTTTGTTTCAAGGAGGCCCCGAACCGCTCAGGGCCTTTCGGCCCCGGCTCACATCATCATCGGCCCAAGAAGGCGCTGATAGTTCGGGCTGAACTTCGAAACAGCAAATCGGAGGATGCGTTTGAAAGGCGGCACCGGATTCAGGCGGTAGCCTTTAAGAGCACATCGGTATTCCGTGCAGGGTAGTCATTGAGGTATTAGGAACAGCCGCACTCGCTCGCATGAGTGCAGCAATCAGCAGCAAGGTTTACGGTTCGAAACCACGGTGACGACGGGAGCGCTGGTCGCGCTGCCGCTTCTGCGTTTCGGCTTCTTTCTTTCGTTCGCGCGTTGTGCTGCGTTCGTGCTCTCTATCATCGCGCTCAAGCTGCCGGTAATTGGTCACGTCCTTGCGCAGCCGCATCAACTCCTGATGCGCCATCGTGCGCTGTGCTTTGATATCTTGCTGGAGTGCCTGGCGATCTTCGAGGTGCTTCAGGACAAGTGCGTCCTTTTCCGCGCGGTCACGGCGGAAGGTTTGGAGCGTTTCGCGCTCGTTCTCAGCTTTGATCTTGCCGTATTGCCCGGTCAGGCGATGCCAGATACCGGCAAAACCTTTCGGCAAACGCTGCGCACGCAGTTTCGTTTCAGCCTGCCAGCGCTGTTCGTGTGCGGCCCATAGCTTTTGGCGTTCGTCGCGCTGCCGTCCGACCATTTCAGTCTTACGAAACGCCAGCACGGAAAGACGCTGCTTGGCATCACGTTCGGCATCCTTGATGAAGGCTTCGAGCTTGCGCGACATGCTATTCGCAATTTCGGCCTTGATATCATCGGTAGCGCGTAGCTGTTTGGGATCGCCAAGCCGGGCTTCCAGCTCTTTGGGTTTCACGCCTGCATAGCGCGACAAGGAATAGACTTCGCCGCGATAGTCGATGGCGACAAAGCCGCGCCGGTCACCTTTGGCAAGCCAGAAGCCGCGTTCCTTGAGCGCTCGTTCGAAGGCTGCCTTGTTATCCGATATCTCCCAGCATTGCCGGAAAGCGGACTTAATCTCGCGCGGATCGAGCCCGACCCTGTTGGCCTGCTGCCATTCGGCGCGCGTAAAGCTGAGGGGATCGCGCAGGCTTCTGTCCTGGAGACCGCGAGGCATTGTCCAGCCATGTTCGAGGTAGAGCTTCCGCGACACGTCGCGGAGCTTCATTTTGTAATGTGGGAGATTGATCGCCCGCATGCGTTCACTGTCGATCCGCGACCAGATAGCATGAGCATGCCGCCGACCGTCTTTTTCATGGAAGACGATGGCGCGCGGCTGGTTTTCCAGACCGAGCTTCAGTTCGACCTGTTCGATGGCCTGCTCGAACGCTTCGACGCTCGTATTCGCACCTTCCGGCGGATTGAGGCTCATCGAGAAGAGATATTTTTCGCAGCGCGTGCCCTTGGCGATGGCATCGGCCTCGCTGAAAGCGCCCGGCAGGTCGTCGCATGCAAAGCCCCGCACGTCATGCAGCTCGACATGATCGTTATCGCGCATCGCAAGCAGATAACGGGCGAGCTGGGGAGCACCGCCGCGTTCTTTGGCTTTCAGGATCATGGCCCATCCCCCGGTGACTTACCGAGCGCGCGCAAAAGATCGGCCCGCAAGGCAGAGACTTCGCGGCAGGCTTCCTGAAGATCGGATTCGGTTTCCTGCGTGACGGGAAGGGAGCCAGTGTTCACGGCCTTCGCCAACTGGTTCAAGTTGGCGGATAGGCGCGACTGTCCCAATGCACCGAGAACACGGCCCAGGGCTTCGGTATCGGCAACAGGGCTGTAGCCACGCCTTTTGCGCGGCGCTGCATCATCACCGAAGAGGCGTTCTCGAATATGGACGCTCAGGGGCTTGTTGCCCCGTTCGGCGTCGAGCCGCGCCCGTTCCTCGTGCGTAAAGCGCAAGGAAAAGGGCGGCGGATATTTCTTCTTCGCCGGTTTATCAGCCGCTAAGCTATTAAATTTTGGGCTTAAATTGGCCATCGCCGCACCGCAGACCCTCATGGTCTAGCTGTGCGAGATGGCGTTCCCATTCATCTAACACTTCGAAGAGAGTGTTCGAACTTTCTCCTTCGAGGCGCGCCAAATTTTCATGAAATCCAACGATTTGTACCGTCGCCACCCGTTCGTTGGTGCGTGGCGAGCCAAGTCCTGTCGGCGGCACAAGTCGAAACCGGGATCGCCTCGTATTGACGGCCTCTCACGACGTGTGACGATGGCGCTGAATGCTTCTTTCGACCGAAGTAGCGCCCGCCACGTTGCGGAAGCGGTAGAGCCGTCGGCGAAAGGGCGGCATCCGGCACCGGTACGATACGGGAGCATCACATTGTGATCGGGTCTTTGCCCAGATGCCGCGAAGAAAGCGTTCAAACATTCTTCTGCGCCGAAGTGCGCCGTTTTCTTCAACGACATAGTCTGCATTCGAACAGTCCGCGCGGCCTTCCCGTCTCCACTCTGTCCGCTCAATTCGGTCACGGGGCGGCGTGATGCCGGTGGCCAGTTGCGGGTGCGCTTTTCGCCTGCCGGGCACCGAGTCCTCGGCAGTGCGGCGGGCTCAGACGGGAACACGCACCGGCCGACCGCAGCCCGCCTCGTGAGCCGTTACAGTCCCGCCATCCGGCGGAGCCGGGGCACCAGCAGGGCGATGACGATCCCCATCGCGATACCCGCCGCGCCGTAGGCGGCGAAAGCCTCCCCGAATACCGCTTCGGGGACGGACGCCGCCGCTTTCGTGCCGGCGACCGGCCCGGCGACCGGCAACGCGATGACGCCGGACAGGTAATAGGCGACCGCAATCGACAGATACCAGATGCCCATGGCGAACCCCGACAGGGCCTTCGGCGCGAGCCGGCTGGTCAGCGCGAAGCCGATCGGCGACAGGCACATCTCGCCGATCGCGAGCAGGAGATGAAACCCGATAACCCAGGCCATCACCGTCTGTACGCCGCGCGCGGTCGTCAGGACCCCGAGGCTGAGCAGCAGAAAGGCGGTGCCGGTTATGCTCAGGCCGAGCGCGAACTTCGCGAACGCGCTCACCGGCTTTCCGCGCGCGGCGAGCCGCGTCCACAGAAGTCCGAGCAGCGGTGCGACGATGACCGCGAAGATCGGATTCAGCGCCGCGAACTCGGACGGCGGCACGGCCCAGTCGAGAATCCCGCGATTCACATCGGCGGTGATGAAGATCAGCACGGACGCGGCGTATTGCTGGTAAATCGCCCAGAAAACGACCGCGGCGGCGACGACGGCGAGATGCGCGGCGACGCGCGCCCGCGCCCGTCCGCCTTCGCGGATGGCGGCAACGACATAGGCGCCGATCGCCGCCCCGCCGACGCCGAAGAGAACCCAGCCGGCAAGCCGTGGCACATCCAGCAGCAGCAGGCTCACGCCGAAAATGACAGGCACCATCGCGACGGCGCCGAATTGCCGGTGCCTTGGAACCGTCTTGCCGGACGGCAGCCGGTCGCGCCCGTCGAGCCACCGCCGGCCGACGAGATAGGACACCAGGAACAGCCCCTTGGATACCGCCGCCACGGCGAAACCGACGCCGTAGCCGTACTGCGTCGAGAGAACGCCCATGGCGAGCGGCCCAAGGAACCCCCCCATGTTGATGGCCATGTAGAGATACGTGAAGCCGGGTTCGCGCCGGGCATCTTCGTCGCCGTAGAACCGGCCGAGCAGGGCCGGCAGGTTGGAGTGCACCAGGCCGTTTCCGGTGACGATGACCGCCAGGCCGATATAGAGAAGGCGCTCGTCACCCGTCGCGAGGATGCCGTAGCCGCAGAGGAGGAGAAGGGCGCCGGCCAGGATCGCGCGCCCGAAGCCGAAGACATGGTCGGCGGCGAATCCGCCGGCCAGGGTCGTCAGCGCGGCAAGCGACGTGAACGCCCCGAACACGAGCAGGCCCTGGGGCTCGCTGACATCGTGCCGGTCGACGAGAAACAGGAGCAGGACCGACAGGAAGGCGTAGTAGGCGAAGCGGTCGAACAGCTCCGCGGCCATCAGTACATAGAGGGCCGGCGGCTGGCGCTCCTGCGGCCCGGTATCCTGGTGCGCGTCCGCGTCCGTCATGCGTCCGATGCCCGCGTCCTGTCGCTGCCGGTCAGCCGAAGGTCACTGTTTCCATGATGCGGCTCTGCGTGTCCAGCAGGGCCTCCGAGGTGGATGCCACCGCCGTCACCATGCCCGCGTCGCCCGCCTCGCCCTGATGCCAGTCAAAGGTCTCCGCCGTCGAGACGGTGAGCTTCGTGACGTGGGGAATGTCCGCAAGCCGGTCCAGGCCCGTGGCGCGGACTGGCGCCTCGGTCTGCGGCGGGGTGATGAAGAACCACGCGGAGAAGCGCTTGTAGTCGAAGTCGGTCACCGGCCGTTCGCCGAGCGCGAGCTTCCCGAGCTCGACGACGATGTCGATATCCGTCGCATCGGCGAAGATGTAGCCCAGATGGCCGCCAAGCCGGGCGTTGACCTCGATGATCCGCGGGCCGTCGGCCGTGAACTTCATTTCGGTATGGGTGGCGCCGTGATCGATGCCGAGCGCGGTGATTGCCGCCGTCGCGCAGGCATGCAGATCCTCGATACGGGCGGGCGGCAGCGACGTCGGCACGATCACGCCCGTTTCGCGAAACGGTTTCGCCAGCGGCGTCCGGTCGGTGATGCAGAAATTGAACACCTCGCCGTCCACGATGAAGCTCTCGACGCTGGCATAATCGCCCCAGCGCGGATCCTCCATCCACTGAACGCCGATCAGCATCTCCTCGAGAACGAACTCCGGCGTTCCATAGATCCCGAGATCCTTCTCCGTGGCGTAGGAGGTTTCGAAGATCCGGCGCAGATCGTCAGCGGTATCGACCCGATAGGTATCGAATCCACCGGCGCCGCGATCCGGCTTGATCACGGCGGGAAACGGCACCCGCGCCATTGCCGGGTCGAGGTCGTCGGGCGTCGCGATGCGCGCGAAGGCGGGGCACGGAACACCGGCAGCCTGCAGCGCTTCGCGCTGAGCGTACTTGTCGCGTACCCGGGCGACGACGGCCGGCGAAATGTGCCTGAGGCCGAGCGCCTCGGCGATCTCGGCGGTCATCATCAGGCAGAACTCGCTGCCCGTCATGATGCCGTCGACGGCGCGGCCGTCGAGCGCATCGAGAACCTGCCCAGCGGCATCGTAGCTCTCGACGGGGATCAGCGATCCGCGCCCGTCCATAGCCGCGCGGGCCCGGTCGTGGCTCGCTTCGAGCGGCGACATGCCGGAACAGACGTTCACGAGGATCAGATCGGCGAATGTCGACAGCGAGTCGCAAAGCCGATTGATGTCGATCCCGCCCTTGCCCTTGACCACCAGAAGTGACCGCTTGCCCATCCTTCGCCCCCAACCATCGATGATCCGCCGGTCCGTGTCCGGCCGTATTCAACGCCTGCTGCGTATCGGAACGCATTTACACCGTTTCGCAACGCAAAAAAATGCCGGCACGCCATCGGACGTACCGGCCAGTGCGAACGCTTGCGCGCTCAGGAAGCTCTTTCGGTTCTCACAGGCCGTCCGGGCAAACGCTCCTTCGTGCTGCGGATCGTCGTTTCGGGCGCCGGCTCAGCCGGACGTCTTGGTCGCATTGGGGAAGAAGAGCTGCTGCCCGTTCAGCGTGTAGTCGGCGATCGCGGCCTGACCCTCCGGGCTGATCACCCAGTCGACGAAGGTCTTCGCCTGGTCTGCCTTGACGTTCGAGCAGGCCTCAGGGTTCACGGCGATGATGCCGTACTGGTTGAACAGGCGGTCGTCGCCTTCGACCATAATCTCCAGATCGCCCTTGTTCTCGAAGGCGATCCACGTGCCGCGGTCGGTCATCGCATAGGCGTTCATGCCCGACGCGGTGTTGAGCGTCGCGCCCATGCCCGACCCCGTCTCGCGATACCAGTCGCCGCTCGCGGCCGTCGGGTCGATGCCGGCCGCCTGCCACAGGCGCAGCTCCGCCTTGTGGGTGCCGGAATCATCACCACGCGAGGCGAAGGCGGCCTTCTTGCCGGCCACCGTGGTCAACGCCTTGGCGACGTCCGTTTCGCCCTTGATCCCGGCGGGATCGGACTTCGGCCCGACGATGACGAAATCGTTGTACATGACATCCGACCGGCTGACGCCGTGACCGTCGGCGACGAACTTCTCCTCGGCCGGCTTGGCGTGGACGAACAGGACGTCGCCGTCGCAGTTCTGCGCGTTCTTGATCGCCTGGCCGGTACCGACGGCCACGACGCGGACCTCGATCCCGGTTTTCTCGGTGAATATCGGCAGCAGGTGATCGAACAGCCCGGAATTCTCCGTCGACGTGGTCGACTGGACGATGATGAACTCGTCGTCCGCCGTGGCCGGCGTGCCGGCCGCCGTCAGTCCGGCGACGGCGATGACACCGGCGGCGCAGAGCCCGAGAGCGAGGCGCCGCGTAATCTGTTTGAGCATGAAATCCTCCGTTTGTTCTGGTGTCGGTTTTCCGGTTTCAAAGGACGAGGTGGCCGGCGAGGAAGTCCGCCGCCGGCTGCGACATGGGCGACTGGAAGAAGCGGAAGGCGGCCGTGCGTTCGGCGATCCGGCCGCGATGGATGAAGACGACTTCGTCGGCGAGGCGCCTTGCCTGGCCGAGATCGTGCGTGACCATGACGATGCGGGTGCCGGCGGCGGCGGCATCGTCGATCAGGCGCTCGATCGCCAGTGTGGAGGCGGGATCGAGGCTCGCCGTCGGTTCGTCGAGGAACAGCACCTCCGGCTGCGTCACCAGGGCACGGGCGAGCGACAGGCGCTGCTGCTCGCCGCCCGACAGGACCCGGGCCGGCGAAGGCGCGAGACGATCCAGGTCGGCCGTGCGCAGCATCTCCCTGACCCGCGGGATGCGGCCGGTGCGGGGGACACCGCGGACCTTCAGCGCATAGTCGATGTTCGCGGCGACGGAGCGGCGCAGCATCACCGGCTTCTGGAAGACCATCGCCTGACGGCGCAGGGTCGTGGCGTCGGCCGGCCGGCCGTTCCAGGTGATCCGCCCGGCGCTCGGCCGCAACAGGCCGTGCAGAAGGCGCAGAAGCAGGCTCTTGCCGGCGCCGTTCGGTCCGAGCACGATCGTACGCGCGCCGGGCTGCAGTTCGAGATCGACACCGTCGACGAGGCGGCGGCCGCCGGCCTCGAAGACGAGCCCCTCGGCGACCAGCGGCAGGATATCGGCGGTGGTCCGGGCGGTCTCCCGCGGTGACTGGTCGAGAGCCTGAACGTTAGACACGGGCGGCTTCCATGCGATCGGAGCGCAGCGACAGGACGGCGGCATTCACGCCCAGCGCCAGCAGCAACAGGATGAGGCCGAGCGCCAGGGCCAGGGCGAGATTGCCCTTGGAGGTTTCCAGCGCGATCGCCGTCGTCATCACCCGGGTGACGTGATTGATGTTGCCGCCGACGATGATGACCGCCCCGACCTCGGCAACGGCGCGGCCGAAGCCGGCCAGCAGGGCCGTCGCCAGGCTGCCCCGCGCATCCCACAGAAGCGTGCTGACCGCGTCGACCCAGGTAACGCCCAGCGAGCGGAGCTGTTCGTCATACTCGCGGTTGAGGTCGTCGATCACCTGACGGGTCAGCGCGGCGACGATGGGCGTGACGAGGATCGCCTGGGCGATGATCATCGCGGACGGCGTATAGAGAAGCTGCAGGACGCCGAGCGGTCCCGCGTTGGAGAGCGCCAGATAGACCAGAAGCCCGACGACTACCGGCGGCAGGCCCATCAGCGCGTTGACCACGACGATGACGCCACCGCGTCCGGGAAAGCGGGCGACGGCCAGGACGGCGCCAAGCGGCAAACCGACCACACCGGCGATAAAAACGGCCGTCAGACTGACCCTGAGAGACAGCAGAACGATCTCGACGAGATCGGCATCGGCCGTGACGATCAGATGGAAGGCCAGAGCAAAGGCTTCCGCGAAATCCTGCATCGGGCACCGGTCGGGTAGCGAACGATTGATGCCGATGTTAGTCGCTGAAGTGCATTCCGTCTACGTATACGACGAAATCGAACTTATTTGCACAAAATACATCAAAATGCAGTCAATCGCCTGCGGCGCGCGCAGGTCCCGGGGCCGCCTCCCGCAATCGGCGATCCGCTAGAGCTGCATGACCTTGATGATGGCCGGTCCAAGGATGACGATGAACAGGACCGGCAGGAAGAAAAGGATCATCGGCACCGTCAGTTTCGGCGGCAACGCGGCGGCCATCTTCTCGGCCGCCGACATACGCAGGTCCCGGTTTTCCTGGGCCATGACGCGCAAGGCATGGCCGAGCGGCGTGCCGTAGCGCTCCGCCTGAACAAGGGCGGTCACCACCGACCTCACACCGGGCAGGCCTGTCCGCTTGCCGAGGTTCTCGTAGGCGGTCCGCCGGTCCTGCAGGTAGGACAACTCGGCGGTCGTGAGGCTGAGTTCCTCGGCCAGCGCGATCGACTGGCTGCCGACTTCCTGACTGACCTTGCGAAACGCCTGCTCGATGGACATGCCGGATTCGACGCAGATCAGCAGCAGGTCCAGGGCATCCGGGAACGCCATCTGGATTTCCTGCTGGCGGCGTTTCACCTGGTTCGTGATGTAGAGGTTCGGCGCGAAGAACCCGACATAGGCCGCACCGATCGCGATGATGATCCGGATCAGGGCCGGCGCGTCGTCATAAGGGCCGATCACGAAGAGATAGAGCATGGTGATGATGAACAGGATCGGCGGCAGCGCCACTCGGAAGAACAGGAACGTGACCAGCGCCGCCGGGCCGCGATAGCCGGCCATCTTCAACTTGTCGCGCGTATCCGCCGATTCCAGGAACTTACGCAGGTTCAGCCGGTCGACCACTTCCTGCATGTAGGCCTTCGGCGACTTGCGCAGGGCGACCCGGTTGTTCTCGGCGGCAAGCCGCGCCCGCTCGCGCGCCCGCATGTCGGCGCGTTCCTTGGCGACGTATTTCATGCGGTCGCCAAGCTTGTCGCCGGATAGAAGCGGCATGCCCACGGTGAGAATCGCGGCGGCGGCGGCGATCGCCGACAGGATCGCGACAATCCGCTCGGGATTGGCAAAGAGGCCGTTTATGAACTCCATCGCCGCTCTCTCAGAACTTGAAGTTGATCATCTTCTTCATCACCAGAATGCCCGTCAGCATCCACAGCCCCGACCCGGCAAGCATGATCTGGCCGAGCCGGTCCTGCCACAGCAGCGCGATGTAGGTGGGCGTGGTGATGAACACGAGGAGCATGACGATGAGCGGAAGCGAGCCGATGATGGCCGCCGATGCCTTGGCTTCCTGGCTCATCGCCTGGATCTTGTCCTTCATCTTCTTGCGGTCGCGCAGCACCTTGGACAGGTTGCCCAGCGCCTCGGACAGATTGCCGCCCGACTTTTGCTGAATGGCGATGACGATCGAGAAGAAGTTGACTTCGGCAAGCGGCATGCGGTCGTACATGCGTTCGACGCAATCGGAGACCGGGAGGCCGAGCGCCTGGGACTCGACGATCTGGCGGAACTCCGCCCGGACCGGCTCCTGAACCTCGCCGGCGACGATGCGCAGGCAGTCATTGAGCGGCAGGCCCGCCTTGACACCGCGCACCACGACGTCGACGGCGTTCGGGAATTCCTGCAGGAACTTCGCCTGGCGTCGCTTCCTCAGGAACGACAGGAGCCAGAAGGGCGTTCCGACGCCGCCGACGATCAGGAGCGCAAGCAGAACGAAAGGCTGTGCCCCGAGGATCAGGCCGAACAGCACAAACGCAAATCCCATGATCGCGCCGAAAATGAAGAAGCCCCTGACCGTCCAGCTCAATCCGGCCTGGGCGAGTTTCACCTTGAGCGGCGGGCGCCGGCGCGCCTTTTGCTTGGTCTCGAGGTCCTTCAGGGTTTCCTGAACCTGCTTCCGGCGCTTGTTGGCGTCCAGTTTCTCACGGACGGCCACCGTCTCCTTCGGCTTCCGGGCCGTCAGCGTCTTCACACGCTGCTCGGTGCGGCGCTCGCCGCTCAACAGGGGAGAAACGAAGACCCAGGCGATGCCGCCGACGCAGAGCATAGCCATGACCGCGATCGCCAGGCTGACCGTGCTTTCGTCGAGCATCGGGATCAGCCTCCGAAGGCTTCCTGGCCGTCGATGTCCTCGACCTCGGCGGCATCGAGGGCCGCGGCCAGTCTGGTCTCGTCGTTGAAGTAGCGCGCGCGGTCCCAGAAGGCCGGGCGCGCGATACCGGTGGAGCGGTGCCGGCCGAGGATACGACCGTTGGCATCCTCGCCGAGGATCTCGAAGACGAAGAGATCCTGCAGGGTGATGACGTCGCCCTCCGTGCCGATCACCTCGGTGATATGGGTGATGCGGCGGGAGCCGTCGCGCAGGCGGGCCGCCTGCACGATGACGTCGATCGATGAGGTTATCATGTCGCGGATCGTACGCGGCGGCAGGTTGAAGCCACCCATGGTGATCATGCCTTCGACGCGCGACAGAGCCTCGCGCGGGCTGTTGGCGTGGAGCGTGCCCATCGACCCGTCATGGCCCGTGTTCATGGCCTGCAACAGGTCGAAGGCCTCGGGTCCGCGCACCTCGCCCACGATGATCCGCTCCGGACGCATACGCAGGCAGTTCCGGACCAGTTCGCGCATGGTCACCTCGCCCTCGCCTTCGAGGTTCGGCGGCCGGGTCTCCAGCCGGACCACATGCGGCTGCTGGAGCTGCAGTTCGGCTGCGTCCTCGCAGGTGATGATGCGCTCGTCGTGCTCGATGTAGCGGGTCAGGCAGTTGAGCAGCGTCGTCTTGCCCGAACCGGTACCGCCGGAGATGACGACGTTGCACCGGCAGCGACCGATGACCTCGAGAATCGTAGCGCCCTCCGGCGAGATGGTGCCGAAATTCACCATCTGCTCGAGCGTCAGCTTGTCCTTCTTGAACTTACGAATGGTGAGGGCCGGTCCGTCAATCGAAAGCGGCGGAACGATGACGTTGACACGGCTGCCGTCGGGAAGGCGCGCGTCGCAGATCGGACTGGCTTCGTCGACACGTCGGCCGACCTGGCTGACGATCCGCTGGCAGATGTTGAGAAGCTGACCATTGTCGCGGAAATGGATGTTGGTCTGCTCGATCTTGCCTTCGACTTCGATGTAGATCGTGTCGGCGCCGTTGACCATGATGTCGGCGATATCGTCGCGCGCCAGCAGCGGCTCGAGAGGACCGTACCCCAGGACGTCGTTACAGATATCGTCGAGCAGGTCCTCCTGCTCGGAGATCGACATCACGACGTTCTTCAGCGAGATGATCTCGTTGACGATGTCGCGGATTTCGTCGCGCGCGGACTCGACATCCATCTTCGCCAGCTGGCTGAGGTCGATGGCATCGATCAGCGCGGAGAAGATCGTGGTCTTGGTGTCGTAATACTCTTCGGACCGGGCCGGACGGGACCGCTCCGGGCGCTCCGGCGGCGCCTTCGGCACCTGCGGAGCCGGCTTGGGCGCAGGCGTCGGCGCGGACTGTTTCGGCGCGGCGGCGGGGGCTTGCGGCTGGTCTGTTACCGGCACTTGGGGAGACGGTACCGTCTGGGACGGCGGAAACTCCGGCGCGTGCGGCGAAGACAGAGCCGCTGAACCGAGATCGCCGCCGGTTTCCCGCGTTTCGGCGGCCGGCGTCCCGGCGCCGATGGGCTCCGGCGAAGCCGGCAGGGTGTCGGGATACGGCGACGCGCCGGACAACCCGGCACCGCCTGCGTGCTCCAACTCATCGCCGGCAAGGGCACCGGACCCGGACGGCGCCGGCTCGGGCTGCATCCCGGCGTCGGCCGTCCGGACGTCCTCCGGCGCCGGCGGCTCCGGACGCGGGGCCGGTCGCGACTGCGCAGGATTTGGTTGACTGCCTCGTTTGCCGAACATGGGGCGTTACGGTCCGCTCACTTCTTCTTTCGGGAGAGTTTTTCCAGCAACGGCCCCAGGGGCGACCGTCGACTCTTGCGCATCTCGGCGCGGCCCGTCAGCACCTCGGCGAGGGTCTGGAAGATCTCGACCGGTTTCGCGTTGCCCTGCGTCTCTGCGATCATCTGACCGTTGTTGGCGGCGTTGGCGAACAGGACCGGATCGTAGCTGATCGTGGTGAAGGGCTGGATTTCCAGGGCCGAGCCGAAGTCCTTCTCCGAGATTTCCGGCTTCTTGGGAACACCGACCTGGTTGAGCAGAACGAGCGGCGGGCGGTCGTTCGGGCGGGCCTGCTTCAGCGTATCGATCAGGTTCTTGGCGTTGCGCAGGTTGGCAAGGTCCGGCATGGCGGTAATGACCACGTCGTCGGCGGCGAGCAGCGTCGCCTTCGACCACGCCGTCCAGACATGCGGCACGTCGAGGATCACCGTGGGCACCGACTTGCGGATCAGTTCGATGACCTGCTCCATCGAGTCACCGGGCAGGTCGTATTCCTTGTCGAGCGTCGCCGGTGCGGTGATCAGGCTGAGGTGGTCCGTGCACTTGGAATACAGCCTGTCGAGATAGTTCTCGTCGAGCCGGTCGCGGGCGAAGACGGCCTCGGCCATCCCCTGCGGGGGGTCCTGATTGAAGTCGAGGCCGGCCGTGCCGAAGGCGAGATCGAGATCGGCGATGACCACATCGCTGACCAGTTGTTGCGCGATCGCCCAGGCGACATTGTGCGCAATCGTCGAGGAGCCGACCCCGCCCTTTGCGCCGACGAAGGCAATGGTGCGGCCCAGCGGATCGGTGCCCGGCACATCGAAGAGCGAAGACAGGGTCTGCAGGGCGAGCAGCGCGTCGACCGGGGCGAGCAGGTATTCGCTGACGCCGCGGTGCATCAGTTCGCGGTAGAGCCCGATATCGTTGGCGTGCCCGATGACGACAACCCGTGTGCCGGGATCGCAGACGTCGGCAAGAGTATCGAGTTGTCCGAGCAGCGCGTCGCCGTCCGCCCTGGACTCCACCACGATCACATTCGGCGTCGCGGCGTTCACGTAGAATTCGCGTGCGGCCGTGATGCCACCCATTTGCACGGTCATATGCGCCCGGCTCGCGCGCCGGTCGGCGGCGGCGTCGCTGAACGCCTTGCTGGAGTCGGGCGTTTCGCAGAATACCTGGATCGAGACGCGCGGCAGCGGCGGAATGTACTGGTCCGCACTCCCTGCCGCTCCCGGCTGCCCCTCGTCGACCGGTGCTGGTTCGTTCAGTTTCTCGGCTGCAACGCTCATGATCACTCCGCCAGGTCGCTGACCGTGCCGCTTTCAGCCACGTCTTCGTACTGCGTCGAGGGATCCTTGCCCTCGCGGTACTTCTCGTAGACCGTGTCCCGCCGCTCGCCGTCACGCGGCGTCCAGACCGGGCGCGGACCTTCCAGGTCGCGGGGGTCCTCGACCATCGCGGCAAGGTTCTTCTGCGTCGCACAGCCATAGTTTTCATACGGCAGGTTGCGCCAGTCGGTAGCGGCGTTGGTCGGCCATGCGCCGCATTCCAGCGTCGTGACCATCCGCTCGTAGGCGAGACGCACCGGGGCGTATGCCTGTGCCGTGCGATAGCTGACGACATGAACGGCATCGACCGGCATGCCGTAGTTGTAGGCAATCGCCTTGACTTCCTCGACGACGCTGAGGGCCTCGGTCTCGTTGGCGGTTCCCACAGGCGTCAGCACTTCAAGGCCGCCCGACCCGCGTTGCCGCCAACTCAGAATGAACTCCTCGGTCATCTGCTTGTCGGGGCGCGACAGGCCATATCCGGTCGCGTTGAGATCGAGCTTCCTGCGCTCGGGAACGACACCGATCGGGTAGCGTTCCTCGATCGACACGGGAACCGACCCGGTGATCACGCGATCGGACTTGCAGGCCGCCAGCGGCGGCCCGAGCAGCACAATGGCCGCGATCGCGCGTGTCATCACGCCCGGTCGCCCGATCCCTGCCGGGCGCGTCATCCTGGAAAGCGGCGTCGTGGTCGACTTGACTGTCATCGTACGCTTCGGCTTTCGCCGCCTCTATTCCACTATGAAACCGATCGGGCCGCGATAGTTGCCCGCCGGGTTCTCCTCGGCGAGCCCGTACAGCCGGTTCAGCCGGCCCAGCAGGTAGGCGGCCGGATCGGGCGCGGGGGCGAAGTTCTTGTCCGGCCGGGCCAGTTCGTCGCGGGCGACCGGCTTGCTTAGATACGGCGTCGCCATGATGACCAGCTCGGTTTCCTCGTTCTGGAAATCGCGGCTCCGGAACAGCGTCCCGAGGATCGGCACGTCCATGACGCCGGGCACACCGTTGAGCATCTGCTTGGTGTTCTCCTGGATCAGCCCGGCGAGGACGAGCGAACCGCCGCTCGGCAGTTCGACAGTGGTATCGGTCCGGCGTGTCTTGATACCCGGGATCGTGGTGCTGTTCAGGACAACTGACGTCTGGTCGTCGATCTCCGAGACCTCGGTCTTGACCTTCAGGCTGATCCGGCCGGCACTCATCACCACGGGCGTGAAGGCGAGCGCCACGCCGAAGGGCTTGAACTCGACCGAGAGCTGGCAGATTCCGGTGTCCGGGTCGCAGGTGTTGCCGACCGGCACGGGGAACTCGCCGCCGGCGAGGAAGTTCGCGGTCTCGCCGCTGATCGCAGACAGCGTCGGCTCGGCGAGAACCCGCAGGACGCCCTTCTCCTCCAGCGCCTGGATGTTGGCCGCAACGGCCGAACTGCCGTCGGTCCACTGCATGCCGAAGCCGCCGCCGTAGCCGACACCGGTGCCGTACAGGGCGGGCGTCTTCGACAGGCCAAGACCGAATGCCGGGGCGGAGATAATGTTGGTAAGGATCGAGTCGGTCGAAATCTGCAGGCCGAGATCGATACCCAGTTCCTTCAGAGTCTGCCGCTTCACCTCGGCGACGGTCACCTTCAGGAAGACCTGCTCGGACCCCTCGACCGCGATCAGGTTCAGCACCTTCTCGGCATCGCCGGCGAAGCGACCGGCGATCTCGACCGCCTTCTGCGCGTCGGCGGCGTTCGGCGCGCTGCCGGTCAGGACGATGTTGTCGTTCATCGTCTCGACCTGGATCGACGCGCCGGGGACGAGCTGGCGCAGGTTCTGCGAGAGCACCGCCGTGTCGCGATCGACCTTCAGCTCCAGGACCGCGATCTGGCGGCCGGCGACATCGAAGAAGAAGACGTTGGTCTGGCCGATCTCAAGACCGATCAGATAGGCGCGGCGGGCCGTCCGCATGATGGCATCGGCGACCGTCGGACTGGACACGAGCACATCCTTGGCGTCGCGCGGCAGATCGACGACCAGCGATTTGCCGACACCGAGGCTGACCTGCCGCGAGGCGGACAGTTCGGCCGGATTGATCGTCATATGGCTCGTCGACTGGGCGGCAGCCGGCTGCGCCGGGATCTGGCTCAACACCCCGACAGCCGCTGCGGCGAGGGCCGGAACGAGATATCGAAGGCCACGGCGCGCCGCTGCGGAAAGCGTCGAGAAGGACAGGGTCGGTCTTGGTTTCATTGTCTTTCTCAATTGGCGTTCACTCGCGCCGGGATACCGAACTTCACGATGTTCACGGACCCGCTCATGCCCCGCGATTCTTCGCCCGCGGCATTGCCGTCACCGTCCATGATCGAGCGCAGCGCCAGCGAGATGCTGCCGCGCTGCTGCGCCAGTGAAAGGGCCTCGACCTGGCCGGGGGTGAGTTCGAGCGTCGCCGTGTTGCCGATGACGTCCATGCGGCCGTCCTTTTCCTCGACCGTCTGGTCGATTGCGAGCACGCGGACGTTTTCCAGCACCGTTTCGGTCGTGTAGGCCTCGCCGTCGGCGTTCTGATCCCGCCGCGTGAGGACCACGTCGACATGGTCATTGGGCAGGATGAAGCCGCCAGCGCCGTTCTCCGGCGAGATTTCGGTCGCCATGGCCCGCTTGCCGGGCGGCAGCATCGCAGCCAGAAAGCCGCCGGCCCCGGCCTTGACGAGTTTGGCGTCACGGATCGGTTCCCCGGAGAAAAAGCTGGTCCGGGCCACCGCGCCCTCCAGATCCTTGATCGCGTCAGGCTCGGCGGCTTCGGTCACGAAGGAGTCGCTGACGTTGTTGCGCGGCCATTCTTCCCATTGCAGGTCGGCGGCCGTGAGCTTCGCTCCCGGCACGATATCGGTCTTGGCAACGAGGACCTTGTCGGTGTCTACGGCCTTCTCGACGACGACCGGTGCATTGTTTCCCGAACCGATACTGCTGGCCAGCCTCCAGGCCAGGAAGCCTGCAACGATGGCGACGCCGAGAACGACCAGACGCGCGACTTTCATAACTCATCACCCCAGTACGGCGGTCGCGAGGTCCGCGACACCTACCCGGATCATGGCAATCCAATGGTCAACTTATGGTTAATGAGAAGTATCAATTTGCGGATGCATTGTCCGGCACCGCCGTGCCGGCCGGCTCATCCGGCCCCGAACGTAGCCATCCATACGGTCGTCGGATAAATGATGAGACCGGCACAGGCCAGCGCGATCCCATAGGGGATGCCGCTCTTGGAACTATGCAGCCGCATCGCCCAATCCGACCGGATCAGCGTGGCGGGCAACGGCAGGCCCCGCGCCAGCACGATCGCCACCGTCAGGACCGCACCCAGAATGGAGAATGTCAGGGCGTAGGTCAGCAGAATGTCCCACCCCAGCCACAAGGCCGTCGCAGCGAAGAACTTCGCGTCGCCACCGCCGATCCAGCCGAACGAGAAGAAGGCGAAGCCGATCGCCAGCATCGCGAGGGCGGCGGTCACGTGCATACCGACCTCGATCAGCGGGAACCCAGCCATCAACGCGGCCGGAAAGAACAGCGCAGCGAAACCAATCGATACGCGGTTCGGGATCGTCATCGTGAAGAAGTCGAGTCCCGCCGCCAGGGCCATTGCCGCAGGAAAGATGAACAGAAGCACGGTATTCAGCATGGCGTCGGATATCTCTGGCATCGCAGCTGGGCGTCACGAAGTACGAAAGATAAGGCCGAAGCGCTTAAGCGTCCCTTACGCACGGTGGCGGCTCCATACGAGCCGCTCGATCGCGGCAGTCGGCCAGACATGACGCTCGGATACAAAAAACCGCCGCTCCGGATGAGACCGCAGCGGCGGCTTTGATGCAGTTCGCACTCGCTGAAGGTAGCGCGCCGCACGTGCGTGCGCGGAGCGTCTTAGCCCTTCAGTTCGGTGTCGATCGTGGTGAAGAAGCCCTGGAGAGTCGAGCCGATCGAGAACACCAGCGCGATGATCGCGACCGAAATGCCGCCGGCGATCAGGCCGTATTCGATGGCGGTGGCGCCCGACTCGTCGTGGGCGAAGTTCTTGATGAGGGTCTTCATTGTGTCGCTCCTTAGTCCATTGTCTTAAGACGATTGGTCCCGAAGGGCTGTTATGTGCCTCCTTCATCGGGATCGGACGCGACCGTACGCCCGGCATCTTACGAACAACTTAATCCAATCGAACACATCCGAAGGTAATTTACAGCTCGATCTAGGTGGTAAACGAATTCCTATCGATTTTTACTGTTCCTTTTCGATCTATTATCTGCAGCGTAGCGCGGTTAATAACCTTTAACCGTGGCTTTCGATACAGTATATTTGAAATATTTTCTATCGCGAACACAGAAATCGCGACGGGACGAGGCGAAAAAGCAATCCTTAAACGGAATTTTGCATTGGCTCCCGCGCCCCTCTCGGACCGCGTTCGCCCCCGCAATACGTCGAAAGATAGGATGCTCGCCGGCGCTGGAAAGAAAAACGGGAAGCGCGCCCAGGCGCCCGGCATCCATTGGCAATTCCTTTACCAATATTTCGATACAGTCCGCCCGAACGTGTATGCGTCGCATCATTTCGGGAAAGGGTGTCGTCATGTCGTATCGGAACGGATTTTTCGTGGGAGCGGTCCTGATCGCCGCCGCGATCGCCCGTCCGGTTCCGGCTGCGGCGCTCGAAGACACCGTTCTCGTCCAGGTCGATCACGCCAAGATCCTGCGGCTCGACCAGCCGGCGGCCACGGTCATCATCGGCAATCCTTCAATTGCGGACGCGCTGGTTCAGAATCGCGAAATGCTGGTGGTGACGGGCAAGAGCTACGGCATCACCAACCTGATCATTCTGGATGCCGATGGCGAGACGATTGCCGACCTGACCCTGAACGTGCGCGGGGACGAGACGGATTTCGTCACAGTGCAGCGCGGCGGGACGCGCCTGTCCTACAGCTGCGCCCCGACCTGTGAACGCGCGCTGGCGCTGGGCGACACGGTCGAGAGTTTCGACGCGCTGTCGCAGCAGATCCAGAGTCGCATCGGCCTTGCGAACGCGCAGGCCGGACGGCGGTAAGCCCGCCTGTTCCGGCTGATCATTGCCGGAAGGCCGACCGGTTAACGGTTCCTTAACGCGACGCCCGACGCTGCCGGGGGTCCGGGAAAGCATTCGGCAAACCTTTTTGTCTAGATTTGACGCGACCGCGACAGGCAACCGCGTACGCCGCTGCGAGCGGCAATGCGCCTGAGATGCGGGTCGCGCCGACGCACGGAGTGGCAACTCGAATGAAACCTATAACAAGAAGGCATGTTCTTCGCCGCTTTGCCCGCAACAGCGAGGGTGTGGCGGCGGTCGAGTTCGGAATTGTCCTGCTGCCGTTCCTGGCGATTCTCTTCGTCATCCTCGAAACCGCGATCGTCTTCTTCGCCGGACAGTTGCTGGAAACCGGCGTGGCCGACGCTGCGCGGCTCATCCGCACCGGCCAGGCGCAGGACAGCGACCTCAGTTCATCTGATTTCAAGGAAGCGATCTGCGCCAACGTGTTCGCCCTGCTCGATTGCGAAGCGGGTCTCAAAGTCGATGTGCGCCGGCTGGAGAGTTTCGGAACCTCGGTCCCCAGCCCCATCGACGACAGCGGCGATTTCAGCGCCGACGACTTCACCTTCGACCCCGGGACGGGCGGCGAAGTGGTGCTGGTCCGGGCCTTCTACGAATGGCCGATCATCGTGCCGCATCTCGGCTCGCCGGGCAATCTGACGAACGGCAATTATCTGCTGGCGGCCACGGCGACCTTCCGCAATGAACCGTTCTAGGAGGGCCGGCATGTCGACACTTACAATCGCCACGCTCCGGCGCCGGTTCGCACGCGACGACACCGCTGTCTCGGCAGTGGAGTTCGGAATTGTCCTGCCGCTGCTGATCCTGATCTATCTGGGCGGCGTTGAACTGAGCCAGGCGATCACCGTCGACCGGAAGCTGACGGTGGCCGGGAACTCGGTCGGCGATCTGGTCGCACAGGGCGGCAGCGAGATGTCGAAGTCGGAACTCGAAGAAATCTTCATGGCTGCCAATGCAATCATGACACCGTATTCCTCGACCCCCCTGAAGATCGTCGTTTCCAGCGTGAAGATCGACAAGAACGGCGACGAAGTGGAAAGCAGTTGCGGCTATCATGACACGCCGCGCGCGGAGGGATCGTCGATCACAGTACCCGACGGAGTCCGCGTCGAAGGAAGCTATCTCGTCATCACCGAGGTAAGCTACGACTTCGAAATGCCTATCGGGCCTGTCAAGATTCCCCCCTTCGGTTATGTGGTCGGAGACGCGATAACGTTCAACGATACGTTCTACATGCGACCCCGGCAGGTCGATTCAGTCACAATGAGCTGCCCGACCATGTAACAGCGGCAGATGCCCGTCTGCCGCAGCGTATGAACGCTCCCCGGAAAAGAGGGTTCGCATACCCTGCGTGCCTGGGCTATTCGTAGCCGCGCAAGACAAGGGGAGCCGGGCAGGTTTGGACCAGTTCTACGCGATTCTCAGGAAATCGGTCGCCTCGGAGGGGCGCCATTCGGCAGCCTCCCGTGTGGAGATCTATGACCGTGCGCGCGTACAGCTCGAGCGGCTGATCGCCGAGTCCGATCCGCCCATGTCGGCCGATACAGAGGCGGCGTACCGCAATCAGCTCGAACAGGCGATCGTACAGATCGAAAGCGAGCAATCCGGCTATGGGGCCGACCACAACCCGACCGCCGATGCCGTCGCGGACGCCCTCGAGGAACGCCACCGCGCCCATCCCGAGACCGCGCGGCCTCACATCTCCCCGCCGGGTCCGACGCCCGGCCTGTCCGAAACGGATTTCACGACGCCCGATGGCGGTGCCGCCGGCGCGCCGGGTGTACGCCTGTCGAAGATCGTCCTGCCGCTCGCCGTTATCGTTGGCGGTTTCGGCCTTGTCCTCGTCGGGGCATGGATGCTCGTCTCGTCGATCTTCGCGCCGTCGGTTCCCTCGATGGACGTGGTGGCGCGGCGCCTCGAGCGTACCGGAGCGGCCAGCCTTTTCGCAGGGGCGGCGGCCGCTCGCTTCTCCGCTCCCGAAGACGCGACGGTGGAAAACGTCGAGGAACTGTTCGGACAGGGGGCCGTGCGCATCACCTCCCAGGTGAAGAAAGCCAAGGCCCGGTACAAGACGGAGGGCGCGTTCATCCCTCTCAACCCGATGATCCGCACGCTACTCTACGACAGCACCCTGCGCGCCACCGTCGTGGCGCGGGCGGCGCCCGACAACCCGAGCGCGAAAATGGGGATCGCCATCAGCACCGGGGCGAAGGAGACCTCCGGCTGGCAGCGGTTCAGGCCGGATACCGAATGGCGCGCCTTTTCCGTCGAGTACGCTTTCGGACCGGAACAGATCCGGTCGCGGCCGGTCGTCTCGGTGCTCGCGGACACGGAAGGCGAAGGCCGGGCGATCGAGGTCCGGGAAATCAACCTGCAGATCATCCCGAACTGATCCGGTCCGCCGGCCGGGTACCGACCGGGTTACCGGACGAAGTCGAGCATCCGGTCCTCCGGCGCCAGCGCCAGCGCCTGCACCCGTTGCGCCTCCGCGCGCATGTCGGACGCCATACGCCGCGCATCCGCCCTGCCGCGCCACCAGGGCCCCAGCGCGGACGGTGCCCTGAGCACGAGATAGACCGGAAGAGTCATCTCGAACAGATGCCAGCGCCAGCCGAGCTTGCGACGCATGCCCGGCGACGCGTTCTTCATCCAGATGAGACGGCGGTTGCGGAACAGGCGCTGCTGGTAATCGGGCGGCTTGTCGAGAAAGCCGGAGGCACCAGCGGCCGACGCCGACCCGACATGCCAGGCGCGTGCCGACGGACAGTAGAGGGCCGTCCAGCCGCGATGCTGCATCCTGAACCAGAGATCGAGATCCTCATAGCCGGTACCGAAGCGCTCGTCATACCAGTAACCGTGCACTTCGCGCAGATCGTCGAGCATGGCGCGGCGCATCAGCGGCATCGAACCCGACACCCCGAAGGCATAGGTATCCTTGCTCGCCGGCTGCCAGCGGCCGCGAAACTCCGGAGAGACGAAGAGCGCGCCGGCGCTGGGGCGGGCTTCCTCGGTGCGCACGCCGTCGACCCAGGCGTATTCCGCCCCGCCGACGACGCCGATCTCCGGATCGGCCTCGCCGCGAGCCACCACGGTCGAGACGTAGTCCGGCGGCAGCCAGACGTCGTTGCCCAGCGGCATCATCCAGTCGCCAGTCGCCTCCGCGAAGCCGGCGTTCATGCCGGCGGCGAAGCCGAGGTTCTCGGGCAGCTGGATCATCCGGTCGGGCGCGCCGGCGGCGAGGCATTTCGCCACCGATCCATCCTGCGAGTCGTTGTCGACCAGCAGGATCTCGAGATTCGGGTAGTCCTGCGCGCAGGCGGCCTTGTAGCTCTCGACGACACGGTCGCCGCCGTTCCAGTTCAGAAGGACGATGCTGACCCGGGGCCGGTCGGGAGGGGGCAGATCGGTAGGGGGGGCGCTCATGCCGGTCGGCTCACGCCCTGAGCCCGAGGCGTTCGCCCGAATAGCGCGCGCCGCGGATCGGCGCCCACCAGTCCTCGTTGCCGAGATACCAGTCGACGGTCTTCGCCAGGCCCGAGGTGAAGTCCTCACGCGGCCGCCAGCCAAGCTCATCCGCGATCCGGGTCGCGTCGATCGCGTAGCGCAGGTCGTGGCCCGGGCGGTCTGCGACGAAGGTGATCAGGTCGCGCCGGGTACTGCCGTCGGCCCGCGGACGGCGGGCATCGACCAGATCGCAGATCGCCTCGACGACCTCCAGGTTGGTGCGCTCGGCATTGCCGCCGACATTGTAGGAGCGGCCCGGCGTACCCCTGGTGACCACGGTCGCCAGCGCGCGGGCGTGATCCTCGACATAAAGCCAGTCGCGCACGTTGGCGCCGGCGCCGTAGACCGGCAGCGGCCTGTCTTCCAGCGCGTTGAGGATCATCAGCGGAATCAGCTTTTCGGGGAAATGGTACGGCCCGTAATTGTTGGAGCAGTTCGACAGCACCACCGGCAGACCGTAGGTGTGGAACCACGCCATCGCCAGGTGGTCGGACGCCGCCTTCGAGGCCGAATAGGGCGACGACGGCTCATAGGGCGTTTCTTCGGTGAACACGCCCGCGTCCAGCGGCAGCGAGCCGTAGACCTCGTCCGTTGAGACGTGATGGAAGCGGAACGCCGCCTTCATCTCGTCGGGCAGGCCCGACCAGTAGTGCCGGGCCGCCTCCAGCAGGCGGTAGGTGCCGACGATATTGGTCTGGATGAACTCTTCCGGCCCGTCGATCGAGCGGTCGACATGGCTTTCGGCGGCCAGATGCATCACGGCGTCGATCTGCTCCTCGACCATGAGCGCATGGACGGCGTCGCGCTCGCAGATATCGAGCTGCACGAAGCGGTAGCCCGGATCATCGGCGATGGACGCGAGAGACGACAGGTTCGCCGCATAGGTCAGCTTGTCGACATTGACCACCGCGTGGTCGGTATCGCGGATCAGGTGGCGGCACACCGCCGATCCGATGAAACCGGCGCCGCCGGTGACGAGGACCTTCATGCGGTCGCTCCCTGATACTCGAAATAGGCCGGCAGATCGGCAAGCCGCGGATGCTTGCGGTCCTTGTCGGACAAGACCGCCGCGGCCGGATCGACCGGCCAGTCGATCCGAAGCGCCGGATCGTCGAAGGCCAGACCGAAATCGTGATCGGGCGCGTAGTAGTCGGTCACCTTGTATTGGACCTCGGTATCCGGCTCAAGCGTGCAGAACCCGTGGGCGAACCCGGCCGGAACCCAGAGCTGGCGCCAGTTCTCGGCCGAGAGCTCGGCGGCGACGTGCTGCCCGTATGTCGGCGAGCCGGCCCGGATATCGACGGCGACATCCAGAATCGCGCCGCGCGAGACCCGCAGGAGCTTGCCCTGCGCGTGCGGCGGCGACTGGAAATGCAGACCGCGGATCACGCCGACCTCGGCCGACAGGGAATGATTGTCCTGGACGAAATCGGCGTCGATCCCCGTTGCCTGCTCGAATGTCCGCCTGTTCCAGGTCTCGGAGAAGAAACCGCGGTTGTCGCCGAATTTCGCGGGCGACAGCAGCAGGACGTCGGGGATGGTGCAAGGATCGACGTGCATGGGCCAGGAGCCTCGGTCTCTTCGGGTCGCCGGCTATCGCGACGTGGCTACGGGAAGGCTGCGCTGCAGGCGCTTGTCCCGCGACAGGGAAAGCCGCACCGCGCCGGGCAGGTGCGCCGCATAGGCGCCGGTCATCTGCCCGGTGATCGAAGCGGCATTGAGACAAAGCCGCCTCGCCGTCTCGCCGGCGGAGACGCCGTTGCGCCAGGCAAACGCGATGTCGCGCTTGGCGAGATACCCGATGGTCAGGACCGCGCGCAGCGGATTGGCGTTGAGCCGGTAGCCGAACAGCACCCGAAACGCGTTCGATTCGTCGAAGGAGCGCTGAAACCGCTCGAAAACACCGTAATCGTGGGAGTGGTAGACGACCGCCTCCGGCGCATAGGCCTTCGAATAGCCCGCCTCGATGATCTGGTGCGCCCAGATCTGGTCTTCGGCGAACTCGACGTCCGGGTAAGGCATGGTCTCCCAGACGCTGCGCCGCAGACAGGAATTGTTGTCGGAGTAAAAATGCAGGATCTGCCGCCAGCGCTTGTCGGTCTCGTACCGCTCCGTATCGGTTTTCCGCGACACGACGGGAGGCAGGTCCGCGAAACCGGCGAAATGCAGATCGAGATCGCGCTTCGTGAAGGCGCTCGCTTGCGGATAGGCGATATGGCGGCCGAACGCGCCGGCGACATCGGGCGCCTGTTCCACCGCCTCGACGATCCGCCTGAGCCAAAGTGTGTCGACCGGCAGCGCGTCATGGGTCAGGAAGGCGACGAAATCGCCGCTCGCCAGCGAGACACCGAGATTTCGGGTCCGCCCGTGGCCGAACTCGGCCGAACTGATCTCGTGGACCCGGACACCGTGCTTCCCGCGCGCGAACTCTACCGCGCCGTCCGAAGACCCGGAATCGATCACCAGCACCTCGAAATCCCACGGACAGTCTTGTTCGAGCACACGCTCGAGCACGTCCCGGAAAATCGGGCCGGGATTCTTGGTGGGAATGACGACAGAGGCTTTCATGAAACCAGAATAAGACCGATATCCGAAGTCCTATGTAGGACCCGGATCCGAGGATACAGTGTATGCGCCCAGCTACCTAAAGCCTTCCCGCCCCGAATGGAACCTCCGGAAGCGGAGCCCCCGGCACCCGAATTCGGGTAATAACGGCGAAACTTGACGCCTTTCGGGCTATCTTCTAATCGACGGCGCCCATCGGGCGGCGGCGCCGGATATGCCCGGCGCCAAAGCTGGTTCCTGTCGCGGTAGACACCGCGCAGGCCCCTCAACACTGGCAGACGATGTTTTTCGGCAAGAAGCCCGTCTTTATCGGATTGCACTTCGCCAAGACCGGCGGAACCAGCATCCGCGCGCATATCGCCGGAAACCTGAACAAGAACGCCTTCTGCCCCTACGGGGCCTTCGCCAACGCCAACAGCTTTTTCAACGGCCGGCCGCTGCTGCCGGAATTCTCCGGCCGCCGCAAGGCCGGGATCCGCTTCGTCTACGGCCACGGTGTCGATGCCGATGTGCTGCACCACTTCGCCGACCGCGAGGTTGCGCTGTTCGTCGTCTGCCGCGATCCCTACAGGCGCTTCCTGTCGAGCCTGAAGCATGCCGTACGCACCCGCGGCGAGTTCGGCGAAAGCGTCGATCCGCGCGCGGTCTTCGAAAGCCAGCCCGAAAACCCCTTCGCGCAGACAGTGCTGAGGCAGTTCGGCGCGCTGGCGCCCGACGATGTGACGGATCCGAAGGAGCGCCTGATCGCGGTCCTGCGCTGCTTCCGGTTCATCATGTCCACCGACGACCTGAACGCCCAGTCGGCGCCGTTTTTCTCCGCGCTCGGGCTGCCGCCGCTGCGCGAGGCCCGGCGCGTCTACCGGGAGGAGGCGCAGCCCGCCGACGTCACCGAGGCGGAGATCCGCGCGCGCGACGATCTCGACGCCTTCGTCAACGAGGCGACGAACCGGTTCCACGAGTCGGGCGGGACAAGCGCGGAGCACGCTAATCCGTTCGGCTTCGATGCGGCGGCGCTGCGCGAGCGGCTCGACGCGCTGAAGGCGGCGGCACCGACGCCCGAAGCCGACATCGAGAAAACCTACGACGACCTGTTTTCCTTCCTCGACCGCAACGGGCGTCTGGAGGCGGCGAGGATCTTTCTCGAGGCAGGCGGCCACAGCAGGCACGTGACGCGGCTGTTCGAGGCCTGGTGCCGCCGCGAGGGCAGAACCTTCGCGGCCACGCCGAACTCATCGCGAACGTTGTGTCATCAGGCCGAAGTGTGGCTGCGCCTCAGACGTCCGGGGCGGGCCGGCGACTACGCGCGCCGGGCCATCGAGGCGGATCCGAACAATCCGATGGCCTACCACCTTGCGGGACGGGCGGCACTGAACGAGCGGCGCTACGCCGACGCGGCGGCCGATCTGGAGCGGGCGGTCGCGCTCAACCCGCTGCACGCCAAGAGCTTCCGGTTCCTGGCCACCGCCTATGAGCATCTCGACCGGAAGGCGGAAGCCGATACCGCTCGCAAGGCGGCGAAGGCGCTCTGACCCCCGGTCCGCTAGCCCTCGTCTCCGCCGCGATTCTTCTTCTTGAGATGGTCGGGCGTCTGCGGGCTGTGATCCACCTGCAGGGTCTTGCGGATGCGCTTTTCGTCGTAGGCAAGCCCGGCGGCATCGAACAGCGCGCGCAGACGGGCGCCGTCGGCCAGATCCTTGTAGTCGATCTGGAAGGTGTTCGGCCGCGCCTCGGCGAGCTTGGCGAACTTGCGGTGGCAGCGCTGCAGGTTCCTGGACAGCGCCTCCTTGTTCTCGCGCTTCGCGTAGAAGCCGCTCGACATGACCTGCTCGATATCCCGGGTCAGGAACACGAACAGCGGATCGGGAAAGATCTCCGTCAGGAAATCCAGATAGTTGTCGAGCACCTTCTGCGGCATGTCGAGGTAGCGGATCTCCTTGAATCCGATCGTCGTGGGGGCGGCCCGCGTCAGGCTGCCCTTTGGTGCGAGCACCGTGTTCACCGATTGCCGGCACAAATCAAGGAAACCGTCGGTATCGGCTTCCCTGGCGCCAAAGAAGGGGTGGTTCGGCTGGTTGCCGCCCCTCCGGCGGGTTTTCAGCAGGGTCTGATAGGCCTTGAACAGCCGGAAGAAGAAATTGCCGTTCTCGCCGCGGATCAGGGCGCCTCGCGCGGTGTTCAGCAGGCCGACCAGCAGCGTCGAGCCGGTCCGGCCGTAGGTGATGATGATGACGGATCGGGTGGCGCTCATGCGAGGGTCTTGAAGTTGGTACGGTTCGGCGGCATCTCAGGCGCCTGTCGCCTGTCGGGCGGGGCCGGAGCGGCGCGCCCGGGATGCACCGGTTTCTATTGCCGACTGGCTTCGGGGACAAGTACATGCCCGAAAGCCGGTCGCCGCCGGGGTTGTTGCCGGTCGGGCCGGCCGCCGGCGAACTGGCCATTTGCGTCCGCCCGATGCTTCGAATAGATCGTGTGATCGCAGTCACGGCTATCGCGCCGCGACGTCACCGGAAGACCCGTCCTGACATGGTAGAGCGTACAGCCCAGAATCTTGGTCCAACCGGACACCGGATGGTGGCTCTGAGGACCCGGCGCTACTATCAGGCGTTGCGCTGGCTGATCATCATGATCTTCCGGCTGAATCCTCTCAGGTTTTCGATCATCGTCGGACTGGTCGCCGTGGGCCGCTCGCTGCAGGGCGCAGCCTTCGCCGCCGTGATCTACTATTTCTCGGCGGTGGAAAGCGGGACGCCGGTCGATTTCCTCGGCCGGTCGCTCGATCCGCGCGACTGGTCTGTCATGGCGGCCGTCATCGCCGGCGTCGCGCTGGCGCTGATCATCGCCACCTTCGTCATCTATGTCAGTGCGACGATGGGCTTCCGGCACTCGATGCGGTTCGCCGATAACGTCATCAAGACCGTCCTGTCGCAGGAAGGCGCGTTTCCGGCCCGCACCGCCCTGTCATCGGACGGCACGATTTCGCAGCAGGCCGCGCAGGTCTCCCGCGCCAAGGTGATGCTGTTCAGGCCTGTCAATGTGCTCCTCTCGCTGCCGCGCCAGCTGCTGCTCGCGATCCCCTCCATCGCCGGCATGATCTGGATTTCCGGCGAGGTGGTCGCCTTCCTCCTGATCCTGGCCGCCCCGGCCATCGCGCTGAACTACATGATCAGCCACCGGGTCATCGCCATGCAGAAGATCTTCGGCGAGAGGCAGAAAGCCTACAAGAAGCGGATGACCGAAGTCCGCGACATCATCGCGGACGAGGCGCTGCCGGACCCGAAGCGCGCCGAGTATCCGACCGATCTCTCGGAGAGCGAGGAGGCGGCCAACTCGGCCGAGGCCTTCGCCACCCGTCTGCTGGCACCGCGCCAGTCCGAATTCGTCTCCAATGTAGCCGCCGCCGTGGCGATCGCCGCGATCGGCTTCTACTTCGGCTACGAAGCCCTGTCGGGCGCCATGCCGCTCGCCATCATCGTCGGCTTCTTCGTGCTGCTGCGCCTGACGATCACGAGCCTTACCGGCATCTCGATGTCGCTGACCTCCTATGCGCGCTTCTACGGGGTGGTCCGCGCCGCGTACGAATACCTGACCAGCCCCATCGCGAACCCGAAGCCGTTTACCGGTCAGCCGATCCTGCATGCCCACAAGCAGGAAACTCCGGCCCCGGGGTCGATCGAGGAAGGCGTCAAGGTGGAGCGCGGCAGGCCGGTCGCCGTCATCTCGCCGGCAAGGCTCAACCGGTTCACCCAGTACTATTACGCGCTCGCGCTGACCCAGCGCGCGCGGCAATCGACGCGCGAGAATCTCAACGCCGCCGCGCTGCGCTGTTCCGCCGTGCTCGCCGAGCCGGAGGCGCTCGCGGCGTCCGGGCTGGCGGCCATGGACGCGAACGCCCTGAAGGCTGTCGTCGAGGGGAAACCGTGGGCGGACCTGGCGCCGTCCATCGAGGATATCCGCACGGCGGCCGCGGGCGGGGAGCTTAGCCGCAAGAGCTTTGCGCGGATTGCCTACCTGTCGGCGATCCTGTCATCGGCCGACCTGATCATCGTCCACCACCGGCTCATCCGGATCCTGAACGAGCGGGAAACGTTGCGGTGGATGGAGGCGCTGCAGGACCGCTATATCGCCGTCAGCTACCGGCTGGAGAAGTTCAGTACCTTGGGCGCCGGGGAAGAACACGCGATCTTCCTGGACTACGAACGCGCGGTCGCTGTGGTCGCGGCGAAGGACGTGTCGGCCGCCGCGTCGTTCGTGCTGCAGCACCTGAAGGAGGCCGACGAGCCCGAAGACGACGCCATGGACGACCTTTAGGCCGGCGCGGCGCCGGCGGCGGTCAGAGTTCCGCGGCGCGCGTCCTGTTCCACGCCGACCGGCACGGGATCTTCGACAGATCGCAGCGGTCTGCATAGGTCCTGGCGATCTCCGTCACCTCGTTCAGGAGCCCCTCCTTCAGCGTGATCGGATCGAGGCCGAGCTGCAGGAAGCGGTCGTTGCGCACATGCAGGTCGTTCTCGTCGGCCTCGTTGCGCGGATTGGCCACGCACTCCACCGACGCGCCGGTGATCTCGGCAATCATCTCGGCGAGATCGCGCACCCGGTGGGTCTCGGTCATCTGGTTCAGGATGTTGACCCGCTCGCGCGACTGCGGCGGGTTCTCGATGGCGAGCTGGATGCAGCGCACCGTGTCCTGGATGTTGATGAAGGCGCGGGTCTGCCCGCCGGTGCCGTGGACGGTCAGCGGATAGCCGACAGCGGCCTGCATCAGGAAGCGGTTGAGCACGGTGCCATAGTCGCCGTCATAGTCGAACCGGTTGATCAGACGTTCGTCGAGCCGCGTCTCGGCGGTCTGCGTGCCCCAGACGATGCCCTGGTGCAGGTCCGTGACCTTCAGGCCGTCGTTCTTGTTGTAGAACGCGAAGAACAGCTGATCCTGCGTCTTGGTCATGTGGTAGATCGACCCGGGATTTGCCGGATACAGGATTTCCTGTTCGACAAGGTTGCCCTCGTCGGTCTCGACCTTGATCTGCAGATACCCCTCGGGGATCTTCATGCCGGCCGAGCCGTAGCCGTAGACGCCCATCGTGCCGAGATGCACCAGATGGATGTCGAGGCCGGATTCGACGATCGCCGCGCACAGGTCGTTGGTGGCGCCGAGGTTGTTGCGCACCGTGTAGCGCTTGTGCCAGGCCGATTTCATCGAATAGGGCGCGGCGCGCTGCTCGGCGAAATGCACGACGGCGTCGGGTTTCTCGTCCTGCAGCAGCGTCAGCAGACGATGGTAGTGTTCGCCGACGGTGAAGCGGTGGACCGGAATGTCCTGGCCGGAGATTTCCTTCCAGGCGGCGACGCGTTCGCTCAAGGGGCGGATCGGCGTCAGCGAGTCGACTTCCAGTTCCACGTCGATCTTGCGGCGGGACAGGTTGTCGACAATTGCCACGTCGTGACCCAGCTTGGAGAGATGCAGCGCTGTCGGCCAGCCGCAGAAACCGTCGCCACCAAGTACCAGTACCTTCATCAATTTCCCTCGCCTTATCCCAATTCCCGGGGAGCGCGCTCTCGGGCATCGGCGCGTTATGCACCGAAGCAGGCGCCCGCCACAAGGCATACGGACGGTCTTGATCTTGTCTCACTGTCTGTGCGACAGCGGGCGGGAAGACCATTCTCAACGAGGGCCAGCAACAATCATGACCCATACACCGCACGAGCTGCACGAAGAATTCCCCGAGTTCGCCGCGAAAATCCACGAGATGAAGACCGGCAACAATCACTTCGCCCGGCTCGCGGACGAGTATCATCGCCTTAACCGCGACATTCATCGCGCCGAGACCGACGTCGAGCCGACCACCGACGAGCATCTCGAGGAGATGAAGAGGGAACGGCTGAAGCTGAAGGACGAGATCTTCACGATCCTGCAAGCCTGATCCCGATACCGAGGCACCGGCCGCGATGAGCGATCCCGCCTATCCTCGCGACATGATCGGCTACGGGCGCGACGTGCCAGACGCCAACTGGCCGGCCGGTGCGCGCATCGCCGTCCAGTTCGTGATCAATTACGAGGAAGGCGGCGAAAACTGCATCCTGCACGGCGACGAGGCCTCGGAGGCGTTCCTGTCCGAAATCGTCGGGGCGCAGCCGTGGCCCGGCATGCGGCACATGAACATGGAGTCACTCTACGAATACGGCTCGCGGGCCGGATTCTGGCGGCTGTGGCGCCTGTTCACGTCTCGCGGCGTGCCGGTCACCGTCTACGGCGTCGCCATGGCGCTGGCGCGCAACCTTGAAGCCGTCGCCGCCATGAAGGAGGCGGACTGGGAGATCGCGAGCCACGGATACCGGTGGATCGAGTACCGCGACCTGCCGGAGGCCGTCGAGCGGGAGCACCTGCACAAGGCGATCGCGGTGCATACCGAGGTCACGGGCGAACGCCCGCTCGGCTGGTATCTCGGCCGCTGCTCGGAGAACACCCATAGGCTGGTGATGGAGGAAGGCGGCTTCCTCTATCATTCCGACGCCTATGCCGACGACCTGCCCTACTGGGTCACCGGCCCGAAGGCGCCGCAGCTGGTCATTCCCTATACGCTGGACGCCAACGACATGCGGTTCGCCACGTCGCAGGGCTTTAATTCGGGCGACCAGTTCTTTTCCTATCTGAAGGACACTTTCGACGTCCTCTACGCAGAGGGCGCGGAGCGGCCGAAGATGATGTCGGTCGGCCTGCACTGCCGGCTCGTCGGCAAGCCGGGCCGCGCGGCGTCACTTGCCCGGTTCCTCGATTACGTCCTCGAACACGAGGACGCCTGGCTGTGCCGGCGCATCGACATCGCCCGCCACTGGCACCGCGAGCACCCGCCGGCCACCTGAAACCGCGGTCAATCCGCCACTGACCTTACATCACTGACCGAAAACGAAGGTTCCCGGCGCATCCTCGAGCGGCGGATAGCCCATCTTCGGCGCGCCCATCGCGGGCGGGGCGACTTCCCGCTTGGTGCCATGCTCACTCAGCCAGCGGTCCCATTCCAGCCACCAGGATCCGTCCTTGAGGTCGGCGGCGGGCAGCCATTCCTGTGGGCTCTGATACGGCGCGCTGTCGTAACGCGTGGCGATGCGATAGTGGCGGCGCGGGTGGCCGGGCTCGGACACGATGCCGGCATTGTGCCCGCCCGAGGTGAGCACGAAGGTGACGTCGGTGTTGGTGAACAGGTGCACCTTGTAGACCGAGTGCCACGGGGCGATGTGGTCCTTCTCGGTGCCGACCACGAAAAACGGCACGTGGATATCGCGCAGCGCGATCACCCGGCCCTCGACCGCAAATCGCCCGGCCGTCAGGCGGTTCTCCAGGAATAGGCCGCGCAGGTACTCCGAATGCATGCGCGCCGGCATGCGGGTCTGGTCGGCGTTCCAGGCCATCAGGTCGTTCTGCGGCGTGCGCTCGCCAAGCACATACTCGCGGACCATCTTCGACCAGACGAGATCGTTCGACCGCAGGATCCGGAACGCGCCCGACATCTGGTGCGTATCGAGCACGCCCTGATCCCACATCATGTCTTCCAGGAAGGCGATCTGCCATTCGTCGACGAAAAGCATCAGTTCGCCGGCCTCGGAGAAGTCCGTCTGCGCGGCGAGCAGGCTGACTGACGCGAGGCGGTCGTCGCCGTCGCGGCCCATGGTGGCAGCGGCGATCGACAGGATCGTGCCCCCGAGGCAGTAGCCGCAAGCATGGATCTTCTGCCCCGGCACGATGTCCGACACCGCGTCGATGGCGCCCATCACACCGAGCTTGCGGTAGTCGTCGAGTCCGAGTTGGGCATCCTTCTCGGTCGGATTGCGCCAGGAAATGATGAAGACCGTATGGCCCTGTCCGACCAACCATCTGACCAGCGAGTTATGCGGCGACAGATCGAGGATGTAGTACTTCATGATCCACGCCGGCACGATCAGGATCGGTTCGGCGCGCACCTTGTCCGTCGTCGGCGAATACTGGATCAGCTCGATCAGCTCGTTGCGATAGACCACCTTGCCCGGCGTTACGGCGAGGTTGTCGCCGACATTCCATTTCTCGAGGCCGGCGGGCCGCTCGCCGGCGAGCTCGCGGCTGACATCCTCCATCATGTTGCGCCAGCCCTGAACCAGGTTGGCGCCGGACGATTTCACGATGGCCGACTGCATCTGCGGATTGGTGAAGACCGAGTTGGACGGCGCGAACACGTCGACGAGCTGATCGGCCACAAAGGCCACGCGTTCGGCATTCTTCGTGGACATGCCCCGCAGCGGCGCCGTCGCGAGCTTCCACCAGTCCTCGAGCGCAAGGTAGTTCTGCAGCAGCAGGTCGTAGGGCCGCTTGTGCCAGGCCTCGTCGTCGAACCGGTGGTCGCCGGGCGCGGGTGCAAAGGGCGGCTCCTGCTCGACACCGGAATCGCGGGTCATCGCATAGGTCGCGATCCGCGCCGCATCGGTCATTCCCTTCTGCAGGAGTTCGGCCTGGCGGCCCGTCGAGACCGCCAGATGGGTCGACCAGTCGGCCCAGGCGCTCGCCATCGCCCAGGGCGATATGCCGTGGGTCATCCGTGCCATCAGGGCCCGGTTCACCCGGTCGAGCGTATCGAAGCGCGGTACCGTATCGTCCGTGCCGTGCGGCGCCAGCGGCCGAGAGCGGACCGGTGACGGCGAATCGTCGCGGCCGTCCGTTTTGGCGTTTTCGGTAACAACCCTGAGTTTCGGCGTGGTGGTCGGCATGGTAGGGTTCCGGTGGTTGGTGCGATCAGGAAGCCGCTTCGACAGAGTGTGGCTCCGAAGTGCCCGGCCATCAATCGTGTCGAACTATCGTTTCAGTCCCATGAAGGGGGAGGAAGTGGTCATGGCTACACGACGGAAGAAGACCTCCGAGAAAACCGCCAACACGTTTGCCGTCTTCAATCAGGAGGCCTTCGAATCGGCGCTCGAACTGCAGATGAGCGTCATGGAGACCGCGAGCCGGTTCACGCAGGAATTCTCCGAATTCGCCATGCACCGGGTGCAGGCAAATATCGGCGATATCGCGACGTTTTCCAGTGCGAAATCGCCGGCCGAGCTCCTTCAGATGCAGCTCGACCACATGCGCAAGATGTTCGAGGACTATACGCGGGAAGCCAACCGGCTGATCGGGCTCGCCGGGGAAACGATCGGCGAGAGCAGCCAGGCGGTCCGCTCCACGTTTCTCTCCGACGAAGAGCTGAAGAAGGCGAGCTGAGACCATTCGCCGCAGCGCACGTTCTGCGCAGCCGATCACGTTGCGCCTGGGCCGGGAGACCACGAGTGGGACGTGATTGCCGCGCCCGTGCCGACGCGGGTAAGGTGATGTCATGAGTATTCGAAAGATCGTGGTTCCGCTGCACGGGCAGGCAGGAGACCGAGAGCGGCTGCTGACCGCAGGGGCCGTTGCGGCACGGGTATCCGCGCGCGTGGAAGCGACCTTCCTGCGCCACGATCCCCGCGAGGCGCTGCCGTTCTCGACCGGCTATGTGGCCAAGGACATCGCCGACCGGTTCACCGCGGCTCTCAAGGCCGAGGATGATGCCGCCGAACAACAGGCGCGCGCCCTGGTCGGAGAACTTGCCGACGATCCGCGGCTTGCGGGCACCGAGTTCGAGGTCTTTCCCGGTCCGATCGAGACAACGGTGGTGCGCCGCGCGCGGTGTGCCGATCTCGTCGCGGTTTCGCCCTACCGCTCCGAGGAGCCGGCCGAGATGCGCCGGGCCCGCGACGTGGCCCTGTTCGATTCCGGCCGTCCGGTACTGGTCGCCCCGCCCGAGCCGCCGCATGTGATCGGCAGCCGCTGCGTCGTCGCCTGGGATGGCAGCGCCGTCGCCGCACGGGCGGTCGAATCCGCCCTGCCGCTGCTGACCGGCGCCGAAGACGTGTCCGTCCTCGTCGTCGAGACCGACGGACCTGCGATCCGCGACGCGGACGAGATCGTCGAGTATCTGGACCTGCACGGCGCCGACGCGAAGATCGTCCGCGCGCCGATACAGGGATCGATTGGCGACACGCTGGTGGCCCAGACGGCGGCGCTCCAGGCCGACCTCCTGATCATGGGCGCCTACGGCCACGCCTGGCTGCGCGAGCATGTGCTCGGCGGCACCACGCGGCAGGTCATGCTGAAAACCGCCGTCGCTGTCCTGATGGCCCACTAGCGAGCCGGGCCTCAGCCGGGCGCGCCGTCGTCCGTTTCGCCCCGGAAACCGGCCGCCGCGGATCATAACGCCTGCGGGTCCGTGCGGGCCGCGCCCCATACGCTGACGTCATCGCCGGGACCACGTCCGGCAATGACAGTCGAGTGGGTATTTCAACCCGTTCCAGACCAACCCCGCTCATTCCCGCCAAAGTGGGAATCGTGCGCGGCTGGAACGGCCCCGAAATACGGCCAGACGGTCCCGCTTTCGCGGGGAGGAGCAGGGGAACCCGCCCCTACAGCTCGCCCTTCAGCGCCTTGGAGAAGACCTCGAGCGCCAGTTCCTTGGTGACCGCCGTCGGGTTGCCGCCGGCCGTCGGGTCGACGATCGCCATCTCGGCGATCAGGTCGGCCTTCGAGTCGTCGATTCCCAGTTCGGCGATGGTGTGCGGGATGCCGATCTCCTTGCGCAGATCGAGGATCCATTTCAGGAACGCGTCGAAGGTCGGCTCCAGCCCGCAATAGGCGGCGAGCCGCACGATACGGTCCTCGATGGCGGCGCGATTGGCGACCAGCACGTAGGGCATGAACACCGCGTTGGTAAGGCCGTGATGGGTGTCATAGAGCGCGCCGACGGGATGCGACAGCGAGTGGATCGCGCCGAGCCCCTTCTGGAAGGCGGTAGCCCCCATGGCGGCAGCGGCCATCATGTTGGCGCGTGCCTCGATGTCGTCGCCCTTCGCCACGGCGCGCGGCAGATACTCCTTGCACAGCCGCACGCCCTCGGCGCCGATGCCGTCGCCCATCGGATGATAGCCGGGCGCGCAATAGGCCTCCAGGCAGTGGGCGAGCGCGTCCATGCCGGTGCCGGCGGTGAGCGTCGGCGGCAGGCCGATGGTCAGCTCGGGGTCGCAGATGACGGTCTTCGGCATCATGTTGGGATGGAAGATCACCTTCTTGGTATGCGTTTCCTCGTTGGTGACGACGCCGGCGCGGCCGACCTCCGAGCCCGTGCCCGCCGTGGTCGGCACCGCAATGATCGGCGCGAAGTCCGGGTCGGCGCGCGTCCACCAGTCGCCGACATCCTCGAAGTCCCAGATCGGCCGGGTCTGCGGGACCATGAAGGCGACGCACTTGCCGGCATCGAGGGCCGAGCCGCCGCCGACGGCGACGACGCCGTCATGGCCGCCGGCCCTGAACGCGGCGACGCCGCCGGTGACGTTCGCCTCGACCGGGTTCGGCCGGACGTCGGAATAGACCGCCGTCGACAGGCCGGCGTCTTCCAGGATCCTGACCATCTGCGCGATCATCGGCAGGCCGGCGAGGCCCGGATCGGTGACCAGCAGCGGGTTCTTCATGCCGGCCGCCGTGCAGGCGTCCGCGAGCTCGGAAATACGGCCCGGTCCGAAGCGGACGGCGGTCGGGTAGTTCCAGTTCGAGGTGAGGTTCATGGAATGCTCCGGAAAATGTCGGCGGCGTGGTTGAGCGCCGGATGGTCAGCAGTTGTTCTATGTCCGCTCATTCCCGCGAACGCGGGAATCGGGTTGCGAAAGTCGGATTCCCGCTGGCCGGTCCCCGCTTTCGCGGGGACGAGCGGGTTAACTCGGGCGCTCACCCGAAACTGGTGCGCATGTGCCAGGACTTCGGCCGGGTCAGGGTCTCGTAGCCGACCTTAGACAGGGTGGCGCCGCGGCCGGTGTCCTTGACGCCGGTCCAGGCGAGCGCGGGATCGAGATAGTCGCAGCGGTTCATGAAGACCGTGCCGGTCTGAAGCCCGGCGCCGATCTCCTCGGCGGCGTTCAGGTCGTGGGTCCAGATCGAGGCGGTCAGACCGTAGGGGCTGTCGTTCATGAGCTGGATCGCCTCGGCATCGTCGGCGACCGGCATGATGCCGACGACGGGGCCGAAGGATTCCTCCATCATCACCGCCATCTGGTGGTTGACGTCGGTGAGCACCTGCGGCGCCATGTAGGGGCTGCCTTTTTCGTCGCGCGGGAAGTGCTTCGGATCGATATGCGCCGTCGCGCCGCCGCGCACTGCCGCGTCGATCTGGCTGCGGACGAAATCGGCCGCGGTTCCTTTCACCATCGGACCGAGAGTCGTCGCCTGGTCGAGCGGATCGCCGAGCACGTACTGGCGGGTGAGGTCGACGTAGGCATCGACGAAGTCCGAATAGACGTCGCGGTGCACGTAGATCCGCTCGATTCCGCAGCACGACTGGCCGGAATTGAAGAAGGCGCCGTCGACGAGATTCTCCACCGACTGCGCCATGTCGCAGTCGGCCCGCACATAGGCGGGATCCTTGCCGCCGAGTTCGAGGCCGAGACCGGTGAAGGTGCCGGCCGCCGCCTTCTCCATCACCTTGCCGCCTTCTACCGAGCCGGTGAAATTGACCTGGTCGACATGGCCGCCGGAGATGATCTGGCCGGTCTGGCCATGGCTGAGGACGAGGTGACGGAACAGTCCCTTCGGCAGGCCTGCCATGTCGAAGGCCTTCTGGAAGCGCTCGCCGACGAGGATCGTCTGGGCGGCGTGCTTCAAGAGGACCGCGTTGCCCGCCATCAGCGCCGGAATGACGGAGTTCACGGCCGTCATGAACGGAAAGTTCCACGGCGCGATGACGAAGACGAGGCCGAGCGGCTCGCGCGAAATCCAGCGGCGGAAATGCTCCTTCGGCCCGGGATCGACGCGGGCGAGCGCGACGTCGGCCATGTCGATCATGTAGCGGGCGCGCTCCTCGAAACCGTTCAGCTCGCCGGCACCGAACTTCACCGGCCGGCCCATCTGCCAGGCCAGTTCCGGGACGATCTCGTCGCGCATCGACAGCATGGCGTCGACGGCTGCGGTACAGATCTTCGCGCGCTCGAAGACCGGCTTCTTCGCCCACTCGTCCTGGGCGGCCCGCGCCGCCGCAAGCGCGGTCTCGATCTCGCTGTCCGGCGTCAGGGGAAGTTCGGCGTAGATCTCGCCGTTGACGGGAGAAACGCAGCGCACGGTATCGGTCATGGCACTCACTGGTCCGCTGATAGAGGTGGTCTCATTCGGGCTGCGCGCACCGCAGAGTCAACTGCGGCACCACGTCCCGGTATCTCGTTTATCGGCCCTGCGATCAGGCCCGCTCGAAGCCCCGCGACAGTTCCAGATCGGTGACGCGGGCGTCGAACTGCGCCTGCTCCCAGCGCGCGGTGTGCACGTAGTGGTCGACGACCGGGTCGCCGAAGGCTTTCCGCAGCATCTTCGACTTGTTCATCAGCTCGGTCGCCTCGCGCAGGGTGCCGGGAATGTCGCGCAGCTTCTTGCCCTGATAGGCGTCGCCCTCGAAGGGGGCCTCGAGCTCCAGCTTCTCCTCGATGCCGGCAAGGCCGGCGGCGAGCAGCGCGGCGAAGGCGAGATAGGGGTTCAGGTCGGCGCCGCCGACACGGCACTCGATGCGGATAGCCTTGGTGTCCTCGCCGCACAGGCGGAACCCGGCGGTGCGGTTGTCGCGGCTCCAGATCGCCTTCGTCGGGGCGAAGGTGCCGAGCTGCTGGAAGCGCTTGTAGGAGTTCATGAACGGCGCCAGGAACCAGGTGATCTCGCGTCCATACTTGAGCTGACCGGCAACGTAGTGGCGCATCATCTGCGACATGCCGAACTCGGCCTTGGCGTCCTGGAACAGCGACGTCTTGCCGGCCGCGTCCCACAGCGAGGAATGGACGTGGCAGCTCGATCCGGCGAGGTCGTAGTTCCACTTGGCCATGAAGGTGACGGCCTTGCCGTTCTGGTCGGCGATCTCCTTGATCGCGTTCTTCATGATGACGTGGCGGTCGGCCATGGTGAGCGCGTCGGCATAGCGGACGTTCAGCTCCTCCTGGCCCGGGCCCCATTCGCCCTTGGAATTCTCGATCGGGATGCCGGCGGCCTGCAGGTTGGTGCGGATCGCCTGCATGACCGGCTCCTCGCGGGTCGTCTGCAGAACGTTGTAGTCCTCGATGTAGTAGCCGGCGGTATCGAGGTTCCGGTAGCCCTTGTCGTAGGCATCGCGGAAGGAATCGTCGAACAGGTAGAACTCGAGCTCTGAGGCAAAGAAGGCGCGCGCCTTCAGCGGCTGCAGACGCTCGAGCTGGCGCTTGAGGATGGCGCGCGGCGAATGCGGCACCGGCTCGTGATGATGGTGGTCGACGAGATCGCACAGCACCATCGCCGTCTTCGGCAGCCACGGCACCGGCATCAGCGTGTCGAGGTCGGGCTTGAAGACGAAGTCGCCGTAGCCCTTGGCCCAGTTGGCCGCCTTGTAGCCGGGGACCGGCTCCATCTCGATATCGTTGGCCAGCAGGTAGTCGCAGCCATGCGTCTCCTCGTAGGCCGACTCGACAAAATGCTCGGCCTGGAAGCGCTTGCCGACCAGGCGGCCGATCATGTCGGGAAAGCAGACGACGACGGTATCGATCTCGCCGGCCTTCACTGCCTTGGTGAGCGTTTCGAGAGTGAGCTTGGCTGCCATGAAGGACTCGTTCTGTTTCTGACTTGGGCGGGTTCAGGCTTGGGCTACTGGAAGAGGATGGACCCGGGAGCGTGCCCCCGGGTCCGGATCTCGGATCAGGCGCAGCGGTAGGGCGGGCCCGCCTTTTCCATCACGCCGGCATACTTGCGCAGGATCTCGACGACGCGCTTGGAGCGATCGCTCTCGGCGGCCATCTCCTCCCAGAACGTCTCGGCGGCCTTCACGACCTGGTTCCACTCCGAATCCGGGATGGAGGTCAGCTCCAGCTTGTCGCCGTTGACGCGCAGGTTGGCCTCGCCGCCCCAGTACCACCACTGGCGATAGTAGTGCGAGGAGTCCATGCACAGGCGGAACAGCGTCTGCAGGTTCTCCGGCAGCTCGTTCCACTTCTCGGTGTTGGCGAAGAACGAACCGATCCAGGCGCCGGTGATGTTGTTGGTCAGGAAGTACTTGGTGACGTCGGCCCAGCCCACCGTGTAGTCCTCGGTGATGCCCGACCAGGCCATGCCATCGAGCTCACCGGTCTGCACGGCGACTTCCGCGTCCTCGTAGGGGATGTTGACCGGGATGACGCCGAACTGGGTCAGGAACCGGCCGGCCGTCGGGAAGGTGTAGACCCGAAGACCCTTCAGGTCCTCCAGGCTGCGGATCGGCTTGGTGGTGTTGAAGTGGCAGGGGTCCCACGAGCCGGCCGACAGCCAGGTGACGTTCTCGACCTCGGAATAGGCCTCTTCCCAGATCTCCTTCAGGCCGTACTGGTTGAACAGCACCGGCACGTCGAGGGAGTAGCGCGTGGCGAACGGGAAGTAGCCGCCGAATATCGAGACGTCGACGGGGGCGGCCATGGAGTCCTCGTCGGACTGCACCGCGTCGATGGTGCCGGCCTGCATGGCGCGGAACAGTTCGCCGGTGGGGACGAGCTGGTCGGCGGTGTAGAGCTCGATCACCATCTGGCCGTCGGCAACCTTGTTGAAGGCGTCGATGGCCGGCTTGACGACGTGCTCGGCCAGCGCGACGCCGGCATAGGTCTGCAGGCGCCACTTGATCGGCGCCTGGCCGACGACCGCGGGGGCCGCGAGGGCGGACGCACCGGTGGCCGCGGTCGCGACACCGGCGGTTTTCAGGAAATCGCGTTTGCTCAGCTTCTTCGTATCGGTCATTTCAGTTGCTCCCTTCTGGTATTCACTTCCGGAAATTCAGCCCGCCGGGCTTTCCTCCCGTCCCTGAAATCGGGACCGATCCCGGCGAACGCTCAGCTCCTCCCCAACATTCCTTTCGAGCGGCGGCTTGTTTCCGCCCGTTATTCCTCAGTTTCCGTAGACCTTGCCCGGCAGCCACAGGGCCAGTTCCGGGAACACCATGAGCAGCACCATCGCCCCGGTCATGACGATCACGAAAGGTATGATGGAGCGGTAGATGTCTCCGAGCGTCACCTCCGGCGGCGCCATGGCGCGCATCAGGAACAGGTTGTAGCCGAAGGGCGGCGTCATGTAGGCGATCTGGCAGGTGATCGTATAGAGCACACCGTACCAGATGAGATTGAAGTCGAGCGCTGCGACGAGCGGCACATAGAGCGGTGCGACGATCACCAGCATGGCGGTGTCGTCGAGGAACATGCCCATCAGGATGAAGGAAATCTGCATCATGATGATGATCTGCCACGGGCTCAGGCCCAGCGTGTCGAGGAACAGGTTCTCGATCGCCTTGACCGCGCCAAGCCCGTCGAACACCGCGCCGAAGCACAGGGCGGCCATGATGATCCACATGAACATCGCCGAGATGTTGAGCGTCTTCTCGACCGTGGTGTGAAACACCTTGGCGGTGAGCCGGCCCTTGACCAGCGCGGCGACGGTGGCGGCCACCGCGCCGACGGCGGAACTCTCCACCAGGCTCGTGTAGCCCATGACGAACAGGCCGGTCATCGAGAAGAAGATCAGCAGCGGCAGGATGCCGGCATGCAGGAGGCGGATCTTCTCGCCCCAGCTCACCTGGCGTTCCTCCTTCGGCAGTGTGGGGCCGAGGTCCGGCTGCACCGCGCAGCGGATCAGGATATAGAGGATGAACATGCCGGCCATCATCAGGCCGGGGATGACGCCGGCGAGCCAGAGCTGGCCGATCGGCTGGCGGGCGATCATGCCGTAGAGCACGAGGACGACGCTCGGCGGTACCAGGATTCCGAGCGATGATCCGGCCTGTATGACGCCGGTGACCATGATCTTGTCGTAGCCGCGTCTGAGCAGTTCCGGCAGCGCGATGGAAGCGCCGATCGCCATGCCGGCGACCGACAGGCCGTTCATCGCGGAGACGACCACCATCAGGCCGATGGTGCCGACGGCGAGCCCGCCCTTCACCGGTCCGAACCAGACGTGGAACATCTGGTAGAGGTCATCGGCGATGCCGGATTCCGACAGCATGTAGCCCATGAAGATGAACATCGGCAGCGTCAGCAGCGGATACCACTTCATCAGCTTCATGGCCGCGGAGAAGCCCATCTCCGAGCCGCCGTCGCCCCACAGCAGCAGGGCGGCGGCCACCGCGACGAAACCGATCGCCCCGTAGATGCGCTGCCCCGTCAGCAGCAGCACCATCATGGACAGGAACATCAGGAGCGCGATTATCTCGTAGCTCATGACGCGACCTCCGCGTCGGGAACCGCGCCATCGATGGGGCGCCCGCGCGCCTCGGCGATGTTCTTGAAGAGGTTCGCCACCGCCTGCAGCAGGGTGAGGAAGATGCCGACGCACATGATGAGCTTGATCGGCCACATCTTCGGCGCCCAGGCCGAGTAGCTCTCCTCGCCATACTTGATCGCGTATTCGGTCGAGGAGTAGCCGCCGATCAGCAGCATCACGAGGTAGAAGATCAGGAACAGGATGGTGACGGAATCGACCGCCGCCTTGGTGCGCGGCGACCAGGTCGAGTAGGCGAGATCCATGCGCACATGCGCCCCGCGCTGCAGCGAATAGCCGCCGCCGAGCAGGTAGTAGGCCACCATCGTGAACTGGGCCATTTCCAGCGTCCACAGCGACGGCAGGAAAAAGGCCTTGGTGATCGCCGAATAGAACAGGATGCCGAGCATCGCGACGATCAGGTACATCGCGAACAGACCGACAACGCGGTTCACGCGATCGACAAGCCGGACGAATCTCGCAATCGGCTCAGGCATGGGCACGGTCCATGGCGCCGGTCTCCCCTTTTCCCGAAGGGGACAGGCTACCCCGCTTTTCGCGTCTGCGAAATCCGTTGCCGTCGGACAGACGCATTCCGCGACCCGGCCTCATCGCACCGCCTCCAGCGCCGCCGGCAACACCCGCGCCATCAGATCGGCCCATGTGTTCTGGCCCGGCTCGGTGCGGATCAGGTCGTTGGCGATCTCGATCATGACGCAGGGCAGGCCGCGCGCCTCGGCGTGCCGGGACAGCGTGTGATAGACGCCGTCCTCAGGCCCGTAGGGCTCGTTGTCGCCGACGACGAGATCCGGTTCCCCTTCCAGGAGCGCGCGCAGCGGATCGGCGAGACGGCGGTCCGTGTCGTACAGCACGCCGACATGCCAGGGTCGCGACACGCCGCGATAGACGGGCGTGTAGCTGTGCATGGCGACGACGGCGGTCGGCACGCCGGCGGCCGCACGGGTATCGAGCAGCGCATCGATGCCGGCGTGATAGGCCTCGTAGATCTCGGCGATCCGGCGCGCCTTGATCGCGGGATCCAGCCCCCGGTTTCCGGGGATGGCCGTGTCCTCGCTTTCCAGCAGGATCGAGCCCGGCGAGTCCGGCGGACGGTTGCAGTCGATCAGCAGGCGCGAGGCATCGGGATAGATGACAGGACAGCCGAGACGCGTCAGAAGACCGCGCGAGACCGGCAGGGCGCCCGGATCCCAGGCGATGTGACGCTGCATGTCCTCAGGCGTCAGGCCGGTATCGCCGAAGCCCTCGGGCACGCGGTTGGAGGCATGGTCGCAGACGATGACGAAGGGGCCGCCGTCGGGCGCGCCCTCGACCCGCACGAGATCGCTCCCCAGTTCCGCTGGTTCCCGTTCGACCGATGCCGGCTCGACCACGCCTGACCTTCGCCCTGATACTGGCCCTGCGACACAGGGCGCCCCCGTTGGCGCCGGTGCGGCCCTGACGAGCTCTTTCCGGCGTTCTAATTCTAGATACAGTTCTTGCCACCATGTCAAATCTGGAATGAGAATTTCATGTGGCTGGACGGATGCCCCGGCGAAAGGGTAGTGATGGACCAGGGCAGAGGCATGAGACTTTCGTACGATGACGGGGGCGCATGACTGAGGGTGCGCCGGACGGCGCCTTGACCATCGCCGAGGAGGTGCGCGAGCGCCTGCACGAGCTGACGGCAACGGAGCGCAAGGCCGCCCATGTGCTGCTGGCAACCTATCCGCTGGCGGGGCTCGAGCCGGTGGCCGACTTCGCCGCGCGCGCCGGCGTCAGCGCCCCGTCCATCCTGCGCTTCGTCGCGCGGATCGGCTTTCAGAGCTATCCCGATTTCCAGCGGCGGCTGCGCGAGGAACTCGAGGCCCAGCTCAAGCCGCCGCTGATGAAGGCGAGCTTCGACCCGCAAGCGGAACCGGCCGGGAGCGGCCTGTTCGAGCGGTTCAGCCGGGCGGTGGAAAACAATCTGTCGCGCACCTTCGCGCATGTGCCGCGCGGCGAGTTCGACGCGATCGTCGCCCTGATGTCCGACCCGAAGCGGCGGATCTACACGATCGGCGGCCGCTTCACCGATCCGCTGGCGCGGTATCTCGCCTCGCATCTGAGGATCGTCCGGACCCGCGTGATCCACCTCGCCGGCCAGACCGAGAACATGCGCGACCAGGTGCTCGACATGCGCAAGAACGACGTGCTCGTCGTCTTCGACATGCGGCGCTACCAGACCGACATCGTGGAACTCGCCAGGCTCGCCGAGGGTCGCGGCGTGAAAATCGTGCTGATCACCGACCAGTGGCTGTCGCCGGTCTCCCGCGTCGCCTCGCATATCCTGTCGGCGCACATCTCGGTACCGTCGAACTGGGATTCCAACGTCGCCGCGATGGCGCTTGTCGAGACGCTGCTCGCCGCGGTCACCGAGCGCATCTGGCCGAGCGCCAAGTCGCGCATCGCCGAGATCGAGAAACTCCGGCCGGAGGGGTGAGGGGCGGGACGCGTCGCCGCGCCGCCTTTCCCGGCTGTCCGACCTCGCCCCGCTGTCCGACCTCGCTCCGCTGTCCCATCTCGCTCCGCCGTCATTGCCGGACTCGTTCCGGCAATCCATGACCACCGCCCTGCGAAACTAGAGCAACCGCCAAGGTCATGGATCCGCGGGATGAACCCGGGGATGACGCCCTGCAAAGAGGGCCCGGTCGTTTCTGCTGCCACCGCCGTATGGGCCCTGGATCAAGTCCGGCGCAGCGGTCTGTGCACGGGGCACGGCCGAAGACACACAACGGGCCGCGTGCCCTGGACTTGGGTCCCGAGGCCCATCACGCGTCCATTGTTTTTGCAGGCGCCCGTGTTTTCCGCTCATCCCCGCGAAAGTGTTATGTCCCGTGAGGCTGGCGAGGATTTCGGCGGCACCTCACACCGGAAACGCCTCTTTCCAGATCGCCTCGCGCGCCGCGTCGCGCCGTTCGTAGCCCTGCATCGCGGTTTCGAGGTCGTCGGTGAACGCGGCCTCGCGATCCTCGGCGATCGCCGTGAGCCGCATCGTGTACCAGGCGGTGACGCCGCCGGGCGGATTGGTGGAAAAGCGCGGGAAGGCCGGATCGCCGCCCTGCTGCGACAGCCATCGGTCGCCCAGATCCGGATCGAGCGCAAAGCCACGGGCGATGCCGACCATGTCCGTTGCCCCGCGCGCCACCGCGTCGGCGGCCTGGGCCCGGGTCTTGAAGCCGCCGGTGACCATCAGCGGCTTCGTCGTCACGGCGCGGGCGCGCCGCGCAAAGCCGACGAAGTAGGGTCCGCTGCCGGCGCTGTCGGAACTCGATCTGGCGCCGGGAAAATAGGTCCCGCCGCTGATGTCGATCAGGTCGAGCGACGTGGCATCGAGCAGGCGCAGGGCCTCCAGCGAGTCCGCCTCCGTCAGGCCACCGTCGAGACTGTCGGTCGCGTTGATCTTGAGGGCAACGGGAAAGCCGGAACCGACGGCGGCGCGGACCCGGTCGATCGTCTCCAGGAGGATCCGGCAGCGCGCCGCGATGGCGCCGCCGTACCCGTCCGTCCGACGGTTGAACAGGGGCGACAGGAACTGGCTGAACAGGAAGCCGTGGGCGGCGTGGATCTGGACACCCGACAGCCCGAGCGCCTTCGCCCGCGCTGCCGCGTCGGCAAACTGGCCCGGCAGGGCGCGGATCGCGTCGACCGGCATCTCCGTGCAGCTCAGGTCCTCCACCGCGAGCGCCGAGGGCCCCGCGGGCCGGCTGATCGGGGCATAGGCCAGCGCGCCGGCATGGCCGAGCTGCGCCCACAGCTGCGCGCCGTTCGCCGTGCCGGCCTCCGCGAGCCGGCGAAACGCGGCCGCGTCGGAGGACGCCCCCAGCACGAGGTTGCCGGGCTTTTCGGGAAAGGACGGTGTCGGCTGCACCTCGCCGATGATCGACAGCGCCAGACCGCCCCCGGCCCACCGCCGGTAAAGCCGCGCCTGCGCGGGCGTGGGATTGCCGCGCCCGTCGCCGAGCGAATCCGACATGGCCGATTTCGCCAGCCGGTTCTTCAGGACGACGCCGCAGGGAAGCGTCAGCGGACGGCGCAGGAGGTCGGTCTCGGAAACGTCCGTGTCTGTCATGGAACTGGTGCCGGTGATGTTTCGGGAGGAGCGTTCGCGATACTCTCCCATCGTGGCGCACGGCAACGCAAGATGCGGCGGCCGCGCCTCAGGCACCCGGCCGCGTGAATCGTCCGACGAGCTGGCGCGCGCCGCCGGGGCTGATCAGTTCGGCCCAGGTGACGAGGACGCCCTCGTTCCAGGTGCGGCGCTCAACGCGCAGGCAGGCGGTGCCTTCCTCGATCTCCAGGAGCTCGGCGATCTCCCTGTCCGCTTCTATCGCGCGGATCAGGTGCTCGGCGTCGGTCCAGGCAATGTGATCGAGCAGCCAGCGGCCCGGTGGCGTCTCCGAGAAGTCCGTCGTCTCCGCCGCGGGCGCGGACTCGATATTGATAAGCCGGCGTTCCAACTGGATCGGCACCCCGTCGGCGCTGTGCAGGCCGGAGATCTCCAGCAGCGGTGTTTGCGGCGGCACGCCGACAAGCGTCACCGCATCGGCATCGGCGGCGAAAAGCCGGCTCATATTCTTGCGGTAGGTATAGTTCTGCCCGGTCCGGAGGATTTCCGCTCCGATATCCCAGATCTCCATGACGGCGCGTTCCGGCGGCCGTTCGGCGACGAAGGACCCGAGGCGGCGGCGGCGGACGATCAACCCCTCGTCGGCGAGCGCGCTCAAGGCCTTGTTCACGGTCATGCGCGAGGCGCCGAACAGCTCCGTCAGCTCGTGCTCGGAGGGAATGCGGCTGCCCGGCGCCCAGTCGCCGCGCAGGATCGGCCGGGCGACGGCGCGGCGGATCTGCTGGTAGACGGCGCCGGTGCCGTCGAGCACGGGCTTCAGACGGGCGGACGTCATTCCAGAAGCGCCCGCATGACCCGGGCGAACCGGCGCGCGATCGCGTCGCGGGCCATATGGCGCCCCCCGGAGACCACATGGCGGCCGCGCGCCCAGACGTCGGCGACGCAGGCGTTGGTCCCCGAGAACAGCCAGCCGTCTATCCAGCTGTCGCCGGCCGCGGCCACCAGCACGGGGTGATCGGGATCGAGGCGGACGATGTCCGCTGCCATGCCCGGGGCGATCGCGCCGGACGCGCGGCCAAGCGCCTGCGCGCCGCCGGACAACGCCCGGTCGACAATCTGCCGGCCGGTGGAGCCGGGTTCCGTCGCCAGACAGTTGCGGCTCTCGTCACGCAGGCGCTGGCCGTATTCCAGCGTCGACAGTTCCTCGGGCAGCGAGATACGCACGTTGGAATCCGAGCCGACGCCGAAGCGGCCGCCGTGGCCCAGAAAATCGACCCCGGGAAAGATCCCGTCGCCGAGATTGGCCTCGGTGACCGGGCACAGGCCCGCCACCGCGCCGCTCTTCGCCAGCGCCTCCGTTTCGACGCCGGTCATGTGCGTCGAGTGGATCAGGCACCAGCGGTCGTCGACCGGCTGGTTGCCGAACAGCCATTCGACCGGGCGCTGCCCCGACCAGGCAAGGCAGTCGTCCACTTCCTTCTGCTGCTCGGCGATGTGGATGTGGATCGGCCCGTCCGGACAGGCGGCGACGGCACGGGTGAGCGTGTCGGGCGTGACGGCGCGCAGCGAATGCGGCGCGACGCCGACGATAGCGCCGGGCAGGGTCCGCACCGCATCCCCCGCGCCGTCGAGCAGGGTCAGGTAGCGATCGATATCGTTATGGAAGCGGCGCTGGCCGTCGGTCGACGGCTGTCCGCCGAAGCCACCGGTCTCGTAGAAGACCGGCAGCAGCGTCAGGCCGATGCCGCTCTCCGCGGATGCCGCCGCGATCCGCGCGGCCATCTCGGCGATGTCGTCATAGGGCGTGCCGTCGGCGGCGTGGTGCAGGTAGTGAAACTCCCCGACCGCGGTGAAGCCGGCCTCCAGCATCTCGATATAGAGTTCGGCGGCGATCGCCTCGACGTCGTCGGGCGTCAGGCGGGCGAGGAAGCCGTACATGGTCTCGCGCCAGGTCCAGAAACTGTCGGATGTCGTGCCGCGCCGTTCGGTGAGGCCGGCCATGCCGCGCTGGAAGGCGTGGCTGTGCAGATTGGCCAGGCCCGGCACCGCCGCGCCGGCATACGCCTCGGCCCCGTCGCGCGCCGCGCCCGGCGTCACCGAGGCGATACCCCCGCCGTCGATGTCGATGGCGACATCGGCCGCCCAGCCGTCCGGCAGCAGGGCCTGTTCGAACCAGAGACGGGTCATCCGCGCACTCCACGCATCGCGATCACGGGCGCCTTCACTTTTGTATAGACATAACTTCTTCGACGTCGTTATGTATAGACATAATCGCCAGCGAGGGGAGGCGAAAGGAATGCGGGTCGACCGCCTGTGGACCAATGCCCGGCTGATGACCATGGCCGCGGACAGGCCCGGACTCGGCATCGTCGAGGCCGGTGCGGTCGCCGAGGTCGCCGGCCGGATCGTCTTCGCCGGCCCGATGGCAGACCTCCCCGCCGATACCAGCGCCACGGATACCGTCGATCTCGACGGCCGCTGGATTTCGCCCGGCCTGATCGACTGCCACACCCACATCGTCCACGGCGGCAACCGCGCGAAGGAATTCGAGATGCGGCTCGCCGGCGCCTCCTACGAGGAGATCGCGCGCGCCGGCGGCGGCATCCGCTCGACGGTCGCCGCGACGCGGGCAGCCAGCGAGGACGAGCTTGTCGCCTCCGCCCTGCCGCGCCTCGACGCGCTCATCGCCGAAGGCGTCACCACCATTGAGGTGAAGTCGGGGTACGGCCTGGAGACCGAGGCCGAGACGACGATGCTGTTCGCCGCCCGCCGGCTCGCCGACGAGCGGCCCGTCACCGTCGCCACCACCTTCCTCGGCGCCCATGCGGTGCCGCCGGAATTCGAGGGCGACGCCGACGGCTATATCCAGTCCGTCGCCCACGAGCAGCTTCCCGCCATCGCCGCCGACAATCTCGCCGATGCCGTCGACGGGTTCTGCGAGGGCATCGCCTTCACGCCCGACCAGATCGCGCTGGTCTTCGACGCGGCGAAGGAGCACGGTCTGCCGGTGAAGCTGCATGCCGAGCAGCTCTCCAATCTCGGCGGGGCGAAGCTCGCCGCCCGCTATCAGGCGCTGTCGGCCGATCACCTGGAATATCTCGACGAGGATGGCGCCGTGGCGATGGCGCAGGCGAACATGACCGCCGTGCTGCTGCCCGGCGCCTATTACTTCCTGCGCGAGACGCAGGCCCCGCCCGTCGACGCGCTGCGGCTTGCCGGCGTGCCGATCGCGGTCGCGACCGACTGCAACCCCGGCACCTCGCCGCTGACCTCGCTGCTGCTCACCATGAACCTGTGCGCGACGCTGCTCCGCCTGACCGTCGACGAGTGCCTGCTGGGCGTGACGCGCAACGCGGCCCGCGCGCTCGGCCGTCTCAACGAGATCGGCACACTGGAGCCTGGCAAGGCCTGCGACCTCGCCATCTGGGACATCGAGGAACCCGCCGAGCTCGTCTACCGCATCGGCTTCAACCCGCTCCATTCCCGCGTGTGGAGAGGAAAATGATGGCGTCTCACTCCGCCTTCTCCATCGTCATCCCGGCCGCAGTGCCGCAGGCACGCAGAGCCGGGATCGGGGAGCCCTCGCGCGCTCGGTGGCTCCCCGATCCCGGATACGGGCGTGCCGCCCGTTCCGGGATGACGATAGAGAGGGTGCCCGGGACGGTGGAGACTGTGCGGGACACGATGCCGACAGGGGAGCCGCATCACTTCGGTCTGCAGGAGACCGCGATAGCCGGCCGAGCCTCCCGCCACTCACCGCCGTCATGCCCGGGCTTGTCGCGGGTATTCACGGCTGGTCACGCGGGAGGGGTAGCCGTGGATGGCCGGGACAGGCCCGGCCATGACACCGAGAAGGCGTTGGCGCGATGACCGACCCGATCGTTCTGACCCCCGGCACCGTCGATCTTTCGAGGCTGGAAAAGATCTATCGCTCCGGCGACCCCGTGCGGCTCGACCCGTCGTGCCGGCCGGCCGTGGAAAGATCGGCCGAGATCATCGCGCAGGCGGCGAGCGGCGATGCGCCTGTCTACGGCGTCAACACCGGCTTCGGGAAGCTCGCCTCGAAACGCATCGCGGCGCAGGACACCGCGCAACTGCAGCGCAATCTGATCCTGTCGCACGCCTCGGGCGTCGGCGATCCGCTGCCGGCCGCCGTCGTGCGGCTGATGATGGCGCTCAAGCTCCTGTCGCTCGGACGCGGTGCGTCGGGCGTGCGCTGGGAGGTCATCGCGCTGATCGAGGCGATGCTGGAAAAGGACCTGATGCCGGTCGTGCCGTCGCAGGGCTCCGTCGGCGCATCCGGCGATCTCGCTCCGCTCGCCCATGTAACCGCCGTGATGATCGGCGAGGGCGAGGCGGTCTGGCAGGGCAGAAAGATGCCGGGCGGCGAGGCGATGACCCGCGCCGGACTAACCCCAATCGCGCTCGGGCCGAAGGAAGGCCTGGCGATGATCAACGGCACACAGTGCTCCACGGCGCTGGCGCTGGCGGGCCTGTTCCGCGCCTGGCGGCTGGCGCTCACCTCGCTCGTCACCGGGGCGCTGTCGACGGACGCCTGCATGGGCTCGGCCGCGCCGTTCCGGCCCGAGGTGCAGGCGCTGCGCGGACACGCGGGCCAAAGCGACGCCGCCGCCACGCTCTACGCGCTGATCAGCGGCTCGGAGATCCGGGAATCCCATCGCGAGGGCGACGAGCGCGTACAGGATCCCTACTGCATCCGCTGCCAGCCGCAGGTTGCCGGCGCCTGCATCGGTCTGCTCCGGCAGGCGGGCGAGACGCTGAAGATCGAGGCGAATGCGGCGACCGACAATCCGCTGATCGTCGTCGAGGACGGCACCATCATCTCCGGCGGCAACTTCCATGCCGAGCCGGTCGCGTTCGCCGCCGACCAGATCGCGCTCAGCATTTCCGAACTCGGGTCGATCGCGCAGCGGCGCATCGCCATGCTGGTCAATCCGGCGCTGTCCTTCGGCCTGCCCGCCTTCCTCGCGCCGCAGCCCGGCCTCAACTCCGGCTTCATGATCGCCGAGGTGACGTCGGCCGCGCTGATGGCGGAGAACAAGCAGCGCGCCATGCCCTGCTCGGTCGACTCGACGCCGACCAGCGCCGACCAGGAGGACCACGTGTCGATGGCCTGCCATGGCGCGCGCCGCCTGCTCGACATGGACCTCAACCTCGCCCGCATTCTCGGCATCGAATGGCTGGTCGCGGCGCAAGGGGTCGACCTGCGCGGTCCGCTCGTCACCAGCGCGCCGCTGCGCCAGGCGATCGCCGCGCTGCGCGCCGAGGTCCGCCGGCTCGACGACGACCGCTATCTCGCCCCGGACCTGGAGGCCGCCGCGCGCCTCATCGGGGAAGGCGCGGCGCTCGCCGCCGTTTCCGACATCGCAATGCCACAGCTCGAGGCGAGCCTTTAGGCCGGTTCGCCACGGAGGAGACTCATGACCCTGCACTCCCGCATCGACAATGCCCGCGAGATCCGGTCCCCGCACGGCACGGAGCTCAGCGCCAAGAGCTGGCTTACCGAGGCCCCGCTCCGGATGCTGATGAACAATCTCGATCCCGACGTCGCCGAGAACCCGCACGAGCTCGTCGTCTACGGCGGCATCGGCCGGGCGGCGCGCGACTGGCGGTCGTTCGACCGCATCGTCGAGGCCCTGCGCGATCTCGAGGACGACCAGTCGCTTCTGATCCAGTCGGGCAAGCCGGTCGGCGTCTTCCGCACCCATCCGGATGCGCCGCGCGTGCTGATCGCCAATTCCAATCTCGTCGGCCACTGGGCCGACTGGGAGCACTTCAACGCGCTCGATCGGAAGGGCCTGATGATGTACGGCCAGATGACGGCCGGCTCGTGGATCTATATCGGCTCGCAGGGCATCGTTCAGGGCACCTACGAGACCTTCGTCGAGATGGGCCGCCAGCACTATGGTGGCGACCTCGCCGGCAAGTGGATCCTGACCGGCGGGCTCGGCGGCATGGGCGGCGCGCAGCCGCTCGCCGCGACCATGGCCGGGGCCTCGATGCTCGCCGTCGAGTGCCGTCCCTCGCGCATCGAGATGCGGCTTCGCACCGGCTATCTCGACCTGCAGGCCGGGAGCCTCGACGAGGCGCTGGAGATCATCCGGCGCGCCACCGACGAGAAGAAGGCCGTCTCCGTCGGGGTTGTCGGCAACGCCGCGCTGGTGTTCCCGGAACTCGTCCGGCGCGGCGTGATGCCCGACGCCGTCACCGACCAGACCTCGGCGCACGATCCGCTGAACGGCTATCTCCCGGCCGGCTGGACGCTGGAGGACTGGGACGAGAAGCGCGTTTCCGATCCCGAGCTGACCATCCGCGAGGCGAAGCTCGCGATGAAGGATCAGGTCGAGGCGTTGCTGTACTTCCATCGCGCGGGCGTGCCGACCTTCGACTACGGCAACAACATCCGCCAGATGGCGCAGGAGGCGGGCTGCGCCGAGGCCTTCGAGTTCCCCGGCTTCGTGCCTGCCTACATCCGGCCGCTGTTCTGCAAGGGCATCGGCCCGTTCCGCTGGGCGGCGCTGTCGGGCGATCCGGAAGACATCTACAGGACCGACGAGAAGGTGAAGGAACTGATCCCCGACGATCCGCACCTGCACACCTGGCTCGACATGGCGAAGGAGCGGATCCACTTCCAGGGCCTGCCCGCGCGCATCTGCTGGGTCGGCCTCGGCGACCGCGACAGACTTGGTCTGGCTTTCAATGAGATGGTCGCCAGGGGTGAATTGAAGGCGCCGATCGTCATCGGCCGCGACCATCTCGATTCCGGTTCCGTGGCGAGCCCGAACCGCGAGACGGAAGCGATGGCCGACGGCTCGGACGCCATCGCCGACTGGCCGCTCCTCAACGCCCTCCTGAACTGCGCGTCGGGGGCGACCTGGGTGTCGATGCACCATGGCGGCGGGGTCGGCATCGGCTATTCGCAGCATTCCGGCATGGTGATCGTCGCCGACGGCACCGACGCGGCCGCCGCACGGCTTGCGCGCGTGCTGTGGAACGATCCGGCCACCGGCGTCATGCGCCACGCGGACGCCGGCTACGAGATCGCCGTGGACTGCGCGCGCGAGAAGGGTCTCGACCTGCCCTCGCTGGACAACCTTTAGACGGGCGATACCCGACGGAGACACATCGTCTGCTGCCGCAACCCCTGAGATCCGCATGATCCGACTCGATGGCCGCTCTCTGACCCTTGCCGACGTTGCCCGCATCGCGCGGGCTGACGCCGCCGTCGGCCTGACCGGGGTTGCCCGCGCCGAGGTCGTCGCGTGTCGGGACTACCTCGACACGCTGATCGCCGAGGGCCGGCCGATCTACGGGATCACCACCGGCTTCGGCGCGCTCGACGGCCATGCCGTCAGCCGCGAGCAGAATCAGGCACTGCAGCACAATCTCCTGAAGAGCCATGCCGCCGGTGTCGGAAAACCGATGGCAACCGATACGGTGCGCGCGATGATGGCGGTGCGCGCCAACGTGCTGGCGAGTGGCAAGACCGGCGTTTCCATCGAGACGCTCGACGGCCTGATCGCGATGCTGATTGCCGGCGTCACGCCCGAGGTGCCCGAGCAGGGATCGGTGGGCGCCTGCGGCGACCTCGCCCCGCTCGCGCATATGGCGCTGCCGCTGATCGGCCTCGGCCACGCCCGGCTGCACGAGGGACCCTGGGAACCCGGCGAACTCGCCATGAAACGGGCCGGGATCGACCTGCCGGCGGTCGACGGCCGCGACGGCATCGCGTTGATCAACGGCACCGAACAGACGACCGGCATCGGCTGCCTTGCCGTGCACGACGCCCGCGCCCTCGTCGCGGCGGGCGAGGCGGTGTCGGCGCTGACGATGGAGGCGCTCGGCGCCGTCGACGATGCCTTCGACAAGCATGTCGCCTTGTGGAAGCCGCATCCCGGCCAGATCGCGACGTCGGAAAACCTCGAGCGCCTGACGGAGGGGTCGTCCGCCGTGCTGCCGCCGCGGCCGAGCCGCCTGCGCGACGCGCTGAGTCTGAGATGCATCCCGCAGGTGATGGGCGCAGCGCGCGACGCGGTGGACCATGCGGCGACCGCACTGGAGATCGAGATCAACGCGGTCAACGACAACCCGCTGTTCGGCCTCTCCGACGGCTTCGTCACCTCGAACTCGGGCAACTTCCACGGCCAGCGCGCCGGCGAGGTGCTCGACTACATGGCGAACAGCGTCACCTCGGTCGCCGTCATGAGCGAGCGGCGCACGGCCCGCCTGATCGATCCCAATCACAATGGCGGGCTGCCGGCGTTCCTCATTCATCCCGACGCGCAGCCCGGGGCCAATTCCGGCTTCATGATCGCCCAGTACACGGCCGCCTCGCTGATCGCGGAACTCAGGATGCGCTCGGTGCCGGCCTCGATCCAGTCGGTGCCGACCTGCATCAACACCGAGGACCACGTGCCGATGGCGCCGCTCGCCGCGCGCCGCGCCGCCTTCACCGTCGAGACCGGCTGGACGGTGCTGGCGATCGAGGCGCTGGTGGCCGCCCAGGCGATCGACCTGCGCGGCCTCGAGCCGGCTCCGGCGCTGAGGCCGCTCTATGCGGCGATCCGCGCCGCGGTGCCCGCGATGGTGGCCGACCGGGTGATGGGCGCCGACATCGCTGCGGTGCGGGAAGTTCTTGCGCGCGAATACGAAATGCGACTGAATTAGGGGAAGGAACGCGATCCGGACCGCCGGCTAACGGCGGCAGCGGGGGACGTCAGATACGGGAACAGTAAGGGTCGAGAGACCCAGCATCAAAAAGGAGCAAGATCCATGATTACTCGCAGGACCACCCTGAAGGGCCTCGCGGCCGGCGCCGCCGCCCTGTCCATGCCCGCGATCGTCCGGGCCCAGGACATGCCGAAGGTGAAGATCGGCATGAGCGGCTGGACCGGCTTCGCGCCGCTGACCCTGGCGGAGAAGGCCGGCCTGTTCAAGGAGCAGGGCGTCGACGTCGAGACCGTCTTCATCTCGCAGAAGGACCGCCTCGCAGCGCTTGCCGCCGGCTCCATCGACGGCGTCGCCACGACGGTCGACACGCAGATCCTCTGGTCCACCACCCTGCCGCTGACCCAGATCCTGATCCTCGACAAGTCGAAGGGCGGCGACGGCGTGGCCGTGCGCAAGGACATCGATTCGTTCGAAGGCCTGAAGGGCAAGTCGATCGCCTGCGATGCCGCCGGTACGACGCCGTACTTCATGCTGGCCGCCATGCTTCAGGAGAACGGCATGTCGATCAAGGACATGGACCTGTCGGTCCTGTCGCCGAAGGATGCCGCCAACGCCTTCGTCGCCGGCCAGTTCGACGCCGCCGTCTCTTACGAGCCCTATCTCTCGACGATCCGCAACGATCCCGACGCCGGCACGATCCTGGCGACCACGGTCGACTATCCGGTCGTCGTCGACACGCTCGCCTTCCCGGCCGACACGATCTCGGAGAAGTCCGACGCCTACGCGAAGATCGTCGCCGGCTACTTCGCCGCCCTCGACATGCTCGCGTCGAAGCCCGACGAGGCCAACACGATCATGGGCGAGCGCGTCAACCTCGACGCCCAGCAATTCGCCGATTCCGCCAAGTTCATCGCCTGGCAGGACAAGGCGGCGAACCAGGCTTACTTCGCCGACGGCATGGAGGCGTTCATGAAGATGGCCGTCGAGATCCAGTATGACAACGGCGTCATCCGCGAGAAGCCGGACCTCGCCACGCTGGTCGACGCCAGCTTCGTGTCCTAAGCCGCATGGCGGGCGACTCTCCCTTCGAGCCGCTGAAGCCCGTTTCCCCCAGGACGCGCCTCGTCCTGGGGGCCGGCTTCTTCGTGCTGTTCGTCGCCGTCTGGGCGGCGGCCACGCTCGGCGGCTTCATCAAGCCGCTGTTCCTCGCCGATCCCGTCAAGACCTTTGCGGCCGGCTGGAGGCTGTTCACCGAACACGGCTTCCTCGCAGACATCGGCATCACAGTCTGGCGCGTCATGGGCGGCTTCGTGCTGGCGACCGTCGTCGGCGTGCCGCTCGGCATCGCCATGGGGGCGTTCAAGCCGATCGAGGCCTTCTTCGGCCCGTTCGTCTCGTTTGCCCGCTACCTGCCGGCGTCCGCCTTCATTCCGCTGCTCATCCTGTGGGCCGGCGTCGGCGAATCGCAGAAGCTGCTCGTCATCTTCATCGGTTCGGTGTTCCAGATCACCCTGATGGTCGCGGTCATCATCGGCGAGACCCGGCGCGACCTGATGGAAGCGGCGCTGACGCTCGGCGCCTCGTCGCGCGGCATCGTCATCCGCGTGCTGCTGCCCAACGCCGCACCGGCCATTGCCGAGACGCTGCGCCTGGTGCTCGGCTGGGCCTGGACCTACGTCATCGTCGCCGAGCTGGTGGGCGCGGATTCCGGCATCGGCCACATGATCATGGACAGCCAGCGCTTTCTCGATACCGGCCAGATGATCTTCGGAATCTTCGTCATCGGCGTCATCGGCCTGATCACCGACTTCGCCTTCCGGGCGCTCAACCAGGGCCTGTTCCCCTGGTATGCCGGCCGCTAGAGAGGACGCCTGACCCATGGCCAAGCTGACCATTTCCGGCGTCGACCGGACCTTTCCCGGCGTGCAGGGCGGACCGCCGACGCGGGCGCTCGACACGACCGACCTCTCCGTCGAGGACAACGACTTCATCACCATCCTCGGCCCTTCCGGCTGCGGCAAGTCGACGTTGCTGCGCATCATCGCCGGCCTCGACCAGCCGACCTCGGGCACCGTCGAGCTCGACGGCCAGCGGGTCACCCGGCCCGGCGCCGACCGCGGCATGGTGTTCCAGTCCTACACCCTGTTCCCGTGGCTGAGCGTGAAGCAGAACATCTGTTTCGGCCTGCGCGAGAAGGGCATGGCGAAATCGCAGCAGGACGAGATCGCCGCCGAGTTCATGGAGCAGGTCGGCCTCACCCAGTTCGCCAACCACTTCCCGCGCATGCTGTCGGGCGGCATGCAGCAGCGCACGGCGCTCGCCCGGGCGCTCGCCAACGATCCGAAGATCCTGCTGCTCGACGAGCCCTTCGGCGCGCTCGACCACCAGACCCGCTCGCTGATGCAGGAGCTGCTCCTGTCGATCTGGGAGAAGCACAAGAAGACGGTGCTTTTCGTCACCCACGACATCGAGGAGGCGATCTTCATGGCGAACCGCGTCTTGGTGATGACCGCGCGGCCGGGCCGCATCAAGGCCGACGTGCCCGTCTCGATCCCGCATCCGCGCGACTACAAGGTGAAGACGAGTCCCGAGTTCGCCGAGCTGAAGGAACGCCTCACCGAGGACATCCGCGTCGAAACGCTCAGAGCGGCCCAGATGGCGGCGTGAGGGACGGGCGCGGGTCCGCCTCCAAAGTATCTGCCCCCCTGCCGCGCCGCCCTGGATTCCCGCCTTCGCGGGAATCCAGGGTGTGGGAAACGGGCCTGTCCGCATGGTTGTGCAGTGCGACATGCTGACGCGGAGCAGGCGCGCAGCGTCCACAAGCGCATGGTGAGAACGCCGGATATTCTCGGCTTTTTCGATAAAATTTGACTTACCTCCCTCCGCAACACCCCCAAAATGCCTACGGGATTCCCCGGATGCGACACATTGCCTACTCGCGTAGTTTCGCTCGCAACAATATATGCAACGCAGCAATATCGCATATTCAGAGGGCGAACCATGCGCAACAAGACGATCTTCGGCATCAAGCGTTTCGGCGACCGCATCATCGCGGCGAGCCTGTTCGCGATCCTCGTTTCCCCGTTCGTGCTGGCGCGCATCTGACGCAGGCCCACTGGAACGGACGATACGGCGCCGGTCCGGCTGGGCCGGCGTTTTTTTGCATGCCCCCTGCCGGCCGCCAGTTGCCGAACATTTAGACAGCCGCACCGCCTGCCTCCCGCTTGAGCGCCGCCTCTCGATGCCGTAGAGCCTGACGCGATCGCATCACCGGAAGGCCCCAAGCACCATGTCGACCATCGCCCTGCACGATCTGTCCCGCCTCGACGAGGCCGGACGCGCCGAACTCCTGCGCCGCAGCGAGGGCGCGGACCTGTCGAGCTATCACGACAAGGTTCTGCCGATCATCGACGCGGTGCGCGAGCGCGGCGACGCGGCGCTTGCCGAATTCGGCCAGGCCTTCGACAAGGCCGCCGTCACCGCCGACGCGCTGGCCGCGACGCCCGCCGATTTCGCTGCGGCGGAAGCGGCGCTCGACGACGAGATCAAGCAGGCGATGGAGTTTGCCGCCGAGCGCATCCACCGCTTCCACGCCCGCCAGATGCCGGAAGACCTGTGGCTCGAGGACATGGGCAACGGCGCGATGGCCGGCGAGCGCTCGCTGCCGATCCCCTCGGTCGCCTGCTACGTGCCGCGCGGCAAGGGCGCGTTCCCGTCGGTCGCGCTGATGACGGCGATCCCCGCGGTCGTCGCCGGCGTGGAAAAGGTGATCATCGTCACCCCGCCGACGCCGGACGGCGGCTTCGACGCGGCGACGCTCCATGCCGCGACGCTCGCGGGTGTGACGGAAGTCTACAAGTGCGGCGGCGCGCAGGCCGTCGCCGCCTGCGCCTACGGGACCGAGACCGTGCCGAAGGTCGCCAAGATCGTCGGACCGGGCTCGCCCTGGCTGGTCGCGGCGATGCAGGCGCTCTCCGACGTGATCGACGTCGGCCCGCCGGCCGGGCCGAGCGAGCTGATCGTTCTCGCCGATTCCACCGCCGACCCGCGCCTCACCGCGCTCGATCTCCTCAACGAGGCCGAGCACGGGCCGGATTCCTCGGCCTTCCTCGTCACCGACGACAAGGCGCTGCTGGACGCGGTGGAGACGGAGATCGCCTTCCTGTTCACCCACATGAGCGACGAGCGCGTCGGTTACTGCAAGGAGGTTTTTTCGGGCACCAACGGCGGTTTCGTGCTCTGCCCGGACATGGAGTCCGCCTGCGCCTTCACCAGCGACTACGCGCCGGAGCACCTGATGGTCGAGAGCCGCGACGCGTGGTCCTACGTGCCAAAGCTGAAGAACGCCGGCGAGATCCTGCTTGGGCCGTCCTCGGCGATCTCGATCGCCAACTACGTGCTCGGCCCCAACCACGTGCTGCCGACCGGCGGCTGGGCGAAGACACGCTCGCCGCTGTCGGTGTTCGATTACCTGAAGCGCCAGACCATCGCCTACGTGACGGCGGATGCCTATCCCGAGCTCGCCCCGCAGGCCCGCGCCTTCGGCACCTACGAGGGCTTTTCGGCACACGCCAACGCCGTCTCGCGGCTGCGCGAGGGCGGGGACAAACCCTGAGGCCCAATCCCGGCCGCCATGCTTCGAGACGCGCCCGCCGGGCGCACTTCAGCATGAGGGTTTCCCGTATGGCATGCTCGGTCGTGCGGCGCCCTCCGACCTCATCCTGAGGAGGCGCGAAGCGCCGTCTCGAAGGATCTGAACAGCGCGCCACTTCCCCCCCGCTCACTCCCGCGAAAGCGGGAGTCGGGTCGCGGTTTGGCACGTCCATGCCCCAAGCGGGACGATCCCCGCTTTCGCGGGGATGAGCGGCAGTGGGGAGTCCGTCCAGCCGTCGTGTTCGACGGTCGTAGCCTCCGCCCGTGGGCCTCAGGACCTAAGTCCAGGGCACGCGTTTGCTTCTGAGGCACGGCCGTAGCCAAATACCTCAGCCTCGTGTCCCGGCAATCCATGAACACCACCGCATACGACAGTGGCCATGGATCCCCGGAACACGTCCGGGGATGACGGCCGAGCGCGTGGCACGGCCTCGCATCATTCTTCCCGAGGCGATCCCTCAGCCATCCCGCGCGAACGCCAGCAACGTCCAGGTCACGCCGGCGGCGATGTTCTGCGGCTGGACGGAGGCCTGCGCGGAGCGATGGACCAGCCGCAGCCCATTCGCTTCGGCTGTCCTGATCGTGTCGTCGGGATCGGCCTGAAACACCGGACGGTCCGGCGCGCCGGGGCCGTGGCGCAGCGAGACGATGACCACGCCGCCCGATGCGAGCAGCGCGGCCAGGACCGGCATGGCCCGGCGGCGGTCGTCAGGCGGGACATGCTGCCAGACGCCGCTGACCAGCACGAGATCGAACGCCTCCCCCCGCGCCCGGGTTCGCGCCCGAACCTGCGTCAGATCGGGCAGCATGTCGTCGAGCCACGCGATGGACGGCGCGGGATGCGCGGCGGCGCCGGCCTCGCGAAATGCGGCCACCGGCTCGACGGCGAGAACGTCATGGCCTTTCTCCGCGAACCACGCCGCGTCGCGGCCGGTCGCCGCGCCGATGTCGACGATCCGGGCCGGCGCGGGCGGAAACAGATGCGCGACCGGCGCGTAGAGGGCGTCGCAGTCGATCGCCTCGAACCGCGGCACCAGATCGGCTGCCGCGGCCGCATAACCCGCGATGGCGGACCGGCTCACTCCGCCGCCCTGGCGTGCGGCAGCAGGGCGAGGCGGTCGAGGCCCTGCGGGTCGGCGAGCACGGCGAGCTTCTCGCGCTTCGACAGGTAGCGGACCGCTTCCTCGACGCTGTCGGCGGCATCGAGCCGGGCGAGGCCGAGGACGAGCGTCTCGTCGATGCCGCCGCGGCCGTGCGGCTGGTCCGGCGTCAGGCTCGCCCGGTGGAAGGCGAGCAGGGCAGGATCGGAAAGAAGGCGGGAGAAGGCCTCGCACGGCGGCCCGAGCGCTTCGGAGAACGCCTCGGTCGCCTCGTCCGTGCGGGTCAGGATCGGCGGCGGGGCGGCTTCCTCCGGCGTCGCCAGCAGGCCCGCCCGGCGCAGGGCGAGGCCGGCGTCGCGCCGGGCCATCAGCGCCGACAGGGGCGCCGACAGGACGAGACCGATCACCGCCGGGCTCAGCCAGGCCAGCACCTGTACCGACACCGCCCAGGCGCTGCCGCCCAGAACGAGGCCGAGCGCGGTGTGGGCGCGGTGCCGGCGCATCACCTCGGCAAACGGCAGGCTGCCGTCGTCGCGGCGCTGCGGGTTCCAGCCGGCGTCCCGGCCGAGCAGGATGTCGGCGACCGCGGCCGACTGGATCGCCATCATGATCGGCGCGATCAGGGCGGCGAGCAGCGATTCCGCCAGTACGCTTGCGCCGGCCCGCAGCGGTCCGCCGATGCCCGGACGCACGGCCCGGTCCATCAGCGCGACGGCGAGGCCGAGCAGCTTGGGCAGGAACAGGAGCGCCATGGTGGCGACGAACAGGCCGATGGCGCGTTCGGAGTCGATCACCGGCCATGTCGGGAAGAGCTGGAACTTCTCGGTGAAGTATTCCTGCCGGATGAAGCGGGCCTGCAGGGCGAGCAACAGGCCGGCGATCAGGAACAGGAGCCAGACCGGCGAGGCCACATAGGCGAGAATGCCGTTGATCATGTGGAACCGGTTCGGCCAGCGCAGGCCGCGGGCGACGATCACCTTGGCGTGCTGCAGGTTGCCCTGGCACCAGCGGCGGTCGCGCACCGCGACGTCGATCAGGCTCGGCGGGCTTTCTTCGTACGAGCCGGGAAGCGTCGGGTCCAGCAACACATGCCAGCCGGCGCGGCGCATCAGGGCGGCCTCGACGAAATCGTGGCTCATGATGTGACCGCCGAAGGGCGGCCGGCCCCTCAGGTGCGGCAGGCCGGCGGCGCCGACGAAGGCGCTGGTGCGGATGATCGCGTTGTGGCCCCAGTAGTTACTCGACCGGCGTGCCCAGGCCGCCAGCCCCGCCGCCATCACCGGCCCGTAGACGCGGCCGGCGAACTGCTGGACGCGGGCGAACAGCGTGTTGCGGTTGATCTGGACGGGAATCGTCTGCAACAGACCGACGTCGGGCCGGGCCTCCATCTCGAGCGCCAGACGGATCAGCGTCTCGGCCTCCATCAGGCTGTCGGCGTCGAAGATCGTGAAACAGGGATAGGCGGCGCCGAAGCGCTTGCACCAGTCGGCGACGTTGCCGGCCTTCTTTTCGGTGTTGTGGCGGCGGCGGCGATAGAACACGCGAGCGCGCGGCTTGGTGCGGCGGATCAGGGCGCGGAAGGCGGCTTCCTCGGCGACCCAGGCGTCGGGATCGGTGGAATCGGAGAGGACGAAGATGTCGAAACTGTCGCGGGCGCCGGCCTCCGCCAGCGCTTCCGCCGTCGCCGCGGCCGTGGCGAAGACCCTGACGGCGTCCTCGTTGTAGGCGGGGATCAGGATCGCCGTGCGCCGGTCGGGCGTGCGTCCGTTGCGCGGCGCGACCCGGGCGATGCCGCGCCCGCTGAGCAGGGCCGCCGTGCCCAGCAACGACTGCTGGAAGGCGAAGGCGATCCACGCGATGTTGAGCACGAACAAGGCGAGCATCACCGCCTCGATCGGCGTCAGCCGGGCGACCGCGAGAACGCCGTACATCTCGCCGACGAAGATCGCCGTGAGGACGGCGGCACCGCCGAAGACGAACAGGCGCGGCAGCCAGGCGCCACGGTCCGCGGACGTGTGTACGGCGGGGGCGGGGACACTGCCGAAGTCCTGGATCGGCATGGTCAGCGGCGCGTCCGCCGGCAGGGCGGCGTCGGGCAGGTGCACGGGTGCGGCCACGCCGCTGCGGCTTACCCCGACCATCGATAGACCCAGACCTCGGAGATGCGCCGGCCGTCGCGGATCAGTTCGCAGCGCAGATCCGTTTCGCCGATCTCGCCCGGATCGAAGGCGAAGGCGACGCGGCGCCCGCCCGTCTCCGGGTTGAACTGGATCACGCCGGGATAGACCTTGCCCTTCGACGCGGTGATGTCGGGCACGATCGCCTCGTCCGGCGCCAGCCCGTCGAGCGGACCGCCGGCGAAATCGACCACGATCAGCCGCTCGTCGGGCGGATCGCTCGATCCGTCCGCCGGCACGCGGCCGTTCATCGTCTGGACGACGCGGGCGACGCCCTGATCCGACGGAATCTCGTGGCACCAGTGAAGCCGATAGGTGAGCGGCAGGCTCTCGCCGGCGCGGATCGGCTCGGTCGGGCGCCAGAAGGCGACGATGTTGTCGTGCACCTCGGAATTGGTCGGGATCTCGATGAGGATCACCGCGCCGTCGGACCAGTCGCCGATCGGCTCGACCCACAGGCTGGGGCGCTTCTCGTAGCGGGCCTCGAGATCCTGGTAGTCGGGGAAATCGCGGGCCCGCTGCATCAGGCCGAAGCCGCGCGGATGCTCGTCGATGAAGGCGGAGACCTGCAGGGTGTCCGGATTGACCAGCGGCCGCCAGATCCACTCGCCGCGGCCGTTCCAGATCAGCAGGCCATCGGAATCGTGGACGGCGGGGCGGAAATCGTCGACGCCGGAGTGGTCCTGCGGCGAGAAGTAGAACATCGAGGTCAGCGGCGCGAGGCCGATCTTGTCGATGTCGGCGCGCGCATAGAGCGTCGCCTCGACGTCGATCACCGTGTCGGCGCCCGGCCGGATGGTGAACCGGTAGGCGCCCGTCGCGCTCGGGCTGTCGAGCAGGGCATGGACGACGATAGAGTTGGCGCCCGGTCTCGGCTTCTCGATCCAGAATTCCCGGAAGACAGGGAATTCCTCGCCCTCGGGTTCGGCCGTGTTGATGGCCAGGCCACGGGCCGACAGGCCGTAGCCCTGGTCCTTGCCGACGGCGCGGAAATAGCTAGCGCCCTGGAAGACGGTGAATTCGTCGTGATAGTCCGATCCGTTCAGCGGGCCGTGCAGGCGGAAGCCGGAAAAGCCGATGTCCTCCTGCGGCACCGGCTGTTGCACCAGCGGGCCGTAGTTGAACAGGTCCGGCGAAAAGACCACGTGCCGGCTCATGCCCTCCGAGACCAGGTTGATCCCCACCGGCATGGTGAACACGTGGCCGAGATGGAAGAGCTGGACGCTGGCCGGCAGGCCCTCGCCCTCCCAGGCCGCCGCATCCGGCTTGAAGCGGATGTCGCGGTACTGGTCGTAGTCGAGCGTGCGCAAATCGTCCGAAACGGGCGATTCCGGCGGATCGAACGGCCGCGACGCGAGACGCTGCGCCCGGTTCTTGACGACGGTGGGATTGAACGGCTTGGGATTGCTGACGCGCAGACTCGGCCGTCCGGACGGCGGCGTGCCAGCCTTCCCTTCAACGGCGCCGGCCATCAGCGGCCAGCAGAGATCGGCGGCCGCGGCCGCCATGCTCAACGTCACAAGACCCCGACGGGTCAACGCCATGTACCGAACCTCCGCCCGTCGTGCCGCCCTGCCACAGGGCAGTCCCCGGGGCACGCCATACGCCTATAAGTCGGGACAGACCGGTTTGGTTCACTGCGCCGCACAACAATCGCCGGCGTTCCGCATCGCCACGCGATCATTCGGCCGCGGTGGTTCGCGGTCGACCCCCGTTGCGCACAAGATTCCGGTGTCTCGGGACGATATTGTGGCAGCGCAGCGAAAATCCGTCCCGAAATCGAAAAAAGATCGAGCGGATCAAGGCGCTCCCTACAGCGCTTCGGTGTCGCGGCTGGCGATCCGCACACCCTCCCTCACGCGGTCGCTTGGATGCAGCACCACCCGGTCGCCGGCTGCAAGGCCGTCCCGAACCGCCGCATGACGGGCGTTGCGGGCGCCGATGTCGACCGTCCTGAGGCGCGCGCGGCCGTCGGCATCGACAACGAAGACCGACCAGGCGTCGCCGCGCCGGAACAGGGCGCCGAGCGGCACCAGCACGCCATCGACCCGGTCGATGACGATATGGACGATGACGCGGTACTCGTGGCCGAGCCCGGCCCAGGCGCCGGGCGGATCGGTCAGGTCGAGCACCGCCTTGACGCGCTGCTCCTCGATGCCGAGCGCCGAGACCTTGGTGAAGCCCGCCGATTCGATGCGCCGGACGCGGGCCGCCAGCGGCTCGCCGCCCCAGCCGGTGATGCGCGCCTCGGCGCCTGCGGGCACGCGCACCGCGTCGGACGACAGGAGGTCGACGACGATCTCCAGGTTGTCGGGATCGCCGATCTCGATCAGCGGCGTGCCGGCGCTCACCACCTGCTCGCTCTCGGTGACGAGGCTCAGCACCTCGCCGTTCTCGGGCGCGGTCACCTGCACGCAGCAGCTCTCGCCGTCCGGCGCCTCGTCGAGCCCCTCGGGACCGATCAGGCGGGCGCGGGCGCTTTCCAGCTCGCGCGCACGCACCTGCAGCGTCGCGTTGGCGCTGGCAAGCCGGGCATGTGCGGTATCGACGTCGAGCTTCGCCTGCTGGTGGGCGCGCTCGGAAATGATGTTGCGGGTCTTCAGTTCGTCGGCGCGGCGCTGCTCGCTCGTGGCGAATTCGAGCTGCGACTGCGCTTCCCGGACCTGCGCCTGCGCCAGCAGAACGGCGGCTTCGGCGGCGGCGACGGCGGCCTCCGCCTCGCGCCGCGAGCGGACGTCGAGAAAGGCCGGCGCGGTCGGCTGGATCACTGCGACCACCGTCTCGTTGGCGTCGACCAGATCGCCGACCTCGCGCGGCGAGCGCAGCACCTTGCCGCCGATCGGCGCGGAGACGGTGTAGATGTCGCGGATGCGGGTCATGCCCTCCTCGTCGACGGTCACCTCCAGCGTGCCGGGCGCGATGACGGCGAGGTCGGCCGGCACCGGCTGCGGCCAGAAGGCCCAGGCGACGACCGCCACCGCGCCGGCGGCGACGGCGGTCCAGGCAATCGGGCGGCCCCATTTCGCGGTCATGGCATGGTTCCCCTATTCGCGCGTCTTGAGCACTTCGACGAGGTCGAGCCGGTCGATGCGGCGGCGGACGATCAGCGCCGACACCGCCGCGGCGGCCACCACCACCAGGCTCGACACCGCGTAGGTGGAGCGGTCGATGATCAGCGGCACCCGGTAGAGCTCGCTCTGCAAACCCTGCACCGTCGCCCAGGCGACCCCGTAGCCGAGCAGCCATCCCAGCGGCAGCGCGGCGAGCGTCAGGATCGCCAGTTCGCCGAGCAGGATCCACGATACCTCGCCGCGCGTGAAGCCGAGCACCCTGAGGCTCGCCAGTTCCCGGCCGCGCTCCGACAACTGGATGCGGGCGGAGTTGTAGACGACCCCGAACGCGATCACCATGGCAAGGCCCGCATAGACGGAGATCATGATCGTGATGTTCTCGGCCAGCGTCTGCCGGAATTTCTTGAGCGACATCTTCTGCAGCGCGATGGAGCCGACCATCGGCATGTCCTTCACCGCGGCGAACAGCGCGTCCGCCTGCGCTTCGTCGATCGCCAGATGGACGCTCGTCACCATCTCGCCCTCGCGCATCAGCCGGTTCACCGCGCCGATATCCATGAAGGACAGCAGGCCGAGGTAGCCCTGGATGATCGCGGTGACGGGCAGTTGCACCGTTCGCTTGCGGCCCTCCAGCGTCTCGATCTCGACCATGTCGCCGACGCGCACGCCGAGGATCTCGGCCAGGGCGTTGCTCGGCGCGAAGCCGGTCTCGGGCAGCGTCACCGGCTGGAAGTCCGTATCGAGGACGCGGCTGAGATCGGTGCCGGCCGGCTTGCCGAGGATCGGCACGCGGCGCTCGACATGGCCATTGCGGACCTTCACCGCGACCGAGCGCACCGGCTCGGCGGCGAGCACGCCCGGCAGACGCGCGACGTCGGAGATGACGGAAACCGGCCGCTCCTGCGTGAAGCCCAGCGTGGCGTCCTGCCGGTCGGACTGGAAGTAGGTGAAGTCGATCATGAACTCGACGGAATCGAAGGCAAACAGCGAGGCGAGCAGGACGGCGACCGACAGCGCGATGCCGAGCACCGTCAGCCCGGCGCGCACCGGCCAGCGCAGGATGTGGCGGCCGATCATCACCGTCGTCTGCGACAGGTGCTTCGTCGGGCCGTTGCCGAGGATGCGGTGATAGCGCGGCGGGGCGGGCGCGTGCATGGCGACCGCCGGCGGCAGGCGGACAACCGACCAGACGGCACGGGCGCCGCCGAGCGCGGCTGCCCCGACCGTGACGAAGACGGCAATGGCGTAGATATCGGCGCCCCACAGGAACACCAGGAAGGGGAAGTGATAGAAATCGCCGTAGAGCCGCGTCAGGCCGTAGCCGAGCCAGGTGCCGAGCACGCCGCCGATGACGATGCCGGCGACCGCGATCGCCGCGACGAACTTCATGTAGTGCATCCCGATCGTCCACGAGCGGTAGCCGAGCGCCTTCATCAACCCGATCTGCTCGCGCTCCAGCGCCACCAGACGCGACAGGATCATGTTAATCAGAAAGGCGGCGACGAACAGGAAGATCGGCGGCAGGGTTTTCGCCATCGCCTCGAGCTGCTGCAGTTCGGCGTCGAGGAAGGCATGGCTCTGCTGGTCCTTGCGGCCGTAGGCGCCGCGCCCGCCATAGCGCTCCAGCAGCGTGTCGATCCGCGCGATCGCCGCGTCCTCCGAGGCGCCGCGCAAGAGCTTCACCGAAACCTGCGAGAAGGCGCCGTCGAGGTCGTAGGCCGCCTCCATCGCCTTGCGCGCCATCCAGCCGACGGCGAAGCGGGAATCGTCGGGCATCAGGTCCCAGGGACCGAGCGCGTAGATGTATTCCGGCGACAGCGCGATGCCGACGATTTCCAGCGTGCGCTTGCGCCCGTCGATGATCGCCTGGAACCGGTCGCCGGGCGCGAAGTGGTGCGCCTTGGCGAAGGCCTCGTTGACGACGATCTCGTCGGAATGGGCCGGGTCCGGGGTGCGGCCCTGGCGGATGTAGAGCCGGTTCAGCACCTGGTCGCCGATCTCCGGCATGGAGACGAGCATCGCGGTGGCCGGCACGGCGAAGCCCTCGATGTCGAGGATCGCCGTCTCGACGACCCGCGTCTCGACGGCGGCGACGCCGGGGATTTCCGCGATCTCGTCGGCGAGCCAGTTCGGCGCGCGGGTGGCGGTGGCGAAGATGTCGGCGAAGCGGTAGCGCTCGTAATACGTCTGGCGGGTCTCGTTCAGCGACCGGTAGGCGCCGACCGCCAGCACCAGCGTGGCGACGCCGGCGGCCATGACGAGCGCGATCGCCAGCGCCTGCGTCTTCAGCCGCCACAGGTCGCGGAGGAGCTTGCGGTCGAGCGGATGCATGCGGCTACCCGGCCTCCCGTTTCGCCGTCCCGCGCCGCCCGGACGTCGCCGCCGCAAACACCCTCTCCGTCGTCATCCCGGACCGGGCGGTCAGCCCGGATCCGGGATCGGAGAGCCACCGAGGGTGCGAGGGTTTCGGGGTCCGGGGCTCCCCGATCCCGGCTCTGCGTGCCGTCGGCACTCCGGCCGGGACGACGATGGAGAGGGGAAAGACCGCCGCGAGTCCGTCAGCGACGATGGCGGGAAGGGCTGCATCCGGCATCGGACCCTCCGCCCCCCGGGTGTCATGGCCGGCCTCGTCCCGGCCATCCACGGAAACACGTCCCGTACGGCCGGTCGTGGAGGCCCGGGACACGCCCGGGCATGACGACGGAGAAAAACCGATGGCGCAGATCTCCGTCATCCGCCCCCTACCAGGTGATCTCGGACGCCGGGCGCCGGGTCTCGTTCTCGACGATGGTCGCCACCCGCCCGTCGGCGAAATGAATGACCCGGTGGGCGATGTCGCCGATGGCGACGTTGTGGGTGATGACCGCCGTCGTGGTGCCGAGATCGGCGTTGACCTCGACGAGGGCCTCGAGCACGCGCACGCCGGTCCTGGAATCGAGCGCGCCGGTCGGCTCGTCGCAGAACAGCACCTCGGGCTTCTTGGCGATCGCCCGGGCAATCGCCACGCGCTGCTGCTCGCCGCCCGAAAGCTGGGCCGGGAAGTGGTCGAGCCGGTCGCCGAGGCCCACCCGCTCCAGCGCCTCGGCCGGCGTCATCGGGTCCTTCGCGATCTCGGTCACCAGCGCGACGTTCTCGCGGGCCGTCAGGCTCGGCACCAGATTGTAGAACTGGAAGACGAAGCCGACATTGTCGCGGCGATAGGCGGTGAGGGCGCGCTCGCCGAGGGCCGTCAGCTCCGTGCCGCGGAACGTCACGCTGCCCGCTGTCGCATGGTCGAGGCCGCCGAGGATGTTGAGCAGCGTCGACTTGCCGCTGCCCGAGGGACCGAGCAGCACCAGGAACTCGCCCTCGCGAATATCGAGATCGACGCCGCGCAGGGCGTGCACCTCGACCTCTCCGGTACGGTAGACCTTGGTCAGGCCCTGCACCGCGAAGACCGGCGCGGCCGGGCCCGTTCCCTTCGAAGGGGTATCCCTGGATACGGGGCTGGCCGTGGACATTGGGCGTGCCGTCCTTGCTCGCAATCGAACCGCGGTGGGCCGGGATACGTCCGGAACACCCCTACCTTTACCAGAAAACGGCCCCCCGGACGTGACTTCGCTCAACCGGCGCGCGCAGCGTTGTGATCGGCCGCGAGCAGCGCCCTTCGTTGCATGGGGCAGGTCCGGCGGCTACAAATCGCGGCGATCCACTGCACGAACGGGACGGCCATGGCTGAGCGAATCCTGATCACCGGCGCCAACGGGTTCATCGGCCGCCATGCGCTTGCCGCGCTTGTGAAGGGCGGCGCCGAGGTGCACGCCACCGCCCGCACCGTGCCGAACGATGCGGATGTCGGTAGGGGGGGCGCGACGTGGCACCGCCTCGACCTGCTGGATGCGGCCGCCCGCGCCCGGCTGATCGAGGATGTGCAGGCCGACACGATCGTTCACTTCGCCTGGAACGTGGAGCACGGGAAATTCTGGACGACGCCGGAGAACCTCGACTGGGTCGGCGCCAGCCTCGACCTCGTGCGCCGCGGCGCGGAAACGGGCTGCAAACGGTTCGTGGGGCTGGGCACCTGTTTCGAATACGCCCCGCAGACGACGGACGACTGCGACGAGCGGACGACGCCGCTTTCCCCGCACCTGCTCTACGGCGTCGCGAAGGACGCGACCCGGCGCGTGATCGAGGAATTCGCCCGGCAACACTCGCTGTCGTGGGCGTGGGGGCGCTTCTTCCTGCTCTACGGCCCCGACGAGACGCCGACGCGGCTGGTGCCGCAGGTGGCGCAGCGGGTGCTGCGGGGCGAGCCGGCGCCGATCGGCACGCTGGAGCGGCCGCGCGATTTCATGGACACCCGCGACGCCGGCGCCGCCACCGCCGCGCTGGCGCTGTCGAACGTCGAGGGTCCGGTGAACATCGCCACCGGCGCGGCGGCCTCGGTGCGCACCGTCGCCGAGACGCTGGCGCGGCTGGCCGGCCATCCCGATCTCGTCCGGGTCGGCGCCTTCCCCGACCGCGACGAGCCCGAGCGCATCGTCGCCAGGGTCGACCGGCTGACGACCGAGGTCGGCTTCCGGGATATCCGCCCGCTGGAACAGGGTCTCGCCCAGGCACTCGACTGGTGGCGGGCGAAGGCGGCGGGGTAGGGGCACTGCGCCGTCAATTTCTCCGCTCGTTCCCGCGCAAGCGGGAACCGGGTTGCCGCATTCGACAGGCCAATTAGCACGCGATTCCCGCTTTCGCGGGAATGAGCGGCGTGGAGGGTCCGCCCATCGGGGCCGGATCAAGTCCGGGACACAAGGCTGAGATTTCAGGCCACGGCTGCACCCCTTGCACAGAGGGGTGCCCCGGCCCCCGAGCCGGGGCCCAGCACAAGACTCCGCCAAAGGCGACCATTTCAGCGGCGGTGCGACTTCGCGACGTTCTACCGTGCCGCGACCCCCCTCTCCATCTCTCCCCCGCAAGGGGGGAGAGGGGAATCCAGCACAACCGCATCGGAAATCCGCCACGTATTCCCGAGTTGAACAGTGGATTCGGCTACGGTCGCGCGGCAGAGATCCCCCTCCCCCCTTGCGGGGGAGGGTCGGGGAGGGGGGTTGAACAAACATCCCCGCCGAAGGCGGCCGCTGCGGCGACCGCATGTCCCACACCGACCCGCTTCCGGTCGCGGGCCAAACGCTCTAGTAAGAGCGCCATGCGCCTCGCCGTCATCCTGCCCCGCAACATGCACTACGCGCCCGACAAGGCGACGTCGATCGACCTGTGCGCGCGCGACTTCGTGCTGCATTCGCGGTTTCGCGACGACATTGTCGTCATCGGCTCGAAGGTCCAGTGGCCGTTCACCGACGTGCCCTATATCGGCGTCGAGACCATCAGGAGCAAGTTCGGCCCGTTCAGCTTCGCGGCCGTGCGCGCGGCGATCGAGCGGGCGAAGCCGGACGTGATCCTCGTCCACCAGCATCCCCCGTCCGCCGCGCGGGTCGCCGCCGGGGTGCCGCGCATTCCCGTGGTGCTGCAGCGGCACAACCTGCAGCCGAAGCGCTGGATCGGGCAGCGGCTGTGGCGCGACCGCTTCTACCGCAATCTGGCCGGGGTCGTCTTCGTCTCGGAAGCCGCCCGGGCGAGCTATACCGGCCGCGCCGCCTCCGCCGTCGTCCACAACGGCATCGACACGCGCGCCTTCGTGCCCGCCGACACGAAGGAGCCGGTGGCGATGTTCGCCGGACGCGCGGTGCCCGAGAAAGGCGTCGAGGAATTCGCCGCGGCCGCCGCGACGGCGCTGAAGGATCGCCCCGGCTGGCGGGCTGTTCTGGCTCTCGGCGGCGGCAAGGCGGCGGCCGAAACCGTGAACCGGGTCCGTGCACACCTGGGGCCCCTAGGGGCCCGCGCCGAGATCGTCGCCGACCTGCCGCATGCCGAGGTGATGGCACTGTTCGCGTCGGCCGCCATCGCCGTGGTGCCGAGCGTCTGGGCGGAACCGTTCGGGCGCACGGCGCTGGAGGCCATGACCTCGGGCGCCGCCGTGATCACGTCGGGCCGCGGCGGGCTGTCGGAGGTCGTCGGCGACACGGCGATCGTCACGGGCTCCGTCGCGCCGGACGACTTCGCCGCCGCCATCGGCAAGCTGATCGACGACGACGCCGAACGCGCCCGCCTGCAGGCGGCAGGCCGGGACCGCGCCGAACGCTTCTTCGACATCCGCACGGTGACGGCCACCTTCGACGACCTGCTCGCCCATGTCGGCGGGCTCGACCCGGACGCGCACGTGCCGCCGGCGATGCGGGTGCCGCCCGGCAAGGACATCACGTGGTAGGTCTGGTATCGTGGCAACGCGATGACCTACGACGAATTCAAAGCCTCCCTCGCCTTCGGTGACCCGCCGCCCGGCCTGTCGCCGGTGCTGCGCGGCCTGTGGCATCTGGAGAAGGGCGACTGGCACAGATCGCACGAGATCATCCAGACGGAGGCGACGCAGGACGCCGCCTGGGCGCACGCACATCTGCACCGCGTCGAGGGCGATCTGTGGAACGCCGACTACTGGTACGCCAGGGCCGGGCGGGAACGGCCGGAGGCCTCGCTCGACGCCGAGCGCGCCGACATGATCGACGCGCTTCTGAAATCCGGCGGCACCGCCGCGGCGCGATGACCTTGCTGATCCGCCGGATCGAGCCGGGCTCGCCGCTGATCCCGATCCTCGCCGCCTGGCGCCACAAAGCGTGGTTCGAGGCGGAAGGCTACACGCCCGATCAGTCGGTCGCGCTGCTCGGCGGGCTGGTGCGGCTGTCGGCCGGGACGCCGGGGACGTATCAGGTCGCGCTGGTCGCGGAACTCGACGGCGAGGCCGTCGGCACGGGACTGCTGATCGACCGGGAGCCCGTCACGAAGCATCCCGGTCTCGCGCCGTTCCTCGCCGGGCTGTTCGTTATCGACACGGCGCGGAATCAGGGCGTCGGCGAAGCGCTGGTGCGCGCCATCGAGGACCACGCGCGGGCGCACGGCTTCGCACGGCTGTGGCTCTATACGGACAGCGCGCAGGCCTTCTACGAGCGGCTCGGCTGGACGGTGTCGGAGGCCTTCGACTGGGACGGCGATCCCTTCGCGCTGATGGTGCGGGAGGTGGGGTAGGGGTTGCCCGGATCGCCCATCCTTCGAGACGGCCGCTTGCGCGGCCTCCTCAGGATGAGGCCTTGCCATTTGTCCCGACCTCATCCTGAGGAGCGGCCGAGGGCCGCGTCTCGAAGGATGGCGTCTTGTCGCGGAGGCCGATGCATCGGAGCCGTTAGCGCACGTCGTGCCGCGACCCCCCTCTCCATCTCTCCCCCGCAAGGGGGGAGAGGGTACGATTCCGCTCGGCCCGTGGCCCCTCCCCCGGCCCGACATCGGATGTTTCCGATATCATCTTTTGCAGAAACGAAGTCGGGAACACCCGACTTCGGTGGGGGGAGAGGGTACGATGCCGCTCGGCTTTTAGTCCCCTCCCCCCTTGCGGGGGAGGGTTAGGGAGAGGGGTTGAACAAAGAACCCCGCCGAAGGCGGCCGTTCAAGACCGCCCCAGCAGCCCGTCGTAGATCTCCGCGTCGCCGACCTTGCCGATCACCGATCCGTTCTCGACGACGAGGATCGGAAGGCCGGTGACGAGGCGGGCCTGCATGAGATCACGCACCGGCGTCTCCGGCTGGCAGGAACACAGCATGCCCGGCTGCGGTTCGGTCGTGGCCCCCTCACCGCCCGCCAGCGGCGTCAGCTCGGCCGGCGTGCCGGCCAGCGTCACCGTGCCGTCCTTGCCGATCAGCAGATCGGCGGCGCCGTCGAGGACGCGCGCGCCGTTCTGCCGTTCGCAGTCGCCGACCGTGCGCATCAGTTCCACCGCGCGCAGCACCGACAGCGGGTTCATGTGGGCGACGAAATCGGCGACGTAGTCGTTCGCCGGGTTCAGGACGATGTCGTGCGGCGTGCCGAACTGGACGATGCGGCCGCCCTCCATGATGGCGATCTTGTTGCCGATCTTCAGCGCCTCGTCGAGATCGTGGGAGACGAAGACGATGGTGCGCTTCAGGCTCTGCTGCAGTTCCAGCAGCTCGTCCTGAAGGCGCGCGCGGATCAGCGGGTCGAGGGCCGAGAACGGCTCGTCCATCAGCAGGATCGGCGCGTCGGTGGCAAACGCGCGGGCCAGGCCGACACGCTGCTGCATGCCGCCGGAGAGTTCGTGCACCTGCTTTTCGCCCCAGGCCGACAGGCCGACGAGATCGAGCTGCGTCTTCACCCGCTCCTTGCGCTCGGACACCGGCATGCCGGCGAGTTCGAGGCCGAATCCGACATTCTCCTCCACCGTGCGCCACGGCAGCAGGCCGAACTGCTGGAACACCATGGCGACGCGGTGCCGGCGCAGGTGGCGCAGTTCATCGGGCGTGCAGGCGGACGGATTGACCGTGCGGTCGCCGTCGCGCACCTCGACCGTGCCGCGGATCACCTGGTTGAGGCCGTTGACGGCCCGCAGCAGCGTCGACTTGCCGGAGCCCGACAGGCCCATCAGGACGACGATCTCGCCTTCCTCGACATCGAGCGTGCAGCCGCAGGCGCCGAGGATCTGGCCGGTGGCGTCCTGGATCTCCTCGCGGCTCTTGCCCTTGTCGATCAGCGGCAGCGCCTTTTGCGGCTGCTTGCCGAAGACGATGTCGACATCGGTGAAGCGGACGGCCGGCATACGACCGGCAGGTGCGTGTTCACTCATGACCGCCCCCTCACCGGCCCGCCAGCCGCTCGGACCGGAAGAACCGGTCGAGCACGATGGCGACCAGCACGATCGCGACGCCGACCTCGAAGCCGCGGGCGATGTTGACCTGGTTCAGCGCCCTCAGCGTCGGCACGCCGAGACCGTCGGCGCCGACGAGGGCGGCGATCACCACCATCGACAGCGACAGCATGATGGTCTGGGTCAGGCCGGCCATGATGTTGGGCAGCGCATAGGGCAGCTCCACCTTCCAGAGCAATTGCCGTTTCGTGGCACCGAAGGCCTCGCCGGCCTCGATCAGCGCCTGCGGTGTCGAGGCGATGCCGAGCTGGGTCAGCCGGATCGGCGCCGGCACGGCGAAGATGACCGTGGCGATCAGGCCCGGCACCATGCCGAGGCCGAACAGGATCAGCGCCGGGATCAGGTAGACGAAGGTCGGGATAGTCTGCATCAGGTCGAGGACGGGGCGCAGGGCCTCGAACAGCCAGGGCCGGTGCGCGGCGGCGACCCCGATCGGCACGCCGACGATCATGCAGACCAGCGACGCCGACAGCACCAGCGCCAGCGTCTCGGTGGTCTCTTCCCAGTAGCCCTGGTTGATGATGAGCAGCATCGCCAGCAGCACGAAGATGGCAAAGGAGATCTTGCGGCGCACGAACCAGGCGAGCGCCACGGCCACGGCGACGACAATCAGGGGATGCGGTGTCTGCAGCACCCACAGGACGCCGTCGATCATGTGTTCGAGCACCAGCGCGATGAAATCGAACAGCCAGGCGGCGTGCAGGGTCAGCCAGTCGACGACCTCCTTCGCCCACTGGCCGATCGGAATCTTGTGGTCTTCGAGCCACTCCATGACGCACCCCCCTTCAGACGTCCGGTTCCACGATGGACCGGCACGGGCCAGGACGCGCGGCGCCATGGCCCGTGCCGGAGTGTAGCGCGATATCCCCCCGGCCGAAGCCAAATATCGCGCTGCTAAATGTAGTCGCCCCGGCGAAACCGAACGCGTGTTTCGCTCGCGAGCAGGGCCCGGATCGGGGCAGTAGGGGGCAACGACCGATCAGGAGGACAGTGCGGCCGGCCTTTATTCCGGCGCGGCGCTCACGCGCCTCGCGTCCCCTCTCTCCATCTCTCCCCCGCAAGGGGGGAGAGGGGCGAATGCCGAGCCACCCGTTTCCCCCTCCCCCCCTTGCGGGGGAGGGTCGGGGAGGGGGGTCGCGGCACGGCAAAGCGCAAGCCGCAATCCCCCGCCGTTAAATCAAAGCGCCTTGGCGACGGCTTCCTTGGCGTTGCCGCCCTCGTAGGTGGTGACGCCCTCGACCCAGGCTTCCCACATGGCGGGATTCTTCTTCAGCCAGGCCCTGGCCGCATCCTCGGGCTCCTCGCCGTCGTCGAGGATCGCACCCATGATCTCGTTTTCCATCGCCAGCGTGAATTGCTGGTTCTTCAGGAGCGCGCCGACATTCGGGCATTCCTCGACGAAACCGGCCGCCACGTTGGTGTAGACGGTGGCGCCGCCGAGATCGGGGCCGAAATAGTCGTCGCCACCGGGCAGGTAGACTAGCTCGAAATTGGCGTTCATCGGGTGCGGCTCCCAGGCGAGGAAGACGATGTCCTCCTTGCGCTGCACCGCGCGGGCGACCTGCGCCAGCATGCCCTGCTCGGAGGACTCGACCACCTCGAAGCCCTTCAGGTTGAAGGCGTCCTTCTCGATCATGTCGAGGATCAGGCGGTTGCCGTCATTGCCCGGCTCGATGCCATAGATCTTGTCGCCGAGGTCCTCGCGGAAGTCGGCGATGTGGGCGAAGTCGGTCAGGCCCTTGTCGTAGGTGTATTTCGGCACGGCCAGCGTGTACTTGGCGCCTTCCAGGTTGACGCCGAGGCTGACGACCGTCTCCTCCTCGAGATAGGGGCGGATGTCGCCTTCCATGGTCGGCATCCAGTTGCCGAGGAAGACGTCGACGTCCTTGTTCTTCAGCGAGGCGTAGGTGACGGGCACCGACAGGACCTTGACGTCGGTGTCGTAGCCGAGCGCGTCGAGCACCACGGTGGTGGCCGCCGTGGTGGCGGTGATGTCGGTCCAGCCGACGTCGGAGAAGACCACTTCCTTGCAGGATTCCGGCTCTTTCGCCACGGCGGCGGTGGCAACCAAGCCGGCGGCGGAAACCAGGGTGGCGACGGCGATGCCGCCGGCCAGACTACGAAGACAGGATTTCATGGTGATCAAACCTCCCGTTGATGACACAGGCAGAGTACGGCGCGCGGACCGCGCCCCCCGAAATTTCGCGTCGATGGAAACACTTTACCCGACCTTTGGCAAGGTTTATTGATTGATCAGTCAGTCAACCAACGGCCCCGCTCCTGATTTTGTCCTGCCCGGGCAAGGATCGGGCCGCCAAGCGGCAAGGTCTGGAGAAATGCCCAAGGTCGGTATGGAGCCTATCCGGCGCCGCGCGCTGATCAGCGCGGCGATCGAAACCATTCACGACCGCGGATTCTGCGACGTCACCGTCGGCCAGATCGCGCGGCGCGCCGGCGTATCCTCGGCGCTGGCGCATCATTACTTCGGCTCCAAGGAAGATCTTCTGATCGCCACCATGCGGCATCTCCTGAAGGAGCTGAGCGAGACGATCGTGCCGCGGCTGAAAAGTGCGTCCGGCCCGCGGGCGCGGGTTTCGGCGATCGTCGCCGGCAACTTCGCCGAGGAGCAGTTCAAGCCGGCCACGATCTCGGCCTGGCTCGCCTTCTACGTCCAGGCGCAGACGGTGCCCGAGGCGCGGCGGCTGCACCGCATCTACGCGCGGCGGCTGAAGAGCAACCTGATCCACGACCTGTCGCAGATGATTTCGCGCGACCAGGCGGTGGAGACGGCGGAGGGGGCGGCGGCCCTGATCGACGGGTTGTGGATCCGCTTCGCGCTGGCCGAGGGCCGCGCCGACCGTGCCGCCGCGATGGCGCTCGTCGAGGACTACGTCACCACGCGCATCGAGCGGGGGCTGCAGTGAGTGAAATTCTCGAAGCCGATTTCGTCATCGTCGGGGCCGGGTCGGCCGGCTGCGCGCTCGCCTACCGGCTGAGCGAGGATCCGCGCAATTCCGTCATCGTGCTGGAGCGCGGCGGCACGGACGCCGGGCCGCTGATCCAGATGCCGATCGCCTTCTCGATTCCGATGAACATGTCCCGCTACGACTGGGGCTTCAAGACCGAGCCGGAACCGCATCTGGGCGGCCGCCGGCTGGTCGTGCCGCGCGGCAAGGTGGTCGGCGGATCGTCGTCGGTGAACGGCATGGTCTATGTGCGCGGCCACGCCCGCGACTTCGACACCTGGGAGGAGATGGGCGCGACCGGCTGGGGCTTCCGCAACGTGCTGCCCTACTACAAGCGCATGGAGACGAGCCACGGCGGCGAGGCCGGCTGGCGCGGCACGGACGGGCCGCTGCACGTCACCCGCGGGCGGCAGCAGAACCCGCTCTACCAGGCCTTCGTCGAGGCCGGGCGCGAGGCCGGCTATCCCGTCACCGCCGACTATAACGGGCGCCAACAGGAAGGCTTCGGCGCCATGGAGATGACGGTATGGCAGGGGCGGCGCTGGTCGGCCGCCAACGCCTATCTGAAGCCGGCCCTGAAGCGCCCCAACCTGCGCCTCGTCACCGGCGTCTCGGCGGAAAGGATCGCCTTCGACGGCACGAAAGCGACCGGCGTCGTTGTCCGCAAGGGCGGCACTCTTCAGACGGTCACAGCGCGGCGTGAGGTGATCGTCGCCGCCTCCTCCATCAACTCGCCGAAGCTGCTGATGCTGTCGGGCGTCGGCGCGGCGGCGGACCTCACGGCGCACGGCATCGATGTGATCGCCGACCGGCCGGGGGTGGGCCGGAACCTGCAGGATCATCTGGAGGTCTACGTGCAGTACGGCTCGAAGCAGCCGGTGACGCTGAACAACAGGCTGGGGCTTCTGTCGAAGGCCTGGATCGGCGCCAACTGGCTGTTCCTGCGCCGCGGCCTCGGCGTCTCCAACCAGTTCGAATCCTGCGGCTTCATCCGGACCGCCGCCGGCGTCGCGTATCCCGACATCCAGTACCACTTCCTGCCCGCCGCCGTGCGCTACGACGGGACGGCCGCCATCGACCGGCACGGCTTCCAGGTGCATGTGGGGCCGATGCGATCGCCCTCGCGCGGGTCGGTGTCGCTCAGGTCGGGCGACCCGGCGGACGATCCGAAGATCCTGTTCAACTACATGTCGCACGACAAGGACTGGGCGGATTTCCGCGCCTGCATCCGCCTCACGCGCGAGATCATGACGCAGGCGGCGATGGAGCCCTTCGTCGACGGCGAGATCGCGCCCGGCGCCGACGCCCAGTCGGACGCGGCGATCGACGACTTCATCCGCTCGGAGGTCGAGAGCGCCTACCATCCCTGCGGCACCTGCCGGATGGGGTCGGCCGACGACGCCCATGCCGTCGTCGATCCCGAATGCCGGGTGATCGGCACGCAGAATATTCGGGTGGTGGATTCCTCGATCTTCCCGCAGATCACCAACGGCAACCTGAACGGCCCCTCGATCCTGGTCGGCGAGAAGGCCGCCGACATCATCCTCGGCAAGGACCCGCTCCCGGCGTCGAATCAGGAGCCGTGGATCAACCCCGACTGGCAGACCAGCCAGCGGTAGGCGCATCCGCATTTCAATACCTTGGTTCGTTATGGCCGGCGCAGGCGTCGCCGTCCCGGACACCCTCTCCGTCGTCATCCCGGAACGGGCGGCACGTCCGTATCCGGGATCGGAGAGCCGCCGAGCGTGCAGGGGCTCCCCGATCCCGGCTCCACGCACCCGCGGCGCTCCGGCCGGGATGACGATGGAGGAGTGCGCGGGAGCCTCTGGCGTTGAACCATCCATCCCGCCGGGTGTCATGGCCGGGCCTGTCCCGGCCATCCACGGATACACGCCGCGCCCCCGACATCGCTTCCGGCCGCCTCGAACCGATGCGCGGACCGACGATCGCGGCCGGGGAATCGACACTCAGGCCCCTCGAAACGATGTCCGATTCTGGCACCCGCTCAGCGGGTCAGGCGAGCGCCGGATAGCCCGCCGCCACCGCCCGGTTTTCCATCTCGAGGATCGCGTCGTAGGCGGAGTCTTCGAGAGTCTCGACACCGGCCAGCAGCAGCGACCGGCGGATCGACGCGGTCGCGGGATCGGACAGGACGTCGGCGAGGCAGGACCGCAGAGTCTCGACCTCCGCGTCGGATCGCGCAGCATTCGTGACGAAAGGCAGCGCCGGGGCCGGATCGGTCCAGCCGATCACCTTCAGCCGGGCGGCGAGGTCGCCGCGATAATGTTCGGCGAGCGCCCAGCAGACACAGTCGATCGCCGCGCAATCGGCCCTGCCCTCGGCAACCGCCTGCATCGACGCGAGATGGCCGCCGGTCTCGACGACCTTGGAGAAAAAGGACTTTCCCTCCGCGAGCCGGGCAACCGCGGCGCGGAAGGCGGAATACCCGGACTGCGAGTTCACCGCGTTGAAGGCGGCGCTTCGGCCCCAGAGATCGAGGAGCCCGGAGACGGAGTCTTCCGCCCGCACGACGATGGCGCTCGTGTAGGTCGGGCCGGCGCAGCCGTCGGCGACATAGATCGGCGTCGCGACGAGTCGGACCGTGCCGCGGAGCTCCGTCGCGTAGGGATAGCCGCAGGTCTGGGACAGGAGCAGCCCCTTGTTCCGCCACTGCTTTTCCGGCGGATCGGTGCGGTCCAGCGCGGCCGGCGCGTCGATCCCGCGGGCGCGCAGGCCCCTGCGCAGGGCCGCCCACAGGGCGTCGGTCGAGGCCCGGATCTCGGGCCAGTCATACATGGGAAGCGACGCGAACACGTCCCGACTTTAGCACATTGCAGGACTAGCGCCGCAGGAACGGATGGACCAACGGTTCCTTGCGCCGGAAAAGGTGGCGACGGGCAAGATCGAGGTAGCCATTGAAGCCGTAGCCGCCGTTTTCGGCCCGGTAGCGGTCGCGCTCGGCGCGGTAGAGGCGGGGCAGTTCGTACCAGGGCGCGCGCGGGCGCTGGTGGTGGACGTAGTGCAGGTTGTTGTTGAGGAACAGGAAGGCCATCACCGGGTGCGCCTCGATGATCGCGGTGCGTCCGGCGACCTCCGGATGCGCCCGGTGTTCGGCATAGGTGCGAATCATCAGGAGCGACAGGCCGGGCCAGGAGACCAGCAGCAGGTAGGCCCAGACAGGCATCCCGGACACCAGGATCCAGGCGACGACGGGGACGCAGCCCAGAAGGTGCATTCCCCAGGCGCGGGCGATCTCGCGGTCGCCGGCCAGGATCGCGCGCAGGTCGTGGCGTATCAGCCCGATAACCGAGAGCGGCGGGCCGATCAGCAGCCGGCCGGCGAGCGTCCCGTTGATGCGCAGCAGCAGCTTCATCGGCGCGGACAGGGACTCGTAGTCCCGCTCGGCCAGATACCAGGATTCGGGGTCGTCATAGGGATCGGTCAGGCGCGCGTCGTGATGGTGTTTCAGGTGCGTGTCCCGGAACCGCCGGTAGGGGATCAGCAGGCACAGCGGCGGAAACACCAGCGCCTCGTTCACCCACAGGAGCCTGGTCGGATGGCCGTGCAGCGCCTCGTGTCTCAGCGAGGATTGCAGCGCCACGCAATAGGCGGCGAGCGGCACGAACAGAATCGGCGGCAGGATGTCGTGGACCCAGATCGTGACGGCCCAGCCGATGTAGCACGCGGTCAACGCGGCGAAGGTCGGCCACTCGACCGTGCGGCGGCGTTTTCGGCGTGCGTCCGCCGCGATCGCGACAGAAACGGCCAGTTCTTCGCGTGTAATGTCCCCCATGCCGTCCAGAATGGGGGGAATCGACGCGTTCCGGCAACGCGAGAATAGTTACAGTCTGTTGAGAATGATGCATTCATGATAGGATTGTTGTGAATTGTAATCACACCGGTGACAAAAATGGACAAGCGCGATCTCGGCGAGGTGTTCCGCGAGCGTCTGGGCGAAGTCTTGCGCCGGTTCGGCGGCGGACAGTCGGCGTTCGCCCGGTCGATCGGCCTCGACCGGTCGGCCCTGTCGCAGCTCATGTCCGGCAAGACCGTCCGCCTGCCGCGTGCCGAGACACTGGTCGCGATCGCCGAGGCGCACGGTGTCAGCCTCGACTGGCTGATGGGGGTGAGCCAGAGCGAGCAGCTTGCCGCCGAGATCGCGCCGACTCTGGCCATCGAGCAGGGCGCCTCGGGACCGGACGATTCGCGCCTGCAGCACTGGCGCCGCGAGGCGTCGGGCTACAAGATCCGCTACGTTCCGGCGACCCTGCCCGACCTGATGCGCACGGAGGACGTGATCCGCTATGAACTCGGACGCGACACGCCGGTGCGCGTCGAGGTGTCCATCGCTGACGCCGACAATTACCTCGCCTATACCCGCCGGCCGGAGACCGACATGGAAGTCTGCATGCCGGTGCAGCGGCTGATCAATTTCGCCCGCGGCGAATACATCTGGTCGGGACTCGACCCCGATGCGCGCCGCGCGCAGCTGAGGCACATGGCGACGCTGCTGGAGGAGCTTTACCCGACCTTCCGGCTGTTCCTGTATGACGGTCGGAAGCTGTTCTCCGCGCCGATCACGATCTTCGGGCCGTTGCGCGCGGCAATCTATGTCGGCGACATGTATCTCGTCGTGAACACCACCGAGCACATCCGCATCCTGATCGACCGCTTCGACACGCTGATCCGGCAAGCGGTGATCAACCCGCACGAGGCCGCCGCGCGGGTGAGGCGGCTGGTGGAGGAGGTGTGAGGAAGACGGACGCCTGCGGCGGAGGCTAACGCTGGGCCCCGGATCAAGTCCGGGGCACCCGGCATAGCTTCTCGTCGGCTGCCTTGCCCTGCGAACGCACGTGTGTCCCGGACGCCGGGAGCGACAGCGGACGGCGAGCCGGGACCCAGCGTGACAACTCGCCGAAGGCGCCTAAAGCCGGTGGCGCTGCTGCCAGGCGTGGTAGATCGCGCCCGCCGTCATCAGATCGAGATGCGCGCCGCCGCCGTTCTTGTAGACCGTGATCTCCTCGGCCGACCGGCGGCCGGGACCGCCGTCCTGGCCTTCGGCGGGGACGAGATCGAACAGGTCGCCCTGGATGTCCGTCTCCTTGATGACGCCTGCCGCGAGCGGAATCATCAGTTCGCCGATCTCGTGCAGCGTTGTCTCGCGGGCATCGACGAAGAGTCTGCCGCGGGCGAAGACCTCGTCGTCGGCCTCGCGCATGTCCGGCGTGTAGGCGCCGACGAGATCGAGATGGGCGCCCGGCTTCAGCAGCGCGCCCCTGATGATCGGATCGCGCGACATGGTCGCGACAGAGACGACGTCGCCCTCGGCCACCGCGGCGTCGATGTCCCCCGCGATCTCGACGGCGCGGCCGGTGTCCGACAGGCGTTCGGCGAGGCTCTCGGCGCGCGACCGCGTCCGGTTTCCCAGCACGATGCGGGAGATCGACGGGCGCATGGCGAGATGGGCGCGGACCAGCGGTTCCGACATCGCGCCCGCCCCGATCATGGCGAGAGTCCCGACATCCGGCCGGGCGAGCAGCGCCGCGCCGAGCGCCGAGTCTCCCGCCGTCTTCCAGGCGGTGATCGCCGCGCCGTCGATGGAGGCGGTGACCATGCCGGTCTCGCCGTCGAACAGCAGGAATTGGCCCTGCACGGCGGGCAGCGGTTTGTCGCGGTTCGGGTTTCCGGGAAAGACCGTGACGGCCTTCAGCCCCACCGCGCCAGGACCGCCATTGGCGGGAACCCAGGAGGCGCGGATCAGGAGCGCGCGACCGGCGTCGGTCATCAGCAGATCGTCGATCGCCGGCCGGGCGCCGGACGCGCCGCCACGATGCCCCGCCCGCAACGCCTCGACCTCGAGTTGCCAGTCCATCAGGTCGTGCACGGTCTCGGCGTCGATGACGATCATTCGGGCGGTTTCCTTGTGCGGCTCCGGTTCAGGCGCTGCAGCATAAGCGCTCGGCAGACCGCGCCGCAACGCAGCGGATCGTGGGTCGTGACGCCTGTCGCGTCATCTTTGAGTCCGGATACACGGATCAGGTGTTAAACTGGCTACAAGAAATGGCGTAACGAACACCAAGGGGGAAGGAATATGGCGCGTCGCATCGGACTCCAGACCGGCATTGCATCCGCAGTTGTCTTTTCGATCCTTTGTGGCCCGGGTTTTTCGCAGGAAATCGCCGACACGATCTTCAGCGGCGGGCCGATTCTCACCATCGACGATGCCGCACCCCGGGCAGAGGCCGTCGCCGTGAAGGACGGGCGCATCCTGGCCGTAGGCGGCATGGACGACGTGATGCGCCACACGGGCGACGGCACGGAATCGGTCGATCTCGGCGGCAGGACCATGCTGCCGGGCTTCGTCGACAGTCACGGCCATGTCGTCCTGGGCGGCCTGCAAGCCCTGTCGGCAAACCTGCTCGCGCCGCCGGACGGCGATGTGACCGACATCGCCAGCCTCCAGGCGACGCTGTCGGACTGGGTCGCGGCGAATGCCGACGCGGTCGAGACCGTGAAGGTGATCGTCGGCTTTGGCTACGACAACGCACAACTTGCGGAACGGCGTCACCCGACCCGCGAGGAACTGGACGCAGTCTCGACGGACTACCCGATCGTCATCGTCCATCAGTCGGGTCATCTCGGTGTGGCCAACTCGAAGGCGCTCGAGTTCGGCGGCATCGATGACACGACCGAAAACCCGCCGGGCGGCGTGATCCAGCGCGGTCCGGACGGCAAACCGAACGGCGTGCTCGAGGAGTATGCGTTCTTCCCCGTTCTCATCAAGAACCTTGCCGGGCTCTGGACGGACGCGCTGGTGGAATTTGCCAGGGCCGGCAGCGAACTGTGGGCCAGATACGGCTATACCACCGCCCAGGAGGGGCGGTCCGCCGGGGCAATCGTCGAGACGCTCAAGACGCTGGGCGCGGACGGCGAGCTGCCAATCGACATCGTCGCCTATCCCGACGTTCTGGAAGAGCGCGACTACATCAAATCAAACGCCTCGCGCGACTACGCGAACCACACCCGCGTGGGCGGCTGCAAGCTGACCATCGACGGCTCGCCGCAGGGCTTCACCGCGCTTCGCGACCGCCCCTACTACGATCCGGTCGGCGACTATCCGCCAGGCTACAAGGGCTATGCGGCGATCACGATGGATCAGGTTCGGGACGCGGTGAACTGGTGCTACGAGAACGGGCTCCAGATCATCACCCACACCAATGGCGAGGGCGCGTCCGACATGCTGATCGCCGCGATCGGGGACGCGAGCAGAACGTACGGATCCGACAACCGCCGCCCCGTCCTGATCCATGGCCAGTTCCTGCGCGAGGATCAGGTCGACAGTCTGAAACGGCTCGGCATCTTCCCGTCTCTGTTTCCCATGCACACGTTCTACTGGGGAGACTGGCATCGCGACCATACGGTCGGGCCGGTCCACGCCGACAACATCTCGCCTACCGGCTGGGTGCGCGCGCGCGACATGATGTTCGGCACCCATCACGACGCGCCCGTCGCATTTCCCGACAGCATGCGCGTGCTGGCGGCCACGGTGACGCGGCGGACCCGGTCGGGCGATATCCTCGGTCCGGCACAGAGGGTCGACGTCATGACGGCGCTGAAGGCGATGACGATCTGGCCGGCCTGGCAGCACTTCGAGGAGGACGATAAGGGCTCTATCGAAGTCGGCAAGCGGGCCGATTTCGTTATCCTGTCCGAGGATCCGACCGCAGTCGATCCGGAGACGCTTGCCGAGGTCACGGTTCTCGAGACCATCAAGGACGGCACGTCGATCTTCAGGGCCGGCAGCAAGGAGGGGCGGCTCGAGTACCGGCCCGGTTCAAACGGCTCCGACTCCTTTGCCGATTTCCTGCGCACGCTGGCCCTCAACCGCGACACGGGCGGCTGGGCTTTCATGGGCGTCCCGGCATCGGTCTTCGCGCAGGCGCCGCACGCGAGCACCTGCGTCGCCGGAACGCTCGAAGACATCCTCACCGCCGGACTCCGGTGAGGCAAGGATCTCCGCGGCGCATCACGGACGCAACAGCAGCGCCTTTGTCCGGCGGCTAGCCGCCGGACAAAGGCGCCGCGTCGATGCCCCCGCGTCGATGGCGCCGACCAATGGACGTTCCGGCGACGAAGAGTCATAGTGCGCCTGCCGGGGGCTAACCGGCTTTCAGGGAGGCTTTTTATGAACGCATTTCGCGCCGCAGCCGCGTCGCTGCTGATTGCTGTTGTCACCGGACTGTCAGGGAATTCGGCCCAGGCGCAGGAGACCGAGAGACAGATCGTCCCGGTGGAGGACGCCGATTATTACGGCCACGACTACCAGACCCTGAAGAACCTCTCGCTGGGCGATTGCGAGGCCGCCTGTCTCGCCGACACCGCCTGCAAGGCCTTCACCTACAACACCAGCGCGCAATGGTGCTTCCTGAAGAACGGCGTCGGCCGGCTCGACGCGTTCGCCGGCGCCATTGCCGGCAAGGTGGTCGAGGTCGCGGTCCAGACCGAGAGCCTGCCGACCCCCGACCTGTCCTTCGTGCAGGACTGGCTGATCGAGGATGCCGGCCGCTATGCCGCGCGTCTTGCCGCCCGCAAGCCGCAGAACGCCTCCTTCGCGGCACTGGCCGGGCGCGGCGAAAGCGCGCTGCAGCAGGGCGACGCCATGACGGCGGCCCGCGCCTTCCGTGGCGCCGTGGCGCTGAACGGCGACAACGGCCGCGCCTGGCTCGGCCTTGCGCGCGCGGTTCTCGCCGTCGATCCGGCGGACGACAGCGATCGCTACCGGCTGCGCGACGAGGCTCTGAGCGCCGCGATCAAGGCCGTGCAAACATCCAATACGACCAACACGCGCGCCAACGCCTATGCCGCGCTGGCGCAAGCGCTGGAGATGCGCGACCTGCACCGCCCGGCGCTGCAGGCCTACAAGGCGAGCCTCGCGCTCGCCGCCAACCCGCAGGTGCAGGCCGACTACGACGCGCTGCACGAGCGCTTCGGTTTCCGCGTTGTCGACTACACGGTGGATTCGGACGCGGCGAGCCCGCGCATCTGCGTGCAGTTTTCCGAAGAGCTCGAGGCCGGGCGCTTCGACTTCACCCCCTACGTGACGCTGAACGGCCAGACCCCGCCGGCGGTGACGGCGTCGGGCGAGCAGCTCTGCGTCGACGGGGTCGAGCACGGCGACCGCTACCAGGTGACGGTACGCGCCGGCATCCCGTCCGTCGTCGACGAGACCCTGGAGCGCGCCTCGACCTTCGACATCTATGTACGCGACCGCGCGCCGTCCGTCCGACTGTCGGGCAACGATTTCGTGCTGCCGCGCGTCGGCTCGAAGGGCATTCCGGCGGTGACGGTCAACGCAAGCGAGGTCGAGATCGCGCTCTACCGGATCGGCGAGCGCGGGCTGGCACGCGCCGTCGGCGACGGTCCGTTCCTGCGCCAGCTCGACCAGTGGGACGCCGAGACGCTGTCCGAGGAGACCGGCGAGAAGCTGTGGGAGGGCACGCTTGCCGTCACCAGTACGCTGAACCAGGAGATCACCACGATCTTCCCGATCGACGAGGCGCTGCCCGAGCGCAAGCCCGGCGTCTACGTAATGACGGCGAAGACACAGGACGGGGAACAGAACTACTGGGAGCCGCTGGCGACGCAATGGTTCATCGTCTCCGATATCGGCCTCACGACATTGCTCGGCCATGACGGCCTGCATGTCTTCGCCCGGTCGCTGGAAGCGGCCGAACCGATCGAAGGCGCAAAGGTGCAGCTCATCGCGCGCAACAACGAGCTGCTGGGCGAGGCGGTGACGGACGCGGACGGCGTCGCCAGCTTCGGCGCCGGCATGACGCGCGGCACCGGCGGACTGGCGCCGGGCGTTCTGACGGCCGAAGTTTCGGCTTCGGACTTCACCTTCGTCGACCTGACCCGCTCGGGCTTCGACCTCACCGACCGCGGCGTCGCCGGGCGGCCGGCGCCGGGCGCGCTCGATACGTTCCTGTACACCGAGCGCGGCGTCTATCGCCCCGGCGAGACCGTCTACCTGACCGCGCTGGTGCGAAACGACACGGCCGAGGCCGTCTCCGGTCCGCCGCTGACGCTGGTGGTCGACCGGCCCGACGGCGTCGAGGACCGGCGCATCGTCAGCCGCGCGGACTCGCTCGGCGGCCATGTCTTCAATCTGCCGATGATCGGCGCGGCCATGCGCGGCACCTGGACCGCGAAAGCCTATTCCGATCCGAAGGGCAAGCCGCTGGCGACGATCGACTTCCTGGTCGAGGACTTCGTGCCCGACCGCATCGAGTTCGACCTGACGACCGACGCCACGGCGCTGCCCGCCGACCGGCCGATCCAGGCGAGCGTCGACGGACGGTTCCTGTATGGCGCGCCGGCCGGCGACCTGCGGCTGGAAGGCGACATCACGGTCGCGCCGACGACCGGTCTGCCGGCCTATCCGACCTATCGCTTCGGCATGGAAGACGAGGAGGTGACGCCGGTCCGAGACACGCTGACCGGCCTGCCCCGCACGGATTCGCACGGCAAGGCGACATTCGACGTCTTTGCCCCGGCGCTGCCTGAGACCACGCGCCCGCTGGAGGCGACCGTCTCCGTGCGCATGCGCGAGGCCGGCGGCCGCGCCGTCGAACGCGAGCTGACGCTTCCGATCGAACAGACCGGCGCGATGATCGGCGTGCGGCCGCTGTTCGAGGGTGACAGCGTGCCGGAAGGATCGACCGCCGACTTCGACGTGATCGTCGTCGACCGGAACGGCAACAGGGTCGCCGCCCGGGGCCTGAGATGGGAACTCCTGCGCGTCGAGCGAAGCTTCCAGTGGTATCGGACCGACGGTCGCTGGAGCTACGATCCGGTCACCTACACGACGCGGGTCGCCGACGGCACGGTGGATGTTGCCGCCGACCAGCCGGCGCGGGTCAGCGGCACCGTCGACTGGGGCCGCTACAGGCTGGAGATCGCCTCCGCCGACACGGACGGCGCGGTTACGTCCGTCGACTTCAATGCCGGCTGGTATGTCGAGGCGAGCGGCGCGGACAGCCCCGACACGCTCGACGTCAGCCTCGACAAGCCGCTCTATTCGGTAGGCGATACGGCGACCGTCACCATCGCGTCGCGGTTTGCCGGCAAGGCGATCGTCACCATCATCGGCGAGGGCCTGCTGGAGACACACACCCTCGACGTGACCGCGGCCGGCGCGACGGTGGATCTCACCGTCGGCGCGGACTGGACGCCGGGCGCCTATGTGACGGCGACCGTGATCCGGCCGATGGACGACAGCGCCGGCGAGACGCGGATGCCGGCCCGCGCCATCGGGCTGGCCTGGCTCGAAGTCGATACCGCCGAACGCACGCTCGACGTGGCGCTGGAACTGCCGGACGTCGCCCGGCCGCGCGAGACGCTGTCGGTACCGGCGACGATCGAGGGGCTGGCGCCCGGCGAGGAGGCCTATCTGACGGTCGCCGCCGTCGATGTCGGCATCCTCAACCTGACGCACTACGAACCGCCGGCGCCCGAGGACTGGTACTACGGCCAGCGGCAGCTCTCGACCGAGATCCGCGACATCTACGGTGCGCTGATCAACGGCCTGAACGGCGACATGGGCCAGATCCGCTCGGGCGGCGACGGTGCCGGACAAGGCATGGAAGGCTCGCCGCCGACCCAGAAACCGGTGTCGCTGTTTTCAGGCATCGTGACCGCGGACGCCGACGGCAAGGCTATCGTTCACTTCGACGTGCCCGAGTTCAACGGCACGCTTCGTGTGATGGCCGTCGCCTGGTCGAAGGACAAGGTCGGGCACGGCACGAAAGACGTCATCGTCCGCGATCCGGTCGTCATCGTCTCCAGCCTGCCGCGCTTCCTGGCGCCCGGGGACACCTCGCGGCTGAGACTCGACATCGACAACACCGACGGACCGGCCGGCGCGTGGCGCGTCGAGGTCGGGACGAATGGCATCGTTGGGACCGGTACGCCGTCCCCGTCGACGATGATGACTCTCGCCGAGAAGCAGCGGACGGCCGTGTCCATCCCGATATCCGCCTCGCGGATCGGGCAGGACCGGATCACCGTCAGCCTGATCCATCAGGACGGCATGACGATCTCGCAAAGCCTCGATATCGGGGTGCGCGGGGCCGAGCCGCCGCTGACCGAACGGCGCGTCGTGTCGCTGGATCCCGGCAAGTCGCTGACGCTCGACGGATCGCTCGTCGCCGACCGGGTGGCGGGCAGCGATTTCGTCAACCTGTCGATCACCCGTGCGGGGGCGCTCGACGTGCCGTCGATCCTGTCGTCGCTGGACCGCTATCCCTACGGCTGCGCCGAGCAGCTGACGAGCCGCGGCATGCCGCTTCTCTACCTTTCCTCGGTCGCGGCGGAACTGGGCCTCGGCACAGAACCGGAACTGCGCGAGCGCGTGGAGAAGGCGATCCAGGGCGTTCTGGCGAAACAGTCCGGATCGGGCAGCTTCGGCCTGTGGGGTCCGGGCCAGGGCGATCTCTGGCTCGACTCCTACGCGACGGAGTTCCTCACCCGGGCGCGGGAGGCCGGCTACACGGTTCCCGATCTCGCCTTCAACCAGGCGCTCGACAGCCTGTCCAACACGCTAGGCTATACCGACGACGTTCAGGATCAGGGCGCGTCGATCGCCTATGCGCTCTATGTGCTGGCCCGCAACAAGCGGGCGGCGATCTCGGACCTGCGCTACTATGTCGACACGCAGCTCGACCGGTTCTCCTCGCCGCTGGCCCAGGCACAGCTCGGCGCGGCGCTTGCCTTCTACGGCGAGACCGGGCGGGCGCGCGAGGCCTTCACGGCGGCGATCGGCGACCTGCAGGCCGGCGGCGACACGGACCACTACAGGTCCGACTACGGCTCGCGGCTGCGCGACGGAGCGGCAACCCTGACGCTCATCGCCGAAAGCGGTGTCGATGCAAGCGATGCCGGGGCCGGGGCGGTTCCGGCGCTGATCCGGATCGTCGACCGCGAACGGGCCGGCCGCCGCTACACGTCCACGCAGGAGGACGGCTGGATGCTGATGGCAGCCCACGCGCTGCTGTCGGAATCCGGCAACCTCGTCCTGGAAGTGAACGGCAGCACTGTCGACGGCAACGTGATGCGCCGCTACACGGGCGAACGGCTCGACGGGCAGCCCGTCACCGTCACGAACCGCTCGGACCATCCTGTCGACGCGGTGCTGACCGTGACCGGCATCCCGCTGACCCCGCGCGGGCCGGAGGCGAACGGCTTCACGATCTCGCGGGCCTATTACGACCTCGACGGCAACGCCGTTCCGGTCGGGACGGTCGCCCAGAACACGCGGCTGGTCGCGGTGCTGAATGTCTCCGAGCAGAGCGCTTGGCCGAGCAGGGTACTGGTTGTCGACAAGCTGCCGGCCGGGTTCGAGATCGACAATCCGAACCTCGTCTCCAGCGCCAACCTGTCGGCCTTCGCGTGGCTGCCCGACGACGTCAATCCGGCGCATGTCGAGTTCCGGGACGACCGGTTCGTCGCGGCCTTCAACGAGGCCGGCAATACGGAACGCTCCTACACGCTGGCCTATGTGGTGCGTGCGGTGTCTCCGGGCGCCTTCGTCCATCCGCCCGCCTATGTGGAGGACATGTACCGGCCCTACCTGACCGCGCGTGGCGACTCGGGCCGGATCGAGATCCTCGGGGCGCAGCCCTGAGGACGATCGGGGGACCGGTATGCGGCGAGACATCTTCCGATCCCTCGCCGGCGCGGCCTTCGCGGTCGCGCTGGTCGGCGGTGTGGTGGCGACGGGCAGCTTCCTGACCGCCCCGGACGGCACGGCGGTCGTCGACCGGGCGCGGGCGATCGAGACCTCGCGGGAACTGACCGATCGCAACGGCGCACTACTCGATCCTTTCGCGATCGGAGACGGCCGCTGGCGGCTGAAGGCCGACCTCGCACACGTCGACCCGCGGTTCGTCGACATGCTCATCGTCTACGAGGACAAGCGCTTCCGCGATCATGCGGGCGTCGATCCCGCCGCGCTGCTGCGCGCGGCGGCCCAGTTCGCGACGAGCGCGCGGATCGTCTCCGGCGGCTCGACACTGACGATGCAGGTCGCCCGGCTTCTGAATCCGCGCAGCGAACGCTCGCTCGCCGCCAAACTCGTGCAGATGCGCGATGCGATCCGGCTCGACCTCGCCTTCGACAAGGATGCGCTGCTGACCCTCTACCTGACGCTCGCGCCCTATGGCGGGAACCTGGAAGGACTCCGCGCCGCCTCGCTCGCCTGGTTCGGGCACGAGCCGCACGACCTGTCGCTCGCCGAGGCCGCGCTGCTGGTCGCGCTGCCGCAGTCGCCGGAAACGCGCCGCCCCGACCGCGATCCGGCCGCCGCGAAGGCGGCCCGCGACCGCGTGCTCGATCGGCTCGTAACCGCCGGCGTGATCGAGCCTGACGAACTGGCGCCCGCGCTCGCGGCCCGCATTCCGCGCGCGCGGCGCGACATGCCGAACCTCGCGCCGCACCTCGCCCGCCTGCTGTCGAATCAGACACCGGACGCGACTGGCTGGCAGGTCACCCTCGACGCCCGCCTGCAGCGGGACCTGGAGGCGCTTGCCAAGGAGCGCGCCGCGACACTCGGACCCGCGCAGTCGATCGCGATCCTCGTCGCCGACCACACGACCGGCGAGGTGCTGGCCGAAATCGGTTCGGCGGACTTCTTCGACGAGCGCCGCGCCGGGCAGGTCGACATGGTCCGCGCCATCCGCTCGCCCGGCTCGACGCTGAAGCCGCTGATCTACGGGCTGGCGTTCGAGGCAGGCCTTGCCCATCCCGAGACGCTGATCGACGACCGGCCGGCCAATTTCGGCGGCTACCGGCCGCGCAATTTCGACTTCGGCTACCAGGGCACGGTAAGCGTTCGCGAGGCGTTGCAGATGTCGCTGAACGTGCCGGCGATCCGGCTGCTCGAATCCGTCGGGCCGACGCGGCTGGTGGCGCGGCTGCGGCGCGCCGGTGTGTCGCCGGTGCTGCCGCGCGACGACCGGCCGGGACTGCCGATCGGGCTCGGCGGCGTCGGCATGAGCCTCGACGACCTCGTGACGCTGTATTCCGGCCTGGCGGAGGGCGGATCGCCCGTCCGGCTGAACCGCATGCCCGGTGCGGTCGACGCGGCCGCGGGACCGAAGGGCGAGTTCCTCGACACGCGCGCCGCTTGGCAGGTCACCGATGTGATTGCCGGATCGCCGCCGCCGGCCGGACGCGCGCCGAGCGGCTTCGCCTACAAGACGGGGACGTCCTACGGCTATCGCGATGCCTGGTCGGTCGGCTACGACGGCCGGCATGTGATCGGCGTCTGGGTCGGCCGTCCCGACGGCGCGCCGGTCTCCGGCCTGTCGGGCCGCGTCACCGCCGCGCCGATCCTGTTCGACGCCTTCGAGCGTCTCTCTCCGAAGCGTGTGCCGCTGCCGCCAGCGCCGAAGGGCACGCTGATCGCAGGGGCCGCCGACCTGCCGCCGGCGCTGAAGCGCTTCGCGCCGGGCGAATCCGTGAATGCCACCGCGAACGCCGAGCCGCCGCCGGCAATCGTCTTTCCGCCGGACGGCGCGCGCGTCGCGCTGGAGCCGACTGGCGATGGCACGCCCCGACCGCTGGTCGTCAAACTCGATGGCGGGAAGCCGCCCTTCCAGTGGTTCGCCAACGGGCTGCCACTCGACAGCGGGGCGCGGCGCCGGAACGCCCGCTGGCAGCCCGACGGCGAGGGCTTTTCGACGGTTTCCGTCATAGATGCGGACGGGCGGACAGCAAGCGTGACGGTTTTCCTGGAGTAGTCCGAAGATTATTTGCGCGGCTATTCCCCTACGGATTCCTTGATTTTTCCACTTTGCGTTAACGACTATCCAAAATTTAATTTGCTTCTTAACGGCCCATTGCGTTGGTTGTGCTTCACTGCCGGAAACAAACACGGACGTTAAACAGGGCGCTTCCATGTCCGCGCATGCTGAGTCTGCCGCGCGAGTCGACGATATTGTCGTCGGTGAACATTCGCTGCCGCTGGTTCTGGATCTCGATCAAAGTCTGATCCGGTGCGATCTCCTGCACGAGGCCGCGCTCGCCTATCTGCGCCAGACGCCGACGGGCATCTTCTCGCTCGCCCGCTGGCTGATGAAGGGCAAGGCCGTGCTGAAGCGCGAGCTCGCCCAGCGCGTCACGCTCGATGTCGACACACTGCCGATCAACGAAGACCTCGCCGCCTACGCCGCCGCCGAAAAGGAAAAGGGACGCCTGATCGTCCTGGCGACGGCGAGCGACGTCGTCGTCGCCACCGAAGTCGCCAAGCGCTTTCCCTTCATCGACCGCGTCATCGCCAGCGACGGCGTCACCAATCTGAAGGGCAGCGCCAAGGCGGAGGCCCTGACCGAGACCTATCCGGACGGCTTCGCCTATGCGGGCGATTCCTCGGCCGATCTCGCCGTCTGGAAGGAGGCGCAGGCGATCGTCATTGTCGAGGCGAGCAAGTCGGTCGCGCGCCGCGCCGAAAAGCTCGGTCCCGTCGAAGCAGCCTTCCCGCGCTCGAGCGTGCTGAAGGCCCTGCGCAAGTCGGCGCGCCTGCATCAGTGGGCCAAGAACGCGCTGGTCTTCGCGCCGCTGTTCCTCGGCGGCCAGGTCGCCAACCCGATCGCCTGGACCAACGCGATGCTCGCCTTCGTGGCGATGGGCGTGCTGGCCTCGACCACGTATCTCCTCAACGACCTGTTCGACCTGCCGGACGACCGCAAGCACTGGTCCAAGCGAGACCGCCCGCTGGCGAGCGGCCGGCTGCCGGTCGCGGTCGCGGTGGCGGCGCTGCCGGTCGGTTTCGTGGTCAGTTTCGCGCTCGCGGCGATGGTCAACCTCGCCGTCGTCGGCCTGCTCGCCATCTACCTGGTGGTGACGGTCGCCTATTCGATGAGTCTGAAGCGCCAGCCGATCGTCGATGCCTTCACGCTGGCCGTGCTGTTCACGCTGCGCCTCGGGCTCGGCGTCGCAGCGGCCCAGGTCGTGCTGTCGGAATGGCTGCTGGTCTTCTCGATGTTCCTGTTCGCCTCGCTGTCGTTCGCCAAGCGGCACACTGAAGTCGAACGCGTGGCGACACGCGGCGAGACCCGGGTATCGGGCCGCGGCTATCTGTCGACAGACGGACCGCTGATCATGGCGATGGGCGTCGCCACCGGCACCGGCGCGGTGATGATCATGGTGCTCTACCTGATCAACGACGCCTTCAAGGCCGGCTTCTATGCCGATCCGGCCTGGCTGTGGGCGTTTCCGCCGATCCTGTTCCTGTGGATCGGCCGCATCTGGCTTCTGTGCCAGCGCGGCGAACTGCACGACGATCCCGTCGCCTTCGCCGTCCGCGACCGGGTGTCGATCACGCTGGGCGGCATCATGGGCCTCGCCTTCATCGGCGCGGCGATCGGGAACTATCTGTGATCCACTGGATCCTGAAATCCCAGGTGTTCCGGTTTCTGCTGCTCGGCGGGCTGGCGGCAGCCATCAACTGGCTCGTCCGCTTCCCGCTATCGATGTTCCTGCCGTTCTCCTGGGCGATCCTGGGCGCCTACATGATCGGCATGACGGCGGGTTTCACACTTTACCGGGCCTACGTGTTTCCGGGCTCCGACCGGCCGCTGGGACCGCAGATCGCGATCTTCCTGGCCGTGAACCTGATGGGCGCGGTGATCGTCTGGAGCGTGGCGATGGCGCTGGTCGAGCAGGTGTTCCCGGCGACGGGCTATTCCTTCATGCCGCTGGCCACCGGGCACGGCATCGCCATCGGCGTCGGCGCGGCCGCCAATTTCCTCGGCCACAAGTTCCTGACCTTCCGGATTTCGAAGGGCGCGAACGCGGCGGCCTCTACGGCGCGGATCTATCGCGCCTGAGCGGTGCCCGACCTCACGTCGTCAGCGCCAGCATCGCCATCGTCACGACGTTGAGCGCGATGGCGTAGGTCACCAGCACCTTCAGCGCCGCCAGCAGGCCCGCCTTCTGCCGGTCGACGGACAGCGCGAAGGCCAGCATCACGAACAGGATCGGCAGCCAGTCGAGCGTATAGCGCTGGACGTTGTACTGGCTGAAGCCGTTCGAATGGTAGAACAGCATCGGCACGACCATCACCGCGATCATCACAAGGCCGATGACGACCGCCCTGCGCATCGGCACGAAGAGCGCCAGCAGCACGAAGGGGCTTGCCGCGAACAGCGACGTACCGGCGGAATCGACTGCCTCCGGCACCGTCATCGCCGGCCCGGCGAACTGCACGTGGAAACCCTGCACAAAAAGATACAGCGCGTTGAAGATGAAATAGGCCGAGCTGAACAGGCCATGATCGGCAAGCCGGTAGTCGACCATTGTCTCGTCGCCGGGATCCGCCGGCATCATGTAGCCGTAGCCGGTATCCGTGGGGCTTCCGAAGCGCACATAGTTGTAGAGAAAGTAGATGCAGAGCGCCGCGGCGACGGGCAGGCCCAGCGCAAGCGCCCGGCGCCAGTGCGGCCAGCGGAACGAAAACAGCGGCTCGTCCGGCTTCAGCGCCAGCGCGAACAGGAACGGCAGGTAGAAGACCGACATCTGCCGGCACAGCATCGCGAGCCCGATCATGACGCCGGCCAGCACCAGCGAGCCGCCGCGCACCACCTCGTGGATCGCGACCGTGACGAACAGGAACGCCACGGTCTGGGCGAAGAACCAGACGCCGTCGCCGCGGATCGTCACGTAATAGAGCGGCGAGGCGAAGGCGAAGGCGAGGACCAGCCAGATCACCGTATCGCGGTCGCCGGAGAGCGTCGTCAGGATTCGCCACCACAGGACCAGCGCGAAGGCGGTAAAGGCGATCGCCAGGGGGATGAAACCCGAGAACGACGTGCCGAAGAGCGCGACGAACGGCATCGCCACAACCGCCGGCACCGGCGGAAAGATGATCCAGTTGCGACCGTCATGGAAAGCGCAGTCGACATCGAAGCATTCGGTCACATAGAGCCGGCCGTGCAGGAAGGCATCGGCGAGCAGCGCGTAGGAGTTGGTGTGTCCCGGCTCCGTCACCGCGCGCAGGCCGAGGCCCGCCAGCAACAGGGCGGACATTGTCAGGGCCAGCGCCAGCAGCAGGGCGCCGCGCCAGCGCAGGATGCCGTCGTCCGCGGCGGGAGAATGGGTGTTGTCTGTCATGACCGGTACGCCTGATTACGCGTGCGCGATCCGGACAGGCCGGCGCGCGCCGGCTCCCTCCTTACCGCAGGAGGGTTATCAAGCGTTTACCTTCGGGGAAGCGAGGCCGTCCGCACCGCGCCGGCGACGATGTCAGTATCCCGGCAGGACCAGGACCGTCGGGCGGAACGGCAGCGTGTCGCGCGACAGGGTAATCGACGACACGTCGCTGATCACGACCTCGTAGTGCTCGCCCATCCGGGTCAGAAACCGGTTCAGGGTGGTCGGCCCGAAATAGTGCATCGGGATCACCATCGGCGCCTGCAGGGCCTGCAAGGTCTCGATCATGCCTTCGGTATCGAGGGTGTAGCTGCCGTCGACGGGAGCGAGCACGACATCGACCCGGCCGACCGCGTCGAGATGGGCGTCGGTCAGCACGTGGTGGAGATGGCCCAGATGCAGGACGCACAGGCCGGCCACCTCGAAGATGAACATCGAGTTGGTGTCGCGGGTCTCCTGGACAAAGCCGCCGCGGATATTGGTCGTGACGTTACGCAGCCAGACGTCGTCGATTGTCAGCTCCCATTTCGCCGGTTCGCCATCCGTGCCCCACCCGGGCAGCAGGTACTCGATGCCGGGATCGGGATTGTAGGAATGATGCGTCGCGTGGGCGATGTTCATGGTCGCGATGCGCGGCGTGACGGGCGGACGCACCGAGTCGTTGTAATCGGTGGCGATGGTGACGCCGGCCGGACTTTCGATCAGGAAGGTCGAGTGCCCGATATAGGTGATCTGCACCTCGTCGCCGGCGTCCGATTGCGTCTGCGCCAGTGTGAAGGCGGCCGGGACGACGGGACGCGGTGCGCCGGCAATCAGGCGCGGGCAGCGTTCCGGCTCCACCTCCTGGGCATGCGACAACCCCGCCGCCGCGGCGACGGCGACAATCGCTGCGACAGCCGTTATGGCGAACCGGACCGCGATCATGAGCGCTCCCCGCTGCGAGGGCCGACAAGTGGCCCAGTGTGTCATGCGGAGACACCGGCTGCCAGTCCGCCGGGCTGAATTTCGCGTGAACGCCTGCGTTTCGGAGCCCATTCGAGGGCCAGGCCGTCCGAACGGTCTGACCTATGGTTAAGCGAATTGCCATTTTCTCAACCTTAACTCGCCCTTAAGCGGCCGAAATTAGGTTGGCTATTGCGGGGGTCGCAACGGATCGCAATCCGGTATGTGCGTTTCGGTCGGTTGCGGCCTCCGCGTCATTTCGCGTTTCGCCGCGACCGCCGGACGATTCGAACACCACATGAATTTCAGCGCCCCTCAAAGGGGTGCGACCGACAGGACGCGAATGAGCCCCTTCGATCTCAGACTGAACCCTGAAGACCGGCCGGGCGGCCAGCCGTCCGGCGGATCGACCAGACCATCCGCTCCGAAAAAGCCGAAATCCGCAAAGCCCCGGAAAGCCGCGACCAGTACGCGGCGCGCCGCGCCGGCGACCGCGAAAAAGCCGCGGCGCAAGAGCGCGCGCAGAGCGCGCGGCGGCCGGGGCGGAAACGGAAGCGGCGGCCGGGGTATCGGCCACGTCATCGGCCGCATCGCCTACTGGTCGCTCGTCCTGTGCGTGTGGGGCGTCATCGGCGTCATGGGCGTCATCGGCTATTTCGCGCTGACGCTGCCGCCGCCCGAGGAACTCGCCGTCCCCGACCGTCCGGCCAACGTCATGGTGATGGCCTCCGACGGGACGGTCCTCGGCAACCGCGGCGAGACCGGCGGCGAGGCGGTGCGTCTGTTCGAGCTGCCCTCCTACCTGCCGCAGGCGGTGATGGCGATTGAGGACCGGCGGTTCTATTCCCACTTCGGTATCGATCCGGTCGGTCTGGTGCGCGCGGCGATCACCAACTTCACCGCCGGCGGCGTCGTGCAGGGCGGGTCGACGATCACCCAGCAGCTCGCCAAGAATCTGTTCCTGAAGCCCGAGCGCACGATCCGGCGCAAGGTGCAGGAGGTGCTGCTGGCGGTCTGGCTGGAGCACAAGTACTCGAAGGACGAGATCCTCGAGATGTACCTGAACCGGGTCTATCTCGGGGCCGGCGCGACCGGCGTCGAGGCCGCGGCGCGGACCTATTACGGCAAGTCGGCGCGCGACGTGACCGTATCGGAGGCCGCCACCATCGCTGGCCTCCTGAAGGCGCCGTCGAAATATGCCCCCACCAACAATCCGGACCTGGCCGAGGGACGCGCGCAGACGGTGCTGAGCACCATGGTCGAGGCCGGCTTCCTGACCGAAGACGAGGCCAAGCTCGCGCTGATCAGCCCGGCCGCGGTGAAGCCGCGCACGCCGGGCGAATCCGGCGGATACATCGCCGACTGGGTCTGGGAACAGGTGCCTTCCTTCATCGGCGACGTGCGCGAGGACGTCGTCGTCGAGACCACCATCGACACACAGATGCAGGCCGCCGCAGAGGCGGCGCTGGTCAAGGTGATCGACGAGAGCGGCAAGGAGAAGGGCGTCGAGGAAGGCGCCGTGGTGGCGATGGACACCAGCGGCGCGGTCAGGGCCCTGGTCGGCGGCCGCAACTACGTGAGGAGCCAGTTCAACCGCGCGGTCAAGGCCAAGCGCCAGCCCGGCTCGGCCTTCAAGACCTTCGTCTACCTGTCCGCCATGGAGGCGGGCCTGACGCCCGACACGATGCGCAACGACGTGCCGGTCTCCTACGGCGACTGGTCGCCGGGCAACTATTCCAACAAGTATCGCGGCCCGGTGACGCTGACCGAGGGCCTGAAGGATTCGATCAACACCGTCGCGGTGAAGCTCACCGCGGAGGTCGGCGTCGACACGGTGATCGAAACCGCGCACCGGATGGGCATCCGCTCCGACATTCCAGACAACATGTCGATCGCGCTCGGCACCTCGGAAGTAACACCGCTCGAACTGGTCAGCGCCTATGTGCCGCTCGCCAGCGGCGGCTACGGCGTCGTGCCCTACGTGATCCGCCGGATCCGTACCGCAGACGGCGAGATCCTCTACGAGCGCCAGGGCGGCGGTCCCGGCCGCGTCATCTCGGAAGACGTCGTCGGCGAGATGAACTACATGATGAAACAGACGGTTTCGAACGGCACCGCGCGGCGCGCCGGCTTCGACGACTGGCCGGCCGCGGGCAAGACCGGCACCAGCCAGGAGTACAAGAACGCCTGGTTCATCGGCTACACAGCCTATCTGGTCGCCGGCGTCTGGCTCGGCAACGACGACGGGACGCCGACCAAGAAGGTGACCGGCGGCAGCCTGCCGGCTACCGTCTGGCACGAGTTCATGGCGAACGCCCACGATGGCCTCGCCGTCGCCGACCTGCCCGGCACCTACCAGCCCGGTACCGGAACCCAGTTCGCCGTCGACAACACCCTGCCGTGGCTGCAGAACCAGCAGCCGCAACAGGGAACGGCGGCCAACGATCCGAGCGTGCCGGTCTATAGTCAGCAACCGGGCCAGCAGCCGGTGCAGGCCCAGCAGCGCCAGCAGGGCGGGGTGTTCGGCCAGAACGGCTTCTTCAAGCGGCTGTTCGGCGGCTGACGGCGGGGTCGGATCGTCGGCGATCTACTCGCCGGCGCGGGCTACAATCCTGATCGACCGCGATCCGAAGAAGACCAGCACGGCGGCGGTGCCGATTATCAGCTGCGCCACGGCCAGCGGCATCGCCTGATCGTCGAAGCGCGACGCTTCGAGACCGGCGGCCACCACGATGCCGGCGACGGCACCGAATGTCATCTGACAGACTCCCATCAGCGACGAGGCTGCCCCTGCCGCAGCCGGGAACGGCGTCAGGGCGCCGGCCATCGCCTGCGGCAGAACGAGACCGGCACCCGCGAAGGCGATGACGGTGCCTGCCAGCAGGGCGACGACACCGCCGGCGCCCGCCAGGACCACCGCGACGACCGCCACTCCACCCAGGCACATCAGCGACGCGCCGAGCCGGATCGCCGGATCGATTCCGTGGCGTCCCGTCAGGCGCCGGCCCGTCAACGTGCCGGTGACGTAGCCGATCGAGCAGACGCCAAACGCCAGGCCGAACCGGATCGGTGTCAGGCCGTAGACGTCCTGCAGCACGAAGGAGGACACCGATATGAAGACGAAGATGATCGCGTAGGCGAAGCAGACCAGCGAGACGTAGACGACGAACGACGGCTCGCGGATGAGGCGGCCGAAAACCCGGATCATGCCGAGCGGCGTCGGCGGCTCGGCATCGGTCGCAGGCAGCGTCTCCGGCAACCGCAGTGCCACCACGGCCGTCAGCACGACGCCGAGGAGCGCGGCGAAGCCGAAGACGGACCGCCAGCCGAAGGCGACCTCCAGGAAACCGCCCAGCGTCGGCGCCATGATCGGGACGATTCCCATGATCGAGGCCATCAGCGCCAGTTCCTGTCCGGCGCGGCGCCCCGAATAGAGGTCTCGCGCGACGGCGCGGGCCAGGACGATCGGTCCGGAGGCGCCGAGCGCCTGAAGGAAACGGGCCGCGATCAGCATCGGCATCGAGGTCGCGACAGTGCACAGTGCAGTGGCGAGGACAAACAGGGTCAATCCGACCAGCAGCACCGGCCGGCGGCCATAGCGGTCCGACAGCGGCCCGTAGAAGATCTGTGTCGAAGCGAAGCCGATCAGGAAGACCGACAGGGTGAGCTGCGCCTCGGCCGGGGTCGATCCCAGCGCCGTCGTCATCGTCGGCAGCGAGGGCAGGTACATGTCGGTGGAAAGCGGGCCCAGAGCGGTCAGGAGCCCGAGCAGGGCGGTCAACGCCAGGGTATCGGGTCTGAAGGTCATGGGCGGGCGCCGGCCATGGCGGGCGTACTCGTTGCGCGATCGCACGTTTGGGCGGGCATTCAGGACTTCCGGTTGGGCGGTGTCAGGCCGGCTCGTCGATGACGGTGTTCGACAGGGTACCGATGCCGCCGACCGTCACGGTGACCTCGTCGCCGGGGGTCAGCCAGCGCGGCGGATCGAACCGGGCGCCGGCGCCGGTCGGGGTGCCGGTCAGGATCGTGTCGCCGGGCTTCAGCGTGGCAAAGGTGGTGATATAGGCGATCAGGCGGGAGAACGGGAACATCATGCTCTCCGTCGTGTCGTCCTGGCGGATCTCGCCGTTCACCGCCGTCGTCAGGTGCATCGGCTGCGTCAGGTCGATCGCGTCGGCGGTCACCATCCACGGGCCGATCGACCCCGAGCGGTCGAAATTCTTGCCCTGGGTGACGTTGAACTTGGCGTGGCGCACCCAGTCGCGGATCGTGCCCTCGTTGGCGATCGAGACGCCGGCGACATGCTCGAGCGCCTTCTCGGCGGGGATGCGTTTGCCGCCCTTGCCGATGACCAGGACGATCTCGCCCTCGTAGTCGAGCTGCTCGGAAACCGGCGGCCGTTCGATCGGCGTTCCGTGGCCGACGAAGGAACCGGGGAACCGGACGAACATGCTCGGGAACTGCGCTTCCTGGGTGCCGTCCTTATACTCCGCGTTCCGATTGGCGTAGTTGACGCCGATGCAGAGGATCTTTTCCGGATCCGGGACTGGCGGCAGAAGCGTGACATCGGCAAGCGCCAGGTCCGCCTTCGCGGAGGAGGCGGCCGTCCGCACGGCGTTCATCGCATCGGCGGCGAGAACGGCTTTCACCGTCGGATATTCGGGGAGGCGTGCACCGAGATCGGCGATCCCGCCGTCCGTCATGACGCCCCAGGACGAGCGGCCGGCGACCGAAAAGCTGACGATGCGCATGGGTGTCCCCGGTGATTGTCGAGTAACGTTTGACACGCTTAGGAAACGGGGGCGCATCCGTCAATTCGGCAGTGCCGGACAAAGTCCGGCGCACACCTGCCATGCACGGCGCTCTCGGCCGCGCCACTCAACGGGGGCGGCGCGAGCGTGTATACGGGAACGCGGACACAATCACGGAGCCCGACATGCCCAACCTGATCGTTCCGGCCGCGACCCCGATCGATGCCGCGCGCCGCATCGACGACGCCCTGCTCGCCGCCCATTGCAAGGCTCTCCTCGACGACGGCGCCGACGCCGTCGCCCTGTTCGGGACCACCGGAGAGGCGACATCGTTTTCCGCGTCCGAGCGAATGGCGGCACTGGAGGCGCTGATCGGCGCCGGAATTCCGGCGGACAGGATCATGCCCGGCACGGGCTGTCCCGCGGTGACGGAGACCATTGCCCTGTCGCGACACGCCTTCGAGCAGGGTTGCCACACGGTGATGACCCTGCCGCCCTACTACTACAAGGCAGTCAACGAAGAAGGCATCTTCGATTCGGTCGCCTGGCTGATCGACGGCGTCAAGGACCTCGACCCGCGCATCATCCTCTATCACATCCCGCCGGTGGCCCAGGTCGGCTTCCCGGTGCCGCTGGTGCGCCGGCTTGCCGACGCGTTTCCGGGCATCGTCGCAGGCGTCAAGGATTCCTCGGGAGACTGGTCGAACACCGAGGCGCTGCTCGCCGCCTGTCCGGATCTCGACATCTATCCGGGGTCGGAAACCTTCCTGCTGCCCGGCCTTCGCACCGGCGGCGCCGGCTGCATCACAGCGACCGGCAACCTGAACGCCCGGGCAATCAAGGCGCTGATCGAGAAGGCCGACTCCTCATGCGCGGACGCGCGCCACGAGGAGATCGTCGCCTATCGCAAAACCGTCGAGGCGCGGCCGTTGATCGCCGCCATCAAGGCCGTCCTGGCGAACCGCTACGACACCGCCGGCTGGCGCGCTGTCCGGCCGCCTTTGCAGCCGCTGCCGGAAGACCAGATCCAGCCGCTGCTCGACGATCTGGCCGGGCCGAAATAAATTCAGATATCAAATATATCGCGCCGGGCCCGCCCGGCACAACGACAAGAACACGCCTTTCGGGACGAACATCGTCCCCCGGAAACGCACCAAGGAGACGACATGAAGAAACAGGACAAGGTGATCATCACCTGCGCGGTGACCGGGTCGATCCACACGCCGACCATGACACCCCACCTGCCGATCACGCCGAACGAGATCGCGGAAGCCTCGATCGGCGCGGCGGAGGCCGGCGCCTCGATCATCCATCTGCATGCCCGCGACCCGGAAACCGGCAAGCCGACGCCGGATCCCGACACGTTCATGCAGTTCCTGCCGCGCATCAAGCAGTCCACCGATACGGTCATCAACATCACCACCGGCGGCGGTCACGGCATGGCGCTGGAAGACCGTCTGGCCGCGCCGCTGCGGGCCAAGCCGGAAATGTGCTCGCTGAACATGGGCTCGATGAATTTCGGCCTGTTCCCCATGCTCGACCGGTACCCCGAGTTCAAGCACGACTGGGAGCGGCAGTATCTCGAGAACTCGCGCGACTTCATCTTCCGCAACACGTTCCTGGATATCGAGCAGGTGCTGAAGCAGCTCGGCGACACGCACGGCACCCGCTTCGAGTTCGAGTGCTATGACGTCGGCCACCTCTACAACCTCGCCCACTTCCTCGATCGCGGCCTCGTCAAGCCGCCGCTGTTCGTGCAGACGATCTTCGGCATTCTCGGCGGCATCGGCGCGGATCCGGAAAACGTCATGCACATGCGCCGGATCGCCGACAAGCTGTTCGGCGACGACTGGTGCTGGTCGATCCTGGCGGCCGGCCGCAACCAGATGCCGTTCTGCACGCTGGCCGGCACGATGGGCGCGAACGTCCGGGTCGGGCTCGAGGATTCGATCTATCTGGGAAAAGGCAAGCTGGCGGTGACCAACGGCGAGCAGGTCGCCAAGATCCGGCGGATCCTGGAAGACCTGTCGCTGGAGATCGCGACGCCGGCCGAGGCGCGCGCGATGCTCGACCTCAAGGGCGCCGATCTGGTCGGGTTCTAGCCGGCCGCTTCAGGTGAAGGGGCCACCCGTCGCGCCGGCGGTCAGGCCCCTTCCCACTCCGACAGCTCGACGGTGATGCCTTCCGGTCCCGTCAGAAAGACCAGTTTGCGCTGGTGAAAATCCAGCACGTCGGTGCGCACGGTGATGCCGGCGGCGCGCAGGCGCTCGACCTCGGCGTCGAGATCGTCGACCGCGAAACAGATGTGGTTGAAGCCGAGCCGTGTCAGGTCGGCAACACCGGGGTCCGCCGCCTGCTCGAGGCCGATATAGTGCAGAAGCTGGATCTCTGTGCGGCTCGGCGCGCCCTGAAGGACGAGCGTCACGTGCTGCGCCTCGATGTCGGGGACCCCCATATAGGCCGAGAAGACCGGGCCCGATATGACGACGTCCTTGTCCAGATAAAAACCGAGCGCCTCGAAGAAGGCGATTGCGCCGGCAATATCGCGCACCACGATCGTGACGTGATCGAATCGTTTCAGCATGGTCCTGATCCCCAACCGGTTCTGATGTGCGGTGAGACTGACAGCGCAGCGTAAAGGAACGATGAGGGCCGTCGCGCGTTGCGGTGATGTCACCGGGCCGTCCTTCCCGGTTGCCATCGTGCAGGCGGGACGGCCTCTCGTACAGAGAACCTTAAAGGGCGTATGCTATGACCATGCCGTCCGGAGCCGGAAAGACCAGAAGCGGCGTCAGGAATCGGGCGTGGCGCACCGCCACTTCAACACGGGAGTTCCGTCAATGAGTGCCAGCAAGTCAGGGTCGTCCGCGAAGGACGCCGACAACGACAGCGTTTCCGAGAACTGGGAGAAGCTGACCGACCGTCTGGAGCGGCTTCGCGCCGACCTTTCGGACATCAATTCGGCCGCCGGCGATCTCGCCCGGTCCGGCGTTGCGGAAGGCCGCGAGCGCATCCTCGACGAGGTCGACGACCTGCAGCGGCGCGTGTCCGACCTCGCCTCCGATCTCGATGCCCGCGGCCGCCGCACGGCCCGGCAGGCCGGGGAAAAGGCCGGCGCGATGAGCCAGGAGCTGGAGAGCACGATCAACCGCAATCCGATCGCCGCCGTCCTGATCGCCGTCGGGCTCGGCTTCCTGATCGGCATGGCCTCGCGGAGCCGCAGCTAGTGTCGCTGTCCGGCATGGTGCGCATGGCCACGGAGCTGGCTGCGGATACCGTGCGCCCGAAGATCGAAACGGCCGTGAAGGAGACGGCGCGCGATGTCGCTCGCAGGGCCGTTTTTATCGTTTTCGGGTTGATTTTACTCGTTTGCGTTGTCGTTTTCGCCGAGCTGGCGTTCTACCTGTGGCTGCGCACCCAGATGCCGGCGCCCTATGCCGCGCTGGTCGTCGCCGGCACCGCGCTGGTGCTGATGCTGTTCGCCTTCCTGATCGCCTTTTCCGGCGGCGGGAAATCGAAGGCGGCACGGCCGCCCGCGCGGCGCCCGGGAGCCGTCGCGGCGGAGGCGGAAACCGCCGCCCGGGCGAAGGCCGCCGCCGATCCGGCGGGCAAGCTCGCCGCCGACGCGGAGGCGCTGGGCAAGATGCTCGGCAAGAACGCGTCCGGGACCCAGCTGGTGCTCGGCGCCTTCGTCATCGGCATGCTGCTCGGGCGCGACAAGTAGGCCGCAGGGCAACCGCTACTCGACGATGGTCTCGTCCGGGTGCCCGCGGGCGAGCCCGGCCAGTATCTCGGCGGCGGCGGCGAGCCGCGCCATCGGCGGCGAGGCGAGCGCCAGCCGGACCGCATTCGGCGCATGGCCGGGACCGGCGGCGAATGAGGCCGCCGGCATGACGGCGACGCCGCGCCGCCAGGCCGCCGCGACGAAGGTATCGGCCCGCCAGCCGTCGGGCAGTTCCAGCCAGAGATGATAGGAGCGCGGATCGCCGCGCAGCGTGACGCCGGCCAGCCGGTTGCGCACCAGCGCCTGCCGGGCCGCCGCATCCTCGCGCCGCCGGGCGACGAGCGTCTCGACCAGCCCCTCCGCCATGATCCGGCCGGCGGCCAGCAGGGCATAGGTCTGCGGCCGCCAGCCACCCGACTGCAGCGCCACCGAAGCCGCCTGCCTGAGTCGCCCGGCCGGCGTCACCACGAACCCGAGCGTCAGGCCCGTCGCGACCCGTTTTGACAGCGAATCCACCACGATCGTGTGATCCGGCGCGAAGGCGGCCAGCGGCGGCGGCGCGCTGTCGTGCAGGAAGGCATAGACCCGGTCCTCGATGGCGATGATATCGTGTTTTCTCAGCGCACCGGCGATCTCCGCGCGGCGCGCCCCGGGCATGGTGATGCCAAGAGGGTTGTGCAGGGTCGGCTGCAGATAGATGCCGGACAGGCGGCCGTGGCTTGCCGCCTCCTCGATGGCCTGCGGCGTGACACCGTGCTCGTCCATGGCCAGCGGCACGGCGCGGATGCCGAGGCGGGCAAGCTTCACCTTGGCGACGGGATAGGTCATCCGCTCGATGCCGATCCGGTCGCCGGGCGCGGCCACCGTCGAGACCGCCGCGGCAATCGCCTGCCGCCCCATGCCTGCCAGCGCGATGCGGTCGGGATCGGGTTGCCACCCGCCGGCCGCGACGACCGCCGCCGCGTGCCGGCGGATCTCGGGGCCGCCGCGCATGGCATTGGGCTGCAGCACCTCGGCGAGCATGCGGGGATCGGACAGCGACTTCATGATCGGCGCCACCATCTCCGGGATCTCCGGCAGCACCGAATAGTTCAGCTCCAGATCGATGCGATCGTGCGGGGCCTCGTAGACCGGTTCGATCAGGTTGCGGACGGGGGCGGGCGCCTGGCCGCTGACGAACGTGCCGCGGCCGACCTCGCCGGTGACGAGGCCGCGGCGGACAAGCTCGGAATAGACGCGACTGGCGGTGGAGACCGCGATCCCGTGGCGATAGGCGAAGGTGCGCTGCGGCGGCAGCCGGTCGCCGGGCTTCAGCGTGCCCGACGCGATTTCGGCGGCGATCCGGTCGGCAATGGTGCGAAAGTCGGTCATTCGGGTTTATTGCTCCGAGGGCAATATAGTGATTGAACTCGGATCGATCTGCAAGCTAATCCTCCTTCATCCACAATGAACAAGAGGAACAGGCGTGCTTACCTGTTAATTGCTCCGATGTATACGACCGTTTCGCCCTCGATTGCTCCGAGATTGCCCCGGCTGCCGTGGCCACTGCGGCCGCTGGCGCGACTCCGGCTTGTCGCCGTGTGGTACGACCGCTGGATCATGCGCCAGCATCTCGCGGACCTCGACGATCACATGCTGAACGACATCGGACTGGACCGGAAAACGGTACGCCAGGAGACCGAAAAGCCCTTCTGGGTGGCCTGACCCGGTTGCGGATCCGGCAGGGCGCGCGGCCCCGGACGGTCAGCGTCCGTCCATCGCAAGCTGGATATGACGGACGCCACGTTGCAAGGCGGGCAGGAACCGCTCGACCATCTCGTCTACCGAGATGCGGGCGGCCTGGGCGCTCATGTTGATCGCGATGTTGGATCTCGGGTTGCGGTTGCGCACCGGCACGGCGATCGAGCGCAAACCGAGCTCGAGTTCCTCGGACACGAGCGCGTAGCCCGTGTCGCGCACCTCGTCGAGACGCGCGCGCAGCGCGATGCGCGTCGTCAGCGTCCGCGGCGTGTACGCCCGGAGATCCGCGTTGCTCAGGTAGATCTCCAGCTCGCGCGGGCTCATCATCGACAGGAGCGCCTGGCCCATCGACGTCGCGTGGGCGGGCAGCCGCGTCCCCAGTCCGAGGCCGATGGTCATGATGCGATGGCGGGCCGGCGCCCGGGCGACATAGATGATATCGGTGCCGTCCATCATCGCGGCGGATGCGGACTCGTCGAATTGCTCCGACAACCCGCGCAGCACGTCCTGCACGATCTCCAGTTCACTGGCCGATGACACGTAGGCCTGAGCCAGTTCGAGGATCGCCGGGGTCAGCTCATAGTACTTGCCGTCGCTGCGGGCGAGACCCGTCTCGCACAGCGTGATGAGAAACCGGCGCGCCGCGGCGCGGGTCATGCCCGTCCGGGCGGCGACGTCGGTGATCGTCTGGTGCCGGTGCTCGGCATCGAAGCTGCGGATGACGGTGATGCCCCGCACCAGGGACTGAACGGTTTCGTCACGTACTGCCATGCGGGCCCCCGAGCCTCCTCCGGATCGTTCGTTATGCGAACATAATATCGTTATGCGAACCGGCCCGTTGACGCAACAGGCGGTTGGGGGGACAAAGTATTAACCGCTAGGGTCAGAGCCCAGACCTGCAGAACACGCTCGAGGAAACACCCGTGGCAAGACTGACGTCTCTTTCCGAGGCGATCGCGGAAAACGTCCATGACGGCGACCGCGTCGCGATGGAAGGCTTCACGCACCTCATTCCCTGTGCCGCCGGCCACGAAGTCATCCGCCAGGGCCGCAAGCATCTCACGCTCTACCGGATGACGCCGGACATCCTCTACGACCAGCTTATCGGCATGGGCTGCGTCGACAAGCTGATCTTCTCGTGGGGCGGCAATCCCGGCGTCGGCTCCCTGCACCGGCTGCGCGACGCGGTGGAGCGGGGCTGGCCGCACACGCTCGAGATCGAGGAGCACAGCCACGCGGCGATGGCGAATGCCTATGATGCCGGCGCGGCGAACCTGCCGTTCGCGGCTTTCCGCGGCTATATCGGCGCCGACCTGGCCAAGGTGAACCCGAACATCCGGCACGTCACCTGCCCGTTTACCGGCGAGACGCTGGCCGCCGTACCGGCGATCCGGCCGGACGTCACGCTCATTCACGCCCAGAAGGCGGACCGGGAAGGCAATGTGCTGCTGGAGGGCATCGTCGGCGTTCAGAAGGAAGCGGTGCTGGCGGCGACGCGGTCCGTGGTGACGGTGGAGGAGGTCGTCGAGGAGTTCGGCGACGTCTCGCCCAACGCGGTGATCCTGCCGACCTGGACCGTCACGGCGATCGCCGCGGTGCCGGGCGGTGCGCACCCCTCCTACGCGCACGGCTACTACAAGCGCGACAATGCGTACTACAAGGCGTGGGATCCAATCGCGCGCGATCGCGATACATTCCTGGCCTGGATGAAGGAGAACGTCCTCGAGACGGGACCGGAGGCCTTTGCCCAGTATGCGAAACCCAAACATGCCGGGCAGGGAGCGTAAGGCGATGGAGTTCAAACCGAGCGAAATGATGACGGTGGCCGCCGCCCGCCCGCTGAACAACGACGACGTCTGCTTCGTGGGCATCGGCGCCCCGTCGGCGGCCTGCAATCTCGCCCGGCTGACGCACGCGCCCGACATCACGCTGATCTACGAGTCGGGCACGATCGGGACGCGGCCGGACGTGCTGCCGCTGTCGATCGGCGACGGCGAACTCTGCGACACGGCGCTGATGACCGTGCCGGTGCCGGAGATGTTCCGCTACTGGCTGCAGGGCGGGCGCATCACCCTCGGCTTTCTCGGCGGTGCCCAGATCGACCGTTTCGCCAACCTGAACACCACCGTCGTCGGCCCCTACGACGCGCCGAAGGTGCGGTTGCCCGGCGGCGGCGGCGCGCCGGAAATCGCCTCCAACTGCGGCCAGATATTCATCACCATGGCGCTGTCCCCGCGCGGCTTCGTCGACCGTCTCGACTTCATCACCTCGATGGGACACGGCGAGGGCGGCGATCATCGCCAGCGGCTCGGCCTGAAGACGAAAGGGCCGACCAAGGTGATCACCGACAAGTGCATCCTGGAACCCGATCCGGAGACGAAGGAACTGACCGTCGTCTCGATCCATCCGGGCGTGACACGCGACGAGATTACAGAGGCGTGCGGCTGGCCGATCCGGTTCGGATCGGCGGTCGTGGAAACGCCCGCCCCGACGGCAGAGGAACTGGCGACGCTGCGCGATCTGCAGGACCGGACGCGCCGCGCCCATGCCGCCTGAAACACGCCGGTCCGCGGTCGCTTGGGGGCGGCGGCGACCGGCCAGGAGAAGGACCAAGGAGAGATGAGCGACGTCAACGGCTATCGCATCGTCACGCCGGACAGCGCGCCGGCGCATCCCTTTCCCGACTACCGCTCGAACCCGCTCAGGGTGCCGAAGCGGCCGCTGATGATCCTGCCGCACACGCTGACCGAGGTGACCGGCCCGGTTTATGGCCACGAGAACGTCAGGCCCGAGGAGACCGACCTGACGCGCCAGCACGGCGGCGAGCCGCTGGGCGAGCGCATCGTCGTGCACGGCCGCGTCCTCGACGAGGACGGCCGGCCGGTGCGCGGCAGCCTGGTGGAAATCTGGCAGGCCAACGCGGCCGGCCGCTACATTCACCAGCGCGACCAGCATCCGGCCCCGATCGATCCGAACTTCACCGGCGCCGGACGTGCGGTGACCGACGATGACGGCTATTACCGCTTCGTGACGATCAAGCCCGGCGCCTATCCCTGGCGCAACCACCACAATGCGTGGCGCCCGGCCCACATCCATTTCTCGATGTTCGGGCCGAGCTTCATGCAGCGCCTCGTCACGCAGATGTATTTTCCCGGCGACCCGCTGTTCCCCTTCGACCCGATCTTCAACTCGGTGACCGACGAGAAGGCCCGCAACCGGATGATCTCGACGTTCGACCTCGACGCCACGCAGCCGGAATGGGCGCTGGCGTTCAAGTTCGACATCGTGCTGCGCGGCCGCGAGGCGACGCCGATGGAGGAGCACTGAGCATGTCGAAGACGACACCGTCGCAGACGGTCGGCCCGTTCTTCCATTTCGCGCTGACCGACACCCACGAGATCGACGATCTTGCCGGGACCGAGGCCCTGGGCGAACGCATCGTCATCGAGGGACACGTGCTCGACGGCGACGGCGAGCCGGTGCCCGACTGCATGATCGAGGTCTGGCAGGCGAACGCCGAGGGCAAGTACGACCACCCCGAAGACCGGCAGGACAAGGCGATCGATCTGGGCTTTCGCGGCTTCGGGCGCGTGGCGACCGACCCGGAGGGGCGATTCCATTTCCGGACCGTGAAGCCGGGCTCCGTGCCCGGCCGCGGCAACACGCTGCAGGCGCCGCACATCTCGGTGCAGGTCTACGCGCGGGGGCTGCTGAAGCAGCTCTTCACGCGGATCTATCTCGAGGGCGAACCGCTCAACGACACCGATCCGGTGCTGACCGCAATCGACGAGGCGGCCGCGCGGATGAGCCTGATCGCGAAGAACAGGGGTGACGGCCACTATCACTGGGACATCGTCCTGCAGGGCGCGAACGAGACGCAGTTCTTCGAGGCGTGAGGGCCGAGGTCCTTTTAGTGTCCGTCCACTCCGGCGGACGCGGGAGCCGGATCGCCGTAGGGAATAGCTCAGGGGTGTTGCACCCGCTCCCCGCTTGCGCGGGGATGAGCAAAGAGTGCGAAATCTCCTCCGCATCCCCGGCCCGGGATGACGAAGGGGCGGCTTTTCGGGGGCGAGAAGCAGGGGCGGCGCGCAGTTTATCGTTGGGGGGCGCGCCGCCCCATTTCGCATCCTTGCGGTGCTACCCCAGCACCCGGACCAGGAGCGGCACGATGATGGCCGTCGCCAGCGCGTTCAGACCCATGGCGATGCCGGCAAAGGCGCCGGCGAGTTCACTCACCTGAAACGCCCGCGCCGTGCCGATACCGTGCGAGGCGACCCCGACCGCGAAACCGCGGGCGGCGTGATCCTTCAGGCCCAGCAGATTGAGAAGCGGCGTCGCCGTCATGGCGCCGACGATGCCCGTCAGGATGACCAGAACGGCGGTCAGCGACGGCAGGCCGCCGATCTTCTCGGCGATGCCCATGGCGACGGGGGTCGTCACCGATTTGGGGGCGAGCGAGAGAATGCTCTCGCGGCTGGCGCCGAGCATCAGCGCGATTGCCAACGCACTGGCGGCGGCCGTGAACGATCCGGCGAGCAGGGCGGCGGCCATCGGCAGGAGCGACCGCTTCACCCGCTTCGCCTGGGCGTAGAGCGGCACGGCAAGCGCCACCGTCGCGGGGCCGAGCAGGAAGTGCACGAACTGGGCGCCGTCGAAATAGGTATCGTAGTCGGTGCCGCTGGCGAGCAGCACGACGACGAGGATCGCAACGGCGACCGCGACCGGCTGGACGACCGGGTTGCGGCGCAGCCGCTCAAACAGGGTGAAGCCGATCAGATAGGCGGCGAGCGTCGCCGTCAGCCACAATAGCGGCGTGGCGGAGAGATAGACCCAGATCTCGCCGAGCGGGTTGGCGAGTTCGTCGCTCACGGGATGTCCGCCTCGTCCGGATCGCCCGCGCCGACGCGTTTCGACACGCCGGTGAAGACGAGTGCCGAGACGGCGATGGTCGCCCAGGTCGACAGCAGAAGGGCCGCCGTCAGCGCCAGCCATTCCGTACCGATGCGCTCGAAGTGCAGGATCACGCCGACGCCGGCCGGCACGAACAGGAGCGACAGATGCGACAACAGGCCGGTCGCCGTGTCGCGCAGGATCTGCGGGATGCGCCCGTACAGCGCCATCCCGGCCAGCAGGAAGACCATGCCCGCGACGGGGCCTGGAACGGGCAGGCCGACCAGGCGGACGGCGATTTCACCCGCCAGCTGGCAGGTCAGGAGGATGGTGAGGGCGGTGATCATGGCGGTGGTCTTGCGGCTGGTTCCGGTTTCTCGTGTCTGCGTGTTTCGGCGGGCGGGCCGGACACGGTGCGAAACGATTGCCCGGATCCTTTTTTCGTCATCGGGCGTTAAACAGACAGGACGATACGATTCGACCCGATTCGACGTTCGCACCCGCGATGAGGCCTCTTCCATGATCCATAACACCTCCGCCGCCCGGTTGCTGTCCAGTCACGCACCGTGGCACGGCCTGGCTTTTCTTCTTCTCCTGCTGACGCTGGCTGGTATGCCGGCGGCCGCGCAGCAGCGACCGGGCGGACCGGCCTGCGACGCCGACGCGCGGCGTTTCTGCGGCGAGTATCCGCGCGGCGGCGCGCGCGTGATGGAATGCCTGGCAGCGAACGCCGCCAGAGTGTCCGGCACCTGCCGCGCCGCGATCAGCCGGTCGTTCCAGCCGCCCAAACCGAGTTTCCCGACGGGCACCGAGCCGCTGGTCAGGCCGCAGCAGCCGCCGAAGAACCAGAACGGCGGTGTCTCGTCCGCGCAGCCGCCGAAGCAGGGTGGCAAGAACGGCGGCAAGAATGGCGGCCAGAGCGGGTCGTCGCAGCCGGGTGCCGGCAAACAGGGCGGCGGCAAACAGGGTGGCGGACACGCCTCCGGCGGCTCCAGCTCGGGCAGCCAGGGCAGCGGCAACAAGACCAAGACGGGCAAGAAGCCGAAGAAGCCCGACGGACAGGTGCAGTCGCCGAAGCCGGAATAACCCGGCCTCCCCCTGCGACGCCAAAAAAAAAGCCGCGCCGGGAAACCGGGCGCGGCTTTTCGTTTGCGCGGGTCCCGAAAGACCTAGACGTCGAGGTTCGCGACGTTCAGCGCGTTGTCCTGGATGAAGCGCTTGCGCGGCTCGACAACGTCGCCCATCAGTTCGGTGAAGATCTCGTCGGCGTCGGAGGCCTCGCGCACCTTCACCTGCAAGAGCGAGCGGGCGTTGACGTCGAGCGTCGTCTCCCAGAGCTGGTCCGGGTTCATCTCGCCGAGGCCCTTGTAGCGCTGCAGCGACAGGCCCTTGGAGCCGGCCGCCATCACCGCCTTGAACAGGGCGGCGGGGCCGCGGATCTCGGTCTCGACGTCCTTGCGGCGGTAGACCGCCGCCTTGCCGAAGATCTCCTGCAGGAACTCGGTGTGCTGGTCGAGCCGGCGCGCGTCGGCGGATTGCAGCAGCGCGTTGTCGATGAACGCGGCCTCCTTGACGCCGCGCACCTCGCGCTCGAAGCGATAGCCGTCGTCAGTCGGGATGCCGACCCAGCCCTGCTCGGTCTCCTCCGACAGAAGGTCGAGCCGGCGGGCGACATAGGCCGCGGCGTCCTGGCGCTCGGCGTCCGACTTCACCGCGTCGGCATTGAGAATGCCGGCGATCGCCGCCTGCTCCACCGTGGTGCGATGATAGCGGCCGTGCAGGCCGTCCAGCGTCTTGGAAATCGACCGCGACTGATCGACGATGGCGCGCAGGTCCTGGCCGGAGCGCACCTCGCCGCTCGCCAGCGTCAGCGAGGCATCGTCCAGGCCCGAGCCGATCAGGAAGTCCTCGAGCGCGCGCTCGTCCTTCAGGTACTGCTCGGACTGGCCGCGCTTCACCTTGTAGAGCGGCGGCTGGGCGATATAGAGGTGCCCGTTCTCCAGGATCTGCGGCATCTGCCGGTAGAAGAACGTCAGCAGCAGCGTGCGGATATGGGCGCCGTCGACATCGGCGTCCGTCATGATGATGATCTTGTGGTAGCGCAGCTTCTCGATGTTGAACTCCTCGCCGATACCGGTGCCGAGCGCGGTGATCAGCATGCCGATCTGGTCGGAGGAGAGCATCTTGTCGAAGCGCGCGCGCTCGACGTTGAGGATCTTGCCGCGCAGCGGCAGCACCGCCTGGGTGGCGCGCTCGCGGCCCTGCTTGGCGGATCCGCCGGCCGAATCACCCTCGACGATGAACAGTTCGGACTTGGCCGGATCGCGCTCCTGGCAGTCGGCGAGCTTGCCGGGCAGGTTGGCGATTTCCAGCGCGCCCTTGCGGCGGGTCAGCTCGCGCGCCTTGCGGGCGGCCTCGCGGGCGGCGGCGGCCTCGACCACCTTGGAGACGATCGCCTTGCCTTCGGCGGGATGCTCCTCGAACCAGGTGCCGAGCGCCTCGTTGACGACGTTCTCGACGACGGGCCGCACTTCCGAGGAGACGAGCTTGTCCTTCGTCTGGCTGGAGAACTTCGGATCGGGCACCTTCACCGACAGCACGCAGGTCAGGCCCTCGCGGCAGTCGTCGCCGGTCGGCGAGACCTTCTCCTTCTTCAGAAGGCCGGAGGAATCCGCATACCCCGACACCTGCCGGGTCAGCGAGGCGCGCAGGCCCGCCAGATGCGTGCCGCCGTCGCGCTGCGGGATGTTGTTGGTAAAGCAGAGCACGTTCTCGTGGTAGGAATCGTTCCACCACATGGCCGCTTCGACGACGATGCCGTCGCGCTCGCCGCGGATGACGATGGGCGCCTCGATCAGCGGCTGCTTGGCCCGGTCGAGCCAGCGCACGAACTCCTCGATGCCGCCCTCGTAGTACATCTCGACCGACTTCGGCTCGACGCCGCGGTCGTCGTGCAGCGTGACGGTGACACCGGAATTGAGGAAGGCGAGCTCGCGCAGCCGGTGCTCCAGCGTGGCGAAGTCGAACTCCACCATGGTGAAGGTCTCGGTCGAGGGCTCGAACGTGATCTCGGTGCCCGACTTGCCGCCGGCATCCCCGACCACCTCGAGCGGCTGTTCGGCATTGCCGTGCCGGAACACCATCACGTGCTCGCTGCCGCCGCGCCAGATGCGCAGGGTGAGCTTGGAGGAGAGCGCGTTGACGACCGACACGCCGACGCCGTGCAGGCCGCCGGACACCTTGTAGGAGTTCTGGTCGAACTTACCGCCGGCGTGAAGCTGGGTCATGATGACCTCGGCCGCCGAAACGCCTTCCTCGTGCATCTCGGTGGGAATACCGCGGCCGTTGTCGCGGATGGTGGCCGATCCGTCCGGATTGAGGATCACGTCGACCCGGTCGCAGTGACCGGCCAGCGCCTCGTCGATGGCGTTGTCGACCACCTCGTAGATCATGTGGTGCAGGCCGGAGCCGTCGTCGGTGTCGCCGATATACATGCCCGGACGCTTGCGAACGGCGTCTAAGCCCTTGAGAACTTTGATCGATTCGGCACCGTAGTCGGAACCGCCATTGGTTCCGGGCTGTTCTTCCTGCATTCGTCGTTCCGTACGTTATTGCGGGTGTTCGTTCCGGGCTCTCCCCAGCGGCTGCCTCAGGCGGTGCCGCGCTCCGGAAGCTGATTTAGAATCAATGACATCCTAGCATTTTCCGAGCCGGGTTGCCGACCCCCGTCCCGCAGGTGCCAGGGGTGTTTTCCACCATGGTGTATATGGGGCTTCACCGGGGCGAATTCAAACCCGGGATTCGGGCGAAAACCCCTGGAATCCCTAAGGTCAGGTGCGCGTCGCGATCGCCGCGGCGGCGCCCATCATCGTGGTTCCCGCGACCCGGTTCAGGATGCGGCGGGCCCGGGGATTCTCGAACAGGCTGCGGGCGCGGGCCGCAAGGGCCGCGTAGCCGCAGACCACCCCGGACACGACGAAGGCCACGACGATCGTCATTTCGAGGAATCCGAGCGCCGTCAGGCCGCCGAGATCGACGATGGTCGGCAAGAGCGCGAGGTAAAACAGGATGACCTTCGGGTTGCCGAGCGTCACCAGCAGGCCGGCGAGGAACGGGCCCGCCCGCTTCGGCCCCTTCATCGGAAGCGCCTCGGCTTCCGGGTGGGCCAGGAACAGCCGGATCGCCAGGTAGACGAGATAGGCCGCGCCGGCCCAGCGGACGACCATGAACAGCGTGCCGAACTGGGTGGCGATGACGCCGAGCCCGAGGGCCGCCGCCGACAGATAGACCAGATCGCCGAGGATGAGGCCGAAGATCATCGGCAGGGCCGGCCGGAAGCCGGTGCCGAGCGCGCGCGCGACCACCGCGGCGATGCCCGGTCCCGGGATCGCGGCGGCAACCGCCAGCGCGGCGGCGAAGGTGAAGAGGTTCATCCAGTCCATAGTGTGGCTTCAGTATCCGAAATCCGGGCCGGCGGGAAGCGAAAGCGTGTCGCAGGCGGGTGCATGGCGAGGCGCAGCTGCTCTGCCCGCTCACTCCCGCGAAGGCGGGAGTCCACGGCGACACGGAAACGCCTCGGGTTACCGCCCTGGATCCCCGCTTTCGCGGGGATGAGCGGAAGAAAGGGAGGATCCCCGTGCCGCGACCCCCCTCTCCATCTCTCCCCCGCAAGGGGGGAGAGGGTTCGCTGCCGGTCGGCTTGCCGTCCCCTCCCCCCAACGAAGTCGGGTGTTCCCGACTTCGTCTTCATAGAGAACGACATCGGAAACATCCGATGTCGGGCCGGGGGAGGGTTAGGGAGAGGGGTTAAAGGCCGTCCGAAAGGACGGCCTTTGGAAAGAATCCAGCCGAAGGCGCCGCTTCCGCCGCTTTCTCCGCCTACACCGCCGACACCGTCCCGTTCGACACCTCGAAGGCCTGCGCGTCGTCGGCGATGTCGGTGAAGAGCGCGCGGTCGGTGCCGGTCATCCAGGCCTGCGAGCCGAGCGCCAGAATTTCCGCGAACAGCGCGGCGCGGCGCATGTCGTCGAGATGGGCGGCCACCTCGTCGAGCAGCAGAAGCGGCGCGACGCCGCCCCAGGCATCGCGCACCAGCCGGGCGTGGGCGAGAATCAGGGCAATCAGCAGGCCCTTCTGCTCGCCCGTCGAGGCGAGCGCCGCGGGGACGCCGCGGGCCATGTGCGTCACGGCGAGATCGCAGCGGTGCGGCCCCTCCAGGGTCCGCCCGGCGGCGGCGTCGCGATGGCGCGCGCGGCCGAGATCGGCGCGGTAGCCGGCCTCGATGTCGACGGCGGGGCGGCCGTCGAGCGCCGCTTCGAACGCGCCTTCGATCGCAATGCCGGGATCGGGGAAAACGCCGCCGGCGCGTTCGGCCAGCGCGGCGCGCAGGCGCGTTATCGCCTGGTCGCGGGCAATCGCCACCGCGACGGCGTGCTCGGCCATGGTCTGCTCGACGCCGTCGAGCCAGCGCGCGTCCGGGCGCGGGTCCTCCAGCAGCCGGTTGCGCTGGCGCATCGCCTTCTCGAAGTCGCTGACACGCGCGGCGTGGCCGGGATCCAGTGTCAGCACCAGCCGGTCGAGGAACCGGCGGCGGTCGGAAGCGGCGCCGGTGAAGAGCCCGTCCATCGCGGGCGTCAGCCACAGGGCGCGCACGAGCTCGGCGAGCGTGCCGACGCCGGGCGCGGGCTCGTGATTGAGGCGGGCGACACGGCCGCCCTCGCCGCGCCGGAACCCGGTGCCGATATCGATCTCGCCATCGGGCCTGAGAACGGTGGCCGCGACCGCAAAGGCCTCGGTGCCGATGCGCGCGACGCTGTCGAGCTGCGCCCCGCGCAGGCCGCGGCCGGCGGTCAGATAGGAAACGGCCTCGAGGAGATTGGTCTTGCCCGCGCCGTTGGCACCGGTAAGGACGACGGGGCGCGGATCGAGATCGAGGCGCAGGTGCGCGTAGTTGCGGAAGTCGGTCAACGTGAGGCGCAGCACGGCGACCCGGTCCGGACGGGAGCCGGCGGCGGCGTCATCGAGGGAGAAGGGCGAATTCGACAGACCGGACATCCTTCGTCAGCCGACGCGCGCGCCCGGAAAACCGCACCTGAGGTCTGCGCGCCCGGGCGCCTGGCGTCCTGTCTCCGGCCTGCGAAACGCAAAGGCGGGTCGTCCGCGTCGCGGACCGCGCCTCACACCCGCATCGGCATCAGCACGTAAAGCGACTGGCGGTCGCCCTCGTCGCAGATCAGTGTCGGCGAACCGGGATCGGCCAGCTCGAAGCGCGCCTCGCTCGTCTCCAGCTGGCCGGTGATGTCGAGCAGGTAGCGGGCGTTGAAGCCGATCTCCAGCGCCTCGGCGGAATAATCGACGGTGATCTCTTCCGTCGCGCTGCCGGAATCGGGATTGTTGACGGTCAGCACCAGCCGCTCGTCGCCCAGCGACAGCTTCACGGCCCGGCCCCGCTCGCTCGACACGGTGGACACGAGATCGACCGCCCTGGTGAAGGCGTCGCAGTCGACCTTCATGATCTTGTCGTTGCCCGACGGGATCACCCGGCCGTAATCGGGGAAGGTGCCGTCGATCAGCTTCGAGGTGAGGACGATCTGGCCGATGGTGAACCGGATCTTGTTCGACGACAGCTCGATGCCGACGGTCTCTTCGGGATCCTCCAGCAGCCGCTGCAGCTCCTGCACCGCCTTGCGCGGCACGATGATGCCGGGCATGCCCTCCGACCCGTTCGGCGCCGGCACCTGCACACGGGCGAGGCGGTGACCGTCGGTGGCGACGGCGCGCAGCACCGGGCCGTCCTCGTCGTCGACGGCGTGCAGGTAGATGCCGTTCAGGTAGTAGCGCGTCTCCTCCTGGGAGATGGCGAACTGGGTCTTGTCGATCAGGCGCTTCAGATCGGCGGCAGCGACGACGAAGCGATGCGAGAACTCGCCGGCCGTGATGTCCGGAAAATCGGATTCCGGCAGGGTCTGCAGCGAGAACCGCGCATGGCCGGCCGACAGCACGATGGTGCTGGCGTCGGGGCCGGATTCGAGCGCCACCTGGGCGCCGTCCGGCAGCTTGCGGACGATGTCGTAGACGACATGGGCCGGCACCGTGGTCGCACCCTCCTGCGAGACGTCGGCCGCGGCGGTCTCGACGACCTCGATATCGAGGTCGGTCGCCTTGAGCTGCAAGGCGGTGCCGTCTGCGCGGATCAGCACGTTCGAAAGGATCGGTATGGTGTTGCGCCGCTCCACGACACGATGGACGTGACCGAGCGATTTTAGGAACGCGGCGCGTTCGAGCGTGACACGCATGATCTGGATTCCTGTCGTCTCGCCTCAAGGCGCGCAATACGCCTCGCCGGCACCCCCAGCCCGTCGGGACAATGGCTGCCCCCTATCGGGAAAGGGAAGTGAACTTGCCCAGAAAGCGCGGGATTTGCAAGTGCTCAGACCCGCTCCGGCAAGCAGAAATGATCGGCGGCCGGTACGCTGTGCCGGCCGCCGATCCTGTCCTGTGGTTTCGGCGCAATCGCCGGGGGGCTGCCGTCAGGCCTCCCCGTCCTCGATGCGCCGCCGCAGAGCCTCGATGTCGCGCGCCAGCGACTTGTCCTGGCCGATCAGGCCCTCGATCTTCCGCACCGCGTGCAAGACGGTCGTGTGATCCCTGTTGCCGAAGCGGCGGCCGATCTCCGGAAGCGACCGGGGGGTGAGAACCTTCGCCAGATACATCGCGATCTGCCGCGGCACCACGATGGCGCGCGTGCGTCGGCTGGAGACGAGATCCGACCGGCTGACCTGATAGTGGACGGCGACCACCCGCTGGATGTCCTCGATGCGGATCTGCGGCCGCTCCTGGGCGGCGACCAGATCGCGGATCGCGCGCTCGGCGAGCTCGACCGTGATCGGCAGTCCGGCGAAGCACGAGTAGGCGGCCAGACGGTTCAGGGCGCCTTCCAGCTCGCGGCCGTTGGAGGCGACGTTGCGGGCGACGAAGTCGAGCACCTCTGCGGGCAGGTCGATCTTCTGGCCGCGCTCGGCGAGCGTCACCACGCGGGCCTCGAGGATCTGCCGGCGCAGCGCCAGCTCCTGCGTGCCGATGCCGGCCACGAGCCCGCCGCCAAGACGCGAGCGGGTGCGGTCGTCGAAGCCGTCCAGTTCGGCCGGCGGCCGGTCTGCGGCGATCACCACCTGGCGGCAGCCCTCGATCAGCGCGTTCATCGTGTGGCCGAACTCGCGGTGCGTCGCCTTGCCCTGCAGGAACTGCAGGTCGTCGATCAGCAGAAGGTCGATGGCGCGCAGCTTCTCCTTGAAGCCGATGGCGGAATCCGACCGGAGCGCGGTCACGAAGCGGAACACGAACTGGTCCGCCGACATGTAGAGGATGCGCCGGCCCGGATTGACCTCCGCCGCCTTCCAGGCGATGGCGTGCAGCAGATGCGTCTTGCCGCGCCCCACCCCGCCGTGGATGAACAGCGGGTTGAACATCGAGCCTTCCGCGCGCGCTCCTGCGACGGCCATCGCCGTGTCATGGGCGATCTTGTTGGAGTCGCCGACAGCGAAGGCCTGGAACTGGAAGCGCGGGTCGAGCGGCGCGCTCTCCAGCGCCCCCTCGGGGGCCGGTGCCTGGCCCGACATCTTGGCCCCGACCTCGGTCTGCCGCATCTCCTTCTGACGGCGGACGACGGCCGGCGCCGCGGGCTTGTCGCCCGGCTGCACGGTCTCGACTCCGCGAACCCGTATATCGATCCGCTCGACGCCCGGCGTCTCCTCGCGCCACAGCGCCAGCAGGCGGGCATGGTAGTTGGTCCGGATCCACATCCTCAGGAAGGGCGTCGGCACCGACAGGACCACCGTCATGCCGGACAGCTCGACGAAGGCGAGCCCCTTGAACCAGCTCTTGTAGATGTCCTCGCCGAACTCGGCGCGCAGGCGCGTGACGATACGACCCCAGGATTCCATGTGTCCGCCGCCCGCCTTGCTCACCGCTTCTTCCTTCTTGCCCTTGGTATTGCCGCCGTTTCCGCCGCCGACGATCTCCCGCATTGCGACGTCCCCCGCCCGCGTCACAGGATGATCGAATTCGCCGCCGTCCTGGCAGCGTACAGACGCTCCGCGTCCTCGCCCGTCCATTGTCCTTCCTTTCTCGAGCCGCGCCCTGTTCGTGTCTCAGGACCTTAACCACTTCAGGACTGAACCCAGGGAAGCCCCGTTGCCTTCCAGCCTTCGACCACCCCGCGATGCCGGGTTGCGTCGAGACGTCCCTCGAAACCGTCCGCCACATTGAAGCAGTTGCGATATCCGGCCGCGGTCATTGCCGCCGCAGCCGCCGCACTGCGCCCCCCAGAACGACACAGGAAATACAGTGCCGTTTCCTCTCCCGCGCCCCGCGCGCCGACAGCGCGACGAAGCTCGGTAACAAAGCCGGTGTTCCGCGCCATTCCCGGAAAGCGCTGCCATTCGAGCAGCAGCGCCTCCTTGCCGATGGACGACAGATCCGGAACACCGACGAACGTCCATTCCGCCTGGCTGCGCACATCGATCAGAAGGGCTTCGGGATCCTCGGCCAGCAACCGCCAGACCTCGGCCGAGGGAATATCCGCCTTGTAACTGCCAACCGACATCCGCCCGATGCCCCCGCACCCAGAATTCCGCACACACTCCGGCCGTTCTCCGGACAAGGTCCGAAGTCAATCACTCACCGGATTTCAAGCTACACACGCCCGACGGACAGCCGGACCGACAGACTCTAGGCGACTAAAACGCTCGCCCTATACACTCTCAATGATTGCGCCAATACTTGCGCATACTGAAACACAAACATGGCAATACTTCTCCGCCGCTTGCGATGCAAGCTTGTACTCTGTGCCTATGAGGTTGAGTGCTCTACGGCCGCCCCGATGACTTTGGACAATACACATCGGCCCGGAACGAGGCAACAGCCGGGGCTTCAAAATTCTGCAATCGCGACGTCACAAAGTTCTAGGGAAACCGGCACTTTCCGGACAAGCGACTGACGAGTCAGCGGAATCGGAAACGAGCTTACGCGAGTCCACGGATGCCCCCTTGGCACGCCCTCCGCCGTTAAGGGCTATGACCACGCGCCGGAATCCCGCTCTCCAAACGCACATTACCCTAAGCAATTGAAAAAGTTATATAAAATATGTCCGGATCGACCTGCCTTCCGAATCCGGAATGTGCACGCGGTGCGTTCGCAACGTTAACGCATTGATAAAACGGGCGTCCTTCGGATCGGGTCCGATTCTGCCCAACGCGGCCATCATTTCCGGGTGCCGCGGCAACAAAAAAGGCCCGGCAGCAGCCGGGCCTTTGAAAGCCTTTGCAGGACCTGGTCGCGGCCTGTCAGGCCGAAATCGCCTTCACGCGGGCGGCCAGACGCGAGACCTTCCGGGAGGCAGTGTTGGAATGCAGGACGCCTTTCTGGGCGGCCCGCATCAGCTCCGGCTCCGCAGCACGAAGGGCCTCGGTGGCCTTCGAACGGTCACCGGAAGCAATCGCCTCCTCGACCTGCCGCAGGAAGGTGCGGACGCGGCTCTTGCGCGCCTTGTTGATGGCGGTCCGTCGCTCGATCTTGCGCGCCGCCTTCTTGGCCGACGGGGTATTTGCCATAACGGTCTCCGAAAATCTGGCTGGCGCGGGTCTGTCCCGTCATGCCATGCCGTGTAATACCAATGGCGGCGGGCTCGGGGCCCACCGCACGTCGCCGGGTGTATAAACGCTTCCGGCGCACCGCGTCAACACGGCGATCGCAAGAAAGCGCGCCTGCCGGGCGATACCGGGCGCGGGGCAGGCATCAGCGATTGTGGAAGTTGGCGCTGCGCTTCTCGATGAAGGCCTGCATGCCTTCACTCTGATCCTCGTTGGCGAACAGCGAGTGAAACACGCGCCGCTCGAAACGTACGCCCTCGGCGAGCGTCGTCTCATAGGCCCGGTTCACGGACTCCTTGGTCATCATCACCGCCGGCAGCGACATCGACGCGATCTTCTCGGCCGCCTCCATGGCGGTATCGATCAGCTCATCGGCGGGAACGACGCGACTGACGAGCCCGGACCGCTCGGCTTCCTCGGCATCCATCATGCGGCCTGTCAGGCACATGTCCATGGCCTTGGACTTGCCGACGAACCGGGTCAGGCGCTGGGTACCGCCGGCGCCGGGCATCACGCCGAGGTTGATTTCCGGCTGCCCGAACTTCGCGGTGTCCGCGGCGATGATGAAGTCGCACATCATGGCGACCTCGCAGCCGCCGCCCAGCGCGTAGCCGGCGACCGCGGCGATGATCGGCTTGCGGGTGCGCGACAGGCGCTCCCACGGGGTGATCAGGTCGTCGAGATAGGCGGTGACCGAATTGTAGGGCTGCATTTCCTTGATGTCGGCGCCGGCGGCAAACGCCTTCTCGCTGCCGGTCAGCACCATGCAGCCGATATTCTCGTCGGCCTCAAAGGCGTCGAGCGCGGCGTTGAGGTCGGCGAACAGACCGGAACTGAGCGCGTTCAGCGCCTTCGGGCGGTGCAGGGTGATCAGTCCGACGCGGCCACGCGTCTCGACCAGGATGTTCTCGTAAGCCATGGGTTTCCTCGGGTGCGTATTGACGACGTCATGTCTGTTGGGGCGCCAGCGCTACCGCAGCTCTCGCCGGGCCGCAAGCCGCTTGGGGTCCATTATCGCTGACAGCGCGGGCAATAGAAGGTGGAGCGGCCGGACTGGACTATACGACGCACCGTGCCGGTGCATCCTGTCGTCTGGCAGGGCTCGCCTTCCCGGTCGTAGACCCGGAACGTGTGCTGGAAATAGCCGAGCGATCCGTCGGTATGGACATAGTCCTTGAGGCTCGATCCGCCTGCGGCGATCGCCTCTGCGATGACCTCGCGGATCGCCACCGCCAGACGCTCGGACCGCGGTCCGGGAGCTTTGCGCGGTTTCGCCGGAGACAGGGTGCCGGCCGCCCGCTTCGGCGACAGGCCGGACCGGTGTAGCGCCTCGCAGACATATATATTGCCGAGACCGGCGATGATGCGCTGGTCGAGCAGCGCTGCCTTGAGCGGCGCCAGTTTGCCGCGAAAGGCGCTTTCCAGAAACGCCGCGTCGAGGGCGTTGCCCACCGGCTCGACGCCGAGGTCCTTGAAGAAGGGATGGTCCGACAATTCCGTGCGCGGGACGAGCAGCATGAAGCCGAAGCGGCGCGGATCGTTGTAGGTCACGGTCGTTTTCCCGGAGAGAGACCCGCCGGAGAGATGGAAAACGACGTGATCGTGCGCGGCGGCCTTCGAGCGGGCGTAGTGAAAATCACCGGGTGCGGCGGCTTCGCCCTCCTCTTCGATTCTGAAGGAGCCGGACATGCCCAGATGCATGACGATAACGGTGCCGTCGTCGAGATCGGCGGTGAGGTATTTCGCCCGCCGTCCGAGGCCGACGATGGTCCGGCCTGTCACACGCGCGGCGAAGTTCTCGGGAAAGGGAAACCGCAGGTCGGGCCGGCGCAGCTCGAGGCGCTCGATCGTTCTGGACGTCATGCCGGGCTCGAGACCGCGGCGCACTGTCTCGACCTCGGGGAGTTCGGGCATCGTGTCGGGTTCACCGTTGTCTTTATGGACGGGCTGGTAACCTGTCGCAGCCACGACGATAGCGCGGCGGGAAGGCTTGCGCTATGGTCCGCGCCATGACGAGACGCGGCATTGAGGCGGGCGCGGCCCGCGACACGCATTTCGGGTTCGAATCCGTACCCGAAGACGAGAAGCAGCACCGGGTCGACGCGGTCTTCGACCGGGTCGCGCGGCGCTACGACATCATGAACGACCTGATGTCGGGCGGCCTGCACCGGCTGTGGAAGGACGCCATGATCGCCTGGCTCAATCCGCCGCGCGGCGGCGCCGGCTGGTCGGTGCTCGACGTCGCCGGCGGCACCGGCGACATCGCCTTCCGCATTGCCGACGCCGCGCCGGCGGCCGATATCACCGTCCTCGACATCAATCCGAACATGCTGGACGTCGGCGCGGCGCGCGCGGAGAAGCGCGGCCTGGCGGACCAGCTGACCTTCGTGGAGGGCAACGCCGAGGACACCGGGCTGCCGGCCTGCGACTTCGACGCCTATACGATCGCTTTCGGCATCCGCAACGTCACGCATATCGACGCGGCGCTGGAGGAGGCCTACCGGGTGCTGAAGCCCGGCGGCCGATTCCTGTGCCTGGAGTTCAGCCAGGTCGAGATGCCGATGCTCGACAAGATCTACGACTTCTATTCCTTCAACGCGATCCCGGCGATGGGCCAGGTTGTGGCGCAGGACGCGGATTCCTATCGGTATCTCGTCGAATCGATTCGCCGCTTTCCCGATCGCGAGACCTTCGCCGACATGATCGCCGACGCCGGCTTCGAGCGGGTGCAGTGGCGTGCGCTGTCGGGCGGCATCGCCGTGCTGCACTCCGGCTGGCGTATATAAAGGTCCTTTTGCGGTGTTCTCCTCGATCGTGCATTTGAGCCGGCTCGGCCGGGCCGGCTGGGCACTGACCCGCGAGGGGGCATTCGCGCTGATCGATCCGACCGACCTGCCGGCCGGGCCGGCGATGGCGGTGCGCTTCGGCCGGTTCATGGGCCGGATCGTCGGCCGGCGGAACCCGAAGGACGCGCGGCTCGCCGCCGCCTTTTCGAGGCTCGGCCCGAGCTGGATCAAGCTCGGCCAGTTCCTGGCGACGCGCCGCGACCTTGTCGGCGACGAGATCGCCGCCGATCTCTCCGAGCTGCAGGACCGGCTGCCGCCCTTCCCCGACGCGATAGCCCGCAAGGCGATCGAGACGGCGCTTGGCCGTCCGGTGGACGATCTCTTCGAGGCGTTCGGGCCGCCGGTGGCGGCCGCCTCCATCGCACAGGTGCACAAGGCGCGTGCCGACGGGCGCGACGTGGCGGTGAAGGTGCTGCGGCCGGGCGTCGACAGGCGCTTCCACCGGGATCTGGAGACCTTTTTCTTCGCCGCGAGGACGATCGAGCGGATCGACCCGAAATCGCGCCGGCTCAGGCCCGTCGATACCGTCGAGACGCTGGCGCGCTCGGTCGCCATCGAGATGGACCTGAGGATGGAGGCCGCGGCGATCTCCGAGATCACGGAAAACACCGCGGAGGATCCGGGCTTCCGGGTGCCGCAGGTCGACTGGCAGCGCAGCTCCAAGCGGGTGATGACGATCGAGTGGATCGACGGCATCCCGATCGCCGACCGCGATGCGATCGAGGACGCCGGCCACGACCTGAAGCGGCTCGGTGCGCTGGTAATGCAGTCGTTCCTGCGCCACGCCCTGCGCGACGGCTTCTTCCACGCCGACATGCATCCGGGAAACCTGTTCGTCGACGACGACGGCAACGTGGTCGCGGTCGACTTCGGCATCATGGGGCGGCTCGGACCGAAGGAACGGCGGTTCCTGGCGGAGATCCTCTGGGGCTTCATCCGCCGCGACTATCACCGCACGGCGGAGGTGCATTTCGAGGCCGGCTACGTGCCCGACACCCATTCCGTCGACGACTTCGCCCAGGCGCTGCGGGCGATCGGCGAGCCGCTGCGCGACCGAACGGCCTCGGAAATCTCGATGGCGCGGCTGCTGACGCAGCTTCTCGAGGTGACCGAACTCTTCGACATGCGCACGCGGCCCGAACTTCTGCTTCTGCAGAAGACGATGGTGGTCGTCGAGGGCGTGGCGCGGCATCTCGATCCCGAACTCGACATGTGGTCGACCTCGGAGCCGGTCGTCGGCGAATGGATCCGCAAGAATCTCGGGCCCGAGGGCGCGCTGCATTCGGCGGCCGAGGGCGCGTCCAGTCTCGGCCGGCTGCTGCTGACCGGGCCGGAGCTTTTAATGCGCGGCGAGCGGATCGCCACGGGGCTTGCCGACATGGCGCGCGACGGCTTCCATCTCGACGGTGCCTCGATCGAGGCGATCGCGCGCGAGGAAGCGCGGCGGAACCGGTCGGGCCGCGCGGCGCTGTGGGTCGGGGCGCTGGCGCTGGTCGCCATCGCCGTCTCGATGTGGTGGTAGGCGCACCCGCCACCCTGTAAGGTTTTGGCGCCAAGGTGCCGGCAGCCGAAGAAGACGGTGCCGGCAGCCAAAGAAGACGCGGGCGAACGATGACCAAACGCATCCTTCTCATCGTCGGTGGCGGGATCGCCGCCTACAAGTGCCTCGAACTCGTGCGCCGGGCGCGCGACAAGGGGATCGCCGTGCGCTGCGTGATGACAGCGGCAGCGCAGCAGTTCGTGACGCCGCTGTCCTTCGGCAGCCTGACGAACGACACCGTCTATACCGACCTGTTCTCGCTGAACGACGAGGCCGAGATCGGCCATATCCGCCTGTCGCGGGAGGCCGACCTCGCGGTGATCGCGCCGGCGACCGCCGACCTGCTGGCGAAACTCGCAAATGGCGTCGCCGACAGCCTGGCGGGCGCCGTGCTGCTGGCCACCGACAAGCCGGTGCTCGCCGCGCCCGCCATGAACCCGCGCATGTGGTCGCACCCCGCGACGAAGCGGAACGTCGCGCAGCTTGCCGCCGACGGTGTGCGGTTCGTCGGGCCGAACTCCGGCGAGATGGCGGAATCGGGCGAGGCCGGCGAGGGCCGCATGGCCGAGCCCGCCGAAATCCTCGCCGCCATCGAAGACATGATCTCCGGTCCGAAGCCGCTCGCGGGCAAGCGGGTGCTGATCACCTCCGGGCCGACGCACGAGCCGATCGATCCCGTGCGCTACATTGCCAACCGCTCGTCGGGCAAGCAGGGCCACGCGATTGCCGCGGCAGCGGCAGCCGCCGGCGCCGAGGTAACGCTCGTCAGCGGGCCGGTCACCATTCCCGATCCGGCCGGCGTGACGGTTGTCCCTGTCGAGACGGCGCGGCAGATGCTCGCCGCCGTCGAGGAGACGCTGCCGGCCGACATCGCGATCTGCGCGGCCGCCGTCGCCGACTGGCGGCCGGATACCGAAGGCGCGCAGAAGATGAAGAAGGACGGCACGTCCGCCGCGCCCGGCCTGACGCTGGTCGAGAACCCCGACATCCTGCGCACGCTTGCACAGCATCACACGCTGCGCCCGGCGATCGTCGTCGGCTTCGCCGCCGAGACCGAGACGGTCATCGACCACGCCAAGGCCAAGCTCGCCCGCAAGGGATGCGACCTGATCGTCGCCAACGACGTATCGCATTCAACCGGCGTCATGGGTGGCGACCGCAACAGCGTTCACCTCGTCACGCCCGACGGCGTCGAGAGCTGGGAGGACATGGACAAGACGGAGGTCGCGCGGCGACTGGTTGCCCATGTCGCGGCCAACCTCGAGGGCCATCACAAGAAGAAGGCGGCAAAACCGCGCCGCAAGGGCCCGAAGAAAACCACGACGAAGAGCTCCAGGTAAGATCGACGCATGACCGTCACCGTCCGCCTCAAGCGGCTGCCGCACGGCGCCGACCTGCCCCTGCCCGCCTACGAGACCGCCGGCGCGGCGGGGATGGACCTGCGCGCTGCCATGCCGGAACCGCTGACGCTTCAACCGGGATCGCGGGACATGGTCCCGACCGGCCTCGTCTTCGAACTGCCGGACGGCTTCGAGGGTCAGGTTCGCCCGCGCTCGGGCCTCGCCGCGAAGCACGGGGTGACAGTGCTCAACACGCCCGGCACCATCGACAGCGACTATCGCGGCGAGGTGAAGGTGATCCTGATCAATCTCGGTGCGGCGCCGTTCACCATCGAGCCGGGCAGCCGTATCGCCCAGCTTGTCGTCGCGCCCGTGACCCAGGCGAGGCTGGTCGAAGCCGAAGACCTGACCGACAGCGCCCGCGGCGCCGGCGGCTTCGGCTCGACCGGGCAGTGACGTCGGGTATCCGGAGGGACTCTCGTTCTTCCGCTCGGTCTCGCGAAGGCGGGAATCCAGAGCCCGGAGTACGGGCGTCACCATGCCGTCCCGCACTCACGTCGGCGCGGGCGTGAGCGGTATTATCGGTCAGTTTCCGCAGGGTCGACCCCGGACAACTCGAAATGAAATTTCCGCGAACCCATCTATTCCCTGCCACGTCGTAATCTGAATCCAATAATTGGTCGAGTATTGGGATTTTGTTCCGTTTCAGCCCCGATATTAAAATCCCAACCGTCTCGCAGCGGCATCGCCGACGCATTACCTTCTAGGCCACGTTGCCGACAAGCCGCTGAAGCTTGCGTGCCAGGACGCCAAAGGAGCAGAGACCATGAGCGACGCCACCGCACCTCAACAGGATTTTGCCGCCCAGCCGGGCCGCGGCCGCATCTACGATTCGATCACCGACACGATCGGCGATACCCCGCTGGTGCGCCTGGACAAGCTGGCGAAGAAGCACGGCATCAAGGCCAACCTTCTCGCCAAGCTCGAATTCTTCAACCCGATCGCCAGCGTCAAGGACCGTATCGGCGTGTCGATGATCGAGGCGCTCGAGGCCGAGGGCAAGATCAACAAGGACACCGTGCTGATCGAACCGACCTCGGGCAATACCGGCATCGCGCTCGCCTTTGTCGCGGCCGCGCGCGGCTACCGCCTGATCCTCGTGATGCCGGAGACGATGTCGATCGAGCGCCGCAAGATGCTCGCCTTCCTCGGCGCCGAACTGGAACTGACCGAGGGCCCGAAGGGCATGAAGGGCGCGCTCGCCCGCGCCGACGAGCTGCACAAGGAGATCCCGAACTCGATCATCCCGCAGCAGTTCGAGAACCCGGCCAACCCGGCGATCCACCGCAAGACAACGGCCGAGGAGATCTGGAACGACACCAACGGCGCGGTCGACGTGTTCGTCTCCGGCATCGGAACCGGCGGCACCATTACCGGCGTCGGCCAGGTGCTGAAGGCGCGCAAGCCGGACGTGCACATCGTCGCCGTGGAGCCGTCGGCGAGCCCGATCCTGTCGGGCGGCGACCCGGGTCCGCACAAGATCCAGGGCATCGGCGCAGGCTTCGTGCCGGACATCCTCGACCGGGACGTGATCGACGAGATCGTCCAGGTGTCCAACGAGGAGGCCGTCGACACCTCGCGCGAGGTCGCGCTGACCGAGGGCGTGCCTGTCGGCATCTCGTCCGGTGCCGCCGTCGCCGCCGCCCTGAAGGTCGCCGCGCGGCCGGAGATGGAAGGCAAGAACGTGGTGATCATCATCCCGTCGTTTGCCGAGCGCTATCTCTCCTCGGTGCTGTTCGAAGGCATCGGCTGAGGCCGACGAAGCGTATCGCTGCGACCGGACGCCCCCGCAGAGGCGGGGGCGCTTCCGATTCAGGGGCATCGCCAGCGTGTACACGCTTGCTTAAGAACAGACGCGGCTATCTTCGGCGTCAGACTGCGGGATCCCGCCGGGGGCTGCGGTCGTCGGCGATCGACGACGGGCAACGCCAATGACAACACGCCGGGCGGTTCTGAAAAGCGCGGCCGCAGCAGCATTCTTGTCTGCAGCCTATCATCCATCGGTGCTAGGGAGCCTGCTGCGTGTTCCGCGTGCCGTCGCGCAGGATCGACCGTCGCTTCCAAAGGGCGTTGGAGCGGGCAAGAGCGTCGCAGTGATCGGAGCGGGCATTGCCGGACTGACGGCGACATACGAACTGCTGCAAGCGGGCTTCGACGTTACCGTCTATGAGGGCCAGGCGCGCTACGGTGGCCGCAGCCTGACCGTCCGTCCAGCCGATGCCGACTACAGGGCCTGGTATCTCTCGACCAGCCGGTTCGTCCGTGACGACAGCTATTGCGATGGCATACCGGCCGAGGTGCGCGGTGCGATGGTGGGGGAGCAAACTGCGCGCTTCACGCCCGTCCGCGTGGGGGACGGCTATTTCGACCTTGCATTCAATGCCGGGCCGGGACGCATCCCGACTTACCACACCGGGATCCTGCACTATTGCCGTGCCTTCGGTGTGGAGATGGAACCATATATCTTCGCCGCCGCGACCAATCTTCTGCAGGATGACGACTTCAACGGAGGTCTTCCGGTCCAGCTTCGCCAGGTGCGCTACGATCTGCATGGATACATTTCGGAACGGTTGTACGCCGTCGGCGGACTCGATCCGCAGTCCGAGAGGAAATTTCGCAAGCTCCTGACCCTGTTCGGGAACCTGTCTGACACCGGCACCTACACGGGTTCGCCGCGCGACGGCTATTTGGTCGCGCCCGGCGCCGGCTTCAACGGCGGGGTCCACCGCGATCCGTTGCCCTTCGACGAAATCCTGGAGGCACCGGACCTGTGGCCGGAAGTCTTCGCCCGGTCAGAAATCGACTGGCAGGCGCCGCTGCTACAGCCTAAAGGCGGCATGGACCTGATCTGGCAGGCCTTCCTGGTGCAGCGGGCCGGGGAGGTCGAGCTGCGGGATCGCGTACGCCTGTCCCACGAGGTCACCGGCCTGCGATACGCCGACGACGACGGGGCACCTGTGGTCGTTCACTACCGCACCCCGACCGACTTGGCCGGACAGCAGACACATGACTATGTCGTCATGACGGGGGCGCCGGCCGTTTTGGCAGAGATGGAGACCGACGGCCTGCTGGACGATGGCGTCGAGGATCACCTGCGCAGGGCACTCTACTATCGCGGCGGGAAATACGCCTGGCAGGCCCGATCGCGATTCTGGGAAGCGCCGGACATGCAGATCTTTGGCGGAATCAGCTGGACCAGCAACCTCAGTTCGCAGATCTGGTACCCCTCCGACGGGTACAACGGACCAACCGGGCTGCTGACCGGCGCCTACCCGCAGGATGTCAATTACGCCGACCTCAACGGTGATGTGTACGGACCCGGGAATGATTTTCGCGAGCCGCTCGATCCGGACGCCGCTTCCGCTTCGGACCTGTTCGGAACCCGCTGGGCCGGGATGGATCATACGACCCGGACCGAGGTGACGCTCAGGGGATGCGAAGCGCTGCATCCCGGCTTCCGCCAGCATATCTATCCCGAGAGTGGTCTCTCCATCTCCTGGGACAACCAGCCGTTCCAGTATGGCGTCGACGGGTCGCATCTGCCCGTGGCCCGGCCCGACGCGTATGCACGCCTTGTCCGGGCCGTCGACCGTCGCGGACGCGTCTACCTCGCCGGTGACTATCTGAGCTTCCTCTGGGGCTGGCAGGAGGGCGCGGTGCGATCGGCATGGTGGACAGTCGGGCTCTTGCGCGACCACGTCCTCGCGCAGCGCCCATAGCCGGCCGTCGCCTGCCCGTTGCTGTGGTTCAGGATGTGTTCAGGCAGCGGCGGGCCTATTGGCGCCACCCGTCTCACGATGTGCACAGGCGCAATGCCGTTGCTCCAAACCGCCCGGACCGGACTGATGAATTTCAAAAGTCGTTACTCGCCATCACCTTACGTTAAGACCCTGTCCTCCAGACTGTTGGTTTGCCGGCTGCTTTCCCGTATCGTGAGGGTGGGCAGGGGCAAGAGGAGACCGCACGCCATGTTGGCGACCGTACGGTATGCCCCTGTTTGCGCGCTCGTCGCGGCCGAAGTGCTGATGCCCGGTGCGGCGTCCGCCGGGGATATCGCGCGGCATGCGGTCCTCGGTTTCGGGCCGGACGGGAAGACGTTCGCCTTCGAGGAATACGGTGTCCAGGACGGCTCGGGCTTCCCCTATTCCAGCATCTACGTGATCGACACGGATACCGATTCCTGGGTGTCGGACACGCCGGTGCGGGTGCTGCTGGAGGACGAGACGGCGCCGCTCGCCGCAGCGCGGACGCAGGCGCATCGGGAGGTCGCGCCGATCCTGCAGCACTATGGTGTCACCGAACCGGCTATCGCGCTGGCGGCAAACCCGCTCGGGGAGTACACGGCCGATCCCGTCAGTGTTTCCTTCGGTCAGCCGTTCCCGACCACGCCGATGAAGACCCCGACGCGGCGGTTCACCGCCGCGCTCGAGGTCTTCGACGCGACCACGCCGGAGCGGGACTGCGAGACCTATATCGGGGGTATGCCAAAGGGCTTCCGCCTGACGATCACGAACCGCGAGTCGACCACGGTGGCGGTGCTCCATCAGGACGGACAGACGATACCGGGATCGCGCGGCTGCCCGATCACGTACCGGATCAGCGAGATTAGCGTTCGGGATTTCTATCCGGCCAGGAAGGTCGCCGTGATCCTGAGCGTCTTCAGGCCGGGCTTCGAGGGTCCGGACCGCCGGTTCATCGCGGTGACCGGCACGTTGCCCGAGTAAGGGCGAGTAGCCCATCCGGAGACAATACCGGGGGCTTGTCAGGAGGGAGGGGCGGACCGATGCTGGCGCCCATGCAGTTGAGTGACGAGGAACTGGAGCGCTATGCCCGCCACATCGTGCTCGCCGAGATCGGCGGGCCGGGGCAGCAGAAGCTCAAGCGCGCGCGGGTGCTGGTGGTCGGCGCCGGCGGCCTGGGCGCGCCGCTGCTGCAGTATCTCGCCGCGGCCGGCGTCGGCACGCTCGGCATCGTCGATGACGACGACGTGGCCTTGTCGAACCTGCAGCGGCAGGTGATCCACGACACCGATGCGGTCGGGACGGCCAAGATCGACAGCGCGGCGGAGGCGATCCGGCGCATCAACCCGCATGTCGAGGTGGAACCCTATCCGTTCCGGATCGACGCCGACAATGCGCCGGGGCTCGTGTGCGGCTACGACGTGATCGCCGATGGTTCGGACAATTTCGCCACGCGCTATGCGGTGGCGGACGCCTGCGCAGCATGGCGGCGGCCGCTGGTGACAGCGGCGGTCGGACGGTTCGACGGGTCGATCACGACGCTGATGCCGTATGAGACAGGGACCGGCGGCCGGCGCAATCCGGGCTACCGCGACCTGTTCCCGGGCGCCCCGCCGGACGGCACGCTGCCGACCTGCGCGGAGGCGGGAATTCTCGGCGCGCTGACCGGCGTGATCGGGTCGATGATGGCGCTGGAGGTGATCAAGCTGATCGCCGACGTCGGCGAGCCACTGGTCGGCCGGCTGATGCTGTTCGACGCGCTGTCGATGCGCGTCGAGACGATCGGCTACTGAACCGCTTGATCTGCGCGCGGTGCCCGCGACTCAGCATCGCTGACTGTCAGACGTACAAAAGCAACCGGACAGGCGGCGGCGGCCGCGCACCCGGTTACTTCGTATCGGTTTCGCCCGTGTCGGAATCGACTGTGTGTGGTCAGTAGCCCGGCGGGCACTGAACGACGACGCGGTTTCCGTAGGCGTCATAGGCGTGGCAATAGCCCGGGCGGTTGGCGACGGCACCGATGATCGCACCGGCCGTGCCGCCGATCGCCGCGCCGACTGCCGCGCTCGTGGGCGTACCGCCCGCAATCGCGCCGACGACAGCACCCGTGCCGGCGCCGATCGCGCCGCCCGTCAGCGCACCGCGCTCCTGGGGCGTCGTCTGGCAGGAGGCAAGCAGCCCCGCAGAAAGAACAAGTACCGGCAGTTTCCACATGGATCGGGTCTCCCTCTGAAATCGCGGCGAGTTTGGCGCGCATATCGTTAGAAATGATTAAACGACGGAATCGTTCCCGATCTTCAGTGGACGGCAATTCGGGCCGGAACACGGCGGACCGGCGCGTGAAGGGAGATCAAAGGGACAACCGGCGGGCGATGCCGAGATTGTAGTCGCGGATCCAGCCGGCGATCAGCAATGCATCGATGACCCACCAGACGGCCCAGATCGCCCAGAAGGCCCAGCCGATCAGGATCCACATGGTGAGCCAGCCGAAGCCCCAGATGAGGAACTGGACGATGCCGGATCCGACCCGCCCGGCGTACAGGCGGTGCGCGCCGAGAAACCCGAGGAAGAACCAGAGTATGTAGGCCAGCACGGCCGACTTCGACAGCGCGTCGTATTCCATCATCCGTTGCGACTGTCCGGTATCCGCCATGTCTGCTTCGATCCTCGTGTGCGTCGGCCTTGCGGCTAGCATTTGGGGGCAGGCACCTGGTTACGCAAGGTTTCCTGCCCTTTTCGGAGCGATCCGTTACGGGTCGGCCGGTTCCGCGTCCGTCTTGGCACCGGGAGAACAGATCTGATCGACCGCGAAGGCCGCGTAGCGCGCCAGAGCCTCGCGGCGCTCGCCGCTGCGCGAGCGGATCGACAGGAAGTGAACGACGGAGGAGGCTAGCCTGGCGAGCATCGCGCAATCGGTGCCGGCGGGCAGTTCGCCGTCCTTCACAGCCATCCGAAACCGCGCCTCGAACAGCCCGTCGAAGCCGCGCATGGCGCTCGCCACGATATCCTGTGCCTGCGGATCGTCCCGGGATTCGGGGACGCCGATCGATACGATGAAGCAGCCCCGGGGCCGGTCGTCTTTCGGGAAGTAGATATCGAGCGCGTGGCGATAGACCGCGTTCAGCGTGTCGCGAAGTGGCGTGTCCGATTTGAAGATTTCGATGAGCGTCTCGCCGACCTGCCGGCGGTAACGCTCGAGCGTCGCATGATAAAGCGCGCGTTTGTCGCCGAACGCGCCGTAGAGGCTCGGCCGGTTCATCTTCGTCGCCGCGCTGAGCTCGTCGAGCGACGTGGCGGAGAACCCCTGGGTCCAGAACAGGTCGCGCGCCCTGTCGAGCGCCTCCTCGCGGTCGTATGCGGGCGGCCGGCCTCGCGGACGGGCGGGCGGTCGAGACGGGGTGCGCGGCCCACCGGATTTATTTTGTACCATTTCGCATATAATCCTTGCTCGACCCAATTTTCATGCGGTACGGTACAAATATCAACCGAGGGAGAGCTTCATGGACCTTTATTTCGCACCGATGGCCTGTTCGCTGGCAACGCGGATCGCCCTCTACGAGACCGGACAGGAGGCCTGTTTCGTTTGTGTCGACCGGTTGGCGGGCAAACTCGAGGATGGGTCGGACTTTTCCGCGATCAACCCGATGGAACAGGTTCCGACCTTGCGCCTCGATACGGGCGAATTGCTCACCGAGACTGCCGCGATCCTGCAGTATGTCGCCGATCGGGACCCCGAGAGCCGCCTCGCGCCGAAGAGCGGACTGGAACGGTACGAGGTCCAGAAGTGGCTGAATTTCGTCGCCTCGGAACTCCACAAGGCGATCTTCTATCCGCAGTTCGCGCCGACCAGCAACGACGGAGCGCGGGCCTTTGCGCGCGATCTCGTGAAGAAGCGGTTCGACTATCTCGAAAACCACCTGACGGACCGGGCGTTCCTGGTCGACCGCTTCACGATCGCCGACGCCTATCTTGCGACGGTGTTGGGCTGGACCCGGCCCGTGGGCATCGACCTCGACGCGTGGCCCGCACTGAAGGACTACTTCACCCGGATGCGCGCACGCCCGGCCTTCGCCAGAGCCGTGGCGGAGGAATGGGCGCTGTACGAGGCGCAGGCCGAACGCCGCGGCGCGGCGTAGGCGTCCGGCCTAGTCCGGCTCGGGCAGATGGCAGACCGCCTCGATGCGGTTGCCGTCGGGATCCCGGAGAAACGCCGCGTAGTAGTGCGGATGATAGTGGGCGCGCAGACCCGGCGCGCCCTCGTCGCGGCCGCCGGCGGCAAGGCCCGCGGCATGGAAAGCGTCGACGGCGGCACGATCCGGCGCCTTGAAGGCCCAGTGGCGCCCCTGTACGCGGCCGGCCTCGCCGACACGGATCGACAGGTAGCTTCGGTGGGGCGCATCGGGCCGCGCCCGTTCGCCGTAGCCGAGCCGGTTCGGCTCGCTCACGACCTTGGGGATGCCAAGAGCTGCGAAGACCGCGTCGTAGAACGCCTCGGCGCGGTCGATGTTGGAAACGGTAATGGAGACGTGGTCGAGCATGGCCGCGCCTCCGCTTCCCTCAAAGCATCGAGGGCAGCACGCGATCCGGCGGACGGTGGCCGTCTGCGAAGGTCTTGATGTTTATGATGACCTTCTCGCCCATATCGACGCGGCCCTCGATTGTGGCCGAGCCCATGTGCGGCAGCAGCACCACTTTCTCGGACTTCGCCAGCTTCGGATTGACCGACGGTTCGTGCTCGAAGACGTCGAGGCCGGCGCCGGCGAGTTCGTCGGCCTCCAGCATGCGCGTCAGCGCGTTCTCGTCGATCACCTCGCCGCGGGCGGTGTTGACCACGTAAGCCTCCGGCCGCAGCAGCTTCAGGCGCCGGGCCGACAGCAGGTGGTACGTCGCCGGTGTATGCGGACAGTGCACGGAAATCACGTCCATACGCGCCAGCATCTGGTCGAGGCTGTCCCAGTAGGTCGCCTCGAGCTGTTCCTCGACCTCGGCGGGGACACGGCGGCGATTGTGGTAATGGATCTGCATGCCGAAGGCCGCGGCGCGGCGCGCCACCGCCTGGCCGATGCGGCCCATGCCGACGATCCCGAGCCGCTTGCCGTTGATCCGGTGACCGAGCATCCAGGTCGGCGACCAGCCCTTCCATTCGCCGGATTCGATCACCCGGATGCCTTCGGCCAGCCGGCGCGGCACGGCGAGGATCAGCGCCATCGTCATGTCGGCGGTGTCCTCCGTGAGGACCCCGGGCGTGTTGGTGACGGCGATGCCGCGGTTGTTGGCCGTCTCGACGTCGATGTTGTCGACGCCGTTGCCGTAGTTGGCGATCAGCTTCAGCTGCGGGCCCGCCTGGGAGAGGACGGCGGAATCGATCCGGTCGGTCACGGTCGGCACGAGCACCTCGGCCTCGCGCACGGCCGCGATCAGATCGGCCTGGCTCATCGGCTGGTCGTCGAGATTGAGACGCGCGTCGAACAGCTCGCGCATCCGCGTCTCCACGACATCCGGCAGCTTCCGCGTCACGATGACGAGCGGTCGCGTCTTTGGCATTGCCGCTACTCTCCCCTTCGAGGCTCGCTTCGTTGGTGCCCGCGGTCTCCGACCCCGGTCCCCGGCTCCGGTCCCCGGCTCCGGGTTCACCCGACGTTTACCACGTCGGCTGTAGACCTTTCCCGATGGTCGGGCGGGCATCGCGGACTTCCTAGCAGACGGTCCGGCAAACACAAAGCGGATCGACACGAATCCTGACCGATTGACAGGCAGCGGGCCAACCGGAAAGAGGGTGGGGGTGTCAGTTCGTCTACGTGGCCCCATATGGGGACCCGGGGCCCTTCGATGGGGAACGCAAATCCGAACCTACATGACAGTACACTCGCTCCGGGCGGCTCTCGCGTCCGCCATCCTTTCCGTCCTCGTCGTGTCGCTTGTGCCTTCGGCCCACGCCGCCGCGCAATCGGGAGGCGATGCGGGCACTGAACGCACAACGCAGATCGGCCCGAGCGGCCTACCCGTTCCCCGATTCGTCAGCCTGAAGTCGGATCGCATCAACGTGCGCGCCGGGCCGGGGCAGGATCATGCCATCTCATGGGTCTTCACCAAGGCTGGCCTGCCGGTGGAGATCATCGCCGAGTACGACAACTGGCGGCGCATCCGCGACAGCGAGGGCGCAGAAGGCTGGATCTTCCATTCGCTCCTGTCCGGCCGGCGCACCGCGATCATTGCGCCGTGGTCGAAGATCAAGACAATCGCGCTGCGGCGCGACCGCGACGAGAACGGACAGCCGGCGGCGCGCGTCGAGCCGAACGTGCTGGTCGACGTCAACGAATGCGACGGCACCTGGTGCCGGGTTTCGGTAAAGAATGTGAGCGGCTGGATCACGCAGGACACCCTGTGGGGCGTCTATCCCGACGAGACGGTGAACTGACCCGGGGCGGGTGAACTGGCCCGGGGCGGCGGCCGGTGATCCGGCGCGCGTTTCCCTAGCCCAATGGTTAAACACAAACGGCGCAGCTCATCGCCACGCCGTCGATCATCGAATTTCAGTCCGGAAGGGCGGCGTCAGCGCGTGCCCGCACGTTTGACGCGGACGACCACGTCGATATGCGTCACTTCCATGCCGGCGGGTGCGGACGGCAGGCCGCTGACGGAAATGGCCCCGCCCTCGATATCCATCAGACTGTTCTCGTCTTCGAGATAGAAGTGATGATGGTCGCTGGTATTGGTGTCGAAATACGATTTCGCCCCGTCGACCGCAACTTCGCGCAGCAGACCTGCCCGGGTGAACTGGTGCAGCGTGTTGTACACCGTCGCCAGCGATACGGGGACCGAGGCCAGGATCGCCTGCTCGTGCAGCATTTCCGCGGTGACATGGCGGTCGACACCGTCGAACAACAGCGTCCCCAGGGAGAGGCGCTGCCGGGTCGGACGCAGTCCGGCGGACCGCAAAAGGTCCGTCACGGCGCGCTCGCTCATGGGCGTAGAGGCTTCGGCGGTATCCACGGCGCTTTCGTCCGTCATGAAGTTGATCCGACAATTCGTTGCAATCGCTACTAATATATGGTGCGAAAAGTCTGCAAGCAAGCGTTTGCACACACGGTCGCGCGACCATACGACACCCGGCACCAGACCTTTCGAGGTCGAATAACCTATGTTAGGTAGGCCCGCGAATGGTCGGGGGAATCCAAGATAACGCCGAAGCCGTTCCGTTTCTGGTAAAGAATGGCAACACACATCAAAGAGTGAGGCGAATGACCGAACGGCGGTCCAGTTTCGATTACGACGATCTTCTCGCTTGCGGTCGCGGCGAGCTCTTCGGCCCGGGAAACGCGCAGCTTCCGCTGCCGCCCATGCTCATGTTCGATCGCATCTCGGCAATTTCCGAGGAAGGCGGCGAGCACGGCAAGGGACTGGTGCGCGCCGAGCTGGAAATCAGGCCCGACCTCTGGTTCTTTCCCTGTCACTTCCAGGGCGATCCGGTGATGCCGGGCTGCCTCGGGCTCGACGCACTGTGGCAGATGGTCGGATTCTTTCTCGGCTGGCTCGGCCAGCCGGGCCGCGGCCGTGCGCTGGCGACGGGCGAGGTGAAGTTTTCCGGCATGGTCCTTCCGACGAACAAGATCGTCGAGTACGGAGTCGACCTGAAGCGGGTGATCCGGCGCCGGCTGACGCTTGGCATCGCCGACGGCTGGGTCAAGGCGGACGGCGAGACCGTGTTTCAGGCCTTCGATCTCAGGGTCGGACTGTTCACGACGGACCAGGAAGCCCCGGCGTCTTGATTTCGCCGCGTTAACGGTTACTTCGGAACCTGGATCCTTGAGACCCGCGCCGGGTCAGCACAGACGTTTGAGCGAGGCAGTCATGAGACGCGTTGTAGTGACCGGAATGGGTATCGTGTCGAGCATCGGCAACAATACCCAGGAAGTGGTGGCCTCGCTGCGCGAGGCGAAGCCCGGCATCGTCAAGGCGGACGAGTACGAAAAGCTGGGCTTCCGCTCGCAGGTCTACGGCGCGCCGACGCTCGACGCTTCCGAGGTCGTCGACCGCCGCGCGATGCGCTTCCACGGCGGCGGCACCGCCTGGAACCACGTGGCGATGGACCAGGCGATCCTCGACGCCGGACTCGAGGATGGCGAGATCAGCAACGAGCGCACCGGGATCATCATGGGCTCCGGCGGTCCGTCGACCCACACCCTGGTGACGGCCGCCGATACGGCGCGAGAGAAGAGCCCCAAGCGGGTCGGGCCCTTCGCCGTGCCCAAGGCGATGTCGTCGACGGCGTCGGCGACGCTGGCGACGTGGTTCAAGATCAAGGGCGTCAACTATTCGATCTCGTCGGCCTGCGCGACGTCGGCGCATTGCATCGGCAATGCGGCCGAAATGATCCAGTGGGGCAAGCAGGACGTCATGTTCGCCGGCGGTTGCGAGGAACTGGACTGGGCACTGTCCGTGCTGTTCGACGGCATGGGCGCCATGTCGTCGAAGTACAACGACACCCCGGACAAGGCCTCGCGGGCCTACGACGTGAACCGCGACGGCTTCGTCATCGCCGGCGGCGCGGGCGTGGTGGTGCTCGAGGAACTCGAGCATGCCAAGGCGCGCGGCGCGAAGATCTACGCGGAGCTGGCCGGCTACGGCGCGACCTCGGACGGCTACGACATGGTGGCCCCGTCGGGCGAGGGCGGCGAGCGCTGCATGCGCATCGCCCTGGCCGACGTTAAGGAGCCGGTCGACTACATCAACCCGCACGCCACCTCCACACCGGCCGGCGACGGCCCGGAGATCGAAGGCATCCGCAACATATTCGGTGCCGGCGACGCCTGCCCGGCGATTTCGGCGACGAAGTCCCTGACCGGCCACTCGCTGGGCGCAGCCGGCGTGCAGGAGGCGATCTACGGCCTGCTGATGATGAACAACGGCTTCATCTGCGAATCGGCGAACATCGAGGAACTCGATCCCGCCTTCGCCGACATGCCGATCGTGCGCGAGCGCCGCGACAACGTGGAAATCAATACCGTCCTGTCGAACAGCTTCGGCTTCGGCGGGACCAATGCAAGCCTCGTGTTCCGCCGTCTCGACGGCTGACGGAAGCCGGAAAGGCAGGACAGGTCGATGAGTGAAGGATTGATGGCCGGCAAGCGCGGCCTGATCATGGGCGTGGCGAACGATCACTCGATCGCCTGGGGCATTGCGAAATCGATGGCCGACCAGGGCGCCGAACTCGCCTTCACATACCAGGGGGAAGCCTTCGGACGGCGCGTGCAGCCGCTGGCGGAATCGGTCGGCGCCAAGATCGTTCTGCCATGCGACGTGGAGGACACCTCCACGGTCGACGCGGTGTTCTCCGAACTCGGGTCCGCCTGGGGCAACCTCGACTTCGTCGTGCACGCCGTGGCGTTCTCCAACAAGGCGGAACTCAAGGGCCGCTACGCCGACACGACGCGCGAGAACTTCACGCGCACCATGGTGATTTCCTGCTTCTCCTTCACGGAGGTGGCCAAGCGGGCCGCGGCGATGATGCCGAACGGCGGCTCCCTGCTGACGCTGACCTATGCGGGCTCGACGCGGGTCATGCCGAACTACAACGTCATGGGGGTCGCCAAGGCCGCGCTGGAGGCGAGCGTGCGCTATCTCGCCGCCGACTACGGGCCGCAGGGTATCCGCGTGAACGCCATCTCGGCCGGCCCGGTCCGCACCCTGGCCGGCTCCGGCATCACCGACGCGCGGCGCATGTACAACTTCCACAAGGCGCACGCGCCGCTGCGCCGGGCGACGACGATCGAGGATGTCGGCGGGTCCGCGCTTTATCTCCTCTCGCCGCTGTCGGCGGGGGTGACCGGCGAGGTGCATTTCGTCGATTCCGGCTACCACGTCGTCTCCATGCCGCGCCCTGACGAGATGAGCGCCGAGACTGCGGAAGGCGACAGCTTGAAGGCGGCCGAGTAACGGTCCTTCTGCAGAAACGTTTCAAAAGGCCCCGCGCGCGAGTGCGGGGCCTTTTTCATGCGTGCCCCCCGCCGGGCCACAGCACCCGGTGCAGTTTGCCGCGAAATGGCAAGTGAAACTTTTTGAGCGTTTGGGAAGCCGACCGTATCTCTCTGCGTAACAGGCGCCGATTTCACGCCCATGCCCGCCTGAACCAGGCGGGCAGGGAGATCCGAGGTGACGCGATTCCCGAAGCGATTTGCGTCACCGATTTTGCGCGGACAATGGCTGGCATAACAATTGAAACCTTTTTGACCCTGTCGCGAAGCGGGTCAGCAACGTTCGGTTCCCACCTGCCCCATAGAAGACCAAAAGAGGGAATTTGAAATGAAATCTGCGCCTGATGCGACCGTCGAAGGTGAGTTGGCCCGGACAACGGGCCCTTCTACCAGTATTAGATCGAAACATTATTTCTGCCGTTCTCGGCACGGGATGTGCGCTACGGCCCTGTTTGCGTTGCGGCACTTGCAACGGCGGGCCTTGTCACGGGGCCGGCCGCCGCGGGAGACACGTCAAGCACGCTCGACGCCTCGCGGGCCTTCCTCCAAGTAGCCAATTGGCATCGAGAACATCCGGAACTGGACCGCGCTCTGAACGTGCGTCTTTGGTACCTCGCATAAATTTTTGATCAAACAGTCAGTTATTTCAGTAGGAGAGCCTCATGATCCCGACCTTTGAACCGCCCCGGCTGCGCGACCATGCAGCGGGGATGTACGCATCCGCTTTCCTGTCATTGCTCGCGATTGCGGCTGGCCCCGCAGCCGCCGGCGACACCGCCACCTCGCTCGACGCCTCGCAGTCCAGAAGCGTCTTCAGCGAGACGGTAACGTTGTCGGCGACCGTCACCGGGACCGCACCGAGCGGCACCGTGCAGTTCCGGTCCGGCGGCAAGGCGATCGGGACAGCGACGCTGCCGGACGAGCCTGTTGCCTACACAGCCGTCGCGCCGGGCACAGGCCATACCTGCGCCATCGTTACCGGGGGAACCGTACAGTGCTGGGGCGAGAATGCCCAAGGACAGCTCGGTGACGGCACGCTGGTCGACAGGTCGACCCCCGGTGCGGTCGTCGGCCTTGCCGGTCCGGCCGTCGCGCTCGCATCGGGTCTGGACCACAGTTGCGCGCTCCTGGAGAGTGGCGCCGTACAGTGCTGGGGCGCTCAGAACCACGGACAGCTCGGCAACGGCGTGCACGACGACGACACTCCGTCGGCGGACCCGGTCGACGTCATCAATCTATCGGCGCCCGCCACGGCGATTGCCAGCAAGACGGACTTCACCTGCGCGCTCATCCAGGGCGGCACCGTGCAGTGCTGGGGTATAAACTTCAACGGCCAGATCGGCGACGGCAGCACAGGCGTCAGCGAAACGCCGGGTATCGTCAGCGGTATCGGCAATGCCAGAGCAATCGCCGTCGGCCGAAATCACGCGTGCGCGATCCTACGCAACGGATCGCTGAAGTGCTGGGGCCGAAACCAGCTCGGCCAGGCCGGCAATGGCACGTCGGACAACCTGGTGACGCCCGTCACGGTCGCAGGCCTGGGCGGAACCCCGACGTCCGTCGCCGCCGGCGCCTTCCACACCTGCGTGCTGCTCGAAGGGGGCGCCGTGGAGTGCTGGGGCAGAGGCGACTTCGGCCAGCTCGGCGACGGCAACGGCACCGACTCCGCCGCCGACAGCACGTCGCCCGCCACCGTCACAGGCCTCACCGGCACCCCCGTCGCGTTGGCGTTAGGCAACGACTACTCCTGCGCGCTGATCGAGAGCGGGTCCCTCCAATGCTGGGGCAGAGGCAACGACGGCCAGCTCGGCGACGGATCGACCGAAGACCGACTGGCGCCGGTCTCCGTCACGGACCTGGGCGGAACCGTCATCGGCGCCGACGCGGGTGCTTTGCACAATTGCGCGCTGATCGAGGGCGGAACCCTGCAGTGCTGGGGCAAGAACGGCCTGGGCCGGCTCGGCGACGGAACCGAATCGAACAGCTCGACGCCGACAGACGTGCTCGATCCCGTCGGCGCCATCCTCGACAGAACGGCCAGCCTGACCGTCGACGACCTCGATGCCGGCGCACACACTCTGACCGCGCGCTATTTTGGCAGCCCCGGCAACAGCGCGAGCACTTCTGCCACCCTCTCGCACCGCGTGGCGAAGGCCGACACCAAGATCAAACAGATCAAGATCAGGCCGAAGACGCCGAAGTCCGGAAAGACGGCAAAGGCTACGGTGAAGGTGCAGCAGCTGTCCCCGGCCACCGCCAAGCCCGATGGCAAGATGAAGGTCGTACTCGACGGCAAAAAGATCGCCAACGTTTCCGTGAAGAACGGCAAGGCGTCGTTCAAGCTGCCGAGGCTCGACAAGGGCAAGGGCAAGCTGAAGGTCAAATACAACGGTACTGGTAATTTCGAGCCGAGCGCCGATAAAACGAAATTTAACGTGAAAAGCAAGCGGTAGGGACGAAATCGCGCTCGAAGCGCCTCGTTTCCCGGCGATTTAGACCCAGACTCGTTCAATTGGACCGAGAAACAGCCGGAAGTGGACCGCAACTTTAATGCGGATTTCTGAAACGCTGATTTAATTTTGATCATGCGATCAAATACAGGCAACAGGAGCACTCCCATGATCCGGACTTTCGATCGGCCACGCCTCCGTGCGCGTGCTGCCGGGGCCTATGCGGCCGCCTTCGCGTCGCTGATCGCCGCGGCCGCCGGACCGGCGACAGCCGGCGTCACCACGACGGTGGTCGAGGCGTCGAAGGCGAAAAGCGTCTTCAGCGAAAAAGTGACGCTGACGGCGACGGTCTCCGGGGCCGCGCCGACTGGCACCGTCACGTTCAAGGCCGACGGCAAGTCGATCGGAACGGCGAAGCTGACGGGCGACGCCGCCCTGGCCTACACCGCCGTCATCGGGGGCTTCAACTTTTCCTGCGGTCTGATCGAGGACGGCTCCGTCCGGTGCTGGGGCTTCAACGGCGCAGGCCAGCTCGGCGACGGCTCCACGACCGACAGCGCGACACCCGTTTCCGTCACGGGTCTTGCGGGAACCGCGGTGGCGATCTCGGGGATGGCCGAACATGCCTGCGCGTTGATCGAGGACGGATCGGTGCAATGCTGGGGAGACAACGGTTCCGGCAGGCTCGGCGACGGCACCGCGACGGACAGCGCGACACCCGTCTCCGTCACCGGGCTCGCCGGACCTGTCATCGCGGTGTCGGCGGGGAACACCCATTCCTGCGCGGTGATCGACGACGGATCGGTGCAGTGCTGGGGCAGCAACACCAACGGACGACTCGGCGACGGCACCACGACCAACAGCGCGACACCCGTCTCCGTCACCGGGCTCGCCGGGCCTGTCATCTCTGTCGCGGCGGGCGCCGGCCATACCTGCGTGGTGATCGAAGGCGGTGACGTCCAGTGCTGGGGCAACGGCAGCTTCGGCCGGTTCGGGAACGGCACCTCAACCAGCAGCAAGACGCCCGTCTCCGTGCCGAGCCTCGCCGGGCTCGGCGCGGCGGTCGTGGCGGGCGATGCCCAGACCTGCTTCCTGCTCAACGACGGCACCGTCCGGTGCACGGGCAGCAACAGTGCCGGCTCGCTCGGCAACGGCACCACGAGCAGCAGCAACACGCCTGTCGCCGTCCAGAATCTCGCGGGCGTCGTTACCGCCATACCGGAATTCAGAGGCAACCACCATTGCGCGCTGATCCAGGGCGGCTCCGTGCAATGCTGGGGCAGCAACTTCTCAGGCCAGCTCGGTGACGGCTCGACGACCAACAGGTCGGCGGCCGTCGCGGTCACCGATCTGGCGGGCTCCGTCGTCGCCGTGGCGACCGGCTTCTCTCATAGCTGCGCGGTGATCGACGACGGCTCGGTGCAGTGCTGGGGCTTCAACGGCGCAGGCCAGGTCGGCGACGGCACGACGGAGAGCAGCTCGGTCCCCGTCGACGTGTTCGTTCCAACCGTCGAGCGGGCGGTGAGTGTGACGGTCGACGACTTCGTTACAGGCAAGCACGCTCTGACGGCCCTCTATGCCGGCGACGACGCCAACGACGCCAGCACGTCGGACGAACTCAAGCATACCGTCGCGAAGGCCGACACGACGATCAAACAGCTCAAGATCAAGCCGAAGACGCCGCAGGCCGGCAAGACGGCCAAGGCAACGGTGAAGGTGCAGCAGATCAAGCCGGCCACGGCGAAGCCGGACGGACGGATGAAGATCGTACTAGACGGCAAGAAGGTCGCCAACGTGACCGTCAACAACGGCAAGGCCGCCTTCAAACTGCCGAAACTCGGCAAGGGTAAGAGCAAGCTGAAGGTCGCCTACACCGGCACCGGCAACTTCGCCAAGAGCGCCGACAAGACGACGTTCAACGTGAAGAAGAAGAAATGACGCGGAACCGGGCCGCCGCCGAGACACAATCCCGAGCCAATTCAGAGGTGACATGATGCTAGAGAAGACCATCGCCGCGGGCTTCGGCGGCATCCGTAAACCGGCGCAGTGCGTCCTCCGCGCGACTGCGTTCCTTTCTCTCCTGTCGCCCCCCGCCTTCGCCGGCGACACCACGACGGTGCTCGAGGCGTCGAAGGCGTCGAGCGTCTTCAGCGAGACGGTAACGCTGACGGCGACCGTCACCGGCACCGCGCCGAGCGGCACCGTCCGCTTTCGTGCCGACGGCAAGTCGATCGGCAGCAAGTCGTTTTCCGGCAGGTCCGCGACCTACGCCGCCGTAGTGCCCGGCAGCGGGTTCACCTGCGCGCTCCTCACCGACGGCAGTGTCCAGTGCTGGGGCAGCAATACCATTGGACAACTCGGCGACGGCACCACGGAGTCGCGGCTGACGCCCGCACCGGTGATCGGCCTGTCGGGGTCCGTCACACAGCTCTCGAGCAAAAAGCTAACCACCTGCGCCCTGATCGACGACGGCAGCGTCCAGTGCTGGGGCCAGAACGACGATGGTCAGCTCGGCACCGGCAGCACCGATCTTTTCAGCGCGGTGCCCGTCTCCCCCGTCGGGCTCGCCGGGACCGTCGTCGACGTCTCGGTCAATCAGGACCATGCCTGTGCCCTGATCGAAGGCGGGGCCGTCCAGTGCTGGGGCCGCAACCCCTTCGGCCAGCTCGGCGACGGCACCACGGAGAACAGCCTGACGCCGGTTTCCGTCACCGGCCTCTCCGGTCCCGCGACAGCGATCGCAACCGACAGCCGCGCGACCTGTGCCCTGATCGACGACGGCAGCGTCCAGTGCTGGGGCCTGCGCTTCGATCTCGGCGCCGACGCCGACGAAAACAGCGCGACCCCGGTCGACGTCCTGAACCTCGCCGGCGAGGTCGAGGCGATCGTCGCCGGCGACCGGCATTTTTGCGTGCTGATCAAGGGCGGCGCGACGGTCCAGTGCTGGGGGTTGAACGACGCGTCGCAGACCGGCACCAACGGAAGCACGAAGATGACGCCCGTCACCGTCGCCAATCTCGACGACGTGACCGTCACGGCGATCTCGGCCGGTCTCCTGCACACCTGCGCGCTCACGGACAGCAAGGGCCTCAGGTGCTGGGGCCACGGCGGCGGCGGCGGACTGGGCGACGGCACCGAAGAGTTCAAATCGCTTGCCGTCGACGTCGTCGATCTCGGCGGTCCGGTGGCAGGGGTCGGCCCCGGGCACAACTTTACCTGCGCCATCCTCGAAGACGGCTCGCTGCAATGCTGGGGCTTCAACGAATCCGGACAGCTCGGCGACGGCACGACGACGAACCGCCTGACGCCGGTCGACGCCTTCGACCCCGTCCACGAGCGGACGGCGAGCCTGACCCTCAAGGATCTCGATGGCGGCACACACGACCTGACCGCACTCTATTTCGGCAACCCGGGCAACAGCGCCTCGGAGGCCTTACGGCACACGGTCTCGAAGGCCGATACGACGATCAAGAAGATCAAGATCTCGCCGAAGACACCGAAGGCCGGAAAGACGGCCAAGGCAACAGTGAAGGTCAAGCAGCTCTCGCCAGCCACCGCCAAGCCCGATGGCAAGATGAAGGTGGTGCTGGACGGCAAGACGATCGCCAATGTCTCGGTGAAGAACGGCAAGGCGTCGTTCAAACTGCCGAAGCTCGGCAAGGGCAAGAGCAAGCTGAAGGTGGCCTACAAGGGAACCGGAAACTTCGCCAAGAGCACCGACAAGACGACGTTCAAGGTCAAGAAGAAGTAGGAAACCGGCTGGCGCGCGGCGCCGGCCGGTACGAAGATCCGCCCACGAAAAACGGCCCCGCGATCGCTCGCGGGGCCGTCTGTGTTTCAGAACCGTGTGACCGGTTGACCGATCAGCCGGCGTCGCCGGCGGCGTCTTCCTCGCCGGTCTCCTGGTCGACGACCTTCATCGACAGGCGGACCTTGCCGCGATCGTCGACGCCGATCAGCTTCACGTAGACCTCGTCGCCTTCCTTGACGACATCCGAGACCTTCTCGGGCCGGCCCTTGGAGAGCTGGGAAATGTGGACGAGACCATCGCGCGGGCCGAAGAAGTTCACGAAGGCGCCGAAGTCGACGCACTTCACGACCTTGCCGCGGTAGATGGCGCCGACTTCCGGCTCCGCCACGATCGACTTGATCCAGTCGAGCGCCGCCTTGATCTGGGCACCGTCGGAGGACGCAACCTTGATGGTGCCGTCATCCTCGACATTGATCTTGGCGCCGGTCTTCTCGACGATCTCGCGGATCACCTTGCCGCCCGAGCCGATCACGTCGCGGATCTTGTCGACGGGAATATTGATCACCTCGATGCGCGGGGCATGCTCGCCAAGCTCCGGACGCGCCGCCGTGATGGCCTTCGACATCTCGTCGAGGATGTGCAGGCGGCCACCCTTGGCCTGTTCGAGGGCGATCTTCATGATCTCCTCGGTGATGCCGGCGATCTTGATGTCCATCTGCAGCGACGTGATGCCGCCGCCGGTACCGGCCACCTTGAAGTCCATGTCGCCGAGATGGTCCTCGTCGCCGAGGATGTCGGAGAGCACTGCGAACTTGCCGTCTTCCTGAAGGATCAGGCCCATGGCGATGCCCGCCACCGGCTGCTTCAGCGGAACGCCGGCATCCATCAGCGCCAGCGACGTGCCGCAGACGGTGGCCATCGACGAGGAGCCGTTGGACTCGGTGATCTCCGAAACCGCGCGCAGCGTGTACGGGAACTCCGTATGCTCGGGCAGGACCGGGTGGATGGCGCGCCAGGCGAGCTTGCCGTGGCCGATCTCGCGGCGGCCGGCACCGCCCATCCGACCGGTCTCGCCGACCGAGTAGGGCGGGAAGTTGTAGTGGAGCAGGAAGCGCTCCTTGTAGGTGCCCGTCAGCGAGTCGATGAACTGCTCGTCTTCGCCGGTGCCCAGCGTCGCGACCACGAGGGCCTGCGTCTCGCCGCGGGTGAACAGCGCCGAGCCGTGCGTGCGCGGCAGGATGCCGACCTCGGACTGGATCGGACGGACGGTCTTCAGATCGCGGCCGTCGATGCGATGCCCGGTCTCGATGATCGAACCGCGGACGATCTTCTTCTCGAGCTTCTTGAAGGCGTCGGCCACCTTCTGCTTGTCGTAGCCTTCGCCCTCGGCGGCATCGGCCGGGGCCAGTTCGGCCATGACCTTTTCCTTGACGGCGGCAACCGCGTCCTGACGCTCGGTCTTGGCGGCGATCTTGTAGGCCTCGGCGAGGCCCTCACCGCCGATCTCGGCGACCTTGGCCTCGACCTCGGAATTGTCGGCGATGGCGATGTCGCGCGGCTCCTTGGCGGCGCGTTCGGCGAGACGGATGATCGCGTCGATCACCGGCTGGAAGCCGGCATGGCCGAACATGACGGCGCCGAGCATGGTCTCTTCGTCGAGTTCCTTGGCCTCGGATTCGACCATCAGGACGGCGTCACCGGTGCCGGCGACGACAAGATCGAGCGCCGATTCGGGCAGCTCGTCGACCTGCGGGTTGAGGACGTACTCGCCGTTGATGAAGCCGACGCGGGCGGCGCCGATCGGGCCCATGAACGGTGCGCCCGACAGGGTCAGCGCGGCCGAGGCGGCAACGAGCGCGACGACGTCGGGGTCGTTCTCGAGGTCGTGGGAGAGAACGGTCGCGATCACCTGCGTGTCACAGCGGAAGCCGTCGACGAACAGCGGGCGGATCGGACGGTCGATCAGGCGGGAGACCAGCGTCTCCTTTTCGGTCGGCCGGCCTTCGCGCTTGAAGTAGCCGCCCGGGATCTTGCCGGCGGCGTAGTACTTTTCCTGGTAGTGAACGGTCAGCGGCAGGAAATCGATTCCGGGCTTCGGCTCTTTCGCCGCGACCGCGGTGGCGAGCACCGTGGTGTCACCGTACTTGGCGAACACGGCGCCGTCGGCCTGGCGGGCCATCTTGCCCGTCTCCAGGATCAACGTGCGGCCGCCCCATTCTATTTCTTCGCGATGGATATCAAACATAAGTGCCTCATGGCTTCGCAGGAGGCGGAGCGAACCATGGGCAAGATGGCGAGGCGCTTCCAGTCCGGAACGGTCCGGGAAAGCGTCCGGCTATCCTCCCCATGGCCACCTGGCCTCCGGGGTGGAACGCGGCGGCCTTGAAGTCGAATGCCTCGGCCGCCGCGGTGTCGGAACGTCAGCGGCGGATGCCGAGACGCTCGATGAGCTCCCGATAGCGCGCCTCGTCCTTCGCCTTCACGTAGTCGAGGAGGCGGCGGCGCTGGCTGACGAGCTTGAGAAGCCCGCGACGGGAATGGTTGTCTTTCTTGTGCGTCTTGAAATGCTCGGTCAGGTTGGTGATGCGCTCCGTGAGGATCGCCACCTGAACCTCGGGCGATCCGGTATCGCCGGAGCCCTTCGCGTATTCCTTGATCAGTTCCTGCTTGCGTTCTGCAGCAATAGACATGGCGACATCGTCTCCAAATCGGTTGGCCCGGGGGCAGGGTGCTTGTCCTAGCCGGGCAGGTTGAACACGCGCTTGGGGTGCAGCTCTCCGCGGTCCGCCTCCACGAGGGCGACAAGCTTTCCTTGCGTCGTCGCGTAAACAAGACCGTTGAGCACGGGGGCATCCCGTCCGCGCAGCAACACCGGTTGTCCATTTCGAAGCCGGGTTGCGTCCGACTGGCTGATGGCCAGCGCCGGGATGTCGTCCAGCGCGGTCTCGACCGGTCGTAGGATTTCGGCCCGGGAATCCGGCGTGGATCCTTCCGGGCCGGGGGCTCTATGGCACACCTCTTCCAGTTTTTCCAGAGGAATCATGTCCTCCTCGTCGAAGGGGCCGACGGCGAGCCGGCGCAATGCGACGATATGGCCGCGGGTGTTCAGCGCCCGGCCGATGTCGCGGGCAAGCGCCCGGACATAGGTGCCCTTGCCGCATTCGCACTCGAATTCGGTCTCCAGGTTGCCGTCGGCGTCGGTGACGCTCGGGCCGGTGCGGTCCAGCGACAGGATCTCCACCTGGCGGGCCTTGAGATCCACCGTCTCGCCCTCCCGGGCGAGATCGTAGGCGCGCTCGCCGGCGACCTTGATCGCCGAGAACTGCGGCGGCACCTGCTCGATAAATCCGGTAAACTGCGGCAGAACCGCATCGATTTCGCTGTCCGCCGGGCGAACATCCGACGTTTCGACAGGTTCGCCCTGGGAATCGTCGGTATTCGTTTCGGTGCCCCAGCGCACCGTGAAGCGGTAGACCTTCAGCCCGTCGACGACATAGGGCACCGTCTTGGTCGCTTCTCCGAAGGCGACGGGCAGGCAGCCCGAGGCGAGCGGATCGAGGGTGCCGGCATGACCGGCCTTGCCGGTGTCCAGAAGCCGCTTCAGCCGCCCGACGGCCTGCGTCGAGGTCAGCCCGACCGGCTTGTCGAGGATAATCCAGCCGTGGACGTTGGATTGACGTTTGCGCCTACCCATTGACCGACGCCTCCATCAGTCCCGGTCCTCGTCATCGTCCCGCTCCAGATCGCGGGCGACTTCCGGGCTGCGGAGAAGCTCGTCGATGCGGTCGCCCTCCTCGAAGGAGCGGTCGATCTCGAACCGGAGATCGGGCATGTATTTCAGCGTGACCTTGTGGGCGAGTTCGCCACGCAGGAATTTCCTGTTCTTCTCCAGCGCCTTGATGACCTCGTCGACGTTCTGGCCGCCGAGCGGCATGACGAAGCATGTGGCGTTGCGCAGATCGGGGCTGACGCGCACCTCCGGCACGGTCACGACCGTGGTCTCCAGCACCGGATCGGCGACGTCGCCACGCTGCAGCACCTCGGCCAGCGCATGACGCAGCATTTCGCCGACGCGGAGCTGGCGCTGGGAGGGGCCATGGCCCGCGGTTTGAGAACCTGGTGTGTGGCGGCGGCTCATCGCGCATCCTCCATAGCAATCGTTCCGCGCGCCGTCCGGTCGCTACCGGACAGCGCCGCGACCGGGCAACCGGCCCGGCTGACTGGTCCTGTCATGTCACAGTTTCCGACGGTACGGCGCGGACTTGGACCGCGCCGCACGCATCCGGTTCAGATCACAGCGTCCGCTGGATCTCTTCGACGGTGTAGCACTCGATCACGTCGCCGGGACGCATGTCCTGGTAGTTCTCGAACGCCATGCCGCATTCCTGGCCGGCATTGACCTCGCGCACCTCGTCCTTGAAGCGCTTGAGCGTCGACAGCTTGCCTTCGTGGATCACCACGTTGTCGCGGATCAGGCGGACATGGGCGCCGCGCTGGACCACGCCGTCGGTGACGCGGCAACCGGCAACCTTGCCGACCTTGGAGATGTTGAACACCTCCAGGATCTCGGCGTTGCCGAGCATCGTCTCGCGCATCGTCGGGGCCAGAAGGCCCGACATCGCCGCCTTCACGTCGTCCACGAGATTGTAGATGACGTTGTAGTAGCGGATCTCGACGCCGTCGCGCTCCGCCGCTTCGCGGGCCTGCCGGTTGGCGCGGACGTTGAAGCCGAGGATGACTGCATTGGACGCGGCCGCGAGCGTCACGTCGGATTCGGTGATTCCGCCGACGCCCGCCGACAGGATGCGGGCGGCGACTTCGTCGGTGCCCAGATTGTCGAGGGCCGCGACAATCGCCTCGGTCGAGCCCTGCACGTCGCCCTTGAGCAGCAGCGGGAATTCGGCGACGCCCTTTTCCTTGAGCTGCGACATCATCTGTTCGAGCGAGGTCTGCGCACCGCCGCCGCGCGCCTGCAGGCGCGCGCGCTTCTTGCGCTGGCGATAGTCGGAGATCTCGCGGGCACGCGCATCGGAATCGACGACGGCGAACTGGTCGCCGGCTTCCGGCGTACCGTCGAGACCGAGCACCTCCACCGGCGTCGACGGGCCGGCGCTGTCGACATTGTTGCCGTGATCGTCGACCAGGGCGCGCACCTTGCCGCTCTCGGCGCCGCAGACGAGGATATCGCCGACATTCAGCGTGCCGCGCTGGACCAGCACCGTGGCAACCGGGCCGCGGCCCTTGTCGAGCTTCGCCTCGATGACGACGCCTTCGGCGGCGCGATCCGGATTGGCCTTCAGCTCGAGCACTTCCGACTGCAGCTGGATGCCTTCCAGAAGCTTGTCCAGGTTGGTGTGCTTGAGGGCCGAGACCTCGATCTCCAGCGTGTCGCCGCCCATCGACTCGACGACGACCTCGTAGCGCAGCAGATCGTTGCGGACGCGGGTCGGGTCGGCCTCGGGCTTGTCCATCTTGTTGATGGCCACGATCATCGGCACGTCGGCGGCGCGGGCGTGGTTGATGGCCTCGATCGTCTGCGGCATGACGCCGTCGTCGGCGGCCACGACCAGCACCACGATATCCGTCACCTTGGCGCCGCGGGCGCGCATCGAGGTGAATGCCTCGTGGCCCGGCGTATCGATGAAGGTAATCAGCGAGCCGTCCGGCGCCTTTGCCTGATAGGCGCCGATGTGCTGGGTGATGCCACCGGCTTCGCCCGAGACGACATTCGCCTCGCGGATCGCATCGAGCAGCGACGTCTTGCCGTGGTCGACGTGACCCATGATGGTGACGACCGGCGGACGCGGTTTCAGGTCGGCGGGATCGTCGGGCGCGCCGTGCAGGCCTTCCTCCACGTCGGAGTCCGACACGCGCTTCACCTTGTGACCCATCTCCTCGGCGATGAGCTGAGCGGTGTCGGCGTCGATGACGTCGTTGATCTTCAGCATCTGCCCCTGCTGCATGAGCAGCTTGATCACGACCACGGCGCGCTCGGCCATGCGGTTCGCGAGTTCCTGAATGGTGATGGTCTCCGGCAGAGTGACCTCGCGCTGGATCTTCTCACCCGGCTCGCGCGGACCGGCGGCGCGCTTGTCGCGCTCGCGGCGGCGGCGCATGGCGGCCATCGACCGGCTGCGCTCGTTCTCGTCCAGTGCGTTGGAGATGGTGAGACGGCCGCGCCGGCGTTCCTCGCCGCGACGCACCGGCTTCTGCTCGGCCGCCTTGCGCTTGGCCTTGGCGGACTCGGATTCCTCGTCGGCCGTGGTGCGAACCTTTGCTGCCGGCGCGGCCGGCTTGGCTTCGGTCTTCGCCGGCGCCTTCGCCGGTTCGCGTGCCGCCGGAGCGGGCGCGGCAGCTTCAGGCTTCGCCGGAGCGGCAGCAGCCGGCGCGGGCGCGGCGGCTTCCTCGGCCTGACGCCGGGCCTCTTCCTCGGCCTGACGCTTTGCTTCCTCGGCGCGCTCCTTCTCGAGGCGTGCCTCTTCCTCGGCGCGGCGCCGGGCCTCTTCCTCGGCCCGGGCGCGTTCTTCCACTTCGCGCACCTTGGCCTCGGCAAGCGCCTGGGCGCGGGCGTCGCGCTCCTCGCTGGTCAGCGTATGCAGCACCGCTCCGGCCGGCTTCTGCCGGGTGACGGGGGCCTTTTCCGGTGCCGGCTTCTTCGGCGCGGGCTTGGCTTCCGGCTCGGGTGCCGTGGCAACGGGTTCCGGCGCCGCGGGCTCCGGCGCCTGCACCTCGGCCTCGCCCGGTCCGGCGATCGTGCGGCGTTTCTTCTTCTCGACGACGACGTTCTTGGAGCGTCCGCGCGGGAAGTTCTGTTTGACCGTACCCGACTCGACCGTGCGCCGCAGGCTGAGCGTCTTGCGCCCGCCAAGCGTCAGGGTCTTGTCGTCCGGCTGCTTCGTGTCGCTCATGTAGTCCTTCCTGCGAGTTCGTCCGGTTCGGTGCCCGCCGTCCGGTTCGAGCCGTCGAGGCCATCGTCCTCGTCGAAGTATCGGTCGATCCGGCGGCAGCGCGCGATCACCGCGTCACTGGCGCCGCCCTTCTCGAGGGCAGCATGTATCACATTCCCACGGCCCAAGGCCAAACTCATTTCTGCCGAGGTGAACGCCCGGCACCTGTATGGCGCTCTTCCCCCGGACCGGGCACCGGCATGCGCCGCCTGGTCCAGCTTGCGGACGCCGTCGGAGGCCGCGTCGGCGGCATGCAGAACGAGGCCAATCCGTCCGGCCCTCAGCTTGGCGTCCACATCGGCGAACCCGACAACCAGCCGGCCCGCCTTGCGCTCCAGTCCGAGACTGCCGAGCGCCTGTTCCTTCAACTGCGCGCCGACGCTGTCGGCGAGATCGTCGGGCGCCCGTGTCTCTGCGCGGAAGGCCCTCGAGAAGAGCTTCTTCCGCACCGCCTCGGCGACCGCCTCGCGGCGCGCCGACACCCAGGCACCCCGTCCCGGCAGACGCCGGCGCAAATCGGGGACGACCGCCCCGTCGGGGGCGCGGGCGAACCGTATCAGCTCGTCGGCCGGCCGCGACTGGCGGGTGACGATGCACCGGCGAAGCGGTGCGCGATCGCGCGGCCCGCTGTCCGTATCGTCGCTCCCGGACCCGGGCGCCGCAATCGCGTCGTCCTGCGCGCCGGCGGTACGCGCCGGGCCGGTATCACCGGACTCAAGCCGATTCGCCAGTACCGTCCTCCCCGGCTTCGGTCTGCGAAGCCTCGTCCTCGGAGCCCTCTTCACCGTCGGCCGCCGCGTCCGCCTGCATGGCGGCGAGATCCTCCTCGGTGATCCAGCCCGCCTTCAGGCGCGCGGCCATGATCATCGCCTCGGCTTCCTCGCGAGACAGGTCGAACCCGTCCAGGAACCCTTCGAAACGCTTGTTCTCGCCGTCGACGCGCTCGAACCAACCGGTTAGATCGTCGGTGGCGCAACCGGCCAGATCGTCGACCGTCTTGATGTCGTTCTCGCCGAGGGCAACCAGCATCGCGGTCGCGACGCCCGGCACGTCGGCCAACGCGTCCTCGACACCGAGCTCCCGCCGCTTGGCCGTCAGCTCCTCCTCGCGGCGCTCCAGGAACTCCTTGGCACGCAACTGGATCTCTTCGGCGGTTTCCTCGTCGAAGCCTTCGATGCCGGCGACCTCGTCGATCGGCACGTAGGCGACTTCCTCCACCGAGGAGAATCCTTCCGACACCAGAAGCTGGGCGACGACCTCGTCGACGTCGAGCGCTTCCATGAACATCTCGGTGCGCTCGAGGAACTCCTTCTGGCGGCGCTCCGACTCTTCCTGCTCGGTCAGGATGTCGATGTCCCAGCCGGTAAGCTGCGAGGCCAGGCGAACGTTCTGGCCGCGCCGGCCGATGGCCAGCGACAGCTGGTCGTCGGGCACCACCACCTCGATGCGCTCGGCGTCCTCGTCGAGCACCACCTTGACCACCTCGGCAGGCTGCAGCGCGTTGACGATGAAGCTCGCGGCATCCGGCGACCACGGGATGATGTCGATCTTTTCGCCCTGCAGCTCGTTGACGACGGCCTGGACGCGGCTGCCGCGCATACCGACGCAGGCGCCGACCGGGTCGATCGAGGAGTCGGACGAGATGACCGCGATCTTGGCGCGGGAACCCGGATCGCGGGCGACCGACTTGATCTCGATGATACCGTCGTAGATTTCCGGCACTTCCTGCGCGAACAGCTTGGCCATGAACTGCGGATGCGTTCGCGACAGGAAGATCTGCGGGCCGCGCTGCTCGGAGCGCACGTCGTAGATATAGGCGCGGACGCGGTCGCCGGGACGGTACATCTCGCGCGGGATCAGCTCGTCGCGGCGGATGATGGCTTCGGCGCGGCCGAGATCGACGATGACGTTGCCGTATTCGACGCGCTTGACGACGCCGTTGACGACCTCGCCGATGCGGTCCTTGTACTCATCGTACTGGCGCTCGCGCTCGGCTTCGCGCACCTTCTGCACGATCACCTGCTTGGCCGACTGGGCGGCAATGCGACCGAAGTCTAGCGGCGGCAGCGGTTCGGAGATGAAATCGCCGATCTGGGCTTCCGGGTTGCGCTCGCGAGCCTCCTCGAGCGTTACCTCGGCCGTCGGGTTCTCCAGCGTTTCGACAACCTCGCGCAGGCGCGCCAGCCGGATCTCGCCGGTTTTCGGATTGATCTCGGCCTTGATGTTGGTCTCGCTGCCATAGCGCGAGCGGGCCGCCTTCTGGATGGCGTCCTCCATCGCGGCGATGACGATCTGGCGATCGATCACCTTCTCACGGGCTACCGCGTCCGCGATCTGCAAAAGCTCGAGCCTGTTCGCACTAACAGCCGTCGCCATCTGGTTCTCCGTTTCTACCGATCGGCGCCAGACGCGCCGTCAATTCTCGTCGCCGCTCTTGCGGCGTGCCTTTTCCCGTTTCAGGGCATCGTCGACCAGGGCGTCGGTCAGCACCAGCCGCGCCTCGGCGATATCCTCGACGGGCACCGCCACGCGCTGGGGCCCGCCGTCCGCATCATCGGTCTTGCCGCCGTCGAGCAGGTCGACGCAGACGGCATCCCCGTCCATGCCGGCGAGACGACCGCGAAGCCGCTTGCGGCCGTCGATGGCGACGGCCAGCTCGATCTTCGCCTCGTGGCCGGCCCAGCGCTCGAAGTCGCGGCGGCGCACCAGCGGCCGGTCGATGCCCGGCGACGAGATCTCCAGGTGATACGCCCGGTCGATCGGATCGTCCACGTCGAGTGCCGGCGACAGGGCGCGCGAGAGGTCGGCGCAATCGTCGACATTCATCTCGCCGCTCGGACGTTCGGCCATAACCTGCACCGTACAGCCGTCGCGGCCGGAAATCCGGACGCGCACCAGATCGAAGCCGAGATCAGCCGCGACCGGCTCGGCGATCGCGGCAACCCGCGCGGCGACGCCGGTCTCGCGCAGGAGCCGAGGCTCCTCGCCGACCTGGGGGTCGTCGGTGCTGCCGTCTGTGTCGTTGTCCCGCATCGCCTGCATAGACGTTGGGCCCGGTCCTCTGAAGCCTTGCCGGTAACAGCGATGGGAGCGGGCCCCGGGTGTGGACCCACTCTCAATCAGTCACCGACATCATGAGAAGGAATTGAAGACTAGATATACCCAAGAAGACCGCAACGCAAGGGTGTGCGATCCCGGACGCCGGCGCGTCTCAACAGTCGGCCGGCAGGAAGAGCGCTTCCCAGTCGCTTTCGGGGATCGGTCCGCCGACGGCGAACTCGAAGGTCTTTTCGGAGACGAACTCGACCGCGACGGCCGCCGGCGGCCGTTTCGGGACGGGTATGCCGGCCAACAACGCCAGCACTGCGGCGAAGGCGCCATGCATCAGCACCGAGCCGGCGAGGCTCCAGATCCTGTCCGGTCGATGAGTATCCCCGCCCCCCGGCATCGCTCAGGCGGAACGGAGCGTATTCAAGGCCGATCGGCACTCAGATACGGCGGAACGTGAGGTAGCACGGCATTCTGCCGGCCTTCATCGCCTTCTGCTCGTAGCGCGTGCCAGGCCAGGGCTGCCAGGGGCGCCGCCAGTCGTCGGCGCGCCGGGCCGTCCAGACGAAATCGGACCGGCCGGCGAACAGCCTGAGGCTCCGGTCGGCGTAGTCGGCGATGTCGGTGGCGAAGCGCAACTCGGCGCCAGGCTTCATGACACGGGCAAGCCCGTCGAGATTGGCGTCGCTCAGGAACCGCCGCTTGCGGTGCCGCTTCTTCGGCCAGGGGTCGGGGTAAAGAAGCCAGACCGTATCGAGGCAGGCAGCCGGCAGCCAGTCCAGGACGAAGCGGGCGTCGTCGTCATGGACGCGGACATTGTGCAGGTCCCGGTCCTCGATCTCGGTCAGCAGCTTGGCGACACCGTTGACGAATGGCTCGCAGCCGATGAAGCCGATATCGGGATTGTCGCCGGCCCGGAAGGCGAGATGCTCGCCGCCGCCGAATCCGATCTCCAGGTGCAGCGCCCGCACCGGGCGCGGGAACAGCACCGCCGGGTCGCCCGGACACGGCGCGTCAAGCGGCGGCCTGAGCGTCGGCAACAGCGTCTCGACGAGCGCCTGCTGCCGGGGCCGAAGGGGATGCCCCTTGTTGCGGCCGTGGAGCTGGCGGCGCGGACGGTCGTCCGTCGCGGGTTTAAGCGAAGGCACCCTTCAGCTCACCGGCGAGATCGGTCTTCTCCCACGAGAAGCCGCCATCGGGCTCAGGCTCGCGGCCGAAATGACCATAGGCAGCCGTGCGCGCATAGATCGGGCGGTTGAGCTTGAGGTGCTCGCGGATCCCGCGGGGCGACAGGTCCATCACCTGCTTGAGCACGTCTTCCAGCTTCGCCTCGTCCACCTGGCCGGTTCCGTGCAGGTCGACATAGACCGACAGGGGCTTGGAGACGCCGATCGCGTAAGACACCTGGATGGTGCAGCGGTCGGCAAGTTCGGCGGCGACGACGTTCTTGGCGAGATAGCGGCAAGCATAGGCCGCCGACCGGTCGACCTTCGTGGGATCCTTGCCCGAGAAGGCGCCACCGCCGTGCGGGGCGGCGCCGCCATAGGTGTCGACGATGATCTTGCGGCCGGTCAGTCCGGCATCGCCGTCCGGTCCGCCGATGACGAAGCGGCCGGTCGGGTTCACGTAGAACTCGTCCTCCGGGCACATCCATCCCTCCGGCAGGACGTCGAGGACGAAGGGCCGCACGATCTCGCGGACTGCGTCGGTCGACAGGGCCTCGCCGTGCTGGGTCGAGACGACCACGGAGGTGGCGCCGACCGGTTTGCCGTTCTCGTAACGCAGCGTCACCTGACTCTTGGCGTCCGGCTCGAAGCCGGGCTGTGCACCGGAATGGCGCGCCTCGGCCATCGCCTTGAGGATATTGTGGGCGTAGTAGATCGGCGCCGGCATCAGCGCCGGCGTCTCGGTGCAGGCATAGCCGAACATGATGCCCTGGTCGCCCGCGCCCTCGTCCTTGTTGCCGGCCGCGTCTACACCCTGCGCGATGTCGGCGGATTGCGAGTGGACGTAGACTTCGACGGCGGCATCGCGCCAATGGAAGCCGGACTGTTCGTAGCCGATGTCCTTGATCGAATGCCGGGCGATCTCTTCGAGATGGCTGTGCGTGAGGGTATCGGGACCGCGCACCTCGCCGGCCAGAACCACGCGATTGGTGGTGACAAGCGTCTCCACGGCGACGCGGGAGTCCGGCTGGGCGCCGAGATAGGCGTCGACCACGGCATCCGAGATACGATCGCAGACCTTGTCCGGATGCCCTTCGGAAACGGATTCACTCGTGAAAAGGTAATCGCTGCGTGCCACCGGCTGCCAACTCCCAGGGTATTATTGTCCATTCGGGGGGCCTGAGGCCCCCCGGCGCCGGGTTTTTGACAGCGGAGACCGGTCCCGTCAAGCGAAGCCGTGCGTCACGGCCGTGCCCGGGACGGTCGGAAACTCGGATTCAGTTGGTGTCGCTGGAGACCGCCTGAACCAGTTCCACCACCTTGCGGCGGACGCGCGGATCGGAGATGCGCAGGAATGCCTTGTTGAGCTGAAGGCCTTCAGCGCTCGAGATGAAGTCGACCACGTAGCGCTCGGACTGGGTCTCGCTGAAACCGTCTTCCGACGCGCTCTCGCCGGGGATGTCCTCGAAGAAGAAGGACACGGGTACACCGAGGATCTGCGAGATCCGGTAAAGCCGGCTCGAACCGATCCGGTTCGTGCCCTTTTCGTATTTCTGGACCTGCTGGAAGGTGATACCGAGCTGTTCGCCCAGCTTTTCCTGGCTCATGCCGATTAGGACACGCCGCAGTCGGACCCGACTGCCGACATGTACATCGATTGGATTGGGTGCCTTGCGATTCATAGTGTCTTTTCGTTGCAACGGCTCGTGTTCGATACCGTCAGGGGTCGAGAGGAAAGCGCCGCCATGCGTTGGGCGGCGCCGGTTCGCGGTGCCGCAGTTATGCGTACATTGCGTCAAGGGTGAAGCGTGGTCAAACGCACACCCGGCATGCGCGCGGCGGGCTCGACACTACACGGGATTCGGGGCTATTGTTAGTCGGGTTTCAGCCTCGCGCAGCCCAGTAGCATTAATGTAACAAGTCCCCAAAAAAGCCAGTTCCCGTAAAGGGTGTAGACCGTCCGATCAAGCGCGACCGGAAGTGGTGAATCGATCACACCGCGCACGTTCAGACCAAGCCGCCGGACAATCCGGCCATAGGGGTCAACGACCGCCGAAATTCCGGTATTCGCGGCCCGGACGAGGGGCAGACCTTCCTCTACGGCACGCACCCTGGCCTGACGCAGGTGCTGCCACGGTCCCGGGCTGTCCCCGAACCAGGCATCGTTGGTCACGTTCAGGATCCAGCCTGGCCGCTGCTCCAGGCCGTCGAACGCACCGGGGAAAATGATCTCGTAGCAGACGAGCGGCAGTACCGCCGGTGCACCCGGTGCGGGAAGCGTCCTGGGACCCTGTCCCGCGGAAAATCCGCCTGCCACCTGCGTCAGCTGTTGCAACCCCATCGCCTCCAGCACCGGCTGAAAGGGCAGGAACTCGCCGAAGGGAACGAGCCAGGACTTGTCGTAGACGTCGGTGATCGCCCCCGCCTCGTCGATGACCATCACCGAATTGAAGACGCGATAGCCATCCGGGGCCTCGGGATCGCGCACGAGGCGCTGCATGCCCGTGAGCAGCGTCGTTCCCGGCGGCAGCAGTGCGGCAATCGCCGGCAGTGCAGCGGGTTCGGTATCGAAGACAAAGGGCAGTGCCGATTCCGGCCAGATCAGAAGATCGACGGCCGAGACACCGGTGACCTCCGGAGAGGCGGCCGTATCGCTCAGCGTCAGGTATTCCGCGAAGATGCGGCTGCGGTTTTCCGGTTTCCATTTCTCGATCTGGGGAATGGCGGGCTGGACGATTCTGAGCCGCAGGGTCTCCACCGTCCCGTCGCCGGCTGTCGCCAGTCGCAGTGTCCCGTAGCCGGCTATAACCGCGAGCAGTGTCAGACCGAGGACCGGCAGGGCGATCCGCGCGCGGCGCGACCCGTTTCCCGATAGGGCCGCCGGCGAGGCGAAGATCAATGCGGCGAGCGCCGTCAGCCCGTAGACGCCGACCACAGATGCCGCCTGCATCATCGCCGGCGTGACGGTCAGCGCGTACCCGAAGGTGTTCCAGGGAAACCCTGTCAGCACATGGCCGCGCGCGAACTCGGTCACGGCGATGCCGATTGCGAAGGCGACGATGCGGCGTGGCCCGGAGGTCCAAACCAGCCGGGCGATAAACAGGCCCAGCGCGGGGAACAGGGCGAGCCCGGCAGGCAGGGCCGCCACGGCGAACGGCAGCATCCATCCGAAGACCTCCGCATCGACCAGGAAGGCCGATCCGACCCACCACAGGCCGGCGAGGAAATAGCCGAAGCCAAAGCACCAGCCGATCAGCGCGGCGGCGGCGGCGGCGCGTAGCCGCCGGCGGCCGCTCGTCCCGTCGACGAGCCACACGAGGACGGTAAACGTGACGAAGAGAACGGGAAAGGCATCGAACGGCGCCATCGCCAGCGCCGATGCCGCGCCGGCAGCAAACGCCAGCAACAGTCGTCGCCAGCCCCAGAGAACCACGACGCGACTGGCAATGGCGTCGAGCATGGGCGGACGGATTCCCCGGTTCCTGTTGTCGCTTCGTTTCTGGACCGTCAGGCCGCGTCGGAGCGGCCGGACCCCGTCTTAGCGGATTCGGGGTGCCGGGTCTCTGTCGATTCGATTGCAGGCGATTCGATTGCGGGCGGCGAGATAGGAGGCGGCTCGATCGAGGGTGTTTCGACCGCTTCGGCTGCCGGCGGTTCGGATACGGGACGCCCCTTCTCCGCCTTCTCGCGGCGGGCCGGACGCAACGCGCCTGGCGCCCGGCGGTGGATGCGGACCCGTTTGATGCGGCGGGGATCGGCATCGAGAATTTCGAACTCATAGCCGCCCGGGAAGCTCACCAGCTCGCCGCGAACCGGAACATGGCCGGCGCGGTTGAACACCAGCCCGCCGAGCGTGTCGATTTCCTCGACCAGATCGCCAACCTCGAGTTCGTCGCCTAGCATGTCGCTGACTTCCTCGATCGGGGCACGGGCGTCGGCGATGAAGCCGCCGTCGTCGGTCGGCACGATCATCGGTGCCGACTGCTCGTCGTGCTCGTCCTCGATCTCGCCGACGATCTCCTCGACCAGGTCCTCGATCGACACGAGGCCGTCGGTGCCGCCGTATTCGTCGATGACGATGGCAAGATGAACGCGCGTCGCCTGCATCTTGACCAGAAGGTCGACGGCGGGCATCGACGGCGGGACGTACAGGACCTCACGGATCAGCCCGGCATCGACCAGAGACGTCTGCAGCGGAATGCGGCTCATGTCGAGGCCGCCGGCCGGCCCGGCGCCGGAGCGCTCCGGGTTCTCGGCGGAGAGCAGGGCGTGCTCCGTCATCCAGCCGAGCACATCCTTGATGTGGACCATGCCCGCCGGCTCGTCGAGGTTCTCGCGGTAGACCGGCATGCGGGAATGGCCGGCGACGCGGAACTCCTTGATCAGGTCGGCAATGATCACGTCGATCTCGACGCCATCGATATCGGCGCGCGGCACCATCACGTCGTCGACACGCAGATCGCGCAGGCCGAGCACGTTGCGCAGCATCGACCGTTCCTTGGCGGAAAACGGATCGGTGGCGACGCCGGCGGCCTCGTCGAGTGCGCCTTCAAGGCTCTCGCGCAGGGAGGAAGAGGACGGACGGTGGCCGAACAGGCCCTTCAGTTTCTGAAGGACGGTCTGGCCGTTTCCATTGCGGCCGGCGGCGGGCCTATCGGCGGCCGACCGGCCGGCGATACTGGCGGGATCGTCGTTCTTGGGTTGCTGGTCGTCAGGCATCGCTGGCGTCAATTACGGGTTAATGGCGTCAATTGCCGGGTCTGCATATGGGTCTTCGATACCCAGGTCCGCAAGGATCGCCGTTTCGAGACGTTCCATGCGTCCGGCGTCCTCGTCAGTTTCGTGATCATACCCTAAAAGATGAAGTATTCCGTGAATAACAAGGTGTGTGAAGTGTTTCCCGGGCGATTTCTGTTCCGCACTTGCTTCCCGGTCAAGCGTTTCGATTGCAACGACAACATCGCCCAGCGGCACGCCGATGCCGGCTTCCTCGCCGGAAGGAAAAGACAATACATTGGTCGGCTTGTCTTTTCCGCGGAACCGGGCGTTGAGATCCTGAACCAGCGCGTCGTCGGCCAGCGCCAGGGCGACAACGCCGCGGGCAGCCGGTTCGCGCGCGCTGAGCGCCTCAACGATGGTCGGGATTCGCACGGAAACGTCGATTGCGCTCCAATTGCCGGCCTCCTCGGAGACCTCGATCACCAGCCCGTCGGGGCCGGGTTCAGGGTCAGGCGCCATCGCCTCCATCCCCGGACGGTGTCTTTCCGGACGAGACCGGCGCGGCCTTCGTCTTGTCGCCTGCGGCCTCGTAGGCGCGAACGATCCGCGCAACCAGCGGATGGCGGACAACGTCGGCCTCGCCGAAGGTGACCAAACCGATCCCCTCCACGCCGCGCAGCAGGTCGGTCGCCTCGGTCAGGCCGGAGCGCTGGCCAGGGGGCAGGTCGACCTGGCTCGGATCGCCGGTGATGATCATCTTGGCGCCGTCGCCGAGACGGGTCAGGAACATCTTCATCTGCATCGGCGTGCAGTTCTGCGCCTCGTCGAGGATGACGGCGGCATGCGACAGGGTGCGCCCGCGCATGAAGGCCAGCGGCGCGATCTCGATGACGGCGGTCTGCAGGCCGCGTTCCACCTTCTCAGGGAGCATGACGTCATACAGCGCATCGTAAAGCGGGCGCAGATAGGGATCGACCTTCTCGCGCATGTCGCCGGGCAGGAAGCCGAGCCGCTCGCCGGCCTCCACCGCCGGGCGCGACAGGATGATCCGGTCGACCTGGCCGCGCTCGAGCAGCGAGGCCGCGAAGGCCACCGCCAGATAGGTCTTGCCGGTGCCGGCCGGACCGTTGGCGAAGACGAGGTCGTTGTCGGCGAGCGCCCGCAGGTACAGATCCTGCCGCGGCGTGCGCGCCGTGACGGTGCGTTTGCGGGTCGACACCTGGGCGAGCGCCGACAGGCCGGGCAGATTGTCCTGTTGATCCGGCAGGGCCGTGGCGACGCGGATCGCGCCGTCGACATCGCCGAGCGATATCTGCTGGCCGCGCACCAGGCGCTGGTACAGGCTGTCGAGGACCTGGGCGGCGTCGGCACAGGCATCCGGCGCGCCGCGCAGGGTGACGTGGTTGCCCCGCGCGCTCGTCTCGACGCCGAGACGCTGCTCGATCAGCGCGAGGTTCTGGTCATACTGGCCGTAGAGGTCGCTGGCCAACCGATTGTCCTCGAAGGACAGGACGGTTTCGCCGACGGCTGCCTCGATGGCCGCAGACCGGTGTCCGGAAGCACCCCGGCCGGCGGTCGTGTCCGTCAAGACACGGCCTCCATCGCGGCTGCGGAGCGGATATCGCCGGGCGCGGTCACCGCTCCCACCAGTTCACCGAACAGACTGTTCGGACCTGCCGACGTGATGGTCACGTCGACGATCCTGCCGCGCAGATCGGCGGGCGCGTCGACATTGACCGGCTGCAGGTAGGGCGAGCGGCCGACCATCTGGCCGGGCTTGCGGCCGGGCTTCTCGAACAGCACGGCCATCGTCTTGCCGACGAGGCCGGCGTTGAAGGCCTTCTGGCCCTCGTCGATCAGGGCCTGCAGGGCCGCGAGCCGCTCCTTCATCACCGGTTCCGGCACCTGGTCGTCCAGCGTCGAAGCCGGCGTACCGGGCCGCGGGCTGTACTTGAAGGAATACGCCTGGGCGTAGGCCACGCGCCGGACCAGATCCATCGTGTCCTCGAAATCGGCATCCGTTTCGCCGGGAAAGCCGACAATGAAATCGCCCGACATGGCGATATCAGGGCGCGCTGCCCGGATCCGCTCGATCAGCGCGATGTACTCCTCGCGGCCGTGTTTGCGGTTCATCGCCGCCAGGATCCGGTCGGAGCCCGACTGTACCGGCAGGTGCAGGTAGGGCATCAGTTCGGGAACGTCGCGGTGGGCGGCAATCAGCGCGTCGTCCATGTCGCGGGGATGGCTGGTCGTGTAGCGAATGCGGTCGATCCCGTCGATTGCCGCCAGTTCCTCGATCAGCCCGGCGAGACCGCGGTTGCCGATGCCGTCTCCGTGGTAGGCGTTGACGTTCTGGCCAAGCAGCGTGATTTCGCGCACTCGGGCATCGGCGTGGCGGCGGGCCTCCTCGAGGATCGCCGTCAGCGGCCGAGACACCTCGGCGCCACGCGTATACGGCACCACGCAGAAGGTGCAGAACTTGTCGCACCCCTCCTGGATGGTCAGGAACGCGGTCGGACCGCCCAGACGCAGGCGCTTCGGCGTCGTTGCCGGCAGGTGATCGAACTTGTCCTCGAGCGGGAACTCGGTCTCGACCACCGAGCCGCCCTGCGCCCTGGCCAGGAGATCCGGCAGGCGGTGATAGGTCTGCGGACCGATGACGAGATCGACGACGGGAGCGCGGCGAACGATCTCCTCGCCTTCGGCCTGCGCGACGCAGCCGGCGACGCCGATCATCGTGTCCTTGCCGGCGAGGCGGCGCTCTTCCTTCACCTTACGGATGCGGCCGATCTCGGAATAGACCTTCTCGGCCGCCTTCTCGCGGATATGGCAGGTGTTGAGGATGACGAGGTCGGCCTCGCCGATCGCATCGGTGGATTCGTAGCCTTCGCCGGCCAGGGCATCGATCATGCGGCCGGAATCATAGACGTTCATCTGACAGCCGAACGTCTTGACGAAGAGCTTCTTGGGTGAAGCCGTCATGAGGTCGTGTGAAACCTGTCGGGTTGTCCCGCAAACGGTGTTTGTCCGCAGCCCGGCGCGGGGCCGGGCATCAGGCCGGGGATGAAGTCGCGTACTTCAGGTCGAAGCACCGTATCGCGTCCTGACTCGCTCGTTCGCAGGGTTTTATCCAGAAATGCGGCAATACCGTGCTTTTCTAGCCTGTTTCGGCAGCGGCGGGAAGTGGGACATTCCGCGAAGAACTACCCGGTTTCGGCCGCGGCGGAAAGCTTCGGCGATTTCAGGGGCTTGACCTCGTGGCCACTGAGAAGCTGGGCCGCCATGGCGCGGACGGCGGTCTCCGCGCGGGCGGCCACCGCCTTGCGGTCGGCGGCGCACCGGAGCGGGAGCGGCTCGCCATATGCCACCGTGACATCGATCGCGCCGGACTTCAGCAGCCGCCACAGGTGCGGGCCCAGATCGGTGTCGCCGTGCCAGGCGACGATGGGCCGATGCTGGTGACCCATCGGCAGGCCGTTGAGGTGGGTGTAGACGAGGGCGACCGGCTGCACCCAGATCGCCGGCTCGCCGTCCTCTTCCACCGGCTCCGCATCGCCCCGCGCCTCATCCTGCACGGCGCCGATCAGCGCCGACCGGAAAGGCAGCACACGGTTGCCATCGCTGGAGGTGCCCTCCGCGAACAGAACCATCACGTCGCCGCTGGCGAGCCGCCGCCCGATGACGCCGTTGACGCGGCCGGTGTGGGACCGCCGGTTGCGGTCGACGAAGACGGTTCGCTGCAGCTTCGCAAGCCAGCCGAAGATCGGCCAGCCGGCCACTTCGCTCTTGGCAATGAAGGACAGCGGGGCGATCGACCCGAACACATTGATATCGAGCCACGAGACGTGGTTCGCCGCAATCAGCAACGGCCGCTTGTCCGACAGGGCGCCTTCCTGGACGACACGGACGCCGATCAGTCTGCAGACTAGGCGGTGGAAGACGATCGGCAGGCGCCCTGCCGCGCCGGCGCCGAGTTTCAGCAGGATCCATTGCACCAGCATCATCGGCGGCGTGGCCACCGACACGACCGTGAGGATGAAGAGTGCACGCACCGTTCCCATCTCCAGATCCTCAATGATCCTTGTCGGTGAGCGGCACACCGTAGAGTTCGAGCTTGTGATCGACGAGACGGAAGCCGTACTTGCGGGCGATCGCCTCCTGCAGGCGCTCGATCTCCTCGTCGCGGAACTCGATGACCTTGCCGGTCTTCAGGTCGATCAGGTGATCGTGGTGCTCGTCGGGAACCTGCTCGTAGCGCGAGCGACCGTCACCGAAGTCGTGGCGGGCCAGAATACCGGCATCCTCGAACAGCTTCACCGTCCGATAGACCGTCGAAAGCGAGATTTTCGGATCGATGGCGGCGGCGCGCCGGTGCAGTTCCTCCACGTCGGGATGATCGGCCGAGTCCGACAGGACACGCGCGATGACACGGCGCTGCTCCGTCATCCGCATACCGCGCTTCTGGCACTGATCCTCGATTAGACTCAACTCGTCCGCCATGTCCCGTCGCGACGTCGCGGGCCCTCCGGGCCCGGTTCATCCCACCTGATGGTCATCCTAGGTACGGGGGGTCCGACCGTCCAGCGCGGCACCGGTTATCCCCGCTTCCGAAGCTCCCTGCGCATCACCAGGGCATCGACCGCGCCCCCGCTATGGGCCTCTTCCGCGCGCCGGTAATAGCCGCGTCGGCGGCCGATCTCAACGAAGCCGGCGTCCCGATACAGAGAAATTGCGGCGTCATTGTCGACGGCGACCTCCAGAAAAGCCGATTTCGCTCCTCTTTCGACCGCTTTGTCCAGCGCCGCAGACAGAAGGGCACGGCCGATCCCGCCGCGCCGGCTGTCCGGCGCGACGATCACGGTGAGGATCTCGCATTCGTCCGCAACAGCGCGCAGCAGAACCGCGCCAGCCAGCGTGTCGCCGCCCCCGGACGCGATGGCGCCGAAGCCGAGGACATGGGAATCGGTCAGGAAACCGGACCACTCCGCCGCGCCCCACGGCGTATCCATCGCCTGATGCACACGGGCAGCCTCCAGCGCATCGGCGGGCGTCAACGGCCGGACCTCCGGTGTCCGGGTCATCGTCGGGGGAGCGCCGCGCCCGCCTGGGGTTTGGCGTCCGGCGGTCGCAGATAGAGCGGCGCCGGCGCAACGGTCGGCTCTGTCGCGCGGCCGAGGGCCGCAAGCGAAACAGGATCGGGGGCGGACCGGGTCCCCATGACGGCCAGGTTTCGTCCTGTGTCCCGCGCCGCGTCGGCGACAGCCTCGGCGGCCGAGCCATAGACGCCTGAAACGGCCTCGGGAACCCGCTCCAGCAGATCGGCGACGGTGATCACCATCGGCTCGGTCAGAGCCCCGCCGGCCGCGTCAAAAGCCTGTGCGTAAACCTCGTCGCGCCGGGCGTCCATGGCGACCAGAAGGGGGCCGGCCACGCCGTCCCCGTCGCGGGCCGTCGCGGCCAGCGCCTGCAGCGTCGAGATGCCGACCGCCGGCTTGCCGGTCGTCAGCGCGAAGCCGCGCACCGCGGAGACCCCGACGCGAACACCGGTGAAGGTGCCGGGGCCGATCGTGACCACGAACCGGTCAATGTCGCCGTAGCCGAGCCCGGCCTGCGCGAAGGCACTCTCCAGCATCGGCATCAGCGCCTCGGCGTGGCCGCGCGGCATCGGCTCCGACACGACGGTCGCGCGGTCGCCGGCGAGGATGGCGACGGAGCAGGCGGTGAGGGCCGTATCGACGGCAAGAACGTTCATGGGCGGCAAGACCGACGGGGCAGATTGACCGGATCCGGTGCGGTCTAAATCAAAACACCCAAATTGCAAAAGACCCGCAATACAAATGGCCGGCCCCTGAGGACCGGCCACGCGGCATCTTTCACCGGAAATCGATCAGATCGGGCGGACTTCCTGCACGTCGGGAACGAAGTGGCGCAGCAGGTTCTCGATGCCATGCTTCAGGGTCGCGGTCGAGCTCGGGCACCCGGCGCAGGCACCGCGCATGTGCAGGAAGACGATCCCGTCCCTGTAGCCCTGGAAGATGATGTCGCCGCCGTCGGAAGCGACGGCGGGGCGGACCCGCGTCTCGATCAGTTCCTTGATGACGCCGACCGTCGGCGCGTCGGCCTCGTCGAAGAACTCCTCGCCACCGGCCGGACCGGCTCCGGCGCTGTCCTCAGCGATCAGCGGCGCGCCGGACATGAAGTGCTCCATGATGGCGCCGAGGATCGCGGGCTTGAGGTGCTGCCATTCACCGGCGTCCTTGGTGACGGCGATGAAATCGGCGCCGTAGAAGACACCACTGACCCCGTCGATGCCGAACAGGTGGCTGGCAAGCGGCGAGTGCGCGGCGTCCTCGGGGGAGCGCATTTCCAGCGTGTCGCCCGGCAAGACCGGACGGCCGGGAATGAACTTCAGCGTCGCGGGATTGGGCGTGGCTTCAGTCTGGATAAACATCGGGTTTCCTCTTCGGCTCCCGGCTGCGGGCGGGATCACGAGGCCTATATAGGGCCGTTTTCCCAGCGTCACAGAGGGATAGATTAGAAGAATTCTATCATACCGGAGGCGATGCACAACGCCCGCCGAAACATCCACACACGGGTCTGTCACGGTCCGGGTACGGTGCGGTCCGGACGGGCCCGCGCCGATCAGGAGCCGGTCACGAGACGGCCTGGATTTCCTCGTCGGAGAGCGAGCCGGGAACGATGGTGATCGGTATCGGAAAGCTCGAGGCCGCCTTCGTGACGATTGCGGACACCAGGGGGCCGGGGCCCTCCTTTCCGGTGGCGGCCGCCAGCACCAGAATCGAGATGTCCTCGTCCTCGTCGATCAGCTTCACCACCTCGTCGGAGCGGGGGCTGCCTTCGCGAATCACCATCTCAGGCTCGACATCGGCCCATTTGCGGGCCTTCTCGGCGAACTCGCCCAGGACGCGACGGGCCTCGTCCTGCGCTTCGGCCCGCATGATGTTCTCGACGCCGAGCCAGTGCTGGAAATCGCCCGGCGCCAGAACGTACAGCATCACCACCTTGCCGTCGGTGTTCTGCGCCCGACGGCTGGCATAGTAGACGGCACGCTCGCACTCCGGCGTGTCGTCGATAATGACGAGAAACTTGCGCCGGTGGCCCGATTCGCCGCTGGTTCGTCTGCTGCTCATGCGGGCATGCTGCCACCTGCGTTTCGGGCGGGCAAGCGCGCCGTGACGTCGCGCCCCGACGTCGCACTCCTACGGCACGACCTATCATCGGACGGGCAAGCGATGCGCGACAACACAATCGCGATCTCGTGGACGCTTTCCAAGATAGCGCGAATTGTACACCTTATCCAACGGGCGGGATAAACTGATTCGAGCCAGCTCGGGCTCGGTGCAGCGTGTCGGCACGCTGTCGAGAAGGAAGGCAACGGCAGGCCATGACAAGATCCTCATCTTTTTTCTCACGGCGACCAATATTCCACGCGGGGCTGCTGGGCCTTGCGATGACCGTCGCCGCAGGCAGCGCCGATGCGGCGAAGCTCAGCGGCAAGATCGAGACCGGTGGTGCGCCGGTCTCCGCCTCGAAGATCTTCCTGTACGCGGCGGGAACGACCCGCGGCGGCAAGGCGACGCTACTCGGCAAGACCCGGGCCGGACTGCAGGGCGATTTCTCCATCACCTATTCAGCCCCTTCGGACAAGGACGCCGTCCTCTATCTGATCGCCAAGGGCGGCCGGCCCGACAAGTTCGGCATCAAGGTGCAACGCAAGTCGCTCCGGTTTGCGACCGTTCTGGGCAGCAAGGTTCCCTCCTCGATCGTGCTCAACGAGCGCACGACGGTCGCCACGGCCTATGCCATGGCGCGGTTCATCGACGGCAAGAGCATCTCCGGCGTCTATCCCGGGCCGCAGAACGCTGCCGGCACGCTGCGCAATCTCGTCAACATCCGTACCGGCGGCATCGGCGATGTTCTGGGGTCGTCGCCGAACGGCAGCAAGACGCAGACGATGGCGGAGTTCAACTCGCTGTCGAACATGCTCGCGGGCTGCGTCCACGGACTGCTCGATCTCGACTGCAAGCGTCTTTTCAAGCTGGCGAAGGAGCCGGGCGGCAAGAAGCCGAAGAATACGCTGCAGGCGATGCTCAACATCGCCCACTATCCGGGCCGCAACGTGAGGCCGCTCTATCGCCTCTCCAAACTCTCGGACACCTACGGGCCGGTGCTGCCCAAGGCGGTGAAGACCTGGACGATCGCGCTCGTCTACGACGGCGGCGGCGGGCAAATCGACGGTCCCGGCAACATGGTCTTCGATTCCGACGGCACCGTGTGGATCGGCAACAACTACGACTACCAGAAAAGCCCGCACACACCCGCCTGCGGCGGCGAGACCCTGATCCGCCTGACCCCCACCGGCGAAAACTATCCCGGCGCTCCCTACACGGGCGGCGGCATATACGGCGTCGGCTTCGGAATCGTCATGGACCCGGAGGAGAACGTCTGGACCGGCAACTTCGGCTTCAAGGGCACGGGCTGCACCATCAACTCGAAGGACAACAGCGCGTCGCTGTTCAACTCCGACGGCGAGGCGCTGTCTCCGAACAAGGGCTACACGCAGGGCAATCTCAGCCGCGTGCAGGGCATGGCGGCCGATCCGGACGGCAACATCTGGTTCGCCAGTTGCGGCAATGACAGCGTCACCGTCTATCCCGACGGCGATCCGTCGCAGGCGATCAACGTCGCCCCGAGGGGGATGCGCAAGCCCTTCGCCGCAGCCGTGGACGGCAACAACGATGCCTGGTTCACCTCGAACACGACGAACCGTGTGTTCAAGGTCGATACCGACGGCAACGTCCTGTTCCGCAGCGACCGCAGGGCCGGCGGCCTGAAACGGCCGATGGGCATCGCCATCGACAGCCAGAACAATGCGTGGGTGTCGAACTCCGGTGTGGTCGCCGCGCCCTGCTACAAGGGCGACAGCCTAAACATACTGAACCCGCGCGACGCCTCCGTCACGATGTTCACCGCCGACGGCAAAGCAAAGGGCCCCTACACGGGTGGCGGCGTTCACCGCCCCTGGGGGATCGCCGTGGACGGCGATGACACTGTCTGGGTGGCGAATTTCGGCGGCACACGGGTAACGCAGCTGTGCGGCGTGAACACGGATGCCTGCCCGCCGGGCACCAAGACCGGCGAGGGAATCTCGCCGAAAAGCGGCTACACGTTCGACGGTCTGACGCGCAACACCGCCGTCCAGATCGACGCCTCGGGCAATGTCTGGCTCGCCAACAACTGGCTGCCGATCCCTTACCAGACCAATCCTGGGGGCAAGTCGATGGTGGTCTTCGTCGGACTGGCGGCGCCGGTGAAGACGCCGGTGATCGGTCCGCCTCAGAAGCCTTGAAAGCCGATGGGAAAAGGGCGCGGCAAGCGCCCTTTTTATTCGGGAGATTTCCGTATTTCGGCCGGAATCGGGCTGCCCAATGAGCGACGTTTGGGGGAGGAGACCATCATGAGACGAGTCGGGATATCGCGACCGGACCGGTGCAAGCCGGCACTCGCAGGAATTATGAAAGCGTGCCTCGTCGCGACGGGCGCCATCTCGATGGGCGCGATCTCGACCGGCGCTGTGTCGACGAATGCCGGCGCGCAATCCCTTCAGGCGGTGCCGATCGGCGCGTTCGAGAATCCCGTTCATGTCGCCGTGGCGCCGGGTGAACCGAAACTCCTCTTCGTCGTCGAGCGCGCGGGGCAGATCCGCGTCCTGAAAAAGGAACGTGCGCTGGGCAAGCCATTCCTCGACATCCGCAAGACGGTGCTCGGGCCGCCCGACTCCGGCGCCGGCGGCGAGCAGGGTCTGCTGTCCGTCGCCTTCGCTCCGAACTATCGGAAGTCAGGCCGTTTCTACGTCGCCTTCACCAACAAGAAGGGCGATCTGGAGATCGACGAGTTCAAGCGCAGCAAAAAGACATCGAAACGGGCGAAGGTCTCGTCGCGCCGCAAAGTGATGACGGTGCGCCACCGCGACGCCGACAACCACAATGGCGGGCAATTGCAGTTCGGCCCGGACGGCTATCTCTACATCTCCACCGGCGACGGCGGCGGGGGCGGCGACACGTTCGACAACGCCCGCAAGCTGAACCGGCTGCTCGGCAAGCTGCTCAGGATCGATCCGCGCAAGAAGGGCAAGACGGCGTACCGCGTGCCGAGATCGAACCCCTATGTCGGCAAGCGCGGCGAGGACGAGATCTATTCCTACGGCCTGCGCAACACGTGGCGGTTCGCCTTCGACGGCAAGAAACTGCTGCTCGCCGATGTCGGCCAGTCGGACCGCGAGGAGGTGAACATCCTGCACGTGAAGGACGCCAAGGGCGCCAATTTCGGCTGGCCGCAATACGAGGGCGACATCGTCTTCGACAACTCACGGCCCGGAAAGGACGATCCGACCTTCCCGACCTTCGTCTACGACCACGCCGGCGGCGGCTGCTCGATCACCGGCGGCTACGTCGTCCGCGACGCCTCGATCCCGGCGCTCGCGGGCCGGTATCTCTACGGCGACTATTGCACCGGCGATATCCGCACGTTCGTTCCCGGAACCGGCAAGGGCGATATGTCGACCGGGCTGACCCTGTCGGGCATCGCCAGCTTCGGGGAAGGTTTCAAGGGCCAGCTCTACGCAGCCCAACTCGACGGCACGGTCTCGCGTCTGGAAGCGCCGTAAGGCAGACGGTGTGCCCCTCGGCCATGGATCGAAACGGGCTCCTGCGGAGCCGTCCTCACCATGCGGTTTTCGTGCTTCGAGCGGCGCTCCAGTCACCAGCCTCATCCTGAGGAGGTGCGTAGCACCGTCTCGAAGGATGGCGACCGATCCCCGCGTCAGCGCAGGAAGCCGACGATGTCCTTGACCTGCCCCATGACCGGCGCCGCGATCTCGCGGGCGCGGCCGGCGCCGCGGACCAGCACGGAATCGATATAGGCCGGATCGTCCGTCAGCCGACGCATCTCGCCGGCGATCGGCGCGAGCTTGGCAACCGACAGGTCGGCCAGCGCCGTCTTGAACACCGAGAACTGCGAGCCGCCGTATTCCTTCAGCACCGTCGCCTTGTCGGCGTCGGCCAGCGCGGCGTAGATGCCGACGAGGTTCTCCGCTTCGGGGCGGGCCTCCAGACCGTCCGCCTCGCTCGGCAGCGGCTCGGGATCGGTCTTCGCCTTTCGGATCTTCTGCGCGATCGTGTCGGCGTCGTCAGTCAGATTGATGCGCGAATAGTCGGAGGGATCCGACTTCGACATCTTCTTCGAGCCGTCGCGCAGGCTCATGACGCGCGTCGCCGGGCCCTGGATGATCGGCTCGGCAAGCGGGAAGAACTCGTCCTCGCCGGTAACCTTGCGGATCGAGTCGACGAAGTCGTTGTTGAATTTCTGGGCGATGTCGCGGGTGAGCTCCAGATGCTGCTTCTGGTCCTCGCCGACCGGCACGTGGGTTGCCTGGTAGACGAGAATGTCGGCGGCCATCAGGTTGGGATAGGCGAACAGGCCGACCGAGGCGTTCTCGCGGTGCTTGCCGGCCTTTTCCTTGAACTGGGTCATCCGGTTGAGCCAGCCCATGCGGGCGACGCAATTGAACACCCAGGCCAGTTCCGCGTGCTCGGCAACCTGACTCTGGTTGAAGACGATATGCTTGTCGGGGTCGATGCCCGACGCGATGAAGGCCGCGGTGACCTCGCGCGTGCTCTTCTTCAGCTCGTCGGGCCCGCCCCAGACGGTCACCGCCTGCGTAACCGCGTGCATGTCGACGACGCAATAGATGCAGTCGTAGTCGTCCTGGAGGGCGACGAAGCGCGTGATCGCGCCGAGATAGTTGCCCAGATGCAGATTTCCGGTCGGCTGAACGCCGGAAAACACGCGCTGCGGGAACGCCGTCATATCGAACCCTGTCCTTGGAGCCGGTGTCGTTAAACCCGTTGGGGAATGCCGGCGCCTTATGGCCGATCGCCCGGCCCGTTTCAAGTCGCGCGGTGTCGGCGGTCGCTAGAGATCGGCGTCGGCCGGCGGCGTTTCGGCCTTGGCCGCGCGCTTCGAGAAGGCCCGTCCGAGATCGGCCTTCGTCATCACGCCGGTTGCCGCCGCGAGCCCGCCGAAGACCACGAGCCCGACAAACACGAGGATCAGCATCACGGCGACGGCCCAGAGCTGGCCGTGACCGGCAAGCGGCGCCAGCAGCCGGTTCGCGAGCAGAAGCGCGACCGACATCCATGCCGTCGCGTTGAGCGCCAGCAGCGTGCGCCGCTTCAGGCGCGCGTCGGGCACCAGATGGCCCGTCTGCCAGAGCTTGTAGCCGAGCAGGCCGGAATTGATCCAGCCGGCGATCGTGGTGCCCGCGGCGATGCCGACATGGCCGAAATAGCGGAACAGGAGCAGCGAGAAGCCGATGTTGGCGGCGACGTTGACGGCGGCATAGTACATCGGCGTCTTGGTGTCCTCGCGGGCGAAGAACGCCGGCGCGAAGACCTTGTTGAGGACGAAGGCCGGCAGGCCGAGCGCGAAGGCGGCTAGCGCCGCGGCCGTCGCGGCCGTGTCCTCCGGCCCGAAGGCACCACGCTCGAACAGGCCCCGGATGATCGCGTCGGGAACGAAGAACAGGGCGGCGGCACAGGGCAGCGTCAATGTCAGCGCGAATTCCAGCGCCCGGTTCTGGCCGTTCATCACCGCTTCGCCATCGCCGGCGCGCAGGCGTCGGGAGAGCTCGGGCAGGAGCACGATGCCGATGGCAATGCCGATCGTGCCGAGCGGCAGCTGGTAGAGCCGGTCGGCGTAATAGAGGAAGGAGACGGCCCGGTCCTGCATCGAGGCGATCATGGTGCCGACCATGATGTTGATCTGGGTGATGCCGCCGGCAATGACGCCGGGAATGCCGAGCGCCACCAGGCGCTTGATGCCGGGCGTCCAGCGCGGGCGCACCAGCGACAGCCCCATGCCGGCCCGGCGCGCCGCCCATGCGAGCATCAGGAGCTGGACCACGCCGGCGACGAAGACACCGATGGAGAGGTAGATGCCGGCGGTCTCGCTGCCGTCGGCGTTGACGGCGTGGATCGCCAGAAGCGCGCCGATCAGGACCGCGTTCAGGAGCGCCGGAGCAAAGGCCGCGGCCGCAAAGCGGCCAAGCGCATTGAGCACGCCCGACAGCAGCGCGACGAGCGAGATGAAGGTCAGATAGGGAAAGGTTATGCGCGTCAGAAGCACCGAGAAGTCGAACTTGCCCGGATCGTCGGTGAAGCCCGGCGCCAGCAGCAGCATGAAGGCCGGCATGGCGATCTCGGCCAGCGCCGTCAGCAGCAGCAGGACGAACAGCAGGGCCGCCATCGATTGCTCGGCGAAGCGGCGGGCCGAGCGGGCGCCCTCGCCCTCCAGCTCCTTGGCGAACAACGGAATGAAGGCGGCATTGAACGCTCCCTCGGCGAAGATCCGGCGGAACAGGTTCGGCAGCCGGAAGGCGACGAAGAAGGCATCGGCGACCGGACCCGTGCCGAGCGCGGAGGCCGTCAGCACGTCGCGGGTGAAGCCGAGCACACGGGAAACGATGGTGCCGCCGCCGACGGTGGCGAAATGCCGAAGCAGGGACATGCTGGCTGAGCCCTTGGCCGATGAAGCGCCGGACACTAACCCAATCGCCGGGCGCCGTCATGGGGGACGTTGCGGGCGGCGAGAGAGCACATCAACCGCCGAAGCGGCCGGCCGACCTCGCTATGGGTTCTGGATCAGGTCCAGGACACGACGCTCGTTGTGTGTCTACGGCCGTGCCACATGCATTGCCGTCATCCCCGCACATGTTGCGGGGATCCATGACCACGGTCGCAGGCGGTGGCGTTCTGGGATTGCCGGAACAAGCCCGGCAATGACAACTGCCGTGTAAGGGTCGCTCCGAATGTCTAAGCCGCCGCGGTTTCGGGTTTCGAGCGAGGCTGGAAGACCTGCAGCAGACGCCGCCGGATCGCCGCCTGGCGGCTGGCGTTGGTCATCTTCTGGCCGGTCAGGTCGGTGACGTAGAACACGTCGACGGCGCGCTCGCCGAAGGTGGCGATATGGGCGGAATGGATGTTCAGGTTCAGCCGCGCGAGCACATCGGTGAGCTGGTAGAGCAGGCCCGGCCGGTCGAGCCCGGAAACCTCGATCACCGTGTAGCGGTTAGACCAGGTGTTGTTGACCAGCACATCCGGCGCCACGGAAAACGCCTTGATGCGGTTCTTCGGCTGAACGCGCTGGACCACGAGTTCGGGCATCTGCACGTCGCCGGCCAGCGCCTGCTCGATGAGCTGGCTGATCCGCTCGGCGCGGCGGCGTTCGTCCTCGTCCTCGGGCAGTTCGCGGGAGACGAAGATGGTGTCGAGCGCGTATCCGTCGCTGGTCGTGAAGATCTGTGCGTCGAGAATGTTGGCGCCCGACGAGGCGCAGGCGCCGGCGATGATCGACAGGAGCCGCGGATGGTCCGGCGCGAATACCGTGATCTCGGTGATGTCGCGGAAGGCATCGGTGCTGACGCGGGTCGCAAGCTGCCTGTTCTCGCCGACGAGATTGCGCAGGAAATTGGCGTGGGCGACCTGGCGGTCGAGGTCGGTGCGCACCCAGTAGGCGGGATAATGCCGGTCGCAATAGGCCTCGAACTCGGCCGGCGGCCAGTCGGTGAGCTTCTCGCGCAGGGCGGTTTGGGCGGCGTCGATGCGGAATGTCGCCTGTCCCTTCGAGTGGCCGCCGGCGAGCAGGGGCTCGGTCTCGTAGTAGAGCGTGCGCAGGAGCTGACCCTTCCAGCCGTTCCAGACGCCGGGACCGACCGCGCGGATATCGGCGATGGTCAGGATCAGGAGGAGCTTCAGCCGCTCGAGGTTCTGCACCATGGCGGCGAAATCCTCGATCGTCTTGCGATCGGCGAGATCGCGCGACTGGGCGACCATGCTCATGTCGAGATGGTGCTCGATCAGCCAGGCGATGGTCTCGGTGTCGGCCGCCGAGAAGCCGAAGCGCGGCGCCAGCCGGCGGGCGACGCGGGCGCCGGCGATCGAGTGGTCCTCAGGCCGGCCCTTGGCGATATCGTGCAGGAACAGGGTGAAGTAGAGGAGGTCGCGGCTCTTGATCGTCGGGAAGATCTCGTTGGCGAGCGGATGGTCTTCGCTGAGCCGCCCCTGGTCGATTTCCGCCAGTACGCCGATGGAGCGCAGCAGGTGCTCGTCGACCGTGAAGTGGTGGTACATGTTGAACTGCACCAGCGCGACGATCTTGCCGAAATCGGGAATGAAGCGGCCGAGCACGCCGGCCTCGTTCATGCGCCTCAGCACGACCTCGGGATCGTTTTTCGACGTCAGGATCTTCATGAACAGGGCATTTGCATCCTTGTTCTGGCGAAGATCCTGGTCGATCAGCTTCAGCGAACGGCGGGCGAGCTTCAGTGCCTCGGGATGGAAGGGCAGATTGTACTTGTCGGCAAGGTGGAACAGGCGGATCAGGTTGACGGGATCGCGCTCGTAGGCGCCGTCGTCGGCGAGGTTGATCCGGTCGGCCTCGATGACGAAGTCCGGGCTGTCGGCGAGCTTGCCGGGCTTGCGGCGCCGGAAGCGCTGGATGAAGCGCGACAGCCGCTCGGTCTTCTTGACGTGCTGCACCTCCAGCGCGTTGCAGAAGATGCGCGTCAGATCGCCGACATCCTTGGCCACCAGGAAATAATGTTTCATGAAGCGCTCGACGTCGCGCACGCCGGGATGCGGCGTATAGCCGAGCCGCGTCGACATTTCGCGCTGCAGGTCGAAGGTCAGACGCTCTTCGGGGCGGCCGGTCAGGAAGTGCAGGTGGCATCGCACCGCCCAGAGGAAGTCCTCGCACTTGCGGAACAGGCGGGCCTCGGAGCGATCGAAGACGCCGGCCTCGACCAGCGCCTCGCCGGACTTCGCGTGATAGAAATACTTGCCGATCCAGAACAGCGTGTGCAGGTCGCGCAGGCCGCCCTTGCCGTCCTTTACATTGGGTTCGACGAGATAGCGGGATTCGCCCGAGCGCTTGTGGCGGGTGTCGCGTTCCTCGAGCTTGGCCTCGATGAATTCCGGCCCGGTGCCCTCGACGACATCGGACTGATAGCGCTCCTCGAGCTCCTTGAACAACGCCTTGTCGCCGCAGATCCAGCGGGCGTCGAGGATCGAGGTGCGGATCGTCATGTCTGCCTTCGACAGGCGGACGCACTCGTCGATGTTGCGCACCGCATGGCCGACCTTCAGCTCCATGTCCCAGAGCGTATAGAGGATCTGCTCGACGACGGCTTCGCTCCAGCCGGTCTTCTTGTAGGGCAGCAGGAACAGGAGATCGACGTCGGAGCCCGGCGCCATCAGGCCACGCCCGTAGCCGCCGACCGAGATCACCGAGATGCGTTCCGACGAGGACGGATTCTCGACGGGATAGAGATGCTCGATCGTGAAGGCGTAGACGGCCTCGATGATGAGATCCTGCAGGGCCGAGATGCGTCGCGCACAGGCAAGGCCGTGCCCGTCCTCGGACAGCCAGGCCTCGATCGTCTTCAGGCCCCGCGCCCGGAACGCCTTCAGATGCTTCAGCATCGCTGCCCGGAAATCGGTGCCCGAGCCATGCTTCTCGTAGAGCACGGTCAGCTCCGCGAGGAGGGTATCGCGGTCGGCGATATCGGACAGGGTGCGCGTCGGTTTGTTCATCCGCTCCGGCCGTCAGGTTTCCGGTTCGCCGTCAGCTTGCGCGGCAAACCTCTTCAACTCGTATAGCACTTCCAGCGCCTGCAGGGGCGTGAGTTCGTCCGGCGACACGGTACCCAGCCGCTCGATCAGCTTCGCGGCGGCGGGTGCCGCCGCAGGCTGCGCGGCGGACGGCGTCCCGCGCTGAACATGGGCGGCGAACAGCGGCAGGTCCTCGGTCAGCCCGGACGCACCTTCCCGCCGATCGGTATCCTCGAGACGCTCGAGTACCTCGCGGGCCCGCGACAGCACCGGGCCGGGCAGACCGGCGAGCTTGGCGACCTGGATGCCGTAGGAGCGGTCGGCGGCACCCGGCACCACCTCGTGCAGGAAGACGACCTCGCCCTTCCATTCCTTCACCTGCACGGTCGCATTGTGCAGCCGCGGTTGCGTCTCGGCCAGCGCCGTCAGCTCGTGGAAATGGGTCGCGAACAGCGCCCGGCAACGATTCACCTCGTGCAGGTGCTCGACCGTCGCCCAGGCGATCGACAGGCCGTCGAAGGTCGCGGTGCCGCGGCCTATCTCGTCGAGGATCACCAGCGCGCGCGGCCCCGCCTGATTGAGGATCGCCGCCGTCTCGACCATCTCGACCATGAAGGTCGAGCGGCCGCGGGCGAGATCGTCGGCGGCGCCGACGCGCGAGAACAGCCGGTCGACGACACCGATATGCGCTCGCTCCGCCGGCACGAAGCCGCCGGCCTGGGCCAGAACGGCAATCAGCGCGTTCTGGCGCAGGAAGGTCGATTTACCCGCCATGTTCGGACCCGTGATCAGAAGGATCCGGCCCGCATCCGCGTCGTCCGGCGGCGACAGGTCGCAATCGTTGGCGACGAACGGTCCGCCGCCCTCGCTCGCCAGCGCCTGCTCGACGACAGGATGGCGGCCGCCGACGATGTCGAAGGACAGATCGTCGGTGACCTGCGGTCGCGTATAGCCGCGCTCCACCGCCAGCTCCGCGAAGCCGGCATGAACGTCGAGTTCGCCGAGCGCCGCGGCGGCGGCCTCCAGCGCGGGGCCGTCGCCGACGATCCGGTCGCTCAGCGCATCGAAGATCTCGTTTTCAAGCGCCGTCGCCCGCTCGGCCGCGCTGGCGATACGGCCCTCCAGATCGGCGAGCTCGCTGGTCGAGAACCGCACCTGATTGGCGAGCGTCTGGCGGTGGAAGAACACCCCTTCGTGCTCGGCCGCGCGCAGCGTGTCGCCGTGCTGGGCCGTCACCTCGACGAAATAGCCGAGCACATTGTTGTGGCGGATCTTCAGCGACTTGACGCCGGTCAACTCCTGATACGTCGCCTGCAGGCCGGCGATGACCTGACGGCTCTCGTCGCGCAGGCTCCGCGCCTGGTCGAGTTCCTCGGCAAACCCCTCGCGGATGAAATTGCCGTCCCGGCGCAGATGCGGCGGACGGTCGACGAGGGCGGCTTCAAGTTCGTCGTGAAGGGCGGCATCCGGAGCGGCCAGCCGCGCGGCAATGGCCCGGAGGACTTCGGGCAGGTCGTCGCCTGCGGCGTTGAGTTGCTCGCTGAGCGCATGGGCGGCGCCGATGCCGTCGCGGATCGCGGCGAGATCGCGCGGACCACCGCGCGAGACGACGATGCGCGAGCGCGAGCGGGCGATATCGGGCGCGGCGTGCAGGCGCTCGCGCAGGGACCGGCGCTGATCCGACCGCTCCACCAGCCACGCGACGGCGGCGTGACGCTCGGCGATCGATGCGGGATCGGTCAGCGGCGAGGACAGGCGGCGGGCCAGTTCGCGGCCACCCGGCGCGGTGACCGTGCGATCGACGGCGGCGGTCAGACTGCCGCGCCGGTCGCCCGAGAGGGTGACGACGAGCTCGAGGTTTGCGCGGGTCGCCGGATCGATCGCCATCACCGCGCCGCGCGTCTCCCGCGCCGGCGGCGACAGCGGCGGCTTCTCGCCGAGCTGTGTCCGGTCGACATAGGCGATGACGGCGCCCGCCGCGGCGATCTCGGCGCGGCCGAGCGTGCCGAAGCCGTCAAGCGTGGTGACGCCGAAGTAGTCGCACAGCCTGCGTTCGGCAGCCGTCGAATCGAACACGGCGGTGGGAAGCGGCGTCACGGCGGCGGCCCGCATCTCGCGCCACAGGTCGCGCAGGCCCGCATCGTCGTAGAGTGCGTCGGAGACGAGCAGTTCGCCGGGATCGACGCGGGCGATCAGCGCGGGCAGATCCTGGCGCGTCGCCTCGATGACGCCGAACTCGCCCGTCGAGATGTCGGCCCAGGCGAGCGCGAAGCCATCGTCGCCGCCGGCGCGCAGGCGGGCCAGGGCGGCGAGGAAGTTGTTGCGGCGCGAATCGAGAAGATTGTCCTCGGTCAGCGTGCCCGGCGTCACCAGCCGGACGACGTCGCGACGCACGACCGACTTCGAGCCACGCTTCTTCGCTGCGGCGGGGTCCTCCATCTGCTCGCAGACGGCAACGCGGTGGCCGAGCGCGATCAGGCGCTGGAGATAGTCGTCGGCGGCATGCACCGGCACGCCGCACATCGGGATCTCCGTGCCCAGATGCTTGCCGCGCGTCGTCAGCGTGATGCCGAGCGCGCGGCTTGCCGTCTCGGCGTCATCGAAGAACAGCTCGTAGAAATCTCCCATCCGGTAGAACAGCAGGCAGTCGGGATTGGCCGCCTTGATTTCCAGAAACTGGCGCATCATCGGCGTGACGCGGGCATCATTGATGCCGGCATCCTCCGCTCCAGGACTAGGGGCGGCGCTTTCGGCTGTGATCTCGGGTGGGCGGGCCGTCATGCCGCGGACCCTAGCAGACGCGCGCCGCCATGACACCGCCATGGGATCACGCCGGAGCCCATCTCCACAGCAACAACATCCGGTCGAACGCGAAGATCGGCCGGAAGGTCGTGTTGTCGTGCGGCCGTGCCCGGGGGCAGGGGCGCGGCCGATCCGGCGTACGACGCCGGGTTCGGGTCGCGTTCCGCGAATATGGAGACAAAATCGGAGATTTCGTCTGCGCCGTCGCTTGAGCGCGTCACGGGGCCCTTATAAGGATAGATCTCGACAAACCGGCCCGATCAACGGGCCAGACCGACACCAGGGACGAAACAGCCAGATGGCGCACGACGGCAAGGCGGACCACCGCCCCACATTCACCGATCAGGAAGCCCTCCAGTTCCACCAGCAGGGCAAGCCCGGCAAGCTCGAAATCATGCCGACCAAGCCGATGGCGACCCAGCGCGACCTGTCGCTGGCCTATTCGCCCGGCGTCGCCGTGCCGGTTCGGGCCATCGCCGAGGATCCGAGCCGCGCCTTCGACTACACGTCGCGCGGCAATTTCGTCGCCGTCATCTCGAACGGCACGGCGATCCTGGGCCTCGGCAATCTGGGCGCGCTTGCCTCCAAGCCGGTGATGGAAGGCAAGGCGGTGCTGTTCAAGCGCTTCGCCGACGTCGATGCCATCGACCTCGAGGTGGATACGCTCGACGTCGACGAGTTCATCAACTGCGTGAAACCGCTGGGGCCGTCCTTCGGCGGCATCAACCTGGAGGACATCCGCGCGCCCGACTGCTTCATCATCGAGCAGCGCCTGCGCGAGAAGATGGACATCCCGGTCTTCCACGACGACCAGCACGGCACGGCGATCATCGCGGCGGCCGGCCTGATCAACGCGATGGACATCACCGGTCGCGACATCACGTCGACGAAGCTTGTCTGCAACGGCGCGGGGTCGGCCGGCATCGCCTGCGTCGAGCTACTGAAGGCGATGGGCTTTCCTCACAACAACGTCATCCTCTGCGACACCAAGGGCGTCATCTACAAGGGCCGCGAGGAAGGCATGAACCAGTGGAAGTCGGCGCATGCGGCGGAGACCGACGCGCGCACGCTGGAGGACGCGATGGCCGGCGCCGACGCCGTCTTCGGCCTGTCGGTAAAGGGGGCTTTCTCCAACGAGATGATCGCGTCGATGGCTGACCAGCCGATCATCTTCGCCATGGCCAATCCCGACCCGGAGATCACGCCAGAGGAGGTCGCGGATATCCGCGACGACGCGATCGTGGCGACCGGCCGGTCGGATTATCCCAACCAGATCAACAACGTGCTGGGCTTTCCCTACATCTTCCGCGGCGCGCTCGATGTGCGCGCGATGACAATCAACGAGGAGATGAAGATCGCCGCGGCGCAGGCGCTCGCCGACCTTGCGCGCGAGGACGTGCCCGATCAGGTGGCGGCGGCGTACCGCGGAAGCCGGCCCAAATACGGCCCGCAATACATTATTCCCGTGCCCTTCGATCCGCGCCTGATCAGCGCCGTGCCCTCGGCGGTTGCGGGCGCGGCGATGGAATCGGGCGTCGCCCGCCGGCCGATCGTCGACATGGAGGGGTACAAGCAGGAGCTATCGGCGCGCCTCGACCCGATCGCCGGCACGCTGCAGCGGATCCAGTCGAAGATCCGCCGCTCGCCGAAACGCATCGTCTTCGCCGAGGGCGAGGAGGAGCAGGTCATCCGCGCCGCCTTCGCCTTCGCCAATGCCGGGCTCGGCCGGCCGATCCTGGTGGGCCGCGACGAGCAGGTGAAGGAGACGATGGCGGCGCTCGGGCTGGAGCCGCGCGGCGATATCGAAATCGTCAACGCGCGCGTGTCGCGGCGCAGTTCCGACTACGCCGATTATCTGTATCAGCGCCTGCAACGGCGCGGCTATCTGTTCCGCGACTGCCAACGCATGGTCAACACCGACCGCAACACCTTCGGCGCCTGCATGGTGGCGACCGGCGACGCGGACGGCATGGTCACCGGCGTGACGCGCAATTATTCGATCGCGCTGGAGGAGATACAGCGGGTCATCGATCCCAAGCCCGGCCACAGCGTCATCGGCGCTTCTATTGCGATCTGCCGCGGCCGCACGGTGCTGATCGCCGATACCGCGATCCACGACATGCCGACGGCGGAGGAACTCGCCGCGATCACCGTGGAAGCGGCCGGCGTCGCGCGGCGGTTGGGGTACGAGCCGCGGATCGCCCTGCTCGCCTACTCGACCTTCGGGCATCCCAGCGGCGAGCGCTCCGAGCGCCTGCGCGAGGCGGTGAAGATCCTCGACAAGCGCCATGTCGACTTCGAGTACGACGGCGAAATGTCGGCCGACGTGGCGCTGAACCGCGACGCCATGGCCGCCTATCCGTTCTGCCGCCTGTCCGGACCGGCCAACGTTCTCGTCATGCCGGCGATCCACTCCGCGTCGATCTCGACGAAGATGCTGCAGGAACTGGGCGGATCGACGGTGATCGGGCCGCTGCTGGTGGGTCTCGACAAGCCCGTGCAGATCGTCGGGCTCGGCGCCACCGACACCGACCTGGTCAACATGGCGGCGGTCGCGGCCTACAACATCAACGGGTGAGACGCGATCCGCGTGAGCGGACGAAACGCATCGCGTTTCGCGCTTCGAACGCCCGAGGTCCGAAACCGAGGGCCGGGGGACAGCGCGTCGCCGGGGAAGTCGAGGGGCGGTTTCCGCCGACACTCCCTCGGACGTCATCCCGGCCGAAATGCAATGGAGAGCCGGGATCGGAGAGCCACCGCGCGGTCCGTGGCTCTCCGATCCCGGATATTTGCTCCGCAAATTCCGGGATGACGATGGAATGGTTAGTGCAAGCCGCAGACAGTCTTTAAGACAGACGGGCTTTACGACAGCCGTTCCTTCGGTGCGCCGAAATGGCCGTAGTAGCGCGGGTTGATGGCCGAGACCGGCAGCACGATGCAGACGTCCGTCGTCCCGAACTGGTGGTCGACCACCGCACCCTCGCCGATATAGGCGCCGAGGCGGAGATAGCCCTTGATCATCGGCGGCAACTCCTGCAGCGCGGCGCGCAGGTCGATGTCCTCCGGCGGCAGGCGGTCCATCGACACGTAGCGCGACGGCACCGCACGGATCTTCCAGTCGTCGGGGGCAGCGGCGTGATGATGCAGGAAGGAGAGCGGAACGGCGAGTTTGCGCGGCTCGATACCCTCCAGGCTGGCGCAGCCGATCATCACGTCGATGCGGTGATGCTGCACGTATTCCCAGGCGCCGGCCCAGAGCAGCTCGACGGTGCGCTTGGTGCGGTATTCCTTCAGCACGCAGGATCGGCCGAGTTCCAGGAACCGCTTCGGGCGATGGCGATCGACCAGCTTCGAGATCTCGTACTCGCCCGCCGTATAGAAGCCGCTGTACTGCTCGGCGACATCCTGGCGCAGCAGGCGGTAGGTGCCGACGACGACCGGCTTGCCGGGGCGGCCGGCCCGCTTGATGCCGGCCCGCTTCAGGACCGCGGGATCGGGATCGTGGTCGATGACCAGGAGGTGGTCGCAGATGGAGTCGAAACCGTCGATATCCCGCCGCCACAGCTTGCCCGCGGCACCGGCCTGAGCCGACATCTCGCGGTAGAACACCCGGTAGCGCAGGGCCTGGGCGAGGCGAACCTCGCGCGCGTTGCGCGCCAGCCGGACTTCCAGAGAGCCGATCCGCTTCAGCGGCTCGGGCAGCGGCGGGACGAGACCCGCGATGGACGGATCGGCCGGACCGGCAAAGGGGCCGAGCGGCACGAACCGCCGAACCAGCCTTGACGGCCGGAATTTCTGCGTAATGCTCATCTGACTTCGCTGGCGCATCGTCTTGGCGCCTCCCCCATGAAAGGCGCAGGCGCAGAGGTCGCCCCGATACCGGGTTCAGCCCGTTTCGAGATGTCCCCACATCCCTGCCTTCGACACAAGAATCATAGTTCGTCGACAGTTCTGTGACAATTGCGAACGTATCAGAGGTGGTGCGCCTTCGCGGCAACAGGCGTCGATCTCGCCGGTGTGACACGGTTCAGGCAGGTCGCCAGCGCCTCGCGATCGACCGGTTTGGTGAGGAACATGTCCATCCCGGCCGCGAGGCAGGCATCGCGGCTTTCGGAAAAGGCGTTTGCAGTCAGGGCGATCATGGCGATCCGCCCGCCCCTGGGCGCTTTCTCCTCAAGCGCCCGCACCTCGCGCGCTGCCGACAGCCCGTCGAGATGGGGCATGTGGACGTCCATCAGTGCCACGTCGAACGGGCGGCCGCGTTCCCGCGCGGACCTGATCTTCTTGACCGCCTGGGCGCCGTCGCGGACCCGCGTCACGCGGTGACCGAGCCGGCGCAGCAGCGCTTCGGTCAGCATCGCGTTGAGATCGTTGTCCTCGGCAAGAAGCACGTTCAGGGCGGGACCCGCGGGCTCCTCCTGCGCAGGCGCCGTTGCGGCACGCCCGTTGCGCGCGCCGGCGGCGCCGAGCCGGGCAAGCAGGGACTGGCTGCGGACCGGCTTGATCAGATAGCCCCCAAAGCCGCGGCGGGTGAAATCGGGAAGCGCGCCGCGATCATGCGGCGACAGCAGGACGATCGGCGGGATCGTTGCCGGATCGACGGAGTCCGCCAGCGGCAGGTCGACGAGCAGGGAATCGTAGGCGGGGCCGGTGCCGGCGCGGTGCGCGGCGAGCCGGCGTTTGAGCGTATCGGCACGAGCGACCGTATCGACGCGCGCGCCCTCGTCCTGCAGCATGGCCTGCAGAACGTCTCGCAGGATCGGCGATGGCGAGGCGACGAGAACGTGCCGGCTCGCCAGGGATAGCGGACTGTCGGGAGCTTTCGTGGCCGGACCCAGGGGCAGATGCACGGAGAACACGCTTCCGGTGCCGTTGCGGGGCGAAACCGCGATGGTCCCGCCCATGGCCGCGACGATCCGCCTGCAGATCGCCAGACCGAGACCGGCGCCGCCGTGCTGGCGGGCAAGCCCGGCGTCGGCCTGCTCGAATTCCTCGAAGATCCGCTCGCGCGCCTTCTCGGGGATGCCGATCCCGGTATCGCTGACGGTGATCAGAATCCCGCCCGGGTCGGGACGCACCGCGATCGACACGCCGCCACGATCGGTGAACTTGATGCCGTTGGCGGCCAGATTGACGAGGACCTGACGCAGGCGGTCCGCATCGCCGCGCACGACCGGCGGCACCGTGCGGGCCACGAAGGCGGCGATCTCGAGCTTTTTCTCGGCCGCGCGCGGAGCCAGCAATTCGGCCACATCGCTGACCACGGTGGCCAGCGAAAAGGGGTCGTTGGCGAGTTCGAGGCGACCGGCCTCGATCCGGGAAAAGTCCAGGATCTCATCGATCATGCCGAGCAGCGCGGTGGCGGAATTGTGGACCGCGTGCGCGTAGGTCGTCTGCTCCTGCGTCAGCCCGGAGTCGAGCAGCAGATCGGCCATGCCGATGATCCCGTTCATTGGTGTGCGGATCTCGTGGCTGACGGCGGCCAGAAAGCGCGACTTGGCCTGGCTCGCGTCCTCGGCCGCGTCGCGGGCACGGCGCAGGGCTTCCTCGGCCTCGCGGTGCATGGTGACGTCACGGCCGACGCACTGGACCTCGACGACCTCGCCGCGCGCGTCCCGGATCGGGGTATCCTGCCACTGGAGCCAGCGGATTCCGTCTGCGGTCTCGTACCGGGCGTCGAAGGTGAGGCGGGGCGCGCCCGTCGGGCGGGGCTTCTCGATCGGGTCGAGTGCGACCGGGATCGGCTGCGTCCCAAGTGCGACGTCGGGGGCAATTCCGAACATATGGCGGAAGGCGTCATTGGCGAAGGTCAGCCGCCCCTCCATGTCGTGGCGGTAGATGGCGTCACCCTGCGCATCGACGAGATCGCGTTGCCGGATCAGGTTTTCCGACAGTTCCCAGATGCGGTCCTGCGTTTCTTCCAGCCGCGCGCCGAGGATCGCGGTGACCGCGCGGCTCTCCTCGATCTGCCGGCGGGTGCGGAATGCGACATAGGCGAGCGCGAGGATGACGGCGCTCAGGACCGCCGTCGTCAGCCATTCCACGGGACCGCCGAAGACGAGCTCGCCGAGCACCGCGCCGGCCACCAGGATCGACGCGATCACGGGGGCCTTCGCCGCACAAAGCTGTACATAGCGCGGCCAGCGGCCGGCCGGGTCGGCTGAAGTCTTCTGCATTGACGCCACTGTTCTGTTCGTTCGGGTTTTGACCCCGATTGAAGAGGACCGTCGCAGAAACCGATTAAAATCAGGTGAGTCGGATGGCGGCGTCGTAACGTAACGGCATTAACCGGTTTGCCGCGCGCCGGGCGCGCCTCAGGCGGCCGCCGACAGGCCCGGTCCCGCGGCGCGCATGCCGACGGCCTCGGCAATGTGAATCCGGCCGACGCTGTCGGAGCCGTCGAGATCGGCGAGCGTTCGGGCGACGCGCAGGACCCGATGGAAGCCGCGCGCCGAGAGATGCAGGCTATCTGCCGCATCCCGCAGCAGCGCCATGCCGGACGCATCCGGCCGGGAGACGTCCTCGAACACCCGCGCGGGACATTCGGCGTTGGTTCGCACGCCCTTGAGGCCGAGACCCGCAAAGCGGTCGGCCTGCACCTGCCGGGCGCGGGCAACGCGGGCGGCGGCCTCGGCGCTGCCTTCGGCGGGCGGCGGCAGGATCAGGTCGGCGGCGGTGACGGCGGGCACTTCGAGCCGGATGTCGATGCGGTCGAGAAGCGGCCCGGAAACGCGGGCCTGATAGTCGCCCGCGCAACGCGGGCCGCGGCGACAGGAATGCCCGGGCTCGCCCGCCATGCCGCAGCGGCATGGATTCATCGCGGCGATCAGCTGGAAGCGGGAGGGATAGGTCACCCGGTGCATGGCGCGCGCGATAACGGTTTCGCCGGATTCGAGCGGCTGGCGCAGGGAATCGAGAACCTGCGGTGTGAATTCCGGCAGTTCGTCGAGGAAAAGCACCCCGTTATGGGCGAGCGACACCTCGCCCGGTTTCGCCCGCGGACCGCCGCCGACCATCGCCGCCATGGAGGCGGAATGGTGCGGCGCACGGAACGGGCGGGCGGCCGACAGCTTGCCGTCGGCGAGAACGCCGGCGATCGACTGGATCATCGAGACTTCGAGCAGTTCGCCCGGCGACAGTTTCGGCAGGATCGACGGCAGGCGCTGGGCGAGCATCGACTTGCCCGCGCCGGGCGGTCCGACGAACAGCAGGTTGTGGCCGCCGGCCGCCGCGATCTCCAGCGCCCGCTTGGCCGTCTCCTGGCCCCGGATGTCGGCGAGGTCGAGCATCGGGCCCGCGTCCTCGCGGACCGCCGGCCGCGGCCGCGACAGAACCTGCGTGCCCTTGAAGTGATTGGCGATCTGGATCAGGTCGACCGGCGCGATGATGTCCATGTCGGGGCTTGCCCAGGCGGCTTCCGGGCCGCAGGCGGCGGGGCAGATCAGGCCGAGATCGAGCGCGTTGGCGCCGACGGCGGCAGGCAGGACGCCGCTGACCGGGGTTAGCCGGCCATCGAGCGCCAGTTCGCCGAGGACGCACCAGCCGGCAAGTGCGTCGGCCGGCAGCGCGCCGATCGCCGCCATCAGGGCGACCGCGATGGGCAGGTCGAAATGGCTGCCTTCCTTGGGCAGGTCGGCGGGGGCGAGGTTGACGGTGATCCGCTTGGGCGGCAGCGCGAGGCCGACGGCCGTCAGGGCGGCCCGAACCCGTTCGCGGCTTTCGGCCACCGCCTTGTCCGGCAGACCGACGATGGCGAAGGCCGGCAGGCCCGGCGCGATCTGCACCTGCACGTCGACCCGCCGCGCCTCGATCCCGACGAACGCCACGGTGGCCACCCTCGCAACCATGAGCTTTCCCTCCCGACAGGCGCATCTCTGCATTACGCAACGGGAAGTTTAGTCCCGGTTCCGGACTCAATCAAGAACAATATGGGAACAATTCGTGTACGGCCGTTAAGGATGCCGCCTGAAACCGGTTTTCAGCCCGCCGTCGTCTTCAGCTCTTCGAGACGGCGATGGTATTCCGCCTCGATCGCCCCGACATGGGCCAGCACATTGTCGAGCGCCTCGCGTTTGGAGGCGTCCTGGCCTTCCTCGGCCCATTGCGCGAACTCTTCGCGCAGGTCGAACAGGACCTCGATCGCGCCCATCGTTTCGGCAATCTGCGTTTCGAGACTTTTCTCGGCGGACCCGGCCATGGTGTGCTCCCGGTTCGGTGCGGCGACAACAGTCGCAAACCATAGCGCCGCCCCGGCGATCGCGGCAACCGGACCGCGCGCGGCCTCAAATCGAGATATGGAGCTCGCGCGAGCTAACCGCCAGGATCTGGAACAGCACGGCGGTCGACAGGCCGAACAGCAGAACGCCATTCATGGCCGTCATCGGGCCCAGCACCTCCCAGCGCGGCATCGGGACCACGTTACCGTACCCAAGCGTCGTGTAGTTGACGAAGGCGAAGGTGAAATTGTTGGCCCCCTCCGGCGCCACGCCCAGCAGATCGTAGAGCAGGCTCCAGATCCAGATTTCGAACGTGTGGGCCAGCATCAGGACGGCGAGCGCGATCGCCATCACGACCATCAGCCTGACCATCGCGCGCCGGCGGGATCCGTTCGTCGCATGCGCCCGCGCCATCCGCGCCATGACCGCGATGGCCGCCGAATGGACGGCGATATTGAAAAGGCTCGCGCCGCCTCCCACCGTGAGAGCGAACAGCACGCGCCTTCTCCCGTTCCCGTCGCGCGATCAGGTCCGGCCGCCGTTCAGGACGGCATGTCCTTGGCAGCCAGCGCCGTCATGGTCAGCGCAATGCCGGAGAACAGCAGGTTGATGCCGACCAGAAGGCCGAGCGCCCAGACCGCCGTGCCGGGCCAGCCGGCGACGATCAGGCCGGCGAGCACCAGGTCGACGATGCCGGAAATGATCAGCCAGACCCAGCTCGAGGCCATCGCCTTGCGGAACTCGACCGCGGCGATGATCTGGAAAATGCCCTCGATCACGAAGAGGATGATCAGCGCCATCGTCAGGGTGAGGACACCCTCGAGCGGATTGGCGACGATAATGAAGCCGACGATCACGGCGAGCACACCGATAAGGATCGACCACCAGAAACCGGGCGTGCCCTTCGACGTGAAGGTGGCGACGATGCGGATGAACCCGCCGATGATGAACAGCCAGCCGACGAAGATCGCCGTTGCGACCGACGCCACCGCCGGAATGCCGACGGCGATGATCCCGAGGATCACCATCAGGATACCCTGGATCAGGAACAGCGTGCGGTGCTTGCGGATCGAGTCCCGGGTCGCCGCGACGAGCGCTTCCTGCGACGGCACCTGCGGTTCGTTCGTTGACATGGCGTAGCCTCCTTGTTGCCCCTTGATTCGCGGAGACTCTCACGCTCCGGCACGAGCGTCCAGACCTTAGGGCATGCCCGCGTCGTCAGCCCTCCTTGCGGATCGCCTCGATGCGGTCCCAGACCATCGACGCGGCGTCGGGGCCGCCGAGCTTCTTCACCGCGCGGATGCCCGTCGGCGAGGTCACGTTGATCTCGGTCAAGTTGCCGCCGATCACGTCGATGCCGACCAGCAGGAACCCGCGCTCCTTCAGCGCCGGGCCGAGGCGCTCGCAGATCTCGCGCTCGCGGGCGCTCAGGTCGGTGGCCTGCGCCGCGCCGCCGCGCACCATGTTGGAGCGCAGGTCGTTTTCGGCCGGGACGCGGTTCACCGCACCGGCGAATTCGCCGTCGACCAGCAGGATGCGCTTGTCGCCGTCCTTCACCTCGGGCAGGAAGCGCTGGACCACCCAGGGCTCGCGGAACGTGGTCGAGAACAGGTCGTAGAGCGAGCCGAAATTCAGGTCGTCGCGGGTCAGCCGGAAGACCGCGCCGCCGCCGTGGCCGTAGAGCGGCTTCATCACGATATCGCCGTGCTCGGCCCGGAACGCCTCGATTTCCGCCTTGTCGCGGGTGATCAGGGTCGGCGGCATCAGGTCGGCGAAATACATCACGAACAGCTTTTCCGGCGCATTGCGAACGTGCACCGGGTCGTTCACCACTAGCGTCTTCGGGTGGATGTGCTCGAGGAGATGGGTCGCCGAGATGTAGTGCATGTCGAAGGGCGGGTCCTGACGCATCAGCACCGTGTCGAACTCCGTCAGGTCGCGGCGCTCGAAATCGCCGATGGTGACGTGATCGCCTTCGACATCGCGGACCTCCACCGGCGCGACGCTGGCCGTCACCCGGCCGTCGCGGAGCGCCATCGTGTCGGGATGATAGTAGCTGAGGCCATGCCCGCGGGCCTGGCACTCGAGCATCAGGGCGAAGGTGGTGTCCCCGCCGATCTTGATCTGGTCGATCGGGTCCATCTGTACCGCGACATTCAACGCCATGGCTGCTCCTTCACGCTTCCGCCTCGAACGCGCCGGCGATCCGCCGCGGCCACGACCATGGCGCCCAGAGCACCACGTCGAAACGAATCGTGTATCGGGCATGATCGGGGTTGAGCGCAAGCCACCAGCGCAGCGCATCTGTTATGCGCCGCCGGCTGCGATAGGTAATGGACTCCGCCGCGCCGGCAACGGCCTCGCGCAGTTTCACCTCGACGGCGACGAGGGTATCGCCGCGCCGGACGATCAGGTCGAGTTCGCCGACGGGGGTGCGCAGGCGCTGTGCCAGCGGCCAGTATCCGTGCAGAAGGTAGAGCACGACCGTCGCCGATTCGGCGAACCGGCCAAGGCGCTCGGCGCGCTGGCGGTCAGCTCTCGTCCGCGCCGCCATGCTTCGCCTCCGCGGTCAGGTCGAGGGCCCGGCGGTAGAGATCGGCGCGCCTGAGCCCGGTCTCGGCGGCCAGTTCGGCAGCCGCGCGCTTGACACCGATCTCGCCGGCGCGGCGGCTGAGCCGCTCGTCGATTTCGACCTCCGACAGCGTCTCCGGCACAGCGGCGGGATCGGGCGGACCGACGATCAGCACGATCTCGCCCTTCGGCGCGCCGTCGCTGGCGAGACGGTCCGCCAGCTCCGGCAGGCTGCCGCGCAGCACCGTCTCGTACCGCTTGGTCAGCTCGCGGGCGAGCGTCGCGTCGCGGGGCCCGAGACCCGCGGCGAGATCGGCGACCGTCGCGGCGACGCGGTGCGGCGCCTCGTACAGCACCAGCGTGCCGGGAATCTTCGCCAGGTCGGCGACACGCGCCTTGCGGGCGGCGGATTTCGGCGGCAGGAAGCCCTCGAACCAGAAGCGATCCGCCGGCAGGCCGGCGACAACGAGACCGGCGAGCACGGCGGAGGCGCCGGGCACCGCGTAGACCTCGTGCCCCTCTTCCCGCGCCGCCGAGACCAGCCGCGCGCCGGGATCGGACACCAGCGGCGTGCCCGCATCGGTGACGAGCGCGACGATCGCGCCAGCGGCGAGGCGGGCGACCAGCTCGGGCCGGCGCGCCTCGGCATTGTGCGCGTGATAGGAGAGGAGCGGCGTCGACAGGCCGTAGCGGCTCATCAGCTTGCGGGTGACACGGGTATCCTCGCAGGCGATCACGTCGGCGCGGGCCAGAATCCTGAGCGCGCGCAGCGTTATATCGGCGAGATTGCCGATCGGCGTGGCGACCACATAGAGCCCCGGAGGATCGGAGGGGACATTTTCGATGGCGGCGGCGACCGCTGCCCGGTCGGGCAGGGATCTGGCTGCCGCCGTATCGGCGACGGGACTGGTCATCGGTCCTTCCACTCGCGGGACAGGGCATGCGAAGGGCGCCGGGCGGCGCATTTCAAGCCTAGCATGCGGCGGGATGCATACCGCACCCCTGAAACCTTCCGCACATCAAGGCTTTGATTCCCGCGCCGTCGCAACTACCATTGAAAGCCAGTATGACCTTCATGGCGCCCGCCGGCCTTTGGCGGGCTCGCGTGAGTGGGGGAATTCGCGAAGGGGACTCGCGCACAGTGTTTGCGTATCTGACTCGGGCCGCCCGGTTTGGCGGCACCATGACTCGACGCGCCGCCAGCGGGCTGGCGCTTGCGGCCACTCTTTTCGCCGTTGCCGCCTGCGGGGACGGATTCACGCCGGCCCCGGGTGCGGGGACCGGGACCGGACCGCTGCCGGGCGGCATCGGATCGGGCTCGATCAAGATCGGCCTGCTGCTGCCGCTGTCGGCGACCGGCAATGCCGGAACCACCGCCCAGGCGCTGCAGAACTCAGCGGAACTCGCCCTGTCGGAGCTGCCGTCGGCCGATATCCAGCTCGTCCCGCTCGACACCAAGGGGACGCCCGAGGGCGCGCGCGCGGCCGCGCAGATGGCGGTCGCCGGCGGTGTGAAGCTGATCATCGGTCCGCTGTTCGCTGCGGAAGTCAGCGCGGTGGCGCCGATCACCAAGGCGGCGCGCGTTCCCGTCCTCGCCTTCTCGTCGGACACCAATGTCGCCTCGCAGGGCGTCTATCTCCTGAGCTTCCTGCCCGAAACCGACGTCGACCGGATCGTCTCCTATGCGACCCGGCAGGGCAAACGGTCGTTCGCCGCGCTGCTGCCGCAGAACGCCTATGGATCCGTCGTCGAGGCCGCGATGCAGCAGTCCGTGGCGGCGAACGGCGGCCGGGTCGTGGCAATCGTGCGCTACGACCAGGGCGCGGAGGCGCTGAAGGCCGCCGTCGGGCAGCTCGCCCAGGTGGCGGGGCCCGCCAACACCCAGGCGGATGCGATCCTGATGCCCGAAGGCGCGGCCGTGCTGCCGTCGCTCAGCGCCGAACTCGCCAATGCCGGGATTTCCAACGCCCGCACGCAGTTCCTCGGCTCCGGTCAGTGGAACGACCAGTCCGTGTGGCGGCTCGCGGGCCTGAACGGCGGCTGGTTCCCTGGCCCCGATCCGGCCGGCTGGCAGGCCTTCGTGCAGAAGTACCAGGGCCGCTACGGCGTTGTGCCGCCGCGCAACGCGACGCTCTCCTATGACGCGGTGACGCTGGCCGCCGCCCTGTCGCGGATCAGCGGGCCCAACGGCTTCACCGACCAGACGCTGACCAATGCCGACGGCTTCTCCGGCGTCGACGGCATCTTCCGGTTCCGGCAGAACGGCACCAACCAGCGCGGCCTGGCGGTGCTCGAGGTGCAGGGCGGCGCGGCAAAGATCCGGCAGCCGGCGCCGAAATCCTTCCGGGCGGGCGGCTAGCTGTGGTTTCTGATCAGGTTGTTCCGGCGAGGGCCTGAGCTGGTGTTCGTCGGTTGAGGCTAGCATGGGGAC
>ENA-ORCZ01000041-ORCZ01000041.1-marine-metagenome-genome-assembly--contig:-NODE-41-length-212146-cov-39.294791_pt1 | contig 212146 bp, 188 predicted proteins | sample MGYA00237785_ERZ508519 | MGnify/ENA primary metagenome ERZ508519 (study PRJEB26189, sample SAMN06268790) | marine metagenome | isolation source: Bioluminescent Bay, La Paraguera, Puerto Rico | place... | reverse complement strand
GGCCGCCACCAGGGCTGGCTCCCCGACGAGATGAACAAGTCCATCCACTCCATCGAACACTGGCTCGGCCACGAGTCGTGCCGGGTGATCGCCTGCTCCGGTTACATGCGCTGGGAGGTCAGCCACCTGCTGGAGCTGCCGGCGTCGCGGGTGGACGTGATCGCCAACGGGGTGAACGACCGGGTGTGGCGCTCGTCGACGCGGGCGGTGGCGGCGGCCCGCGAGCGGTACGCCGCCGACGGGCCGCTGATCGGCTTCGCCGGCCGGCTGGTCTACGAAAAGGGCGTCCAGCACCTGATCGCCGCGCTGCCGTGGCTGCGGCAACGCCATCCCGGGCTGCGGGTGATCGTCGCCGGTGACGGGCCGTACCGGGGTGAGCTGCAGGCGCAGGCCGCGCGGCTCGGCGTCGCCGATCTGATCGATTTCGCCGGGTTCATGACCGAGTCGCAGCTGCCGGCGGTGCTGGGCGCCACCGACGCGACCGTGGTGCCGAGCCTCTACGAGCCGTTCGGCATGGTGGCGTTGGAGGCGGCGGCGGCCGGCGCGCCGCTGGCCGTGTCGGCCACCGGCGGGCTCGCCGAGATCGTCGAACCCGGGGTGACCGGCACGACGTTCCGGCCGCAGGATCCGCACGGGCTGGCCCAGGCGGTGCACACGCTGCTGTCCGACGAGTTGTTCGCCCGACGGGTGGCCCGGTCGGCCCGGCAGCTGGTGACCCGGCGGTACGGCTGGGCGACGATCGCGGCGCAGACCGCCGCCACGTACGCCGCCGCCGTCCGCGAGGCGCCGGGCTTCAACACCCGGCGGGCCAACGCACAGTTGGCCGGCGGCGCGGGCAAACTCGTCGTGCCGGACGGCAACCTGCTCGCGGCGGTCGGCGGCGCCGTCTCGTAGGCGGCTTCAGCTGCTCATCGGCAGCGCGGTTGCTCGCCGGCAGGGTACTCGGCTGTTAGGTCACCCGGCGCAGCGAAACGGCTGATGGTCGCCACTTCTCCAGCTGATCCGGCATCGTCAGCCCACAACTACTGTATGCAGTCGTGGGCTGACGATGGGAGACGGTGATGGTGCGACCGCAGCTGATCGCGGACCGCTACCGGCTCGTACGTCCGGTCGGCAGCGGCGGGATGGGACGGGTCTGGCTGGCCCGCGACGAGGTCCTGCACCGCGACGTCGCGGTCAAGGAGGTGCTGCCCCCGGACTGGATGAACGACGCCGAACGCGAGGCGCTGCGCCGCCGTACGCTGCGGGAGGCGCGCAGCGCCGCCCGGCTCAACCACCCCAACGTGGTCCGCATCTACGACGTGCGACACGTCGCCGGCTGCCCGCTGATCGTGATGGAGTACGTCCGGTCCCGCTCGCTGCACCAGGTCGTCGCCGAGGACGGCCCGCTGCCGCCGGTGCGGGTAGCGGCGATCGGCCGGCGGGTGCTGGCCGCGCTGCGGGCCGCGCACGGCCACGGGGTCCTGCACCGCGACGTCAAGCCGCACAACGTGTTGATCGGCGACCGGGGCCGGGTGGTACTGACCGATTTCGGACTCGCCACCCTGGACGGCGACGGCTCGATCACCCGGACCGGGATGGTGATCGGCTCGCCGCAGTACATCGCCCCGGAGCGCGCCCGCGACGGGGTGTCCACCGTGGCGGCCGACCTGTGGTCGCTCGGCGCCACGCTGTACGCCGCCGTCCAGGGCCGTTCCCCGTACGCCCGGTCGACCCCGATGGCGACGCTGACCGCGCTGGCCACCGCGCCACCGGACCCGGCGACCCGGGCCGGGCCGCTGCGGCCGGTGCTCGCCGGGCTGCTGCGCCGTGACCCGAGGCGACGGCTCGACGTGGACGAGACCGACCGGATGCTGCGCCGGGTGACCGCCGGCACCCCACCCGGCGCCACCGCCGTGAGCTGGCCCCGGCTGCGCGACGTGGCCGCGCGGTTACGGGTTCCCGGCGCGCTGACCCGGTAGGGTCGGCCGCGACGACCATTCACACCCTGGAGTACGCATGGACGCGTCCGCCCTCGCCAGCGCGCCCGGCCTGGGCATCTACCCGGGCGACCCGACGACGCCCCTGCTGACCTGCTACGACGACGCCACCGGCGAGCGGACCGAGCTCTCCGCCACCGCGCTGGGTGCCTGGGCGGCCCGGACGGCGGCGGTGCTGCGCGACGGCTGCGGGCTGGTCGCCGGCGACCGGGCGGCGATCCTGCTGCCGCCGCACTGGCAGACCGCCGCCGTTCTGCTGGGTGCCTGGTCGATCGGGGTGTCGGTGTCGATCCGGCTGGCCGCCACCGCCGGCCTACCGGTGATCGAGCCGGGCGGCGACGAGCCGTTGGACGCGGTGTTCGCCGCCCGTGGTCGGATCGACGACTGGTTGGAGGACGTGCCCGGGGCGCGGCACCGGTTCATGCTCGACATCGGTGCCCGGGCCGCGGCGGGCACCCCGCCGCCGGAGGGCTACCGCGACTTTCTCGCCGAGGCGTGCCGGTACCCCGGTCAGCCACCGGCGTACGGGCTGGTCCGGCCGGGTGATCTGGCCAGCGTGGACGGGACCAGTTACGCCGAGTGGGGTTCACTGGCGCTGGAGATCGCCGCGCAGCAGGACGTCACCGCCGGTGACCGGGTGCTGGTCGACGGCGGCCAGCACGAGCACCCGCTGTTCTGGCTGCTCGCACCGCTCGCCGTCGGCGCGAGCGTGGTGCTCTGCGTCAACCTGGACCCGGACCGGCTCGACCCCAGGGTGGACAGCGAAGGAGTCACCCGGGTGCTCTGACCGCCGTACCGGTGTGGACGGTGCCACCACCATCTGACAGAGTTGCCTCCGCCGAGAAGTTGACCTTGGAGGATGCTCTGCCATGATGGGTCCGTCCCACGCGCTCTCCGGCGCCGCCGTGTGGCTAGCCGGTTCCTGGGCGCTCGACCAGTTCGCCGGCTACGAGCAGTCGCCACTGATGATCGCGGTCGGCACCGCCGTCTGCGCCGGCGGCGCGCTTTTCCCGGACCTGGACCTGTCCGGCAAGGTCACCCGCAACCAGGGCGGCGCCACCGTCGCCCGGACCTTCGGGGTGGCGTCGCTGTTCGTCGCCGAGGTCATCGAGAAGATCTCCCTCGGCGTCTACCACGCGACGAAGCTCAGCAAGGACCCGCACCGCAACAATGGCCACCGGACCCTCACCCACACCATCCCGTTCACCGTGCTGGTCGGCTGGGGCACCACCGCGCTGTGCGCCGCGTACGGCAAGTGGGCGGTGATCGCCATCCTGTTCTTCATGATCGGCCTGGCGTTGCGGGGCCTGTTCGACGAGTGGGCCAAACGCGCCGGCTGGGTGATCGTCACCCTGCTGTCGCTCGGCGCCGCCTACTTCACCTACCTGCACCTGCCCGGTGACCGGGGCTACCCGATGCTCGGCCTGGCGATGGGGGTCGGCTGCTTCGTCCACATCCTCGGTGACCTGATCACCCGGGCTGGCGTACCGATTCTGTGGCCGATCCCGATCGGCCGGCGGATGTGGCGGATGATCGGCCCGTCGGACCGGTTCTCCATCAAGGCCGGCAGCAAGTTCGAGGTGGTCGTGCTCCGTGGCGTGTTCACCGTCGTGTCGGTGCTGGCCATCATCGGGCTGGCCATCCCGGCGGTGCACCGGCACTTCACCGACAGCTGAGCCACCGATCAGGCTAGGGGCGGGTCGGCTCGGGTCACGCCGGGGTGCGCTGCACCGGCACCGCCAGCCCCCACGCCGCCACCGACTCCGGGGTGTCCACCAGTCCACCTTCGGCGACCCCGTCGCAGGAGATGTCGATCACCTCGCCGGTGTGCGCGAGCAGGTACGGCCGGGCACCACCGTCGGCGTTGGCCAGGGTCGCGATCGCCGCCCAGTGCCGCCGGCCGAACACCATCGGGTAGCTACGCGTGCCGGCGTAGGTGGCGCAGACCAGCACCTCCGGGTACGGCAGCGCGGTCACCCGGCGAAGCGCGTCGGCGGTGATCCCCGGCATGTTGACCGGGAACACCACCACCGCCTCGGCGTCGCTGTCCTTCAACGCGTCCAGACCGACCCGCAGCGACGAGCCGAGCCCGGTCCCCCAGGCCCGGTTGACCACCACGGTGGCGCCGGTCAGGTCGGCGGTGTCGCGTACCTGGTCGGCGGCGGCGCCGAGCACCACCACGACCGGATCACAGCCGGTCTCCCCCACGATGCGCAACGCCCGTTCGACCAGCAGTTGGTCGCCGCGGTACAGCAGGGCCTCCGGCCCGCCGATCCGCCGACCCCCACCAGCCGCGATGATCATCCCCGCGATCCGACTCAGCTGAGCCACCCCCGCAACGTCTGCCCGGCCGGTCCAGCCCGGCCGGCGGTCACAGCGCCCGCCAAACGCTGCCCGATCCGATGGAACGCACAACGGGCCCAACGATCAGGTGGCGATCAGGTGGCGTCCGCGTAGCAGGTGACGGTGGACACCTCGAGCGGCACCCGGACCGGGGTGTCGCCGAACAGCACCGTGGTGGCCCGGCCGGCGCACTCCCGCACGGCGGCGGCCACCGCCGCCGCCTGCGTCTCCGGACAGTGCACCACCACCTCGTCGTGCTGGAAGAAGACCAGCTCGGCGGCGGTGCCGGCGATCGCCTGACGGACGGTGGCCAGCAGGATCAGCGCCCACTCGGCGGCGGTCGCCTGGGCGACGAAGTTGCGGGTGAACCGCCCCCGGGCCGGGGTGCCGACGTCGGACGGTGGACAGGTCCGGCCGAGCCAGGAGCGCACCAGGCCACCGGTCTCACCGGTCCGGGCCGCCGACTCCAGGTACTCGAACGCGACCGGGTAGCTGCGGCGCAGCACGGCGAGGGCCGGCACGGCGGCGCCGCCGGTCTGCCCGTACATGGCGCCGAGCAGCGCCACCTTCGCCCGGGCCCGGTCACCGCCGAACGAGTCGCGGGCCAGCGCGGCGTACAGGTCACCGGCACCGCCGGCGGCGGCCAGCCGGCGGTCACCGGACATCGCGGCGAGCACCCGTGGCTCCAGCTGGGCGGCGTCGGCCACCACGAAGCACCAGCCGGGATCGGCGACCACCGCCCGGCGGACCGCCTTGGGGATCTGCAACGCCCCGCCGCCCCGGGTGGCCCACCGGCCGGACACCACCCCACCCGGCACGTACTCGGGGCGGAACCGGCCGTCGCGGACCCATGCCTGCCGCCACGCCCAGCCGTGCGCGGTCCAGATCCGGTGCAGTTCCTTGTACTCGATGAGCAGCGGCACGGCGGGGTGGTCCACGCCGCGCAGCACCCAGGCCCGGGTGTTCGGCAGGCTGATCCCGACCCGGGCGAAGGCCCGCAGCACCTCGGCCGGTGAGTCGGCGTGCAGCTGCCGGACGCCGAACGCGGCGGCGATCCGACCGGCGAGCTCGGCCAGCCGGCGCGGCGGCCCGCCGACCGGCGACGGCGCGCCGAGCAGCTCGGTGAGCAGCGCGTCGTGCAGGTCGGCGCGCAACGGCAGCCCGGCGGCACCCATCTCGGCGGCGACCAGCGCGCCCGCCGACTCGGCGGCGACCAGCAGTCGGAACCGGTCCGGCCGGGCGGTGCCCGCGATGCGGCGCTGCTGGTCGGCGTACACCCGGGTGAGCGCGTCGATCGGGTCGGCGACCGTCGCCGGGGCCGGCACGTCGTCGAACAGCGCGGCCTGGCCGTGCCCGGGTGGCGCGGCACCGGGCGCGGGCGGGTCGGGTGGCACCGGCGCGCCGGTCAGCCGGGCGTACGCGGCGGCGAGTGACCGGGGCTCGCCCCAGCGTCCGTCGTAGCCGAGCAGCAGCGCCTCGGTCAGCTCGGCGTCGTGGCACCGCTCGATCCGTACGCCGGCCCGCAGCAGGGCCGGGTAGATCGCCGCGGTCGTCGCCCACAGCCAGCGCGGCTCGGGCACCGGACGCGCCGCCGGTGGCTGCGACGGTGGCGGCCCAGCCGCCGGTGCCTGCGATGGTGACGGCCGGTCGACGGCCGCCGCCAGGTCGGGCACGGCCTCGGCCGGGCCGGCGGGCCGCCCATCGGCGTGCAGCAGCCGGCGCACCCCGCCGCCGCCCGGACCCGCCGCCACCGCCACCAGCACCCGCTCATTGTCGCCCCGGCGTACGACACCGGACCGGTCTCCCGGTCATGCGGTGCGGCCGGCGCCGACCCGACATCGCCCTGCGGGCCTGACGCATGTGCTCTCCAGGTCTGATGCATGTGTGGCATCGCGATGCCACACATGCATCAGACCTGCGAACGCCAGGTGGGCAACCGTGTCGACGGGCAGTGGTCAGGGTCAGGTCAAGAACGCAGAAATGCGTATGTCGAGAAGACGGTTAAACATTTCTCAGGGTCGATAAGCCGGTTAGATTCGAGATCCGCCTCAATCACCGGGAGGACGATTATGAAAGCACTACGCCGTACGCTCGTCGCGTTCAGCGCAATCATCGCCGTCATGTTGCCGGCGAATGCCGCCGAGGCGGCGGTGAGCAACTACATGCGCAACCCCATCGGCGGGGTCCTGTACCAGACGAACTGGTGGTACACCAGCAGCACGGTCTCCGGCACCGCGCCGACCGGCGCGCTGATCACCACCGTGCACTGGTCGTACAGCCTGAGCAACCACTCAGGGGTCGAGGCGTACCTGTGCATCCCGGTCGGCTGCTCGAAGCTGCCCGGAGCGTCCGGCGTCACCACCGCGTTCGTCAACCAGCCCGCGTCGCAGAGCTGGACGTTCTACTTCCGGGTGCCCGCGTCGACCACCTATCTGTTGTCGCCGCCGCGCACCGGGGGCGCGCACATGGTCGACGTCACCTACGTGTACTGACCGCCGGCGGCTGCCTGGAGACGCTGCCTACTTGGAGACGCTGCCGGTGAGGCCGGACTGCACCTGCCGCTGGAAGACGATGTAGACCAGCAGCACCGGCAGCATCGCCATGGTCACCCCGGCGAACAGTCCCGACCAGTCGGACTTGTAGCCCTGGTTCACCGACAGGTCGATCAGGCCCTGGGCGATCACCTGGTTCTTCGCCTCACCGCCGTTGGGCTGCATCAGCAGGTACGGCAGGTACCACTGGTTCCACTGGCCGATCACGTTGAAGATGCCGATGCTGATCAGCCCGGGTTTCGCCATCGGCAGCATCACCCGGAAGAACAGCGTGCTGTGCGACGCGCCGTCCACCATCGCCGCCTCGGCGACCGTGGACGGCAGCGTCTTGAAGAACGAATGCATGAAGAAGACCGTGAACGCCAGCGACCAGGCCACGTAGACGAGGATCAGCATCACGTGGCTGTTCGGGCCGAGCAGTGGGATGAACACGCCGGTGTTGTAGACGCCCTTGTAAAGCGGCACTGCGGCCATGAACACCGGCAGGGTCAGCCCGGACAGGAACATGTAGTAGATGACCCGGTTGCCGGGGAACTCGTAGCGGGCCAGCACGTAGGCCGCCATCGAGCCGAGCAGCATGGTCAGGAAGACCCCGCCGCCGACGATGAGGATGGTGTTGACGAAGAAGTCGCCGATGCCGCCGTCGACCCAGGCCCGGGCGAAGTTCTCCCAGTGCAGCTGGTCCGGGATCAGTGACAGCGGCTCCCGGATGATCTGCGCGTCGTCCTTGAACGACGACATGATCACCCACAGCAGCGGCAGCACCACCATCGCGCCCCAGATCAGCAGGAACAGGTGGGAGAAGCCGTTGAAGAAGGAGTCGCTGACCGCGCCGGCCCGCCGGGGCGGCAGCGACCGGGTGGTACGCCGACCGCCGGCGGACTTCGGCGGCGGGCTGGCCGCGCTGGTCGGTGGGTTGGTGACAGTGCTCATCGCGCGGCCCTCCCTAGAATTCGATCCGCTCACGGCGGGTGATCCGCAACTGCACCGCGGCGAGCAGCAGCGTGAAGATGGCCAGCGCGACCCCGATCGCGCAGGCGTAGCCGAACTGGCCCTTGTTGAAGGCGGTGAAGTTGATGACCGAGGCGAACACCTCACTGGCGTGGTCGGGGCCGCCCTGGTTGGGGGTCATCACGAAGACCAGCGCGTACATGTCCAGGGCGATGAAGCCGAGATAGACCCAGGCGACCGAAATGCTGTCGCGCAGCAGCGGCAGGGTGATCCGCAGGAAGCTGGTCACCCGGCTGGCCCCGTCGAGCATCGCCGCCTCGAAGATGTCCTTCGGGATCGACTGCATGGCGGCGGAGAACAGCACCATGTAGAAGCCGACCCCGCCCCAGACGGCGATCAGCAGCAGCCACCACAGCACCGCCGGCACGCCGAGGAACGGCGTCGGGTCGGAGACGAACTTCAGCGGCTGCTCCGCGTCGACCAGACCGATCCTGATCAGGATGCCGTTGAGCAGCCCCTGGCTGTCGCCCCGGTAGATGGCGCCCCACATGATGGCGACCAGCACCAGGGACAGCACCTGCGGGAAGAAGAAGATCACCTTGTAGACGCCGGAGCCGCGTACGCCGCGTACGCCGGCCCTGTCCCCGCGCCCTCCCACGTTGAGCAGGAAGGCGAGGAACAGGGCCAGCGCGATGGTGAACAACGGCAGGGTGACCAGGAAGAAGACGTTGTGCCAGAACGCCGTACGGATCAGCTCGTCGCCGAACATCTGGACGTAGTTGGCCAGCCCGACGAACTCCTGGGTGTCGGAGTAGCCGCCCCAGTTGGTCAGCGAGTAGCCGGCCGCCTGGGCGTACGGCCAGACGACGTAGAACACGTACAGCGCTACCGGCAGTGCCAGGAAGCCCGTCACGAACCGGGCCTTTCCGTGCTGCATCGTCAGGTCACTTTCTGCTCGGTCGGGTCAGCGGAGCGACGACTCAGGACCGGGTGAACTTGTTTACCGCGTCGTCCGCAGCGATCTCGTCGGCCGCCTGCTGCAGGGTGTCCTGGAACTCCTTGGCGGTCATCCGGCCGGCCATCAGCTCGCCGATCGCGTTCTGCTCCACCTTGTCCAGGTCGGCGTACCAGTCGGGGTGACGGAACGAGACCAGGTCGCCGGGGGCGTTGGTCATCAGCTCGTTGGCCGAGGTCAGCGCGGTGGAGGTGGTGACGTTGTCGCCGGAGCCCTTGACCGAGGCGAGCGAGCTGGTCAGTTCGGCGAACTTGCCGGCGCCCTCCTTGGAGAGCATGGCCCGCAGGAACTCCATGCCGCCGGGGGCGTTGGCGGCCTTCTTCGGCACGATCCAGCCTTCGCCGGAGCCGGCCTGCACGGTGCCGTACGGGGCGGCGTCGTCGGCGCCGACGCTCCACACCGGGGCGATCTTCATCTGGAAGCCGCCCGGGATGGTGGCCCGCATCTCGTTCTCCAGCCAGGTGCCGCAGGGCAGGAACGCCGCCTTGCCGTCCAGCCAGGCCTGCTGCGACTCGGTGTGGGTCAGGGTGTCGCTGCCGGTGAGGGTGTAGCCGTCGGCGACCATCTTCTCGACGGCGCTCATCGCGGCGGTGACCGCGTCGGTCTGCCAGGCGCCTTCCTTCAGGTTGTCGATGTCGACGACCGCCTGCCGGCCGCCGGCCAGCCAGATCCAGGTCATGATCGGCCAGCGCATGTAGTACGGGTACTTGCCGGCGAAGGCGAACGGCGCGACACCGGCCGCCTTGATCTTCGGCGCGAGGGTGAAGAACTCGTCGAAGCTGGTCGGCACCGCCCACCCGTTGCGGTCGAACAACGCCTGGTCGAACCAGAGACCGAAGACCGTGTACGCGTAGTTGAGCTGGAAGAACTCGCCGTCGAACGTACCGTCGTCGACGGTGCCGGGCAGCAGCGTGTCGCGGACCTTGACGGCCGGGTCGTCCCAGCTCGGCGCGTCCAGCAGCGGGGTCAGCTCGGTCAGCGCGCCCTCGTTGATCAGGGTGTCGATCGCCATCAGGTCGGCACCTGAGTTGTTGATCAGGTCGGCCGGGGTGGTGGAGAACTTCGGCTGCTGCTCGGTCTTGATCTTCTGGGTGGAGCTGAGGTTGACGGTGACGCTGTCGTGCTTGGCCACGAACAGCGTCTTGTCGAACTCGGGGTACTCGTCACCGAGGCCGCCGTTGAACACGACGACGTCGACGCTGCTGTCGTCGGCGACACCGAACGGGTTGTCGGCGCTCTTGGTGCCGGTCTCCGTACCCGTGCCGGGGTCGCTGCCGGCGCAGGCGGAGAGCAGGCCGGCCGCCGGACCGGCCAGCAGCCCGGCGGCGGCCGCGCGGCGCAGCAGGGTCCGCCGACGCACCGAGGCGCCGGCGACGGCGGACGGGATCCGCACGGAATCGGGGTAGATCGACATGATGTGTGCTCCTCAGCTGGAGGTTTCGGCGGGGCGGATGGTGATCCGGTCGACGGCCTTGTGACCGTCGACGGCTCGGGCGGTGCGGCGGAACGCCGCGTGCGCACGGTCGTGGGTGCGCTGCGCGACGGCGACGTAGAGCAGGTCGAGGACGACGAGTTGGGGGTGGCGGGCGGAGAGCGCGTCCGGCCGGAAGGTGGTCGCCTGCGGGGCGGTGAGCAGGACGATGTCAGCCAGGTCGGCCAGAGTGGAGCGGGGGAAACTGGTCAACGCGACGGTGGTCGCGCCGTGGCTGCCGGCCTCGGCGACCATCTCGATGGTCTCCCTGGTCTGGCCGGTGTGCGAGATACCGAGGGCCACATCGCCGTCGCGCATCAGCGCCGCGCTGGCCAGGCCGTTGTGCAGGTCGGTCCAGGCCCACGCCGGTACGCCGATACGGTGCAGGCTGAACTGCATCTCCTCGCCGACCAGGGCGCTGCCGCTGGCGCCGAAGATGTTGACCCGGCTGGCGGCGGCGACCGCGTCGGCGGCCTGCTCGACCTGGCTGAGGTCGAGCAGGGCGGCGGTGTCGTGCATGGCCTGGGTGTCGGCGGCCATGATCTGGCCGAGCACCCGGTCGAGCGGATCACCGGGCTGGATCTCCCGGCCGATGTCGACGGTCCAGCCTGCGGCGCGGGCCCGGCCGGTCTCGGCGGCGATGCCGAGCCGCAGGTCGGCGTAGCCGTCGAAGCCGAGCGCCCGGCAGAACCGGGTGACCGTCGCCGGCGACGTACCGCTGCGTTCGGCCAGCTCGACGATGGTGGCGCGGGCGGCCGCGGCCGGGTCGGTGAGCACCTGGTCGGCGACCCGGCGCAGCGCACCGGTGAACTCGGTGAGCCGGATCCGGGCGAGCACCGTGTCGGCCGGCCCCGGGGCGTCGACCACCGCGGTCCCCGCGGGGATCTCCACCTCGCTGTCAGCCATCGGCGTCGACCTTTCGGGAAGGACTGTTAACTGTTAGTGGTAAAAGTTCTTACTAACACCCCCTCCGTGTCAAGACCGTGGGCGAAGTTTTCAAACCGTTACCGGCTGGGAGCGCTACCACCTGGCCAAACCCCTCGATCATGATCAGGACCGCCGCATCGATGCCGCTATGCTCCGGCGGTGGCACACGCACGACTCTGGTTCGGCCAGTACGAGTTGGACCTGGAACACCGGCAACTACGCCACCGGGGCCAGCAGATCCTGCTGGAGCCACGAGCCGTCGAGTTGCTGTGCCACCTCGCCGCTCACCGGGACCGGCTGGTCACCAGGCAGGAACTGCTGGACACCCTCTGGTCCGGGCAGCACGTCACCGAGTCCGTCTTCGCCTCGGCCCTGCGCGCCGCCCGTCACTCGGTCCGCGAGACCGGCGGCCATCAGGAGATCATCCGCACCGTCCACCGGCGCGGCTACCAGTTCGTCGCCGACGTCACCCCGGTCGCCGAGCCCAAGGACTACGACACCGTCCGGTTCTGCCGGACCAGGGACGGCATCCGACTCGCCTACACCGTCACCGGCGCCGGTCCCCCGCTGATCTCCACCGCCAACTGGCTGACCCACCTCGGTCTCGACCGGCGCGATCCGATGTGGATCCACTGGTACCGGGACCTGATGCGCGACAGCCGACGCGGGCTGCGCTACGACGAACGGGGCTGCGGGCTGTCCGACTGGTGCCCGCCGTCGGCCTCACCGCAGGTGTGGGTCGAGGACCTCGACACCGTCGCCGACGCCGCCGGATACGACACCTTCGCGATCATCGGTACGGCCCAGGCCGCCGCCACCGCGATCGCCTACGCCGCGCTGCGCCCGGACCGGGTCACCCGGATGGTTCTGATCAGCAGCCACGCCCGGGGCCGGCAGGCCCGCGCCCGCACCGAGCTGGACCGCCGGGTCGCCGACGTCGACCTCGACCTGGCCACGGTCGCCTGGCAGTCCGCCGACCCGAGCTTCCTGCGCGCCTACGCCGCCCAGTTCCTGCCCAACGCCGCCCCGGCCGAGCTGGACGCGTACATCGCCTTCACCCGACGCACCACGTCGCTGGAGAACCTGGTCCGCTTCTTCCAGATGATCACTACAATGGACGTGTTCCCGCTGGCGGGGCAGATCCGCTGCCCCACGCTGATCCTGCACGCCCGCAACGACCCCCGGGTCCCCGCCTCGGACGCCACGGAACTCGCCGCGCTGATCGACGACAGCCGGCTGGTGCTGCTCGACAGCGCCAACCACCTGTTCACCGCGACCGAATCCGCCTGGGCCGAGCTGATCCGTCACGTCGACGACTTCCTCGACGGCTGATTCAGCGACGCCGGCCGGCGTACCGTGGATCCGTGCGACTGAACCACCTCGGCCTGCCGGTGCGTGATCCGCAGCGCAGCGTCCGCTTCTACCAGAGCTACTTCGGCTTTGATCCGGCCACTGTGCAGCGCTACCCGGACGGCACAATCATCATCCGCGACACCGACGGTTTCGACCTCGCACTCCACCCAGTTGAGGCGGTCGGCGCGTCACCGCCGTTCCTGCACTTCGGCTTCCGCATTCCACGACCCGAGGCGGTCCGCGCACTGCTCGACCGGATGGGAGCCGACGGCGTCGAGATCATCGAGCGGTACGACGAACCGGCGTACGCCGCGTTCAAGTGCCTCGACCCGGACGGTCACCGGGTGGAGGTCTACTGGGAGCCTCCGCCGACAACCGAAGGTTGAGCAGGGTGGTTCCGGTAGGTGGTGGAGCGGCGACGCACCGGCCCACCACCTACCGGACAGTTCACCCCCGGGCTGCCGCGCCGACCACGAAGGTCCGCCACGTGTCCGGGCCGAACGTCAGCACCGGACCAGCCGGATCCTTCGAATCCCGCACCAACACCCGACCGGGCAGGTTGTCGGCAACCCGCTAGTAACCGTAGATCATCTTGTAGGCGACCTCGGGCAGGAACTGCCCGGCGCTGGACCCGCCACCGACTCCACAGTTGCCATCGGACTCGCCCGGTGTCTTGAGCCACAGCAGCATTTCCGCGCCGCCGCCCAGCCGGCTCGGGGTCCCGATCCGGCGGCCGCCGGGGTTGCACCATTGACCGTTGGAGCCGTTGCCGTTGCGACTGGTGTCGATCACGTACGGCTTGCGGTATCCGAACCTCTGCAGGGCGGAGGCGACCTGATTGCCGTAGTTGGTGTTCTCACCGGTGGTGATGTAGTTCGAGACGTTCAGCGCGAAGCCGCGCGCGTTGGCAACGCCAGCCATGTTGAGCCGCTGCGCCATCGTCTGGGCGTCGACCCAGCGAGGATTGCCGGCGTCGATGTAGACCCAGGTGTTGGGTGCCTTGGACCGGAACTGGCCGACGGCGCGCGAGAGCATGCCCACCCGGTCGTTGATCTGCGCCTGGCTCATGCAGTTGAAGTCACCCAGGGAGTCCGGTTCGAGGACCACCACGGCAGGACGGCCGCCGATGGCGGAGGCGAAGGAGGCGGCCCACGCGTCGTAGGCGGCGATGCTACCGGCGCCGCCACCGGAGTGACCGCCACATGCGTCTCGGCCGGGAAGGTTGTAGGCCACCAGCAGCGGAAGCTTGTCGACAGAGTCTGCGGCTCCCACGTAGCTCCCGACCGCGCTCCAGATGTCGCCGCTCCAGTTGCCGAACCATCTGGCCATCGGCTTCTGCCCGATCTCACTTCGGATGGCGGCGGCGCGTCCGTCACCCGGGTTCGCGGCCGCCCACCGCGCCGGACTCGAGTTGGGGTCGACGTAGAAGCCGCTGGTCTGGCTGATCGGATCCGCGTGCGCAGCAGGTGCCCCGAGCAGGATCGCGGGGATCGCCAACGCCAGGGCGGCGGCAAATCCCCAAGGACGGGTCCGTCGTGTCATGAACTGGTCTCCTCCCGGTAGGACTGGAAGCGCTTCCAGTGATGTCCGTCCATGTATCGGCCTCGATCGTCGGAGAACACGAGGCAGATGTCAAGAGTGGCCGCCCCCTGGAACGAAGTCGGTGCCGAGGATTTCTGGGACCGCTTCCAGACCACGGAGACCACAAGCTTCCTCGACGCCGTCGATGCCGGCCGATACGATCTCAACGACAACAGCACCGGCCGGTGTAGCGGCTGCCCCCAACGTCGGGCGGGAAGGACTCGGCATCGCGATGGCACCGCAGAGGCTCAGGCGGCAACCGACCCTCGACGAGGTAGCCGAGCGCGCTGGCGTGTCACGGTCAGCCGCGTCCCGAGTCATCAACAAGGCGCCGTACGTCAGCCACGCCACGCGCGCCGCCGTGGAGCGCGCCATCAAGGAGCTGGGCTATCTCCCCAACCGCACCGCCCGTGCCCTGGCCACCCAACGGACGGGGATCGTCGCGCTGGCGGTCTCCCACGACGATCCCGAGCTGTTCGCCGACCCGTTCTTTGCCCAGGTCATCGTCGGCGTGTCGGCGGCGCTGGAGGAAACCGACCTGCACCTGCTGCTGTGCCTTGCCAGTTCCGTGCAGGGCCGATCCCGGCTGACCAACCTGCTGCACACGCGCGGTGTCGACGGCATCATGCTGATGGCGCTGCACGGCGACGATCCGCTGACGCACATCGTGCGGCGGGCCGGCCTGCCCGCGGTGTACGGCGGCCGGCCATTGAATTTCGAACCACAGTGGTACGTCGACTCGGACAACCTCGGCGGCGCCCGATTGGCCACCGAACATCTCATCGGCCTCGGCCGCACCCGGATCGTCACCATCACCGGCCCCAGGTCCACCGATGTCGGCCGTGCTCGACATCGCGGCTACCAGGAAGCAATGATCATGGCTGGACTGGCCCCGTACGCGACGGCGGAAGGCGACTTCACCGAGGCCGGCGGTGCCGCAGCGATGAAGTCACTGCTCGACAGCCACCCCGACCTCGACGCCGTCTTCGCCGCCAGCGACAACACCGCGGTGGGCGCCCTACGCGTCCTCGCCGACGCCGGCCGGTCCGTGCCTGCCGACGTGGCGGTGGTGGGCTTCGACAACCTCGGCACAGCCGAACGAACCGATCCGCCGTTGACCACCGTGCACCAGTCGGTCCAGTCCCTGGGCAGTGAAATGGCCCGGATGCTCGTCGAGCTCATCGCGGGACACGAACCCCCGTCCATCATCCTGCCCACGAGGTTGGTGCTACGCGGCTCGGCATGATCCCCGACCGAGGTCGGCCGATGGGATGCCGACGACGTCATCCGCGCCGGCGCTCGACGTCCGGAGTCCGTGTTGGCGCGGTGCGGATCGCATCTATGTCGATGGACCGCGCTCGCTCATCGTCCAACGGCGCACGTTGGGCTGCATTTGGCCCCCCGCGATGGCGAGGCCGTAGCTGAAGCTGCCGCTGCGCGGGTCCGCGTCACGGGTCGAGATCGCCCTGATCATTGCCGGTTTGTCGACCCGTTCGATGGCCAGCGCAAAGCAGTCGCTTCCGGGCTGCCAGGTGCCGACAGCGGCGATCTCCTGCCGGAGCTGCCCCGTCGAGCACGGCGGCTCGACCCGGAACACGGACCGCGCGTCCTCGGTGTCCCCGGCGAAGGCCAGGTAGTAGCCATCGTCATCGGGTTCGATCGCCCGCATCCGGACGAGGTCACCGACCCACAGTGAGCTCGACATGACTACACCTCCCTAACTTCGCCGCAGACCGGACGGCGCGGATGGGCACCACGCGTCGCATCGCTACGACCGGTAGCCGGCGAACCTGGTGCCGCTCATCCACTCTGGCCGCAGCCGAGGGCCGGCGCGGGTCGTCCACTGCGGCAGTCCACGGCGGACCTACAGCTCAGGGCGTTCGGTCGTGGCGGTGAACCAGTCCTTGCGGCTGCTGACGTCCAGCTGCGCGACACGCAGCCCCACCTTGCGACACAGCACCGCGAACTCCTCCGGCTCGTAGTAGGTGAACCAGCGCGGGGCCGGAAAGTCGTCGGTGCTGCGCCACCCGTCACGGCCCCCGTGCTTCATGCTGATCAGAGCCTTTCCGCCGGGCATCAGGACCCGTCGGATGTTGTCGAGCGCGGTGACCGTGTACCGCCGGGGCAGGTGCAACAGGACCCCGCTGGCGATCACGCCCGCGAAGGTCGCGGAACGCAGCGGCAGGGCGAGCGCGTCGCAGCAGACAGCAGCGTCGACGGCGATCCGTACAGTGGTCGCGCGCAGCAGTTCCGGGGTGACGTCGGCGAGGACGACGGCCCGGCCGGTGCCGGCGACCAGGTCGGCGTCGCGACCCGCGCCGCAGCCGAGGTCGAGCACCGGCCCCGGCCCGAGCGCGGTGAGGAAGGCCGTCAACTCCTGTCGCAGGCCGGGAAACCGGCGGTAGTCGGCGGTCATCGCCGTGTAATGCTCGGCCAGGGCCGCATAGGAGCGGCGCACCTGGGCGGTTCCGGACCAGCCGGCGGTCACGGCGGGCATGGCGGTCATCGCGTGGGGTTCCCGGGCGCGCCGCCACCGGTGACGAGGGTGCTGATGTCGGTGCTCTGGTGTTTCCAGGCGACGCCGGGCAGGCCGGTTCTGGTCCCGTCCCGGGTGAGCAGGCTGACACCGTCTTCGGGTGGGGTGGCGCGGCCGATGACGTCGAAGGTGAGGCCGTTGCGGTCGAAGGCGTCGCGACAGGCGTCGAGCCGGTCCGGCGGGACGGTGAAGGCGAGCTGGAAGTCGGCTGACGCGCTCATGGCGAGGGTGAGGTCGTCGGTGCCGGCGACTTTGGCGACGGCGCTGACGGCGGGGTGGACGGCGATGTCGTCGGCGGTGATGGTGAAGCCGACACCGCTGGCGGCGGCGAGCTGTTCGATCGTGGCGCGCAGGCCGTCGGAGGTGTCCTGGCAGGCGGTGGCGTAGCCGCCGGTGGAGAGCAGCCGGCCTTCGGCGACCCGGGCGCGGGGCCGGCGCCAACTGTCGAGCAGGTCGGATTCGATACTGTCGGGCAGGGCCCACCCGTTGACGGCACGTTTCGGGAAGTAGGCGACGGCCGCGCCGAGGACGCCGCAAGGGCCGGTGACGCAGAGGTGGTCGCCGGGTCGCGCGCCGCGGCGGGTCAGGGCGGTGCCGGTACGGCAGATGCCGATCGCGGACGCGGAGAGCACGATGCGTTCGGCGTTGCCGATGTCGCCGCCGACGTTGACGGTGCCGAAGTCGGTGCAGGCCTGGTGGATGCCGGCCATGACGTCGAGGAACCCGGAGTCGTCGAGGTCGTTCGGGTAGCGCACGACGGTCAGTACGCCGATCGGCGCGGCACCCATCGCCGCGATGTCACTGACGTTGGCCGCCACCAGGTAGTAGCCGATGTCGACGTTGGTCAGCAAACCTTGCTCGTAGAGGGCGAACTTCGGGCCGCGTACGTAATCGGATCCGACGACGAGGGTGGCCGGCCCGTCGAGGTCGTAGATCGCGCAGTCGTCGCGGGTGTCGGCACCGGCGGTGAGGGTGGCGTACGGGCCGTGGCTGTCGCCGAGGACCGAGCCGGACTGGCCGGCGAGGAATGCGCCGACGAGCGCGGCGACCCGGCTCGGTTCGTCGGAGTAGCTGGCGGGCGAGGTCATCGGCGCGCTCCCAGATGGTGTACGACTGCCCGCAGCACGGCGGCTGCCGGCAGAAACGTGGTGTCCAGTACCAGGCCGTGTGGCCGGCAGGCGACGTGTTCGCGGATGGTGTCGTCGAGCCGCGTCGGCGGTCCAACATGGATGACACGTCCCGGCTGCGCCCGGTGCTGGGCGCGACGGCGTTCCCGCCGGATCGCGTCGGCGGCGGTGAGGAAGATGTGGCAGTCGGCGTCCGTCAGGATCGTCGTGGCGCAGTCGCGGCCGACCGCGATCATCCGCTCGTGACCGCCGACGATCGTGCGGTGGTATTCGGTGATGTCGTGGCGCCATGCCGGGTCGGCCGACACGGCCCGTAGGTGCTGTTCCACTTCCGACGACCAGAGACCGTCGATGATGCTCTCCTGGTGGTAAACGACCGTCGGGGTGACCGGTCGCGTCCCTGACGTGGCCGGCTCGTGCCGCAGTACCTCGAACAGTTGCCGGCCCGGCGACACCGGCCCGCGCGAGACGGCGTAGGCGACAGCACGGTACGTGAGCCCCGTGTCGAGTACGCGCATGTCCAGCTGCGCCGCGAGCGCGTACGCGAGGCTGGTCTTGCCGCTGGCGGTAGGTCCGTCAATGGAGATCGCGAGTTCGTGGCGCATCGGCGAGGCGGCCTTCCGACGAAGCGGGACTGTCGTCACCGTAGGTCACGCACGCGAGCGCGCAGAGACACGTCGGACCCGACGCGGCGGCCAGCGTCGGTGAGTTGTTCCTGCCAGCCGACAGTTGCGGTCATCGTCGCCCGCAACAAGTGCTTGCGGACCACCAGCGACCAGTCCCACTCGGGTTCCGCGATGCCGAGCAGCGCGCCGGCCACCGAACGCAGATATTGTGACCGGATGCGACGCTGCGCGTCGAATGCGACGTGAGTGGTGTCGCCGTCGGCGCAGTAGAAGTAGGGTCGGTCGGACTCGGCGAAGCGCCGCAGCGCGGTGAAATCGGGCAGTCGGATGGCCGACAGCCCGTCGCCGACGATCATTTCCGCCAGCCGTGATCCATTGACCGGCAGAACATGCCAGTGGGCGTGGGTGATACACCCGGAAGGTGTTGTCGTGGAAGATCCATGCTCCATGATGGCCATCTGGCCGAAAGTGGCGACATAGCGCGGCCGCAGCCACCCGACGACGTCCCGGACCTGACCGATCAGCCCGCCGTCAAGATGACCGAAGCTGAGATGGTGGCGCTCCGGAAGTAGGAGCAGATGCCCCACGACCAGCGGCGAGAGGTCGGCGACGAGCCGCAGGCCCGACATAGATACGATCGTCCGACTCGGCGGATCTCCCCGGTAGACGGCGGCGAAGCTGGCGCCGCCACCCGGGCGGAACTCGTCGCACAGCTCGTCACCATCACACACCGACAACCGGGGCATACCGACCTCCACGCTGGATGGTGAAGCGTAGGCGTTCACGGTATCAGAGATTCAACAGACATCACTGCCGACAAATTGATCGACACTACGGAGGTGGCATTACGACTTACCGTTGAGACATGCGGCCACTCACGGCGAAGCTCCTTGATCGCACGATCATGCTGACCGCAACTTGCGTACTGGTTGCGGAACAGTATTCGGTGCCGTCGGCGATGTTCTGGGACGGATTCGCGGGCGGTCGCGGCCACATCGTCGGCGTTGCCGTCACGGCCATCGCGACGTTCGGCGCGCTCACGCCGGCCCAGCTGTGGGCGGAACGGTCCCAGGTGGCCCGCCGCACCGCCGTACGACAGCAGGTCTTGCACCACCTCGGCCGGCTGCTGACGATAGCCGCCCGGACGGCGCCGCCGCTGCCCGCAGCCGATCTCGGCCTGCACGTGTGGCGGGTCTCCTGGTCGCTACGGCGCCCGCACCGCCGGCTGGTCCGGGTGGCCACGTACCGACTGGGCAGCACACCGACCACCCGGGCGTTCGCGCCGGGGTACGGCGTCGGAGTCGTCGGGCTCTGCTGGAAACGCAACGAGGAGGTCGCCGTCGACGTCGAGGCGCTCGCCGCGAAACTGACGACACAGGCCGCGTACGAGGCGCACGTCGCGTCACACGGTGGCGACGCCGTCATGAACCTCACCTGGCCGGACTTCCTCCGGGTACGCCATCGGGGTGCCGTGTTCGCCAGCCCGGTCCGCGACGGCGAGGGCGAGTTCGTCGGATGTGTCAGCGTGGACAGCAGCCGCAGCTTCGCGGCCCTGGTCTGCGACGACCTGTGGCACGAGATCAACTCACTCTGCGTCCTGCTCGGCGACGACGGATTGGCCCATGTCTGATCCAGGCAAGGCATGCACGCGCGCCGCTCAGCGGAGCAACGGACCGGGCCGGCCGAGCGCTTCCGCCGTCGCGGCCGCCCACGTCTGCGGATCGCAGTTCGGCAATATCTGTCGGATGCCGCCGGCCGGGTCCTCGACGTCGCCGAACCTGCGCGGAATCACATGGATGTGCAGGTGGTCGATGCTGCGCCCGGCCGCGCGACCTTCGTTGACCCCGATCGTGAACCCATCCGGCCGCAGCCTCCCGGTCAAATCGTGGCGCACCATCAAGATCAGTTCGTACGCCTCCCGCAGCTCCTGCTGGGTAAGGTCGAAGAACGACTCGACGTGGCGCTTCGGGACGATCTCCGTGTGCCCTTCCGCCGCCGGGAAGTTGTCCAGCCGGGCGAAGCAGGTCAAGTTCTCATGCGAGATGCGGTTGAGCTGCCCATCATCACGCCGGCAGAACAGGCAGTCCACCGACAAGTCCTCATGAAGATCCATCTAGCCGCCCTCCGTTCGCCCACCTTCCACCACCGAGCGCAGCCTACGTGTGCCCTCCTGGCCGCAGCCTGCGGCACTCGACCTGCCGCAGCGCAGGCAGCCCGTCTGGCTCACCCATCCCATCACAGCCTCCGTCGAATTCACCATTGTCGCGGCCCGCGTTTCCCTCCCCGATAAGGCAGAATCGATCGCGTACGCCGGTTCGTCTCCACTGTGATGTGGCGATCCGGCGACCGGCCCGGCTAGGTGTTTCATTTTGAAACATTGGCGCGGGTGGTGACTTTGTCGGGCGAGAGGAAGGTGAAGCGATGCCGGTCACCGGACCGACTGTGGTGCGCCGCCAGCTGGGGCGGCGGCTGCGCCGACTACGCGAGGAGGCTTCCCGCACCGAGCAGGAGGTGGAGCGGGCAAAAGTCTGTTCGCGTACGACGTTGTGGCGCATCGAGAACGGCAAGTTCCCGGTCAAGATGAACACCGTACGCGGCCTCTGCTGGTTCTACGGAGCGGACCCGGAGACGACGGACGCGCTGACCCGGCTCGCCGCCGCGTGCGACGAGCAGGGCTGGTGGGAGTCGCACGGCGACGCCGTGCCGGACTGGTTCCGCTTGTACATCGGCCTCGAAGCCGCCGCCACCGAGATCCAGCTCTACGATCCGGAGCTGATCCACGGTCTACTCCAGACGCCTGACTACATGCGAGCCGTGTTCCGGGCCGCCGACCGGCAGGCGTCCGAGCAGCAGATCGAGCGGCTGGTGTCGCTGCGGCTGGACCGGCAGATCTCCTACTACGACCGCGAGGAGCCGGCCCGGATCGTTGCCGTCTTCGGAGCCGGTGCGCTCGCCCGTGAGGTCGGCGGCCCGGCGGTGATGGCCGAGCAGCGCGCCCACCTGGCCAGCGTCGGTCGACGGGTGCGGGTGGAGATCCGGGTTCTCCCCTGGTCCGCCGGGGCCCACGCCGCGATGGTCAGCCCGTTCACCCTGCTCGACTTCGCCGACCCCGACGACCCCGACATCGCCTACGTGGAAACCGAACTCGGCTCACGCTACCTGGAACGTCCGGAGGAGTTGGCGGAGTACCGTCGAATTTTCCGAGAGGTCCGCGAGCAGTCGATCCCGATCGAGGAGCACCTGGCATGAAGCCTGACACCCCCTGGTTCACCTCCAGCCGCAGCGGCGGCAACGGCGGTCAGTGCGTCGAGGCACGCCGGCACGCCGGCCACGCCGAGGTACGCGACAGCAAGGACCGCACCGGTCCCACCCTGACCTTCAGCACCGCCCAGTGGGGCACCTTCACCACCGCCCTGCAAACCGGCGTCCTCCCCCACTGACCCGACAGACGGTGTCGCCCACCCCCGTACCCAGGGTGGGCGACACCCGTCTGCAGTGCCCAGTGCGTTGACCACGAACGTTCACCGGGACGCGTTCGTCGGCGGTCGGTGCTGCAGCTCCCGAAGAGCTGCGACTGGGGCGACCGCCGGGCTGCCCGAGTCGCCGCCTCAATGAAGGGCAGCTCCCGAGAGAGCTGCGACCCGGTCAAAGCCCGCACCGACTACGCCGGTGACGTGCCTCAATGAAGGGCAGCTCCCGAGAGAGCTGCGACCCGCAGCAAGGACGCTGGAGACGCTGCCGTCGTCCAGGCGCCTCAATGAAGGGCAGCTCCCGAGAGAGCTGCGACTTGGTGCTGGCGAGCTGGCCGGATCGGCGGAGGCGGCCTCAATGAAGGGCAGCTCCCGAGACAGCTGCGACTTCTTCGACGCGATCGTGCCGGTGGCCAACGTCGAGCCTCAATGAAGGGCAGCTCCCGAGAGAGCTGCGACATCGGCCATGTCCAGCCCGGACGCCTCCAGCGCCCGCATGCCTCAATGAAGGGCAGCTCCCGAGAGAGCTGCGACCGACGGAAGGGAGAACCGGCCCGCCCCGTCCGGCACCTGGCCTCAATGAAGGGCAGCTCCCGAGAGAGCTGCGACCCGGCCGGGACGACAACCCGTCGCTGGGCACCGGCGCGCCTCAATGAAGGGCAGCTCCCGAGAGAGCTGCGACCGACAACAACCCGTGGGGCGGCTGGCCTGTCTATCTGCCTCAATGAAGGGCAGCTCCCGAGAGAGCTGCGACTCTCTCCGACGCCGCCGCTGACGCCAACCGCGAAGCCTCAATGAAGGGCAGCTCCCGAGAGAGCTGCGACCTGCTGCTTCATGTCGATCTCCGTCCCTTGCCAGGCCTCAATGAAGGGCAGCTCCCGAGAGAGCTGCGACCCACCAAGACCGACGTCAGGGCAGCGATCACCGCGCAGCCTCAATGAAGGGCAGCTCCCGAGAGAGCTGCGACGCCGGAGTCGCTGCCAGTTGCGGTCACGCCCGGCGATGCCTCAATGAAGGGCAGCTCCCGAGAGAGCTGCGACTCGTAGAGCTCGCGCGCACGCGCCGCACATGCGTCAATCGCCTCAATGAAGGGCAGCTCCCGAGAGAGCTGCGACCCGGACACGGGTGTCGTCACCCCGACGTACAGCACCATGCCTCAATGAAGGGCAGCTCCCGAGAGAGCTGCGACGTCGGGAATCACTCACGCCGTCGGCGGATGGCGTGAGCCGCCTCAATGAAGGGCAGCTCCCGAGAGAGCTGCGACTTCCTGTACCATTTGTCCAGTCCCCCGGAGGCACCAGCCTCAATGAAGGGCAGCTCCCGAGAGAGCTGCGACGAAATAGTGACGGTCATGATGCCTCCTGGTAGGCAGAGGCCTCAATGAAGGGCAGCTCCCGAGAGAGCTGCGACCTAGCTCTGATGAAACCTGGCCCTGCCAAAAGAATGAGCCTCAATGAAGGGCAGCTCCCGAGAGAGCTGCGACCTCGACACGGCTGCGCTGGCCGCGGAGCAGCCGGATCTGCCTCAATGAAGGGCAGCTCCCGAGAGAGCTGCGACCTTCGGCGCATGGCACGTCGGGAGCCGTGAGGGCAACACGCCTCAATGAAGGGCAGCTCCCGAGAGAGCTGCGACGGTGTTTCCCGCGCGGTCCAGGTCGAACTGAGTGGCGCCTCAATGAAGGGCAGCTCCCGAGAGAGCTGCGACGCCGCGCGTGGTGTGGCCGGCGACTGCCAGGCAACGCCTCAATGAAGGGCAGCTCCCGAGAGAGCTGCGACCGGGGGCGCTGTCGCGTTCCCGCCCACTTTGGAGGTTGCCGCCTCAATGAAGGGCAGCTCCCGAGAGAGCTGCGACCAGGTACGGCATGAACACCGCCTCACCGGCCGCCTTGCCTCAATGAAGGGCAGCTCCCGAGAGAGCTGCGACCGCCAAGGGTGCCACCGAGTGGTCGACCATGGACATCGGAAGGCCTCAATGAAGGGCAGCTCCCGAGAGAGCTGCGACATTGATTTTTGGCTCTCTAATGATTTTTGCGGGAGCCTCAATGAAGGGCAGCTCCCGAGAGAGCTGCGACGTGCACAAGTAAATTTGACTGCTGAAGATGATGAGGCCTCAATGAAGGGCAGCTCCCGAGAGAGCTGCGACCGAACCGCTACATCTCGCCGGAGGTGACCAGGGTGCCTCAATGAAGGGCAGCTCCCGAGAGAGCTGCGACCCAGGCCCGCCGCCGCAGCACCTGCTGTGCGGAGGCGCCTCAATGAAGGGCAGCTCCCGAGAGAGCTGCGACGAACCCGGATCGGGGTGCCGCGCCGGATCAGCCCGCCTCAATGAAGGGCAGCTCCCGAGAGAGCTGCGACCGGGGGTTCTGGTTTTCTACCGGGCACCCGGCCGGAGCCGCCTCAATGAAGGGCAGCTCCCGAGAGAGCTGCGACAGTCAACAGTTGCACGATCAATGGTTGATGGCGCAACTAGCCTCAATGAAGGGCAGCTCCCGAGAGAGCTGCGACTTCGTAGCCGGTGCAGGGGGGTGCATGCGGGTGCAGCCTCAATGAAGGGCAGCTCCCGAGAGAGCTGCGACCCGCCTTGGTCGTAGTGCATCCCCTTGGGGTCGTGGCCTCAATGAAGGGCAGCTCCCGAGAGAGCTGCGACGCCGCGTCACCGTGGGCGCTGCTGACCAGCACCATGCCTCAATGAAGGGCAGCTCCCGAGAGAGCTGCGACAGGGTCTCGTGTCGGAGCGGATCGGCCAGTACGGGCCTCAATGAAGGGCAGCTCCCGAGAGAGCTGCGACAGGGTCCAAATCTTACCCCTCCTGACCTGCGGCGGAACCACCGGCCCGCGAGAGGTCCGCCGGCAGAGGGCTCCAGGACCGCCCGAGAGGCACGATAGTCCACTATCGAACGGCCTATGAGCAGGGAAAACAGCTCCGCGAGAGGTCCGCGCTCACGGCCGTCACGACGGACCCCTCGCGGAGGGCAGCGGTAGGGCGGACGACGGGACTACAAGATCGCCGGACCATGGCCGGTGATCGGGCGACCCTGGCCGATCACGTCGAGGGACCGGCTGGCACGCTCTCGCAGCGTACCCAGGTCGCAGAACAGGATAGAATCCGTACCCTGGTTGATCATGTCGGTCAGCTCGGCCCGTAGCCGCAGGATCTTCGCCGGACGGGCATCCACGACGAACACGCTGTACTGGACGCGGTCGCCGTACGATTCGAGCTTCTTGGCCACCCGCGTGCGGCGGACGTCGTCGGAGACGTCGTACGCGATCAAGTATCGCCGTACGTCGTCCAGGCTCATCGGATCTTGATCCCCTCGTAGCGGGGCTGCGTCCCGTCGATCACGCCGAGCACCAGGCGCGCCTGGATCTCCATCGCGCGCCGCCAGCTCACCTCGTAGCCGAAGATCGGGTGGCGGAACGTGCCGGTAACCCGGCGTTCGTAACCGGCGATGAGCGCTTTCCGTCCGTTCGCGCTGATCCGGGTGGTGCCGAGCACGGTGGTGAAGTCCCGGGCGCGGATCTCGCCGTTGTTGAACGCGGTGATGACGACCGAGTCGGCGACGGCTGCCCGGAACTCCTCGACCAGGTCGAGAGCCAACGCCGGCTTGTTGCGGCCGGAGCTGTGCAGGAACCCGGCGTGCGGGTCGAGCCCGCAGGCGACGACGGCCCGTAGCGCGTCGGCGGTCAACAGCCCGTAGCAGAGGTTCAACGCGGCGTTGATCGGATCGCGGGCCGGGCGACGGGTCCGTACGGAGAACGTCAGCTGCTCGGCCTCGACAACCTTCGGCCGGAACATGGTCAGGAACCGGGCGAAGTAGCTGGCGGCGGCCTCACCTTCGATGCCGAACAGGTCAGCCAACGACGGCGCGTCGAGGGCTTGGCGTTGCAGCTCACGCAGCCGGACCACCGTGTCCGGGGTGTCGCCGAGCCGGCGCAGCAACGTCGCCTGGTTGGAGATCTTCGCGGTGACGAACTGTCGGGCCAGGTCGATGCGCCCGTTGTGGGAGGCGACGTGCTGCAACAGTCGCGGGCCGCCGTTGGGTCCCTGCGCCGGCCTGGCCCAGCCGGTGACCCGGCCGGTGCTGGTGCACCACACCACCGACAGGCTGCGCCACAGCATCTCCCTGATCAGGCCGCTGGACAGGTCGACGTTGCCGTGCACCACCAGGCCCTGCACCCGTTCGATCGGAAACGACCCGAGCTTCTCGCCGCTCTTGCTGACCTCGATCCGGCCCCGCTCGATGTACGCCCGCGAGCCGGGTGTGGTCAGGTGCAACACCTGGGTGTCCGGGTCGGCGACGACGATCCGGCGGGTCACCGGGGCGAGCGGGCGTTCGTCGGGCAGGCAGACGCTGATGTGTGAGCAGCGGGAGCAGCGCCGGTCGTCTTCCAGCGGCGGCGGGGCATGCTCGGCGTCGAGCGTACGCAGGGTGGCCGCCACCATTTCCCGGGCGGCCGCCACGTCGGCCGGCGACAGGGTGATGTCGACCCGGACTTGATGGTTGGTGAAGTAGACCGCCTGCCCGGCCACCGGGTAGCCCATGTCGGCCAGCGCCCGAGCTTGGAGGGCGACCTGGATCCGCATCGGTTCGGTGACTTCCGGCCGGCGGCGCACCGGGGTGGCCTTGTGTTCGACGACGGTCATCGCGGCGTCGTCGTCGAGTTCGACGGTGTCGCAGCGCCCGTACACGCCGAGGTCGTGACTGACCACGTCGACTGCCCGGTAGCGCCGGGACCGAGACCCGGTCGGGTCGTCGGCCGGGGTGTGGGCCTGGACGCCGACCTGCACCTGATGGGTGTCGGTCGACTCGCCGGCTGCTTCCAGCCAGGCCCGGCGTGGGCAGAACGCCTGGTGCGCCACCAGGCTGATCGGAAGCAGTTCCGGCGTCGTCATCGTCAGGTTCTCGCGACGAGTGGCTTGTCGGTCTTGAGCAGCTCGCCGCGCATGGCACGGCGTTCGGGGGCGCTGTCGCTGCCGAACCGCTGCACCGGGAAGCGGATGACGGCGGTGACGCCCCGGGCGGCCAACCACCCTCGGGCGGGCTCGCCGTCGACCGGTTCGCTGTCCGGCGGCTTCCCGAGCGCCTTCGGCGGCAGTCCGGCCGCCGCGAACCGGGCCAGCTGCCCGCTGGCGAGGACCGTCCGGTGCCGGGCCGTGCGCCACCGCCCGGTCCACACGGGTACGCAGAACCAGCCGCCCGTTGCCCTGCCGATGTGGCCGCTGGTGGTGGCGGTGGCGTTGACCCGCTGCGCGATGGGGAACTGGGAGATGCCCCAGAGCGCACACCAGGCAAGCGCGTTGTCGGTCGGTCCGGGGGCGGCGAAGCCGGTCGGCGTACGGCTGTCGGGTTTGTCCTTGGCGATCTCGTCGCGGACCCGGCGGCCGGCGAGGCCGTCGGCGACCTCCTCAGCGGTACGGGCGGCGACCGCTGCCGCGAGGGGCCGCAGCCGGTTGCCGACGAACTCGGAGCCCTGGTTGCGGGGCTGCATCTCCAGCCGGCTCGCGCCGTCGTCCTGCAGCCGGTCGCCTTTGCCGTTGCGGCTCCAGTAGGCCGGTTCGCCGAGTGCGGCGATCAGCCGCAGGTCGAGAAGCGCCCGTGCCCGCGTGAGCTGGTCGAGCACAGCGTGCCGCCGTTCCTGCAGTGATTGCCAGCCGTCGCCGGTGGTGATGACGCTGATCCGGGGGCTCATCAGCGCCCGGGGCTCGCCGTCGCGCAGGTGCCGGCTGGGCCAGGCGTCCGGGTCGTCGTGGCGGGCGGCGTGCCGGCGGACAATCTCGCCGATCGTCTCCGGAGTAGCCTCCGGGGCGGTCAGCACCGGGCGAGAGTTCATGCCGGGTGTCCAGGAGAGTCGGACATCGTCGAGGCCTGCGTCTTCAACGACGGCGGCGAGCCCGTACAGCGTCATGTGCGACAGCATCGTGTACGGGTCGGCGTGTGGTAGCACGAAGTCGGTCATGAGCCCTCCGCGGAGACCTGCCCGTCGGCGGCACGGAGCAACGCCTCCAGGTAGGCGCAGCCCCACACCCCCCACCGGCGATGGGTGCGTTCGATCAGTTCGTCCCACCGGCCCTCGTCGAACAGGTCGACGGCGGTAGCGTCGACAGCGCCGACGAGCTGCCCGGCGGTGTGTGGGAAGCCTTGCCGGCCGTGCCCGTGGCTGGTGCCGACCAGCCGGACGATCAGCTCCCGATGGTCATCGTCCTGGACGGTGGAGTCCTGGGTAGACAGCCTCGACCAGGCCAGGCCTGCCGACAGCTGCTCATGGCGCCATCCGGTCGGCAGTCCGGATTTCTGTCGCAGCCGTCGGATCGTCCGCACGTCCCGTACCCCACTCTTGGCCAGTGGATCGGGCGGTGGATCCCCGTCGCACAGTGACTGCTGGAACCGTTTGTCGGTCTTGCCGTCGTCGTGATGCAGGCCGGCGAGGCGCAGCACCTGCACCAGCTCGGCGGGAAGGCCGAGCCGGTCAGCGACCGTTTCGGCGCGGCCGGCCACCGCGTCGGCGTGCTGGTGCAGCGGCACCCGGCGGCGGCGCGGGGTCCAGGTCTGGCGCAGCTCGTCGTCGGCAGTCGCCTTCCGCAGGTCGACGACGATCAGCCGGGCGAGTTGCGGCTTGCCGTCGTCGGATTCCTGCCAGTGCGGGATCACCTCGGCCCCGGCCCGTTCGGTCTCCGGCCGGTCGAGCAGGGCGGCCGCCGCGACCACCATCGGCTGGGGCGTCAGCTCGTCGCGGTGCACCCGCAGCAGTTGGGCGACCTCCTCCGGATCAAGTTCCACGGCACCCTGGCTCTCCGGGTCGTCCTGGTCGACGATGGTGGCGGCGACGGCGTCGAGAAACCGGCGGTGCGCGGCCGTGTCGCGTTCGATCCGCAGCACCACCTGGCCGGGTTTCGGGTCGGCGAGGGCGTCGAGCACGTCGTCGACCTGTTCGGTGCCGTCCGGGTCGACGACCTTGGAGGTGAACAGCGCAGTGGTGTCGTCGAGGACGAGTACGTCGCCGGGGCGAATCCGGTCGTCGACGGTCAGTGGGCGCGGCGCGGGATCCGTGGGTCGGACCAGCATCGGTACGGGCACCGGGTCCGGACCGGCCTTGGCCGCTGCCTCCGCCAGTTCCTTCAGCCGGTCCCGGATCCTGGTCGCCATTTTGATCGACACCGGGAAGACCTCGTGCGGGCGGGGCGGCAGGGCCTCGATCAGCTTGACGGCGTCGGCGGTGTCGGCCGGCAGTGCCCGCCGCACGACGACGCCGAACTCGTGGTCGGCTGCGTCGAGGTCGTCGGAGAGCCACAGGTCGAGGTCGTCCTGCGCGGCGGCCAGGTCGTCGCTGGTCCGAGCAAGGTGCCACGCCTGCGCCAGCTCCAGCCGTTGCAGCAGGTCCCGCCGCAGCGCCGGGGCCGGCGGCCGGGGGTCGCGCAGCGCCCACGGGGCGAGGCCGGCCGGGTCGACGGCCCGCCCGGCCAGCCAGGTGAGGGCCGCCGCCAGGTCGTCACGCTGGTACGGCCCGGACTGGGCCGCATCGGGGAGTCCGTCGGCCGGCACCACGACGCTGACCTGTGTGTTGTCGCGCCGGCCGAGCCGGTTGACTCGGCCGGCCCGCTGGGCGAGCGCCCCACCGGGGGCGAGCTCCGTCACGGCAGCCGCCAGATCAAGGTCGACACCGACTTCGAGACTCTGCGTGCTGACCAGGACGTCGACCGTCGGATCACCGCCGAGGCTGAGCAGGTTCGACGCCGGCGGCCGCAACCGGTCCACGTCGTACGGCCGCAGCCGCCCACAGATCAGCTCGACTTTAAGATCACGCGCACGTAGTTCGGCGTCGACAGCGGCGGCCACCGCGACACTGTTGACGAAACAGCCGACCGTCGCGCCGTACGCCGCATGCAGCCGGGCCGCCTCGTCGGCGAGCGCCGCGACGCCCGCCTTGAAGGCCGGGCCGCTGCGTGGGATCGGCCAGGCCGGGATCGGCCGCAGGGTGACCGGTTTCGGGCTGGTCAGCCGCTGCCGCAGCGGCGCGTCCACGGCCAGGTCGTCAGCTTCGACGCCGACGGCCACCCCGGCGTCGGCGTGCGGCGTTGCGGTGGTCTCGACGACCTGCAGCGCCGGTACGCCGAGCGGCTCGTCGGCGACGGCGGCCAGCTCGGCCACCCGGCGGGCGGTGGTCACCAGCTGCCGGGACAGGTGCGCCTCGTCGACGACGGCGACGGTGTCGTAGGCGAGCAGGCCGGCTTCGCGCGGCCGGGCCTGCGCCCGCGACCCGTAGCCGGCGAGCAGCAGCCGCGACCCCCACATGTCCGGGGTGGCGCAGAGCACCGCCGCACCGGTCGGTTCGTCCAGCCAGGACCGTGATGGTGGCGCGCCGCCGCGCAGCAACGCCACCGTCAGCGGACTCGCGGTCGGATCGGCCTGCCCGGCGCGCAGTGAGTCGAGCGCGGTGGCGACCCGGGCCGGCACGGTCCGGCCGTCTCGGGCGGCGGCCAGCAGCCCGGCGATCGCCGTCGCGTGTTCGTGCTGGTCGTCGACGAGGGCCCGGCGGTCGACGACGAGGGCGAGCCGGCGCGGTACCCGTACGGGGTGGCCGGCGGCCATCAGCGCCACCGCGAACACGTGCACGTCGATGACGCTGGTCTTGCCGGCACCGGTCGGCGCGACCAGCTGGTCCGGCCAGCGGCCGGTGGTCAGCAGGTGGTCGAGGAGCCGTTCCTGCCAGCGGAACGGCTGCTGGCCGTTGCGGACGGCGGCGAAGAAGGCGCCGAAGTCGGCGCGGTCGACGCTCACCGGGCCAGCCGGCGGGCGATGGCTTCCGGCAGGTCCCGGGGCACGAGCAGGCCGCCGCCGAGGTGCCGGCTCTGCCCGATGGCGGCGATGGTCCGAGGGCCGGTGAGCGTGCCGAGGTTGAGCACCGCCCGGTACGGCTGGATGATCGTGTCACTGTGAACCTTGTGGACGTACCGGCTGACGTCGCCGTCCATCACCCGTACCGCTGATTCGACCCGGACCCCGCGCTCGGCCGCCGCCTTCGCCAACGCCTGGTAGCGGGCCTCTCCCCGCTCCGGCACCTTCTCGAACTCGTCGCGCCAGACCAGGGCGACCGACAACGCTGCGGCGTCGGCGAGGGACCAGTCGCGGACGCGGACGCGCGGCGGCCGGCTGTCGGGTACGGCGACCGGGTCGGTCTGCCACCACCGCTGGGTGCCGGCGGCCGGCTCGGGCCAGAACTCGTCGGCCGGGACCTCGACCGGCGGCTTGACCTCGAACGGGCCGGCGGCGACCTTGACCTGCCGCAGGTGGTGCGCGGCCATCCGGATCAGGGTCAGGTCGATGTCGTCGGCGTCGCGGGGCAGCAGCAACGCCAGCGCGCTGCCGCCGACGTGTGGGGCGTCCGGGCCGACGAACTGGATCGCGCACCGGTTCGCCGGCTGCGGCGCGTCGTCGGGGTACGCGCCGGTGAGGATCGCGGGCGCGCCGTCGCCGACAAGTGAGATCAACGCCCGGTGTACGGCGACCGCGTACCGCACCCGCAGCTGTGGCGGGACCGGCCCGTCCATGCCGAACAGCAGCACCGACGTCCACGGCGCCTCCGGTGGGGGCGGCTCCGGCCGGGTGTACCGGCCGAGTTCGACGCCGGCGGTCACGATCGGCGGCGCGACCGTCTTCTCGCTGGAGCGGTGCGCGTCGGATTTGAGCGGCGGCACGGCCGTCGACTCCCGGTGCGCCGCTTCCAGGGCGTCCGACCGGCCGGCGACGGCTACCGCCAGGTCGAGGCCGCCGCCGGTGAACAGGTCGGCGTCGGGGTCGAGCCGGTGCGTCGGCTCGGCGTCGGCGACGACGAGCCGCACCGGCGACTCGGTCGTGCCGAGGTAGGGCACCTCCGGGCAGAGCGCGGCCAGCGCGGCGGCTACCGGCTCCGGCGGCGGCTGCTCCCAGGTCCACGCGTACCGTCCGGTCACCGCGACACCGCTCACCGCCGGCTTGCCGACCAGTTTCTCCGCCAGCGGGCCGCGGCCTTCCTTGACGATCAAACCCTCCTGCCGGTACGCCATGGCCGCCCCGCCGTTGGGCAGCGTCTGCGGCACGGCGATGCCGTCCGGCGGGTTGGCCTCCAGCCAGCGCAGCGCCTCCCGGTCGGTGTCGCAGGGCTGCAGGCTGTCGCCGTCGGGGACCGCCCGCACCCCTTGGGCCGCCGCGCAGAGCAGGGCGGCGTGCAGCCGGGCCGGCGACGGCAGCGGATCGAGCTCACCGCTGCCGACGTGCCCCTTGTAGACACCGAGGACCGGTTCGGCGACGATCGCGAAGCTCACTCGGCGTCACCCGTTTCGAGCGCGCCGGAGACGATGTCCGGGTTGCCGTCGACCCGCATCGCCAGACCCGACCAGGTGATGTCGGCGACCTTCTCGGCGTGCGCGAGGGCCTCGCCGAGCAGCAGGTCGGCGGCGTCGATGCTCAGCGGCTCGACGTCGGCGAACGACCCGCCGCGCCGGTCGAGCCGGACCTTCGGCTGCTCGGCCTCGACCAGGTCGCAGTTGGCCCGCAGGCACAACTCGGCGTCGGAGCGGGCGAGCGCGTTGAGCGCCAACGCGGCCAGCAGCGCCCGGCAGGCGGCGTCGCCGTCGACGCCGGCACCGAAGCGCATCTGCCGCAGCGTCGCGAACGACAACACGTGCGTACGGATGATGGTGTCGCAGGCGACGCCGGCCAGCTGGTCCAGGGTTGGCGGGATGCCGCCGAGGCCGAGCGCGGATGCCGATTCCGCGGTGCCGACCTTGATCGCGTTGGCTGCCTTGAGGATCTTGCTATGCGTGACTGGGCTCAACTCGGCCTGCTGCCGGTTCGCCGTCTCGGTCATCGTCTTCTTGTCGAGGTTGATCTGCATGCCGACCGGGTCGACCCGCGCGCCACCGCGCAACGCGGTCCGTGGTGCGCTCAACAAGCCGGTTTCGTCGCGGCTCGCCGCGACGAAGCCGACGATCTCCCCGACCAGGGCGCTGCGCCAGCGGCCCTGCCGGCTGCGTCGGCTCGAATCCCAGCCGCCGAAGACCAGCGTGATCGGGCTGGTTTCCAGCAGCGCCCGCGCGTTCGCCGGGCTGGCGTCGCGCACCGCCCGGTACGCCGGAGTCTGCGTGGTCGGCACCCCGTCGATCGTGCCGGCGCGAATGTGACCATCGAAGACCCGGTGCGGCAACGTCAGGTCGTAGTAGCGCTCGACCGCGCCGTCCCGCTCGTAGGTGACCTGCACGTGCGGCACCCGCGACAGCAGCGGATGTCCGTCCTCGATGGCCTGAGCGAGGGCCTGCTCTGCCCGGTTGAGCTGGGATTGCTTGCTGTCGATGATCGCGGCGTAGCGGCTCTCGTCGCCAAGGAACCGCTGCTCGTACGCGTACACCGATCCTTTCCCGCGCTCGGGGGCGAACTTGGCCGGCGCGACCGACGTGTGCCGGCCGCCGGCCGGCTCCAACGTGGTCGTCGACGTCAGACAGCTCGACCCGCCGGGCGACCCGGCGGCCAGCAACACATCAAGATCCAACGAACGCACTAAGAATTCCTTTCGCATTTGCATCGGCGCGGGGCAGCACTCACCGAGGACGGATGTGCTGAAGCGCCGATAGGGGATTACTCGGCGGGCGTCACCCTATCGTCCGATGGCGACATTTCGCGGCTGGGCGCGGGTGAGGACGTCTTCGGCGGTGAGTGGGCTGGCCGGGTGGTGGGTGAGGCAGAGCGGCGTACGGGCCTTGCGGAACGGCTGCCCCTCGACGGCGACGTAGAACTGTCCGCTGGTCAGCCGGGAGATGTCTGGCACGTCGCCGCCCTTGAACCGGGCCATCTCCCGGGCGGCTTCGATGTGCACCGGCGCGTTGAGCAGCCCGAAGAACTGCGTCGCCGCGTTGCCGGGGATCTGACTGTGCAGACCCTTCGGCGCCTGGGTGGCGAAGACCAGGCCGAGGCCGTACTTGCGGGCCTGGGAGGCGAGCATCAGCGTGCTGCGGGTGCAGGGCGTGATCGGGCCGGACGGTGCGAGGGTCTGCGCCTCGTCCATCACCAGCAGCCCGCCCAGCGGCCGATCACCGGCCGGGTTCCGCTTGATCCAACCGAAGAGTGCCAGCTGAAGCTGGTTGACGAAGCCCTGCCGCTTCTCCTCCCCCGGCAGTCCGACGAAGCTGATCACCGATACGCGGGCGCGTTTGCCCGGGGCCGGGGTCAGCAGCGTGCCCGGGTCGGCCGACTCGCCCGTACCGCCGAAAAGCGGGTCGTTGATCCGCGCCGCCTCCAGGTTTTCGGCCAGGTCGGCGGCGATCGATGCTGCTCCGGTCAGCTCGCTCACCCCGTCCGGCAGGTCGCGGAGCAGGGCGATCAGGCCGGCGAGGGTCGCCGCGTCGCTGTGCCGGCCGTAGTGGCGCAACGCCTGCCGCAGGACGGCCTGCCCACGCATCGCCTTGGCGGTGGTGGCGGCCACCTTGGCGCGCGGGGCCAACGCGTCGACCGCGCTGTCCACCGCCTGGGTGAACTCGTCCGGATCGTCGCATACGCCGGAGAAATCCGGCAGCGGCTGGAACGTCAACGGTCGGCCGCCCTCCCGACCCGGTGTCCACACCACGACCTCGGTCGCGGCGAGATAGTCGGCGGCGGCCCGCGCGTCGCCGTCACCCCACGCTGCCGGCGGCTCCGGCCACGGGTCGCCGAGCCGGGCCAGGTCGTTGTTGGGGTCCAGGACGATCGCGGATACGCCGAGCAGCGCGCACTCCTCGACCAGTCGCCGGATCAGGACGGTTTTGCCGGACCCGGAGCCGGCGAAGATCGCGACGTGCTTGCGCAGCGCGGCCAGCTCCACCCGTACCGGGTCGCCGTGGTCGAAGTCGGCACCGACCCGCAGGTACGGTCCGGGGCCGTCGACGGCGGCCGGCTCGCGGCGGGGTCCACCGGTGGCGGCCGGCTCGCGGCCGGGTCCGTCGGGTGCAGCCGGTTCGCGGGAGGCGTCGGCGAGCGCGGCCGACAACAACGCGGTACGCGAGGCGGGCCGCCGGTCGGCCAGCCAGGCCTGCAGTCCGTCCGGTTCCTCGGCGAGCAGTGTCCGCAGCGCGACCAGGCTGCGCAGGTCGTCGTCGGTGACCGGCAGTGTCCGCCCGCCGGCGGCGACGAAATGGTCTACCGCCTTGCGTCGCCCCGGCGTCAACGACCACTCGTCGTTGCGCAGGATGAACAGTCGCCGGTTGGCGACGCCGTGGGCCAGTCCGGCGGCCACGCAGGCGTTGCGCAGCCGGGACAGCTCGGAGTGGTGGTGCTGCGCGGCGATGGCCCGGAACGCCCAGTGGGCCTCGTCGCCGGTCGTGTCGTCGAGGGTGCGGCGCAGCCGGGCGTGCAGGGCTGGCCGGCGGGCCGGAATCGTGTCCTGGTCGAAGTCGGTGTCCGCGCTTTCCCAGGTCCACGCGCGCAGCCCGGCGGCGAGCAGCTGCGGCACCTGGGTGTCCTCGTTGGCCGGGTCGAGCAGCCCGGCTACCTGCGCCTTCGCGCGCAGTTCGGCGTACCGCTGATCGAGGGTGCCCAGCGACGAGCCGGCAGCGGCCAGTGTCCGGGTCCGTGTCGTCGACGTCGGTGTCGCCTCGGCGGTCGGCTTCTCGGCAGTCGGCTTCTCGGCGGCGGCCGTGGTGAGCGTGGTGAGCGTGGTCATCTCGGTGATCTGGCCGTCGCGGACGCAGGCGCGGATGTGCCGTTCGACGTTGATCAGCAGCTGCCGCGGGGTGAAGTCGGCGGCGTCGGCGAACGCTTCGGGCCGCACCGGCCAGCTCGGGTACGGCGGCACGAAGCCGACTTCGGCGTAGTGTGCGGCGAGCCGACGTTCGACCAGGGTCCGGCCGATGTCGGCGTCCGGGATCGATTCGAGCGGGGCGGTTTCCCGGAACCGGTCCTGCGCGGTGTCGACCGCGTTGCTCTTGATCAACGCCCAGGAGACGGGCAGCAGCGACAGCACCGTCAACGTCCGTTGGGTCAGCTCCCGCAGCTCCATCAGGCCGCTGGCGACCTGGTCGATCGAGACCGCCGCCCGCCAGCCGTCCTCCTCCGCCCCGGTGCTGGGCTGCTCGGAGACGTGGCTACGGTTGGCCACCTGCGCGATCAGGCCGTCGACCTGGTCGACCGCGATGACCGACGGTCCGGTCAGCGCCAGCAGGCGCGACACGTCGGAGACGATCTCCTGCGGCAGCCGCCGGGCTGGCCGGATGCCCCAGGCGAGGCGCTCGCCGGGCTCGGCCTCGTCGCTGGCGAGCAGCCACGAGTTGGCGACGTCCTGCGCGCGCGGGTCGATGCCGGCGAGCAGGGCCAGCGCGCGGGCGGTGTCCCGGCAGCCGATCCCGATCCGGCGGTTCGACCAGCTCAGGGCGGCGACGAACTCGTTCAGCCGGTCCACGGTCATCGGGGCCCGGCCGGTCACCGCCATCCGGGTCACCACGGACAGTTCGAGGCCGTCGACGAGCCGGTGCAGGAACATCTGCAGCTGGGTGGCGCCGTCGTCGTCCACCGGCTGGTGCAGGCCGTCGACCATGGACACGGCGACGCTGTGCCAGAAGGCGTTGGCGTCGAGCAGGTTGATCAGGAAGAAGTAGCCGCCGTCGAGCTGGGTCAACTCGCGGACCCGGCTGAGCAGATGTGTCTTGCCCGCGCCGCGTTGGCCCTGCACGGCGACGCCGATGGGGCTGGTGTCCGGGTTCTTCTTCGCCAGCGCCAGGCCGTCGAGGATGGTCCGGAGCACGTCGGTGTGCAGCCCGTCGACGTGGGACGCCGCCCGCCGCCAGACGTCATTCATGGTCGGTGTGTAGCTGAACTGCAGGTGGGTGAGTGCTTTCAGCGCCGCTTCGGTCATGACGCCGCCATGGTGATCATGTGCTTGGGCTGGTCGCCGACCACGACGGCGGCCGCGTGGGTCCGTGGGTCGATGGCCTTCTGGTTGGCTTCCGGCACGAGGGTGACGCCGGGGCGGCGGTGCAGCCGGCGCAGGGCCGCGTCGACGTCGGCCCGGTCGAGGTCGTCGACCAGGTCCCGCAGGTCGGCAAGGTCGACCAGGTCGCCGGCCTGGCGGGCGAGTTTGTGGTACGCCGCCCGCACCCGCTCCTCGACGGCCGGCTCATCTGCTGCCGGCTCATCCGCTGCCGGCGCGTCGGCTGCCGGCGCGTCGGGCACGGCCGGTCCGTCGTTGGCGACGGGCGCGTTCGAGGCGGTCACGAAGTCGCCGAGGCTGAGCCGCTGCGCGGTCAGGAAACGGTCCAATCGCCGGAGTACGGCGTAGAGCGCGCCGCCGATGGCACCCGATCCGGGTGGCGGCGATCCGGCGGCAAGCTCGGTGTGGCAGCGCCGCCAACCCGCTTCGCTCAACGTCAGGATGAGCCGGCGCGGCGTACCGCCGACTTCGATCAGTTTCAGCCGTTCCAGCTTTTCCCGGGAGGGTTTCTTCAGCTCGCAGCGATGATCATTGGTGAGGCTGGCGTTGGGCACCGGGCCTGCCTCGGCCAGGAGGATCAGCAACGCCGACGTCTCGACCATGGTCAACTTCTCGTCCGACATGTCAGGGGCCTTTCGCGGGTCGTCGACGGTTGGTGAGGAACTGTTGCAGGAGTACGAGCACGTTGTCGATGTCGTCGAGCACCTGCGTATTGGTGAAGCGGAGTACGGCGTACCCGTTGAGCTGGAGCATCACGTCGCGATGCCGGTCCTCGGTGAACTTGGCCGGCGCACGATGGTCGTCTCCGTCGATCTCGACGACGCACCGTTCCCGTTTCCACAGCAGGTCGACCCGGACGGGGTTGACCAGCGGTCCGGGCCGAACGGTGTGGTTCCAGGCGCGGCCGGCGGCCCAGGTCCGGCGGGCCAGGGCGGCTTCGAGCACCACTTCGGCGCGGCTGGTCGGATGCGGCTTGCCGATGACGTTCGGCGTCCGTCGCGCGCTGCCGCGCGGCTCACGACGCTGACGGACCGCCGGCGGAGGCTCCGTCGCTCGCGGCGGCTGCGTCGCACGCGGCCGGCTCTCGGTGCCGTACGGCGAATCGCTGTCGATCCACACGGTCAGCCGGCCGTGGTCGACCAGCCACTGTGCTGCCTGGGCCAGCGCCAGCGTTGCCGCCTCGTCAAGGTGGTCGGGTGGGCGCAGCACCAGCGCGCACGCCGGTCGGCCGAAGCTGGCCGCGATGACCCGGGCCAGTCCGCGCGCCCGTACCTCCGGCGGATGCCGACGGGTGTGCGCGGTCGACCCGGTCAGGGCGGCGGCGGCCAGGTCGGCGAGGAACGGGCCGGACTGGCCGGTGGCGGCGGCGTGGGCGACTGCGAGCCTGCGTACGGCGACCGGCGCGGCACCGGCCACCGTTGTGATCCCTTCGGCCCCGGGCAGCCAGGTGGGGAACAGCTGGCCGGCGGTCGTTTCCAGCTCGTCGAGGACGGCGGCGACGGTCGCCTGCTGGCTCGGCGACCCGGCGGTACGGTGCACGACGACGGCCGGTGCGTCCGGCGACGTCGCTACCACGCGGTCCCAGTCGCCCATGCGAAGGTGCCTGATCCACACAACCTGACCAGTCGGCATCTGCGAGAGCGAATGGACCAACGACCCGCCTAACGTGAGAAGTCGGCACCCATCCTGGCGAAGCGTTGATCGAATCGGCAATCATCCGAACGTCGGTGTATCGCCGCCGCCCGGCATCCGCCATCAGCTGATCAACGGGTGCCCGAATCAACCCATCGCTCGGATCGATCTTGAGTACGTCGCGGAGTGCCTGCCGGTGTCGTTGCGGGACCGCGATCAGGACGGGGTGGCCGTGCGCAGCTCTCGTCGCCAGTTGACGGCGGCCGCTACCGTTCGAGATGAACCCGTTCCCGACGTTCGGAAGGGGCCGTTCGCATGGGGTCGTCGCACTACAGTCGACCACGTTACAAGGTCGGATTCCGGGAGGCCGCAGCCGAGACCGGGGTCCTGGGCTACCTGGGCGGATTTGGCGTCGGCAGCGTCTTCTTGATCTTTTACGTGCACTCCACTGATTGGCCTCTGCTGCCTGCCGTCCTCGTGTTGATCGGGTTCGTCCTGAGCAGCTTTTTCATCGCCACGTTCATGGGGATGGAAGCCGACGACGAAGATCCCATCCCTTGGAGATCGAGTTCGACGGCGAACACCGCCACGTCCTGGTCGAGCCTGCCCCCTGCCAGGCCGCAGCACGTCGACGACGTGCCGCCGCTGCCTCCTGCGTCGTCTCCATCCTCGACGTTCGCCGACGGCGGCGGGTGCGACGGCGGATCAGGCGACTGACCACCTCCGGCCGGCACGGTAGGATCAGGGACTCGTCCCACCACATCCTCTCGCCACCTCCGTCGAATTCACCGTTGTCGCGGACCCGTTTCCCGCTCCGGTAAGGCAGAATCCATCGCGTACGCCGGCTCCGTCCCGAGTGGGGCGTGGCGATTTCGGCGGCCGACCCGGCCCGGTGTTTCATTTTGAAACATTGGCATGGGTGGTGGGTGTCGGATGAGAGAAAGGTGAAGCGATGCCGGTCACCGGACCGACTGTGGTGCGCCGTCAGCTGGGGGCGACGGCTGCGCCGGCTGCGGGAGGAGGCGGCCCGCACCGAGCAGGAGGTGGAGCGGGCGAAGGTCTGTTCGCGTACGACGTTGTGGCGCATCGAGAACGGCAAGTTCCCGGTCAAGATGAATACTGTGCGAGGGCTGTGCTGGTTCTACGGAGCGGATCCGGAGACGACGGACGCGCTGACCCGGCTCGCCGCCGCGTGCGACGAGCACGGCTGGTGGGAGTCACACGGCGACGCCGTACCGGACTGGTTTCAGCTGTACGTCGGCCTCGAAACCGCCGCCACCGAGATCCACAACTACAACCCGGAGTTGGTTCACGGTCTCCTGCAGACGCCGGACTACATGCGGGCAGTGTTTCGCGCCGCCGATCCACAGGCGTCCGAGCGGCAGATCGAGCGCCTGGTGTCGCTGCGGCTGGACCGGCAGATTTCCTACTACGACCGAGCCGAGCCGGCCCGGATCGTCGCCGTCCTCGGTGAGGGCGCCCTCGCCCGCGAGGTTGGCGGCCCAGCGGTGATGGCCGAGCAACGCGCCCACCTGGCCAGCGTCGGTCGGCGAGTACGGGTGGAGATCCGAGTCCTCCCCTGGTCCGCTGGTGCCCACGCCGCGTTCGCAGGCGCTTTCACCGTCCTAGACTTCGCCGACCCCGACGATCCGGACGTGGTCTACGTCGAGTCCCATATGGGCGCTCGCTATCTGGAGCGTCCAGTAGAGCTGGCGGAGTACCGTCGAGTCTTCCGGCTGATCCGCCAACAGTCGGTCCCGATCGAGGAGCACCTGCGATGAAGCCCGACACCCCCTGGTTCACCTCCAGCCGCAGCGCCGGCAACGGTGGCGAGTGCGTCGAAGCCCGCCGGCACGCCGGCCAGGCCGAGGTACGCGACAGCAAGGACCGCACCGGCCCTACCCTGACCTTCAGCACTGCCCAGTGGGGCACCTTCACCACCGCCCTGCAAACCGGCACCCTCCCCCACTGACCCAACCAACCACGGTGTCGCCCGGCTCCCTACGGGAGCCGGGCGACACCTCCTGTCTGCACCAATGAAGGGCAGCTCCCGAGAGAGCTGCGACCGGGCCACCGTCATCCGCCACTACGCCGACCAGCCTCAATGAAGGGCAGCTCCCGAGAGAGCTGCGACCCTTCGTTCAACAATCACAGCGTTTGCAAACAATAGCCTCGATGAAGGGCAGCTCCCGAGAGAGCTGCGACATCGTCGACGAGGTCGCCGCGCGGTCGGGTGCCAGCCTCAATGACGGGCAGCTCCCGAGAGAGCTGCGACCCCACCATCCCGCAACTCGTCGCACACCCCACCGACACGCCTCAATGAAGGGCAGCTCCCGAGAGAGCTGCGACGTCTGGCGAGTATGTCGGTGAGATCTGGCATGACAGCCTCAATGAAGGGCAGCTCCCGAGAGAGCTGCGACCCCCGTCGACTCCGGCATGTCGATCCGGGCCAACGCGCCTCAATGAAGGGCAGCTCCCGAGAGAGCTGCGACCAGTGCCATCGGTGGCGTGTCTTTGGTGCTAGGCACGCTGCCTCAATGAAGGGCAGCTCCCGAGAGAGCTGCGACATAGCGGTGGCGGGGATGACGACGACGGTCGACACCTCGCCTCAATGAAGGGCAGCTCCCGAGAGAGCTGCGACCAGACCCGTAGGTTTATGCGAACTCCGCTGTACGCCTCAATGAAGGGCAGCTCCCGAGAGAGCTGCGACTCGACGGCGTGCCCTACGTCCAGGGCCGCAACAGGCCTCAATGAAGGGCAGCTCCCGAGAGAGCTGCGACGACACAAATCCGGAAAGGGGAAAGAGTGAACCTGGAAAAGCCTCAATGAAGGGCAGCTCCCGAGAGAGCTGCGACTGGGTCGGAATTCTACCGCTCCTGACCTGCGGCGGAACGACCGGTCCGCGAAGGGTCCGTCAACGGAGAGCTTCAGGATGCCCCCAGGGCCGCCTTCGTCCACTACGGAACAGGCGTTAAGCAGGGTAAACAGGTCCGCGAAGGGTCTGCGCTCACGGCCGTCATGACGGAGCCTTCGCGGCGGCGCTACCGGGATCGCTCGACTGGCGGCCGCCCATCGCGCAGCCCGTGCGCCCAATGGTAGGAGGTGGACCGGTCAGGTCTGGGTGGGGAAGCCGAGGTTGACGCCGCCGTGGCGGGGGTCGAGCCAGCGGCTGGTCACCACCTTGCCCCGGGTGAAGAAGTGCACCCCGTCGCGGCCGTGGGCGTGGCTGTCGCCGAACAGCGACGCCTTCCAACCGCCGAACGAGTAGTACGCCATCGGCACCGGGATCGGCACGTTGATGCCGATCATGCCGACCTCCACCTCGTGCTGGAAGCGCCGGGCGGCACCGCCGTCGTTGGTGAAGATCGCCGTACCGTTGCCGTAGGGGTTGGCGTTGACCAGCTCCAACGCGGCGTCGTACGAGTCGACCCGCAGCACCGACAGCACCGGGCCGAAGATCTCGTCGGTGTAGACCGACATCTGCGGCGTCACCTGGTCCAGCAGGGTCGGGCCGAGCCAGAAACCGGCGGCGTCGCCGTCGACCGGCACGCCCCGGCCGTCGACCACGATCTTGGCGCCGTCGGCGGCACCGGCGGCCACGTAGCCGGCGACCCGGTCGCGGTGTGCGGCGGTGATCAGCGGCCCCATGTCGCAGCCGGGCCGGCGGCCGTCCCCCGTACGGATCTTGCCGAGCCGTTCGACGATCCGGGCCACCAGGTCGTCGCCGACCGGTTCCACCGCCACCAGGGCGGAGATCGCCATGCACCGCTCCCCCGCCGAGCCGAAGCCGGCGTTGACCGCCGCGTCGGCGGCCAGGTCGAGGTCGGCGTCGGGCAGCACCACCATGTGGTTCTTCGCCCCGCCGAGGGCCTGCACGCGTTTACCGGCGGCGGTGCCCCGCCGGTAGACGTGCCGGGCCACCGGGGTCGAGCCGACGAACGACACCGCCCGTACGCCCGGATGGTCCAGCAGCGCGTCGACGGCCTCGCGGTCGCCGTGCACCACGTTGCAGACCCCGGGCGGCAGGCCGGCCTCGGTGAGCCACTGCGCGAGCAGCACCGCCGCCGACGGATCCTTCTCGGACGGTTTGACCACGACGGCGTTGCCGCAGGCGACGGCGATCGGCACGAACCACAGCGGCACCATCGCCGGGAAGTTGAACGGTGAGATGACCGCGACCACGCCGAGCGGCTGGCGCAGGCTGTACGAGTCGACCTCGGTGGAGACGTTCTCGCTGTAGCCGCCGGTGAGCAGTGTCGGGATGCCGCAGGCGTACTCGACGACCTCCAGGCCGCGTTGCACCTCGCCGGCGGCGTCGGCGAGGACCTTGCCGTGCTCGGCGGTGATCACTGCGGCGAGTTCGTCGCGTCGGGCGTTGATGATCTCCCGGAAGGCGAACAGCACGCTGGCCCGCCGCGACAGCGACACGTCCCGCCAGTCGCGGGCCGCCCGCGCCGCCACCTGCACGACCGCGTCGACCTGCGCGGCCGTAGCGAACCCGACGGTCGCGGCGACCTGCCCGGTCGCCGGGTCGAACACCTCACCGTGCCGACCGTCGCCGCCGGCTTTCACCACAGTGGTACGGGCACCATCGACGAAATGGGGAATCCGGTTCACGCCGCACCTCCCACGACAGTCACCGAGACCGAGGCGATCGCGTCAACCAGGATGGTCAGCCCTTCGCGGGCCTCGTCGTCGGTGAGCGTCAACGGTGGACCCATCCGCAGCACGTTGCCGTACAGTCCGCCCTTGCCGACCAGCAGCCCGCCGGCGCGGCAGGCCTCGAACACGGCGGTGGTCGCGGCCGGGTCCGGGTCGCGGGTGCCGGGCCGGACGAACTCGACGGCCAGCATCAGGCCCTTGCCACGCACCTCGCCGACGATCGGGTGCCGCGCCGCCGCCTCCACCAGTCCGGCGCGCAGCAGCTCGCCGGTGCGGGCGGCGTTGGCCTGCAGATCATGGTCGCGCAGATAGTCGAGCACGGCGACGCCGGCGGCGGTGCTGACCGGGTTGCCGCCGAACGTGGAGAACGAGATCGCCGGTACGCAGTTGAGCACGTCGGCGCGGCCGACGACACCGGCCAGGGCGAAGCCGTTGCCGATGCCCTTGGCGAAGGTGAGCAGGTCCGGCACGACGCCGTGCGCCTGGTAGCCCCAGAAGTGTTCGCCGGTACGCCCCCAGCCGGTCTGCACCTCGTCGGAGATCAGCAGGATGCCGGACTCGTCGAGAACCTTCTTCCATTCGCCGAGCAGCCCGTCGGGGCCGTGTACGAAGCCGCCGACGCCCTGGATCGGTTCGGCGATCAGGCAGGCGACGTCACCGGCGGTCTGGGTGGCGAGGACCTCGCGCAGGTCTTCGACGGCGGCGTCGAGCTGGGCGTCGGGGCCGAGCCGGGCCAGCAGGCCGCGCATCCGGTCACCGGAGTGCAGCCAGGAGACCTGCAGCGGGTTGAGGGCGCTCGCCGACCAGCTGCGGTGCCCGGTGATGCCCATCGTGGCGTACGACCGGCCGTGGTAGCTGTTGCGCACGGCGAGGATCTGGTGCGACCGGCGGTAGTTGGTGGCGGCCAGCAGGGCCGCCTCGTTGGCTTCGGTGCCGGAGTTGGTGAAGAAGACCCGGGCGTCGGCGATGCCGGACAGCGCGGCGATCCGTTCGGCCAGCTCCACCTGGTGGCGGATCAGGTACAGCGTGGATGTGTGCACCACGCCGGTGGCGAGCTGGCGCTGCACCGCGTCGCGGATCTCCGGGATGTCGTAGCCGATCATGTTGGTCAGCACGCCGCCGAAGAAGTCCAGGTAGCTGCGTCCGTCGGCGGCGGTGACCCGCCGGCCGGAGCCGGCGACGATCTCCAGTGGTTCGGCGTAGTAGAGCGGCATCCAGTCGGGCATCACGGCCCGGTGCCGGGTGAGCAGGTCGTCGGCGGTCATCTGCGGCACCACGCTCCCTGGGTCGTCGATGGGAGCACCTTCCCACCGGGACCGGATCAGGAGCAACTGTCATCGTGTAGCGGCCGGCCCGGCCCGACCTGACACTGCGTCGCCTGACCGGCCGGACCAGCCGGGCCGGTGGCCCGAGGCCCGCCGTCAGTCGCCCGAGCCGCTCGCCCCCGCATCTGCTGCCCCGTCGGACTCCACTTCCACGTCCGCACCGCCGGAGTGTTGCCGCGAGGAGCGCAGCCACAGCCGTACGCCGGTGAGCGCGCTCGCCACCGAGACCAGGGTGATGGCGATACTCACCATCTCGGGGATGTCACTGAACGGGTAGATCCACTGCATCACCAGCCCGAAGAAGGCGACGGCGAACAGTAGACAGGCGATCGTCCGGTCGCGAAGCATGCCGCTGTGTATAGCACCTCGACCATCGATTCCGGGCACCACGGTGACCGGCACTGCGGTGTTGCCGGGGCGGGCGCGCGCTGGGACTAGTATGTCTGGTCGGTGAGCTGTGGAGGAGGTACGGGTGGAAATCGACGAATTGCGACGTTACACCGCGTTTACCTTCCCTAGTTTGGAATTCGACCCGGTGACCGGGGTGGCCGAGCTGGGCTACGCGCTCACCGGCGACGACGGCGCGGAGCTGACCTTCGTCGAGCGGATCACCTTCCCCATGCCCGAGGGTGGCACCCCGCCGCCGAGCGGGCCCGGGTCAACGTTCCGTCGGGTCCTGGAGCTACTGCACCTGGTCGCCGGGGTCAGCTACTACAAGGCGGCGGCTCCGCCGTCGCTGGTGGCGCCCGCGCCGCTGGGGCCTGAGGCGGTCGCGCTGGTCACCGCCGTCTACACCAAGGGCCTGGCCGAGTACGCGTACCGCAACGGTCTGCCGCACGTGCTCGAGTTGACCCCCGTCGTGCCGGACGGGGTGCCGGCGCCGCCGCAGCCGATGGACACCGCCGACCGGCGGCCGCTGTCGGCGGTCGGCGGCGGCAAGGACTCGATCGTCACCCTGGAGGCGCTGCGCCGGGCCGGGTTCGACCCGGTGCCGTTCTCGGTCAACCCGAACCCGGTGATCGTCGCGGTCAACGCGGCCTCCGGGCTGCCGGCGCTGGCCGCCCGCCGGGCGTTGGACCCGCGGCTGTTCGACCTCAACGCGGCCGGTGCGTACAACGGCCATGTTCCGGTGACCGCCGTCAACTCGCTGATCGCGGTCGGTACGGCGGTGCTGCACGGCCTCGGGCCGGTGGTGATGTCCAACGAGCGGTCCGCCTCGGACCCGAACCTGGTCTGGAACGGTCACGAGATCAACCACCAGTGGTCCAAAGGCGTTGAGGCCGAGGGGTTGCTGCGGGCCGCGCTGCACGGCCACGCCGGGCTGACCGAGCCGTACTTCTCGCTGCTGCGCACCCTGTCCGAGCTGCACATCGCCAAGCTGTACGCCCGCTCGACCGGCTACGACCCGGTGGTGACCAGCTGCAACGCGGCGTTCAAGCTGCGGGACCGCAGCGAACGCTGGTGCGGGGCGTGCCCGAAGTGCCGGTTCGTTTTCCTGGCGTTCGCGCCGTTCATGTCGCGGGACCGGCTGGTCGGCATCTTCGGCGTCGACCTGCTCGCCGATCCGGCCCAGTCGGCCGGCTACCGGGAGCTGCTCGGCCTCGACGGGCACAAGCCGTTCGAGTGTGTCGGTGAGGTCGAGGAGTCCCTCGTCGCGTTGCGGATGCTCGCCGGGTCGCCGCAGTGGCGCGATACCCCACTGGTACGGGAGCTGATGGCGGCGGTGCCGGAACAGGCCTGGCCGGCGGTCGACGCCTCCGACGTACTGCTGCCCGGCGGGCCGCACCACGTGCCGGCGGCGTACGCGAAGGTCCTCACCGCGTTGGCCTGAGATCCGGTTCCCAGCGGAGCCGTACCGTGCGATGGACAACCGCTCCCGGAACCTAAAAGGATGTCGCATTTCGCGGACGGCTGCCGATCCACGCTCTCCTTCTTTATCCTCAACGACAGCCGAACATTGCTCCAATGAGGTCGGTCGGTGGCTCTACGGAGCTTGTGACGGCACCTACACGGATGAGCTGTGGGGCCAACGGACCACGTACTACAGCTGGCGAGAGCATCCCTGCCACTGATCCATCGGTTGCCCACACCGCCTACATGTGGCGGTCGTCGACCAGGTGCGGCTGCCAGCAGCCGGCTCCGCAGCTGCCGGTGTGTACGGCGAGGATCCGCAGGCCGGGCAGCCGGGCAGCGAGCCGGTCGGCGGCGTGGCGCAGCTGATCGTGGTGCTCGGCCTCGCTGACCGGGTTGCCGGCGCAGTCGGCGTGCCCGGCCAGCACCAGAGTGCCGCTGCCGTGCGCGGTCCGGGAGACGCCCACCGCGTCCAGCAGCCGGGTCAGTTCCGCCGGGTCGGCGGTGGCCAGCACTCGGTCGGCGCCTGGTTCGGTGATCAGGTCGAGGTGGTCGACGCCGAGCCGGTCGCGGACCCACTGCCCGAGCGGCCCGTGAATCCGGCCGTCGATGCAGGTCACCACGGTGGCGAACCGGTCCGGCACGTCAGTACACCTCCTGCGGCAGGCGGGGCGTTGAGCCAGTGTCCGCGGTCCCGTCACCGCCGGTCGCCCCGCCTTCGCCGGTGACGGCGTCGACCGCGCCGGCCACCTCCGGATGCAGCTGCCCGGCCTCCCGCATCGTCGGCCACAGGCCGGAGCGGGTGAGCAGGTCCCGCACCGGTCCCCGGACGGTGGCCAGGTGCAGCGCGACGCCCCGGCTGGCCAGCCGCTCCCTGGCCTGGGCCAGGGCGTGCGCGCCGTCGGCGTCGGCGTCGCCGATCGCGCTGGCGTCGACCACCACCGCCCGTAGCGCTTCGCGGGTCTCGGCCAGCGTCAGCAGCCGGTCGGCGAGGTACTGCGCGTTGGCGAAGTACAGCGGCCCGTCGATGCGCAGCACCACCACTTGCGGATCGGTGACCAGGCCCTGGTAACGGGCCACGTTGCGGAAGGTGGCGGTGCCGGGCACCCGGCCCAGTTCGGCGGTGTGCGGGCGGGCGGACCGGCGCAGGAACACCGCGAGGCTGAACACCACCCCGGCGGCCAGGCCCGGCTCCACCCCGGCGACCAGGGTGACCGCGAAGGTCAGCGCCAGAGTCAGCCCGTCGACCCGACGAAGACGCCAGGCCGTCCGGGCGCCCCGGTAGTCGACCAGCCCGAGTACGGCGACCACGACGATCGCCCCGAGCACCGCCTTGGGCAGGTGGTAGAAGGCCGGGGTGAGCAGTAGCGCGGTCAGCCCCACCACGACGGCGGTGACCACCGACGCGACCGGGGTACGGGCCCCGGCGGAGAAGTTGACCGCGCTGCGGGAGAACCCGCCGGCCACGGGGAAGGCGTGGAAGGCACCGGCGGCGGCGTTCGCCGCGCCGACCGCGACGAGTTCGGCGTTCGGGTCGACGTGCTGGCGGGACCGGGCGGCCAGCGACTTGGCCACCGCGATGCCCTCCATGTAGGCGACCAGGGCGATCGCGATCGCGGCCGGCAGCAGGGACCGCAGGTCGGCCAGGGCGAGCGCCGGCAGGTCCGGAGTGGGCAGCCCGCTCGGCACATCCCGCAGGATGGGTACGCCCCGGTTGCCGAGGGCCAGTACGGCGCTGACCGCCGTGACGGCGGCGACGACCAGCAGCGCCGCCGGCACCTTCGGGGCGTACCGGCGCAGCAGGACCAGCCCGGCGATGCTGGCCGCGGCGACCGCCACGGTCAGCGGGTGGATCGTGGCGACGCCCTGCCACAGGCTGGCCAGGATGCCGGGCAGGTTCTCGGCCCGCTCGACTCGCATCCCCAGCAGGTCCTTGACCTGGCTGGCGGCGATGACGAGCGCGGCGGCTGAGGTGAACCCGGACAGCACCGAGTGGGACAGGAAGTTCACCAGCGCGCCGAGGCGCAGCACCCCCATCAGGATCTGGATGGCGCCGACCAGCAGGGCGAGCAGGCCGGCGAGGGCGGCGTACCGGCCGGGGTCGCCGTGCGCCAGTGGGGCGAGCGCGGTGGCGGTCATCAGGGCGGTGATCGCCACCGGGCCGACGGCGAGTGAACCGGAGGTGCCGAGCAGTGCGTACACCAGCACCGGCACGATCGCTGCGTACAAACCGGTGACCGGTGGCATGCCGGCGAGGGCGGCGTACGCCATGCTCTGCGGCACCAGCATCACCGCGACGGTGAGGCCGGCGATCAGGTCGTGGCGCAGCACGTGCCGGTCGTATCCGCGCCGCCAACCGAGGATGGGCACGATCCGCGCCGGGCCGGTGCGCTCCTGGCGGGGGTACGCGGTGGTGGTCATTTCGCTGCGCCGGCCCGGCTGATCCGGGTGAGTGAGGCGTTGACGTCACACCCGGCGCCCTGGTTGTACGGCAGGCGGGCCAGCAGCATGCCCATGGCGCAGGTGTTGGTCAACGCGGCAACGGTCAGCCCGGCCCCGATGAGTCCGGCGACGTACCGGGCCGGCGGGTACCAGATGCTGGCCAGCACCGAGACCAGCACGATCGCTCCGGCGACCAGGCGTACCTGACGTTCCAGGCTCCACCGCTGGCGGCCCCGGTTGACCGGGGCGCCGGCGGAGATCCAGGCGTTCATCCCACCGTCGAGCACGGTCGCGCCGTCCAGCCCGGCGCCGGCGAGTTTCGCGCAGGCCTGGTTGGCCCGGTTGCCGGACTGGCAGATCAGTAGGATGCGGCCGCCAGCGTCGGCGACGATCCGGTTGAGGTGGGCGTCGACCTGGTCCAGCGGCAGGTTGATCGCCCCGTCGATGTGGGCGGTCTCGAACTCGGCCGGGGTGCGCACGTCGACGACCAGGGTGTCCGGGTTGTCGGCCAGCAGGACGCGGGCGGCGGGCACCTGGATGTTCGGGTTGGTGGTGGGGGGCATGTCATTCCTCCGTGCGGTGGTGGTCGAGGGTCGTGCGGTGGTGGTCAGGATTCGGTGGCCAGGTCGGCGACGCCTGCCCCGCTGAGCACGGCGGGCCGGTGGCCGGCGCGGACCAGCAGGCTGGCGGCGATGGCGGCCCGCCGGCCGCTGCCGCAGGCGACGAGGACCGGTCGCTGCGGGTCGAGCTCGGCGGGAATGCCGTCGGTGACCAGGTCGGCGAGGAAGCGTTCGACCGCCCCCGGCCAGCTGACCCGCGCCCGCTCGCTCGGCATCCGTACGTCGAGCAGCTGTGCGTCGGGCTGGGCCAGCCGCTGCCGGAAGCTGTCCAGGTCGAGTAGTTCGTAGCCGGGGCCGAGCTGGTCGGCGGGGGCCGGCCGGTGGACGCCCTGGACGGTGTCGAGCCCGATCCGGGCCAGCTGGACGACGGCTTCGGTGACGTCCTGGCCGGGTTCGGCGATCAGCACGACGGGTGCGCCGTACGGCAGCAGCCAGCCGGCCCAGCTGCCGAAGTCGTCGGTGAGCTCGATGCCGACGGAGCCGGGCAGCAGGCCGGCGGCCTGGGCGGGTCGGGGCCGGATGTCCAGCAACTGGGCGTCGTCGGTGGTCGGCAGGTCGGCGGCGGTGATCTCCGGGATCTCGACGGCCGGCATCGGCTCGCCGCCACGCAGATTGGCCGGGCCCATGTACTGGTAGAAGGCCGGGATCGGCATCGGCTCGGCGAGCAGCCGGTCGGCGAACGTCTCCGGGTCGCCGATGCCGAGCAGCGGATTGGTGTCGACCTCGTCGCCGATGGTGGAGGTGAACCGGCCGGCGCCGGTGGCGGTGCAGAACGAGCCTTCACCGTGGGTCGGGTAGAGCTCGACGGCCCGGGGCAGGCCGGCGAGGCGGTGCAGCGAGCCGTGCTGCAGCCGGGCCAGGGTGCGGGCCCGGTCGGGGCCGAGCAGGTCGGGTCGGCCGGCGGAGGCGACGAGCAGGCTGCCGCCGGAGAAGACGGCGACCGGCTCGCCGTCGATCAGCACCAGGTAGCTGGTGTGTTCCGGAGTGTGACCGGGGGTATGGACGGGACGCAGGGTGAGGTTGTCGGCCTTGATGTCCTCGAGGTGGAAGGCGGGCGTGTGCCGGTAGGTCGGTGCCGCGCCAGCCGGCAGGACCAGCTCGGCGCCGGTGCGTCGGGCGAGCTGCGGTCCGCCGGAGACGTAGTCGTTGTGCAGGTGGGTCTCCAGGACGAACCGCAGGTCGACGTCGCGTTCGGCGGCGGCGTCGAGGAACCGGTCGATGTCGCGCTGCGGGTCGACGAGCACCCCCTTGCCCTCGTGGACCAGCAGGTAGGACTGGTCGCCGAGGCCGGGGGTACGGAATGAGATGAGTTCCACGGGTGCTCCTCCGCTCTCGCGTATACCCCTGGGGGTATCTACGGACCCAGTATGTTCGAATGAACGGACATCTGCAAGTGATACCCCCGGGTGTATCGTGTAAACCCAGTTGGGTAGGCCCGGAAGCACCAGCGGGAGACCCCGGACCAGGAGGAACTCGCCATGCAGGTCGAGGAGAACACCACGGCGGACGTGGTCAAGCGGCTACGGCGGGCCGAAGGCCAGATCCGCGGCATCATCGCGATGCTGGAGTCCGGCCGGGACTGCGCCGAGGTGGTCACCCAGCTCGCCGCCGTCTCCCGGGCACTCGACCGGGCCGGCTTCAAGGTCATCGCCAGTGGGCTCGAACAGTGCATGGGCCCCGACGCCGACGCCACCGAGCGCAAGGCCAGCCTGGAGCAGATGGAGAAGCTGTTCCTCTCCCTGGCCTGACGCCGGAGCCCGACGGACCGGCCTGACGCCGGTCCCCGGCGATCCGCCGGGGCCCGGTGGGTCGCCGGGCCCCGGGCAGGGTCGCCGGGTCAGCCCCGGGCCGGCCGGGTGGCCAGGTACCAGTCGGTCAGCTTGACCGTGTCGTCGGTCAGCCGCGCGTCCAGGTCGGCTTCGGTACGCGGCGCACCGAGCACCACGTCGTCACCAGGTCGCCAGTTCGCCGGGCAGGACACCCCGTCACGGTCCGCGGTCTGCAGCGCGTCGACCAGCCGCAGGATCTCCGGGATCATCCGGCCGGCGTTCATCGGGTAGTACAGCACCGCCCGGACGATCTGCTCGGCGTCGATGACGAACACGGCCCGCACCGCCGCCGTACCGGACGTGTTCGGATGCAGCATCCCGTACGCGTGCGACACCGCCATGTCCAGGTCGGCGATGATCGGGAACGGGATCCGCACGCCGAGCTTGTCGTGGATCGACCGGGTCCAGGCCAGGTGGCTGAAGACCGAGTCCACCGAGTTGCCCAGCAACGCCACGTCGCGGGCGGCGAACTCGTCGGCCAGTTCGGCGAAGGCGACGAACTCGGTGGTGCAGACCGGGGTGAAGTCGGCCGGGTGGCTGAACAGCACCAGCCAGCGGCCGGCGTAGTCGGCCAGCCGGACCGGGCCGTGGGTGCTCTCCGCCGTGAAGTCGGGTGCCCGGTCGCCGATCAACGGCAGTCGCGGTGCCGGAGCCGGTACGGAGACGGTGTCGCTCATGATCGTTGATACCCTTTCACTGGTAGGTAGATGGCCGAGGGCTCAGACGGTGCCGACCGGCTGACGCAGTGCCCGCCAGGCCTGGTAGCCGCCGAGCAGGTCGGAGACGTCCGGGTGGCCGTTGGCCCGCAGCAGGCTGGCCGCGACCGACGAGCGGTATCCGCCGGCGCAGTGCACCACCACCGGCCGGTCGGCCGGCACCTCGGCGATCCGCCGGGACAGTTCGGCCAGCGGGATGTGCAGCGCACCCTCGATGACCCCGGGCTCACGCGCACCGTCGATCACCCCGGCGGCCCGCTCGCTGGCGTTGCGCACGTCGAGCACCACCGGTGGCTGCTCGCCGTCGAGTGCGGCGGCCAACTGCGCCACGGTCAGCCGGCTCGCCCGGGTCAGCTGGTCGACCATCTGCAGGAACGCCTGCTCCGGCTCGCGCAGGTAGCCGGCGACGGTGTCGAAACCGATCCGGGCAAGCCGGGTGACGATCTCCTCCTCGCGGTCCTGCGGGGCGACCACCAGGATCTGTGTGCCGGGGGCCAGCACGGTGCCGGCGGTCTCGGCGAACCGGCCGTCAGCGGGGACGTTCAGCGCCCCCTGCAGGTGGCCGGCGGCGTACTCCTGCGGGTCGCGGGCGTCGACCACGACGGCGCCGGCGGCCTGCCGGGCGACGAACTCCGCCGGGTTCAGCGGCGTGGGTGCGGCGGTGACGTCGAACAGGGCGTGGTCGCGGCGGTTGAGCACCGCGTCGTAGCCGAAGTACGCCGGGGCGGCCGGCTGGCCGGCGGTGACGATCGCCAGGAACTGCTCGGCGTCCATCGGGGCGCAGGCGTAGTTGGTGGCCCGCTGCTCGCCGATGGTCGACGAGCGCTCGGTGGACAGGTTCTTGCCGCACGCCGATCCGGCGCCGTGGGCCGGGAAGACCCGCACCGGGTCGGGCAGCGTCATCAGCTTGTGCTGCACGCTGTCGTAGAGCATCCGACCGAGTTCGTCGGCGGTGACGCCGAGCGAGGCCAGCAGGTCGGGCCGGCCGACGTCGCCGATGAACAGCGCGTCGCCGGTGAGTACGCCGTACGCGACCGGGTCGTCGGCGTGTTCGTACACCAGGATGCTGATCGACTCCGGGGTGTGCCCGGGGGTCTCCATGATCTCCAGGGTCACGTCGCCGAGGCTGATCCGGTCCCCGTCGGCCAGCTTGCGGATCGGGTAGTCGGCCTCGGCCTGCCGGCCGTAGCCGATCCACGCGCCGGTGCGCGCGGCGAGTTCCAGGTGGCCGGCGATGAAGTCGGCGTGGAAGTGGGTGTTGACGACGCCTTCGATGGTGAGGCCGTGCGCCTGCGCGTCGGCCAGGTATTCGGTGACGTCGCGACGCGGGTCGACCACGACGGCGCGCTTCGTGGTCTCGTCGGCGATCAGGTAGGACGCCTGGGACAGGCAGTCCAGGTAGTACTGGGCGAAGAACATGCCCGGGACCTCCTTCGGCGGCTGGTTCACGGTTGCCGGATTCAGTCCGAACATACCCCGGGGGGTATATGGGAGGCGGTGGCTCAAGGTCCCGAAGATTCAGGACCTTCGACCCGGTACGGCGCGAGCCCCGCAGGCCAGGCGGGCGGTCAGTCCCGCGACCGGTCAGGCCGGTGGGCGGGCCCGTACCTCGTCCAGCGCCAGCACCGCGACGTGCAGCGACAGGCACGTCTGCACCGAGTCCAGGTCGACGCCGAGAATCTGCCCCAGTCGGGTCAACCGCTCGTAGAACGCCGGCCGGGACAGGTGCACCGCCGCGGCCGCCGCCGACTTGTTGCGGCCGTGCTCCAGGTACGCCCGCAGCGTGGCCAGCATCCGCTGCCGGGGATGACGGGCCTCGTACGCCAGCAGCGGGCCCAGCTCACGCTCGACGAAGACCTGCAACCGGGGTTCCTCCCGCAGCAGGTGCAGCAGCCCGGCCAGGCCGACGTCCGGCAGCCGCAGCACCTGGTCGGCGCGGCGGTCCCGGCGGCCGGCCTCGGCCACCTGGCGCGCCTCGACCAGGGTCCGCCGGGCCTCCCGGACGCCGTCCACCCCGCTGCCGGCAGCGACCACCACCGGCACCGGCTCGGACCGGCGCAACCGGTGCAGCGCGGCCAGCAGACCGTCCAGCGCCGGGTCCGCCGCCGTGGCGTCGCGGACCGCCAGCAGTACGCCGACCGCATGCTCGTCCAACGGGCTGGCCAGGCCGGTCAGCCCGGCTTCCCGCAACGCCAGGCCGACCGTCTCGGCGAGGTCGCGCAGCCGGGCCTGGACCGTCTCGGCGCTGTCGGCCGACGGCACCGCGACAGTCGACCCGGTGGACCCGGCCGGCCCGGCAGACCCAGCCGATCTGACGGCGCCAGCGGCACCGGCGGCGTCGGAACCGGCGTCGCGGAACCGGACCGCAACGCCGACCAGATGCCGCCGGTCCAGGCCGACGCCGAGCGCCCGGGCCCGCATCGCCACCTCGTCGACCGGCTGCGACCCGTCCAGCAGCGCGGTCAGCAGCGTCCGGTGAATCTGCCGCTCCAGGCCTTCGGCGTCGCGGCGGATCAGCCGGCCCAACGCCAGGGTCGACGCGGCCCGTTCGAGCAGGATCGACCACCGCAGCGGCGGCCCGCCCGACCCGCTGAACCCGCCCGAGACACCGGACCCGCCCGAGACACCCGGCCCGGCAGCCGGGCAGCGCAGCAGCAGCCGGCCCCAGTCCTGGCCCCGGGCGCCGACCATGGTCACCAGCCAACCGGTGTCCGCGTGGTACGCGGTACGCCCGGTCGGCTGGATCCGGCGCGAATGCTGCTCCCAGCCGTCCAGCAGCAGCCGGGGGTTCTCCCCGGCGGTGTGATAGGCCAGCACCCGGCGGGACAGGTTCTCCAGCACCACCGGTGCACCGGCCAGCTCGGCCGCTTGACGTACCACCTCGGTGGCCTCCGCGCCCTCCACGGACAGCTCGGTGAACCGCTGGTGGATCTCCTCGGTGGCCCGCAGCTCGGCCAGCTGGGCGTCCACGATCAGGGCGTGCACCGCCTCGGTGATCAGCACGAACGGAGTCTCCCGGCGCAGCTCCACCAGCGGCAGCCCGTGCCGGTGCGCGGCCGCGGCCATCACCTTCGGCACCCCGCCGTGGTAGCGGCGGCCGAGCTCCACCACCAGACCGGCGACACCTACCTCGGCCAGGTCGGCGATGAAGGCCCGCACGCCGGCGTCGTCGGCGGGCAGCCCGATCCCGGTGGTCAGCACCAGCTCGCCGCCGCGCAGCAGGCTGGCGATGTCCGGCACCTCGGTGACGTGCACCCAGCGCACCGGTCGGTCCAGGCCCTCCTCGGCGGCGACCACCCGGGGTCCGCCGTTGCGCACCGGGTCGAGCGCCAGCACCTCACGGACGGTCGGGAACACCCGCAGTACGCTACCCCGGCGACCGGCACAATGCCCGGTGTGCCAACAACGGAGATCATGGACCCGGACGACGAGCGGATCGCCGACTACCGGGCGCTGACCGACGTCGAGCTGCGGACCCGGTGGGAGCCGCCGAACGGCCTGTTCATCGCCGAGGGCGAGCTGGTCATCGGGCGGGCCCTGCGGGCCGGCTACCGGCTACGGTCGGTGCTTGTCGACGCCAAGCGGGTCGACCAGCTCGCCGAACTGCCGGCGGAGGCGACGGTCTACGCGGCGACCCCGGCGGTGCTGGAGTCGATCACCGGATTCCACGTACACCGAGGGGTGCTGGCCTCGTTCCACCGCCGGGCCCTGCCCAGCCTGGACGAGGTGCTCGACCGGGCCCGCCGGCTGGTCGTCTGCGAAGGGATCAACACGCACACCAACCTGGGTGCGCTGTTCCGCAGCGCGGCGGCGCTCGGCATGGACGCCGTGGTCCTCTCCCCCACCTGCGCGGATCCGCTGTACCGGCGGTCAGTGCGGGTCAGCATGGGCGAGGTGTTCGCGGTGCCGTACGCCCGGGCGGCGGCCTGGCCGGCGGCGCTGGCCACCATCCGTACCGCCGGGTTCCGGCTGCTCGCGATGACCCCGGCACCGGACGCGGTGCCGGTCCAGCGGCTGGACGCCGCGGCCCGGGCGCGGCCGGCGCTGCTGCTCGGCGCGGAAGGGCCCGGGTTGAGCACCGCGGCGGTCCAGGCCGCCGACGTACGGGTGGCGGTGCCGATGCGGCGCGGTGTCGACTCACTCAACGTGGCGACGGCGGCGGCGGTCGCCTTCTGGGAGCTGTGCCGCGACGACCCGGCCTGACGGGAGCTGGCCGGGGTGGTGCTGCCGGCAGGCCTGGCTGGCCGGTTGTCAGGCGCGGGCCGGGGCGGTTGACGGCGCCTGCACGCTGGGCACCATCCGGCCGGCGGACCAGGCCAGACCGATCCCGGCGGTCAGGGTGAGGACCGCGCCGACGGTCTGCAGCGGCCCGGAGAGCAGCCCGACGAGCCCGAGCAGCGGGGACGCGACGATCAGCAGCCAGCCGTCGAGCCGGTTGAACAGCTCCGAACGCAGCACCGCGGCACCGGCGAGCAGCCAGCCGAGGCTGTACAGTGCGGCGCCGACCAGGGCGATCGACCGGGCCGACGTGCCGTAGACGGCGGTGCCGTCGGGCAGCCCGACGAACGGCACCGTCGACGCCGTACCGGCCAGGCCGACCAGCAACGCGGAAACGGCGGTGCCCCGGCTGCGGGCGGCGGCGTGGATCCCGGCGATCGCCACCAACGCGACCAGCCCCAGCCAGCTGGCGATCACCCAGGAGACCAGGTACGCCGGCCGGCCGTCGACCAGGTCGGGTGCCGGGCCGCCGCCGCGCAGTCCGCTCAGGCTGCCGATCCCGAACGCGATCGCATACGCCGGCAACGTCCAGATGGCGACCCGGCTGAACCGACGGATCGACCATGCCCAGGCGGCGTTGGTGGCCGGGCCGGCCGGGGTGTTCTCCGGTGCGGCGGCGGCCACCACGGCGACCCCGGCGTCGCTGCGGGAGACCACCCGAACCGGGCCGGACCGGCCGGCGTTGGACGCGGTGGTCCGGGGCCGGGTGTTCCTGACGGCACGCGTCACGGTGTCGCCTCCCCCGCGCTGCGGGGCCGCCCGGGCCCCGTCGGCTGTCCTCACTGACCGACCGATCGTGGCAGCCGACGGCGGCGGTACGCGCGGGTTCCTCGGATTTCAGCCGGTCGGGTCAGCCCGGCCCGGCCCCGATCGGCTCGGGCCGGGCCCCGGCTGCGGGTCAGCCGCGTTCGGCCTGCGGGCGTTGCTGCTCGGCGTTCAGCTCGCCGAGCAGCTCGGACGCGGGCACCGGCTCGGGCGCGGGCAGCCCGGCCGGTCGGGCCTTGGCGCCGCCGGCCGCCGTACCGCCGCTGGTGACCTGCTCGGCGGCCCGCACCTCGTCGTTGACCCGCTGCGCCTCGGCGGCGGCGGCCTCGGCCGCCTCGGCCGCCTCCCGCTCCACGGCGCTGGAGTCGACCTCCTGCGACGGCGCGTCACCGACCATCTGGCTGAGCCCGCCGAGCGCCCCGCCCAGACCTTCGAGTGCCTTGGTCAGCTCGGCCGGGACGATCCACATCTTGTTGGACTGGCCGTTGGCGATCTGCGGCAGCGCCTGCAGGTACTGGTAGGCGAGCACCTTCTGGCTCGGATTGGCCTGGTGGATGGCGTCGAAGACGGTCCGGATCGCCTTGGCCTGGCCTTCGGCCTGCAGGATCCGGGCCTGCCGGTCACCGTCGGCGCGCAGCACCGCGGCCTGCTTCTCGCCCTCGGCGCCGAGGATCTGCGACTGCTTGTGCCCCTCGGCGGTGAGGATCGCGGCGCGGCGGTCCCGCTCGGCGCGCATCTGCTTCTCCATTGAGTCGCGGATGCTCGGCGGCGGCTCGATCGCCTTGATCTCCACCCGGGTCACCTTGATGCCCCACCGGCCGGTGGTCTCGTCCAGCACGCCGGACAGGTGCTGGTTGATCTCCTCGCGGCTGGTCAGCGCGCGCTCCAGGTCGAGCGAGCCGATGACGTTACGCAGCGTGGTGACGGTGAGCTGCTCGATCGCCTGCAGGAAGTTGGCGATCTCGTAGGTGGCGGCCCGGGGGTCGACGACCTTGAAATACAGGACGGTGTCGATCGACACCACCAGGTTGTCCGAGGTGATCACCGGTTGGGGCGGGAAGCTGACCACCTGTTCCCGCATGTCGACCTTGGCCCGTACGGTGTCGACGAACGGGACGAGCAGGTTGAGACCGGGAGTCATGGTGCGCTGGTACCGGCCGAGCCGTTCGACCAGGTCCATCCGCTGCTGCGGGACGATCCGCACCGCCCGGATCAGGGTTATCACCGTGATCAGGGCGACCGCCCCGACCAGCACCGCGATCACTAAGTCCATCGTCGTTCACCTTCTCGGCTCGGGATGTTGATGCCGGCCCGGGGTGTTCATGCCGGTCCGCCGCCGGTGACGTCGTCCCGCCAGACGAGCGCGGTGACGCCCTTGACCTGGATCACCTGTACCCGTTCGCCGGGGGCGAAGACCTGGGTGCCGTCGTACGAGCGGGCGCTCCACAACTCGCCGTCGATCTTGACCTGGCCGCCGTCGGCGTCCACCCGCTCCAGCACCAGCGCCGATGCACCCTCGATCGCCTGCACGCCGAACGGTTCCTCGCCACCGCTGAGCGCGGACTGCCGGTGCCGCTGGATGACCGGCCGGACGGCGACCACGGTCAGCGCCGAGACGGCGGCGAAGACCAGGGCCTGGGCGGCCACCGGGGCGCCGAGAGCGGCGGCGACCGCCGCGGCGAACGCGCCGGCTGCGAACATGACGAGGAACAGCGTCGCGGTGAATAATTCCGCGACCGCGAGCACGACGCCCAATACGATCCACAGGACGGGTTCCACACACCGATCGTGACATGTACGCGCACCACCGGCGACCCTCAACCCGACAAATCGGGCAGCTATCGGTGAGCCGGACCGATCCGGCCACACTGAGTCACGATCCCTTCTGCCTGAGTCACGAGCAAGGAGCAGGTACGCGTGTCCGCACCCCTGTCCCCCGACACCATCAGCATGATCGACACCGCAGTCGCCGAGACCCAGTCGTCCGGCCGGGCACCCTCGGTCGTCCTCGGTGTGCTCCGGGACCGGCGGCTGGTGCACGTCGCGGCCGCCGGTGACCACCCGGCACCCCACGCGGACCTGCAGTACCGGATCGGCTCGATCACCAAGACCTTCACCGCCACCCTGGTGCTGCGGCTACGCGACGCCGGCCGGCTCGACCTCGACGACCGGCTCCGTGACCACCTGCCGGACGCCCCGTACGAGCGGATCACCCTGCGCCAGCTCCTCGGCCACGCCGCCGGCCTGCAACGCGAACCGGACAGTGACGGCTGGTGGGAACGCAGCACCGGCACCGACGTCGCCACCCTGCTGGCCGGGCTCGGACCGGACAAAATGGCCTTCCCGCCGCACCGCACGTACCACTACTCGAACCTGGCGTACGGGCTGCTCGGCGCCGCCCTGCAGCGGATCACCGGCACGCCGTGGGCCGAACTGGTCGCCACCGACCTGCTCGGCCCGCTCGGCATGACCCGCACCACGTACCACGCCACCGCCCCGTACGCCGCCGGCTACGTGGTGCACCCGTGGCACGGCACGCTGCGCGAGGAGCCGCGTACCGACACCCGGGCGATGGCCCCCGCCGGCCAGCTCTGGTCCACCGTCACCGACCTGAGCCGGTGGGCGGCGTTCCTCGCCGACCCGGACCCGGCGGTGCTGGACCCCGACACGATGGCGGAGATGTGCCTGCCGGTGGCGATCAACGACCCGCACCGGTGGACCGGCGGCCACGGGCTCGGCCCCGAGCTGTACCGGGTCGGCGAGCGGGTCTTCGCCGGCCACGGCGGCTCGATGCCCGGCTACGTGGCGCTGCTCGCCGTACACCGCGCCACCGGCACCGGCGTGGTCACTTTCGCCAACTCGTACGGCTTCGCCCGGGGCACCATCCGCGAACTGGGGCTCCGGGTGCTGGCCGGGGTGCTCGACCGGGAACCGGTCGCGCCACAGCCGTGGCGGCCGGGCACGGCGCCGCCGCCGGAGATCGACGCGATCTGCGGCCGGTGGTGGTGGATGGGACGGGAGATGCAGGTCTCCTGGGACGCCGACGCCGCCGAGCTGGTCCTCACCCTGCTCGGGCCGGTGCACCCGGTGACGTCGCGGTTCGTCGCGGCGGGTGCGGACCGCTGGCAGGGCCGCAGCGGCGCCCAGCAGGGCGAGATCCTCACCGTACGGCGTGGACCGACCGGCACCCCGACGGCGCTGGACCTGGCCACCTTCGTCCTCACCCGCGACCCGGACGACCTCGGCTGACCGGCCGCCCGCGCACCCCACTGCTGTGGCGCGGTCGGCTCGCTGTCACCGCACGGCGGCTCACTGCGGCGGTACGGTGACGAAGTCGATCAGCCGCTCCATCGCGTTGATCAGCGGCGTCTCCACGTCCTGATAGCTGTGCACACTGGACAGGATCCGGCGCCACAGCTGCGCCGGATCGGCCACGCCGACCGCCGCGCAGACGCCTTCCTTCCACGGCTGGCCGGGCGGGATCCGGGGCCACTGCCGCAACCCGATCCGGTCCGGTCTGACCGCCTGCCACACGTCCACGTACGGATGCCCGGTGACCAGCACGTACGGCGAGGTGACCGTGGCGACGACCCGGCTCTCCTTGGACCCGGGGACCAGGTGGTCGACCAGCACGCCGAGCCGGCGCTGCGGGCCGGGCGCGAAATCGGCCACCGCTGCGGCCAGGCCGTCGATGCCGTCCAACGGTTCGACGACGACGCCCTCGACCCGCAGGTCGTCGCCCCAGATCCGCTCGATGAGCGCGGCGTCGTGCACCCCCTCCACCCAGATCCGGCTGGCCTGGGCGACCCGGGCCGGCCGGTGGCCGACCGCGACCGATCCGGAGGCGGTGCGCTGCCGCTGCCGGGGCGCGGCCGGCTCGCGGGGCGGCCGGCGCAGCGTCACCGGCTGGCCGTCCAGCAGGAAACCGGCCGGGACCAGCGGGAAATGCCGCCGGCGGCCGTGCCGGTCCTCCAGCGTCACCGCGCCGGACTCGAAGCCGACGACCGCACCGCAGAAACCGGAGTCGGCGTCCTCGACCACGAGGTCCGGCTCGGCGTCGACCTCCGGTACCACCCGACGTCGGCGCCAGTTGCCCGCCAACACGTCGTCGCCGTACCGCCGGTCACCACCCACGTCGGGCAGGCTAACCGCATCGGCTGGCGGTGGCCCGCCGACGCGCCGACCGGACACCCCCGACGGTGACCTGCCGCCCGGTGTCGAGACAACCGGCAGCGCGGCACGTACCCTAGCGTGCATGTCCCCCGCAGCAGGCGCGGCGACCCTCGCGACGCGCCGCTCCAGCCGGTTCGTGGCCTGGGTGCGCGCGTGGCGCGCCGGCCTGGTGCCGTACGACGAGATAGCCGACGAGATAGCCGGCGACGAGGAGCATCTGGTCGCCGACGCGCCCGGTGCCTGGACCGACCTGCCGTTGCGCGACGCGCTGTCCTGCTTCGCGAAGCTGCCGCCGGACGAGATCCGGCTGGCGTTGCCGGCGCCCGGCGACCCGCGTGGCCTGCCCGGTCCGGGTGAGTTCACCGGTGCCGCGCTGCTGGCCGGCGAGGCGGTGGTGGCGCGCGGGCTGGGCGTCATCCCCGAAGTACGCTCGCACACGTCCGGGTCCGGGGTCACCTTCGAGACGGTGCTGTGGCGGATCTACCCGCTGCCGCAGGAGCTGCCCGCCGCCGGGCACGCCGGGCCGAGCGCCGCCGAGGCCGAGGCCGAGTTGTCCACCGCGCTGGCCGAGACGACCACGGCGCTGACCCGACTGGACGTCGCCCACTGGCGGCCGGAGCTGGCCGGGGCGCTGGCCGCGCTGCGCCGCCCGGACGGTGGGATGGACCTGCCACCCGGTTTCGATCCGCGGGCCCGCCGGTTGTTCGCCCGGGCCAGCGTGCTGGACCAGGTACTGGCGCTCGCCGAGCACGTCGCCCCCGGCGGTGCCGTCAACGGCTACGAGGCCCAGCAGCGCGACGCCGCGCTGCGGCCGCTCACCACCGCCTGCCGCCGGGCGCTGGTCGCCGCCTGCAACGCCCCACTGCGGCCCTGACTCCCGGTCGCAGCCTTGACGGGGCGGTGGCGTCAGATCTCGTCGATCAGATCGGCCACCGACGGGACGATCCGCGACGGACGGTACGGGTAGCGGTCGATGTCGGTACGGCTGCTGATCCCGGTGAGCACCAGGATCGTCTGCAGTCCCGCTTCCAGCCCGCAGAGCACGTCGGTGTCCATCCGGTCGCCGATCATCGCGGTGCTCTCCGAGTGCGCGTCGATCGTGTTCAACGCCGACCGCATCATCATCGGGTTCGGCTTGCCGACGAAGTACGGCTCCACCCCGGTCGCCTTCGAGATCATCGCCGCGACCGAGCCGGCCGCCGGCAGCGCACCCTCGGTCGACGGCCCGGTCGGGTCCGGGTTGGTGCAGATGAACCGGGCGCCGCCGTTGATCAGCCGGACCGCCTTGGTGATCGCCTCGAAGCTGTAGGTGCGGGTCTCCCCCAGCACCACGTAGTCCGGGGCGTAGTCGGACAGGATGTAGCCGACCGCGTGCATCGCCGTGGTCAGCCCGGCCTCACCGATGACGTACGCGGTGCCACCCGGCCGCTGGTCGGCGAGAAACTGCGCGGTGGCCAGCGCCGCCGTCCAGATCGCCTGCTCCGGCACGTCGAACCCCATCCGGGTGAGCCGGGCCTGCAGGTCGCGGGGGGTGTAGATGGAGTTGTTGGTCAGCACCAGGAACGGTTTGCCGGAGGCGCGCAGCCGGTTGATGAACTCCGGCGCACCCGGGACCGGTTGGCCCTCGTGCACCAGCACACCGTCCATGTCGGTCAGCCAACTCTCGACGGGTTTACGGTCGGTCACGAGGATCTCCGGGGGGTGGATGAGGGAATGCAGCAGTTCACCGGGCAGGTGTCCCAGACCGGCAGCGTACCGAGCCGCGCCCGGGTGAGGGCGCCGTCCGGGCGCAGCCGCTCCGACACCAGATCCCGGACCATCGACACGAAGGCCGGGTGGGTGCCAGGGCTGGCCGCCCGGGCGTACGCCAGACCGAGCTCCTTGGCGGTCGCCGCCGCCTCGGTGTCCAGGTCCCAGACCACCTCCAGGTGGTCGGAGACGAAACCGATCGGGCTGACCACCACCGCGTCGACCCCCTGACCGGCGAGTTCGCGCAGGTGGTCGTTGACGTCCGGCTCCAGCCAGGGCACCTGCGGCGGGCCGGACCGGCTCTGCCAGACCAAGTCGTACGGCAGGTCCGGGGCGGCGTCGGCGGCGACCAGCCGGGCGGTCTCGGCCAGCTGGGCCTGGTAACGCCCGCCCTCCGGGCCGGCGGCGGCCGCCGCGCTGGTCGGGACCGAATGGGCGGTGAACACCAGCCGGGTACGCCGACGCAGCGCCGGGTCGACGGTGCCCAGCGCGGCCCGGACCGCTTCGACGTGCGGGCCGACGAACCCGGGATGGTCGTGGAACTGCCGCAACTTGTCGATCACCGGGGCGTCCGGGCCGACCGCCGACCGCGCCGCCGCGATGTCCTCCTGGTACTGCCGGCACGACGAGTAGCCGCCGTAGGCGCTGGTGGCGAAGGCGAGGGCGCGGCGGACCCCGTCGTCGCGCATCCGGGCCACCGTGTCGGCCAGCATCGGATGCCAGTTGCGGTTGCCCCAGTACACCGGCAGGTCGATTCCGTGGGCGGCGAAGTCGGCCCGGATCGCGGCCAGCAGCTCCCGGCACTGCTGGTTGATCGGCGACACGCCGCCGAAGTGCTGGTAGTGCTCGGCGACCTCGGCCAACCGCTCCGGCGGCACGTTGCGCCCTCGGGTCACGTTGCGCAGGAAGGGCAGCACGTCCTGCGGACCTTCCGGGCCGCCGAACGACAGCAGAACCAGTGCGTCGTACGCCATGGGCCCTATTGTTCCTGGTCGGGCCGGACCCGGCGGCGGCGCATCCCGAAGATCAGGCGCCGATGGCGTGGAAGCCGCCGTCGACGTGCACGATCTCACCGGTGGTCGCCGGGAACCAGTCCGACAGCAGCGCCAGGCAGGCCCGCGCCGCCGGCTCCTGATCGGTCAACTGCCAGCCCAGCGGCGCCCGCTCGGTCCAGGCCTGCTCGAAGGCCTCGAAGCCGGGGATCGACTTGGCCGCCATGGTGCGCAGCGGGCCGGCGGAGACCAGGTTGCTGCGGATGCCCTTCGGTCCCAGGTGCAGCGCCAGGTAGCGGGACGCGGACTCCAGGCCGGCCTTGGCGACGCCCATCCAGTCGTAGACCGGCCAGGCCAGGGTGGCGTCGAAGGTCAGCCCGACGACCGCGCCGCCGGGACGCATCAGCGGCAGCGCCGCCATCGCCAGCGACTTGTACGAGAAGGTGGAGATGTGCAGCGCGGTGGCCACGTCGTCCCAGGGCGCGTCGAGGAAGCCGCCGCCGAGGCAGCTCTGCGGGGCGAACCCGATCGAGTGCACCACCCCGTCGAGGCCGTCGACGTGCCCGGCGACCTTGTCGGCCAACCCGGCCAGATGCTCCGGGTTGGTCACGTCGAGCTCGATCACCGGCGCCTCGGCCGGCAGCCGCTTGGCGATCCGCTCCACCAGCGACATCCGGCCGAACCCGGTGAGCACCACGGTGGCGCCGTTCTCCTGGGCGAGCTTCGCCACCGAGAAGGCGATCGACTGGTCGGTGATGACGCCGGTGACGAGCAGCCGCTTACCGGCCAGCAGTGCGGACACAGGTTTCTCCGTTCGGTGTTTCGTAGCCAGGTCGGGTCGGTGCGGTGTCGCAGGTCGGTGCGGCGTTGACGGTCAGTGCGGCGTTGACGGTCAGTGCCCCATGCCGAGGCCGCCGTCGACGGGAATGACCGCCCCGCAGATGTAACCGGCGGAGTCGCCGGCGAGCCACGTCACCGCGGCGGCCACCTCGTCGGCGGTGGCGAACCGGCCGGCCGGGATGGCCTTGCGGTACTCGGCCTTGCGCTCCTCGGGCAGCGCCGCCGTCATGTCGGTCTCCACGTAGCCGGGGGCGACGACGTTGGCGGTGATGTTGCGTCCGCCGAGTTCGCGGGTGATCGACCGGGCCATGCCGACCAGGCCGGCCTTGCTCGCCGCGTAGTTGACCTGACCGGGCGAGCCGAGCAGGCCGACCACCGACGAGATGAAGATCAGCCGGCCCCAGCGGGCCCGCAGCATCTTCGTCGAGGCGCGCTTGGCGCAGCGGTACGCACCGGTCAGGTTGGTGTCCAGCACCGAGGTGAACTGCTCCTCGGACATTCGCAGCAGCAGCGTGTCGTTGGTGACGCCGGCGTTGGCGACCAGCACCTCGACCGGACCGAGCTCGGCTTCGACCGCGCTGAACGCCTGGTCGACCGAGTCGGCGTCGGTGACGTCGCAGCGTACGCCGAACAGGTCGGCCTGCTCGTCGAAGCTCGACCGGTAGGTGACCGCGACCCGGTCGCCCTGCTTCGCGAACGCCTGCGCGATGGCCAGGCCGATGCCCCGGTTACCGCCGGTGACCAGTACGGTGCGGGCCACGTTCCCCCCTCGTCGTCGATGATCCGGCCTTGGAGACTAGGTGCTACCGCCGGGTAAGCAGTAACCCGGGGGTACTACCCCTGTGGTGTCATGACACCAGGTCGGTCCGGTCGTAGCCTCACGGTGGTGGCAGCGGTGAGCAACAGTGTGATGGAGCAGGTCCGGCAGACGTGGCTCCAGCTCATCTCCGGACCCGACTATCCGCCGCCGCCCGCCACCGCCACACCCGGTCGGCGGCAGGTCATCGGCAGGTGGCTGGCGTTCGCCCTGTTCCTGCTCCTCGGCGCGGCGGCGGCGTACGACCTGCACGGGAGCAGCCACCTGCCCGGACCGCTCCCTTCGATCCTCGGCGTCGCCAGCATCGCGCCGGCGGCGCTTGCCTACCTCCGGCCGTTGCGGGCCTGGCAGATCTCGTTCCTGCTGCTGTTCCCCGGCATGGTCCTGTATCCGTACGGGGTCCCGTGGAGTCCGTTCCAGCTCGTGGCCCTGCTGTCCGTGCTGGCCACCCTCGCCCTGCGGGCTGAGCTGCGGGTTTCGGCGACAGCCGGAGTGGTAACCGCGTTGCCCGTACTCGTGTTCACCGGCTCGGACGTCATGTACATCCTGGTCGGACTGATCGCGCTGGTCATCGCCGTCGCTGACCAGGTACGCCGACGTCGGGCCAGCCAGCACGCCCTCGCCAGCCAGACCGTCGTCACCCAGCAGGAGCAGCAGCGCCGGGCGGTGCTGGAGGAACGGGCCCGGATCGCCCGGGAGATGCACGACGTCGTCGCCCACCACATGTCGATGATCGCCGTGCAGGCGGAGACCGCGCCGTACCGGCTCCCCGGAATGACCGGGCCGACCCGTGACGAGTTCACCGCGATCGCCGGTGCCGCCCGTGCCGCGCTCGCCGACATGCGCCGGCTGCTCGGCGTGCTGCGTAGCGAGACGGAACGGGCGCAGCGCAGCCCGCAGCCCGACCTGGCCGACGTCGCCGAGATGGTCGACTCCGCCCGCCGGGCCGGGCTCGACGTCGACCTGCGGACGGACCCGCGCCTGGCCACACACGCCGTGGCCGAACCGGTCGGATTGGCGGCCTACCGGATCGTGCAGGAGGCGTTGACCAACGCCGGCCGGCACGCACCCGGGGCGAAGGTCCAGGTAGAGCTGCAGACCACGGTCGCGCGCCTGGTGGTCCGGGTCAGCAACGGGCCTGCCCGGCTGGCCGCCGACCGCGACCGCTCCACCGGGGGGCACGGGCTGGTCGGGATGCGGGAACGGGCCGAGCTGCTGGGCGGCACCTTCACCGCCGGTCCGGACGGCCGGTCCGGCTTCGTGGTCACCGCCTGGTTGCCGTACCAACCGACCGGGTAGCGTGCCCGACGACGACCGAAGGACGACATGATCAAAGTGCTGATCGCCGACGACCAGGCGATGGTCCGGCAGGGTTTCGGTGCCCTGCTCGGCGCCCAACCGGATCTGGTGGTGGTCGGTGACGCCGCCAACGGTGCCGACGCGGTCAGCGCGGCCCGCCGACTCAACCCCGACGTGGTGCTGATGGACGTCCGGATGCCGGTGCTGGACGGGATCGCCGCCACCCGGCAACTGCTCGACGGACGGTCCCGCGACGAACCGCCCCGGGTGCTCATCCTGACCACCTTCGACCTCGACGACTACGTCTACGAGGCGCTGCGAGCCGGGGCCAGCGGGTTCCTGCTCAAGGACGCACCCGCCGCCGATCTGGTCAACGCGGTACGGGTGGTGGCCGCCGGGGACGGGCTGCTGTCCCCGTCGGTCACCCGCCGGCTGATCGCCGAGTTCGCCACCCGCCCCGGGCAGCACCGGCCCCGACCGGTGTCGCTGACCTCGCTGACCGACCGGGAGACCGAGGTGCTGCGGTTGATCGCCCGGGGCCGGTCCAACGGCGAGATCGCCGCCGACCTGGTGGTGGCCGAGCAGACCGTCAAGACCCACGTCGGACGGATCCTCAGCAAGCTCGCAGTCCGCGACCGGGCACAGGCGGTGGTCGTCGCGTACGAGTCCGGTCTGGTCGCCGCCGGCGAATAGCTCCCCGGTAGCACGCCGGTTCTGGCTCTGCGGCACGACGCGGCGCGACCCGTCGCCACCGCAGGCTCACCGGTATGCGTATCCGACTGATCGCCCTCGCGACGTTGTGCGGCGTCACCCTGGGCACCGCGCCGACCGGGCCCGGCGAACCGTGGCCGGACACCACTGGCCGGCGGTTCCTGGCCTTCGACACCAGCGGCGACGGCACCGCCATCGAAGTGGTCGGCGACCTGGCGACCAGCCGCCGAATCGCGGTGCTGGTGCCCGGTACGGACAACACGCTCGCCACCTTCGACCGTGGCCTCGACGGGGTCACCCACCGCGCCCCGGCGGTGCAGGCCCGGGTGCTGTACGGGGCGACGCACCGCCGCGAACCGCGTACCGCCGTGGTGGCCTGGCTCGGCTACGACCCGCCGGAGGGGTTCGGACCGGCGGCGCTGCGCTGGGACCGGGCCGAGGACGGCGCGGCCGCACTGGTCGGGTTCGTCGCCGAGCTGTGCCGCCGGCAGCCGGCCGCCTCCATCGTGGCGATCGGACACAGCTATGGCGCGCTCGTGACTGGGCTGGCCGCGGCGCGGCTCGACGGCTGCGTCACCGACCTGGTCGCGCTCGGCGCGCCCGGGATGGGTGCGCCGCACGTCGACGAACTGGGCACCTCGGCCCGGGTCTGGCAGGCCACCGCCGCCGACGACTGGATCCGGCGGGTGCCGGCGGTACGGCTGGCCGGGTTCGGCCACGGGACGGCACCGTCGACGCCGTCGTTCGGCGCCCGGCCGCTGCCCGTTGACGGCGTCGACGGACACGACGGCTACCTGCGGCCGGGCAGCGGCACCCTGGACGCGCTCGCCGACCTGGTCGCCGGCGGCCCGGGCCGACCCGGCACCCGAGCGATGGCGGTGGCGCGGTGAACGGGGTGCCGACGGAGCCGGCGGCGACGTCGCAGCGGGAGCCGGTCGTCGACCTGATCCGGGCGCTCGCCATCGTCGGTGTCGTCGCCGGCCACTGGTGGGTGACCGCCGTGGTACTGACCGACGACGGGGTGCTGCGGACCGCCAGCCCGCTGACCGACCTGCCCTGGCTGAGCCCGCTGAGCTGGCTGGCGCAGACCCTCGGCCTGCTGTTCTTCGCCGCCGGGTTCGCCGCCGCGCGCAGCAGCAGCGGCCCGGCCGGCCCAGCCGGGGCCCGCCCCGGTGCGCTCCGGACGCCCGGCGGGCTCCGAGCGCTTCGTGGACCGCTGACCGGGCTGGCCGGGGGCCTGGTGCTGGCGCTGGTCGTCGGCTACCTCGCCGGTGCGCCGACCGGCAGCCTGGTGACCGTCGCGACGCTCACCGTCAGTCCGTTGTGGTTCCTCGTGGTACTGCTGGTCCTGCGGGCGGTCAGCGGCCCACTGCTGCGCGGTGTCCGGCAGGGCCCGGAACGGGCGCTGGTGATCGTGACGCCGCTGGTGACGGCGGCGCTCACCGTGGTCACCGCCGCCGATGTCGGTCACCTGCCGCCGGTGCTCGCCGTCTTCGCCGCCTGGCTGATGCCGTTCCTCGCCGGGCTGCTGATGGCCGAGTACGGTCCACCGCCGGCACGCTGCGCGGTGGGCCTGCTGGTCGGCGGCGTGGCCGTGCTGACCGTGCTGACCGTCGTCGGCGGGTACCCGGCCAGCGCGGTCGGCGTACCTGGGCAGGTCCGGTCGAACCTGAACCCGCCGTCGCTGGCGACGCTGGCGTTGGTGGCCGCGCAGGTCGGTGCGGCCGGGCTGGCGATCTGGTGGTGGCGAGGGCGGATCGACACCACCGCCCGGTGGTGGTCATTGGTCGCGGCGCTGAACCGGCACGCGCTCGGCGTCTACCTGTGGCACCAGCCGGTACTGGTCGGGCTGACGGTCGCCGCGCTGTGGCTCGCCGGCGGGACCGCCGTCGCCGGGGTGCACACCGCGCCGGAGCATCCCGGGTGGCTTCTCGACCGGGCCGTCTACCTGCCGGTTCTCGCCGTCGCGCTGATCACGTTGCTGTGGATTGTGCCGACCCGCCGGCGCGGGTGTACGCTCTTGCCCGGTTCAACGGCCGGACGACCTGTGGAGGTGATCGCTGTGCGAGATAGCGATCCTCCTAGTCGTCGCCGGGCCACCGGTCGAGCGCGCTGAGGTCGGCGCGGCTCCCGGTGCGCCCGCGCGATCTGCCCGTGTCGCCCCGTCAGCCCGCCCGCCGGTCACCCTGATCCACAGGTGGCCGGCCCGTCGCCGGAGTCCACCCTCGATGAACCGTTACGTCGCACCGCTGGGGTTCACCCTGGCCGCCGTCTGGATCGCCGTCATCTTCGTACTGGCCAGCGGCGCACGGTGACGGGTCCCGGCCCGGCGGGTGTCCGTCGCCCGCCGGCCGGGACCCGTCACCTGCTGATCCGGTCGAGCCGTCTCACGGCAGCCGCGAGGTCCACAGCAGACTGAGCACGGCCGCGCCCAACGCCAGCAGCAACGCCAGGGCCGCGTACCACTGGGTTATCTCCCGGGGCACGGTCCGCTGCCCGATCGACGAGCCCATGTCCTCGTACACCTGGTTGAGCTCGCCGACCGACGCCGCCTCGTAGAAGAAGCCGTTGGTCGCCTCGGCCAGCTCGGCCAGCGCGAACCGGTCCACCGGCACCCGCTGCACCTGGTTACCGATCTGCACCTGGCCGTCGTCGGTGCCGAACGCGATCGTCGACACCGGTACGTTGGCCGCCGACGCCGCCGCAGCGGCCTCCTCGACCGACCGGCCCGAGGTGCGGTAGCCGTCCGACAACAGCACGATCCGGGCCGGCGGCGGGCCCTGCGCGCCGTCGGTCGGCACCAGCCGGATCGCCTCCAACGAGGTGAACACCGCCTCGCCGGTGGCGGTGGCCTCGGCCAGCACCAGACCGTCGATCGCCTGGGACACCGCAGCCCGGTCCTTGGTCGGCGAGACCAGCACGTTCGCCGACTTGGCGAACGCGACCAGCCCGATGTTGTAGCCCTCCGGCAGCTCCGCGACGAACTCCTTCGCCGCCTGCTGGGCCGCCTCGATCCGGCTGGGGGTCACGTCGTCGGCCTCCATCGACAGCGACACGTCGATGGCGAGAATGACGGTGGCCCGCTCCAGCGACTCCTCGGCGTCGATCGACGGCCGGGCCAGCGCCGACGCCAACACCAGCAGGCTGAGCAGGAACGCCCCGGCGGCCAGGTGACGGCGCCAGCCCAGACCACGCGGAGCCAGCGTACGCAGCAGGTCCACGTTGGTGAACCGGACCGCGTACGCCTTGCGGCGGAACTGACGCCACACGTACATCCCGGCGATCGCCAGAACCGGCAGCAGGGCGAGCAGCCACCAGGGCTGCAGGAAACGGATCATCGAGCTTCGCTTTCCGGGCGCGGGGTGGGGGCCGGGCGGGCGATGCCACGGGTACGGGCGTGCCGCTGCCCGGCGACGAACCGGACGATGTCCAGCAGCCAGTCCGAGTCGGTCCGCAGCCGCAGATGGGCCGCGCCGGCACCGCGCAGGGTCTGCGCGATCGCCGCCCGCTGGGCCCCGGCCGCCTCGGCGTACCGTCGGCGCAGCCGGGGATCGGCGGTCTGCACCTCGTGCAGCGTGCCGGTCTCCGGGTCGGCCAGGGTCAGCACGCCGGCGTCGGGCAGCTCCAGTTCACGCGGATCGACCACCTCGACGGCGAGGACGTCATGGCGGACTGCGAGTTTGCGGACCGGCCGGCCCCACTGCTGCGGCGGGGCCAGGAAATCGGAGATCACCACGGCGACACCACGGCGACGCGGCGGCCGGTTCAGCATGTCGATCAGGGCGCCGAGGTCGCTGCGGCCGGGCCGGGACGGGGTGCCGGCGATCGCCCGCAGCAGCCCGTGCGCCTCCTTGCGGCCGGTCCGCGCCGGCAGCCGGGTGAGGACGCCGCCGAGCGCCGGATCACCGGTGCCGATCACCGCGCCGACCCGGTTGCCGCCCCGCGCGGTCAGGTGCACCATCGCCGCCGCCGCCGAGACGGCCAGGTCCCGTTTGAGGCACCGGGCGGTGCCGAAGTCCAGGCTGGCCGACAGGTCCACCGCCACCCAGGCTTCCAGCTCCCGGTCGGCGACGGTACGCCGGACGTGCGGCACGGTGGTCCGGGCCGTCACCGGCCAGTCCATCCGGCGTACGTCGTCACCGGGCCGGTACTCGGTCGACTCACCGGCCTCGCTGCCCGGACCGGGCAGCAGCCCCACGTAGTCGCCCTGCAGGAGGCCGTCGAGCTTGCGGGTGACGGTCAGGTAGAGCCGGGACAGCACCGCCTCCGCGCGGCCCGAACTCGGCACCGCAGCGGTCACTGCGACTGCCCGGGCCAGCCGGCGCCACCGGGCGGGCCGGGCACCGCGGCGGCCGGCGCGGCATGTCCCATCGGTCCCACCGGCTGCGGCGTCGCGTTCTGCCGGGGGGCGACCGACGGCAGCGGCACCATCTGCATGATCCGCCCGACGACGTGGTCGGCTGGTACGTCGTCGGCGAGCGCGTCGTAGCTGAGCACCAGCCGGTGACGCAGGATGTCCGGGGCGATGTCCTGCACGTCCTGCGGCAACGCGTAGTCGCGCCCGCGCAGCAGCGCCAACGCCCGGGTGGCCCGCACGATGCCCAGCGAGGCACGCGGGCTGGCACCGTACTGGATCAGCTGCGCGACGTCCGGCATGCCGTGCTCAGCCGGCGCCCGGGTGGCCAGCACCAGGCGTACGGTGTAGTCGACCAGCGCGTTGTGCACGAACACCTTGTCCGCCTTGCGCTGCAGGTCGACCAGGTCGGTGGGGTTGAATACGACGCTCGGCTCCGGCGCCTCCACCCCCATCCGGTAGACGATCTCCCGCTCCTCCGCGTCGGTCGGATAGCCCACCACGATCTTCATCAGGAACCGGTCCCGCTGCGCCTCCGGCAGTGGGTAGACGCCCTCCTGCTCGATCGGGTTCTGGGTGGCCATCACCAGGAACGGATCCGGTACGGGATGCGTCTGCCCGCCCAGCGACACCTGCCGCTCGCTCATCACCTCGAGCAGCGCCGACTGCACCTTGGCCGGCGCGCGGTTGATCTCGTCGGCGAGCAGGAAGTTGACGAACACCGGCCCGAGCTCGATGTCGAACTTCTCGCTGGACTGCCGGTAGATCCGGGTGCCGACCAGGTCGGCGGGGACCAGGTCGGGGGTGAACTGGATCCGGGCGAACGAGCCGCCGACGACGGTGGCGAGGGTCTCCACGGCGAGGGTCTTCGCCACCCCCGGGACGCCTTCGAGTAGGCAGTGCCCTCGGGCGAGCAGCGCGACGAACATCCGCTCGACCATCCGGTCCTGACCGACGATGACCCGTTTGACCTCGAACATCGCCCGCTCGAGCAGGGTCGCGTCGATGGCCGGTGTCGCCTCGGGGGGCGACGGCGGCGCAGCGGTCGGTGTCGAAGATTCGGGCGTGGTCGGCTGGGCCACCGGTCCTCCACAGCGTGTTCTGGCGTCGTCAGGGTTCTGGCGTCGTCGGTCGAAAAGGTCGTGCCGCACTAAGCGTCGCACGCCGGTCCGAACCGGCGGGCAGGGGCTGAGAAAGCACCGCCCGGTGGGTAGACACGAGGGGGATCGGCGTGTGTACGATTCAGCCGTCGCCGGGCGGCTTCCCCCGTGGCCGCCCGGCGCTCACACCCCCGGCTCGTGCCGCCTCCGGCCTGGTCCCGACCTAGACTCGTACCGTGGCCGCACCCCCCGATTCCGCCGACACCGCACCGGGCGAGCAGTTGGTCTGCTCCGCCAAGGGCTGCCGTGCCCCGGCGATCTGGGCGCTCAACTGGAACAATCCCCGGCTGCACCAGCCCGAACGCCGCAAGACCTGGCTGGCCTGCGCCGACCACCGGCACCGGCTCGGCGACTTCCTGCACGTACGCGGATTCCTCCGCGACGTGGCACCGCTTGGCTGATCGCCTACGCTCGTAAGGGTGAGCGAACAGTCCGCCGCACCGGCAGCCCCGATCAGCCCGTTGGAGCCCTGGCCGGAGACGGTGCAGTGGCAGCCCGTCTCCCGCGACCTGGTCTGGGTGGAGCTGATCCGGCTCGCCATCGGGATGAGTTTCCTGCTCGTCGGGCTCGGCGTCGGCTGGGCGATCACCGGCTTCTGGTTCGTCGGCGTCGGCTTCGCCGCCGCCGTGCTGCTCACCGTGCTGCGGGTGGTGGCGACGGTGCGGGCCGTCTACGCCTGGGGGTACGCCGAACGCGACGACGACCTGCTGGTGCGGCACGGGCTGCTGGTCCGTCGGCTGTCGATCGTCCCGTACGCCCGGATGCAGTTCGTCGACGTCTCCGCCGGCCCGCTGGAACGGGCCTTCGACCTGGCGACCGTGCAGCTGCACACGGCTGCGGCGGCCAGCGACGCCCGGGTGCCCGGGCTGCGGCCCGCCGAGGCGTCCCGGCTACGGGACCGGCTCACCGCGCTCGGCGAGATCCGGGCGGAGGGCCTGTGAGCCAGCCGCACGAACCGGTCCCGCCGCCGTACCCGCTGCCCGGCCAGGCCTACCCGCTACCGGGCCAGCCGTACCCGCCGTACCCGCCGTCCGGTCCGGTCGAGGAGCCCCGCCAGCGGCTGCATCCGCTGAGCCCGATCCTCAAGGGCAGCAGGGCCCTCGTGGTGATCATCGCCGGCCTGTCCTGGCAGACGCTCGGCCGGGTCGGTTTCGGCCGCTTCGCGCTGCTGGTCGTGCTGTGCCTGCTCGGCTACCTGGCGGTGGCGGTGATCAGCTGGTACAACACCGGCTACCACGTGGTCGGCCGTGAGCTGCGAATTCACGAAGGTCTGCTGTGGCGGCGGACCCGTGCCATCCCGCTGGAGCGGCTGCAGGCCGTCGAAGTGGTCCGGCCGCTGCTCGCCCAACTGACCGGCCTGGCCGAGCTGCGGCTCGAAGTGGTCGGCGGTGGCCAGACCGAGGCACCACTGGCGTACCTGACTGTCGCCGACGCCGCCACGCTGCGGGCCCGGCTGCTGACGCTCGCCGGCCGCGCCGGCCGCACCGGGCCGGCACCGGACGCGGCAGCCCTCGACGGGACGGCACCGCCGCCGGACGGCACCCCGGCCAGCCTGCCCGACCCGTCCGCGCCGCCACCCGGCCGGCTGCTGCACACGGTGGTCAACCGGGACCTGCTGATCAGCCAGCTGCTCACCCCGCAGACCATGTTCCTGCCGTTCGGTGTCGCGTTCGTGATCGCCCAGTTCGCGATGGACGCCACCTGGTCGTTCGTGGCGGTCGCCAGCACCCTGACCGCCACCGCCGGGGTGATCCTGCAGCCGATCCGGCGGGTGCTCAGCGACTGGAACTTCCGGCTGGCCCGCGACGAGGTGGGTCTGCGGGTCCGGCACGGGCTGACCGAGACCCGGTCGCAGACCGTACCGCTGCACCGGATTCAGGCGGTCGGGGCGACCTGGCCGCTGCTGTGGCGGGGGAAGAAGTGGCTGCGGATGCGGCTGCACGTCGCCGGATACGCCGCACCGGACGGGCAGGGCGGCGGCACCCAGTCCGGCCAGTTGCTGCCGGTCGGTGTACTGCCCACCGCCAACCACATCCTCGCCGACGTGCTGCCCGGCATCGCGCTCGACGCGCTGCCGATGACGCCGCCGCCGCGCCGGGCCCGCTGGCTCAACCCGCTGGTGCAGCCGAAGCTCGGTGCCGGGCTTGCCGACGACGTGTTCAGCGTCCGCAGCGGGTTGCTGGCCCGGCAGATGCTGGTCGTACCGTACGCGCGGATGCAGAGCGTACGGGTGGTGCGCGGGCCGCTACAGCGGCTGCTCGGGTTGGCCACCGTGTACGCCGACACCGCCGGCGGGCCGAGCGCCGCCGCTAAGGACCGCGACGTCGCCGAGGCGTGGTGGCTGGCGGCGGAGCTCAGCGACCGGGCCCGCGCCGCCCGCAGCACGCCAGCCGATCCGCCACCGCCGCAGCCGCCGATCTAGAAGCGATCTAGAAGGATTGTGGTCGATATACCGGCCAGATCCTTCTAGATCAACTGGTGGACGAGGGCGGGCAGCACCGTACCGATGGGTTCGCGCAGCACCGCGTCGGCGATCGGGTCGTACGGCGTCGCCGCCGCGTTGACGATCACCACTCGGGCGCCGGCTTCGGCAGCGACCTCCACCAGGCCGGCGGCGGGCTGCACGGTCAGCGACGTCCCGACGGCGAGCAGCAGGTCGCAGCGTTCGGCGGCACGCACCGCCCGGCGCAGGGTAGGCCCGTGCAGCGACTGGCCGAACGAGATCGTCGCCGCCTTCAGGATGCCGCCGCACAAGCGGCAGTCCGGGTCGTCCTCGCCGGCGGCCACCCGGGCCAGCGCCTCGTCCATGCCGGTCCGGTCGTCGCAGCTCAGGCACTCGACCTCGGACATGGTGCCGTGGATCTCGATCACCTTGTCCGGGCTGTTGCCGGCGCGTTGGTGCAGGCCGTCGATGTTCTGGGTGACGATCGCGGCCAGCCGGCCGGACCGCTCCAACTCCACCAGACTCGCGTGGCCGTCGTTCGGCTGCGCGGACCAGGCCGGATGGTCCCGGCGGCCGATCCAGGACCGACGCCGCACCGCCGGGTCGGCGACGTACGCGTCGAGGGTGAACAGCTTGGCCGCCTCCGGGTCCCGGGTCCAGACGCCGTTGGGGCCCCGGAAGTCGGGAATCCCGGAGTCAGTGGAAATGCCGGCCCCGGTCAACGCCAGGACCCCTCGGGCTGCGGCCAGCCACTGCGCCACCTCGTCGACAGGTGCCACACTCGATCGGTCGGACATGTCCCCGACGGTAACCGCCGTTCGCGGCGTCGGCCGCCGCGATCCCGGCGGGCGAGGCGAGCCGCGTCCACCGCAGGTGCCGGTCGCCGGGTCACCCGTCACCGTCGTCGTCCGGCTCGCCGGCCGGCATCAGCCCGGACAGGTGCAGCACAGCCCGGATGCGCCGGGCGGAGCTCGCGTCCCACCGATCCAGAATGACGAGTGCCCGCAGAAACGGCCGACACGGTGCCGGGATGCCGCCGCACCGGTGACACTCCCCGGTGGTGCGGTTCGGGATGTGGGTCCGGGCGGTGGAGTTCGCGTCGTGGACGGCTCGGGCCAGCTCCGGTGACCAGGTAGGGTCGCCGCCACGCGTCGGGTCGTCCAGGGCGCCAGCAGGAGTTGGCGCGACGCCGCGTTCCCCGGCGAGCTGGAAACGGTCGTCCTGGTCCGGGTCTGTCTCCCCCGGGTTGCGCTTCGGCAGCGGCGGCCGGTCCGGTGTCGGATCGACGTTTCGCGGTGTGCCGATCGAGGTGTAGCGGGCCAGCCTCGGCGTCCCACCGATCCCGTCGTTTCTGATCATCATTACCCCCTCGGATCGATTACGAACAGCGTGTATCTTTCTGCTGAGTTCCACCCTGGATCGCTGACCGTGCTCAATGGAAGATGACGTTAGGACCGGGGAATGTACGTGCTGTCCAGGCCAGCAAAAGATCAACAACTTCGAGTGATTTGGGGGATGTGAAGGTCTATGGCTGGGAGCGATTATCTGATATCGGAGCTACGCCGGCTGCGTGAGTCGTTCGGGCTGACCCAGGAAGCGTGGGCCGACCGGATCCACTTCTCGGCGAAGCACGTGGGTGCCATCGAGCGCGGCGAGCGGCCCGCGCTGCCGGACTACCTGAAGGCCGTCGACAAGGTGTTCGGCACCGCCCTGGTCAGGTTCTATCGGGAGTTCGTCCGGGGCGACTGGACACCCGTGTGGTACCGGCCGTTCGTCGAGTACGAAGGTCGGGCGACGCTGCTGCGGGTCTACCATCCGACGCTGATCCCCGGACTGCTGCAAACCGAGGCGTACGCACGCGCTCTCCTGCCGGCGATGAACGTCCCGGCCGATGACGTCGAACAGACGCTCGCGGCACGACTGGACCGGCAAGAGATCATCACCCGAACTACCAGCCCATGCCGCCTGGTCGTGATACTCGACGAAATGGCGATCCGCCGCACCGTCGGCGGGCCGGAAGTGATGCGCGAGCAACTCAAAGTGCTGACGGAGGTAGGCGATCGGCCGAATGTACAGATCCACGTCGTGCCACTGGCCACCCCGGCGTATGTCGGGATGTACGGCCCGATCGTCCTGGCCTCGGTTGAGGGTCGCACAGTCGGCTTCCTCGAAGGCCACCAGGAAGGCCGGGTGGTGGAGTCGCCCGACCGCACCGCGAGCCTGGAGAGCGACTGGGAGTCGATCCGGCAGTACGCTCTACCCTGCGCGCAGTCGCTCGAACTGATCACGAAGGCGGGAGAGACATGGACCTGACCAAGCCTCGTTGGCGTAAGAGCACCAAGTCCGACACAGGGGCCTGCGTCGAGGTGGCCGACAACGTCGCCGGGCGCGTCCTCGTGCGGGACACCAAGGACCGCGGCGGCGCGATGCTGACCTTCGGACCGACCGCGTGGCAGTCCTTCGTGTCGACGGCTGCCGCCCTGAAGCCCTGAGCCATCGGACAGCGCCAAGTCAGCAGTAGGCCGGATCGGCCCAGCCCTGGCTCCGCTCTCGCGGTTGGAGCCGAGGCTGGGCCGTCCTATTGGGCTGCGGTGCTCTCGCTCTCCGGCAGCCGGTACGTTGCCCGCAGCGGCGACAGCAGGGCCGGCAGGAAGGCGGCGGTCATCCCGGCCGTGCCGATCCACAGTACGGCCGACGCCCCGAACAGGCCGCCGAGCGCACCGCCGAGCAGTGCCGCGACCGGCATGCTGCCCCACTGGACGAAGCGGACCGTGGCGCTCATCCGCCCGAGTAGCCGGTCCGGGGTTACCCGCTGTTGCAGGCCGGCCTGCGCGATCAGCCGGACCACGCCACCGAAGGACAGCAGGGCCAACCCGGCCACGGCGAGCCAGCGGGGTACGCCGGTTGCGGTGGCCGGCAGCAGCGCGGCGGCCGGTGCGGTGCACAGTGGTGCCAACCAGATCGCCGGACCCGGGCCAATCCTGGCGATCAGCCGGCCGGCCAGCAACGCGCCGACGAACCCGCCGGAGGCCATCACCGACAGCACCAGGCCGATGCCGAGCGTACCCAGCTCCAACTGCCGGGCCAGGAAGATCAGCAGCATCGTCTGATAGACGACCAGGGAGAGGCTGAAGACGCCGTCGGTGATCAGCATCGGCCGCAGCAGCCGGTGACCGAGGACGAACCGCAGCCCTTCGGAAACCTCCCTCGTCAGGTGTCGTCGACTCGCTGCCGGGCTCGCCGTCTCGACGGCGCGGATCCGCTGTACGCCGAGCGCGGACAGCAGCATCCCGGCGGCGCTGACGATCAGCGTCAACGGTGCGCCGAGCCAGCCGACGAGGGGGCCGGCCAGGCCGGGGCCGCTGATGCTGACGGCGGAACGCACCGCAGCGATCCTGCTGTTCGCCTCGACCAGGTGGTCCCGGCCGACCAGTGCCGGGATGTAGCTCGTGTAACCGACCTCGAAGAGCACGGTCAGCAGTCCGTGGCCGAGGGCGATCGCGTACAGCAGCCAGATCGTCAGCGCATCGGCCCACCAGGCCAGCGGTACCGTCATCAGCAGCCCCGCCCGCAGCAGATCGGTGTTGACCAGCACCGGGCGCTTGCGCCACCGGTCGACCCACGCACCCGCCGGCAGCCCGATCAGCAGCGACCCGGCCGTGGTCATCGCGGTCAGCACGCCGACCGCGAACTCGTCCGCGTCCAGCCAGAGGATCGCCACCAGCGGCAGCGCGAGGTAGACGAACCGGTCGGCGAGCTGACCGGCGACGGTCGCGCCGAAGAACCGCCGGAAATCTGGCTCGTGAAAGAGACCAAGTCGGACCATCATCGAATCCGCTCCTCGCTGCGCACGAGGACCGAGGATACGAAGGAGGCATCCGAGCATGGTGACGCGGCCGTCGTATGTGGTCACTGGAGGTGTCCGGGGCATCGGTCGCGCGATCGCCGAACACCTGGCCCACGAGGGTCAGCACCGCGGCCTTCGGTGACGCGGGTATGGGTGACGTGTCTGCGGCTCAGATCCTGGACCTGATCTCCACCAAACTGGCTCTGGCGGTCACCGGCTGCCACGTCGCGGTCAACCACTTCCTGGCGCATGGGCGCGGCGGGGCCATCGTCAACGTCCCGTCCCACCAGGCGCAGCGCCCGGTCCGTGGAGCGCTGCCCTATGCAACCGCGAAGGCTGCTGTCGAGGGTCTGACCCGGGCGATGGCGGTGGATCACGGCCCGGCCGGCATCCGTACCAACGCTGTCGCGCTCGGCTCCATCGCCACCGACCGGTTCGAGCGGTACCGTGCCCCTGTCGCCTTTTGTTGTCTCCCGCCGCCGGATTCGTCAGTGGCGTCGTCCTCGCCGTCAACGGCGGACGAGCAGTCAACGGGCCTGATCCCGAGGCCACCCGACTCGAGCCCTGATCATTGCGACGGCGACGGCGCAGCAGCGGCGTCGAAGGCCGGTCGCAGCGGCGTCAACGCGGCCCGGACCAGGTCCGGCAGCGACCCGGACGGCACCACGAATCCGGGCATCGACGGCGGCACCGTGCTGGACTGCAGCCACTGCTGAACCGCGACCTTGGCTGCTGCGCTGGCGCTTGCGGCCAGTACCTGTCCGGTCAGACCGTCCACGTCCGGGCACCGGCCGGTGATGGCCTGGGCGAGCGGGCCTTCGATCGCGGTGACGGCGTCAACGTAGCAGGCGCGGAGCGCGGCGCTGCTCGTGATCATCAGGAGGGTGCCCTGAGCGTGGTCGCCAGGGTCGGCGTACTGCCCGACGACAGCGTCGATGACAGCGTCGGCCAGACCGACGTCAGCGGGGCGGTCGGCGATGGCTGCCGCGAGCCGGGACCCACGCTCAGCCGTGACCGCCGCGACGATCGCCTGCTCCCGGCTTGAGAAGTAGTTGTTGTAGGTCCTCGGTGATACGCCTGCGGCCTCGGCGATGTCGTCGACGCGCACGTTGTCCGGCCCATGCTCCAGCGCCAGTCGCAGTGCCGCCGCCCGGAGTGCCTCCCGGGTGGCCTGCTTCTTCCGCTCACGCAAGGGTGGCCGACCTGCTGTCACTCCCTCACTATCGCACGACAACTGCGCGCACGCTTAATTGCGTATGCGCAAACTTGCGTACGCGCACTTTTATGTTAGCCTCGGCCCGCACGACCCCCGACAGCTGCCCAGGAAGGACCACGAGGACATGCGAGCCAGAGGCATCGCCTACGACACCGGCTTCGTCCGTGACGACCGGAACTCCCTGGAACACTTCGATCCGGAGCGGGTCCGGCGAGAGCTGACCGTCATCCGCGACGACCTGCACTGCAACGCCGTCCACATCGTCGGCGGCGACTCACAGCGCTTGGAGTTCGCCGCCCGCGCCGCCGCCGACCTTGGACTGGAGGTCTGGTTCTCGCCGTACCCGCTGGACCTGACGACCGACGAGATCCTCGCCCTGTTGCTCGACTGCGCCGAGCGGGCCGAACGGCTGCGCGCCACCGGCGCCGAGGTGGTGTTCGTCGCCGGGGTCGAGCTGAGCGTCATGAACCGAGGGTTCATTGACGGCGACCGCATCGAGCAACGGCTCAACCACCTGATGGCCGACCCGGCTCGCCGGATGGCCGAGGCACGCTCCCGGCTCGGGCGCTTCCTGCCCACCGCCGTGGCGGCGATCCGCGAGCGATTCCACGGAAAGGTCACCTACGCCGCGATACCGTTCGAGGGCGTCGACTGGGACCTGTTCGACTTCGTCACCCTCGAACTGATCAGGTCCGCCGAGGTCGCCGACCAGTTCCGGGACCGCGTAGGCGGTCTCGTCGCTGCGTCGAAACCGGTCGCCGTCACCGGCTTCGGCACCGCCACCTGGCGGGGCGCGGGCGATGTCGCGCCCCGCAGCATGGAGATCATCGAGTACGACGAGGCCACCGGGGAGCCGCTGCGGCTCAACGGGCGGTACCAACGCGACGAGGCCGGCCAGGCGGCGTACCTCAGCGAACTGCTCGAAATCTTCGACTCCGCCGGGGTCGACAGCACATTCGTACACCTCTTCGCGCTCGACAACCTGCCGCACCGCCCCGACGGTGACCCCCGCGACGACCTCGATCTCGCCAGCCCCGGGATCGTCAAGGTCATCGACGGCCACAGCAGCGGTGCCTACGCCGGCCTTCCGTGGGAGCCCAAAGCAGCCTTCGCAGCGGTCGCCGACCGTTACCGCGTCGGCGCGCTCACGGAGCCCAGGCGGGGCTGAGCTCCCAGGTCGCGTCGGCCGCCCAGCTGGTCGGCGAGTTCCAGCTGTGGCCGCCCGCGCCGTCGCTGAGCCAGATCTCGGCGGCGTAGTGGCGCAGGAACGAGCCCGGATAGTTGTACGACTCCAGCGAGACATCGGATCCGGTCAGCCCGTGCCGGGCGCACCAGGTGGCGTCGGCGCGCAGCAGCGCCGTACCGTCGTCGGGCGAGTTGCGGACCCGGGAGTTGGCGTGCCGCAGGTACTGGCCGGGGAAGTTCACCGACTCGAAGGAGTAGCACGCCGGGTCGGCCAGACCGGGCCGGGTCACGTACGTCGCGTCGACCTTGAGCAGTTGCGGGCTGTCGGCGGTGACCACGTCGGTGTAGGCCAGGCTGTCGCGGTGCCGCAGGTAGCGGTCGGTGAAGCCGGGTGTGGTGACCCGCAGCGACCGGCGGGCGTCCAGCGGCAGGGCGACCGGGGTACGCGACGGAAGCGCCCGGGAGGTGGCGATCAGCGCCAGGTTGGCTGCCCGTACCCGGGGCTCGTCCATCTTGACCACCTGGCGGTCGTACGTGAGGAAGCCGTTCAGCTCGCCCTCGACGTCGGTGATCTCGGTGTAGACGGCGGCGCTGAGCCCTCGGCCGATCATCAGGTTGGTGGTGCCCTGGATCAGCCCCACGTAGCGGTCGGTCAACGCGGCCGGGGTCGGCTGCCACTCGTATGCCTGGAAGTTGCCGTTCGGGCTGTATTCGTGGCCCGGCACCCGCAGGCCGGGGCCGCCGAACTCGCCGAGCACGGAGATCCGCCCGCCGGTCGGCGCGGGCGCGCCGGGTCCGACGTAGACATGCCAGTCGTCCATGTCGCCGTTGCCGGGGTTGCCCAGCGACTGGCAGCAGTTGTACCCGCTGTGGGTGTTGACCAGCCGGGTCGGGTCGAGGTCCTTGACGGCCTGGCCGACCCGGATCGTGTCGGCGAGGGCCCGTTCGCCCCAGCCTTCGTTGTAGACGACGTAGGCGACCACCGACGGCGAGTTGCGGTGCTCGTTGACGATCTGGCGCGCCTCCGCCTCGAACTGGGCCTGCTGGGCGTCGGTCGGGTCGATGTCCTGGGCGGTCATCGACGGGATGTCCTGCCAGACCAGCAGGCCGAGCCGGTCGGCGTGGTAGAACCAGCGCTGCGGTTCGACCTTGATGTGCTTGCGCACCATGTTGAACCCGAGGTCCTTGTGTTTGCGCAGGTCGAAGGCGAGTGCCTCGTCGGTCGGCGCGGTGTAGCCGCCGTCGGGCCAGTAGCCCTGGTCGAGGGTGCCGAGCTGGAAGACGAACTCGCCGTTGAGGGTCGGTCGCGGCACCCCGTCGATCATCCGTACGCCGATGTCCCGCATGCCGAAGTAGTGGGTGGTCCGGTCGACGATCCGGCCGCGGCGGTCGCGCAGGGTGACCCGCAGGTCGTAGAGGTACGGGTCGTCCGGGGACCAGAGGCGGGGGTTCGGCACCGGTACGGCGAACTCGGTGAAGCCGCCGGTGGCGGTGCCGACGACGGTGCCGCCGGCGAGGGCTTCGGCGCGGACGGTGTGGCCGGCGGCGTTGCCCCGGGTGGCGACGCGGACCCGGATGGTGTCGCTGGCCAGGTCGGGGCGCAGGTCGACGTCGCTGATCGAGGTGGTCGGGGTGGGTTCCAGCCAGACGGTCTGCCAGATGCCCGACGCCGGGGTGTAGAAGATCCCGCCGGGGGTGCGGGTCTGTTTGCCGATCGGCGGCAGGCTGCCGTGCTGGCGGCTGTCGGTCGGGTCCCAGACCGTGACGATCAGTTCGTTGGGGCCGCGACGCAGTTGCGGGGTGATGTCGAAGCTGAAGGCGTCGTAGCCGCCGGTGTGGCCGCCGACCCGTCGGCCGTTGACCCAGACGGTGGTCTGCCAGTCGACGGCGCCGAAGTGCAGCTGTACCCGCCGACCGGTCCAGTCGGCCGGGACGGTGAAGGTGCGCCGGTAGGTCAGGTGGTGCCGGTCGTCGTCAGCGGCCCGGCCGATGCCGGACAGCGCCGACTCGACCGGGAACGGCACGTTGACCCGTTCGGGCAGGTCGACGCCGAACTGTGGAGGGTCGTCGGTGGTGGACTGCCGCAGTTGCCATTCGCCGTTGAGGTTGCGCCAGTCGGGGCGGGTCATCTGCGGTCGGGGGTACTCGGGCAGCGGGGTGCCGGTGAGCGCCTGGGCGGTCCACGGGGTGATCAGTGGTGCGGGGCGGGCGGGCACCGCGACGGCGGTCGGGGGCGCGACGAGCAGGCCGGCGGCCGCGGTCACGGTCGCTGCCACAACAGCGGTCCAACGGGTACGGGGCGATCTCATGTCGTCTCCATCGGTGGACGGGCCGGGGACGGGATCGGATCAGATCGTGCATCGAGGTGCGTCGAGGTTTGTTTATAACGTTATAGACGTCCGGTCGACCGCCGTCAATCTCCGCCCGTCGATGTATGCCAGGATCGACGCATGGGTGCCAGTCTGCGGAGCATCGCCGAGCGCGCGGGCGTCTCACTGGCCACGGTCTCCAACGTGGTCAACGGCTACCGCCCGGTGGCCGAACCCACCCGACGCCGGGTGCAGCAGGCCATCGACGAACTCGGCTACACCCCGAACCTCAGCGCCCGGCACCTGCGGCGCGGCCGGACCGGGCTGATCGCGCTGGCCATCCCCGAGCTGACCAACCCGTACTTCGCCGAGCTGGCCGAAATGGCGATCCGGGAGGCCGCGGCGCTCGGCTACACCCTGGTGATGGAGAGCACCGACGCCGACCCCGACACGGAGCTGGCGCTGCTCGGCGGCTCCCGCCGGCACGTCGTCGACGGGCTGATCCTCAGCCCGGTGCGGATCGGCCGCACCGAGGTGCTCGCCCGCCGCGACGCGCTACCGCTGGTCCTCATCGGCGAGGGTGTCTCCGACGTACCGCACGACCACATCGCCATCGACAACGTCGCGGCCAGCCGCGCGGCGGTGGCGCACCTGGTCGCGCTCGGCCGCCGCCGGATCGCCTTCATCGGGGCCCGTGGCCACGACGACCGACAGTCGGCGCAGCTGCGGCTGCGCGGTTTCCGGGCGGGCCTCGCCGCCGCCGGGCTGCCCGACCGGCCGGAACTGACCGTGGTCACCGACCGGTTCGGCCGGGCCGACGGCTCGACGGCTATGCGACGACTACTCTCCCTCACCGAGCCGCCGGACGCGGTCTTCGCGTACAACGACCTGATCGCGCTCGGCGCGATGCGCGCCGCCGTCGACGCCGGCCGACGGATCCCGCAGGACGTCGCGGTCGTCGGGATCGACGACATCGAGGAGGGACGGTACGCCAACCCGAGTCTGACCAGCATCTCCCCGGACAAGGCGGCGATCGCCCGGCTGGCGGTCCGACGGCTGGTCGACCGGATCGAGGGACGCCCGCCCCGGCCGCCGTACGACGTGCAGACCCCGTTCACCATGGCGGTCCGGCAGAGCACCGCCGGCGCGCGGTCCGGCTTTCGTGGTCCGACGCAGGTCGAGCACCTAGGCTGAATGGTCATGGGACAGACGCCGGAGAACAGTTTCCGCCCGGGTGCCACCGCCCGGGTCGAGCTGACCGTGACCGATTCCGACACCGCCCAGGCGGTCGGCTCGGGCGACGTACCGGTCCTCGGTACCCCGCGGCTGCTCGCGCTGGCCGAGGCGGCGACGGTCGCCGCCACCGCCACCGGGCTGCCACCCGGCATGACCACCGTCGGTACCCGGGTCGAGCTGGACCACCGGGCGGCGACCCCGGTCGGCCGTACGGTGGCCGCGCTTGCCCGGCTGACCGAGGTCGACGGGCGGCGGCTGGTCTTCGAGGTGGTGGTGTTCGAGGCGGGCACGACCATCGCGCAGGGCCGTATCGAGCGGGCCCTGGTCGACCGGCACCGGTTCGTCGAGCGGGCCTTCGACCGCACGCCGGCGCCGCGCGCCGGCGACGACCCCACCGGTGAGCGGGCAGTCTCCGGATGAGCGCCCGGTTCGTCGAGGTCGGCGACCGGGTGTACGTACTGCGCCGGCCCCGGCTCGACGTCAACTCGACGCTGGTCGTCGGCGCGGCCGCCGCCGTGCTCGTCGACACCGGCAGTACGCCGGCCGAGGCCGCCGAGCTGGTCGAGGCGGCCCGACGGATCACCCACCTGCCGTGGTCGGTGGTGAACACCCACCACCACTTCGACCACTGCTTCGGCAACCAGGTGGCCGCCGGGGACCCGCCCGCGCCGGTGTGGGCCCATCAGGAGGCGGCCCGCCTGCTGGCCCGCCCGGTCGAGGTGGTCCGCGAGGAGGCGTACCGCGAAATGATCGGCCACGATCCGCAGCTGGCCGAGCAGCTCAGCCACGCGGTGGTTCACCCACCGGACCGCACGGTGACCCGCGCCGCGACGCTCGACCTGGGCGGCCGGGCGGTCGAGCTGTGGCATCCCGGGCGTGGGCACACCATCGGCGACCTGGTGGTGCACGTCCCGGACGCGGACCTGCTGGTCGCCGGTGACCTGGTCGAGCAGGGTGCCCCACCGTCGTTCGACGACGCCTACCCGCTGGAGTGGCCGGACACCCTCGCGGCGGTGCTGCGGCGGCTCGGGCCGGCCAGTGTCGTGGTGCCCGGCCACGGCGCCTGCGTCGGCGTCGACTTCGTCCGGGCCCAGCACGCCGACCTGGTGGCGTTGGAGTGGCTGATCCGAGACGGGCACGCCGACGGCGCACCGCCGGCGCGGGTGGCCGCGCGGGCGCCGTTCGGGCCGCAGGCGGCGGGCGTCGCGGTCGTCCGAGGCTACGCCGAACTGTCCAATCGGGCCTGACTGACCTCGGCGCGCCTGTCGAGGCCCGGCGACGGTTCTCCGAGGCCGATGGTGAGCAGTGCGGGCAGTGGACCGGTGTCGGCGTCGACGAGGTCACCGAGACGGACCCCGTCGAGCGCGGCGAGGAAGGCCGCCTGGGCCCGGCGCAGCTCGACCCGCAACCGGCAGCCGGCGCGCAGCGGGCAGGCCGGCTGTTCGCAGGAGACCACCTCACCGTCGCCTTCGAAGGCCCGTACCACCTGGGCCACGGTCATCTTGGCGGCGTCCGGGGCGAACGCGGTGCCGCCTGCTCGGCCCCGGACCGTGACCAGGACGCCGAGCCGCTGCAGCCGTTGCACGACCTTGGCGACGTGGCTGCGTGGCAGGGCGAGCCGGTCGGCCAGGTCGTCCACCGTGGTACGGGTGCGTGACGCGGCGGTGAGCATGGCGATCCGTAACGCCATGTCCGTGGACCGGTTGAGCTTCACGTCCCGACCTTAATCAGCCACGGCAGGCCGGCACCGGTCCAGCCGCTTCGGCGCGGCCGGCCCGGCGCGGCGTGATCGCGGCTCGGGACCAATGGCCCTAAAAGAGGAGTCACAGATTCCTGTTTAGTGGCGTCGTACCCGTCCGATCCCCAAAGGAGTGACCGTGCTCTCGAAGTCCTCAGCAGCGGTGGTGACCGCGACCCTGCCCGCCGTACAGGCCCACGGTGAGGCCATCACCAGCCGGTTCTACCAGCGCATGTTCGCCGCCCACCCGGAGCTGCTGGATCTGTTCAACCGGGGTAACCAGGCGACCGGCCGCCAGCAGGCGGCGCTGGCCGCCGCGGTGGTCGCCTACGCCGAGCACCTGACCGGGCGCAGCACGCTGCCCTGGGCGCCGATCCTGGACCGGATCGCGCACAAGCACGCCTCGCTCGGCATCACCGCCACCCAGTATCCGATCGTCGGGCGGCATCTACTCGCCGCCGTCGGCGAGGTGCTCGGCGACGCGGTGACGCCCGAGGTCGCGACGGCGTGGGACGAGGTCTACTGGCTGCTGGCCTGCGAGTTGATCGCCCGGGAGGCCCGGCTGTACACCGTCGCCGGACTCCCCCTGCAGGCCGACGCCGGCTGGCGGCCCTGGCGGGTCGTCGAGAAGATTCCGGAGACCGCCGACGTCGTGTCGCTGATCCTGGCCCCGACCGACGGCGACCCGGCACCCACCTTCACCCCCGGCCAGTACGTCTCGGTCGCGGTCGATCTGGCCGACGGCCAGGGCCGGCAGATCCGCCAGTACAGTCTGTCCGGTCGGCCCGGCGCCGCGACCTGGCGGATCACCGTCAAACGGCTCCGGGGCAGGGGCGGCGCAGCGGGCGGGTCAGCCGCCGGCCCGGTGGCCGGGTCGCCGGCGCCGGACGGGACGGTCTCCAGCCAGCTGCACGACCGGACCGCCGTCGGCGACGTCCTGCGGCTGAGCCCGGCGTTCGGCGAGGTCAGCTCGATCGGCGACACCGACGGGGCCGGCTCCACCGGCACCGGCAGCGCGCCGCTGCTGCTGGTCAGCGCCGGGATCGGCGTCACTCCGGCGATGGCCGCCCTCGCCCAGCTGAGCACGGTCGCGCCGGCCCGCGAGGTGGTGCTGGTGCACGCCGACCGGTCCGCGGCCGCGCACCCGTTGCGCCACGAGTTGCCGGAGCTCCAGCACCGGATGCCCAACCTGTCGGTGCACCTGTGGTACGAAAACGCCACCGACGGCGAACTCCCCGAGTTGAAGGCGACGATCAACTCCGGACGGGTCGATCCGGCACGGATCCCGTTCGCGCTGGACACGTACGCGCACCTGTGCGGGCCGGTGCCGTTCATGGCCCAGGTCCGTGGCGGGCTGCTGCGCCGGGGCCTGCCCGCCGAGCGGATCGTCTACGAGGTGTTCGGGCCAGGGATGCTGGCGGGCTGAGCCGCCGACACCGCCGTCAGCGGGCGACGGTCAACAGCACCGCCGAGTCCTCGTCGGCGTACAGCGCGTGCCGGGCGTCCGGGATGACCAGCAGGTCACCCGTCTCGCCCGGCCAGGACCGGTCTCCGGCGACGAGCCGAACCCGGCCCCGCAGCACCAGCAGGGTCGCCTCACCCGGGCTGGCGTGTTCGGCGAGCGCGTGTCCGCCGGTCAGCGCGAGCAGCGTGTGCCGCAGGGCCGCGCCAGGTCCACCGTGTACGGTCTTGGCACTGCGCCCGTTGTCGGCGGCCTGGGCCACGGCGAGTTGCTCGTCGGCCAACGCGGACAGCGAGGACACCGACATGGGACACCTCCGGGACGGTCGGGTGAGGCGGTCGATGCGGATACCTGTCCCGCCTCTCACCCAGCGTCGCCGCTTCGCGACCCGTTCACCAGGGACGTTGGTCCCGATCCGACCGGGTCACGCACCACCGCGTCGGCGATCGCGTCGTACGGGGTCGGCGCGGCGTTGACGATCACGACGTGGCCGCCGGACTCGGCGGCGATCTCCACCAGCCCGGCGGCCGGCTGCACCGTCAGCGAGGTGCCGACGGCGAGCATCAGGTCGCAGTCGGCGGCGGCCCGCGCCGCCCGCCGCAGGGTCGGTCCGTGCAGCGACTGGCCGAACGAGATCGTCGCCGTCTTGAGGATGCCGGCGCAGTGCCGGCAGGCCGGGTCGTCCTCGCCGGCGGCCACCCGGTCGAGGACCTCCTGGATGCCGGTACGGTCGGCGCAGCCGAGGCATTCGACCTCGTACAACGTGCCGTGGATCTCGATGACGGTGTCCGGTGAGTTGCCGGCCCGCTGGTGCAGCCCGTCGATGTTCTGGGTGACGATCGCGGCCAGCCTGCCGGCGCGCTCCAACGCGACCAACGCGGCGTGGCCGACGTTGGGTTCGGCCGTCCAGGCGGCGTGGCCGCGGCGTCCCTGCCAGGCCCGGCGGCGGATGGCCGGATCGGCGACGTACGCGTCGAGGGTGAACAGTTTCGCCGCCTCGGGGTCGCGGGTCCAGACGCCGTTGGGTCCCCGGAAGTCGGGTATGCCGGAGTCGGTGGAGATGCCGGCTCCGGTCAGCGCCACGATCCGGCGGGCGTCGGCGACCCAACCGGTGACCTGAGTCATCTGGAACTAGCCTGGGAGGAGATCGACGCGCTGGCCCTGCCCGTGGTTCAGTCCCGAGACCTGATCACATCCGCCATCCGTCCTGGCGGTCACCACCAGACTCCGGCCACCGGCCCGGAGACACCCGTGAGTCGAGGTTGGCTGGGGAGCAGCGGTGGCGGCAATCGGATCAAGAGCCCGCGACCGATTGTGCGTTCACAGCCAACCCCGAACAGCTCTCCCCATTTGACAATGGATGGATGTCAACGTCTGGAGCAGCAGGGAAATGTCATGTATGTACTTTATGACACCAGGTCCGTTCATCCGCTCGACCGGTACGAGTACGCCCGCAGCAGCGTCGCTACCGAACTCGCCCCGGTGGCCATCCACGGACGTGCACCAGGCGACCTGCTCGCGGTGATGTCAGTCGCTGAGGTCGGCGACTTCAAGATCGAGGCGGTGACCTGGGCCGCCGACACCGAAATCATCGCGCACCGAACCGGCCGCCTCATCAGGGAATGTGACCCTGAGTGCTATCGGATCTTCCTCAGCGTCAATGGTGGTGCCCGGATGGAACAGGCGGGCAGGCAGGTGTTGTTCCGCGCCCGGGACATCGGGCTGTACGACCTGTCCCGACCGTGGCAGGCCGTGCACCCAACCGGCCCAGTGCCGATGCAGCTGGTCATGCTGACTTTCCCGCGAACGTTGCTGCCGATCGCCCGCGCCGGCGTCGCGCCACTCGTCGGCACCGCCGTGCCGAGGAACCTACCCGGACGCAGCCTGATCGCCGAGTTCCTCATCGGGCTGGCTGACACCGCCACCGATCAGGAAGACGAACCAGATCTCGCGGCCGCTCTACAGGAGTGCACGGTCGGGTTGATCCGCCAGCGGCTCAACCAACCGCTCGGATTCACCCCGCGCACCCGACACCTACTGCGCATGGCGTCGTTTCGCACCATTCTTCGCCGGCACCTCAGTGACCCGGCTTTCGACCCCGATCGGCTCGCGGAGCTTGCCAACGTGTCACCGCGCTACCTTCTACAGGCTGTTTCAGGACACTGGGATCACGCCGATGCAACTACTCAAACGACTGCGCCTCGAGGCGTCGCACCGCAGCCTGCGAAATCCCTTGATGGCTGCCGCACCGATCAAGACAATCATGACCGAGTACGGGTACCTTCGCCCCGACCAGTTCGCCCGAGACTTCAAGCGGCACTTCGGTGTCTCCCCGACACAGGTACGTGGCACCGCCGCTCGGGGCAGGTTGATGGCATGAATCCTGACGCGCAGGAGAACGTACCACCCGACGAACGCATGCGGATCGACGTCACGTTCGTCCTCCCCCGCAGACTCATGTGGCTGCTGGCCGGAGTCGTGATCGGCAACCTCGGCTCAGCCGACGACTTACTGGTGAAGTCGGCTCGACGCGGCTCGAATCCTCAGGCGGCAAGGCATCGGGTGCCAGGGGATCACTTCGGATAGAGGATCATTGTGGGACGCCCTTCCGTGTCGGCGTCACCGAGTGTCCACCGTGCGATCACCTCGTCAGGCATGCAACAGCGGCGGTGCGGGGCGGCCCGGACGACCGGACCGCCCCACACATCGGGTACAGCGTCAGGTTCAGAGGCAGGAATGTGCCTCGTACGGCACGTCCAGCGTCACCGACACCAGGGCACCGTCGACCTTCGCCGAGGCGGTCACCGTCGCCACACCGGCCGGTACGGTCGCCGTCTCCGTCGGGAACGTCCGCGCCTTGCTCGTGCCCGGCTGGACGCCGTACTCCTTGGTCCCGTAGTCCGTGGTCACCGAGCCGGTGATCCGGGCCGACGCGTCGTTGGTGACGTCGACGACCAGCTGGGCGTTGCGCCCGAAGCACCGGACGCTGCCCGTCGCCGAGACCGCCAGATCCCGCGCGAACGCCCAGGTGTCCAGCTCGAACAGGTCCTCGCCGGCCGGTCCGGTGTAGGTGAAGTACACGTCGTGCACCCCGGTGACGCCGTCGAGCGACGCGGTCAGCTCGGTCCACTCGCCCAGCGGCGCGTCGACCGGGATCGTCGCCACCACCGGCGCGGTGACGTCGCCGAGCCGCACCTCGATCGTCCCACCGGCCACCAGCGGACGGACCTTCGCCGTCAGGCTCGCCACCCCGGCGCCGAAGTCCACCGACGACAGCGCCGTCCAGTCGCCGTTGTCGACGTCGCGGACCACCAGGTTGGGTGCCGCGTCGCCGAACTGCGGGGAGCCGCCGTCGACCTTCGCGGTCGCGACCCCCTTGCTCCAACCGAACGTCTCGGCCTCGAACACGCGGTACGGGTCGAAGTCGCGGACCTGCTCCACCCCGGCGTAGGTGCCGACGACCTGCTCGATGGTGCCGTCGGAGTTGAAGGTCAGCTCCTGGATGTGCGGGCTGCGGTAGCCCTGGGTGGTGTTGCCGTTGATCCGCTTGTTCAGCGTCGGGGCGTGATAGGTGAAGTAGTACTTGCCCTCGTACTCGAACACCGACTGGTGGTTGTTGCCGCCGGTGCCGGCCCCGAAGAACTGCGACTGGTTGGGGAACAGCACGCCCGCGTACGTTTCCTTCGGCCACGACATCGGGTCGTCGGAGATCAGGTAGCCGATCTGGCCACCGCCGGGGTAGCCGGGCAGCGGTGTCTGGTTGCCGCCGAAGTCCGGCCCGCCGAAGTGCGACGAGTACGACAGGTAGTACTTGCCGTCGCGCTTGAACACCTGGGCCGCTTCGAAGGCCACCGGGGCGTCCACCACGGCGGCCGTACCCTCGGTCGACACCATGTCCGCGCCGAGTTCGATCGCCCGCAGGTTCTTCGGGTTGTTGAACCGCTCCTCCGGCGGCATGCTGGTCGACGCGGGACCGCCACCGAAGTAGAGGTACTCCTCGCCGTCGTCGTCGACGAACGGCGCCGGGTCGAACTTCCAGGCGACATCCTCGGCGCCGGGCGTACGGCCGTCGATCAGGGTGCTCGTCCGCTCGCTGACCCACGGGCCGATCGGCGACGCACCGGTGATCACGTTGCTCGACCCACCGCCGTTGGCGTAGTAGAGGAAGAACTTCTCCTCACCGTCGACCACCTTGCGGGCCATGCCGGGTGCCCACGAGTTGTTGGTGAACGGTGCGACACCGTTCGGGCCGGCGACCTGGATCTCGCCGTGGTCGGTCCAGTTGACCATGTCGGTCGTGGAGATCACCGTGATCTGGTTGATGTCGCCGTAGTTGATGCCGGGCGAGACGCCGGTGTTCGGGTCGGGGGCGTACCCCTGGGTGTCGTTGGTCAGGTACAGGTAGACCCGGCCGTCGTGGACGAAGCCGTACCCGTCGGCACCGAACTTGTGCCCGATCAACGGGTTGTGTTCGCCGGGCAGCTTGCCGACGACCTCGATGGTCTTCGACGGTGCCGGCGGCGGCGGTGCGCCGACCACTGACACGTCGTCCAGGGTGAAGTCCATCAGGTGCAGATCCGGGTCCGCCGACGGGTTCGACGTCCACGGCGTTTCGAAGAACAGCCGTGCCGTCGCGACGTTCTGGCTGGCCGGGATGGTGAACTGCCCGGAGAACTGCGCCCACTGGCCCTTGGCCGCGGTCACGCTGACCAGGTTGGTGTACGTCGCCCCGCCGTAGTGCATCGTGGCGAAGAACTGCTTGGTCGCCGGCGAGGCCGCGTTGTCGTACCTGATCCGGGCGGTCAGGGCGTAGGTCTGCCCGGCCTGCACCTTGCCGGACAGGTCCTGCATCGGACCGGATCCGGTCGTCGCCCGGTCGGTGACGAGCACCGCGCTCGCCCCCGAGAAGGCGTCGTCCGTCGGCGTCAGCGTCGCACTGTCGGTGGCGTTGCCGTTGTTGACGAACCAGCCGTCCAGCCCGGCCTCGAACCCGCCGTTGACGATCAGGTCGGCGTCGGCGGCGTACACCGGCGACGTCGGGGCGACGAGCCCGGCGGCTACCAGGGCGCCGACCGCCGCGAGTGCGCCGACCCGTCGCCGGGCCGTCGTTGTCACGTGTCGTCTCACGAGCATCCTCTCTTGGTGATTCCGGTTGGTAGGTGGGAATTCGGTCACTGGCAGACATGGGCGTCGTACGGCACCGTCACGGTCGTGCTGACCGGGGTGCCGTCGACGCGTGCCGTGGCGGTCACCGTCACCTCGCCGGCCGGCATCGACGCCGCGCCGGTCGGGAAGGTGCGCACCTTGCTGGCGTCCGGCTGCACCCCGTACTCCTTGGTCCCGTACGGCGAGGTCACCGTGCCGGTCGCCCGCGACGACGCCGCACCGGTCAGGTGCACGACCAGCTGGACCTTCTTGGCCAGGCAGCGGCTCGACGTGGTGACCGACACCAGCGCCGGCACGTCGAGCCTGAGCACGCCGAGCCGGGCCAGCTGGTAGCTGAGCGCCCGTTCCGGGGCATCGATCTGGTTCTGGGTGCCGAACTGGCCGGCTCGCGCGGCCACCGCGTCGTCGAGGGCGGCCCGCATCGCCGCCCAGGCGTCCGCCGGGTAGTCGGCCGCGCGCAGCGTCGCCGCGTACGAGATGGCGGCGTCGAGGTCGGCGGTACGCAGCGGCTGGCCCTGCGCGGTCAGGGTGTCACTGAGCAGGTAGTGGTCGAAGTCGACGTGTCCGCCGGTGGTCTCGGTGGCGTAGGTGAACAACCCGACCCGGTGGCCCATGAAGTGGGCGAGGGAGCCGTCGAGGGTCTGCGGACCGACCCGGTCACCGAGCGGGGTCCAGCTGAGTCCGTCGAGGCTGTAGTAGAAGGTGGTCCATAGCTGCCCGGTCGGCGACGCGAAGTCCAGATCCGCCTTGAGGTGCACCTCGGTGGCATCACCGAGCGCCACGGTCGTCCCCGGTAGGAAGGTCTCCAGCGTGGCCTGGTCGAGGTCGACGGCGAACGGCTGGCCCCGGTTGACCACGCCGAGAGTGTTCACCCCTTCGACGCGCTTGACCGCCGCGTACGAGAAACCCCGGTTGTAGGCGGCGACGCCGGCGACGTCGCCGTCACGCATCGCGGAGATGTCCATCCTGGTCTCGGCCGACTGTCGCGGGCCGAAGGTCCGCTGCGACAACGTGTTGCGGGCTTCCTCGAACCAGGCGAGCTCGGCCCAGTTGGACAACTTCGTGTACACGTACTCGCCGGTGACGACCTTGCCGTTGGTCAGGCGCAGCCAGCCGTCGCGGTCGGTGAGCGACCAGTAGCGGTTGTCCGGGGCGTGGTTCCACTCCCAGGCCATGTCTAGCCGGGAGCCGTTGGGGGCGATCTCCGCCTCGGTCGGGTGTTCGATGGTCGACGGCTGGCCGACGATCGACACGTCGTCGAGCAGGTATTCGACGGTCGACGACGGTGGCTGCGGGTTGGCCCACGGCGTCTCGACGGCGAACTTGTAGTTCGCCAGGTTGGCGGTGGCCGGCACGGTGTAGCGGCCGGTGACGGTGGTCCACTGGCCGGCCGGCACGTCACCGGCGGCCATCACCTGAACACCGCTGCCCCAGTCGGCGACCAGGTTGAAGCGCACGCTCGCCGGACCCGACGTGTACTTGACCTTTGCCGAGACGGTGTAGGTGACGCCGTGCTGCATTTTGCCGGCGAGGACCTGGTTCGGGCCGGACCCGTTGAGGGTCCGGTTGCTCACCCGCAGCGCCGTCGGCCCGCTGGCCGGGTCGGTGGAGTCCAGGTTGAGCGTGGCACCGTACTGCGCGCCCCACGGGGTGAGCGCACCGGATTCGAAGCCGGCGTTGTCGAGCAGTTCGACGCCGATCAGCGAGTCGTCGATCGGCGGCGGGGTGGGGATCGTCCATTGTTCGTCCTGGTACGCCTTGTGCGGGGCGTCGTTGGCGAAGTCGTCGGAGGCGACGATGCTCTTCTGCCGCTGGAACAGCTCGTCGGCCGGGCTGAGCCGGATGGGCTTGTCGAACACTCCGCCGACCGGCACGACGCCGTCGGTGCCGAAGACCGGCCAGCCGTCGGACCAGGTGGCCGGGATCAGTGCCGGGATGCGGCCGATCGGGAACGTGTCGCGGAAGAACATGCCGTGCCAGTCAGTGCCGCCGTCGGCGGTGGCGATCGGCACCAGGCTGCCCTGGGCGAAGCCGTTGGAGTTGAGCACGCCACGGGCAACGTATGTGTTGACGCCGCCGGCCGAGGTGTAGCGGCCGAGCAGTTCGGTCGAGCGGAACATGACGACCTGCCGGCCCTGCCCGGACGGCCAGGTGATGATCACGGCATAGTAGTAGCCGTCGATGTAGTAAAACTGGGCGCCTTCGAACAGTCCGCCGATGAACGGCTGGCCGGCGTAGTCACCGGCGGTGAAGATGTCAGGGTAGTCCTGTTCGATCGCGGTCAGGTCGGCGTTGAGCCGTACCGCGCTGGTGCCGCCGGATCCGTAGAAGATGTACGGGGTGCCGTCGACGTCGAAGAACAGTGACGGGTCGTGCAGGCCCCGGCCGAGCGGGGTCCGCTGCCAGGCACCGTTTTCGACGTCATCGGTACGGTAGATGTACGCGCCGCCGAGGTTGTTGGTGTTGAACGCGACGTAGAACATGCCGTCGTGGTAGCGCAGCGACGACGCCCACTGGCCCTGGCCGTACGAGTTCCCTCCGTTGCGCAGCGAGAACGAGTCGCCGATGCTCGCCCGGTCGAACACATAGTTGACGATCTCCCAGTTGACCAGGTCGTAGGACTTCATGATCGGCGCACCAGGGCTGAGGTGCATCGTGGTGCTGATCATGTAGTAGATGTCCCGGCCTTCGTCGTTCTCGGCGGCCGGGACCCGCTCGACGCTGATGTCCGGCACGTCGGAGCGCAGCAGCGGTACGGAGTATGTGCCGTCGCCGTTGTCGGTCGACGTGTACGACGAGCGCGGGGACCAGGTCTCGGCGGCGTGCGCCGTCCCGCCGACCGGTGACAGTACGCCACAGAGGAGCACGCCGGCCGTGACGTACGCGAGGCGGCGTCGTAGGCCGGCCCAGTGAGCGCTAACCATCGCTGGGATCCGGGCGATCGCCGCAACGCACCGTCTGACAATTCTGGCTAGGCGGACCGGTACGAGCCCGGTCCGGACAGGATTGGGCCTGCGTGTGGATGAGCTACGGGGAACGTGGCGGCCGATGGACGCTTGCATGCGAGCTCCAGACGCGAACGTGACGGGAGCCTCATCCTGTTAGCGCTCACATCCACCGGTCAAGGTTTCCAGCGATACTCGTCTGAAATGTCCGCGAAACCTGGGTCCCACGTGGATTCCCACCTGGATGGAGCCGACCGTCACCGAGGTCGCCGACCGGGTGCACGTGCTGCGCCGACCCGGTCTCGACGCCAACGTCAGCGACGACCAGGTCAGCCGGGCGCAAAAGGTCAGCCGAAACGTTCGGCGACGGCCGCCCGGGTGGGCATCGACACCGCGCCGCCCGGTGACTCGCACACCAGCCCCGCCACCTGTAGGGCGAACCCGACCCGGTCTGCCCAGCCGGCGGCGTCGGCCGGCAGCCCGGTGTCGAGCAGTTCGGCGATCAGTGCGGCCATCACCGAGTCGCCGGCACCGGTGGCGTCGACCGCAGCCACCGTCGGGGCGGCCACGGTCAGCACCTCGCGGCCGGCGCTGACCAGGGCGCCGTCCGCACCCCGGGTGACCACCACCGCACCGGCGCCGAGATCGTGCAGCAGCGCGGCGGCGGTCACCGGGTCGGCGCCGTCGTAGAGCGCCTCGGCGTCGGCGGCGCTGAGCTTGACCAGGTCGGCGGTTGCCGCGAAGCCGGCGACGACCTGCCGGTACGCGGCCAGCGACGCCGCGTCGGGCAGCAGCCGGGGCCGGACGTTGGGATCGAACACCCGCAGCCCGCCGGTGCCTGCCCAAGCCTGCCGGGCGGCGGCCAGGGTCGACTCGCACAGCAGGGCGATGGAGCCGCAGTACAGCACGGCGGCGTCGCCGACGAGTTTCCCGTCGAGGCTGGCCGGTTCGAGCAGCCCGTACGAGGGCGGGTCGCCGTAGAAGCGGAAGTCCGGCTCGGCGCCGGTGAAGGTGGCCACCGCCAGGGTGGTGGGCGCGGGCACGGTGACCAGGGCCCGGTCGCCGACCCCGGCGGTACGCAGGAAGTCGCGGATCCGGTCGGCGAGCGGATCGTCGCCGAGGGTCCCGGCGAACTCGACCGCGCCGCCGAGCCGGGCGACGCCGACCGCGACGTTCAGCGGTGCCCCGCCGATCACCTGGCGGTAGACCGGTTGGCCGGCGCATTCGCCGTCGAGCAGGTCGATCAGTGCCTCGCCGAGCACCACCGCGTACCGCATGGATCTCCTCCCACCTGCAGTTTTGCCGCTGCGAAGTCTGCCAGGTCGGCGCCCGGGCACCGGGCGCCACCCCGCACCTCGCGCCGCACATCGAGCAGCGACTATTGCACTTCCGATCGATGTATGGTGGGATATCGATTACCAGGACAGCGTGGGGGCAACTCGCTGTCCTTCGGACTCGCCGGGAGCTGCGCGAGCGCGCTAGACGTCCATCGGACGGCACGTCGGTCAACCGCGTCCGCGGCACGGCCGGCCGGCGCCGTTCCTCCTCATGTTTCCTGACGTTCCGCCATGTCGGAACCCATCGCCCTGTCCGCCGGCCCGGGTCTGTCCCGCGCCGTGGACCGGTTCACGAAGGAGTCTCGGTGAAAGCTCTACGCAGAGTGGCGGTAGTCGCCGCCGCTTCCGCGCTCACCGCCGGCCTGCTCACGGTGGTGACCCCCAACGCGGCTTCCGCGCACGGTGCCGCCATGACGCCGGGCAGCCGCACCTACCTCTGCTGGGTCGACGGTCTGACGCAGACCGGCCAGATCATCCCGCAGAACCCGGCCTGCTCGGCCGCCGTCGCCCAGAGCGGCGCCAATTCGCTGTACAACTGGTTCAGCGTGCTGCGCTCCGACGCGGGTGGCCGCACCACCGGCTTCATCCCCGACGGACAGCTGTGCAGCGGTGGTAACTCCGGCTTCTCCGGCTACAACCTGGCCCGCAACGACTGGCCGCTGACCCACCTGACCGCCGGTGCCCGGATGGAGTTCAAGTACAGCAACTGGGCCCACCACCCTGGCACGTTCTACTTCTACGTGACCAAGGACAGCTGGAGCCCGAACCGCGCGCTGGCCTGGAGCGACCTGGAGGCGACGCCGTTCCTGACGGTGACCAACCCGCCGCAGCGCGGCGCGGTCGGCACCAACGACGGCCACTACTACTTCAGCGGCAACCTGCCCAGCAACAAGAGCGGCCGGCACATCATCTACTCGCGGTGGGTGCGCTCGGACAGCCAGGAAAACTTCTTCGGCTGCTCGGACGTGACGTTCGACGGTGGCAACGGTGAGGTCACCGGGATCGGCGGAGACAACCCGCCCCCGCCGCCCACCACCGCTCCGCCGCCGCCCACCACGGCTCCCCCGCCCACCACGGCCCCGCCGACCACCGCGCCGCCGACCAGCAACCCGCCGACCGGCGGCTGCTCGGCCACCTACCGGACCACCAGCTCCTGGTCCGGCGGATTCCAGGGTGAGGTGACGGTCACCAACAACAGTTCCGCGAGCATCGGCGGATGGACCACGACCCTGAACTTCGGCAGCGGGGTCACCATCAACAGCCTGTGGAGCGGCACCCACACGGTGAGCGGATCGAGCGTCACCGTCCGCAACGCGGCCTGGAACGGGTCGCTGTCGCCGAGCGGATCGACCACGTTCGGCTTCGTCGCCAACGGCAGCCCCGGCACACCGTCGACGGCCTGCTCGGCGAGCTGATCCACCGCCACACACGGCAGATTCCCACCTGACCGGGCCCGGCAGCGCGAAACGCTGCCGGGCCCGGTCGGTGCGTGGCTGGGTAGTCCCGGCGACGCGTGACCGCAGTGGGTCAGGCGACCATCGACCCGACCACCGGCTTGGTGAGCAGCGCCGACTGGTTGCGCCGGATCCCGGGGTCGAGCGAACGCTCCACGAAGATCGCGTGCCAGATGCAGAACACCAGCACCGTCCACACCTTGCGGGAGTGGTCGGCCTCCTCCCGCTTGTGCTCGTCGAGCAGCCGCATCGCGTACGACAGGTCGAGCAGGTCACCGGCGCCCGAGGTGGCGAAGATGTGCCGGGCCCACTCGTACATCTCGCCGCGCAACCACACCCGGGTCGGGGTCGGGAAGCCCAGCTTACGGCGGTTCACGATGGCCGGCGGTACCACGCCCTGCAGGGCCTGGCGCATCGCGTACTTGGTGGCGTCGGAGCGGGGCGGCAGCCGTAGCTCCACCGGGATCTTCGCGGCTACATCGAAGACCTCCTTGTCGAGGAACGGCACCCGCACCTCCAGCGAATGCGCCATCGAGATCCGGTCCGCCTTGACCAGGATGTCGCCGCGCAGCCAGGTGTACAGGTCGACGTACTGCATCTTGGTCACGTCGTCGAGCTCGGCGCATTCGGCGTAGATCGGCGCGGTCACGTCGGTGTAGCGCACCGACGGGTCGTAGCGACGCAGCAGGTGCCGCTTCTCCTCCTCGGTGAACATCCGCGCGTTGCCGTAGTAACGCTCCTCGATCGGGGTGGTGCCCCGCTCCAGGAAACTCTTGCCCTTGACCCCCTGTGGGATCACCTTCGAGACGGCTCGCAGACCTTTCTGCATCGGATCCGGCAGTCCGTGCACCGCGCCCAGCGACAGCGGCTCGCGGTAGATGGTGTAGCCGCCGAAGAACTCGTCCGCGCCTTCGCCGGAGAGCACCACCGTCACGTGTTCGGCGGCCTTCTGCGCCACGAAGTACAGCGGCACCAGCGCCGGGTCGGCCACCGGGTCGTCCAGGTGCCAGACGATGCGCGGCAGCGCCTCCATCATGTCCTGCGGCCCGATCTTCGTCGGGATGGTGGTCACGTTCAGGTGTCGGGCCGAGTCCTGGGCGACCTCGATCTCCGAGTAGCCCGGCACGTCGTACCCGACGGTGAAGGTCAGGATGTTCGGGTTGAACTCGCGGGCCAGCGCCACCACCGCGGTCGAGTCGATGCCGCTGGACAGGAACGCCCCGACCGGCACGTCGGCCCGCATGTGCATGCGTACGCTCTCCCGCAGCGTCTCGCGGATCTCGTCGTACAGCCGCTGCGGGTCGGGCGTCGGCGTCGGCCGGAAAATCGGCTGGTACCAGCGGCGGACCTGCACCCCGCCGGCCGGGTCCGGCGCCGGCCCACCGGTCGTCGGGTCCAGCGCCGGCGGCGACCAGGTCAGGCACTCCCCGGAGCCGATCCGGCTGATCCCGGAGTGCAGGGTGCGCGGCTCGGGCACGTACTGCAGGGTCAGATAGTGCGAAAGATTCGCGGTGTCCACCCCGGCGTCGCCGGCACCCGCGGCGGCGGAGAACGGCAGCAGCGCCTTCTTCTCCGAAGCCAGGTAGATGCCGTCCGGGGTCTGCAGGTAGTGCAGCGGCTTGATGCCGAAGTAGTCCCGGGCGCCGAACGCGCGACGCCGCTGCCGGTCCCAGATCACGAAGGCGAACATGCCGCGCAGCTTGTGCAGCACCTTCTCGCCCCAGTAGTGGTACCCGGCGACGATCACCTCACCGTCGCCGGCGGTGGCGAACTGCGCGCCGAACTCCCGGACCAGCTGGTCGCGCAGCTCGATGTAGTTGTAGATCTCGCCGTTGAAGGTGAGCAGGTAGCGGCCGTCGGCGTAGGCGAGCGGCTCCTGGCTGGACGCCACGTCGATGATGGCCAGCCGCTTGTGCGCGAACACCGCGTCCGCCCACCGGCCGGTCGGGTCGCCGATCACCTCCACGCCGGTCTCGTCCGGGCCACGGTGGTGCAGGCATTCCAACGCGTGGGCGATCGCGTCGCGGTGTGCGCCGGCGTCGCCGCGGGCGCTGAAAAAGGCCAGGAGTCCGCACATGGCAGACATCTTTTCACGTGCCGGTCACGCGGTACCGTCGAGTACGCCCAACCGTGGGGAGGACGCATTGACACAAGATCAGACCGAGGGCACGGCACCGGACCGGGGCGGAGCCACCGGCACCGAGATGACCGCCGAAGGCACCGAGACGACCGCCGAGGTTGTCGCCGAGCAGCCGCGCACCGAGTCGCACGACCCGGACTTCCCGGAGAAGCTCCTGGAGTTCATGCGCACCGGCTGGCGCGACGACACGTTGCCGCTCGCCCCGCGTACCGAGGCACCGAACCACGCCCGCCGTCGCGCCGCCCTCGCCGACGCCTTCCCCGGCGAGACCCTGGTGGTGCCCACCGGCACCGAGAAGACCCGGGCCAACGACACCGACTACCCGTTCCGGCCGGGCAGCGACTTCGTCTACCTGACCGGTGACCACGATCCGGACAGCGTGCTGGTGCTGCACCCGACCGGGGACGGACACGACGCGGTGCTCTACACCCGGCAGCGGTCGTCGCGGGACAACGACGAGTTCTTCCGCAGCCGCGACGGCGAGTTGTGGGTGGGCCGGCGGCGCACCCTGGCGGAGAAGTCGACCGAGCTGGGTCTGCGCACGGCACCGCTCAGTGAGCTGCCGCAGGCGCTGGCCGGGTCCGCGCCGGCCCGGACCCGGGTGCTGCGCGGCTTCGACCCGCGGGTGGACGCGGCGGTGCTGCCGTACGACAGCGGCGACGACGCCGGGGCCCGCGACCGTGAGCTGGCCACGGCGATCGCCGAGGCGAAGCTGGTCAAGGACGAATGGGAGGTCGCCCAGCTGCAGGCGGCGATCGACGCGACGGTCCGCGGCTTCGAGGACGTGGCCCGGGTGCTGCCGGCCGACCGGCCGGTCGCCGAGCGGCTGCTGGAAGGGGTCTTCGCGCTGCGGGCCCGGCACGACGGCAACGACGTCGGTTACGGTTCGATCGTCGGCGCGGGTGCGCACGCGACGATCCTGCACTGGGTACGCAACGACGGCGTCACCCGTCCGGGTGAACTGCTGCTGATGGACATGGGCGTGGAGGGGCACCATCTCTACACCGCCGACGTGACCCGGACCCTGCCGGTGTCCGGCCGGTTCACCGCCCTGCAGCGCCAGGTCTACGACATCGTGTACGCCGCGCAGCAGGCCGGCATGGACTACATCAAGCCGGGGGTGAAGTTCAGCGACGTGCACCAGACCTGCATGCGGGTGCTCGCCGAAGGCCTGGCCGAGCTGGGCGTGCTGCCGGTCAGCGTGGACGAGGCGATGGACAAGGAGTCGACCGTCTACCGGCGGTGGACGCTGCACGGCTTCGGCCACATGCTCGGCCTCGACGTGCACGACTGCTCGTACGCCCGTAAGGAACGCTACCGCGACGGCGAGCTCGGCGAGGGGTACGTGCTGACCGTCGAGCCCGGCCTGTACTTCCAGCCGGAGGACGAGCTGGTGCCCGAGGAGCTGCGCGGCGTCGGCATCCGGATCGAGGACGACGTGCTGGTCACCGCCGCCGGGGCGGTGAACCTGTCGGCCGGGCTGCCCCGGCAGGCCGACGAGGTCGAGGCCTGGCTGGCGGCGCAGCGCGACGCCGGCCCCCGGCTGCCCTGACCCCGACGGCCCGACGCGGGTTCACCTGATCCGGTGCCGATCCGGTGGGCCGTCAGGTCGGCTGAACGAAGACCGCCACGGTACGCGGCGGCACGGTGAACGTGCCGGTGGCGGTGTCGAAGCTGGCCTGCCGGCTCACCGGGTCGGCCGACTCGCGCAGCACCGGGTGCAGTTCGACGGCGGCCCGGCGCAGCTCGGGCAGCCGCTGCCGGGCGGTCTGCGGAGTCGCGTTGAAGATCACCGTCACCGACCGCCACCGCCGGTCCAGGCCTGCGGAGCGCAGCCGCATGGTGATCACGCCGGGGGTCTCGGCCGGCCCGGCCAGCGGAAAGCTGACCCGCCGCTGCACCTCGCGGGCGGTGGACAGGGCGAACACCGGTGACGAGGTACGGATCCGCAGCAGTTCGGCGTACCGGGCGGCGGTCGCCTCGATCGTGGCGCAGTCCGGGACCAGCGCCGGATCGGCGAGCAGTGGGCCGGCGTACGGCCACTTGTCGGCGTTGTCGGCGGCCGGCGGCAGCCCCGCACCGAAGCCGTTGCCGGCTTCGCAGTCCCAGCGGATCTGGTTGAACCAGTCCCCCGAGTTGTACGAGTTGCGGTCCAACGACTTGGACCGCAGCCGTTCGCTGCCGGCGGTGACGAACCCGGTGCCCTGGGCAAAGATCACCGTCGACAGGGCAAGCACCTGGGCCCGGGACCGGTCGGCGGTCGACGTACCGGCCGGCAGCTTGTACGCCAGCGCGTCGTAGAGGATCTCGTTGTCGTGCGCGTCGACGTAGGTCACCGCCTCCCCCGGTGCCGCCGTGTAGCCGGCCGGTGAGCCGTTGTAGTCGACGTCAGCACCGGTCACCCGGTCGCCGCTGGCAGCGGTGAACGAGTACCCGGCCAGGTTGCCGGTCAGCCCGACCTTGATCAGGTCCTGCTGCTGGCGCAACCGGGTCTGCTGCTCGGCGCGGCTGCCGTTGACCGGATCCCCGTTCGGGTCGGTGAACAGGCCGGTGGCGAAGCCCTGCACCCGGGGGTTGGCGTCGAACGGGCCGCCGCCGCGTACCGCGTCGCGTAGCCGGTCGGTGAACGTACCGATCCCGGTGCCGGCCATGTTGGCCTGGGTGGCCTGGACGAAGCGGGCGTCGCCGGCGACCTCGCCGAAGTCCCAGCCCTCGCCGTAGAGCAGGATGTTGCGGCCGTCGACGCCGTCGCGGGCCAGCGTCAGCCGGTCCAGTGCCGCTCGGACCGCCAGGATGTTGGCCTTCGGGTGGTGGCCCATCAGGTCGAACCGGAAACCGTCTACCTTGTACTCTTTGGCCCAGGTGACCACCGAGTCGACGACCAGCCGGCCCATCATGGCGTGTTCCGGGGCGGTGTTGGCGCAGCAGGTGGAGGTGGCGACGGTGCCGTCGTCGAGCAGCCGGTGGTAGTAGCCGGGGACGATCTGGTCGAGCACCGAGTGCCGGTCCACGCCGGCCGCCGACGTGTGGTTGTAGACCACGTCGAGCACCACCCGCAGCCCGGCGGAGTTGAGCCCGGCGACCATCTGCCGGAACTCGACGGTACGGGCGGCACCGTCCGGGTCGGTGGCGTAGCCGCCTTCGGGCACGGTGTAGTGCAGCGGGTCGTAACCCCAGTTGTAGCCGTCGCGGTCGGCGACGGCGGCGACGCACTCCTGCTGGCGGGGTGAGTCGGGTGGCAGGGCGGCCAGGTCGCAGTCCGGCACGGCCTGGTCGGCCCGACGGTCGGGGATGGTGGCGAAGTCGAACGTCGGCAGCAGGTGCAGGTGGGTGACGCCGGCGTCGGCCAGCGACGTCAGGTGCCGCATCCCGGCGGTACGCGGATCGGTGAACGCCAGGTACGTGCCGCGCCGCTCGGCGGGAACACTGTCGTCGGCGATGGAGAAGTCGCGGACCGACACCTCCTGGATCTGGGTACGGGTGGTCGGCACCGCCGCCGGTTTGCGCAGCCGCGCCCAGCCGGCCGGTGCCAGCGCCGGGTCGGCCAGGTCGACGATCAGCCCGTGGGTGGAGTCGGCGGCCAGCGCCACCGCGTACGGGTCGGTGACCGAGGCGGTCACCATCCGGCCGGCGGCCGGCTGCCAGGCGTCGACCTGGTAGCGGTAGTAGCGGCCGTACCAGGACGGTTCGCCGCGTACCGACCAGACCCCGGTGCGGTCGTCGCGGCGCATCGCCACGGTCCGGGGCGCGGCGGTCGGGGTGTCGTACAGCTGCAGCGCGACGGTCCGGGCGGTCGGTGCCCACACCGACAGGGTCGGCCGCCGGCCAGCGAAGGTGACCCCGAGTGGGGTCTTCGTGGCGGCGGCGTACCGGTCGTCGAGCACGCCGGGCAGTTGTACGCCGGTGACCGCCAACAGGTTGCCCTCGTGGTCGCGTTCGGTGACCGCGACCTGGCCGCGCAGCGCGGTGGCGACCGCGTCATGGTGCCGCGCGTCGATGCCGAAGCTGCGGTACGCCCACAGGTGCGGGAACCTGGCCCGCTGCGCCTCGGTGAGCCCGTTGGGTCGCGCGGTCAGCGGGATCGACCGGTGGTCGCCGGTGAGCTCGTCGCCGTCGACGGCCAGCCCGCCGTCGGGGGCCCAGACCAGGTCGTAGCGTTTGCCGTCGGTCGGCCCGGTGGCCCAGGCGATGGTGGACCGGTCGATCCAGTGCGCCCGCTGCTTCGTCAGGTCCAGGTCACGTCCGGTGGTGGCGACCGGTGGCAGTAGCCGCTGCGGGTCACCGGCGAGCAGCCACACCTCGCGGCCGGCGGCGGCGAAGTCGAGCCGCTGGTCGGTCGGCAGGTCCTTGTCGTCTCCCCGGTGGACGATGTAGCTCAGCCCGGTCGCGCCGTCGGTCAGCGGCACCCGGAAGGTGACGCCGTAGTCGTCCCGGTCGGTGGGCGGCAGCGGCTCGGCCCAGTCGGTGGGGGTGGCGGCGCCGTCCCAGACGTGCAGCCCCCAGCCGGTGTAGTCGCCGTCGGCGCGGCGGTAGTGCAGCACCGCGACACCGTCGTCGACCGGCGGATCGTCCTCGCCGGTGGCGTCGCGGCGGGTCGGGTAGAGCGCCGGGTCGCCCTGCTTGACCCACACCTCGCCGGTGGCGCTCACGTCGACGGTCCGGTCGACGTCGATGTCCTTCGTGCCGTCGGCGTCGACGACGAGGAAGCCGACCGACTTCGCGCCGGGGGCGAGCTTCACCCAGGCGAACCGGCCGTAGCTGTCCTCACCGGCGAACGGTTGGCCGGTCGGCCAGCTGGTCTGCCAGTCGGGGTCGATGTCGCCCCAGGTGTACAGGCCCCAGTCGGGGTAGTCGCCGTCGGGTCGCTGGTAGTGCACGACCAGCCAGTCGCGGGCGTCACCGGAGGGCGGGGTGCCGACCACGGCGGTGGTCCTGGCGGTGGCGGTCCGGTGTCTGCTGTCGCGCACCACCGCCTTGTACTCGATCCGGGTGCCGCCGGCCAACCCGGCGAGGTCGTGGTGCACCTGGTACGGCGCGTGCCGGGCCCGGCCGAGCACGGTCCACTTGCCGTCGCCGACCCGGGCGGCGACGGTGACCTCGGCCAGCGGGTCACCGGTCACCTCGGCGGTGACGGCGGCCCGGGTGGCGACGGCGGCACCGTCGGCCGGGGCGGTGATCGAGATCGACGGTACGCCGGCCGGTGTCGGGATAGGGGTGCCGGCCCGGTGCACCAGCGAGGACAGCGCCGGCACGGTGACCGTGATCCGCCCGGCGGCGTCGGCGTGGACCGGCCGGTGCCCGCCGTACACGCCGGTGAACGTGGCACCGGGTGACCAGGTGTCGACGGTGACCTGCTGGGCGGTGGTGGCGTTGTTGACCGCGACGACGTACTCGACGCGCTCGGCCGGGTCGACGCGGGAGAAGGCGAAAACCCCGGGGCCGTCGGCGGCGTACCGGGTGACCTGGATGCCGTCGCGCAACGCCGGGTGGCCGGCGCGCAGCGCGCCGAGCTCGGCGATGCCCCGGTAGAGCGGGTGGTCGCGGTCGAACTGGTCGTCGGCGTGGGTGCGGTCGGTGCCGAGCAGGTCGTCGTCGAGGTAGTCGGCGACCCGGGAGCCGAACATCGTCTGCCGGGCGTCCTTGTCTCCGCCGGCGCCGGTGAAGCCCTGCTCGTCACCGGAGTAGATCACCGGCTGGCCCCGGGTGAGGAACATCAGTTCGTGGGCGAGCAGGTCGCGACGCAGGTGGCTGGCCGGGTCGGTGCCACCGTCGGCGATGAACGTGCCGATCCGACCCATGTCGTGGTTGCCGAGGAAGGTGGGCAGCCGGCCGGCGTCGGTGTCCCGGGCGGTGTACAGCGGGTCGGCGGCGTACAGCTCGGCCAGGGCGGCGGCGGGCCCGCCGTCGGCGACGTACGACCGGGTGGCCTCCTGGAAGCCGAAGTCCAAGGTGGCCGGTAGCCCACCGCGGCGGACGTAGGTCGAGGTGACCTCGGCGTCGGCGGAGTAGACCTCGCCAAACATGAAGAAGTCGGGGCGCCCGGCGCGTCGGGCGGCGTCGTCGATGCCCCGGCTGAACTGCGGCCAGAAGTCGAGGTTGACGTGTTTGACGGTGTCCAGCCGGTAGCCGTCCACCCCGGTGGCACGGATCCAGTCGGCGAAGATCTTCGTCATGCCGCGGACCACCTCCGGCCGTTCGGTCCACAGGTCGTCGAGGCCGAAGAAGTCACCGTACTCGCTGTTCTCGCCGACGAAGGTGCTGTCGCCCCGGTTGTGGTACATCGTCGGGTCGTTCAGCCAGGCCGGGACCTTGACCCGCGCGTCGGCGGGGTCGACAACCGGGGTGTACGGGAACGCGTCGGTGTCGACGTCGGGGAACGCGCGGCTGCCGTCGGCGTGGTTGCGGTCGTCGAACGGCCGGCCGGCGGCGTCGCGGTACGGCTCGGTGGCCTTGTCGACGTAGCTGTAGCTGTCCTCGGCGTAGGAGATGACGTCGGCGGTATGGTTGACGATGACGTCCAGATAGATCTTGATGCCGCGTCGGTGGGCGAGGTCGACGAGCCGTTTGAGGTCGGCGGTGCCGCCGAAGTGCGGGTCGACCTGGGTGAAGTCGGTGATCCAGTATCCGTGGTAGCCGGCCGACACGTCGTCGCCGCTGCCCTGCACCGGTCGGTTGACGAAGACCGGGGCGAGCCAGATGGCGGTGGTGCCCAGGCCCTGGATGTAGTCCAGGTTGTCGATCACACCCTGCAGGTCGCCGCCCTGGTAGAAGCCCTTGTCTGTGGGGTCGTGACCGGTGGTGAGCCGGTCGCCGGTCAGCCCGCCCCGGTCGTTGCCCGGGTCGCCGTTGGCGAACCGGTCCGGCAGCAGGAAGTAGAACTGTTCGGCTCCGCTGGCGGTCCCGGTAGACGCGGTCCCGGTGGGTGCGGTCCCGGTGGGTGCGGTCCCGGTGGGTGCGGCACCGGTGGGTGCGGCACCGGCCGCCGGTGCCGGGACGCCGGCCAGGGTGGTGGCGAGGACGGCGGCGAGAGCGTACGGCGCCAGGCGGGACGCACGGGTGCGGACGGGTGCGGCTTCCATCGACAGCCTTCCGTTGACGATGAGCGCACGCTAACCCTTGCTGCAAGATTCTGCAATATCTTGCAGGCGTGGTCAGTCCAGATCGCAGGGCGCCCCGTTGGCCAGGCAGTGCTGCGGGGTGGTGCCGCGACCATGGCGTTCGAAGTGGAACCGCAACGGCACGGACGAACGGGCCCCGACCGGCACCGAACTGGTGAAGACATACTCCCGGCCGGACCGGCGCACAGTCGCCTGCGGCGCGCCTTCCACCCAGGCTGCGTACAGCCGGCCGACGTTGTCCGGGAACCGCACGGTGACGGTCCAGTCACGATCGCGCCGCGAGGTGTTCACCACCAGCACCTCGGCGATGAACCCGTCGCCGAACTGCTGGAGCACCCGGTAGCGGCCGACCACGTCGGGATCGGCCGGCGGCGCCGGGGTGCGGGGCGGGGCAGGCTTCGTGGCGCGCGGCGGCTCGACCGGCCGGTGGGTCGGACCGGCCGGCGACGGCGGCATGGCAGCCGAAGTGGATGGTGCCGGCGAGGAGGGTGCGGGTCGCAGGACCGCCTCACCGGACGGCGGCGGGGCGGCGGCGACAAGCTGGCCGCCGGTGTTCACCGCCGGCGGGCTCGCGGCGACCCGCGGTTCAGGCTCGGGCTCTGACTCTGACTCGGGGACCACGGTCGGCGGTGGCTCACCGATCGCCCGGGTCTGCATGGGCACGCAACCGGCAGCCACCAGAAAGATGACCACCATGACAGCGAGTCCACTCAGGACGACTACCCATGGTGCCAGGACGATCACGGTGGAGGGGGTCCAGGCGGTGCGCGCGGCGTGCCTGCCGTCCACGTTGGCCCCCTTTTTCGCACCGGCGTCCCGCGGAAGAGTAGCGATTCCGACCCGCAGTGCAAAAGGCCCAGTTACTGACTAGTTAGTCGAGTGGGGTAACAGTACAGATACGCACCGCGTCGCGACCAAGCCGCAACAGATAGTGGAATCGCTGACCGGGCACCGACCGCCCGTCGGCGTCGAGGTACTCCCACTCCACCTCGACCGCCACCAACGTCATGCTCACCTGCTGGACCTGGTGGAAGCGGGCGTGCGACGCGACGATCCGCCGTTGGGCGTAGTCGGGCGCGGCGCCGACGAAGGACAGCGCCACCGCCGCCGGCGAGGAGAACGCGAAGCTGTAGGCATCGGCGACGACCATCGCCGGCGACGCGAAGCAGTCCGCGACACCGGGCACATCGCCGGCGGTGATCGCCGCGCCGTACCGGTCGAAGAAGCCGGCGAGCGTGTCGAGGTCGGTCGAGGTGTCCACGAGACCGCAGTGCCCGGTGGGACCGGTCGACAAACCCGTCCCGGAAGCCGGTACCCGGGTTGCAGCAATAGCAAGACGGACGTACGGTTTTGTTGCGAGCCGCGCTCCGGGTAAGTGTTACCTCACCCCAACGCCGCGGTAATCCGTACGAAAGACTGCCAGGACGACCAGGGACACAGCGGTAAGGAGTCCGACGTGGCGAGCCTCGACACCTTCGGTGCGAAGAGCCAGCTGCGCGTCGCCGACGCGAGCTACGAGATTTTCAAGATCAACACCGTGGCGGGTCACGAACACCTGCCGTACAGCCTGAAGATCCTGCTGGAGAACCTGCTCCGCACCGAGGACGGGGCCAACGTCACCGCAGAGCAGATCCGGGCACTCGGGTCCTGGGATCCGGATGCCGAACCGAGCGTGGAGATCCAGTTCACCCCGGCCCGGGTCCTGATGCAGGACTTCACCGGCGTCCCCTGCGTGGTCGATCTCGCCACCATGCGGGAGGCCGTCCGCGACCTCGGCGGCGACCCGACCAAGGTCAACCCGCTCGCCCCGGCCGAGCTGGTCATCGACCACTCGGTCATCGCCGACCTGTTCGGCCGCGAGGACGCGTTCGCCCGCAACGTCGAGCTGGAGTACGGCCGCAACAAGGAGCGTTACCAGTTCCTGCGCTGGGGCCAGACCGCGTTCAACGAGTTCAAGGTCGTACCGCCCGGTACCGGCATCGTGCACCAGGTCAACATCGAGTACCTGGCCCGTACGATCATGGAGCGCAACGGGCAGGCCTACCCGGACACCGTCGTCGGCACCGACTCGCACACCACGATGGTCAACGGGCTGGGCGTCGTGGGCTGGGGCGTCGGCGGCATCGAGGCGGAAGCCGCCATGCTCGGCCAGCCGGTCAGCATGTTGATCCCCCGGGTCGTCGGGTTCAAGCTGTCCGGCGAGGCACCCGCTGGCACCACCGCCACCGACCTGGTGCTCACCATCACCGAGATGCTGCGCCAGCACGGCGTGGTCGGTAAGTTCGTCGAGTTCTACGGACCTGGCGTCAGCGCCGTACCGTTGGCCAACCGGGCCACCATCGGCAACATGTCGCCCGAGTACGGCTCCACCGTCGCGATTTTCCCGATCGACGGGGAGACCATCAACTACCTGCGGCTCACCGGTCGCGACGACGCCCAGGTCGCGCTGGTCGAGGCGTACGCCAAGGAACAGGGCCTGTGGCACGACCCGGCTGCCGAACCGCACTACTCGGAGCGGCTCGAGCTCGACCTGTCGACCATCGAACCGTCGCTGGCCGGGCCGAAGCGCCCGCAGGACCGGGTGCCGCTGGGCAGCGCCAAGACCATGTTCCGCTCGGCGCTGACCGACTACGTCGCCGACGACCACACCCCGTCCGTGGCCGGCCCGGCCGACGAGGCCAGCGTCGAGTCCTTCCCGGCCAGCGACCCGCCGGCCGCCGACGGCGCCGACGACCCGGCCGACAAGCCGCACGAGCTGATCAGCGCCTCGGTCGGCGCCGGCGGGCGGGCCAGCAAGCCGGTGCAGGTGACCGGCGCCGACGGCGCCCGGTTCGAGCTGGATCACGGGGCCGTGGTGATCGCGGCGATCACCTCCTGCACCAACACCTCCAACCCGCAGGTGATGCTCGGTGCCGCGCTGCTGGCCCGCAACGCCGTCGACCGGGGGTTGACCCGCAAGCCGTGGGTGAAGACCACCCTGGCACCTGGTTCCAAGGTCGTCATGGACTACTACGAGCGGGCCGGCCTCACCCCGTACCTGGAGAAGCTCGGCTTCCACCTGGTCGGCTACGGCTGCACCACCTGCATCGGCAACTCCGGCCCGCTGCCCGAGGAGATCTCCGCCGCGGTCAACGAACACGACCTGACCGTGGTGTCGGTGCTGTCCGGCAACCGCAACTTCGAGGGCCGGATCAACCCGGACGTCAAGATGAACTACCTGGCCTCACCGCCGCTGGTCGTCGCGTACGCCCTCGCCGGCACGATGGACATCGACCTGGCCAATGAGCCGCTGGGCACCGGGTCCGACGGCCAGCCGGTGTTCCTGCGCGACATCTGGCCCAGCAACGCCGAGATCGAACAGGTGCGGGCCAGTGCGATCGGTGCCGCCGGGTTCGGCGCCGCGTACGCCGACGTGTTCGCCGGCGACGACCGCTGGCAGTCGCTGCCCACCCCGACCGGCGACACGTTCACCTGGGCAGACGAGTCGACCTACGTCCGTAAACCCCCGTACTTCGAGGGCATGGCGCCGACGCCGCAGCCGGTGACCGACATCGCCGGCGCCCGGGTGCTGGCCAAGCTCGGCGACTCGGTGACCACCGACCACATCTCGCCGGCCGGGGCGATCAAGCCCGACTCCCCCGCCGGGCGCTACCTCAGTGAGCACGGCGTCCCCCGGCACGAGTTCAACTCGTACGGGTCGCGGCGCGGCAACCACGAGGTGATGATCCGCGGCACCTTCGCCAACATCCGGCTGCGCAACCAGCTGGTGCCGGGCGTCGAAGGCGGCTTCACGGTCAACCATCTGACCGGTGAGCAGACCAGCATCTACGACGCGTCGGTGGGGTACGCGCAGGCCGGCGTGCCGTTGGTGGTGCTGGCCGGCAAGGAGTACGGCTCCGGTTCGTCGCGGGACTGGGCGGCCAAGGGCACCATGCTGCTCGGCGTACGGGCGGTCATCGCCGAGTCCTACGAGCGGATCCACCGCTCCAACCTGATCGGCATGGGGGTGCTGCCGTTGCAGTACCCGGCCGGGCAGGACGCTGCCTCCCTCGGGCTCACCGGCACCGAGACGATCGACATCGTCGGGGTGACCGCGCTCAACGACGGCGCCACTCCGCGTACGGTGACCGTGCGCACCGACACCGGTGTCGAGTTCGAGGCCGTGGTCCGGATCGACACCCCGGGCGAGGCCGACTACTACCGGCACGGCGGCATCCTGCAGTTCGTGCTGCGCAAGATGCTGGCCAGCTGATCCGGTCACGGATGAACGGCGGCGGTGGGTGGTGACCGGTCCGGTCACCACCCACCGCCGTGTTGTGCCAAGCTCGGACCATGGACGACAGGACCCTGCTGGCCCGGATCCAGGAACTGGTCGACGAGGAGCACGAGCTGCGTGGCAGGTTCGCCGCCGGGCAGCTCTCCGCGGACGAGGAGCACGCCCGACTGGGCGCGCTGGAAGAGGCGCTCGACCAGTGCTGGGACCTGCTGCGTCGCCGCCGGGCCGCCCGGAACGTCGGCGGCGACCCGGACGCCGTCCAGCCACGGCCCACCGGTGAGGTGGAGGGTTACCTGCAGTAGTACCCGAGGCCGCAGGCAGCCGCAGATCAGCCGGCCAGCACCGCGGCCACGGCCGGGATCACGCCGGACGCTTCCCGGGTCGGCGCGTACCGCTCGTCCAGCCAGTTGCGGCCCCGGTGCAGCCAGACGCTGGGCAGTCCGGTCGCGGCGGCCCCGCCGATGTCGGCCTCCGGGCTGTCACCCACCATCCAGGCGCCGCGTAGCCGCATCCGGACGCTCTGCGCGGCCAGCGCGAAGATCCTCGGGTTGGGTTTGCTGACCCCGGCGGCCTCCGAGATCACCCAGTCGGCCACGTACCGGTCCAGGCCGGTCCGGCGGATCTTCGCCTCCTGCTGGCGGGCCGTCCCGTTGGTGACTATCACCGGCACCCAGCCGGCGTCCCGGGCGATCGCCAATGAACAGGCGACCAGCGGATCCAGTCGGGTGTGCCGCACGACGCCGTCGTGCAGCTCCTCGACCAGGTCGACCGACGACGACCGGAGCCGATACCGCTCCCGGAGCGCGTCGGCCAGATCCCACCGGTCGGTCAGCCCGTCGGCATCGACGGAGACCAGCCAGTCGATGTCGTCTCGTGGGGCACCGACCGAGTCCAGGAATTCCTGACCCCACACACGGAACGCCCCGGCCCGGTCGAGCAGGGTGTTGTCCAGATCCAGGAGCAGGAGTGGCACGGGCGCACCTTACGCGACACCGTATGGCGGGGAACAGTCCCAGAATGTAAACGAGTGCCGGTAGCAAGCCGTACGTACGGCTTGCTACTGCTCTGCCCACCTGACACGATCACATCATGCCCCGGGTGAGCCAGATCCAGCTCGACGCACGCCGCCAGGAGATCCTCGCCGCCGCCCGGGTCTGCTTCGCCCGGCACGGGTACGAAGGTGCCACCGTCCGCCGACTGGAAGAGGCCACCGGGCTGTCCCGGGGGGCGATCTTCCACCACTTCCGGGACAAGGACTCACTGTTCCTGGCGGTCGCAGAGGACGACGCGGCCGCGATGGTCGAGACGGTGGCCCGCAACGGCCTGGTCCAGGTGATGCGCGATCTGCTCACCCGGGCCGACTCCCCGGACACCGCCGGCTGGCTGGGCAGCCAGCTCGAAGTGTCCCGGCGGCTGCGTACCGACCCGGACTTCGCCCGGCGCTGGGCCGCCCGGTCGGCGGCGATCGCCGAGGCGACCCGGGAGCGGCTCGGCCGCCAACGCGACGCCGGCGTGCTGCGCGACGACGTACCGATCGACGTCCTGGCGCGGTTCCTGGAGCTGGCCTACGACGGGCTGGTGCTGCAGCTCGCGATGGGACGGCCGGGCAGCGACCTCGGCGCCGTGCTCGACATCGTCGAGGAGGCGGTACGACGCCCGACGCCGCTCTGACGGGTGGCACGCCCGTCCCACAATAGGGACCACCGTCAGCGCGGAAGCGTCGGCGACCCGACGCCCGCCCGGCAAACCAGGAGACCCCATGACGCCCGGTGAAACCTGGGGCATCCCCGGACCCACCTTCCTCGCCGTCTTCGGACTGACCGCACTGGTGCTCCTCCTCGCCAACCTCGGCTACCGGCGGATCGTGCTCGCCGGGCACGACGGCCGCACCGGATCGCTCGGCGGCACCGAGGTCGCGTACCTCAACGGCGGGGGCCGGTTGGCTGTGTACGCCAGCCTGGCGGCGTTGCGCTCGGCAGGCAGCGTCGACGTCGGCACCCGCGGTACGTTGCGGGCCGCCGGTCCGCTGCCGACCGGGGCCGGGCAACTCGACCAGGCGGTCCACCACGCCGCGCAGCGTCAGGTGCGCGTCCGCGACCTGCAGACCGACCAGTGGGTCACCGACGCGCTGCACCGGATGCGCGACGGCCTGGTCTGCGCCGGCCTGGCCATCGGCGACGGCCAACGCCGTACCGCCCGGCTGCTCGCCGGCACGGTCGGGATCCTCGCCGCCGTCGGTGTGCTGCGGGTGTTCGCCGGTGCCGCGAACAACCGGCCGGTCGGCTACCTGGTGCTGATGCTCGCGGTCACCGTACCGGTGGCACTGGTGCTGTTCTTCTCGGTGCCGCGCCGTACCCGGGCCGCGAATCGCCTCCTCACCAAACTGCGCAGCCAGTACCGTCACCTCTCGCCGACCCTGCGGCCGGCCCCCGCGACGTACGGTGTCGCCGGCGCTGCGATGGGGGTCGGCGTTTTCGGAGCGGCGTCCTTGTGGGCCATGGACCCGGCGTTCGCGGGGACCGCGGAGATCCAGCGGGTGAGCGCCGGCACCGGGTCCTCCGGTTGGGGCGGTGACAGCGGCGGGGGCGGCGGTGACGGAGGTGGCGGCTGCGGCGGTGGCGGTTGCGGCGGCGGCTGCGGCGGATGAGCCCGATGTCCGCCGCCGTCTGGCCGCCCAACCCCGACGGTGGCCTCGGGGTCGGCCTCGGCTGGCGGCCGGAGATCTCCGGCTTCGTCGATGGATTGCCCGGATTGCGCTTCTGCGAGGTGATCGCCGAGTCCGTCGACCCCGGCCGGCCACTGGACGACGGGCTGCGCCGGCTCCGCGAGCGGGGGGTGACCGTCGTGCCACACGGCGTACGGCTGTCCCTTGGCAGCGCCGAGCCGGTCGAGCCGGACCGGGCCGACCGGCTCGCGGGCGTCGCCGAGCTGCTGGACGCGCCCCTGGTCAGCGAACACATCGCCTTCGTCCGGGCCGGCGGGGTCGAGGCCGGGCATCTGCTGCCGCTGCCCCGCACCTGGGCGGCGGTCGACACGGTCGTCGGCAACGTCCGGCGGGTGGCCGCCGAGCTGCCGGTGCCGGTCGCGCTCGAACCGATCGCCGCGGTGTTCGACTGGCCCGACGACGAACTCGACGAGGCCGACTTCGTCAGCGAGATCGTCGAGCGCTCCGGTGCACTGCTGCTGTTGGACGTCGCGAACGTCTACGCCAACGCCCGCAACCGGGGCGACGACCCGGTCGCCCTGCTCGACCGGCTGCCGCTGGAACGCATCGCGTACGTGCACGTCGCCGGCGGTGCCGCCGACCGGGACGGGATCTACCACGACACGCACACCGACCCGGTCCCGGCCGAGGTGCTGCAGCTGCTCGCCGAGCTGTGCGCCCGGCGGCGACCACCAGCGGTGCTGCTGGAGCGGGACGGGCACTATCCGCCGGGCGAGGTGCTGCGCGCCGAGTTGGACTCCATCGCGGCGGCTGCCGGGCTGGACCGGATCACGTGACCGGGCGGGTGTCGTCCGGCGTCGGCTCCGACCCCCGAGCCGAGCGCGCCGCCCCCCGACGGGCGGAGCTCGCCGCCGCTCGGCAGGCGGAGCTCGCCGCCGCCCAGCGTGCGCTGGTCGCATCCCTCGTCGACGGCACCGATCCGCCACCCGGGTTCGACCCGCACCGGCTGGCGGTCGCCCGTACCGCGTTGGCCCGCAAGCGGGCCGGCGAGGTGGCCCGGCACTGGCCGCTGCTGGCCGCCTCGCTGGGTGACGCCTGGCCGGCCGCGTTCGTCCGCTGGGCAACCGGCCGACGACCGGCGGGCGGGCTGCGTGACGGCTGGGACTTCGCCCGAGCGCTTGCCGCCGACAACCGTCTGCCGGGCCTGGCCATGGCGGAGCTGGCCGGCCGGGAGGTCGGCTGGCGCTACGACGGGTCGTCGGTTCCCCGCCGACGCCGACTTCCGGCGGTACGCCGGCTGCCCGGCGGGTGGGCGGTCCAGGTCGGCGGTCAGGTACGGACGTTCGGCGGCGTCGCGGCATGCGGCAGGATCGGGCCATGGATCTAGGCCTCGAAAACCGGGTGTACGTGCTCACCGGCGCGTCCCGTGGACTCGGCTACGCCACCGCCGCCTGTCTGGTCGCCGACGGGGCGCGGGTGGTGCTCGCCGCCCGGGACACCGCCAGAGTGACGGCGGCGGCGCAACGTCTCGGCGGCCCGCAGCATGCGGTCGCGGTCAGCGCCGACCTGGGCGAGCCGGGCTGCGCGGCACGCCTGGTCGCGACGGCCCAGGAGCACTTCGGCCGGCTCGACGGGGCGTTGATCTCGGTCGGCGGGCCGAAACCCGGTCCCAGCCACGCGGTCAGCGACGAACAGTGGCGGGCGGCGTTCGATACGGTATTCGTCGGCACGGTACGGGCGGTGCGGACCGTCGCCGACGCGCTACCCGCCGGCGGGGCGGTCGCCGTGGTGCTGTCGACGTCGGCCCGGATGCCGCTGCCCGGACTGGGCATCTCCAACGGCCTGCGGCCCGGGCTTGCGGCGGTCGCCAAGGAGCTCGCCGACGGCTACGCCGGCCGGGGCATCCGAGTAGTCAGTCTGCTGCCCGGCCGGATCATGACCGACCGCAACGTGGAACTATTCGCCGCGACCGACGATCCGCAGCAGGCCCGGGCCGAGGCCGAGGCCGACATTCCGCTCGGCCGGCTGGGCGAGCCGGCGGAGTTCGGCCGAGTGGCGGCGTTCGTCCTGTCCCCGGCGGCGAGCTATCTGACCGGCATCACGCTGCCCGTCGACGGCGGCGCGCTGCCCTGTCCCTGAACGGCTTCCCGGCGTGTCCACCGACCGGGTCACGATGGCGCAGCTCCTGGCCGACGCTGTCGGCCGTACCCTGCCCGACGTCGTCGGACCCGACCTCGACGTACTGTTCTGTGGGATCAATCCGAGCCTGTACTCCGCTGCTGTCGGACACCACTTCGCCCGCCCGGGCAACCGGTTCTGGCCGACACTGCACCGGTCCGGCTTCACGCCCCGACGGCTCGACCCCAGTGAGGACCATCTGCTGCCCGGGTTCGGGCTGGGCGTGACGAACCTGGTCGCCAGGGCGACGGCGCGGGCCGACGAACTCTCGCCGCCGGAGCTGGTCGCCGGAGGCGCGCGGCTCGTCCGGTTGGCCGCCGCGTGCCGACCCCGGTGGATCGCCGTGGTCGGGGTGACCGCGTACCGGCTGGCGTTCGACCAGCGACGGGCGCTCGTCGGACCCCGACCCGAGGACCTCGGCGGCGCGAGGCTCTGGGTGCTGCCCAACCCGAGCGGGCTCAACGCCCATTATCAGCTCGACCGGCTCGTCGCCGAGTTCGACCGGCTGCGGCAGGCGGTGGCGGCCGAACCGCCTCAATAGGCGACTACTGGTGGCGGGCCATCCGCTCGCGGATCAGCTGACCGAACAGGCCGGCCGGTTGTCCGCAGTCGAGACACTGAAGACCTTCGTCGAGACGTGGCCCCCCGCACTGGGCGCACCGGCCCCGGTCGCGGGGATCGTGGTACGACCGCAGGGCGGTGCAGAGCGCGGCAGCCACCGACTCGGTCAGTACGACAGGGTCGGCGTCGCCGACGCGAACCGCCACGCCAGCCGACCGGACCGGTGCCGGATCGAGCGGGGCCAGCCGCTGCGTGAACTCGCGCAGTGCCGCCGCGACCTCAGCCTCCAACTCCACCGGCCCAGCCTAGTCCACGGCGGGCCGCTATCCGGCGGCACCGCCGGGCGGCGGGGGCAGGTCCTGTTCGGTCGGGAAGGCGCGACCCGACCCGGCCGTCACTGGATCCAGCCCGGTGTCGTCGAGGTACGGGGTCGGCGAGTCGGCCACTGCGAACTGGGTGCGGTACAGCTCGGCGTACAGCCCGCCGGCGGCGATCAGCTCGGTGTGCCGGCCGCGCTCGACGATCCGGCCCCCGTCGAGGACGAGGATCTGGTCCGCGTCGCGCACCGTCGACAGCCGGTGCGCGATGACCAGTGCGGTACGGCCGGTCAGCGCGACCGACAGAGCGCGCTGCACCGCCGCCTCGGACTCCGAGTCGAGGTGGGCGGTGGCCTCGTCGAGGATGACGATCGACGGCGCCTTGAGCAGCAGCCGGGCGATCGCGATCCGCTGTTTCTCGCCGCCGGAGAAGCGGTAGCCGCGCTCCCCGACCACCGTGTCCAGCCCGTCCGGCAGGGCCCGGACCAGCTCCTCGACCTGTGCGCCGCGCAGCGCCGCCCACATCTCGTCGTCGGTGGCGTCCGGGCGGGCGTACCGCAGGTTCTCCGCGATCGTCTCGTGGAACAGGTGGGAGTCCTGGGTGACCACCCCGATGGTGTCGCGCAGCGAGTCGAGTGTCGCGTCGCGCACGTCCACCCCGCCCACCCGGATCTCGCCATCGGTCACGTCGTACACCCGGGAGACCAGCATCGCGGTGGTGCTCTTGCCGGCGCCGGACGGGCCGACCAGGGCGACCAGCTGCCCCGGCTCCACGGTGAACGACACCCCGCGCAGCACCGGCTCGGAGACGGTCCGGTCGAGCGTCGCGACGTCCTCCAGCGAGGCCAGCGAGATCTCGGCGGCGCTGGGGTACCGGAACCGGACGTCGCGGAACTCCAGTCGGCTCGAGCCGGGCGGTACGACGACGGCGTCCGGGCGCTCGGCGATCGACGGGGCGAGGTCGAGCACCTCGAACACCCGGTCGAAGGAGACCAACGCGCTCATCACGTCGACCCGCACGTTGCTCAACGCGGTCAGCGGCCCGTAGAGGCGGGTGAGCAGCAGGGCCAGGGTCACCACGGTGCCGGCGCTGACCGCGCCGGTGACCGCCAGCCAGCCGCCGAGTCCGTAGGTGAGCGCCTGGGCGAGCGAGGCGACCAGCAGCATCGCCACGAAGAAGGTACGCGAGTACATCGCCGACTGGATGCCGATCTCCCGGACCCGGTCGGCCCGCTCGGCGAACCGGCGTGCCTCGACCTCGGGCTGGCCGAAGAGCTTGACCAGAAGCGCGCCGGCGACCCCGAACCGCTCGGTCATCGTGGCGTTCATCTTGGCGTCGAGGTCGTACGACTCCCGGGTGATCTCCGCGAGCCGCTTGCCGACCCGGCGGGCCGGCACGATGAAGATCGGCAGCAGCACCAGGGACAGCGCGGTGATCTGCCAGGACAGGGTGAACATCACCGCGGCGGTGAGCACCAGTTGGATGACATTGCTGACCACACCGGACAGCGTCGAGGTGAAGGCCCGCTGGGCGCCGATCACGTCGTTGTTGAGCCGGCTGACCAGCGCACCGGTCTGGGTCCGGGTGAAGAACTGCAACGGCATCCGCTGCACGTGGTCGAAGACCCGGGTCCGCAGGTCCAGGATGATGCCCTCACCGATCCGGGCGGCGTACCAGCGTTGGGCCAGGGAGAGCAGCGCGTCCACCACGGCGAGCGCGGCGATCAGCAGGGCCAGCCGGACCACGGTCGCGCCGGCGTCGGCGCGACCGGCGGTGATCGTGTTCACCACGTCGCCGGCGAGGACCGGGGTGGCGACCCCGATACCGGCCGCCAGCACGACGGTGATCAGGAAGACGGTGATGTCCCGCCGGTACGGGCGGGCGAAGGCGACGATCCGCCGGGTGGTGCCCCGGCTGACCCGGTGGGAACTCAGCTGGTCGCCGTCGCGCATCGAGCGCAGCATGCCCCAGCCGGCCCCCATGCCACCCATCCCACCGGATCCAGCCATCGGCACCCGCCACCTTCGTCTCGCCACCGTCGCGGGTACCAGTGTCCCGGACGCCTACGACAACAGTTCAGGTAACTGGTGTCTTCCCGTTGAGGCCTTACTGCCCGACCCGGCGGCTACTCGCCGGCTCCGGTCAGGTCCCGGATCCGTCGGGTCTGCGCCTCCCGCTCGGCGCGCAGCTGGGCGGCGGGGGTGCGGTCGGTGGCTCCGGTGAGCAGGGCCTTGATCTCGACGACCGCGTCGCGGGGCCCGGCCAGCACGGCCGCGACCAGGTCGGCGACGGCCGGGGCCAGCTCCGTCGCGGGCACCACCAGGTTGGCCAGCCCGAGCCGATCGGCCTCGGCCGCGTCGAGCCAGCGACCGGTGACGCAGATCTCCAGGGCGCGGGCGTAGCCGACCAGGTCGACCAGTCGCCGAGTGCCGCCGAGGTCCGGCACCAGGCCGAGGGTCACCTCGGCCATCCTCAGCCGGGCGTCGTCGGCCAGGACGCGCAGGTCGCAGCCGAGGGCAAGCTGGAATCCGGCGCCGACGGCCGGCCCGTGCACGGCGGCGACGCTGATCACGTCGGGGCGGGCCAGCCAGGTGAAGGCCTCCTGGTACTCGGCGATCCGGGCGGCGCACTCGTCCGGCGACAGGGCGGCCAACGGCGGCGGGGTCGGATCGTCACCGGGCGGACCGTCACCAGGCGAGTCGGCTCGCGGATGGTCGGTCGCGGCGAGATCCGCATCGGTGCCACCCGCAGCGCTGGGATCGAGCAGTGCCTGGATCGCGCCCCGGTCGAGGCCTGCGGAGAAGGCCCGACCGGCGCCGCGGACCACCACGACGCGGACGTCGCCGCGCAGCTCCCGGCCGATGCCGCGCAGCGCCCGCCACATCTGCGGGGTTTGAGCGTTGAGCACGTCGGGCCGGTCCAACGTCACCGTCGCGACCGGCCCGTCGTAGTCGAGTCGTACGCCACCGGACACGGTCAACGAGGGCCCTGACCGTGGCAGCGGGGTACGGGGCGCGACCGGATGGTCACCCCTTCTTGCGACGCCGAGCGCCGCCACGCTGGCGTAGTTGCACGCCGGACTCGGTGAGCACCCGGTGGACGAACCCGTACGAGCGGCCGGTGGAGGCCGCAAGGGCGCGGATGCTCTCGCCGGATGTGTACCGCTTGACCAGGTCCTTGGCCAGGGTCTGACGCTCGGCTCCGACGATCCGGCGACCCTTCTCGGTGGTGGCGGCTGTGCCGGTGGCTGCCATGTTGATTCCTCACGTCCCAGACTGTGCGGTTCGATGCGGTCCCACCTATTAGACCGCCTCCAACGATCATGCGCCAGATATCAACTGTTCGCCAACCGACACGCACAGCCCTGTCAGTTACCCGATACGGCGCCGCCGAGGAATCCCAGCGGCATGCCGGCAGCCCTTCGTCGGCCTCAACCCGGTACCCCTTGTTCATACAATTCGCGCTATCCGATAATGACGTTCACCGATGCGGCATCGACCCGGGCTGGCATGTCGAGCGGACCACGTCCTCATGCAAGTTCCACGAGTTCGAGCAGGTCGTCGCTCCACGCATCCTCGTCTCCGTCGGGCAGGAGAATCGCCCGGTCCGGTTTGAGAGCCAGCACCGCACCCGGATCATGGGTCACCAGGACGATGGCTCCGGGATACCGGGCGATGGCATCGAGAACCTGTTCACGGCTGACCGGATCCAGGTTGTTGGTCGGCTCGTCGAGCAGCAATACGTTCGCCCCCGAACAGACCAGCGTGGCCAACGCGAGCCGGGTCTTCTCCCCGCCCGAGAGCACCCCGGCCGGCTTGTTCACGTCCTCACCGCTGAACAGGAACGCACCGAGAATCTTTCGCAGGTCGGTGTCCGCCTGGTCGATCGCCGCACTGCGCATGTGGTCGAGCACCGAACGCTCCACGTCCAGGGTCTCGTGCTCCTGCGCGTAGTAGCCGATCCGCAGCCCGTGCCCGGGCCGCACCGCCCCGGAATCCGGCTCGACCAGGCCACCGAGAATCCGCAGCAACGTCGTCTTACCGGCACCGTTCAGCCCGAGGATCGCCACCCGGGAGCCACGGTCGACCGCCACGTCGACCCCGGAGAAGATCTCCAACGATCCGTACGACTTCGACAGCCCCGCCGCCGTCAACGGCGTCTTGCCGCACGGGGCCGGGCTGGGGAACCGGACCTTGGCCACCTTGTCGGCGACCCGCTCGTCCTCCAGACCGGCGAGCAGTTTCTCTGCCCGCCGGGCCATGTTCTGCGCGGCCACCGTCTTGGTGGCCTTGGCCCGCATCTTGTCGGCCTGGGCGAGCAGCGCCCCGGCCTTCTTCTCCGCGTTCACCCGTTCCCGGCGACGGCGCCGCTCGTCGGTCTCCCGCTGCTGCTGGTACGCCGCCCAGCCGACGTTGTAGACGTCCACCACCGAGCGGGTGGCGTCGAGGAACCAGACCTTGTTGACCACCGCGTCCAGCAGATCCACGTCGTGGCTGATCACCACCAGTCCGCCCTTGTGCCCGGCGAGGAAGCCACGCAGCCAGGTGATCGAGTCGGCGTCCAGGTGGTTGGTCGGCTCGTCGAGCAGCAGGATGCCGCCGCCGTTCTCGGCCGCGTCCCGGAACAGGATCCTGGCCAGCTCGATACGGCGGCGCTGACCGCCGGAGAGCGTGCCGATCGGCTGGCCCAGCACCCGGTCCGGCAGACCCAGGTTGGCGCAGATCCGGGCCGCCTCTGCCTCGGCGGCGTACCCGCCGAGGGAGGCGAACTGGTCCTCCAGCGTGCCGTAGCGGCGGACCAGGCGCTCGTCGGTGCCGCCCTGCGCCAACTGCTGCTCGACTTCGTTCATCTGGGACATCAGCCGGTCCAGGCCGCGGGCCGACAGCACCCGGTCGCGGGCAGTCACGGTCAAATCGCCGGTACGCGGGTCCTGTGGAAGATAACCGACCGCGCTACGCCGGTCGATCTGTCCGGCGTACGGCAGGCCCTCGCCGGCCAGCACCTTCAGGCTGGTGGTCTTGCCGGCACCGTTGCGGCCGACCAGGCCGATCCGGTCGCCGGGCTGCACCCGCAGGGTGGTGTCGGACAGCAGGATCCGCGAGCCCGCACGCAGTTCCAGGCCGGTAGCGGTGATCATTGGTAGCTCACTCCTGAGATCGGAAGCTGACTCGCGGACACGACAAAACGCCGACCGGACGTCCTGTCCGTCGGCGTGGGGCGGTTCAGCCTTCGCAGAGCAGCACGGACCCATAGTACCGACGGTCGGCACCGGCACCCAGCCGGTTACCGGAGCCAAGATCATCGATAGTGACCGGCGAACCGACGGCATCCGGTGATCCATCCCCGACGGTGTCGCGGGACGCCGGCTGACCAAGCGGTACGCGGCGCACCGCCGGCCCGGTGGACCGGCCTGACCGAATCGGGGAACTTGTCCGCCAACGGGGTGATGCACCGCGCCGACCAGGGATGTTAGGCACATCAGGCGCGCGTAACGATCACTTGACTCCCTGGAGACGACACTCATGCTGCCCGGTGGGATGATGCCCATAACCCAGCTGATCGCGATGGTCCGCAGCACTTCGCCGCGACAGGCTGTCGGGCTGCTGGCAGCCATGCCGGCCGACCGCATCCCGGTGGCAGTCGCCGAGCTGACGACCTCCGACCTCGTCCGGCTGCTCCCGGCCGCCGGCGACGATCTGCGGTCCCGGTTGATGGGCCTGCTCAGCACCGATCAGCTGGCCGACCTGGCCCGAGCCATGCCGACCGCCGAGGCGGTGGCCATGCTCAACCGGCTGCCGGCCGAGCAGGTGCACGCGGTGGCCGACCGGCTGCCGCAACCCACGGTCGCGGCCCTGCTCACCGCGATGCCTGCGGACCGGCAGGCCGACCTGCTGTCGGTGATGCGTCCGCAACAGGCGCAGGCGGCCTGGGCCGGTACCTACCAACGGGAGGTGGCCGAGGCGCTCGCCCGGGCCAACGCCGAGGTGAGCATCCCGGCGAACGCCCCGCCCGGAATCGTGCTGGTCCAGATCTTCGGCTGGCAGATCACCGTGGCCGCCCGCCGCGACGACGACGGACGGGTGGCGGTACGCGACGCCGAGGACGCGGCGTACCGGATGCGCGCCAACGCGGCGCTCGCGGTGACCGACTACCAGCCCGCCACCGACGTGCTGGACTACTGCGACGAGGCGCGCCGACAGGGGCGCCCGATCAGCGCGGTCAGCTGGGTCGACGACCGGCACGACGGATTCCTGAAACGGGCCCTGGTCAGCCTGGTGCACTGACCAGCCGCGCCGCCGCCCGAGTTCGCCGCGCCCCCCGAGTTCGCCGCCGCGCCGCCCGTGTTCGCCGTGATCTAGAAGAATCATGGTCGATATACCGGCCAGATCCTTCTAGATCGCGGCTAGAACTGGACGGGCGCGGGTGCCGTCAGACGTTGAAGCCGAGCGCCCGCAACTGGTCCCGACCCTCGTCAGTGATCTTGTCGGGCCCCCACGGCGGCATCCACACCCAGTTGATCCGGATGTCGGACACCAGTCCGCCACCGGGTCCGGTGGTCAACGCGGTACGGGCCTGCTCCTCGATCACGTCGGTCAGCGGGCAGGCCGCACTGGTCAACGTCATGTCCAGGGTGGCGATGTTGTCATCGTCGACGTGTACGCCGTACACCAGGCCGAGATCGACCACATTGATGCCCAGCTCCGGGTCGACGACGTCCTTCATCGCCTCCTCGATGTCGGCGATCGCCGGCTGGCCGACGGTCGCCGAGGCGGCCGTACCGCCGTCGGTGGGCTCCGTCGCCTGCGTCACCCCGGTCATGGTCTCTTCGGCACTCACTGCTTCACCTCCGGGCTCGCACCCACACCGGCGCGCGCCGCAGCGTCCTTGAAGGCCATCCACGGCAGCAACGCACACTTCACCCGGGCCGGATAGCGCGCCACACCGGCGAACGCCACCCCGTCACCCAGCACATCCTCGTCCGGCTCGACCTCGCCGCGGCCGGACACCAGCGCGACGAATGCGCCGTGCACCGCGAACGCCTCGTCCACCGGTCGACCGTCGACCAGCTCGTACAGCACGCTCGCCGACGCCTGGCTGATCGAACAGCCCTGGCCGTCGTGCGACACCCCGAGCCGGTTGTCGGCACCCAGATTCACCCGTACGGTGATCTCGTCGCCGCAGGTCGGGTTGACGTGGTGCGCCTCCGCCGCATACGGCTCACGCAGACCACGCCCCTGCGGACGCTTGTAGTGGTCCAGGATGATCTCCTGGTACAGCTGGTCGAGCTCCATCAGCCGAAGACCTTCCGCGCCTTCTCCAGACCATGCACCAGCGCGTCGACCTCGCCGGTCGTGGTGTAGAGGTAGAACGAGGCCCGGGTGGTCGCCGGGACGCCGTAGCGCACGCAGACCGGCCGGGCGCAGTGGTGGCCGACCCGTACCTGCACCCCCTGGGCGTCGAGGATCTGACCCACGTCGTGCGGGTGGATCCCGTCCACCGCGAACGAGACCGTGCCACCTCGCCCGTGTGGTCCGGGCGGGCCGACGATCCGCAACCCCGGCACGGTGGCCAGTGCCTCCAGGGCGTACCCGGTGATCCGCTGCTCGTGCGCGGCGACCGCCGGCATGCCCAGCCCGGCGAGGTAGTCGACGGCGGCACCGAGGCCGACCGCCTGGGCGATCGGCGGGGTGCCGGCCTCGAACCTGGCCGGCGGGGCGGCGAAGGTGGACCCGCTCATCGCCACCGTCTCGATCATCGAGCCGCCGCCGAGCACCGGCGGCATCGCGGCGAGCAGCGCGGCCCGGCCCCACAGCACCCCGATCCCGGTCGGTCCGCACATCTTGTGCCCGGTGAAGACGATGAAGTCGGCATCCAGCGCGGCGACGTCGACCGGGCGGTGCGGCACCGACTGCGAGCAGTCCAGCAGCAGCAGCGCACCGACCTCGCGGACCCGCCGGGTGATCGCGGTGAGGTCGTTGACCGTGCCGAGGATGTTCGACATGTGCACCAGCGAGACCAGTTTGGTCCGCTCGGTGACCAGTTCGTCCAGCTGCGACTCGTCCAGCCGACCGTCCTCGGTCAGCCCGAACCAGCGCAGCGTGGCGCCGGTGCGTTCGCAGAGCAGCTGCCACGGCACGATGTTCGAGTGGTGCTCCATCTCGGAGATCACCACCTCGTCGCCGGGGCCGAGCCGGAACCGGGGGTCGGCCCCGATCGCGGCGCCCGTCGAGGCGTTGGAGAACGCGTACGCGACCAGGTTGATCGCCTCGGTGGAGTTCTTGGTGAAGACCACCTCGTCCGGGCTGCCCGCGTTGACGAACGCGGCCAGCTTGGCTCGGGCGCCCTCGTACGCCTCGGTGGACTCGGTGCCGAGGGTGTGCACCGAGCGGGCGACGTTGGCATTGTGCGACTGGTAGTAGTCGGTCAGCGCGTTGAGCACCTGGCGCGGCTTGTGCGAGGTGTTGGCGCTGTCCAGGTAGACCAGCGAATGCCCGTTGACCTCCCGACCGAGGATCGGGAAGTCGGCCCGGACGGCGTCGACGTCCAGAGCGGACGGACCGCCCGGCGCCGGCGTGTCCCGGGGGATGGCTATGGTGCTCATCGGCTCGACGCCGCCCTTCTGCACACAGGGTGATAGTGAGTCTCAGGCCGAGGCCGCGCCGGCACCCGCGACGTACCGCTCGTAGCCTTCGGCTTCCAGCTTCTCCGCCAGCTCCGGGCCGCCCTCCTCGACGATGCGTCCGCCGACGAAGACATGCACGAAGTCGGGCTTGATGTAGCGCAGGATCCGGGTGTAGTGGGTGATCAGCAGCAGGCCGGTCTCCCCGGTGGAGCGGACCCGGTTGACCCCTTCGCTGACCACCCGCAGGGCGTCGATGTCGAGCCCGGAGTCGGTCTCGTCGAGGATGGCCATCTTCGGCTTGAGCAGCTCCAGCTGCACGATCTCGTGCCGCTTCTTCTCCCCACCGGAGAAGCCCTCGTTGACGTTGCGCTGCGCGAACGCCGGGTCCATCTGCAGCCGCTCCATCGCCCCGCGCAGCTCACCGGCCCAGGTGCGCAGCTTCGGCGCGGCGCCGTCGACAGCGGTCTTGGCAGTACGCAGGAAGTTCGCCACCGAGACGCCGGGCACCTCCACCGGGTACTGCATGGCGAGGAACAGCCCGGCGCGGGCCCGCTCGTCGACCGACATGGCCAGTACGTCCGCACCGTCGAGCAGCACCTCCCCGCCGGTGATCTCGTACTTGGGGTGCCCGGCGATCGAGTACGCCAGCGTCGACTTGCCGGAGCCGTTCGGGCCCATGATGGCGTGTGTCTCCCCCGACCGGATGGTCAGCGTCACCCCGGCCAGGATCGGCTTGAGCTCGCCTTCCGGCAGCTTGACCGAAACCTGCAGGTCACGGATATCCAGAACGCTCATGGTGCGGTCACTCCATTGCTCGGCGTCAGACTGACGTAGATGTCGCCGTCGCGGATCTCGACGGGGAAGACGGGTACGGGTTCGGTGGCGGGCAGCCCGGTCGGCTCACCGGTGCGCAGATCGAAGCGCGAACCGTGCAGCCAGCACTCCAACGTGCAGCCGTCCACCTCGCCTTCGGAGAGGGCGACCGCGGCGTGCGAGCACTCGTCGTACACCGCGTGGAAGGAGTCCTCGTCGGTGTGCACCAGGGCGATCTGCGTACCGTCGATGTCGGCGCTGACCGCCGTCCCCTTCGGGATCTCGGCGGTGGCGCAGACCCGGATCAGGTCGGACATGCTCAGCGGGTCCCCTCGGTGACCGCACCGGGCTGGCCGGGCTGGCCGGGCACGGTCGGTGCTGCCGCCACGTCGGCGGTACGCGGCGCGGCCGCGCCGGCCTCGACACGCCGCAGCCGCTGCTCGATCGCGTCACCGAGCCGGTCGCGCAGCTCGGCCACCGGGATCTTGTCGACCAGCTCGGCGAAGAACCCGCGGACCACCAGCTTGCGCGCCTCGGCCTCCGGGATGCCCCGGGCCATCAGGTAGAACAGCTGCTCGTCGTCGAACCGGCCGGTGGCGCTGGCGTGCCCGGCCCCGGCCACCTCGCCGGTCTCGATCTCCAGGTTGGGCACCGAGTCGGCCCGGGCGCCGTCGGTCAGCACCAGGTTCCGGTTGATCTCGTACGTGTCGGTGCCGGTGGCCTCGGCGCGGATCAGTACGTCGCCGACCCAGACGGTGTGCGCGCCGTCGCCCTGCAGCGCCCCCCGGTAGCCGACGTTGCTGCGGCAGTCCGGCACGGTGTGGTCCACCAGTTGCCGGTGCTCCAGGTGCTGGTCGGCGTCGGCGAAGTAGAGCCCGAACAGCTCGGCGTCGCCGCCCCGGCCGGTGTACTCGACGCTGGTGAACTGGCGCACCAGGTCACCGCCGAGGGTGACCTGGATGTGCGTGACCCGGGCGTCGCGGCCGAGCCGGAACTTCAGATGCTGCGCCTGCACCGCGTCGGATGCCCAGTCGGCGACCGTGACCAGGGTCAGCGTCGCACCGTCACCGACGAGCACCTCGACGTTGTCGGCCAGGGTGGTCGAACCGACCTGGTCGAACACCAGGGTCACCTCGGCGAACCGGCCGACGTCGACCAGGGTGTGCCCGTACGCGATCTGGTCCGCCCCGGTGCCGAGCACCCGGACCACCGCCGGCTCGGCCGGGGTGGCCTCCGGTGCGACCTCCACCAGCAGGACCTCGGAGCACCCGGTGTAGGCCAGGGCACTGATCCGGTCGAACGGGGTCAGCACACCGCCCATCCGTCGGTCGGTGCGGTCGACCTGGCCCGCCGTCACTCCGGCGGGCAGGCCGGCGTACTCGTACCGGACCGAGCCGCTGGCCGCCGGAGTCCCGGTGGCCAGTCCCCGCATCCGCTTGAGCGGGGTGAAGCGCCACTCCTCCTCCAGGCCGGTCAGGGCCGGGAAGTCGGCGACATCGTACGAGCGCAACGCCTGCGACTTGGTCTTGGGCGGCGCGGAGGCCTGAATAGTCATCTCTTCCTGTTCTCGGCGGTGTCGGTGGGGCGGTGTCTCGGGCGGGTCAGCCGACCGCGCCCTCCATCTGCAGCTCGATCAGCCGGTTCAGCTCGAGGGCGTACTCCATCGGGAGTTCCTTGGCGATCGGCTCGATGAAGCCCCGGACGATCATGGCCATCGCCTCGTCCTCGCTCAGACCCCGGCTCATCAGGTAGAACAGCTGGTCGTCGCTGACCTTGGAGACGGTCGCCTCGTGCCCCATGGCGACGTCGTCCTCGCGGATGTCGACGTAGGGGTAGGTGTCCGACCGGGAGACCGCGTCGACCAGCAGCGCGTCGCACTTCACCGTCGACCGGCTGTGCTGCGAGCCCTCCAGCACCTGGACCAGCCCACGGTAGGAGGTCCGGCCGCCGCCGCGGGCGATCGACTTGGAGACGATCGTCGAGGAGGTGTGCGGCGCCGCGTGCACCATCTTCGCGCCGGCGTCCTGGTGCTGCCCCTCGCCGGCCATCGCCACCGAGAGCACCTCGCCCTTGGCGTGCTCACCGGTCATGAACACGGCCGGGTACTTCATGGTGACCTTGGAACCGATGTTGCCGTCGATCCACTCCATGGTGGCGCCGGCGTGGCAGACGGCCCGCTTGGTGACCAGGTTGTAGACGTTGTTCGACCAGTTCTGGATGGTCGTGTAGCGGCAGCGGGCGTTCTTCTTCACCACGATCTCGACCACCGCGCTGTGCAGCGAGTCGGAGGAGTAGATCGGCGCGGTGCAGCCCTCGACGTAGTGCACGTAGGCGCCCTCGTCGACGATGATCAGGGTCCGCTCGAACTGGCCCATGTTCTCCGTGTTGATCCGGAAGTAGGCCTGCAGCGGGATCTCCACGTGCACACCCTTCGGCACGTAGATGAACGATCCACCGGACCAGACCGCGGTGTTCAGCGCGGCGAACTTGTTGTCGCCGACCGGGATCACGGTGCCGAAGTACTCCTTGAAGATGTCCTCGTGCTCGCGCAGCGCGGTGTCGGTGTCGAGGAACACCACGCCCTGCTCCTCCAGGTCCTCACGGATCTTGTGGTAGACCACCTCGGACTCGTACTGGGCGGCGACGCCGGCGATCAGCCGCTGCTTCTCCGCCTCCGGGATGCCCAGCTTGTCGTAGGTGTTCTTGATCTCCTCGGGCAGGTCCTCCCAGCTGGCGGCCTGCTTCTCGGTGGAGCGGACGAAGTACTTGATGTTGTCGAAGTCGATTCCGGTGAGGTCGGCACCCCAGGCCGGCATGGGCTTGCGGCCGAACAGCCGCAGCCCTTTGAGTCGCAGGTCGAGCATCCACTGCGGCTCGTTCTTCTTGGCGGAGATGTCACGCACCACCGCCTCGTTGAGCCCGCGCTGGGCGGCAGCGCCGGCCACGTCGCGGTCGGCCCAGCCGTACTCGTACCGGCCGAGGGCCGCGAGGTGCTCCTCCTGGGAGATGGGCGCGACGGTCTGCTCGGTCATCTATCTGTCCTCACAGTGCTGGTGACGTGGTCGGTGGAAACTCTGGTGGCAACGGTCCGGGTGCCGCCGGTCGCGACAGCACCGGGTGGATCGGAACCGGATGGGTCGGAACCGGATGGATCGGCACCGGGTGCCGGGGCGGCGTCGGCCCGTCTCGGGTCTGGAATGTGCGTGGTGCACACCCCGTCGCCGTGGGCGATGGTGGCCAGCCGCTGGACGTGGGTGCCGATCAGCCGGGAGATCACCGCAGTCTCAGCCTCGCACAACTGCGGAAACTCGGCAGCCACATGGGCCACGGGACAGTGATGCTGGCACAACTGCCCCCCGGACGCGATGGTGGACGCGTTGGCAGCGTAGCCCTCGGCGCTGAGTGCGGCGGCGAGGGCTTCGGCGCGGGCGATCGGGTCCGCACCGGCACCGTCGATCGCCGCCCGGCACCGCGCCTCCAGCCCGGCGACCTGAGCCGCCGCGAACGCCTCGAGCTCCGCCTCGCCGCCGTGACCGGCGATCCAGCGCAGCGCGGCGGCGGCCATGCTGTCGTAGCGGTAGCGCCCGTGCCGGGACCGGGCGTCGTCGCTGAGCCGGAAGACCTTGGCCGGCCGACCGCGTCGTCGGCGGGCCCGGGCGACCGCGTCCCGGGTCACCACGTCGCCGTCGGCGAGCATCGCGTCCAGGTGTCGGCGGATCGCCGCCGGGCTCAGCCCGAGCTCGTCACCGAGCTGAGCGGCGGTCGCCGCCCCCCGCTCCAGCAGCAGCGCGACCAGGCGGTCCCGGGTACGCCCGTCCGGGCCGGCGGCGACCGTACCGGTCGCCGACTCGCCCTCTGGAAGGCCCACCCTGTTTTTCACTACGCCAACGTTACGTATTTCAGCGGTCGGCCGCAAACGCGCCCCCGGGTGATCCACCGCACCGAGCGTGACCGCCACCGCGACCAGCACGGCGAAGCCCTGCCACCGCCGGCCGGCGGGCGCCGCACGGCGGCGACACCGCCGACGCCGCACGGCTGCGGTACCGGCACCGCACGGCTGTGGTATCCGCCATATCGGTACGATTGCCGCCGTGCCCGTCTCCCCGTCCGGTCGGCTGACCGCCGGCCCCGCCCTGCTCCGGCGGCTCGCGCTCGCCTCACTGGTGGCCAACGTCGCGATCGTGCTGACCGGGGGCGGCGTGCGGCTCACCGGGTCCGGGCTCGGCTGCCCGACCTGGCCGCGCTGCACCGACGACTCCTACGTCACCACGCCGGAGATGGGCGTGCTCGGCATCATCGAGTTCGGCAACCGGGTCCTCGGCATCCTGGTCGGCATGATCGCGCTCGCCACCCTGCTGGCGGTGCTGCGGTCCCGGCCACGCCGGTTGGATCTGCGCGGACCGGCCCTCGGCGTACTGGGACTGGTGATCCTGCAGGGCCTGATCGGCGGGGTCAGCGTCCGGGTGCAGCTCAACCCCTGGGTGGTGGCGCTGCATTTCATGCTGTCGATGGTCACCCTGGCGGTGGCGTACGGGTTGTGGCGACGGGTACGCGTCGGCGGCCGCACCAACCGAGACGTGGTGGCCCGGCCGCTGCGCCAGCTGGCCTTCGTGATCACCGCCGTGAGCTTCGGGGTGCTGGTGCTCGGCACCGTGGTGACCGGCAGCGGCCCACACGCCGGCGATCCGGACGCCGGGCGCACCGGGCTGGACCCGCAGGCCATGTCCCAGCTGCACGCCGACTCCGTCGCCCTGCTGATCGGGTTGTCGGCCGCCTGGTGGTTCGCGCTGCGCGCGGTCGGCGCACCCCGACCGGCGGTACGCGCGGCGGCCCTGCTCGTCGTCGTGGAGCTCGCCCAGGGCCTGATCGGCGTGGTCCAGTACCTCACCGACCTGCCGGTCGCGCTGGTCAGCGCGCACATGCTCGGCGCCTGCCTGGTGTGGCTGGCCACCCTCAGCGTGCTCTGGTCCACCCGGACCCGGGCGCCGGGCGGGCCGGAACCGGGTGCCACGGGGCCGGGATCAGCCGCCACCGGGCCGGGATCAGGCGCCACCGGGCCGGCACCGGACGCGGCCGGGCCGGTTTCCGACGACGGCAACGAGCGCTCCCTAGTCAGAGCGCAACCGTAAGGTCACCAACCGTTGAAGACGGTTGAAAACGGCAGACCTATCCCCATAGCGGAGAGTACCGGTGAGGCTACGCCTGTGCCGGGGCACAACCACCGGCACGACGAACCGGGCGCGGCAGTGACGGTCCCCCCGTGCCGTGGCTGCCGCGCCCCTGGTCGGTTCCTCGCCTGGACCAGACAGACCAGACCCGCGTAGCGGCACCCCGGACGATCCTCCGTCACCGCACGCGTACTCCCGCGTTTTCCTGTCTGACCCACTTTCGGAGTTCCCGCGTGTCTACCTTCCGTACGAGCCGGTCCGGCACGGTCGCCGCGACGTTGGCCCGGTCCCGCCTGGGCGTACCCCAGGTGTTGTTCTTCGTTCTCGCCGCCGCCGCGCCGCTGACCGTGGTGGCCGGCGGCGCCAGCACCGGCTACGCCGTCACCGGCACCACTGCGGTGCCGGTCGCCTACCTGCTCATCGCGGTGGTGATGGCGGTCTTCGCCGTCGGCTACGTGGCGATGAGCCGGCACGTCGTCAACGCCGGCGCGATGTACAGCTACGTCGCGCACGGTCTCGGCCGGATCCCCGGCATCGCGGCGGCGTTCGTCGCCGTCGTCGCGTACAACGCGATGCAGATCGGGCTGTACGGCGCCTTCGGCGTGGTTGCCGCCGAGGTACTCGCCGTCGCCGGTGCCACCGTGCCGTGGTGGCTCTGCGCGCTGGCCGGCTGGGCCCTGGTGACCGTGCTCGGCCTGGCCCGCGTCGACCTCAACGGCCGGATCCTGGCCGGCCTGCTGCTGGCCGAGCTCGCGGTCATCATCGGCTACAGCATCGTCATGGTCGGCCACCCCGCCGACGGTGCCGCCGTGGCGGGTCTCGACCCCCGCCAGCTGCTCACCCCGGGGGTGGCGGCGATGCTGGTCGGCGGCATAGCCGGTTTCGTCGGTGTCGAGGCCGGCACGGTGTTCGCCGAGGAGACCCGGGATCCGCGTCGTACGGTCGCCCGGGCCACCTACCTGGCGGTGACGATCGCCGGAGTTTGCTACGCGGGTTCCGCCTGGGCGATGGCGGTGGCGGCCGGCCCGAACGACGTCGTCGCCCAGGCCCGCGAGCACGGCACCGAACTGATGTTCGTGCTGGTCGGCCCGCACATCGGCACGACGCTCGTGGACGCCGGCCGGTTGTTGTTCCTGACCAGCCTGTTCGCCGCGCTGCTCGCGTTCCACAACACCGTTGCCCGGTACCTGTTCGCCCTCGGGCGGGAACGGGTGCTGCCAGCGGCGCTCGGCCGGACGAACCGGCGGACCGGCGCGCCGAAGTTGGGCTCGCTGGTGCAGAGCGGGCTGGCCGCCGCGGTGATCGTGGCGTACGCGGCGACCGGCCTGGATCCCATCACCCACCTGTTCTTCTGGGTGACCGTCACCGGTGGGCTCGGCGTGCTGATCCTGATGACCGTGACCTCGCTCGCGGTGATCGGCTACTTCCGCCGCGACCCGCGTGGCGAGTCGGCCTGGCGGCGACTGATCGCGCCGGGCGCGGCCACCGGTGCGCTCGGGCTGATCCTCGTCGGCACCGTCACCAGCTTCGGTGACCTGCTCGGCATCGGCGCGTCCCCGCTGCGCTGGTGGTTCCCGGCCGGGTACGCCCTGGCCGCGCTGGCTGGCGTCGGCTGGGCGCTCTGGCTGCGCGCCAGGCGTCCGCAGACGTACCGGACGATCGGCTGGGGCGCCGACAGCGGCACCGCGCTGCCGGTGCCACCGGCACCCGTCCGGCCGCCGGCCCACGTCTAGCTGCGGCTAGCCGCCGACCAGCCGGACGTCCAGCCGCAGGTTGCCGCGGCAGACAACGAGCGAGACCCGGGCGTAACCGCCCGGGTCTCGCTCGGCTCTATTCCTCCAGCTGACGGACCGCTCGTCCAGTCACGCAACTGGTCGTCGTTCGTTGTGCAGGACGGGAACGGGCTGGTCAGCGCGCCAGACTGCGACGCGACATCGACCGCCACAGGTCGTTGCTGGGTCGCATCTGATCCATCAGCTCCCGCTCCCACTCGTTCTCGATCTCGACCCCCGCCTTGAGGCAGGCGGCGCGGGCCACGTCGGTGCCGTCAGCGAACTGGTCGCCCCAGGCGCCGTCCTCCCCCACCAGGACGATCCGTGCGCCACGCTTGCCGACATACTCGATGACCGCCTTCGCACCGCCGTGGCCAGCGGCGAAGGACCGGATGCCGGCGACCAGACCAGAGGGGGCGTCCCCCGGGACGGATTCGGTCGCCAGCGTCGTATCGGAACCATCTGCCATACGCGAAGCGTAAGCAGAGCGACGACGTTTCGCCGATCGGATGTCGGCTTTTTGTGACTCCAATCATCCGTGGGCTTAAGAAGTCCCACAGATGATTGATGGTGATTTCCGCCCACAAAAAGGGACAAATTTCAGCACGAAAAACGGCAAAAACGACAGAAGTTCGGGACCTGGACGGGGCGGGACCCGGCGTCAGATCAGCGCGTCCAGCGCCACGGCGACGAAGAGCACCGTGAGGTAGGTCGTCGACCAGTGGAACAGCCGCATCGGCTGGACCGGCAGACCACGCCCGGACCGGCGCTGCAGCCGGTGGGCCTCCAGCAGGAAGACGACCCCGACCACGACCGCCGGCACCGCGTAGATCAACGACATGCCCAACGGCCAGACCAGCACCGACGACCCGACCGTCAACCAGCTGAACAGCACGATCTCCACGCCCACCCGACGTTCGGAGGCCACCACCGGCAGCATCGGGATCCCGGCCCGCGCGTAGTCCACCTTGTACTTGATCGCCAACGCGTAGAAGTGCGGCAGCTGCCAGAAGAACACCACGGCGAACAGCGCCCAGGCCACCGGGGCCAGGCCACCGGTCACCGCCGCCCAACCGATCAGCACCGGGGCGGCGCCGCAGATGCCACCCCAGAACGTGTTCTGCGGCGTCGTGCGCTTCAACCACAGCGTGTAGACGAGGTCGTAGTAGGCGATCGCCGCGAGGGTCAGCCCGGTGGCGATCCAGTTGGTGAAGACCGCCATCAGGGCCACCGAACCCACCGCGAGCACCAACCCGAAGATCAGCGCTTGCCTGGGGCTGACCACGTGGTTCGGCAGCGGCCGGCGCTTCGTCCGGCGCATCAACTGGTCGATGTCCCGGTCGATGAAGCAGTTCAACGCGTTCGCCGCACCGGCGGCCAGGGTGCCACCGACCAGCACCACCGCCACCAGCCCCAGCGATGGCAGCCCACCGGCCGCGACCATCATCGTCGGTACGGTCGTGACCAGCAGCAGCTCGATGATCCGCGGCTTGGTGAGCGACACGTACGCCCGGAGCACGGCCAGCCAGTCGGGGGTGGCCACCGGTCCCGGATCCACCGCCGCTGTGCCGGGCACCCGGTCCGCTTCGACGACGGACCTGACCCGCGCCCGGTCATGGGCGGGGCGCTCGGTGACCATGCTCACGGGCTGCACCTTCCGGCGTCGGCGGCGGGTGACCTTCAACTGGCGGCGACCTGCGGGCCGACGCGCCTCCGACAGCGTACGCGCAGGTATTTTGCCTGCCCGGCCGACCCGTCACCGGTGCTCGTCGTCACACCCGACAGGCTTTCCACCGGCCACGATGCGTATCCCCCGGTGGTCGGCCGGAGGGTCCGACGGCCGACCACGACCCTGGACGACCATCCGGTTGTCGAGATCGGCGGGCGCGCGTTCAACCCTGCTCGATAGGGTCGTGACGAGGGTTCCGCCTACCTGCTGGACGAGGAGCACACCCACCGTGGCTGCAACACCAACCGATGCCCCCCTGAACTGGTCCGACCTCGACCGCCGCGCGGTCGACACCGCACGCGTGCTGGCCGCCGACGCCGTGGAGAAATCCGGCAACGGCCATCCGGGCACCGCGATGAGCCTCGCTCCCGCGGCGTACCTGCTGTTCAACCGGGTCATGCGGCACGACCCGAGCGACCCGGACTGGGCCGGCCGGGACCGGTTCGTCCTCTCCGCCGGGCACTCCAGTCTCACCCTGTACATCCAACTCTTCTTCTCTGGTTACGGGCTGAGCCTGGACGACCTCAAGGCGTTGCGGCAGTGGGGATCGCTGACCCCCGGACACCCGGAGCACGGCCACACCCGGGGAGTGGAGACCACCACCGGTCCGCTCGGCCAAGGGCTGGCCAATGGGGTCGGAATGGCGATGGCCGCCCGCCGGGAGCGCGGACTGCTCGACCCGGACGCCGCGCCCGGCGAGTCGGTCTTCGACCACAACATCTGGGTGATCGCCTCCGACGGTGACATCGAAGAGGGCATCACCCACGAGGCCAGCGCCCTGGCCGGGCACCAGAAACTCGGCAACCTGACCGTCGTCTACGACGACAACCAGATTTCCATCGAGGACGACACCCGGATCGCGCTCAGCGAGGACGTCGCCGCCCGCTACGCCGCGTACGGCTGGCACGTGCAGACCGTCGACTGGCGGGCCGGCGCGGCCGGCGACGGCGAGTACCACGAGGACGTCGAGGCGCTGTACGCGGCGCTGACCGCCGCCCGCGCCGAGACCGACCGCCCGTCGTTCATCGCGCTGCGCACCATCATCGGCTGGCCGGCACCGAAGAAGCAGAACACCGGCAAGATCCACGGCTCGGCGCTCGGCGCCGACGAGGTCGCCGCCACCAAGGAGATCCTCGGCTTCGACCCCAACCAGCACTTCGCGGTCGACGACAAGGTCTTCGCCCACATCCGCGAGGTACTCGACCGGGGCCGGCAGGCACACGCGAAGTGGACCGAGAAGTACGACGCCTGGGCGCAGGCCAACCCGGAGCGCAAGGCGCTGCACGACCGGCTCGCCACCCGTACCCTGCCGACCGGCTGGACCGACGCGCTGCCGGACTGGCCGGCGGACCCCAAGGGGGTCGCCACCCGGGCCGCTTCCGGCAAGGTGCTCGGCGCCCTCGCCGCCGAGCTGCCGGAGCTGTGGGGCGGCTCGGCCGACCTGGCGGAGAGCAACAACACCACGATGAAGGGCGAGCCGTCGTTCGTCCCGGCCGAGTACGCCACCAAGGAGTTCCCCGGCCACGAGTACGGCCGCACCCTGCACTTCGGCATCCGCGAACACGCCATGGGGGCGATCCTCAACGGCATCGCGCTGCACGGCGGCACCCGCCCGTACGGCGGTACCTTCCTGGTGTTCAGCGACTACATGCGCCCGGCGGTGCGGCTGGCCGCGCTGATGAAACTCCCGGTGATCTACGTCTGGACGCATGACTCGATCGGTCTCGGCGAGGACGGCCCCACCCACCAGCCGATCGAGCACCTGTCGGCGCTGCGGGCCATCCCCGGCCTGGACGTGGTCCGCCCGGCCGACGCCAACGAGACCGCCTGGGCCTGGCGGGTCGCCCTGGAGCACACCGACCGGCCGACCGCGCTGGCGCTGACCCGGCAGGCGGTGCCGGTCATCGACCGGGACGTCTACGCCTCGGCCGAAGGCGTCCGCAAGGGGGGCTACGTGCTGGCCGACGCCGGCAACGCCCAGCCGCAGGTGATCCTGATGGGCTCCGGATCCGAGGTGCAGCTGCTGCTCACCGCCCGGGAGCGCCTCGAAGCCGAGGGCGTCGCCACCCGGGTGGTCTCGATGCCGTGCCAGGAATGGTTCACCGAGCAGGACGAGGCGTACCGCGAGTCGGTGCTGCCGCGCGGGGTCAAGGCCCGGGTCAGCGTCGAGGCCGGCATCGGCATGTCCTGGCGCGGCCTGGTCGGCGACTGTGGCGAATCGGTCAGCATTGAACACTACGGGGCCAGCGCCCCGTACCAGGTGCTGTTCGAGCAGTTCGGCTTCACCGCCGACGCCGTGGTCGCGGCGGCGCACGCGTCGCTGACCCGGGTCGGCGCCATCACCGGCACCACCACCGGAAACTGAGGAGGCACCAGATGACGGACCGATTGGGTGAGCTCACCGCCGCAGGCGTGGCGGTCTGGCTCGACGACCTGTCCCGGCAACGGCTCAGCACCGGCAACCTGGACCAGCTGCGCCGCGAGAAGCACGTCGCCGGCGTGACCACCAACCCGACCATCTTCGCCGCCGCGCTCGCCGACGCCGACGAGTACAACTGGCAGCTGCGTGACCTGGCCGCCCGGGGCGTCAGCGTGGACGAGGCGGTCCGGATGCTCACCACCTACGACGTGCGGTGGGGCTGCGACGTGATGCGCCCGGCGTACGAGACCAGCGGTGGCGTCGACGGCCGGGTGTCGATCGAGGTCGACCCGCGGCTGGCGTACCGCACCGCGGAGACCGTCGCCGAGGCGAAGGCGCTGTGGTGGCTGGTCGACCGGCCGAACCTGTTCATCAAGATCCCGGCGACCGAGGCCGGGCTGCCGGCGATCACCGCCACCCTGGCCGAGGGGATCAGCGTCAACGTGACCCTGATCTTCTCGCTGGACCGCTACAGCGCGGTGATGGACGCCTTCCTCGCCGGCCTGGAGCAGGCGAAGGCCAACGGCCACGACCTGACCACCATCGGCTCGGTCGCGTCGTTCTTCGTCTCCCGGGTGGACACCGAGATCGACAAGCGCCTCGACAAGATCGGCAGCGACCAGGCCAAGGCGCTCAAGGGCAAGGCCGCCGTGGCGAACGCGCAGCTGGCGTACGAGCGGTACGCGGAGGTCTTCTCCTCGGACCGTTGGCAGGCCCTGGCCGACGCCGGTGCCCACCCGCAGCGCCCGCTGTGGGCCTCCACCTCGACGAAGAACCCGGCCTACCGGGACGTCATCTACGTCGAGGAGCTGATCGCCCCCGGCACGGTCAACACCATGCCGGAGTCGGTGGTGCACGCCTACGCCGACCACGGCGAGACCCGGGGCGACACGGTCACCGGCTCGTACCCCGCCGCCCGGCAGGTGCTCGACGACCTGATCGCCGTCGGCGTCGACCTCGACGACGTGGTCAAGACCCTGGAGTCGGAGGGGGTGAGCAAGTTCGAGGCCAGCTGGCAGGAGCTGCTCGACGGGGTCCGCTCGTCGCTGGACGCGGCGGCGGCCGGTGCCGACGAGCCGAACGCGGCCGCCGGCGGGCACGCCGCCGCGGCCAAGCAGGCCGGAGGTAACGCATGAGCGACTTCTTCGACGGCGGGGTCGAGGCCGCGGCCGGGCTGAGCGTGTACGGGGCCGACGCGGTCGACGCCTCGGCCGCCTCGTCGACCCGGGGCGCACTGGTCGGCGACGGGGTGCCCGGCTCGCTCGCCCGCAAGGACCCGACGCTGTGGGGCCCGGACGCCGAGGCCGAGGCGAAGATCCGGCTCGGCTGGCTGGACACCTTCACCCGCAGCCGGGAGCTGCTGCCGCAGCTCGCCGAGCTGCGGGCCGAGCTGGGCGACCTGGACCACGTGGTGCTGGCCGGGATGGGCGGGTCGTCGCTGGCTCCCGAGGTGATCTCGCTCACCGTCGGCAAGCCGGTGACCGTGCTGGACACCACCGACCCGCACCAGGTGCGGGCGGCGCTCGGCGACCGGCTGGACCGGACCGTCGTGGTGGTGGCCAGCAAGTCCGGCGGCACCGTGGAGACCGACAGCCACCGTCGGGCGTACTGGCAGGCGTTCCTCGACTCGGGGTTGAGCGAGGCCGAGGCCGGGCGGCGGTTCGTGGTCGTCACCGACCCTGGCTCGCCGCTGGCCACCACCGCCGAGGAGATGGGTGCCACCGTGGTGCTCGCCGACCCGGAGGTCGGCGGACGGTACTCGGCGCTGACCGCGTTCGGTCTGGTCCCGTCGGCGCTGGCCGGCGTGGACGTGGTCGAGCTGCTCGACCAGGCCGAGCAGCTGTCCGCCGCGCTCGGCGGTGACCGGGACAACCCGGGGCTGGCGCTCGGCGCGGCGCTCGGCGCGGCGGCCACCACCGGCCGGGACAAGATCGCGCTGGTCTCCGACGGCACCGGCATCGAAGGTCTCGGCGACTGGATCGAGCAGCTGATCGCCGAGTCGACCGGCAAGGACGGCATCGGCATCCTGCCGGTGGTCGTCGAGGCACCGGACGCCCCCGGCGCGTCCGGCCCGGACGTGCTCACCGTCACCTACGGCGGTGCCGGCCAGCCGGGCGGGGTGCCCGGCGGCGGGGTCCGCCCCGACCTGGCGGTCAACGGACCGCTCGGCGCGCAGTTCCTGGTCTGGGAGTACGCGACGGCGATCGCCGGCCGGGTGCTCGGCATCGACCCGTTCAACCAGCCTAACGTCACCGAGTCGAAGGAGAACACCAACCGGATCCTGGCGTCCGGGCCGCCGACCGAGGCACCGTCGTTCGTCGACGGCGCGATCGAGGTGTACGGGCCGGACGGCGTACCGGGTGAGCTGGCCGGCGCGCTGCGCTGGCTGATCGACGGCGTCGGCACCGACGGCTACCTCGCGGTGATGGCCTACCTGGACCGGTTCGGCGACGCCGACGCCGCCGGGGTGCGCCCGCTGCTGGCGGCCGCCGCGGACCGGCCGGTCACCTTCGGCTGGGGGCCGCGGTTCCTGCACTCCACCGGGCAGTACCACAAGGGCGGGCCGCAGGTCGGCGCGTTCCTGCAGATCACCGGCGCAGTCACCGACGACCTGCCGGTCCCCGGTCGCCCGTACAGTTTCGGTGAGCTGCAGGCGGCGCAGGCCGCCGGTGACCGCGAGGCGCTCGCCGGACGGGGCCGGCCGCTGCTGCGGCTGCACCTGACCGATCGGGCCGCCGGCGTCGCCCAACTCCTGGACACGATTCGAAACCTGCCCAGCTGACAATTGGTCCGGAGAGAAACGGACTGAGGAGGCGACGTGAACCCCCTGCGCGACCCGCAGGACCGGCGGCTGCCGCGCATCCCGGAGCCCTGCGCTCTGGTGATCTTCGGTGTCACCGGTGATCTGGCTCGCAAGAAACTACTCCCCGGCATCTACGACCTGGCCAACCGAGGGCTACTGCCGCCCGGCTTCGTGGTGCTCGGCTTCGCCCGGCGGGACTGGACCGACGGCGACTTCGAGTCGCTGGCCCACGACTCGGCCAAGGAGTACGCGCGTACCCCGTGGCGTGAGGAGGTCTGGTCCCGCCTGGCCGGCAACATCAAGTTCGTCGGCGGCTCGTTCGACGACGACGCCGCGTTCGACAAGCTGTCGGCCTGCCTGGACGGGCTGCGCGAATCGCACGGCATCCACGGCAACGCCGCGTTCTACTTCTCGATCCCGCCGTCGGCGTTCCCGCAGGTGCTCAAGCAGCTGGCCCGCACCGGCATGGCCGACAACGAGCGGTGCGGCGGCTGGCGTCGGGTGGTGGTGGAGAAGCCGTTCGGCTACGACCTGCCGTCGGCGAAGTCGCTCAACGACCTGGTCGACGACGTGTTCACCCGCGACGACGTGTTCCGCATCGACCACTATCTGGGCAAGGAAACCGTCCAGAACATCATGGCATTGCGGTTCGCCAACAACCTGTTCGAACCGCTGTGGAACTCCAAGTACGTCGACTCGGTGCAGATCACCATGGCCGAGGACGTCGGCATCGGCAGCCGGGCCGGCTTCTACGACGCCACCGGTGCCGCCCGTGACGTGGTGCAGAACCATCTGCTGCAGCTGCTGGCCCTGGTCACCATGGAGGAGCCGACCAGCTTCGACGCCACCGAGATCCGGGCGGAGAAGCTGAAGGTGCTGCGGGCGATCAGCCTGCCCGACGACGTGGCCGCCGGCACCGTACGCGGTCAGTACCTGAAGGGCTGGGTGGCCGGGCAGCGGGCCGTCGGGTACCTGGAGGAGCCGAACGTGCCGGCCGACTCGACCACCGAGACGTACGTGGCGATGCGGCTGGGCATCCAGAACCGCCGGTGGGCCGGGGTGCCGTTCTATCTGCGCGCCGGAAAGCGGTTGCCGCGTCGGGTGACCGAGGTGGCGGTGATGTTCAAGGCCGCACCGCACCTGCCGTTCAACGGCACCGATGTGGAGATGCTCAGCAACAACCAGCTGGTCATCCGGGTGCAGCCCGACGAGGGCGTGGTGCTCAAGTTCGGCGCCAAGGTGCCGGGCACCACCATGGAGGTCCGCGACATCGCGATGGACTTCCAGTACGGCGAGGCGTTCACCGAGGCCAGTCCGGAGGCGTACGAGCGGTTGGTGCTCGACGTGCTGATCGGCGACCGCACCCTGTTCCCCGACGCCGCCGAGGTGGAGCAGAGCTGGCGGGTGATCGACCCCCTCGAAGAGGCCTGGGAGGGCACCCGGCCGGAGCCGTACCGGTCCGGCGAGTGGGGTCCGCGGGCCGCCGACGAGATGCTGGCCCGCGAGGGCCGGTCCTGGAGGAGAGCATGATCAGCCTGTGGGACACCACCGGCAACGAGGTGGTCAAGGCCCTGGCCGCGGAGCGGCGCAGCGCCGGTGGTGTGGCCAGCGGGATGGCGCTGACCCTGATCGTGGTGGTCGACGAGAAACGGGTACGCGAGGCGGAGGCGGCGGCCACCATCGCCGCCGCCGCCCACCCGTGCCGGCTGCTCGTGGTGGTCCGCTCCGACATCGACCGCAAGGTCAGCCGGCTCGACGCCGAGGTGGTCGTCGGCGGCCGGCTCGGGCCGTGCGAGGCGGTCGTCATGCGTACCTCGGGTCGGCTGGCGCTGCACGCCGAGTCGGTGGTGATGCCGCTGCTGGTGCCGGACGTACCGGTGGTGACCTGGTGGCACGGCGAGCCGCCGGAGCAGATCGCCAACGACTACCTGGGGGTGGTCGCCGACCGGCGGATCACCGACTCGGCGCAGGCCCCCAACCCGGTGCAGGCGCTGCTGCAACGGGCGGTCGACTACGCGTCCGGCGACACCGATCTGGCGTGGACCCGGATCACCCCGTGGCGCACCCTGGTCGCCGGGGCGTTCGACACCACCGACGCGCAGATCACCGGTGCCACGGTGACCGCGCCCCGGGCCGACCCGACGGCCGCCTTGATGATCAGCTGGCTGGCGGCCCGGCTCGGCATCACGCCGCGCTGGGAGGAGACCAGCGAGTTCCCCCGGATGCGGTCGGTGGAGCTGCGCTGCGCCAACGGCGACGGGCTGAGCCTGGTCCGCGAGGACAGTTCGGCGATGTTCACCCGGACCGGCCAGCCGGAGCGGCAGATGCCGCTGGTCCGCCGGCCGCTCGGCGAGGAGCTCGCCGAGGAGCTGCGGCGGCTCGACGCCGACCAGGTCTACTCCGAGGCGCTGGGCACCCTCGCCGGACTGCCGGATCTGTCGGCCCGGCCCGCCAAACGGGTACACATCTGGAAGGACCCGGCGGAGGCCACCGGGCCGACCGCCGGCACGGACCCGGCGGTCGTCGCGGCCGGTCCGGCTCGGAGCGGCTCGTGAGCGGCCCCGGCATGCTCGTCGTGCACCCGGACGCCACCGTGCTGGCCAGCGCGGTGGCGTCCCGGCTCGTCGTCCGGCTGATCGACGCCCAGGCCGAGCGGGGCGAAGCGTCGGTGGTGCTGACCGGCGGGCGGGTCGCGGCGGCCGTGCTGCGCGCGGTCGGCGAACTGCCGGCCCGGCAGGCGGTCGACTGGTCCCGGGTGGACGTCTGGTGGGGTGACGAACGGTTCCTGCCCGCCGGCGACCCGGACCGCAACGAGACCCAGGCCCGCGAGGCGCTGCTCGACGTACTGCCGCTGGACCCGCAGCGGGTGCACGCGATGCCGGCGTCGGACGGACCGGACGGCGACGACCCGGATGCGGCCGCCGCCCGGTACGCCGCCGTCCTCGACCGGGTCGCCGGCCCGGGTACGGCCCCGCTGCCCCGGTTCGACGTGCTGATGCTCGGCGTCGGCGAGGACGGGCACGTGGCGTCGGTGTTCCCGGGGCATCCGGTCACTGGCGAGACCCGCCCGGTGGCGGCGGTACGGGACAGCCCGAAACCGCCGCCGACCCGGATCACGCTGACCCTGTCCACGATCAACACCGCCGACGAGGTGTGGCTGGTCGCTGCCGGTGCGGACAAGGCGGCGGCGGTCGGTCGGGCGTACGGCGGCAGCGACCCGGTCGCCGTGCCGGCAGCCGGCGTACGCGGCGTGCGCCGCACCTGGTGGCTGCTCGACCAAGCAGCGGCCGCCGAGCTGGTCACCGCGCCGACCTCGGCTGGCTAGCCTCGGAAAACCCGTGACGTGGTGGCCGCCGGACGTTCCCGTCCGGCGGCCTCCGTCTGTTCAGTGCGGGCCGACGGAGGCGAGTAGCCGGTCGAGGGGCTGCGGCAACACGTCCCGGGCGATCGCCGCCTCGACGAGCAGCCGGGCGTAGCGTGACTTGCGGCGCGAGCCGCTGCCCATGAACCGGCGCAGCTGCGCTGCGGGTCGCCGGTCGCGCCAGGCGGGCTGGCCCTGCAGCGTACGGAACGACCCGAGGTCGCCGTGCGTCGCCAGGATCGCCTCGACTCCGTCGACTCCGAGCGCCCGGATCAGTTCGTCCTCCAGGTCGTCGACGCAGACGAAGAACCCGAGTTCGGCGAGGTCGTCGTGCGTTCGGGGCACACCGATCCCGGCGGTGGCCAGTCCCCGCGCGACGATGTCCGCCTCGGCGAGGTCGCACAGCCCGGCGAGCCGTACCCGCGACCGCTGTGGACCGAGGCCGGCCAGGAACCGGCCGGTGGCATGTGCTCCACCGATCGGCACGACCGCCACCCGTTCCGCGTCGAGGTCCCGGCCACGGCCGGCCGCGGCCGTCTCCACCGCGATCTGGTCGCTCACACCTTCGACGAGCACCAGGGCGACGGCACGGTCGATCTTCGCCAGCGCGTTGGCGGTCGCCCGGACCGGGGCGTCGGGACCGCTGGCGTAGCCGTCGAGCACCCGGCGGGCAAGCTCGCGGCGACGAGCGGCATCCATCGGCCGATCACCCGTCGCCATGACGGTCATCGTCGGGGACACCCGACCCCACCGGCAACCGGATAACCGAGGTCGACACCCCCAGGTCACCACATCGCCGTACATCTATTGACAAACAGTGTTAACAATAAGACTCTTCTCGGAGAGCGCTCTCTTACCCGTCCGACCGCCGACCGATCCCGACCGGAGGAGTCCCTCATGGCTGTCCGAAGAAGGCTGCTGGCCGTCGCAGCGGCCCTGCTCACCGCCGTCCCGACCGGCCTCGTCGCCGCCGCGCCCGCCCAGGCCGTCGGCCCGGCGCTGCTGCCGGTCACCGTCACCAACAACACCGGCCGATCCGGCTCCGTCCACCTGTACGTCATCGGCGTGCAGCTCTCCTCCGGCCGCCTCGGCTACGTCAACCAGGCCGGCACGTTCATCCCCTGGTCCGGTGGGCAGGTCCCGCCGTCGCCGGCCCCCGACGCCTCGATCGCCGGACCGACCAACGGTGGCAGCACGACGGTCCGCTTCCCGCGCGGCTTCTCCGGCCGGGTCTACTTCTCCCTCGGCGAGAAGCTGAAGTTCTTCCTCACCCCGACCGGCCTGGTGCAGCCCGCCCCCTGGGCCGGCGGCGACCCCAACCGCGACATCCTGTTCGACTGGAGCGAGTTCACCTACAACGACGCCGGCCTGTGGCTCAACAGCTCCCAGGTGGACATGTTCGCGGTGCCCCACGCGGTCACCGTGACCGGCGCGGGCGGTGTCACCAGGCGCACCGGCGACGTCGTCGCGGGCGGCCGCAACGCGATCATCAACGGGATCCGCGCCCAGTCCGGCTGGGCCAGCACGGTGCAGACCCGGGGCGACGGCACCGTACTGCGGGTGCTCGCCCCCGGCAAGGCGACCGGCGCCGGCCTGTTCAGCCCCAGCTACCTGGACTCCTACATCGCCTCGGCGTGGAACACGTACACCAGCCGGACGCTGACCGTCGTACCGTTCGGCGACCGCCCCGACATCCGCTACTACGGGCGGACCTCGGGCCGGGTGATGACCTTCACCAACGGTGCCGGTCAGGTCGTCGCCTCGTTCAACCGGCCCTCGTCGGCGAGCGTGTGGGGCTGCGACGGCGACCTGCCCGCCCCCAACGACCAGGTGGTCGGCCCGATCTCCCGTACGCTGTGCGCCGCACTGAACCGGGGCACCCTCGGCACCATCCACACCCAGCCCAGCACCAACGCCGCCGAGTTCTACCGCAACAACCCGACCAACCAGTACGCCCGGATCATCCACGCCAACATGCGCGACGGGAAGGCGTACGCGTTCGCCTTCGACGACGTCGGCGCGTTCGAGTCGCTCGTGCACGACGGCGAGCCCCGCTCCGCCGGAGTGGTCCTCAACCCGTTCTGACCGGGCCGATCGCCGCCGATCCACCGTGCGACCGGCGCGCTTCGACGCGGCGGCGGGTCGCCTTTCTGGGCCCGCATCGGCGCCGTGCCCAGCTCAGCGCGCCGGTCGCACATCGACGTAGGTGTCGTGAAACGCGGACCCGCCGGCGTCGGTGAGGCTGTCCGGGGTGAGCAGGTTCACCGACGCGCCCGAGGCACCGGTGCGGGTGACGCTCCAGGCACCGAACACGACCGCCACCACCCCTGGCCGGGTCCGGGCTCCGACCCGCGCGTGGAGGGTGATGGTGGCGTGCTGGTTGTGCACCTCGATCAGGTCCCCGTCGGCGATGGCTCGTGCAGCCGCGTCGTCGGGGTGCAGGTCGAGCCACGGGCCGCCGTCGCGGGCGCACTGGGTCGTGTCCGCATAGGTGGAGTTCATCGACCGTAGGCCCTTGACGCTGAGCAGTTGCAGCGGCCACCGGGCATCCGGCGGGCGTGGAAGCGCGGTCGTGGCGGCGCGGGCGGCGGCGGCCAGGCGCGCCCGGCCGTCCGGGGTGGCGAACTCCGCGGCGTACGGGGTGCGCGGGGTGGGGATGTTGAGGCGTTGCCACCCGTGTTCGCGCAGCTGCTCCAGAGTGATTCCAGCCAGATGGGGGTGGGTGGAGCTCAACGCGGTGGCGAGCAGATCGTCGTCGCTGTCGCTGAAGCAGGGTTCGGGGAAACCCATCCGCGCGGCAAGCGCCCGGAACAGGTCGGTGACACTGATCGCGTCGCCGGGCGGATCGATGGCTGGCAGGTTGAGCATGAGGTCGGTGTGACCCCACGATTTCATCAGGTCGAGGTGTTCGAGCTGGGTGGTGGCGGGCAGGACGATGTCGGCGTAGCGGGCGCTGTCCGTGAGGACATGCTCGTGGACGACAGTGAACAGGTCGTCACGAGTCATACCGCGGCGGACGAGAGGCTGGCGGGGCACGATGACGGCGGGGTTGCTGCCGTGCACGACCAACGCGCGGGCGGGCGGGTCGGCGTCCGGGTCGGCGAGGGCCTGGCCGAGTTGCACCATGTTGATGCGGCGGCGCGGTCCGGGGGCCAGGTGCGCCATTCGCAGACCGTCGAGGTTGAGGGACCGGTTGAACAGGGGCGAGGTGTGGTAAGCGATCCCGCCACCAGGATGGCGCCACATTCCGGTCAGCACGGGCAGCGCGGCGATGGCGGCGTACAGGGCAGCTCCGTTGGTGTGGTGTTCCATACCGACCATGAGCCGGATCAGCGCCGGACGGGCCGCAGCATACTCGGCGGCGAGGGCACGGAGGTCGGACTCGGCGATGCCGGTGATGTCGGCGGTACGGCCGGGGGTGAAGTCCGCAGCGGCGGCGGCAAGCTCGTCGAAGCCGGTGGTGCGGGTGGCGATGAAGTCGTGGTCGACGAGGTCCCCGGTGATGACCAGGTGAGCGAGGCCGAGGGCGAGCGCGGCGTCCGACCCGGGCCGGGGCATCAGGTGCCAGTCGGCCGCACGGGCGGTACGGGTAGCCACCGGATCGATGACGACGATGCGGGCCCCGCGAGATCGGGCGGCGAGCATCGCCGGCCACAGGTGCTGATTGGTCACTACCGGGTTGGCGCCCCAGACGATGATCAGTTCGGCATGGACAGCGTCTTCGGGCAGCGCACCGACGGTGAACCCGTTGACCGCCGACAGACCGGCAGCGCCGGTCGGTCCGCAGATGGTGTGGCTGACCTCGGCGGCGCCCAGCCGGGCGAAGAACCGCTCGCTCATCGACTTGGACTGCAGGAGCCCTTGGGTGCCCTCGTAGCTGAACGGGATGATCGTCGCAGGTCCTTCGGTGGCGGCGATCCTGGTCAGCCGAGTGGCGACTTCGTCAAGTGCATCGTCCAGGTCGATCGGGGTGAACTGTCCGGAACCCTTGGGGCCGGCCCGGCGCAGCGCCCGAGTGATCCGGTGTGGGCTGTAGACCCGGTCCTGGAGATAGCCGTTGACCTTGGTGCACAGTCGGCCGGCGGTGAGCGGGTGGTCGGTGTTGCCGTTGAGGGCCACAGCGGTGCCGGTGTCGTCGACGGTGACGACCCAGCTGCACCGGTCGGGGCAGTCGTGCGGGCAGGCTCCACGTACCTTTCTGTTCGCCAAGTCAGAACCCGCAGTCCGTCAGGTCGTTGCTGCCGGCGGCCAGGTCGTCGGCGAGATCGAGGAGCAGACGCAGCCGTGGGTCGCCAATCCGGTAGAGCACTCGTCGGCCCTGCCGTTCCGCTACGACCAGGCGACAGGTTCGCAGGCAGGCCAGGTGGTTGGAGATTCGACTCTGCGGCAACCCGGTCGCGGCGACGATCTGTCCGACATGGTGCGGGCCGGTCAGCAGCAGCGTCAGGATCGCCATGCGGGTCGGGTCGGCCAGCATCTGGAACCAGCGGGTACGGGCGTTCGGGCCCGCCGGGCCGCACTCGGCTGGTCCGCAGCTCGCAGCGGCCTCGACTTGAAGGGCTGCTGGCACCATCATGACCACGACTCCGTCATGACGGCACCGGCTGGGCTGATCGACGCGCGTGGCCCGAGCCGTCGTTGCAGTGCCGGTGTGGGTTGCAGACCGAGTTCGGCGTGCAGGACGACGGCGAACGCCTGGTACTGGCGGACTGCCTCGCTGACGTTGCCCTCGGTCAGGTAGGCGTCGATGAGCACCCGGCGGGCCGACTCCCGTAACGGGTCAGCCCGTACGGCTTCCAGTCCCGTGTCAACCGCGTCGCCGTGCCTGCCGACCAGGCTGAAATGGGTGCACAGTGCTTCGAGTGCGTGCAGCCGGAGTTGGTGGAAGCGTTCGCGTTCGTGGACCAGCCACGGCTCCGGCCAGCCCGGCAGCAAGTCTTCCCGTAGCTGTGCGGCCACCTCCGGGACGGGCTGCGCCGTGGTGGCGGGTGGGGTCAGCAGGCGTCGGGCGGTGGCGACGGCCACCAGGTAGTCGACTCGGACCTGGGGCGCGAGTCTCAGGTCGGTCGCGGAGGTGCGCAGCAGGGCGGGGCAATGCCGTTGCAGCCGCCACAGCAGGGCCCGCAGGTTCGCCGCTGCGTTCGCGTCCACCGTCGTCGGGTACAGCGCCTGGGCCGCCTGCCACCGGGCGAGCACTCCACCGTTGACCGCGATGAGCGCCAACAGCCGCTGCCCGGCTGCGCCAAGTGCACTGGCCGGTACCCCGGTCACCTCGAAGCGGCCCAGCAACCGCAGTGTCAGTGCCTCCCCATCGTCCGACGGTAGGACTTGGTCGTGCGGTGCCGTCACCGTCATCCGCGACCTCCGCTGCGCGTCATCCTTGTCGATACAACAGGATAGCCTGATATTTTTTCATGTCTATGTTCTGGCTTTTCGGGATGAACCCCCCTGATCGTCATGGCGACATCACGCCGCCGTCACGGTTCAGTCGCGGCCGATGGGTGACAGTACTGCCAACCACTGGACGCCCAACGCGGCGAAAGGCAGGCATGAGCGGGTTGGCGACACCACTGGGTCACAACGGACTCTCGCGTCCCCGGCTGTGCTGTTCCGGCGAAGGTGAAGGCGGGTGTGCCGATGTTCGGTGACCACGGTCGACGCATACTCGACGACCAGCGGGCCGAACTGTTTCCCCGCACCGTGCGGCCCCGGTTCCTCGCGCTGCTGTGGGCCGTGCTGGTCGCGCTCGCCGCCGTGGCCGGCGTGCTTCTCACGACGGTCACCGGACGGTTGCCGTGACGCGGGTCCGGGTGCCGCTGGTACTGCAGGGCAGCGACACCGAGTGTGCCCCCGCCTGTCTGGCCATGGTCGCGACCGCCCACGGTCACCATCTGTCCCTACGAGAGGCCGCGCAACTGTGTCCCGCCGGACGTGACGGCGCCACCGCCGCCGCCCTGGCCCGGGCTGCCCGCAACGTAGGTCTGACCGTCAACGCCTACCGGACCGCGCCGGGGGTACTTCCCCGGTTACCGCTACCTGTCGTGGCGCACTGGGGCAGTGACCACTTCGTCGTCGTCGACCGGGTTCGCCGGGGCCGGGTGCACCTGGCCGATCCCGCTCGTGGACGTCGCCGAATCACCATGAACGAGTTCGACGCCGGCTGCGGTCAGGTCCTGCTGGCCGTCAGCCCCGGGCCCGACTTCACCAGCCGGCCACCATCAACCGCGCCATTCTGGCGCCGTTACCTACAGGCGCTGTTCCGGTTGCCGGGTAGCAGGCTGGCCGCCGGGCAACTGCTCGCGGTCAGCGCGGTGCTACAACTGCTTGGCCTGGCGTTGCCGCTGCTGGCGGGTGTCGTCGTCGATCGGCTGGCCCCAGCCCCGACCTCATCGGTGCTCACCCTGCTCGGCATCGGTGTGGTCGTGGTCTTCGCCGCTCATCTCGTCAGCAGCTATCTGCGCTCCGCCTTGATCATCTACCTGCAAGGACGCCTCGACACCCATGCGATGGTCAGCTTCAGCGCCCATCTGCTCGCCCTGCCACTGTCCTACTTCCAGCGCCGTAGCGCCGCCGACATCATGTTGCGGGCCTCCAGCATCGGCATTCTGCGCGACGTTCTCACCGCCCAGACACTGACCGCAGCTCTCGACCTCGCCGTAATCGGGATCTACCTGGCTGTCATGGCCACCATCGACCTGCCTGTCACCGGCGTGGTCACGATCGTCATCGCCGCTCAGGTCGCACTGCTGGCCATCACCTTGCCGCTGGCCCGAGACCGGATGTCCGCCGAACTGTCTGCGCAGGCGCAGAGCTACGGTCGGATGACCGAAACGGTCGAGGGCGTCACCACCATCAAGGCCGCCGCGGCTGAGGACCGGGCTCAGGCACGCTGGTCGGAGCTGTTCCTAACCTGGATCCGCACGGTCATCTCCCGCAACCACCTCACCGCAGCCCTCGATACCGCCTCCACCGCGCTGCGGACCTTGACACCTCTGCTGGTCCTCTGGCTCGGGGCCACCCGCCTGGCCTCAGGTCAGTTGTCCGCCGGCACCGCGATCGCCCTCACCTGGCTGGCCGCCGCAGTCGTCGTGCCACTCGCGGTCCTGGCAGCGAACGGTCAACGACTGCAACACGCGGGCGCGCAACTGCAACGCCTCGCCGACGTCTTCGACACGCCGGCGGAGCTCGCCGAAAGCTCGCCGACAAACGCCGCCCCCAACGCCGCGGGCCGTATCGAGCTACGCGACGTCGCCTTCCGCTACGACGCCAACAGCCCGCCGGTCCTGCGCGGCATCGACCTCGTCATCGCCCCTGGCAGCCGCGTCGCGATCGTCGGGCCGTCCGGCACGGGCAAGTCCACCCTGGCACTTCTGCTTCTCGGCCTGCATCAGCCGACCGCCGGTACGGTCACCATCGACGGCACCGACCTGACGGCCCTCGACGTGCGTGCGTTGCGCCGACAGGTCGGCACGGTCCTGCAGGAGCCGGCTCTGTTCGCCGGCACCATCAGTGAGAACATCGCTTTCCACGACAGCGCCGTCGGCCACGCCGATATCGAGCGTGCCGCCCGGCTCGCCTGTCTGCACGACGAGATCACCGCGATGCAGCTCGGCTACCGTACCCGCCTGACCGAACGGGGTGGCGGCCTGTCGGGCGGGCAACGGCAGCGGCTCGCCATCGCCCGCGCGTTGGTGCGTCGGCCCCGGCTGCTGCTGCTCGACGAGGCCACCAGCCACCTCGACGCCGTCACCGAGGCCGCCATCCATCGCAACCTCGCCACCCTGGACTGTAGCCAGATCATCATCGCGCACCGGCTCAGCACCGTCCGCGACGCTGACCTCATCGTCGTTCTGGATCAAGGCAAGGTCAGCGAGCAGGGCAGCCACACTGACCTCCTCGACCGCGCCGGCCGCTACGCCGATCTGGTCGCCGCGCAACTGGGTGAGCCACCATCGGCCGTCACCGCCGCTCCATCGCCCACCGGCCCCGGCGGCGCGACGGCACGGATCCGCCCACGAGCAGCGGGAAGGAGGTGACAACCATGGAGACCAGCAACGAGACTGAGGTGGAGGTCATCGAGGTCAGCGACGAGGAGCTCGAGGCCGTCGCCGGCGGCCTCATCGAGCCGCCGTGCGCCTGCGTCGGCGCCTGCGACGCCCGGTAGGGCACCGTCCGGTAGACGGCCCACCGGGGCCGTCTACCGGATCGCCCGTGGAACGGCACGCTCAGCCAGCGCTCGTGCGCGGATCGCCCGCAGGCTGGACATCGACCGAGGGTTCGATGCTGAGCAGGGTCGCGAGCTGGCGCAGGACGCCCGGCCGGGCCCGGTAGTAGACCCAGGTACGTCGGCGCTGGGCGGTAACGAGGCCGGCCGCACGCAGGGTCTTGAGATGGTGGGAGATCGTCGGCCCGGACAGGTCGAACGCCGGAGTGAGGTCACAGACGCAGATCTCGCCGCCGGGCGCGGAGGCGATCATCGACATCAGCTGTAGCCGCACGGGATCACCGAGCGCCTTGAAGGCCGGCGCGACTACCACTGCGGTCTCGGCGGGGATCGACCGTTCACTCATCGGCACGCAGCAGGGCGCACCCGCACCGACGTCGGCCGGGCCGAGCCAACCAGACTGCTTAGACATGCATCTATGTTGACAGGAGTCATTGCAATCGCCAACACGGGTTGCCGACGGCCACACAGCTCGGGATGGGAAATCCACTGCCGCGACCGCCGCTGGCGACCACGGGAGGTTCGCTGCAACAAGCGCCGCCCCACCTGTCGCCGACCCGCAGCGGATCCCTCAGGTCGCTGCCTAGCTGACGCAAAATTAGGGTATTCAATGCCGAGTCCGGATTTCGCGCTATTCGATCCCAAGGTGGCGATGATGCCGCCTGGGTGACGCCATGCCGCCACCGGGTCAACGATCACGAGCGCAGCGACGAGCCGGACCGGACTCGAGCAGACGCACTCGTGTCGGATGGCCGACTGTCGACCCAAGGCAGGGCGCGACCACCGAGTGCCACGTCGCGACACCGCCCGATATATCAGAACATAGCCGGCAGTCAATCAGCTCTCTCCCGTTCAGATCTTTTATATACGCACCCGGAGCAGCTAACCAAAACGGGTCACTGAAGGCGGCCCCTTGCCCGGCTTCACGCGCACCGATAGCATCGCAGATGCCATTGAAATCAGTAACTTTTGATGATGGCGATGATCTTGAGTTTATTGTGGGCAGTGGGAGACGGGGAGGCCGGCCATGCCTTTCGATCGAGCGGTTCTCGAGCCTGAGCTGGAGTACCTCGTGCGCCGCCAGCTCCTCTCCCGACGAGAGCCCGACCAACTGCTGATGCTCCTCGACCGAGGGTTCGACTTCACCGAGGCCGTCTCCAGCGCCGAGTCCATCCACATCCACGTCAAGCTCGACGATCTCTCCGACCTGCCGCATCATGAACTGCACGCCAGGGGCCAGTTGGAACGATGGAAGGCCCCCGGTTACGTGAAGTACCGGCTGCCTGGCGACCTGAACGTCATCTTTTCGTCCTTCCCCATCGCCCAGGACGACCTGATCAAGGGTGCGGTCACCCTGCCGAGACCCTTCGTCGACCACTTCGGGGTCGACATGCGCACCGAGGACACCCGGACACGGCGGAGGTTCGACGACATTCCGACGGTCGCTGCGCACAACCGATGGCGCAGCGTCCGGCAGGGCGGACCTGGGCGGCCCGTCCACGGGGCGCACACCCAGGTGGCCGAGAAGTACTGGGTGTACGGGCCGGGTGGGGCCGAGGACTGGTTGCGGCCGACCGAGTTCGCCTACGGCCAGCTGCGCATCGACGAGAATTACCTGGGTTGCGACCACCGGCCCATCGACCCTGCCCATCCGATGGCGACGATGGCGCTGCCGTGGGAGGAGAGCCGTCGCGCCAGCCTCAGCGAGGACATGGCGGGCATCATCGTCTACGTCAAGTCCGACGAGGAGGCACGAGCCGCCCAGGCGATCTTCGACCAACTCGACGATCCACCGCAGGACCGGCTTCGGATCCGCCTGCTGTCCAACGATCGTCCGGACGAGTTCCCGGACGTCGTCGTGGCCCTCTGGCGGCTCAAGGAGTCCTGCCCGCTGCCGTTGACCGTGGTCGACGGATATCCGGTTGTCACCCAGCGGGTCCCGACAAAAGCCGAAGCTGTTCGGATCACCACCGAGGAGACCACCGCGCCGGCGCCCGGTGTCTTCCAGTAGATACGGAACGGGCACCCGGCCTACGTCCGAAGGTGCCACCTGGTCGCTGGGTCCGATCGGTTCGGCTCCAGCGGGCCGGATCGACCGTCACCGCTGCCCAGCGTCGCGGAAGCGATCGGTCAGCGCATCGCTGCCCGGCCACCACCCGGCATCGCCACGACAAGGGAGGTTCCACAGTGCCTACATCGACCACCAGGAGACGGCGGTTGCTGGCCGCCGTAACCGTCACGGCTCTCGCCGCAACCGGCTGCGGTGGCGACTCCGCCGATACGGGTACGGGCACGGATACGAACGGCTGGCCGGAGAAGATCGTCTTCGCGGCAACGCCGAGTGGTGAGGCGCGCACGTTCGACGACGACTACGGGCCCTTCGTCGACGCGCTGTCGCGGGACGTCGGCATCAAGATCGAGACCTTCCAAGCTGCGGACTACGCCGGGGTCATCGAGGGAATGATCGCCGGCACCGTCGACGTCGCGCAGCTCGGCGCGTTCTCGTACGCCCTCGCCGTGCAGAATGGGGCACTAATCGAGCCGTCCGGCGTCCGTATCCACGCCAAGGGCGACCAGGCCGGCTACGTGATCTACGGCATGGTGCCGTCCTCGAGCGCCATCAGCGGCTTCCCCGACTTCCGCGGCAAGACCGTCTGCTTTCCCGACCCGGCCTCCACCACGACCCTCATCCCGCTGTTCGAGTTCCACAAGGCGGGCATGACCGTCGACAAGGACTTCCGTCGACTCACCGTACCGGCCGGCGCGACCATCCCCCGCACCGTCAAACGCGGCGACTGCCAAGTCGGCCTCGCCTCGCAGGCCCAACTCGAATCCGCCATCCGGCAGGGCGATGTCGGGCAGGACGACCTCAAGGTCGTCTGGGAGGTTCGGGCGCCTGGTTCCCCACTGGCGACCCGCAGCGAGCTCCCGCAGGACCTGCGGGACAGGATCCGGGAGGCCACCAACCGCATCAACGCCGAGTACCTGGAGCAGCAAGGCTTCTGCTCCGGTGGTGACGCCTGCCTGATCAGCGCCAGCGGCGACTACGGCTACATCCCGATCGACGGCACCTACTACCAGGTGATCTGGGACGCTTGTGAAGCCACCCGGATTGATGCCTGCGGCCCAATCGGCAGCTAGCGGTCTGTTCGATGACCAGCCCGACGGACCGCACCGAACGCCCGGACCGCGCCGCCACCGACCGGGCAGCGACGGCCTCGACAGACGCGGCGAACGACGAGCGCGCGCTGCGGCCGCCGTGGAGCCGCAACCGCATCGTGGGCATCGCGGCGGCCATAGGTGCCGTTGTCGCGATAGTGGTCAGTGCCCGTGAGGTGGGTGTCGATCCGCAACGGCTCGTCGACGGCTGGGCAGACCTGGGCAACCTGCTCGGCCGGATGCTGCCGGTCGAGATACCGCAGCCGTCCCGCGTCGTCGGCCCCATCCTCGACACGCTGATGATGGCGGTCGCCGGCACTGCCCTGGCGCTGCTGCTGTCCCTGCCCCTGTCGTTTCTCGCCGCCGCCAACACAGCCCCGTCCCCCGCGGTGCGAGCCGTCGCACGGGCGATCATCCTCGGTGCCCGGTCGATCCCCGACCTGGTGTACGCCCTGATCTTCGTCCGGGTCCTCGGCGTCGGCGTGCTGCCGGGTGTGCTCGCCGTCGCGATCTATTCCACCGGCATGATCGGGAAGCTGTTCGCCGACGCCATCGAGGAAGTCGACGACGAGATCCACCAGGCGGTGGCGACGGTCGGGGCGACCCGCCTGCAGGCGATCATGACCGGCGTCCTCCCGCAGGTGCTGCCGTCGTTCGTCTCCACCACCCTGTACCGGCTGGACATGAACGTGGCCGCCTCCGCCGTTCTCGGGTTCGTGGGCGCCGGCGGCATCGGCTTCGAGCTCTACAACACCTTGCGCACCCTCCAGTACCAGCGCGGCCTCGGTCTCGCACTGATCATCATCGCCCTGGTCGTGATCGTCGAACGGATCTCCGCCGCGATCCGGGCCAGTATCCTCGCCCACGAACAGCCCACCCGGGCGCGACCTCGGCCCCGCCGGCCTGTCCAGGACCGGCCGGCCGCTGCCAAGGGCCCACGGCTCAGTCCGCCGTGGACCAGGGACCGGCTGACCCGACAGATCGCCGTGGTGACGGCCGTCGGGCTGGCCATGGTCAGCTTCGCCGGCCTCGGCATCAGTCCGGGCGCGCTGCTACGGGCCATTCCCGAACTCGTCGCGAGCGTCGGAACGTTCCTGCCTCCGGACTTCGCCTCCGTCCGGGAGGATCTGGGACCGGCGATCGCGGAGACGCTCACCATCGCCGTGTGCGCCACCGCGTTGGCGACGACGCTGAGCCTGCCGATCGCGTTCCTCGCCGCCCGTACCGTTGCCCCACATCCCGCCGTCTATCACGCTGCCCGGCTGGTCATCGTCCTGTCCCGAGGTCTGCCGCCGCTGGTCCTCGCACTGATCTTCGTCTCCGCATTCGGCCTCGGACCGTTCGCCGGCGTGATCGCGCTCGGCCTGGGATCGATCGGTCTGACCGCGAAACTGATGGCCGACGCGATCGAGCATCTCGACCCAGGGCCGCGGGCCGCGCTCCGGTCGGTCGGCGCGACCCGGCTCCAGCAGGCGACCGCCGGCGTCGTGCCACAGGTCGCGCCGTCCTTCGTGGCCACGACGCTGTTCACACTGGACAGCACGATCCGATCCTCGACCATCGTCGGGATCGTCGGTGCCGGCGGGATCGGGTTCATCACCTACCAGTCGGTGCACACGCTGCAGTTCCGCACCACCGCCGCAGTGCTGATCGTCATCTTCGGCACCGTCTTCGTCGTCGAACGCTTCTCCGACATGCTCAGGAAGAGGATCCTGTGAAACGGCCGACAGCAACACCGCCTGACCGTCAGCCGGCGCCGGCCGTCCGCGTCGCCCACCTCACGAAGCGATTTGGCGACCACACCGCCCTCGACGACGTATCCTTCGACCTGCCCAGCGGGCAGTTTCTCGCCGTCATCGGCCTGTCCGGATCGGGAAAGTCGACCCTGCTTCGGCTGCTCAACGGACTGCACACGCCCAGCGACGGCACGGTCGAGGTGCTCGGCGTCGATGTGGTGCGCGCCCGCGCCCGCACGATCCGGCATCTGCGGTGCCAGGTCGGCTTCATCTTTCAGCAGTTCAACCTGGTCGGCCGGCTCAGCTGCATGGAGAACGTCCTGTCCGGGGCCCTCGGCGGACTGCGCGGCCCGCGGCTCGGCGTGTCGACCTACTCCAAGGCGCTACGCCGTACCGCCCTCGACCACCTCGACCGGGTCGATCTCGGCCACAAGGCATTCCAGCGAGCCGACACCCTCTCCGGTGGGGAACAGCAGCGAGTCGCGATCGCGAGAAGCCTCATGCAGCGACCGCAACTGCTGCTTGCCGACGAACCTGTCGCCTCCCTCGACCCGGAGTCGTCCGGCCAGGTAATGGACGTCCTACGCCGTATCTGCGTCGAGGAACACCTCACCGTCATCTGCAGCCTGCACCAGGTCGACATGGCACTCGGTTGGGCACACCGGGTCATCGGCCTGTGCGCAGGCAGCACCGTACTGGACCGGCCGACCGGGGACCTGACCCGACAGCAGCTGATGCAGGTCTACCAACGTGACGGCGTGCCCGTCACGCCGGAGACTCCAGTCGCCGACGAGCCGGGCGACGACCTCGCCGAGCTGTCCCCCACCCCACAACGGCTGGCCCCCTAGACCATCAATGAGGAGCGCTCATGAGACAGAACCGGCGGATCGCGACGGCCGCGATCGCCCTCCTGCTGGTGGCCGCCACCGGCGGCTGCGGCGCCGGAAACGGCGACGGCGGCGGCGGCGACGGCCGTTCGCAGACGGGCTGGCCGGACAAGATCGTGTTCGCGGCCGTGCCGGCCGGTGAAGCGAGCACCTTCAAGGACCACTACGGACTGTTCATCAGGGCCCTGTCCGAGGAGGTCGGCATCGAGGTCGAGACGTTCCAGGCCGCCGACTACGCGGGAGTCATCGAGGCCCTCATCGCCGGCAGCGTCGACATGGCGCAGCTCGGCGCGTTCTCCTACGCCCTCGCCGTGCAGAACGGAGCAGAGATCGAGCCGACCGGGCTGCTGCAGCACCGCAAGGGCGACCAACCGGGCTACGTCGTCCTCGGGGTAACCGGAGCATCGAGCAAGCTGTCCTCGGTGGAGGACTTCCGCGGCAGGACCGTCTGCTTCCCGGACCCGGCGTCGACCTCCACCCTGCTGCCGCTGTTCGAGTTCTCCAAGGCCGGCCTCGCCCCTGACCGGGACTTCACCCGCCTCGTCGTACCAGCCGGCAACACCATCCCGCGCGCGGTCAAGCGGGGTGACTGTGAAATCGGGCTGGTCGCGGACGCTCAACTGGAGAACGCCATCCGGACCGGTGACGTCGCCGAGGGCGAGCTGAAGGCGTTCTGGCAGGTCAGGGCACCACACTCGCCGGTGGTCACCCGATCCGCGCTGCCCGACGACCTACGAGCCAAGATCCGCACCGCCACGCTGAAGATCAATTCCGAGTATCTGGAGGAACGCGGCTGGTGCACGGGCGACGCCTGTCTGGTCAGCTCCAACCGTGACTACGGCTACCTGCCAGTGGAACACTCCTATTACCAAATCATCTGGGACGCGTGCGAGGCGACCCGCATCGAGGCGTGCGGACCAATCGGCAGCTGACGTCGGGGGTCGCCCACCCTGACACCGCACACCGTCAGCAGCCACACCCACCGCCTGGCTGGGCGCAGCTGGCCGGTTCGGAAACGGGCCGGTACCGGGTGCGCCCAGCGGCGGCGCTCTGACCGACTCCCGGAGCCGCACTCGTCGGCAGAGCAGCTTCCGATGGCGATGACGTCGGATCGACCGGCTCGGCTTCCAGGATGAAGGTGTGCTCCGCGATCGGGCCGGCCAGAATCGACCGGAGATCCTCCGCATCGATCGGTACGACTCGGCCTCGGATCATCTGCAGGCCGGAATCGATCGTCACGGCGGCGAACGGTCCCCGGTAGACGACGGCGTGTCCGGTCGACGCGTTCTCGCGGCTCGGCGGCTTGTAAGCGGCGACGGTGACGCTGCGGAACTCGACCTCGCCGACCGTTTCCCAGGGACGGGTCTCGCGTTTGAGAATCGTCAGTCCGGTCAGGCCGGCCTGGTTGAACCCGTCGAGGAAGCGCTCCTCCTGCAGTGCGCCGCTGTAGCAGCCCGACCATAGCTGCGGATCGGCTCGCATCGCGGTCGGCACGTCGATGTCGCTGACGATGTCGCTGATCACCGCCCGGCCACCCGGCCGCAACACCCGGGCGATCTCAGCGAACATGTCCTGCTTGCGCTGTGGCGCCACCAGGTTGAGTACGCAGTTGGAGATGACGACGTCGATGCTGCCGTCGGGGACGAGCGGCGAGTCGCGGCGCAGCCGGTCGGCCAGCTCGTCGAGTCGGACCAGGTCGTCGTGGGAGCGGACCGGGTGGCGGTCCAGGTGACGGTCGAGGAAGTCGAGGTCGAGCGCGAGGTCCTCGATCCGGGCTTTGGCGAAGGTGACGTTGCCGTAGCCGAGTCGTCGGGTCACCTCGGGCTGCGCTCGCCGGGCCACGGCGAGCATGTCGTCATTGAGGTCGACGCCGATGACAGCGCCGGAGGGGCCGACGATCTGCGCGGCGATGAAACAGACCTTGCCGGCCCCGCTGCCGAGGTCCAGGGCGCGTTCTCCTGGTTGCAGGTAGCTGACCGGATCGCCGCATCCGTAGTCCTTCTCCAGCACGTCGGCCGGAATGACCTTGAGGTACTGGGGGTCGTAGTCGACCGGGCAGCACAGACCCGGCTCTACGACCTCGGCGGCGGCGCTGTACCGCTGCTGGACGGCACGGTCGATACTCACGGTGCTACCCGACCTTTCCCGGACCCGTGACGGGTCGACGACGACAACGGCGCAGGGGGCAGATGGTGCCGTTGGCCGGTAGTGTCACCGGCGAGCATGCGGTGCGTCGGACGCGGCTGCCCCGGCTTGAACGAGCGCTGACCGGCCGGCGTGGACCGTACGTCCTGGTCCTGGTCCGCCACGGCCGTCGACTCGTCGGCGAGGCGTTCGAGCTGTTCCGGTTCACAGGCGACCCGGGCGTTCAGGACCAGCCGCCCTGCGCTGCTGGTCGTGGCACCTGCGAGGTCGACAACGCCGGACTGACTGCTGTCGATGAGGCTGGCTTTCGTCAACAGGCCGGAGGCGGTGTCCTGGAACATCAGCTTCACGTGGCCGATCAGGTGCGCCTTGTCTCGGCTGGCGTGGGCCATCGCCGTCAGAAAGGTCCGGGCCCACGCGGCCGGGTCGAACGGATGGCGCAGCGCCTGCAGGTCAAGGGTCCGGTCGAGCCAGGCGAGCCGGGCCTCGGCTGTTCCGTACCGCTGGTAGTCGAGATCGAGGTTCCCGTCGTCGGCGGTGTGCCGTCCGGCCCACGCGTCGAGCAACCCGGTGAGGCGGCCGGTGGCGGCCGAGTAGGTGACCACTTCCGCGCGCGGGAACCGGCGCGCGAGCGACTCGACGACCAACTGGATCTCGTCGGCTGCCAGTAGATCGGCCTTGTTGACGCCGATCACGGCGGCGTCCTCGAGTTGCTTCCGATACAGGTACGCGATGTCAGTACCGTCGTCTCCTCGGTCCAGGTCGGGCAGCATCCGCAGGTAGCGGATCGGATCGACGACGGTGGTCATCGGGGCGGTGACGAACTCGTCGCCGTGCAGTGCGGTCAACGGGCGGACGACGGTGGCGGTCAGGTCGGTGCAGCTGCCGACGGATTCGGCGATGATGACGTCAGGGCTGATGCGGTGAATCAGCTGCGACATGACGGCAAGCAGATCCTCGAACCGGCAGCAGAAGCAGCCGCCCGTGACCTCACCGACGTCGGCCGACCCGTTGGCGGCGAAGGCGGTGTCGACCAGGTCGACGCCCTGGTCGTTGGTGATCACGGCGACCCGTTGGCCGACGGCCCGCAACTGATCGGCCGCCACGGTCATCGTGGTTGTCTTGCCCGCGCCGAGGAACCCACTCAGCACAACGAACTTGGTACTCATCGGCTCTCCCGGTTGCAGGCGTGGTCAGGACTTTTCGGCACGGACGATCGCGCTCGCGAATCGGGCCAGGATCTGCTCGACGACCGGTACGGGTTCCAGCGCCGCGTACTCTGGTAGCCCGCTCGGGAACAGATCGGTGGCGTCGTGCTGGCGCAGGATGTCGATCCGCGCTTCGGTGAAGCCCTGGTCACGCAGCAGCTGCAGATACTCGTCGTCACTGAGCGCGCCGCCGACGCAGCTGCCCCAGGCGTACAGGTCGGCGCGCAGCGCGTCGGCGAACGGGGATCCGGCCGGCAGACCACCCTGGATCACGACGTCGGCGACAGCGAGCCGCCCGCCGGGTCGCAGCACCCGCCAGGTCTCGGCGACGACCTTCCGCTTGTCGACCGCAAGGTTGATCACGCAGTTGGAGATGACCACGTCGACGCTGGCGTCGGGCATCGGCAGGTCGGCGATATCGCCCTTGAGGAACGACACGTTGCCGACTCCGGCAGCGGCGGCGTTCTGCCAGGCGAGTCCGAGCATCTCGTCTGTCATGTCGATGCCGTACACCTGGCCGGCCTCGCCGACCCGCCGGGCAGCGAGGATCGCATCGAGGCCGCCGCCGGAGCCGAGGTCGAGTACGACGTCGCCGGGGCGCAGCGCCGCGACGGCGGTCGGATTCGCGCAGCCGAGGCGGGCCAGTGCCGCGCGCAGCGGCACCTCGTCCATTTCGTCGAGGGCGTAGATGTCGGCGGAGAATTCATTGACGCCGACGGTCGGGGTGTCTCCACAGCAGCTGGAGTCGGTGCCGCAGCAGGAGGCCGCAGCGCTGACATCGAGGTCCACCGCAGCGGCGGCACGGCCGCCGTACCGTTGCCGGATCGTCTCCTGGATGGTGTCCGCGGTGTGCGGCGTGGTGCTGGTCATCGGCATTCCCTGTTCACCTGGTCGGGGGCTCACGCCGAAACCGGCATCTTCGACGACTGGCCAACGCTCACCCGACTGGGCGCGATCTCGGCGTAGCAGGCGCAGTCCGGTCCACAGCCCTCGTCGGCGTCGGCCTCGGTGACGACGTAGACCTCCCAACGGTTTCCGTCGGGGTCGCCTACCCACACTTTGGTCTGCACCGCGTAGCAGCAGGGAGTGGCGACCTCCTCGTCGGTGAGGAACCCGGCGGCAGCGAACCGCTCCTTCATCGCCATGACGATGTCGGTGCTCTTGACCTGCACACCGAGGTGGTTGACGGCGCCCCCGGAGGCGGGCTTGCGGTCCGGGTTGAACGAGATCACCAGGGGTGGCTCCGCGACCTCGAACTTGGCGTAGTCGGCGAGGTGCTTTGTCGGCGGCTGGCCGAAGAAGACCTGGTAGAACTTGACGCTCTCCTCAAGGTTGTTGACGAACATGCTGATGTGCATCCGGCTGGCGGTGGCGAACTCGACCGCCGAGTCGGCGCGGTCGACGAGGCCGGCTGCTGCCTCGACGCCGTCGGTGACGTACTCGGTCAGTTGATCGACGGTCGGCAGCTCACCTGAGAGCACCGGCTTGCCGTCGACGACGGTGAGCGGCATGGTGCCCGACCGTTTGATCCGCATTACCTGCAGGACGACCGCCGGAACCCCGTCGAGGGTCGAGCCGTACAGGTTCGTGGCGACGAGTGTCACGGTGTCGGGAACGTCGGGTACCGCGTCCAACGTCTGCTGAGCGGTGAGCTGGTCGTCGTCGCTGCTGACGAACACTTCGATCTTCATGGGCTGTTCCTGTCTCCTATGACGTCGACTGATGCTGATTCGAGTTCGACGGGCGGACGTAGTGGCTGCGGCTGGCGATCGGGCGAGGGTGGTCAGCAGCAGGCGTCGGTGGTGCAGCAGGCGTCAGCGGCGCTCGCCGGGCGGCGCAACGGCGCGGACGCAGGGTCGGGGTCGTCGATGAGCTCCGCTGCGGCGTCCGGCGTAGGCAGCCAGCCCTGTGTCCGGACCTTCCCGTCGACCACCAGCGCGGGCAGGCACCGCGAGCCCTCGGTCTGCAGGGCCAGGAACAACGCCGGCGGCAGCGGAACCATCCCGGTCGGCTTGGCCATGTCGAACGCCTTGATGTCGGCTGAGGGGTACCGCTCCTGCAACACGTCGAGAAGCGGCTGCGACGGCGTGGTGTTGCAGGAGCACTCCTCGAAGACGTAGATCTTCACCGGAGCCGACACCGGCCGGGTCGCGACGGCGGTCACCGCCGGCGCCGCAGACGGTCCACAGTCCGCGATCAACTCACCCGCCTCGGCGGCGAGCGGGTGTGCCGGGTCGATCGGCCGGTAGTCGCAGCCCAGGTACTCGTCGGACGAGTGCAGGTCCCCGAACGCGAACTCGATCGGCCGACGAGATCCCTGCGCCCCTTCCGGCGGGTAGACCCAGTGCTTCGGCCCCATCATCGTGTGGCAGCAGCGCACCGGTCCGGCCTGGTAGACGTGCCGCCATCCGGCCCTGCTCGCGGCGTCCGGGATCGCATCGAAGATCCGTTGCGTCGCCGCGTTCTCTTCGCGCAGGTCCACCCCGAGATGGTCGACGTAGGGCTTCACCGGTGGGGCCGCGCCGGGGATGAACTCGTCCTGGGCGGTCGGCTCGGAGGCGAAGATGACGTTGAGGCCGCTAGGGAAGGAGAACTTCCGCTCCTGGGCGGAGTTCGAGGTCTCCTGGCATGCGTCCGCCAGCCGCTGTCCCACCGGCAGGTTCGCCACGTCGTCTGCGTTGACGTGCACATGAATTGACTCGGCATTGTCCATCGCCTGAGCGAATGGGAAGGCATCGCTGATCACCTCGAGGACCTGCTCGGCCTCTTGTGCGGCGAGCAGACCGGCCTCGGTGAACAGGCGAAGATCGTTTTGAACCGTGGAGACGTGGAAGGCCATACCGATACCTCCTGGCGGATGATGGATGTACAAGATCGGGGTATCCGAATGCCGCCGGAATAGGCGCAGCCGAGGGGTGGCCGCAGAGCTGACAAGCCACCCGTCGACTTTCATCATCGTCTAACCAGCCCTCACCCGTGTCAAGGACGATCCACCCACCCAATCTAAGATCGACATGCGTCATGTTCATCGACGCACACCGCTTCAGCTGGCACTTCCCCGCTATCGCCGAGATCGCGATATGCCGAAAATGATCAGCAAGGATGTTTCACGATGTGAACAAACAAGCACACCATCGCATGCCACTCACCCTGTTGACCGCAGTGATTAACGTTGGGAAGACTGGCGGACAGGACCCCAGCCAACCGCCTCGATCATCTTTCTGCCTCGCATTGATCAAAGCTGCTCCTCGTCGCGCGACTCCATCGAGAAGCGGCCCGCCCGCCTGCCTGCAGCATGTCCTGTCGCGCCAGCGAGCCGATTTTTGCGACACGGATCCGGCGAACAGTGCCCGGTCCAGAATCCACGGCGTCGGGACTTTCATCGGCCGTGGAGCCCAACGACGACGGGAGCTTCCTCATGCCGCGACCGGGTGAGCCGGAATCGAATTCGGCCGACGCGCCCACCGAGGCGAGTCTCCTGTCGAAGACCCATCCGGACGGTGGTGGTCGGCATGGCCGGAGCCGTCGCTCCCGCAAGGCATTCCACCCGGCTCACCTCGTCGGCGACGATCCCGACGGCCCTCGGCACCAAGTGATCGCCGCGATGTGCAGGGCGCTCGGGGACCCGGCCCGGCTACGGATGCTCACCACAATGGCGACCCGCGGTCAGGTCTGCGTATGCGATCTTGTCAGCGCCTCCGACCTGAGCGGACCCACCGTCTCCTACCACTTGAAGGTGCTACGCGAGGCAGGTCTGGTCAACTGCCAGCGTCGTGGCACCTGGGTGTACTACTGGCTCGTACCGGCAGCGGTTGATCAGCTGGCCCAATGCCTCGCCGCCGTATCGGCCCGCAGCACTCGGTAACCAGAGACTCCCCGCCCTTGCGGTTTGCAGCAGTCACAGGCGACGATGGAGCGTGGCCAAGCAGAGTTCCGCTCCGCCGATCCCGATCTCCCGCTGGTCTCCCCTGCTGTCCGAACCGATCGACCCCGCCGACGCGGTGGATTACGCGCAGGTGTTCAAGGCCCTCAGCGACCCGGTGAGGCTACGGCTGTTCTCGTTGATCGCCTCTCGCGATGGCGGCGAGGTGTGTGTCTGCGAGTTGACCAAGCAGTTCGAGGTAACCGGACCCACCATCTCTCACCACCTCAAAGTGCTCCGCGAGACCGGCCTGGTGGGTTCACAGCGACGCGGCACCTGGGTCTACTACTGGGTCTATCCACAGACCCTCACCCGGCTCGGCCGGGTTTTTTCGCCAGCCTGACGAACGCCCCACCGCTACCACAGCCCGTCCGGCACTCCGGATGGTCCCAGCCGTACGCCCGGCATCCAGCACCACGACACAGCGCTGCCCTTTTGCGACGGATCTGGACGAACCCAACAATTCTCCGTACCGCCAACACGATACCAGCCGCCCCCTGGGCCGAATGCCAGACCCGCCGTCTTCAATTTTTTCGATACACGCAGGTCTGTCGCGTGCCCCAACCCGACAGACAAACGAAAGGTGAATTGTTTATTGACAGACAGTGAACCGCGCTACAAACTTGAGCAAAGACCTGCGCCGAACACAGGGGGCGGAAATGACGGTTGCCATCCTTGTCACGCTGCTCTTCCTCGCCGCCGCCAACGGCGCAAACGATGTCTCCAAAGGCGTTTCCACCCTGGCTGGAGCCGGTGTTACCGCATACCGGACCGCCGTTGCCTGGGGCGCTGTCACCACTCTCTTCGGCGCTCTGCTCTCGATCGAAGTCGGACGAAGCATGGGGAAATTGTTTTCCAATGGAATCGTCGACGGAGCACCAACGGCGGCCTTCGCCCTCGCGGTCCTCGTCGGCGCCACCAGCTGGGTGGCGTTCGCGAGTCTCGCCAGGCTCCCGGTGTCCACCACGCAGGCGATCATCGGCGCGCTGGTCGGTGCCGGGCTCGTACTGGCACCGACCAGCGTGCAGTGGTCCGGCGTGCTGCAACGATTCGTGCTGCCGCTACTGCTGAGTATCGTCGTCGCGTACGGCATCTCAGCCGCACTCGCCATCGGCGTGCAGCTCATCCGACGCCGCCGCGCCGCCGGCAACCCCGAGATCGTCACCGTGGGCGTGTCACCCATCGGCGGAGGAGGAGCGTCGGCCAAGGAACGGCAGGCCGGGCAATCCACCGACGGCGCTGGCGGCCAAGCGAACCGGGCCAGGCTCATCACGGTCCTACACTGGGTCTCCAGTGGAGCTACGGGATGCGCCCGAGGACTCAACGACACTCCGAAGATCGCCGCCGTCGGTGGATTTGCGCTGCTGCCAGCGGGGTTCTCCGCCACGTCGGTGAGTCTGATGGTCGCCACCGCCATGGCGGTTGGCTCGCTGTTCGGCATCCGAGTGGCCCGCACCCTCGGCGAAAGGGTCGTCCGGATGAGTCACACCGAAGGCTTCACCGCCAACGCGACGACCGCCTGCCTGGTCGGAGCCGGTGCCGTCCTCGCCCTGCCGATGTCCACCACCCAGGTCTCCACCGGAGCGATCGTCGGCTCCGCCGGCGGGCAACTCAGCCGGATCTCCGGCAGGACCCTCCGGGACTTCGCGATCGCCTGGACCGCCACGCCCGTCTGTGCCGGACTGGTGGCCGCCGTCGTCCTCGGCTTCGCCGCCTGACCCGGCAGCTGTCAGTGCCCCGTCCTGCTGCCCTCGCCGTGAGGCCCCGTGGTCAATTCACGAGGTCGACCTCGACGAAGGTGTGGTGGAACGCCGCACCTCCCGCGTCCGTGAGGGTGTCGTCGGTCAGCAGGTTGGCCGGGCCTGCTGGGCGCCCGGCACTGGTCGCTGTCCCTCGGCCGAACTCGGTTGCGACGACCCCGGGTCGCACCCGCCGGCCGACCCGAGCCACGAGGTGGATCTCTCCTCGGTCGTTGTGCACCCGCACCACGCTGTTGTCGCCGATACCGCGCCGGGCAGCGTCGTCCGGGTGGATGTCCAGCCAGGACCTGCCGCCTCTGGTGGCGCGGGGAGTCTCCGCGTACGTCGAATTCATCGAATGCAGCGCCTTGACGGTCAGCAGTTGCAGTGGCCGTGTCGGAGAGCCAGGGGGCGCGGGGCCGCCGTCGAGATCAGCCGCGACCCTCGCCACCGGGGAAAGCCTGGCCTTGCGGTCGGGAGTCGGGAAACCGTCGGCGAATGGCAGGTACGGCACCGGAAGGGCCAGCCGCTGCCAGCCGGTGGCGCGCAGTTCGTCCTCGTTGATGCCGGCCAGCCATGGATGGTCGCTGTCGACGGCGGTCGTGATCAGCTCGGCGTCGGTGTCGCCAAAACAGCGTTCGGTGAAGCCCATGCGGGCGGCGAGGGCCCGGAACAGGTCGGTGACGCTGATGGCGTCGCCGGGTGGGATGAGCGCGGGGGTGTTGAGCATGAGATCGGTGTGGCCCCACGACCACATGAGGTCGAGGTGTTCGGGCTGGGTGGTCGCCGGAATCACGATGTCGGCGAACCGGGCGGTGTCGGTGAGCACGTGGTCGTGCACGACGGTGAACAGGTCCTCACGGCCGAGGCCGGCCTGAACGAGACCTGCCGAAGGCACGGTGACTGCCGGATTGCTGCCGTGCACGAACAGTACACGGACAGGTGGGTCCTGATCCGGGTCGGTGAGCAGGTGGCCGAGCCGCACCATGTTAATCCGTCTACGTGGGCCGGTGGCCAGGTGTGGCATCTTCAGTCCGGCCATGTTGAGTGCGCTCATGAAGTGGGCGGCGGTGTGGAAGGACAGGCCACCGCCGTGGTGAGCCCACGCGCCGGTGAGTACTGGAAGGCCGGCAATTGCCGTATAGGCGGCAGCGCCACCGGGATGGTGCTCCATACCGATCATGAGACGGATGAGGGCGGGTCTCGCCCCGGCGTAGGCGCGGGCCAGGTCGACGACGTCGGCGGCGGGGATGCCGACGATTCCCGCGACATGTTCCGGTGTGAATCGCTCGAGGCACTCGGTGAGTTCGTCGAGGCCGGTGGCGTGGGCACTGAGCCAGTCCCGGTCGGTGTGACCGTCGCTGACGATGACGTGTGCGATGCCCAGAGCCAGGACTGCGTCGGTTCCGGGGCGGGGTTGTACGTGCCAGTCGGCGGCGGCCGCCGTGCGGGTACGGACCGGATCGATGACGACGATCCGTCCGCCGTTCGCCCGGGCGGCGAGCACCGCGGGCCAGAGGTGCTGGTTGGTGACGACCGGGTTGGCTCCCCAGACCAACACCAGTTGGGCGTGTCGGGCATCCTCGGGCAGTACGCCGTTGGTGCTGCCGTTGACTGCGGAGACGCCAGCGCCTGCGGTGGCTCCGCAGATTGTGTGCAGGACTTCGGTGGCACCGAGCCGGGCGAAGAACCGTTCGCTCATCGACTTGGACTGCAGCAGCCCCTGGGTGCCCTCGTAGCTGAACGGGACGATGGCGGCGGGCCCGTCGGTGTCGGCGGTGTCGCGGAGCCGGTCGGCAATCTCGTCGAGGGCCTGGTCGAGGCCGATCTCGATGAAGCGCCCCTGCCCCTTGCGGCCGACGCGGCGCAGTGCCCGGGTCAGTCTGTCGGGGTGGTATACGCGGTCGTCGAGGTAGCCGGCCAGCTTCCCGCACAACCGCCCGGCGGTCAGCGGGTGGGTGCTGGATCCCCGGAGCGACACCGCCACGCCCGTCCCGTCGACGGTGACCTCCCAGCCGCAGCGGTCGGGGCAGTCGTGTGGACAGGCGCCCCGCACCGTACGCGACATCGCGTCGCCTGCGCTCAGGTCGTGCTCGGGAGCAGGTCCGGTGCGTGTCCTACGGTCTTGCCGGAGGTGAAACGGACGAGTTCGTCGAATGTCGGCAGCCGCCGGGCGACCACCGCGTTGCCGTCGACCACGGTCAGCGGCAGCGGCCAGCCGCCGGTGTGGGCCGCGACGTCGCTGACGATTCGCGGGTGATCGGCCGGCGCGCCTTCGGTGAGCTGGCGGGTGCGCAGCCGGCAGCAGTCCGGCGGATTGTCGAGTCGGTCGAATACCTCGGTGACCTCTCGACTCTCGGCCTCGTCACGGACGTAGACGATGAGGCCCTTGCTCTCGTCCTGCGGAGCGCCGCCGCAGGTGGACGAGGCGGGTACTTGCGGCAGGGTGATCCGGTCGGCCGACATGCTCGTACTCCCCCTGTGCGCACAGCCACCTAACGACATATCCCAACATCATCAGGAGCTGCTGATGATAGAAACAAGCGCCAGGCTAACGGCGGGACCGTCACGCGAGCAAGACTCGGGTAGTGACCAGGGCCGATGAGTGGGTGTCGGATTTCCGCGGTCAGGAGGCCGACGGCGGACAGGCGCAGTCCGGGTCAGTAGGGCTGACCATCGAGGTCAGACACTGTGCGAGACAGGCCAGTGGGTCAATCTGGATCTCGTAGACGTTACTGCGTCCGCGCGGGTTGCAAGTGACGACGCCCTGGTCACGCAACGTCCGGAGGTGATGACTGACCAGGGCCTGGTTGTGCCCGAGAGCTTCCTGGAGCTCCTTGACGGTACGGGGGCGTGCCGCCAGGAGGAGGGTGATCTCGAGCCGGACCGGGTCGCCCAGGGCCTTGAACACCGGAGCCCACTGCTCCGCCGTCTCCGACGGGGACTCCAGCGGGGCGACCTGCAGCGACTGTGCCATGGGACCATTCAACCAGATCCCACCGACAGCTAACAACAGTATCCGTTGATGATATTGGTCGGCCGTAGTGAAATCGGGTTTGGCTGTTGCAAGCAGGGAACATGAGTGCCAAGATGGCGGCATGGGCACTCCGCAGCAGCTCGCCTCGACCTTCGACGTCGCCACGGTCCGCGGTGACTTCCCGACGCTGTCGGGCTCGTTGGCCTACTTCGACAGCGTCGCGTCATCCCTGACGCCACGACCGGTCATCGACGCGATGACCGAGTACTACACCAGCTACCGCGCCAACGTGCACCGCGGCTCCTACGACCTGTCGATGCGCGCCTCGCAACGCTTCGACGACGCGTTGACCACGATCGCCCGGTTCCTCAACGCCTCTACCGAGGAGATCGTGCTCACCTCCAACACCACCACGGCGATCAACCTGGTCGCCGCCACTCTGGACTTCGAGCCAGGCGACGAGATCGTGCTGTCGAACCTCGAGCACACGTCGAACATGGCCCCGTGGATGCGGATCGCGAACAAGCAGGGCGTCAACGTGCGGTGGTACAACGCGGACCGCGACGGCAGCTTCGACCTCGACACGTTCCGAGGGCTGCTCAGCGATCGCACCAAGCTCGTCACGCTGGCGCACGTCACCAACATCCTCGGCAACCGGCTACCGGTCGAGGAGATCGGGGCGATCTGTCGCGAACGCGGCGTGCTGTTCCTGATCGATGCCGCCCAGTCCGCCCCGCACCTGCCGCTGGACGTGAGCAAGCTCAACTGCGACTTCCTCGCCTTCTCCGGCCACAAGATGCTCGGCCCGACCGGTATCGGAGTGCTCTACATCCGCCGCCAGTACGCCGTCTCACTCACCCCCGGTGTCCTGGGCGGCGGCACGATCGACACGACGGCCTGCGCCGCACCGACCCTGGACGGCTGTGTCCTGTCGGACTGTTCGTTCACCTCGTTGCCCGACAAGTGGCAGGCAGGCACCCCACCGATCGCAGAGGCACTCGGACTGGCCGCCGCGATCGACTACCTCACCGCCCTGGGCCTGGACAACCTCGCCGCCCATGAGCGGCAACTCATGGACCAGCTCTGCACCGGCCTGTCCAGGATCGACGGCGTGGAACTGTACGGACCACCGGACCCCGCCGACCGAGTCGCCGTCGTTTCGTTCAACATCGCCGGCCGCGACTTCACCGAGGTGGGGCAGCTACTCAACGACAGCTACGGCGTCGCCGTACGCGCCGGACAACACTGCGCGCTCAACTACTTCTTCAACGAACTGCACGAGGAGGACAGCCGCGCCGGCAACGTCCGAGCCAGCCTCTACCTCTACAACACCGCCGACGAGGTCGACCGACTCGTCGCCGCCGTCGCAGACATCGCCGCCCAGGGAGCGTGACCGATGCCCGAGCAGTCCTCCGCCGCCGCCACCCTGCGGTTCTTCACCGAACTGGGCCTGATCAGCGCCGACGAGGCAGCCCTCGTCGACGAGCTGTTCACTGCCGATTTCCCGTTCGCCGCCGCGATCGGCATCGCCGAGTCGGTGCACGTTCAGGTGAAGGTCGCCGACGTGCACGCGCTGCCCCACGACAAGATCCTGGCCCGGGACGTTTCCGCGCAACGCGACGCCCCCAACTTCCGCAAGTACGGCTTCCCCAGCGGCATCGCGGTCATCTTCACCAGCGGCGCCATCGCCGAGGAGGACCTCATTCCCGGCGCGGTGACCCGTCCACTGCCGTTCGTCGACCACCTCGGCATAGACCTGCGCGAGGACAGCCTTGACAGCCGCGCGGTCTACGCCGACATCCGTGACCGGGCCGTCGCCGCAGGTTGGCGACACGTGCGTCAGGGCGGCCCACAGGCCCCGGTCCGCGGCTGCCAGTGCGAGGTCTCCGAGAAGAGCTGGGTCTACCCGCCGGACAGCCCAGATGGGCGCGGCCGGCCGATCGAGTTCGCGTTCGGCGAGCTCGAACTGCTGTCCAGCACCGACACCAACTGCGACTACCGCCCCATCGACCCGGCTCACCCGCTGGCCCGTCTGGTGCCGAAGACCAACCAGGTTCGCGCCCCCCAGACAGTGACCCTGTCGACCCGCCGGTAGAACCCCACCCGTCGTCCCTGCCCACGGCTGTCACCAGTGACGCGTTGCGTCACTGGTGACAGCCCTGCCCCGGAGCCGCCCGTGCGATTCAGCGTCTACGACATCACCTCGTCCACCTCCGACGGCGCGTCAGCCTGGCGCCCCGTCGACAACAAGTTCCCCCACTCCGCCGCCTACCAGCACTCCCTCGAACAGGCCCGCATCGCCGACGAGGTGGGCATCGACATCTACTTCTTCACCGAGCACCACTCCAACGCCGGGTTCCAGATCGTCCCCTCCCCCCACCTGATGATCGCCGCCCTGTCCCAGACCACCAGCAACGTCCGGCTCGGGGCAATGACCCTCAACCTGCCGCTGTACCACCCCGTACGGGCCGCCGAAGAGATCCGCATGCTCGACCTGCTCACCAACGGTCGTCTGGAGATCGGCCTCGGCCGTGGACTCGCCGGTCACGAACAGGCCGGGTTCGGTGTCCAACGCGCCGACAGCGAAAGCCTGTTCGACGCGGCGTTCCCACTGATCAAGCAGCTCCTCACCGACGGCGGCGTGGCGTCCTACGCCGCCGGCCCCTGGCAGGGCGAAGGCGTCACCCTCGTCCCGGAGGCCACCCAGACGCCGCACCCGCCGATCTGGATGGCCGGCATCAGCGAGAAGTCCATCCGCAAAGCCGCCCGGCTCGGCGTCAACCTGTGCACCGCGTTCCTCGACGCCGACGACACCGCCCGTACCGCCGCGATCTACCGCGACGAGTGGCAGGCCGCTCATCCGGGCACCCCGACCGGCAGCTACGGCACCATGCAGCACATCTTCGTGGCCGAGACCGAGGCTGAGGCCCGCAAGCTCGCCCAGCCCCACCTGGCAGCCTGGCTCGGCGCCGGACACGAAGCCTCAGTGATGATCAACCAGAGCACCACAGTCGACAAGGGCTACGAGGACCACAAGGCCTGGTTTGACAAGATCACCAGCCTTCCCTTCCAGGAAGCCGTCGAAAATCATCGGATCATCTTCGGCACCCCCGACCAGTGCGTGGCGCAACTGCTGGAAAAGGCCAAGGCCGGAGTCGACATGTTCCAGGGCTGGTTCCAGTTCGGCGGCCTCGACTTCGAAGCCAGCAACCGCTCCATGCGCCTGTTCGGCGAACATGTCGCACCCGCAGTCAAGGCCGCCCTCGCCCCCGACACCGCCCCAGCCCAACCAGCCGCCATCTGAAGGAGTACCCGTGACCCTGGTCAAGTTCTGGTCCGATCCTGCCTGCTTCTGGTCCTGGCGTACCGGCCGCTGGCTGGTCGCCGCCGCCGAACAGCGGACCTTCGACATCGACTGGCGGCCATTCAGCCTCAAGGTCCTCTACGGCGCGGAGATGAATCCCGACTGGGCCGCCATGCTCGGCGCCTCCCACGCCGCCCTACGCGTCGGCGAGGCACTTCGCGACGCCGGGCGCCCCGCCGACGCCGCTGACTTCTACACCGCCGTCGGCACCGCCGCCCACGACAACGGCGAAGGGTTCACCGAAGACCTCGTCCGTCAAGCCAGCAAGTCCACCGGCGTCGAGGATGCCTTCGACGCCTTCCACGACCCACGCTGGGACGCCCAGATCGAAGCGGAGACACACGCCGCCATCGCCTCGGCCGGGCCTGACGTGGGCAGCCCGGTCATCGAGTTTCCCGACGCTCCCCGCGGGATCCACGGCCCGGTATTCGAAACGATCCCGCCGACCGGCAACGCCGGCGAGCTCTACGACGCGATCACGACGCTCGCGAAGACCCCCTACTTCTATGAAGTCAAGCGCGGCCGCCCAAGCTGAGCCAAGGAGACGCCAGCCGTGACACGTGCTGAAGGACCGGCGACCACGGACGACTTTCGCCTACTACTCGGGCACTTCCCCACCGGCGTCGTCGCTGTCACCGCCATCCACGCCACCCGCCCCGTCGGACTGGTCGTCGGTTCCTTCTTCTCCATCTCACTGCGGCCACCCCTCATCGGCTTCGGCATCAACAACACCTCCACCAGCTGGCCGCTGATCAGTGCGGGCCGCACTTTCTGCGTCAACGTCCTCGCCGCCGATCAGGACCACGTCAGCCGGGCACTGGCTGCCACCGGGCCCGACAAGTTCGCCGACCTGAGCTGGCACGCGTCCGAGGCCGGCTCCCCCGTCATCGACGGTTCCCTCGCCTACCTCGACTGCGATCTCCACGCCAGCCACAACGCCGGTGACCACCTGCTGATCATCGGTCTCGTACGCCGTTTCCGTCATCTGCGCAGCGCCGCGCCGCTGGTATTCTTCCGCCGCGGATACTGGTCGCTGAGCAGCACGCCGGACTCCACACAAAGCACCGGAGAATGTCTTGACTGACGCCGTAGGGCGATCCCCCAGGGTGCTGGCGATCTCGTGGGGTCAGATGGAGGTCGAAGGACTCGGGACCGGCAAGGACTTCATGCTCCACCCGGGTGGCGGCCGGGCCTGGGACTGGTCCGCGACCGGGACCCGGCACAGCCCGGGGATTCAACCCGAAGACGTCGAGGAGCTGCTGCGCCACGGCGCGACCGCGATCGTCCTGTCACGCGGCATGCAGCTTCAGCTCCAGGTCGACCCGCGCACCCTCGAACATCTCGACCGGCACGGCATCACGCCGTACATCGCCGAGACGACGCAAGCCGTGGAGCGCTACAACGAACTGGCCGCGACCCAGCCGGTGGGCGGCTTGTTCCACTCGACCTGCTGACCAACGAAGGTACGAGCACACCGGCCGAGCGTGATCCACTACGCGCCATCGACCCGACACGCCGACGCCATGTCAGACCACGCGCATCCGATCGGTCACCGGCAGATGGAGCGGACTACCACCTCACCCGGCTGACCACAGCTGTTCGAGCACCTTGTTGACCGCGTAGGGCTGCTCGCGGTGGGGCTCGTTCAGGACGGTGCGGGCCGCCCGGTCCAGCCAATCCGCCGGCTCCGGACGCGACTGCCCAGCCGGGTAGACCAGGTCCAGATACCGCCGCGCGGACCGTCTGCCGGCATCAGCCATGAACTCGCGCACGTCCTCGATCGCCGCAGCGACCAGCGGATCATCCGACGCTCCGTGCCGGCCTCAGCTGCCGCCGTGCCGACCGCCGCTCCGGCAGCACATGCGTCAACCGTCGCGCAGCAGGGTGTGGGCGATGGCGCGGTCGGACGCGCTGTGCCATGCCGTGGCACCGGCTCCGGACTCCCAGAGCAGGTTCTGCAGTACGCGCCCCAACGTCCAACCGACCGCCCGTTGCCGGTTGACACCCAGTATCTCGGTCATCAGGTCGAAGCGTCTGCGGACCGCACGCGGCACGTCGCCGGTGGCGACCACGTCGTCCCAGCGGTTGTGCAGCGCGGGGAGCAGCTCGAAGCAGGGATCTCCAGCTAGTGGTTTCGGGTCGATCGCCAGCCACGGCTCCCGAGCGCCGGACGCGGTCGGGTCGACCCCGGACGAGTCGGGCCGGGACGCGAGGACGTTGTCGTAGTGCAGATCCCAGTGCAGCAGTCGGTCACCGGCCTCCGGCAGCAGCTCCTGCACGGCCGCCGCGCAGCGCCGGATCAGCGGATGGTCGGCGGCGGGTAGCCGTACCAGCGCCTGCGGCACCCGGTCGAGCATCCCGGCGGCGACATCGGCGAGACGGCGGACGTCGGGCGGTGCAGCCACCGAGGTCAGCCGGGCGAGCAGCTGGCTCAGGATCCGCAGCGCGGCCAGGTCGTCGGGGACGACCGCCAGGGTACGGTCGGCGTCGAGTCGTTCCAGCAGCATCGTGCCGGAGCGCGCGTCGTGCCGCAGGAGGCGTACCGCGCCGTCGCCGCCCCAGGCCCGCAGCGCCGCCGGCTCGCCGACGGTCTCCTCGTCGATCGGCTGCACCTTCAGCATCGCCGGTGACCCGTCGCTCTGCACGACGGGCAGCACCAGGGCGATCGCTCCGCAGCTCGACGGCCCGTCGGGGCGCAGGCCCCACCTGTCCATGATGGTCGTGGCTAACTGCGGCAGCGCCGCGATCCAGGCCCGCCCGGCGTCGCCGAAGTACGTGGCGTGGGACGCCGCCAGCTGCGCCGGGACCAATAGGCCCGATCCGCCAGCGGCCACGCTCACCGCCGGTCAGTGGGGGTCGGCGGCTTTGAGGGTGGTGAGGAAGCCGGTCCAGGCGGCCGGGTCGAAGGCAAGCGCCGGGCCGCCGCGGTCCTTGGAGTCGCGTACGCCGATGGTGTCGGCGCTGAGGCGAACCTCGACGCAGGCGGCGTTGTTCGCGCTGCGGGAGGATGTGAACCAGCCGTGTGCGGGGGTGTGCTCGGTCATGTCATCTCCTGGGCCACCTGGCGGATCAGGGCGAGGGACTCGTCGAAGCTTAACGCCCGCTCCAGCGTCTCACCGAAGGTGATCGTGTAGTCGGCGACCCGGGTGGACTGGTCGATGATGTCGCTGGAGGTGAGCACCTCCTGCCAGACTAGGTCCGGTACCCGGGTCGACGGGAACGACAGAATCTGGAACGGCGCACCGAGCGCCGGGTACGCACCGGCCGAGTACGGGACGATGTGGATCTGAAACTGCTCCGGGTGCCGGGTCATCAGGTCGGCCAGGTGGTCGAGCTGGGCGCGCATCACCGCCGGGCCGCCGACCTGCTGCCGGATCGCACCCTCGCCAAAGATCGCGGTGATCCGCAGCGGTGGGTCCTCGGCGAGCCGGCGCTGCCGGGCCATCCGTACCTCGACGCGCTGCTCGGTCTCGGTGAGCCGGACGTAGGTGTTGCCGCCGCGCAGGATCGCGCGGGCGTACGCCTCGGTCTGCAGCAGGCCGTCGATCAGCTCGCTCTGGTAGGTGCGGACATGGTCGGCGCCGGCCTCGTAGCCGAGGAAGCGCAGGAACTCGGCCGGGAAGAGCTGCTTGTACGTGTGCCACCAGGCGCGGGCCATCGCGCCGATCCGCAACGCTTCCAGCTCGGTGGCCTCCTGGTCGTCGATCTCGTAGATCTTGACGAGCTGAGCGAGCCGGTCGGCGGGGAGTTTGACCTTGCCGATCTCCACTCCGGAGACGTACGCCTGGGTGATGCCGCTGCTGCGGCCGACGCCGACGGCGGTCATGCCGAGCTCTTCGCGGCGCTCGCGTAGCCGGATGCCGAGCTCCATGGCCTGCACGGTCGGCGACATGGCGGGGTTGGCGGGCGCCTTACGGGTCCTCGGTGCACGTGCCATCGGTGACCTCTCTCACGATTGGACGGTGACCACGACATCACACCAGGTGATCATGAACAACACAAGGGGTTGATATAAGCGAGTTTTAGCGCGATGCTTCGTTCACCTCAGCATCCAAACAATGATCATGGAGGACACTGTGGTTGGACAACTCAGCTGGGTGGACCGTGAGCAGCGTGAACGGTACGGATTCTCGCTGTGCCGGGTGTTCGACCCCGGCGGCGCGGACGAACGCTACGACCTGCTCGGCGTCATCGAGGTCCCGTTCGACCAGCGCCACCCGGAGCGCGTCGCCGACCAGCTCCACCCGTGGGCGATCGCCACCCTGCGGGCCGGCGGGTACGGCTTCGGCCACTACCTCGCCGAACTGACCGGCCTCGACGAGGACGGCGAACCGTGGCACCACATCCGAAACGCGCACATCAACTGGTCAGGCACGACAGTGCTGGTGCCCGCCCCCGACTGACCCCCATGCTGCGGTGGCGACGCAACCCTCCGCCTGACGGACGGCAGCGGGAGACTGGAGTCCGACGAAGGGAACTCGCCATGGATGAGGATCGGGAGCGGACAGCGCCGTCGGCGGACGACGAATTCGATCAGCTACGGCGCGCCAGGTTTGGCAAGCTGCCGGCCCGGGTGGCACCGGAGGACATGTTCGGCGCGGTCGATGCCGATCCCGGGCATGATGAGCCGGGTCAGCCTCCGGTGCGTCGGGAGTGGGGTTAGGCGCCGGTCAGGACTCGCCGCGTCGGGCGCGGACCGCCGCGAGCGCCTCGGCGAGGATCGCCTCGGCGTCGGCGTCGCTGCGGCGTTCCTTGACGTACGCCAGGTGCGACTTGTACGGCTCGGTCCGCGGCCGGGCCGGCGGATTGTGCCGGTCCTGCCCGGCGGGCAGCCCACAGCGCGGGCACTCCCAGGTCTCCGGGGCCGCCGCCTCCACGGCGAGGCTGATCTCCACCGCGTGCGCGTTGGCGCACCAGTAGGTGGTCTGCCGGCGGGGTGCGGGTTCGGCCCGCTCGGTGGGCCGGGCCGGGCTGGCACCGATCCGGCTGCCCCGGATCGTGTTGGCACTCGCCATGTTGTCGCTCCTGTCGTCGGGGAGGGGGTGTCACCACGGCACGATGCGATGGTGCGACGCCGGTGAAGCGGGCGTACCCAAAAGAATGCGCGGCCCGTATCAACGGGCCGCGCGAAATCTTACGACGAAATGCGACGGATCACACACCCGCACTCATCGCGACCTTCAGCCACAGGCCGAGACCGACGATGCAGGCGAACCACACGATGCCGGTCAGCACGGTGTAGCGGTCGAGATTCTTCTCGGCCACCGAGGATCCGGCGAGGCTGGTGCTCACCCCACCGCCGAACATGCTCGACATGCCACCACCCTTGCCCTTGTGCAGCAGGATCAGCATGGTGAGCATCACGCTCGTGATCACCAGCAACACGATCAATACGTAGGCGAACTCGATCGGCATGGTAGTGGTCAGTCCTCTCGTGACGGTCGCCGGGATCTCGGGGGCGACCCGGGCGAGCCCGCGCTGGCCAGAGCACAGGCCCACCAAGGATAGCGGGCCGGGTGTCCGGATGCCGACCGGCTCCGGGGCCGACGTGCCCCGGAGCCGACCGGGTCAGCGCTTGACGTGCTCCGGGAAGCGGGCGATCTGGGCGAACTCGTCGGCGTCCAGGCTGGCACCGCCGATCAGCGCGCCGTCGACGTCGACCTCGGCCATGATCGCGGCGATGTTCGCCGCCTTGACCGAACCGCCGTACAGGATCCGGGTCTGGTCGGCGGTGGCCTGGTCGTACGACTCGGCCAGCCGGGCCCGGATCGCCCCGCACACCTCCTGCGCGTCGGCCGGGGTGGCGGTCTTGCCGGTGCCGATCGCCCAGACCGGCTCGTACGCGATGACGACCTTGACCACCTGCTCGGCGGTCAGCCCGGCCAGCGCGGCGTCGACCTGGTCGCGGCAGTGCGCGACGTGGCCGCCGGCCTCCCGCACGTCCAGGCCCTCACCGACGCAGAGGATCGGGGTGATCCCGTTGGCCAGCGCGGCGGCCACCTTGGCCTTGACCACCGCGTCGTCCTCGTTGTGGTACGCCCGCCGCTCGGAGTGGCCGACGGTCACGTACTGGCAGCCCAGCTTCGCCAGCATCGCCCCGGAGACGTCACCGGTGTAGGCACCGGAGGCGTGCGGCGACAGGTCCTGTGCGCCGTACCCGATTGCCAGCTTGTCGCCGTCGATCAGCGTCTGCACGCTGCGCAGCGCGGTGAACGGCGGCAGCACCGCCACCTCGACGTCGGTCAACTGCTGCTCGTTCAGGCTGAACGCCAGCTTCTGAACCAGCGCGATGGCTTCCAGGTGGTTGAGGTTCATCTTCCAGTTGCCGGCCATCAGCGGCCGGCGGGAAACGGTCTCAGGCACTGCTCTCACTTCTCCAGGGCGGCGATGCCGGGCAGGGTCTTGCCCTCCAGGTACTCCAGCGAGGCGCCCCCGCCGGTCGAGATGTGCCCGAAGGCGGACTCGTCGAGGCCGAGGGTGCGCACCGCGGCCGCCGAGTCACCGCCGCCGACGACGGTGAAACCGTCGACCTTGGTGATCGCCTCGGCGACGCCCCGGGTGCCGGCGGCGAACGGCGCCAGCTCGAACACGCCCATCGGGCCGTTCCAGAACACCGTCCGCGCCCCGGCCAGGGCCTCGGCGAACGCGGCGACGCTGCGCGGGCCGATGTCCAGGCCGAGCCGGTCGGCCGGGATCGCGGCGGCGTCGACCACGTCGTGGTCGGCGTCGGCGGCGAACGCGGTGGCGGCCACCACGTCCACCGGCAGCACGATCTTGCCGGCACCCCGCTCCAGCAGCTCGCGGCAGGTGTCGACCATCTCGGTCTCCAGCAACGACTTGCCGACCTCGTGACCCTGGGCCTTGAGGAAGGTGAAGCACATGCCGCCGCCGACCAGCAGCTTGTCCACGGTCGGCAGCAGCGCCTCGATCACGGCGAGCTTGTCGGAGACCTTCGACCCGCCGAGCACCACCACGTACGGCCGCTCCGGCGCGCCGGTCAGCTTGCCGAGCACCTCGACCTCGCGGTGCACCAGCTTGCCGGCGACGTGCGGCAGCCGCGCCGGTACGTCGTACACGCTGGCGTGCTTGCGGTGCACGGCGCCGAACGCGTCGTCGACGTACGCGTCGGCGAACGCCGCCAACTGGTCGGCGAAGGCACCCCGCTCGTCGACGTCCTTGCTGGTCTCCCCCGGGTTGAACCGCAGGTTCTCCAGCAGCGCGGCCTGACCGCCGGTCAGGCCGGCGACGGTGGCCTGCGCCGAGGCACCGACGGTGTCGGTGGCGAACGCGACCGGCGCGCCGAGCAGTTCGCCGAGCCGGGCGGCGACCGGGGCCAGGGTGTACTTCGGGTCCGGGGCGCCCTTGGGCCGGCCCAGGTGAGAGCAGACCACCACGGCCGCGCCGGCGTCACGCAGCGCGGTCAGGGTGGGCAGCACCGCCCGGATCCGGCCGTCGTCGGCGATGACCCCCGGGTTGTCCTTCTCGAACGGGACGTTCAGGTCGGCGCGCAGCAGCACGCGCCGACCCGACACACCCTCGGCGAGAAGGTCGTCGAGAGTGGCTACCTGGCTCACAGGGACGCGCCCACCAGCTTGACCAGGTCCACCAGGCGGTTGGAGTAGCCCCACTCGTTGTCGTACCAGCCGACGACCTTGACCTGGTCGCCGATCACCTTGGTCAGGCCGGCGTCGAAGATGCACGACGCCGGGTCGGTGACGATGTCGGCCGACACGATCGGGTCCTCGGTGTAGGTGAGGATGCCGGCCAGCGGGCCCTGCGCGGCGGCCTTGACCGCGGCGTTGACCTCTTCGACGGTGGTCTCGCGGCCGACGGTGACGGTCAGGTCGGTGGCCGAGCCGGTCGGGATCGGCACCCGCAGCGCGTAGCCGTCCAGCTTGCCCTTGAGCTCCGGCAGCACCAGGCCGATCGCCTTGGCGGCGCCGGTCGAGGTCGGCACGATGTTCAGCGCGGCGGCGCGGGCCCGGCGCAGGTCCTTGTGCGGGCCGTCCTGCAGGTTCTGGTCCTGGGTGTACGCGTGGATGGTGGTCATCAGGCCGCGCTCGATGCCGAACGTGTCCTGCAGCACCTTGGCCATCGGGGCGAGGCAGTTGGTGGTGCAGGAGGCGTTCGAGATGATCGTGTGCTTGGCCGGGTCGTACTGGCCGTCGTTGACGCCGAGCACGACGGTGAAGTCCTCGTTCTTGGCCGGGGCCGAGATGATCACCTTCTTGGCGCCGCCGTCGACGTGCGCCTTGGCCTTGGTGGCGTCGGTGAAGAAGCCGGTCGACTCGATCACCACGTCGGCCCCGAGCTCACCCCAGGGCAGCTTGGCCGGGTCGCGCTCGGCGAGCGCCTTGATGGTCTGCCCGCCGACGGTGATCTCGTCGCCGCTGGCCTTCACCTCGTGCGGCAGCCGGCCCAGGATGCTGTCGTACTTGAGCAGGTGCGCGGTGGTCGCGGTGTCGCCCAGGTCGTTGAACGCGACGATCTGGATGTCCGCGCCGGAGGCGAGCACCGCCCGCGTGAAGTTACGGCCGATACGGCCGAAGCCGTTGATGCCAACCCGGATGGTCACAGGTCCCATCTCCTTGCTTCTCGCCCGTCCGGGCCGGAGCCGGACGGATTGGTGTGCGCCGACCGCGTGGCGGGCCGGGCGCCGATCAGATGATCCGGCTGGTCACGCCGCAGCCGTACGTGGCTCGGGCGGGACACCCGAGGCGGTGGTCGCGGCGGGAGAGCCGGGTGCCGGCCCCGTCGCCGTACACTGCGACCCTATCCGAGAAGCCCGTGCCGTGTTGCGCCGGGGCGTCCGGTCACCCTGGTTCACAACTGGTGTTCACCCGACGAGCATCTCCGCCGTCACCGCGTCCTCGGTGTCCGGAATGCCGAGATCGCGGGCCCGTTTGTCGGCCAGCGCCAGCAGCCGCCGGATCCGCCCGGCGATCGCGTCCTTGGTCAGCGGCGGGTCGGCCAGGGCGCCCAGCTCCTCCAGCGACGCCTGGCGGTGCTCCAGGCGCAGCCGGCCCGCCGACGTCAGATGCCGCGGGGCGTCGTCGGCGAGGATCTCCAACGCCCGGGTCACCCGGGCGGCGGCGGCCACCGCCGCCCGGGCCGAGCGGCGCAGGTTGGCGTCGTCGAAGTTGGCCAGCCGGTTCGCGGTGGCCCGCACCTCCCGGCGTACCCGCCGCTCCTCCCAGGTCAGCACGCTGGAGTGCGCCCCGATCCGGGTGAGCAGCGCGGCGATCGCGTCACCGTCCTTGACCACCACCCGGTCGACGCCGCGCACCTCGCGTGCCTTGGCGGCGATCCCCAGCCGCCGGGCGGCACCGACGAGCGCCAGCGCCGACTCCGGCCCCGGGCAGGTGATCTCCAACGCGCTGGACCGGCCCGGCTCGGTCAACGACCCGTGCGACATGAACGCGCCCCGCCAGGCCGACACGGCGCAGCAGACGTTCGCCGACACCAGATGCGGGGGCAGGCCACGCACCGGCCGGCCCCGCACGTCCAGCAGGCCGGTCTGCCGGGCCAACGCCTCGCCGTCCTTGACCACCCGGATGATGAAGTGGTTGCCCTTGCGCAGCCCGCTCGGGCTCAGCACGTGGATCTCGCTCGAGTAGCCGTAGACGTCGGCCACCTCGCGGCGCAGCCGCCGGGCGACCGCGTTGGTGTCCAGCTCGGCTTCGACGACGACCCGGCCGGCGACGATGTGCAGTCCGCCGGAGAATCGCAGCAACGCGGCCATCTCGGCGCGACGGCAGCACGGCTTGGGCACGTCGACCCGGCTCAGCTCGTCCTTGACGGCAGCGGTCATCGCCATAGTCATTCACCTCACGGGGGCCGGTTAGACGGCGGGTACCGATACGTACGTGCTTAACGAGCGGACCGCAGGACAGGCACCAGGGCGGCACCCAACGCGACGGGATCGTGCCGGGGGCTGCCGTCGGCGACCGCCAACGGGGCGAGCGTCAAACGCGCACCCAGCGATTCTGCCGCACGGGCGGCCGGGTCGGGATCGCCGACCGCCGTACCGTCGGCGAGCACCGTGTCGACCTGCAGCTGCGGCAGGTACCAGCTGAGTGCGGCGAGGTGGTCGGCGACCGACAGCCCGAGGGTCTCCTTCTCCGCCGCCAGGTTCAGGGTGACCAGCCGACGGGCCGGGCTGGCCACGATCGCGGCGGCCAGGTCCGGCACCAGCAGATGCGGGATGACGCTGGTGTACCAGCTACCCGGCCCGAAGATCAGCCAGTCCGCGTCACGCACCGCCGCCAACACCGGCCGGCAGGCGGCCGGTGCCTTCGGCTGCAGCCGCACCGACTCGACCCGGCCCCGGGTGACCGCCACCGCGTGCTGGCCCCGGACGGTGACCACGTCGGCCGGCCGGCGCGGGTCACCGCCACGCACGTCGGCTTCGATCGACACCGGCTCGCAGGACATCGGCAGCACCCGGCCGGTCGCGCCGAGCAGCCGGCCGACGTGGTCGAGCGCGGCGACCGGGTCACCGAGCAGCTCCATCAGCCCGCACAGCACCAGGTTGCCGACGGCGTGCCCGGTGAGTGGGTCGGGACGGTCGGTCGCCGGCGCCTCCCCCGGCACCGGCACGAACCGGTGCTGGAACAGCTCGGCGGTCAACTGGTCGGCCGGCGCCGGCCCGGCCAGCGCGGCGAGCGCCTGGCGCAGATCGCCGGGGGGCAGCGCGCCACGGTCGGCCCGCAGCCGGCCACTCGACCCACCGTCGTCACCGACCGTGACCACTGCGGTGAGGTCCAGCGCCAGGTCGGCACCGGCGTGGCGCAGGCCACGCAGCGAGGCGGCCAGCCCGTGCCCGCCGCCGAAGGCCACCACCCGCAGTACGCTCACTCGCGCCCCAGGTCACGGTGCTGGGCGTTGACCGACAGCCGGGCCTGGCGCAGCCGTACGGCGAGTTCCTCGGCGATCGCGACGCTGCGGTGCTTGCCGCCGGTGCAGCCGACCGCCACGGTCAGATAGCGTTTGCCCTCCCGCTCGAATCCGGCGGTGGTGGCGTTGACCAGCTCGGCGTAGTTGCGGACGAAGTCGTCGGCGCCTTCCTGGCTGAGCACGTACCCGCTGACTGACGCCTCCCGGCCGGTGTACTCGCGCAGGTCCGGGACCCAGTACGGGTTGGGCAGGAACCGCGCGTCGATGACGAAGTCGGCGTCCGGCGGCAGCCCGTACTTGAAGCCGAACGACAGCACGGTGATCCGCAGCCGGCGGGCGTCCTCGCCGCCGAACAGCTCCTCGACCCGGCGCCGGAGCTGGTTCTCGTTCAGATGGCTGGTGTCGATGATCACATCGGCCTGGTCGCGGGCCTCGGCGAGCAGGTCCCGCTCGGCGGCGATGCCGTCCGCCAGCCGACCGTCACCCTGCAGCGGATGCGAGCGCCGGACACTTTCGAACCGGCGGATCAGCACGTCGGCGGCGGCGTCGACAAAGACCACCCGGGGCTGGTATCCGCGCTCCTTGAGCGCGCGGATCGCGCCGACCAGGTCGGTGGAGAAGGCGCGGCTGCGCACGTCCAGCACCATCGCGGTACGCCGGGCCGCCCCACCGGCCCGCATCGCCAGCTCGGCCATGTCGAGCAGCAGCGCCTGCGGCAGGTTGTCCACCACGTAGTAGCCGACGTTCTCCAGGGCCCGGGCCACGGTGCTGCGTCCGCCCCCGGACACCCCGGTCACCACGACCAGCCGGGCCTCGTTCTGGTCGGCCACGGTGCCGACCGGCTCGCCGTCGTGCACGGCGCTGCTGGCCAGGTCGTCGACCGAGGCCACGGCGGACTGGTCGTGGACCGACCGGTCGCCGGCCGGCGGGTCATCGGCCGGGCCGACGGCCCGACGGGTGATGTCGTCGCCCGGGTTCAGGCTGTTCTGCCTCACGGTCCTCCTGCCTCGGGTACGCGGCGCGCCAGGTGCGCGCAGGTCGGCACCACAGATGGGATTCTAGGTGCGATCCGCGCCGCCATCCGGCGACCCGGCGAGCGCAGCGACGATCGTCTCCGCAGTCCGCCGGCCGATGCCGGGCACCTCGGTGATCTCGTCGACGGTCGCCGAGGCGATCCGCCGGACCGAGCCGAAGTGCCGCAGCAGCGCCTTGCGCCGGGTCTCGCCGAGCCCGGGCACCTGGTCCAGCCCGGAGGCGGTCATCCGCTTCGACCGGCGCTGCCGGTGGTAGGTGATCGCGAACCGGTGCGCCTCGTCGCGGATCCGCTGCAGCAGGTAGAGCCCTTCGGAGGTGCGCGGCAGAATCACCGGGTAGTCGTCGCCGGGCAGCCACACCTCCTCCAGCCGCTTGGCCAGCCCGCACAGCGCGACGTCGTCGACGCCGAGCTCGGCCAGCACCGTCGCGGCGGCCTGCACCTGCGGCGCACCGCCGTCGACCACGACCAACTGCGGCGGGTACGCGAACCGGCGCGGCCGTCCGGTCTGCGGGTCGACACCCGGCGGCGGCTGGGCCCCGTCGGCAGCCGTCTGCGTCGCCGACAGCCCATCCGCAGCCGGCGGCGGTTCGTCGGGGGGCTGGCGGTGGCGGGCGAAGCGTCTGCGCAGCACCTCGCTCATCGCGGACAGGTCGTCGGTCGCGCCGCGGACCGCGAACCGGCGGTACTCGGCCTTGCGGGGCAGCCCGTCCTCGAACACCACCAGGCTGGCGACCACGTCGGTGCCCTGGATCTGCGACACGTCGAAACACTCGATGCGCAGCGGCGCGGCGGCCAGCCCGAGCGCCTCGGCGATCTCCTCCAACGCCTGGCTGCGGGTGGTCAGGTCACTGGCCCGGCGCAGCTTGTGCCGGGTCAGCGCCTCGCCGGCGTTGCGGGCCACGGTCTCCATCAGGGCGCGTTTGTCGCCGCGTTGCGGCACCCGCAGGGTCACCCGACTGCCCCGGCGGGCGGTCAGCCAGTCGGCGAGCGCCGGCGCGTCCGCCGGCAGCTCGGGCACCAGCAGCTCCCGGGGCACGTCGGTCTCGCCCTGCTCGGGTCCGTACACCTGGGTGCAGAAGTGGTGCACCAGGTCGGCGGTGGTCAGCTGCTCGACCTTCTCCACCACCCAGCCGCGCTGACCGCGTACCCGACCGCCGCGGACGTGGAATACCTGCACCGCGGCTTCGAGCGGGTCCTCTGCGAAGGCGACCACGTCGGCGTCGGTGCCGTCACCGAGCACGACGGTCTGCTTCTCCATCGCCTTGCGCAGCGCCGCGACGTCGTCACGCAGCCGGGCGGCCCGTTCGAACTCCAACGCCTCGGCGGCGTCGTGCATGTCCCGCTCCAGCCGGCGCACCATGGTGTCGGTGCGCCCGGCCATGAAGTCGCAGAACTCGTCGACGATCGCCCGGTGCCCGGCGGCGTCGACCCGGCCGACGCACGGCGCCGAGCACTTGCCGATGTCGCCGAGCAGACACGGCCGCCCGACCTGGCCGGCCTGCCGGAACACCCCGGCCGAGCAGGTCCGCGCCGGGAAGACCCGCAGTAACAGGTCGAGGGTCTCGCGGATCGCCCAGGCGTGCGAGTACGGCCCGAAGTAACGCACCCCTTTGCGTTTCGCCCCGCGCATCACCTGCAGCCGGGGAAACTCCTCGTCCAGCGTCACCGCCAGGTACGGGTAGGACTTGTCGTCCCGGTAGCGGACGTTGAACCGGGGGTCGTACTCCTTGATCCAGAGGTACTCCAGCTGCAGCGCCTCGACCTCGCTGCCGACGGTCACCCAGTCGACCGACGCCGCGGTGGTGACCATCTGCTGGGTCCGCTGGTGCAGCTGCCAGAGGTCGCCGAAGTAGGAGTTGAGCCGGCTGCGCAGGCTCTTGGCCTTGCCGACGTAGATGACCCGCCCGGTGGGATCACGGAACCGGTAGACCCCCGGCGAGTCCGGGATGGTGCCGGGGGCGGGGCGGTAGCTGGACGGATCTGGCATCGCCGTCAGCGTAGTCCAGGGCTGTGACAGCTCCGGGCGTCCGCGCCCGCGTGGGCGGCACGCACCCGGCGGACGCGGACGATCCGGTCGTCAGGCCACCGAGATGGTCTCGCCATCGACGGTGACGGTCTTCTCCTCCAGCGGCGCCGACGCCGGGCCGGAGAGCACCGAGCCGTCGGAGATGGAGAAACTGCTGAAGTGGCAGGTGCAGTTGATGGTGCCGCCGTCAAGGTTGGCCACCGGGCAGCCCTGGTGGGTGCAGACATTGCTGAACGCCTTGAACTGGCCCTCGGCGGGCTGGGTGACCACGACGCCCTGGGCGGCGAGGATGACGCCGCTGCCGACCGGCACCTGGCTGGTGGTGAGCCCGTCACCGCCGGATCCGGTGTCGCCGCCGTCCGTGCCGCTGTCCGCGCCGCTGTCCGCGCCGGCGGACTGGCCCGCGTCGACCGGCGCGTTGGCACCGTCGCCCAGGTCGTCGTCGGTACCGGTGCCGCAGGCGGCGAGCGCCACGGTCGCTCCGACCCCGCCCGCGCCGATCAGCAGCGCCCGGCGGCTGGTCGGACCGGCGTCGGTGGTCGTCTGGTGCTCAGTCATTCAGCTTGCCTCCTGTCAGTTGCCACGGCTGGTCGTCCATGGCCACGCCAGTAGAAACGGCGAGGCGTCACGAACGGTTCATCCCGATATGACGGCAGGACCATGATCCAAGCGCAGCCGTAGACGCCGCTGTACGGGAGCTGTGTCAATGCTGTGCGACCGCTTCGGCCGCCCGTCGCCCACCAGTGCCGCGCTTGGCTCTGGTCGTCGGGCTGTTCGTCCGGCCGGGCGTACCGTTGGCCTTCGCGGCCCGCGCGGACGCGGCGGCGGCTCCACCGGCGGCGCCGGTACGGCCCAGGACCGGGCGCAGGAACGCCCCGGTGTGGCTCTCGGCGACCTCGGCGACCTCCTCCGGTGTGCCGGCGGCGACCACGGTGCCGCCCCGGTGCCCGCCCTCCGGCCCCATGTCGATCAGCCAGTCGGCGGTCTTGATCACGTCGAGGTTGTGCTCGATGACCACCACGGTGTTGCCCTTGTCGACCAGGCCGGCCAGCACGGTCAGCAGCTTGCGGATGTCCTCGAAGTGCAGCCCGGTGGTCGGCTCGTCGAGTACGTAGACCGTCCGGCCCGTGGAGCGCTTCTGCAACTCGGAGGCGAGCTTGACGCGCTGTGCCTCGCCGCCGGACAGGGTCGGCGCCGGTTGCCCGAGCCGCACGTAGCCCAGCCCCACGTCGACCAGGGTCTTCAGGTGCCGGTGGATCGCCGGGATGGCCTCGAAGAATTCGGCCGCCTCCTCGATCGGCATCTGCAGGATCTCGGCGATGGTCCGGCCCTTGTAGTGGACCTCGAGGGTCTCCCGGTTGTACCGGTCGCCCTTGCAGACCTCGCACGGCACGTAGACGTCCGGCAGGAAGTTCATCTCGATCTTGATGGTGCCGTCGCCCGAGCACGCCTCGCACCGGCCGCCCTTGACGTTGAACGAGAACCGCCCCGGACCGTAACCGCGCACCTTGGCCTCGGTCGTTTCGGCGAACAACCGGCGGACGTGGTCGAACACCCCGGTGTAGGTTGCCGGATTCGACCGTGGGGTACGACCGATCGGCGACTGGTCGACCCCGACGACCTTGTCCACGTGGTCCAGCCCGGTGATCCGGGTGTGCCGGCCGGGCACCAGCCGGGCGTTGTTGATCTGGTTGGCCAGCACGGTGTAGAGGATGTCGTTGACCAGCGTCGACTTGCCGGAGCCGCTGACCCCGGTGACCGCGATCAGCTGGCCGAGCGGGAACGTGACGGTCAGGTTGCGCAGGTTGTGCTCGCGGGCGCCGTGCACCACCAACTCGCGGCCGGCCGTCGCCGGCCGCCGGGTGGCCGGCACCGGGATCGCCCTGCTGCCGGACAGGTACGCCCCGGTCAGCGACTCCTCGCTGGTCAGCAGCTCGTCGACCGGCCCGCTGTGCACGATCCGGCCGCCGTGCTCACCGGCGCCGGGCCCGATGTCGACGATCCAGTCGGCGGTCCGGATGGTGTCCTCGTCGTGCTCGACCACGATCAGCGTGTTACCCAGGCCGCGCAGCCGCACCAGGGTCTCGATCAGCCGGTGGTTGTCCCGCTGGTGCAGCCCGATCGACGGCTCGTCCAGCACGTACAGCACCCCGACCAGGCCGGAGCCGATCTGGGTGGCGAGCCGGATCCGCTGCGCCTCGCCGCCGGAGAGGGTGCCGGCCGGGCGGTCCAGCGACAGGTAGTCCAGGCCGACGTCGACCAGGAACCGCAGCCGGGCGTTGATCTCCTTGAGCACCCGCTCGGCGATCATCTTCTGCCGGTCGGTGAGCACCAGCCCACCCAGCAGGTCGGCGCACTCACCGACGGACAGCCCGGTCACCTCCGCGATGTTGCGACCGGCCACGGTGACCGCGAGCACCTCGGGCTTGAGCCGGGCGCCGCCACACGACCCGCACGGCACGTCCCGCATGTAGCCTTCGTACTTCTCCCGGGACCACTCCGACTCGGTGTCGGTGTGCCGCCGCTCGATCCACTGCACCACGCCCTCGAAGCCGGTGTAGTAGGACCGTTCCCGGCCGTACTTGTTGCGGTAGCGGACGTGCACCTGGTCGTCGGCGCCGTACAGGATGGTCTTCTGCGCCCGGCTGGGCAGTTTGCGCCACGGGGTGTCCAGGTCGAAGTGCTCCGCCTCGCCGAGCGCGGCGAGCAGCCGGGCGAAGTACTCCTGGGTCTGCCCTCCGGACCACGGCTGGATGGCGCCGTCGCGCAGGGACCGCTCCACGTCCGGGACGACCAGCTCCGCGTCGACCTCCTTCTTCGTCCCCAGACCGACACATTCGGGACAGGCACCGTACGGCGCGTTGAATGAGAAGACCCGCGGCTCCAGGTCCTCGATCGCCAGCGGATGGTCGTTCGGGCAGGCCAGGTGCTCGGAGAAGCGCCGCTCACGGGCCGGGTCGTCCTCGGCGAGGTCGACGAAGTCGAGCAGCACGATGCCACCGGTGAGGCCGAGCGCCGACTCCACCGAGTCGGTCAGCCGCCGCCGGGCGCTCTGTTTGACGGTGAGCCGGTCGACGACCACCTCGATGGTGTGCTTCTCCTGCTTCTTGAGCTTCGGCGGCTCGGTCAACGGGTGCACCACCCCGTCGACCCGGGCCCGGGCGTACCCCTTGGCCTGCAGGTCGGCGAAGAGGTCGAGGTACTCGCCCTTGCGGCCGCGCACCACCGGGGCGAGCACCATGAACCGGGTGCCCTCGGGCATGGCCAGCACCCGGTCGACGATCTGCTGCGGGGTCTGCCGGGAGATCCGTTCGCCGCAGACCGGGCAGTGCGGCTCGCCGACCCGGGCGAAGAGCAGCCGCAGGTAGTCGTAGACCTCGGTGATCGTGCCGACGGTGGACCGCGGGTTGCGCGAGGTGGACTTCTGGTCGATGGAGACCGCCGGGGACAGCCCTTCGATGAAGTCGACGTCCGGCTTGTCCATCTGGCCGAGGAACTGCCGGGCGTACGACGACAGCGACTCGACGTACCGCCGCTGTCCCTCGGCGAAGATGGTGTCGAACGCGAGGCTCGACTTGCCCGAGCCGGACAGCCCGGTGAACACGATGAGCGCGTCACGCGGCAGGTCGAGGCTGACGTCGCGGAGGTTGTGCTCACGCGCGCCACGGATGATCAATCGGTCGGCCACGGTCCGCCTGCTCCCGTAGAGGCTCACAAAGGTGCGTATTTGTCAGGTGTCTGAATCGTCACGTTTGACGGTGCCGGGTCAGTAGGTCTGCGCCGACCCGGCCGATGCCTCGGCAACTGTAGCCCCGGGCTCCGACAACTCTGCCCGACACACGTCGTCACCCGATCGGGGTATCCCGGCACCGGTCCCGCCAATACCGCCCGGGCGAGCCGGATCTCCCGGCATACTGCACATATTGGTCAAGTCACCCATTGACCTGGCGTGGAGCAGGGGGTTCCTCCACGTGTCAGCGGGCCGGCCCGTCCGATCGGGGGGTGGGACGGGTCGGCCCCCGCTGCCATCTGGCCGGCAGGACCGACCAAGCCGGCAATGTCGGGCCGGTCAGCGGCGACGTAGCCTCTGATCCCATGTCCGACGCGGTCTCCGACCCCATGGTCGAAGCGAACGCCACGCCCGAAGCGCCCACCCCCGACACCGTGTCGCCACCCGACGCGATCGGGCCGTCACTCGAAGCGACCGGGCGGCCGACCACCCGCCGCCGCGGTGGCCGCTGGCTGCGTCTCGCCCTGCTCGTGGCGGGGCTGTCGCTACTCCTGGTGGTCGGTGGTACCGCCACCGCCGGATGGCTGTACGCCCGCTCCGTCGAGTCGCACGTCGACAAGGTGGAGATCTTCACCGCACTGCCCGAGGCGCAACGCCCGGTCAAGGCCGTCGAGCAGGCGAGGAACTTCCTGATCGTCGGCAGCGACTCCCGGGATCCGGACACCTCTGGTTCCCGCACCGACACGATCATCCTGGCGCACCTGCCGGCCGACCGCAGCGGCGTACAGATGATCTCCATCCCCCGGGACACCTGGGTCCAGGTTCCGGACCCGGACGGCGGCGACGGCCGCCAGGACAAGATCAATTCCGCGTACGCGACCGGTGGGACGCCGCTGCTGGTGCAGACCGTGGAGGCGTTCACCGGAGTCCGGATCGACCACGTGGTGCTCATCGACTTCGCCGGCTTCGCCGAGATCATCGACGCCGTCGGCGGAATCGAACTCGCCGTCGACGAGTCGTTCACCTCGGTCCACCCGCCGTACCGGCAGTTCACCGCCGGGCTGCAGCAGATGGACGGCGACACCGCGCTGGACTACGCCCGGCAGCGCAAACAGTTCGCCGACGGCGACTTCACCCGGGTACGGCACCAGCAGGAGATCATCGCGGCGGTGCTGGACCAGGCCAGCGGCAGCGGGCTGCTCACCAGCCCGGGCCGGCTGGACGACTTCCTGCGCGCCACCGCCGACGCGGTCACCGTCGACGAGGGCACCTCGGTGTTCGACACGGTGTGGGCGCTGCGGCAGCTGCGCAGCACCGACCTGACCATGCTCACCTCGCCGTCGGCGGGCACCGGCCAGCAGGCCGGGCAGAGTGTCGTCTTCCCCGACGAGGCGGCCGCGGCAGACCTGTACGCGGCGGTCCGTGGCGACACCGTCGACGACTGGCTGCGCGAACACCCGACCGGCAGCTGACCCACGCCGCCGCCACCCGGACCGCCCCGCGACCGGTGGGCCCGGTGACGACGACCGTCACCGGAGCCCACCGAACGGCGTCACCGCTGCCGGTAACGTGCCCGGTTGTCCTTCGAGATCCGCTTCCACTTGGCCCGCTCGGCGGCGGCCAGCCGCGCGTCCCGGCGACGCATCTCGTGCGCGACCTCCCGCTGCAGGCGCTGCCAACTCTCCCAGCGGCGCACCGGCAGGTCGCCCGACTCGATCGCGGCACGCACCGCGCAGCCCGGCTCACCGCTGTGCGCGCAGTCGGCGAACCGGCAGGCGGCAGCGAGCTCGGCCACGTCGGAGAACGCCTCGTCCAAGCCGTCGGCGGAGTCCAGCAGACCCACCGCCCGTACCCCTGGGGTGTCCAGCACCGCCCCGCCGCCGGGGATCGGGATCAGCGCCCGGTAGGTGGTGGTGTGCCGGCCCTTGCCGTCGACCCGGCGGATGGCCTGCACCCCCATCACCTCGGTGCCGGCCAGGGCGTTGACCAGCGTCGACTTGCCCGCCCCGGACGGCCCCAACAGCCCCAGAGTGCGACCGGGCGCCACGAGCCGGGACACCTCGTCGATGCCGTCACCGCGTTGCGCGCTGACCGTGATCACCGGTACGCCCGGTGCCACGGCGGACACCTGGTCGGCCACCGCCGCCGGGTCGGCCACCGCGTCGCACTTGGTCAGCAGGACCACCGGCTCGGCGCCGGACTCCCAGGCCAACGCCAGGAAGCGTTCGATTCGGCCCAGGTCGGGTGCCGGGTGCATCGGTTCGACGACGGCGGCCGTGTCGACGTTGGCGGCGAGCACCTGCCCGGTGGAGTCCTTGTCGGCGGTACGGCGCACCAGCGCGGTCCGCCGGGGCAGCACCTGCTCGACGGTGGTCCGCTCGTCCGGCCAGGTCCGCACCAGCACCCAGTCGCCGGCGCAGGGCAGGGCCACCGGGTCGGACGCGGCGGCGGTGAGGACCGCGCCGGCGACACTGGCCCGCATCGGTCCGTCGGCCACCAGTACGGTGCACACCCCGCGGTCCACCCGGGCCACCCGGCCGGGCTGGTGGTCGGTGTCGAGAGCCGGCAGGGCACGGTCGTGGAAGGCGTCCCAGCCGAGGGACGCGAGATCGAACGTCATGAGAACCCTTGTCAGGTCGTGGGGTGCCCGCCGGCCGGACCGGCCGGACGACCCCGGTGGGAAGGAGAAGCGGACGGACCGCAGGGGACAGTCACGGTCACCACCACCTCCCTCCGGAGAGCTCTGCCTGACGCGTCACGGCAACGGTAGCCTTCTGACGGCAGCCCGGGAAAGCCAATTCCGCCCGGCCACGACCAGCAGGAGGTTCCGGTGCCCTACCAGGGAGACGTCACCGTCGGCGGCGCGCCGGACGTCCGGGAGCTGACCGAGCTCACCATCACCAAGATCGCGGTCGGGCCGATGGACAACAACGCCTACCTGCTGCGCTGCACCAGCACCGGCGAGCAGGTGCTGATCGACGCGGCGAACGAGGCACCCCGGCTGCTGGAGCTGATCGGTCCGGCCGGGCTCGCCGCCGTCGTCACCACCCACCAGCACATGGACCACTGGGTGGCACTGGAGGAGGTGGCCGCCGCGACCGGGGCCGCCTCGCTCGCCCACCCGGCCGACGCCGACGGGCTGCCGCTGGTCACCGCCACCATCGCCGACGACGACCGGGTCGCGGTCGGCGACTGTGAACTGGAGGTCGTCCACCTGGTCGGGCACACGCCCGGCTCGGTCGCCCTGCTCTACCGGGACCCGCACGGGGTGGCGCATTTGTTCACCGGCGACGCCTTGTTCCCCGGCGGGGTCGGCAACACCCGCGGCAACACCCGCAACTTCTTGTCTCTGATCGACGACGTCGAGCGCAAACTGTTCGACCGGCTACCCGACGACACCTGGTTCTACCCCGGTCACGGCAGGGACTCCACACTCGGTGCCGAACGCCCGGCGCTGCCGCAGTGGCGGGCCCGCGGCTGGTGACCCGTCACCGGCGCTGCGGCGACGGTCAGATGGTGCGGCGACCGCCGGTCACGGCGAGCACCTCACCCGTGGTGTAGCTGGACTCCTGCGACGCGAAGAAGACGAACGACGGGGCCAGCTCCGCCGGCTGCGCCGGCCGGCCGATCGGCGACGTGGTGCCGAACTCCCCCACCGCCTCCGGCGGCATGGTCGCCGGGATCAGCGGTGTCCAGACCGGCCCGGGCGCCACCGAGTTGACCCGGATACCCTGGTCGACCAGGTTCGCCGCCAGCCCCTTGGTGAAGTTGACGATGCCCGCCTTGGTGGTCGCGTAGTCCAGCAACGACGGCGACGGATCGAACGCCTGGATCGACGACGTGTTGATGATGCTGGACCCCGGCGGCATGTGCGGCACGGCCGCCTTGCAGATCCAGAACAACGCGTACAGGTTGGTCTTCAGCACCCGGTCGAACTGCTCGGTGGAGATCTCCGCGATCCCCTTCTCCTGCGCCATCTGATACCCGGCGTTGTTGACCAGAATGTCGATGCCGCCGAGCTCCTCGACGGCGCGTCGCACCAGCTCGACGCACTGATGCTCGGTGGTGATGTCGCCGGGCACCGGCACCGCCCGCCGGCCGGCCGACTCGACCAGCCGGACCGTCTCCCGGGCGTCGCGCTCCTCCTGCGGCAGGTACGACAGGACGACGTCGGCGCCCTCCCGGGCGAACGCGAGCGCGACCGCGCGGCCGATCCCCGAGTCCCCGCCGGTGATCACCGCCCGCCGGTCGGTCAACCTGCCGGAGCCGCGGTAACTCTCCTCGCCGTGGTCCGGCGGCGGATCCATCCTGGCGCCGGTGCCCGGCGGTGGCTGCTTCTGCACCGGCTGCCCCCGCCGCTGACCGTACTGCTCCGTCGGATCCTGCCGGATGTGCTGGTCGGCCATGATCGTTCGCTCCTCACGGTACGGGCGCAACGGGTGTGAACACCGCAGTCGTACCCACACCACCCCGGACCGAAACCGTCCGCCGATCCCCGGCACCGGCATCCGTCGCCGGGCAGGTTTGAGCCACCCGCCGGCGGGCAGCCGTCGTTCGGCATCACCAGACCCGGCTCTCCACGGCCGGCCGGGACAGGACGGGCGGCACGACGGGATGGGCACACGGGACGCAACGGACACCGCCGCGATCCGGGCGGCCCCGACCCTCGGACCGCCCCGGCTCTGGCCGCTGGCCGTGCTGACCGTCGGGGTGACCCTGCTGGCGGCCACCGGCGCGCTGCCCCGCTGGCCCGGCCTCGCGCACCTGGTCGCCCTGCCCCCGGTCGACCTGTACACCGACCTGCGGCTGCTGCTGACCAGAGCGCCGTCCCGGCCGTGGTTCGCCGCCGGGCTGATCGGGGCGCTGGCGGTACGGGTGAGCGTGCTGGCGCTGATGCTCGGCGGGCTGGACCGGCAACGGTTACGCCTGGCCGCCACCGTCTACCTCACGGCGCTGCCGGTCCTGCTGTTCGCCGCCGAGGCCACCTACATCGCCGCCGCCGTCCTCTACTCCCGGCTGTTCTGGGCCGCCGTCGGGCTGCTGGCGCTGGTCGTGGTCGTCGTCGTCACGCTGCCGTGGCAGGGCACCACGCGACTGCGCCAGGCCTGGCGGCGCGCCTGGCGCCACGGGCTGCGGGTCGAGGTGACCGTGCCGTACGCGACCGCCCTGATCGGCCTCGGCGTGCTCGCCGAACAGATCCCGGCGCTGCGGCTGGTCGCCGTGCCGATCTCCGGGGCGTTGACCGCGGTCGCGGTCCGGCTGCTCGCCCGCCCGGCCCCGGCGTACCCCCGGCTGCGGCTCGCCGGCGTCGCCGCGCTGTTCCTGGTCGCGACCGCCGGGTTCATCGCCACCAGGTCGGTGCCGGTCACCGACCCGGCCGTACCGCGCACCGGCTCCATCCTGCTGATGAGCGGGATCAACTCCGCCTCCGGCCGGGGCACCATCTTCGGCACCCGCACCGACGTCCTCGGCTACACCTGCGCGCAGACGTTCTACTTCTCCTACGCCGGCCCCGGCGACGGCCAGCCGCAGGGCCGGGCCCGCTGCCCGATCCGCACCGGTGCCCCGTACCACCGGACGGACACCCAGCGGCCGTTCGCCGAGCAGGTGGCCATCTTCGCCGACCAGGTCCGGGACCTGCCCCGCCCGCTGGTCGTCGCCGCCCACTCGCACGCGGTGTGGGTGGCCTGGGAGGCGATGGCCGGCGGAGCCACCGCCCAGGTCGACTATCTGATCCTGGTCGGGCCGTTCCCGGACAGCCCGGCCGGCTACCTCCCACCCGGTCGCGACGGGCCCGGACGGGTCGGCAGCGACCTGTTCCGGCTGCTGGTGCCGATCTCCGACTGGGTGGACTTCCACTTCGAGCCGGACGCCCCGGCCGCCCGGGAACTACTCGCCCCGGCCAACGGCGGGGCCACCGTGCTGACCGAGCCGCTGCCACCACCGGCGCGGGCGGTGGCGGTCACCTCGGCGACCGACCTGCCACTCATGCCGCACGGCTGGCGGCTGCCGGTCGCCCGCAACGTCTGCCCGGTCCGCGAGGCACACCCCTTCCTGCCGGACACCCCGGCGTTCTACCACGAAGTCAACCGGTTCCTCGACGACGAACCGCCGCTGCCCTGCCCACCGTGGCGGGACTGGGGCCGGCCGATGGCGCTGCCGTTCGGCGTACCCCCGATGGACTGACCCCTGCCCACCGAGACCGGGAGGAACCCATGGCCAGACATCTCGACGACCGGGTCGTCGTCGTCACCGGCGCGTCCAGTGGAACCGGCCGGGCCTGCGCCCACCGCTTCGCCGCCGCCGGCGCCACCCTGGTGCTGCTGGCCCGCCGCCGGGACGCGCTGGAGACGGCGGCCACCGAATGCCGCGGGCGGGGCGGACAGGTGCTGGTGGTTCCGCTCGACGTGACCGACGCCGACGCCGTCGCCGACGCCGCCCGGCAGGCCGTCGCCCGGTTCGGCCGGATCGACGTCTGGGTCAACAACGCGGGGGTCAACCTGTACGGCGCGGTCGAGGAAACTCCCGCACACCTGTGGCATCAGGTGGTGCGGACCAACCTGTTCGGCACGTACCACGGCATCCGGGCCGCGCTGCCGTGGTTGCGGGACCAGGGACACGGGACCCTGATCACCGTCTCGTCGGTGCACGGCTGGGCACCGTCGCCGCAGCAGAGCGCGTACGCGGCGAGCGCACACGCGATCCGGGCGCTGAGCGACTGCACCCGGCAGGAGGTCCGCGACGTGCCCGGGATCGCGGTGTGCACGGTGCTGGCGGGGCCGGTGGACACCCCGATGTCGCGCAGCGCCGCCAACTGGACCGGCCGGCGGATGGTGCCGCCGGCCCGCCCCTGCCACCCCGACGAGGTGGCCGGGGCCGTCGTCCAGCTGGTCCGCAGCCCTCGCCGGGAGGTCCACGTCGGGCCCGGTGCCCGGCGCGGGGTGCTCGCCGCCCGGCTGTTGCCGGCGCTGACCGAGCGGGCCCGCGCCCGGGCGGCGCGGCAGTCCCAGGTCGCCGACGTCCCGGTCGGCTACACCGCCGGCAACCTGCTGCGGCCCATGCCGCTCGGTGCCCGGGTCGACAGTGGCCGGAGTACGGCGTACCCCGCCTCGGGTGGTGCCCGGTGAGTCCGCTGCTGACGCCGTCGCCGCCGGGCTCGCCGGCACCGCAGCCGGTCACCCGACAGGTCGAGGTGCCGGCCCCGCCGAGCTGGCGGGTCCGGGCCGGCGCGTCCTCGGACACCATGTGGACGGTCACCAGCCTGTGCTGGGACCGACCGGCGGCGCCGGCAACGCAGCGCCCGGACCGGCCGCCGGCACCGGCCGACCTGGCTCCGACCGATCGGCGGCCGCCGATCGTGCTGGTGCACGGGCTCGGAGTCGCCGCCGGACTCGGCGTGCCGGTGGCGGGTCGGCTCGCCGCCACCGGCACCGTACTGGCTCCGGACCTGCCCGGCTGCGGCCACAGCAGCAAGCCGCAGCCGGTGCCCGGCATCGCCGAACTCGGCACCGCCGTGGCCAGCTGGCTGCCCGCCGTGGTCACCGCCCCGGCCGTTCTGGTCGGCGTGTCGCTCGGTTGTCAGGTGGTGCTGGAGGCGGCCGCCCAGGCCCCCGACTGGGTGTCGGCGGTGGTGCTGGCCAGCCCCACGGTGGATCCGGGTCGCCGCACGTGGCGCAGCCAACTGTGGCGCTGGCAGGCCGAGCAGACCACCCAGTCCGTCCGGCTCAAACGGATCCAGCTGACCGACTACCGCCGGGCGGGGGTGGGGCCGGTGCTGCGAACCTTCTCGGCGGCGCTGGCGGACCGGCCCGAGGACAGGATCCGCCGGGTCGGCGCGCCGGTGCTGGTGTGCCGGGGCACCCGCGACCCGCTGGTGTCCGACCAGTGGGTCGCCGACCTGCGCCGGCAGGCCCCCGATGCCCGGCTGTGCCGACTGCCCGGCGTGGTGCACGCGATGAGCCACGACAACCCGGCCGAGTTCGCCCGGGTGATCCACGGCTTCCTCGACGAGCTCGCGACAACCGGCGGAGGTGTCGACGGTGCCCGCGCCCGCGTTCCTGGCTAGCTTCGACTCGGCCTCGGCGATGCTGCTGGCCACTGCCGCATACCTGCGGGGTGAGTCGTTTCCCGCCCTCGGCCAGTCGAGACTGTTGAAGCCGCTGGTGAAGGTGACCGACCTGCTGCCGGGCCGGGCCAGGGAGAAGGCGTTCATCGTCGGCGGGCTGACCGAGGCGGTACGGGCCGCGAAAATGGGCCGCATCGACGTGGCGGAGGTTTCCCGGTGGGTGACCCGGGAGTACCCGCGGCGCCGCTATCCGGCGGTGGCGGTCGGTTCGTCCAGCGGCGCGCTGGTGCACCTGTGGGCGGCGCTGGGGGTGCCGTGGCTGCCGCAGACCTTCTTCATCCCGGTCGCCCAGCGGGTGCATCCGGACGATCCGACGACCGCGCTGCGCAAAGGTCTGAAGCCGGGTCGGGCGCTGCTCGATGCCAACCCGGACATCCAGCTGCACCACATGCACGACGCCAACCAGGACCGGCTGATGGTGCGGGCGCTGACCTACTTCCGGTTCAAGCGCCGCACCCTGGGTGCGGAGTACGAGGCGTTCCTCCGGGAACGGCTCGCGCCCGGCGGGACGATCATCATCGCCGACTGCCGCAAGCAGTGGCGGACCACCGCGGTCGGTGAGCGGCAGGTGTTCCAGCACGGTGCGGTCGGCGGTGCCACCCAGAACGAGTTCCACCGGGGTGGCCCCCGGGTGGCGGCGTACCTGCACCGCTACGACTCCCCGGTACGCCGGTGGGTCGGCCCGGAACCGGACAGCGTCAGCCCGGAGGCAGAGTGGGGTTTCGCCCCGCAACTGGCCGAGGACATCGACCGGTTCGCCGCCGAGAACGGCTACCAGGTCCGCCGGATCGGGTTCGACCGGCCGTCGGCGCCGTCGCCGATGGTCGCCGACCTCTACCAGTGGTGGTACCGGCAGCGGCGCATCCCGGCGCGCCGGCTGCTGATCGAATCGTTCATCGTGCTCGACCCGTGGTGGACGTTGCGGACCGGCTCGGTGCCCTACTGGATGACGTTCACCATGGATCCGAGCCTGCACGACGTGCAGCGCTACCTGGACGAGCGGGAACCGTACGCCGACATCCACCTGGCGCTGTTCCAGAACGGTGTGCCGAACGCGGTCGGCTGGCCGCCGCCCGAGCGGTGGCAGGCGGTGCTCGACCGGGCCGCCCGCAGCGGGCGCTACCTTGGCCGGAACCTGGCGGACTTTCCCTGTGAGATGTCGCTGTACGCGCGGTACGACGAGGCGTTGCAGGCGATCCCGGCCCGGTATCCGATGCCGGGTCAGCTGACCCTCGCCCAGTTCGACGACTTCTGGCGGCAGTCCGGCGGGTACCCGGGCGTCAGCTGGGAGTCCTTGACACCGGCCGGATGAGGCCGGGGCCGCACCGGACCGTCAGTTCTGCAGGAAGCCCTGGGCGACCCGGGCCTCGGCCAGCAACCGCGAGCAGGCGGCCGGATCGGACTCGGTGATGGTAGGCACCTCGTCCTCGCCACCGAGGCCGCGCAGGTACGCGAGTTCGGCGGGCCCGATGTGCCGGACCTTGCCGCTGTCGTGCACGACGTAGATCGGGTTCGGGGTCTGGATGGTGCACTGCACGAGATACATGACGGTGTCTCCCGGGTCGTCGAGGTCGTCGATAATCCATCTCGGTCGGGGTGGTACCGGCGGTCGGATCGCGGTGACGATCTGCGCCGCGCGGGCGACGATCGTCGGTTTCTGAGCGACGATCGCCGGACCGGGACACTGGCTGTGTCCCCAGTCGAATCCGTTCTCGGCACCCATGCTGTGATGGCCGAGTCCGCGTTCGCGCGGGCTGTTCGCGTTGCGCACCGGCACGCCGTGTTCGAGGTGTGATCGGGCCAGCAGTTGGGCGTTCGCCTCCAGCTGCGGTGCGGTGAGCCGGTCCGGCAGGAACCCTTCGTTCTCGATACTGAGCCAGGTGCGGTTGCCGGCCCGCTGTGTCCACGCCCGGATCTCGGTGTCGACCATCTGCGCGATGCGCCCGTCCTTGGCCACGACGAAGTGCGACGACACCCGCGACGCGGGATTACGCTGCCAGGCGATGGTGCCCTCGAAGTAGCCGGCGGCGATGTGCACCACGATGCCGTGGTGCGCGTCGAGGCGGTCCTCCGGCTCGTTCAACGCACCGGTGCCGTTGCCGCTGTTCACGGTGGGACCCCGCCAGGTAGCGAGATCGGTCCAGATTCCCATGTGGTGGTGCCTCCTTTCCCAGCCGGCGGATGGGTGGGTGGATCGATTCCGGTCGACGTCGGAGGAGCATGGGACCATGGACCGGCTCGGCCGCCACCTGCCGGGCGGCCCCGCTCGCCGGTGCGGTTCCGCTCACCGGTACGGGCGCCGCCGCACCATAAGGTCCACTGTGCTCACCGGCTGGCCAGGCCGGTGACTCACTTCGACTGGCACGTCCGGCGACAGCTCGAACCCGGTCCTCCCGGTGTCGTCAGTCTTGGTGACCGACGCCCTCCCGACGGTGCCATGTATCGAGAATAGCGCGGCCAACAAGCTTCTGACCAGGGCAAATAACTCTGAGTATTGGCGGCAATGGGTAAAGTTGTGGACCGCTGCTGGTTCGGATCGGTTGGCACCGGCCCACCGCCGGAGGCCGGGTGGTGGCCGGCGGCAGGGATCGTCAGTCCTGTGTGACCGGCAACCAGACCACCGACGGCCGCTGCGGGTCGTGGAAGATCCACCGTTCGCTGCTCCGCAGCCGGGCGGCGGTACCCAGCGGCTCGCCGGATCCCGGGTTCCTCGCCCACCGCGGATGCGCGCCACCGCTGACCTGAACCCGTAACCGCTCCCCTGCTGCCAGCCGGCAGGCGGTCGGCCAGAGGGTCACCGGCACCCGGACTGCCTCGCCGCCCGCCTCGCCATCCACCCGGGACAGTCCATCACAGATGTTCCAGGATCTACCGCGCCGGTCGACGCGGCACAGCCGGACGAACACGTCGAAGTACTCGACGCTGCAGCGGACGTACACCTCGGCCGTCACCGGGCCGATCAGCTCCACCGGCCGGTCCAGCGGCCCGCTCGTGTAGGTCAGCACATCCGGGCGGGCCTCCAGCTCCCGGTTGTCGCGCACCCCGGCGTGCTGGGCGATCAGCATCGGCCCGCCCACCGCCGGCGTGGGCACCGCCGGGTCGTAGCGGTGCCGGTCCGGCGCCGACCGGGGCGGCACCGACCGGCCCAGCCGACCACCGGGCCACAGGTACCACCCGGTGGTCGTCACCGGCGGCGGCCAGTCGGCGAGGTCACGCCACCCGGCCCCGGCGACGTGCACCCGCACCGGCCGGTGCCCGGACGAGGCGGGCCCTTCGCCGAAATGGGTCGCGAAGAACTCCGCCGCCTCCCGGTACGCCGTGACGAACAGTCCGGGACTGCCGTGCGTCCACGGCCCGACGGTGAGGCGGGGCCGCCGGCCCGCCGCCCGCAACGCCGCGTAGTCGGCCAGCTGGGCCGGCAGAAAGATGTCGTGCCAACCGGTCACCATCGACACCGGGGCCCGGACCTGGGCGACCTCCCGGTGGAAGGTGCGGGGCAACCAGTACGGTGCCGCCGGGCGGTGCTGGGTGAGCCACTCCTGGAAGAACGGCACGGTGGAGCCGGTCGCGACCCGGTCCGCCTCGGCCAGTGGCAGGTGCGCCAGGCCGGCGGTCAGCCGGGGCAGGCCACGACGTAGCTCACGCTGGCGGGTCAGCCACGGCACCTGCTGGGCCGACATCAGCTCCGCCCAGGTCAGCACCGTGTCCAGGGAGAACGCCCCGCCGGCGTACGTGGAGTCGCGGGTCTGCGCGGCGGTGACCACCGCGACCATCGCCCGCAGGTCGTCGCCGGCATGGGCGGCCGTGGCCCACTGCCCGAAGCCCTGGTAGGAGATGCCGAAGGTGCCGAGCCGGCCGTCGTACCAGGGTTGCCGGCGCAGCCACTCCAGGGTGTCCAGCCCGTCGGCCCGCTCGTGCAGCAGCGGCTCGAACAGCCCGTCGGACCCGAACGTGCCCCGGCAGGACTGGACGACGCAGTGCCAGCCACGGCGGGCGAACAGCAGACCGAGCAGCCGGACCGGACCGCCCCGACCGTACGGGGTCCGGATCAGCACGGTCGGCGCGGCGCCCGCACCCACCGGCCGATAGTGGTCGGTCCGCAGCCGCAGCCCGTCGCGGGTCCGCACGGCGAGGTCGCGCCGGATCCGCACCCGCGACGGACCCCCGGCCCCGAACCGCCGCAGGCCCGGGACCCCGAACCGCCGCAGGCCCGGGACCCCGTACCGCCGCAGGCCCGCGACACCGTGCCGCCGATCGGGCCGGCCGTCGGGTACGCCGTCAGCGCCCACGGCCGCCGTCCCGGGCGGCGGCGCGCACCTCGTCGCGGTGCGCCCGGGTGGACTCGCCCATCGCCGCCAGGAACCGGCGGACCGTCTCCAACTCGTCGTCGGTGAAGTCGGCCATCACGGCGTCGGTACGCCGGCCCAGCGGGGCGAAGAACTCGCGGGCCAGGGCGGCGCCCTCGGCCGCGTACCGCAGCCGCACCTTGCGCCGGTCGTCCGGGTCCCGGTCGCGGTACAGGTGTCCGGCCCGCTCCAGCCGGTCCACCAGTGCGGTGACCGAGCCGGAGGTCAGATTGAGATGTGCGCCGAGGCCGCCCGGGGTGATCGGGCTCCCGGTCTGCTCGGCGTCCATCACCGCGATCAGCGCCTGCAGGTCGGTGGCGTGCAGGTCGTGCAGCGCGGCGAAGGCATGGCCGACATGGCCGGCGTCGACGGTGTAGCTGCGCAACCGGCGGATGATCTCCGCCACCACCGCTGACCGACCACTCGGCCGGGTCCCCCATACACCGGCGCCCACCGTGTGCCCTCCGATCCATGTCCTGACATGACCCTATCCCAGTCCGGCTATAGTCTCGATGAACGAGATACTGGATGACCGTGAGATTTGCCCCGCCCAACCGGCGACGAACGAGGTGCACACATGCCCACACCGCTCGGCACCCGGCTGACCGCGATCATCTGCGGCCGGTGGACCGCCTGGCTGGTTCTGCTCACCGCAGCCGCATTTTCCGCGCTGGTGATCGGCTTCGCCGGCGATCCCCGCACCGGCAACGATCCCACCGGGGCGCTCCCCGACACCGCCGAGTCGGTCCAGGTCGCCGAACTGCGCCGGCAACTGCCCGGCGGGCAGCTCAACCCCGCCCTCGTCGTCTACTCCCGCGACGGACAGCCGCTGACCGCCGCCGACGACGCCGCCATCGCCGACGACCGTGAAGCCTTCGCCCGCGACGCCGTCGGCGAGGTCGGCCCACCGGTGTACGCCCCCGACCGCACCGCCGCCCTGGTCGCCGTCCCACTACCGGCCGAGATCGACATCGAACGCCTCGGCGAGATCGTCGACCGGCTCCGCGCCGAGGCCCGCGCTGGACTTCCCGCCGGCGCCGAAGCGGAACTCACCGGCGGTGCCGGCTTCACCGCTGACGTCGCCGCCGCCTTCGACGGTGCCAACGTCACCCTGCTCGCCGCCACCGTCGCCGTTGTCGCCGCCCTGCTGCTGATCACCTACCGCAGCCCCTGGCTGTGGCTGGTGCCGCTCGCCGTGGTCGGCACCGCCGACGTGGTCAGCAACGGACTCATCGCCATCGTCAGCCGCGCCGTCGACCTGCGGATCGACCCCTCCACCACCGGCATCGTCGACGTGCTCGTCTTCGGTGCCGGCACCAACTACGCCCTGCTACTGATCGCCCGCTACCGCGAGGAACTGCGCCGCGAACCCGACCGCCGCCGAGCCCTGCGCCGGGCGCTGAGCTCCGCCGGGCCGGCGATCACCGCCAGCGCCCTGACCGTCGTGCTCAGCCTGCTCACCCTGCTCGCCGCCGTACTCGCCAACGACCGCGCCATCGGCGTCGCCGGCGCCGTCGGCATCACCACCGCCATGCTGTACGGCCTGATCGTGCTGCCCGCCGCCCTGTCCGTCTGCGGACGTGGCCTGTTCTGGCCGTTCGTCCCCCGCCCCGGCCAGCCCGACCCCACCCGCAGCGGCATCTGGGCCCGGGCCGGCGCCCTGGTCAGCCGCCGACCCCGCACCGTGCTCGCCGGCTCCCTGCTGCTGCTCGCCGTGCTGGCCACCGGCCTGCTCGACGCCCGGATCGGGCTGAGCAAGACCGAACAGTTCCGGGTCAGCGCCGAATCCATCGACGGGCTGGCCACCCTGTCCCGGTCCTTCCCACCCGGCGCCGCCGACCCGGTGATCGTCGTCGCCGACGCCGCCCAGACGCCGGCGGTGCTCGCCGCCGTCGGAACGGTCGACGGGGTCGCCAGCGCCCGACCAGCCGGCGGCACCACCGACCTCGCCGTCGTCGAGGTGGTGCTGCGCGCCGAACCGGACAGCGCGGAAAGCTACCAGGTCATCCGGGACCTGCGCGCCGCGCTCGACTCGGTACCGGCCGCCGACGCCCTCGTCGGCGGCTCCGTCGCCGCGAACCTCGACACCCGCGACGCCGCCCTGCGTGACCTGCGGGTCGTCGTCCCACTGGTGCTCGTGGTGGTGCTGGCGGTGCTGATCGTGCTGCTCCGGTCGATCGTCGCACCGCTGATCCTGGTCGGTACGGTCGTCGCCACCTTCTTCGCCGCCCTCGGCGCGGCCACCACCCTGTTCACCCAGGTGCTCGGCTACCCGGCGCTGGACACCAGCGTGCCGCTGCTGGCATTCCTGTTCCTGGTCGCCCTCGGCGTCGACTACAACATCTTCCTCACCACCCGGGCCCGGGAGGAGGCGGCCATCGACGGCACCCGGCAGGGCATGCGGACCGCGCTCGCCGTCACCGGCGGAGTGATCACCAGCGCCGGTGTCCTGCTCGCCGCGGTCTTCACCGTCCTCGGCGTGCTGCCGCTGGTCACCCTGACCGAGATCGGGGTGATCGTCGGGTTCGGCGTACTGCTCGACACGTTGCTGGTCCGGACGCTGCTGGTGCCGGCGATCGCGATGGTGCTCGGCCGACGGTTCTGGTGGCCGAGCGCGCTCGCCCGCCGCAGCACCCCGCAGCAGGTGCCGGTGCCCGTCGGGGCCGACCCGATGCCGGCCCGGCACGCCGATGCCGGAGGATAGGAGCATGCAGACCCGCTCCGATCTCCGCAACGTGGCCATCATCGCGCATGTCGACCACGGCAAGACCACGCTGGTGGACGCGATGCTGCGCCAAGGCGGCCAGCTGCACGCCCGCGCCGAACTGCCCGACCGGGCGCTGGACTCCATGGACCTGGAGCGCGAAAAGGGCATCACCATCCTGGCCAAGAACACCGCGATCAGCTACGTGCCCGACCAGGGCGACCCGGTCGTCATCAACATCATCGACACCCCGGGGCACGCCGACTTCGGCGGCGAGGTGGAGCGCGGCCTCACCATGGTCGACGGCGTGGTGCTGCTGGTCGACGCCAGCGAGGGGCCGCTGCCGCAGACCCGGTTCGTGCTGCGCAAGGCGCTGCAGGCCCGGCTACCGATCATCCTGGTGATCAACAAGGTGGACCGGCCGGACGCGCGGATCAAAGAAGTCGTCGACGACACGTACGAGCTCTTCCTCGACCTCGACGCCGACGAGACCCAGATCGACTTCCCGATCGTGTACGCGTGCGCGCGCGACGGCGTCGCCTCGCTGACCCAGCCGGCCGGCGGCTCGGTGCCGGACGACAGCGACAACCTGGAGCCACTGTTCCGTACCCTGCTGGAGACGATCCCGGCACCGGCCTTCGACCCGGACGCGCCGTTGCAGGCGCACGTGACCAACCTCGACGCCTCGCCGTTCCTGGGCCGGCTGGCGCTGTGCCGGGTCCGGCAGGGCACCATCCGCAAGGGCCAGACCGTCGCCTGGTGCCGCACCGACGGCAGCCTGCAGAAGGTCCGCATCTCCGAACTGCTGATGACCGAGGGACTGGAACGCAAGCCCGCCGAGGCCGCCGGCCCGGGCGACATCATGGCGGTGGCCGGCATCCCGGACATCATGATCGGCGAGACCCTGGCCGACGCGGACGACCCCCGCCCGCTGCCGTTGATCACCGTCGACGAGCCGGCGATCTCGATGACCCTGGGCACCAACACCTCACCGTTGGCCGGCAAGGTCAAGGGGTCGAAGGTGACCGCCCGGCTGGTCAAGGACCGGCTGGACCGGGAGCTGATCGGCAACGTGTCGCTGCGGGTGCTGCCCACCGAACGCCCGGACGCCTGGGAGGTGCAGGGTCGTGGTGAGCTGGCGCTGGCCATCCTGGTCGAGCAGATGCGCCGCGAGCAGTACGAGCTGACCGTCGGCAAGCCGCAGGTGGTCACCCGGGAGATCGACGGACGGGTCTGCGAGCCGGTGGAGCGGCTGACCATCGACGCCCCCGACGAGTACCTGGGCGCGATCACCCAGCTGCTGGCCACCCGGAAGGGCCGGATGGAGCAGCTGGTCAACCACGGCACCGGCTGGATCCGGATGGAGTGGCTGGTACCGGCCCGCGCGCTGATCGGGTTCCGGACCGAGTTCCTCACCGAGACCCGCGGCACCGGCATCCTGCACCACGTCTTCGAGTCCTACGAGCCATGGTTCGGCGAGCTGCGGACCCGGCCCACCGGATCACTGGTCGCCGACCGGACCGGCGTTGCGACCAGCTTCGCCATGTTCAACCTGCAGGAACGCGGCTCGCTCTTCGTCGAACCGGGCACCCCGGTGTACGAGGGCATGCTGGTCGGCGAGAACTCCCGCGCCGACGACATGGACGTCAACATCACCAAAGAGAAGAAGCTGACCAACATGCGCTCGTCGACCGCCGACGAGTTGGAGCGGCTGGTGCCGCCCCGCAAGCTCTCCCTGGAGCAGGCGCTGGAGTTCTGCCGCGAGGACGAGTGCGTCGAGGTCACCCCCGAGGCGGTACGGCTACGCAAGGTGATCCTCGACCAGACCGCCCGGGCCCGGGCGGCGGCCCGCCGCAAGCACCAGAGCTGAACCGCACCGGCCGCTGGGGTCGCCGGCCGCTGGCGACCCCAGCGGCCGGTCACTTGACGATGTCGGCGAGCTCCCGCTTACGGTCCCGGGACGACTTGACCAGGCTGGCCACCGTGGTGACCAGCAGGGTGACGAAGATGACGGTCAGCGACAGCCAGATCGGGATGTGCGGTGCCCAGCCGACCGGATCGCCACCGTTGACGAAGAACAGGGTGTTGTCGGCCAACGCCTCCAGCACCAGCTTCACCCCGATGAAGCCCAGCACCACCGCCAGGCCGTAGCTGAGGTAGACCAGCCGGTCCAGCAGACCGCCGAGCAGGAAGTAGAGCTGCCGCAGCCCCATCAACGCGAAGACGTTGGCGGTGAAGACCAGGTACGGCTCCTGGGTGATACCGAAGATCGCCGGGATCGAGTCCAGCGCGAAGATCAGGTCGGTGACGCCGATCGCGATCATGACGATCAGCATCGGCGTGAACATCCGCCGGCCGGCCTCGGTCAGCGTGGTCAGCCGCCCACCGTCGTAGGCGCCGGAGACCGGCAGCACCCGACGGCTCCACCGGATCAGCGCGTTCTCGGAGAACTCGTCGGTCGTCTCAGGCTGGCGCAGCTGACCGATGGCGGTGTAGATGAGGAAGGCGCCGAAAATGTAGAACACCCAGGAGAACTGGGAGATCAGCACGGCACCCGCCGCGATGAAACCGCCGCGCAGCACCAGCGCCAGCACGACGCCGACCAGCAGCACCTTCTGCTGGTACTTCCGGGGTACCACGAACCGGCCCATGATGATCACGAACACGAAGAGGTTGTCGACGGAGAGGCTCTTCTCCGTGACGTAGCCGGCGAAGAACTCGCCGGCGTACCGCCCGCCGGACGTGGCCCACACCCCGAGGCCGAAGATCACCGCGAGCACGATGTAGAAGACGGTCCAGCCGGCCGACTCGCGCATGCTCGGTTCATGCGGCCGCCGGACGATGATCAACAGGTCGGCGATCAGCACCGCGGTCAGTACGACCAGGCTGACCAGCCAAACCCAGGCAGGGATGTTCACTCGGACCTCCGGCAGACACAGGGCACCGCCGGCCGGAACCGGGACGGGATGCCCCGGTCTTCGCGGAGATGCGCACAGCAGTGACTGACGGAGGTCTCTTCCGCCACCATCCACCGAACTGTCTGCCTTCGGGGACGACGACCGCAGGTGCCGGGTCGGTCCACCATGCGGGCCAACCGTGCTGACGACACCAGCGCGAGGGAATACTCCCCTCCTCCTGCGTCATTGTTGCGCAACTACCGGGCAAACGACACACCGGGGCGGGTCATCGGTGACGACAAGCACAACTTCTCAACCATCCTAGGAGGCTAGATAGTCCTCGAAGCGGCAGCCATACCCGCCGGAGACGGCCCCTCGGGCCGGTCCGGGCGCAGCCGTGTGGCAGGCTGCCGCCATGGTGCTTGAGATCGCGCTGGTCGATGTCCAGCCCGGCCGGGAAGCCGACTTCGCCGCAGCGTACGCCGCCGGCCGCCACCTGCTGGCCACCACTGACGGCTGCCGGTCGGTGCGGATGACCCGGGGGGTGGAGAGTCCCAGCCGGTTCGTGCTGCTGGTCGAATGGGACTCTGTCGACGCGCACGAGCAGAACTTCCGCGCCACCGACCGGTACCTGCGGTGGCGGGAACTGATCGGTCCGTACTTCGCCGCGCCGCCGGTGGTCGAACACTTCGTCGACCTGCCGGCGTGACCCGGAGCCTGCCGATGTCCGGCCGGTCCGGACCAGGTCGGAGCCCGCGGTGCGGGTAGAGATCGTGACCGCCGGCAGCCGGGGCGACGTCGCACCGTACACCGGTCTGGGGCAGGCCCTACGGGCCGCCGGCCACCGGGTCACCGTGACGACCCACGGCGCCTTCGACGCGCTGGTGACCGGCGGCGGCCTCGACTTCCGGCCGCTGCCCGGTGACCCGTACGCCGCCCAACGCACCCCCGGCGGGCGACGGCTGCACCGGCTCGGCGGCGGGCTGCGCGGCACCGCCGAGTTCGTCCGGCAGGGCCGGCGCTACCTCGACGATCTCGCAACCGGGCTGGTCGACGTCGGCACCGACGCCGACGTACTGCTGCTGGCCACCACGACCGCGCCGCTGGGCTACTCGGCGGCACAGCGACGCGGGATCCCGAGCATCGGGGTCTTCCTGCAACCGGTCGCACCGACCGGCGACTTCCCGCCGGTGCTACTCGGCGACCGGTCCTTCGGGTCGGCCGGCAACCGGGCGCTGGGGCGTGGCGCCGAGGCGGCCAGCGCCCGGGCGTACGACCACTCCTCGCGGCGGCTGCGCCACCGGCTCGGCCTGCCGCCGGTCCCGCTGGCCGCTCTGCTGCGGCAGGCCAGGCGCTCAGGCTGGCCGGTGCTGCACGGGTTCAGTCCGAGCGTGCTCCCCCGACCAGCCGACTGGCGCCCCGGGCTGGAGGTCGTCGGCTACCGGAATGCGGGCCAGTGCTCCGGCCTTCAGGCCGGGGGTGAAGGCCCGCGCTGGGAGGGCCGCCAGGGCCCGAGCAGTGCTCTAACCTGGCCGGTTTTCCTGCTCGATGTACTGCGTCACGATGCTCAGCGGCGCGCCGCCGACGGAGCCCGCGAAGTACGAGCCCGACCAGAGCTTGTTGGCCCGGTAGAAGTGGCGTGCGAGGTCGGGAAACTCCTGCCGCGGGCG